>QFCE01000546.1_pt1:0-777500 | contig 883832 bp, 771 predicted proteins | sample 5346091 | NCBI WGS metagenome assembly QFCE01 (sample SAMN09062252, study PRJNA434731) | Human gut metagenome, whole genome shotgun sequencing project. | isolation source: stool timepoint A chromium assembly | host: Homo sapiens | collected 2015
CCGAAGCAGTGGCATCCGGAGAAAAGCTGTTAAAGGAAAGCCAGACAGTATACGAATCATTTGCCGATATGATGTCACCAGATGATGCAGCAAAGTATCTGGATTTTCTGGAGAATGGAAGCAGAGAAGGATTGACAAGTGCCGAGCTGGCAGGAGTAGAAAAGGCAGATGCATTGCTGGTGTCCCAGAAAGTTGGATATGAGGATGTATGGGATTTAAGGAATGCAGGTGATGTGCTGGAGACCAGCTATGGGAAGTCAAGGGAAATAATTCAATGTAATACTAAAGATGCAGCAGCTGATGAATTAGCTAAAAGAATTGGAGGTCAATCGAGATCTGCTTTTGCGGATGATCCAATTCAGCGTGAATTTGATGTGATTTCAGATCAATATATTGCACAAGCTAAACCACCATTAAAATGTGTTAATAAAACGGTTAGAACACAGATGAAAGCGACTTTTGAAGCAGCAAAAAAATACGAAAGAAAAGTTTATTATCAATTTGAGGGAATTCCGAGTCAGGAAGTACTTGATAAATTATACGAGTATAGCGAGAGATATGGGGTTGAGGTAATAATAGATACTGAACCTTTGGGAATTTTAAATTAGAAAAGAAAGAGGATTACTATGGTAACGATTTATGCGTGGTTAGAGATAAGAGCTACATATTTGGATGAAGATTTACATCCAGAAATAGATGAAAAAAAAGTATTTGATGACATTGATAATTTAATCAAGAAGTTAAAATACAATGAATTAAAAGTAATAGAAAAAAATTATTCGCGTTTTGTTCAGTTTAGTGTGATGGAAAACCATAAGACAGAAAGAACAGAAGAGATGATTAGTATGTATGAGAACATTACTAAGATTGCCACGGGTAGTTATGGCTTGCTGTATTATTTGGATGATGAAGATGAAGTATATAGTGATGAATTTAGGGTTCTAGTATCTAAGAAAGGTAAGTGTGAATGGAAAAGAGATGAAAATTTTAGTCCATGTAGCATTATGATAGAGGAGTTTGATTAAGCTTTACACATGCAAACTAAGCCTCCCCACGGGCAGGCTTAAATCCTAGTCTCACTACCAGACATTTAACAGAACTTCTTAGGTTCATAAGGTTTACTATCCCGTAACACGGCATAAATTACGGTGGTAAGCTTTCTTGCCACGGCTCCTGTGGCAGTTAAGTGATGTTTACCTTGGTCACGTTTCTTTTTGTAATATGCATTCAACGGGCTATTGTGAAAAGAGCAGGTGGTAGCCGCAAGAAAAATGGCATGTCTTAAGTAAGGTGAACCACGTTTTGACATATGGTTATGTGTGCTGTTAAATTCACCCGACTGACGTACAGTTGGATCAATACCTGCAAAGGCAACTAAGGCTGATGAACTCTTAAATCTATGTATATCACCAATTTCGGCAAGAATGGTTGCAGTAGCAATCATGCCAATCCCCGGAATAGTATGAAGATAACAATCAAACTGCTCGTAGTATTTCATGATTTCAATATCAAGAGCTTCAATCTGCTTATCAAGAAAATTCATTCTGTCAATGAGCTGTTTTAACTGGAAAGAGAAAGCATCCTGTGCTATCTTAATACCAAAGGTATCAGCTGCAGCTTCTTTGATGGAAATGGCTTTAGCTTTGGTAAGTCGGTTGTGGCTCTTATCTTTTATGATTTCAAAGAGCTCATCTATTGGTGCATTCTCAATATTCTCAGGGGTGAGATACTTTTCCAGAATGCCCATGGATGTGCTCACCCAAAGAGAAGAAAACTGTTTTTCGTACTCTGGGAAGATTTGTTCCATAATTGTGCCGATTCGGAGCTTAATTTCAGTTCTGGAAGAAATGACAGAATCACGATAACGACATAACTGACGCATGGCAAGGATGTTTTCATCAGCCATGGAAGTAGTCCCAAACTGACCGAAACGTATCACTTCTGCAATTAAAAAAGAGTCAATTGAATCGTTTTTGGTTTGTCGTATATACATTTTTCTTAAAGAATCAGACTGGATAGGATTGATTACACAGATGGTATATCCTTTTGCTTTTAGAAATGAATAAATGGGATACCAGTAATGACCTGTAGCTTCCATGCCAAATACACAAGGGGAATTACCGATGTTTTTGAAGATAAAGCTCATAAGAGAATCTGCACCTTTGTGTGTAGTTGCAAAGCGAAGAGAACGGCCGATTTGTTTGCCTTCAGGTGAAACAATGGATGCTTCATGATGATTTTTGCCAATATCAATGCCTACGATGTACATAATTGAAATCCTTTCTAATGTGAATTGTAAGTAGATAGAATCCTCACTTCAATGCGGGTTACAATCTGGTTAGATATACGAAGTACAGCACAAATGCTGTCAACATCCAGCTAATACGCAAAATCCTGCAAAGCAGAGGGAGCAGTCTCAATGAACGAAGTCACAAGTGCTTCAAGAGTGGTGACGCACACCTCTATCTATTACAGGTGGTGCTAGAATATAAATAGTACAAGCCAAAATGAGAAATTCCAAATACACATAAGCATGGTACAATAGAAACATGCTGAAGGAGGATCTCATATGGCAAAGCAACATGACAAACAATTTAAACTTGATGCAATCCAGTACTATCAAGATCATAAAGATCTCGGAGTACGTGGATGTGCAGAAAATCTTGGCATCGGCTACAGTACATTAACAAAGTGGCTGAAAGACTTCCGAGAATCAGGTGATATTCCTGTTCGTGGTTCTGGTAATTATGCATCTGATGAGCAGAAGGAAATTGCCCGTCTCAGACGTGAATTACGTGATGCCCAAGATGCACTTGATGTGTTAAAAAAAGCAATCAACATTCTGGGAAAATGACGGAAGCCATTTATCTCGAAGTGTCTGAGAAGACAGAAGCTGCCAAAAAGGCTGGACGCCAGGTTTCCGTCTCCGGAATGTTGAAATTTTTAGGTGTCTCCCGCTCAGGATATCTTGCATGGCTCCACCACGTACCTTCTGATACAGAAAAACGTCGTGAAGCTGTAAAAGCAAAAATACAGGATATTTATGATGATTCCAAGCAGAACTACGGCGCTCCGAAAATCACTGTAGAACTGCGAAAAACCGGTGAAGTCATTTCGGAAAGAACCGTTGGTACATATATGCGCCAAATGGGAATCCGTGCTCAGTGGAGCAAACCATGGACCATCACCACAAAAGATTCTGATTTCAGCACAGAATTACAAAATATCCTTGATGAACAGTTTAATCCTGACCGCCCGAATGCTGTCTGGTGTTCGGATATCACCTACATCTGGACAATAGACGGATTTGTCTATCTGACCAGTATTATGGATTTATTTTCCAGAAAAATCATAGCCTGGACACTTTCAGAAACACTGGAAGTATCCTGCGTGATTGATACTATAAACAAAGCCAAAGCTCGCCGAAATATTGATCAACCATTAATTATCCATTCGGATCGTGGCAGCCAATATGTTGCAAAGGAATACAAAAAAGCAACTGAAAATATGCAGCGTAGCTACTCGAAGAAAGCTTTTCCGTGGGATAATGCATGCATTGAATCCTTTCATTCTGTTATCAAACGTGAATGGCTCAATCGCTTTAAAATCCGTGATTATAAGCAAGCATACCAGTTGATTTTTGAATATCTGGAAGCTTTCTACAATACGAAACGAATTCACAGCCATTGCAACTATATGTCGCCAAACGAATTCGAACAAGTGTATGAAAGAACGAACACTGAGGCTGAGCTTCTGGCAGGTTAAAATGGGGAGAAATTTCTCATTTTAACTTGTACTAAATCTTGACATAGGACCAAGGATAATTGTGAAATAGGAATAAAAGAAAAGCAATAGATAGAAAAAGACTGCTTTGATTCCTATGTGTTTAGCATACCAGAGTGGTAGTAAGGGTGGCACATCAACAGTTCAAAAAGTCCTTACAGATAATCCTTTTGATGAAGCGGGAAATTTAAAACCTAATATTAAATATCAAACGGGTGAATTCAAGTATAATTATGAAACAGATGCTAATGGAAGGATATCTAATTGGAATACTGATAATCTGCAATTAACGGAGCGAGATGGTCGACTAAATTATAACTCAGATTCTCTAGGAAAAATTGAAGGAGATCATGCAGGACACATAGCGGGAGATAGGTTTGGTGGCTCACCAGAACTGGATAATATTGTATCTCAATCACAAAATGTTAATTTAAGTCAATATAAAAAAATTGAAAATCAATGGGCAAAAGCTATAAGTGAAGGAAAAGAGGTAACGGTAAATATTGATATTAAGTATGATGGAGACGGTTTCCGTCCTATAGAATTTAATGTAGAATATACAATTGATGGTGACTTCTTTAGTCAAAGTATCCTAAATTAATGGAGGAAATGCAATGGGAAAAATGTTTGAAGACTATTTTTCAGAAATACAAGCGGACATGGTGTCAATTTGCTTGGAATATGTGGAAAAAAGAGCTGAGAAGATTTATATTTATTGTTCTTTTGAAGATGGTATGATATCCAGTGGTTTCTTTTATAAAGTTAATAGTAAAATTGTAAAGAAGAACAAACTAAATGACGTTATAGTAGATGGGCAAAAAAAATATGATGTCTCAATACCTAGACAAAAGGGTGCTATTAATATTATTAATGATGATATAAAGGCTCTTAAGAGATTATGTCAAGAGCATCAAAAAGAAATGCCAACACAGATTAAATTAGTATATGATGTTATATCTAATAGAATAAATGCCGATTATAGTTATGATATAATATTTAGTGATGATCAAAACAAGACAGCATATGATGTTTTAGATGAATGGTATCAGTTAGAAAAAAGTAATGAAAAATAATTTTTAAAGGTCGGCACAGAAAATAAAATATGTTGATTTCAACTGAGATGAAATTGTATTACGATATAGTATCAGGAAAATATGACAAAAACACAGTATCAGCGGTATTTATAAGACTTTCAAAAGCCATGAAATACAGCTGATTCTCTTTTGTTCATTTTTATAAGTACGCTAACTTTATTAGTAGGCAAAAACAGAGCTGCGTCATAAAAAGTTCTTTGGTCAAAGAGAAGGTTATGTGATAGTACATTTCTCCCGTATGGAAATGTGGGGGAAATACTTGGCAGGATCAGGGATGGAACACTGTTCAAAAATGCAGATAAAGTCAGTGTAGTGGCGGGAAGTACAGATGGTGCCGGTATGCTGGCAAAGCATACAGATGAGACAGGAGCATGGCTGCACGGGGTAAAAGTGTTCAGGTATTCGGATGAGACAGCCGAAGCAGTGGCATCCGGAGAAAAGCTGTTAAAGGAAAGCGGGACAATATACGAATCATTTGCCGATATGATGTCACCGGAGGATGTGAAAAGATATTTGGATTTTCTGGAGAATGGAAGCAGAGAAGGATTGACAGGTGCCGAACTGGCAGGAGTGGAAATGGCAGATACAATATGGAAGTATTACAGGAAGATAGAATAATGTATCGAGCAGGTAATGTTCAAAATCCATATGGAAGATGGTTTACGAGTGAGGATATAATGTTATGCAAACTTATATAGATGTATCGTGGACTTTTGAAGTTGTAGAAAAAATACCGTTACAATAGATTGGAGATAGAAGAATGATAAGAAATGAAGATTTTTTGGAGTTACGAGAGTCGTATATAGAGATTGGCAAAATGGTACAAAAATATGGATATGGACAATATAACGGGATATTAAGAATTCTTATGGGACAAGTTAATTGTATTGACTCGGATGAGAACGATGGTAAAAAAATGAAATACTTGACAGAAAGCTATAGTAAACTGTTTGCTTTGAGAGGTGGATTGAGCGATTTCATTATTTATGATGCAGATGTTCAATTAAGAAATCAGTTGAATGAGAAGTATAATGACAAAGTGAAAAAGGTTTGGAACATTATGAAAGACTATATTTAATCAGCAGACACTACGTAAAGGAAATAAAAACAATTTCCAAAGGTATTCCGATTTTTATAGGAAGTGTGGAGCAGGATCCTTATACTTCTGCTGAAAATGTGAAAAAAATTGAAATGAATAATTTAGAACATGTAACCTGTCATTATTTTGAAAATACGGATTTTATATTGAGAACTTGTTGCGCAAATAGAAAAGTAACATATGATGGACGTCCTGTAAAAGAGATTTTGACAGGAAATGCAGAACTAAATGCCACTATACCAGAAACAATATTAGATTGGTTAGAAAGCAAATGCGGGTGATATTGATTTAAAAATGTATAAAAAGTTATGAACGATTAGCTTTTCCTTAGTTTTTTAGTTAGTGAAAATGTGAATTGATGTTATCATCATCGGAATTCCAACAGCTGAAAAAGAAGTCGTAAAAATTTCAACACTGTTGAGATGGTATATAATGGAATGATTTTAAATTGTGTGGCATATTCGGTTATAGAAGTGATTTTAAAATTAGTGGATAGAAGATAAGCGAGCTATATGCAGGAGGCGGTATTGTAAGTGGTGCTATTGAAATCGGAAGTGAAGTATTAAGTGGAGAAGACATTAATCTAAAAAAGATAATACTTGAAGCGTCAAAAGGAGCCATTGCAGGAACAGGAGCGGGACTTTTAGTTACTGCAGCAAGTAATGGATTGATTGATAGCACCGGTAATGCAATTGAAAAAATTAATTGATAAGGGAGTAAATATTAATCAATTAGATGAAAAGGAAAGAGTGCCCTTACAGTATTTGATTAACCTAAAACATACAGATGAGGAACTTGAACCGTTATATCAAATCTGGTTTGCACAGAACAGTATTTTGGTTAATCACAAGAATGCATGGGGAAAAACACCATTGGAAATTGCTGAGCAAATGCCGTATAGGGCAAGTTTATTGGAAAGGATGAAAAAGTATGAATAAAGTAGTCACTTTTATAACCGATGCTGGTGGAAGTATTGTTTCAAAAAATATATTGAGCCATAAGGGAAAGTTGAGATGGTGTGTTAGAGAAGAATCTGTAAATGATGTCGATAATGGTTGGAGATTTTTTTCTGATATTGACACAGAGGAGTATTTGAGTAAAGCGGATAATATGTGTATATGTGATTTTAATACAGTTGCCAATATTGAACCAGCAATCATTGCAATATATAATTGCAAAGTTGGAACGGATATAGAATTAGTAGAAGAGAATGGAAAGAAATTCTTTTTAGATAGTAATACTGGGAAAATATTCAAATTATAGTATTTAATTATGGTTATACTTTCGGACATCTAACAACCTATAACTCCTGCGCATCTATTAATTAACCGTCATGATTGCCCAGAAGCAATTAAGAATCCATGAAGTTAATTAATAGACACTTGTTAATTTTATTGAATGGATAAAGTGTTACAACCAGGAGCAAGAATAGATAGGTATGGAAGTGATTACGGTTCATTTACTTCGCTAGAAGGAACTCCGTATGAAATGAGAGCGGTTGCACCAGGAACAGACCAAAGACCATATAGTGTATTTGAGGTTGTTGAACCAATTAATGTAAAATCGGGTAGTATAGCATCTTGGTTTGATGAACCAGGCGGAGGAATACAATAATTGTTGCCAGATACAGTAGATGAATTATTAGATTGGGATATATTATGGTTGAAAGGAGTTGAGCAATATGCCAAATATCAAACCTATTTCCGATTTGCGAAATTACAGCGACGTGCTGCATGATGTGGCTGTTGGTGCTCCGGTTTTTCTGACAAAGAACGGGCGCGGCAGATATGCAATTCTCGATATGCAGGACTTTGAAAAGACACAGGCAACCCTCCGGCTGATGAATGAACTTGTAAAAGACCGAAAATCTGGCGAAGAGAAAGGCTGGCTGACATTGGAAGCCGTGGAGAAGAACCTCGGGATTGTTAATGAATAATTTGCATTTATCAGAAGAAGCTCAAAACGATCTTTTTGAAATCAAATCCTATAATGAGGAAGAGTTACTGAACCCATCCGCAGCATTAGCAACCGTAAGTCGAATTACAAAGAGCCTCCGCATTTTACAAAACTATGCACAGACCGGAGCTCCGCTATCTTCGATTGCGGATATAGAGAGTGATTATCGTTTTATTATAAGTGACAATTACATTAGCTTTTACCGTGCTTACGGAAGCGAAGTTTATATTGACCGTATTCTCTATGCCCGCCGTGATTACATGCGGATTTTGTTCGGAGACAGTACAACAGATAAATAAATGATAAATCATTGAACCGCTTGTAGAAATACAGGCGTTTTTTTCATGTGTAAAAGGAGTATAAAAAAGTATTCCATCATTTACGTCGCTCCTCACTTGGCGCTCCGGTTTAGTTTGAATATAAAGAAAAATTGACGTATAGTATAAAATTAATGTGGTGGTTTTTATGCATTCGTTAGCAGCACACAAAACTACAAAAAATATGTAAAATTGCACAAAAATAACTTACAATTTTTGTGAACTTTGTGCACACTTATTCGCACAATCATGATACTATAATAACCGTAAAAACCCCCCAATACATTATATATAGTTTTTGCTATACCCCATAGTAAAAATACCTTCTCCTAAGAGGACAGCTGATCGACAGGCTGTCCTTTTTACTATGCAAAAATGGAAGTTAATGAAATATTAAGACACTTTAAATGTGTAAAGTGGTATATTGAATGTAGGTAACAATTTTTAAGGAAAAGAATGTAAGAGTGGATGGTATTGGATCGGTAATACAATGATTTAGGAAGTACAAGGAGTTACACACTATGAAAAGAATCCGCCCGGATTATTACGATAAATTTGCATGCATCGCAGATCAGTGTACCATCACCTGCTGTCAGGAGTGGAAGATCGGCGTAGATGCAGATACAAACCGGAAATGGAAAAAGATTTTTCCACCAGAGGATGTCTCACCACAGAAAAAGAATCTGAGTGCCTATACAACGAAAAAAGACGGCGGACGGGTGATTGAACTGACCGAAGAACACAAATGTCCTTTTTTAAATGAAAACAAGTTATGTAAACTTGTGACCGCATATGGAGATAACGTGTTATCGGAAACCTGCGCAGTATTTCCGAGGGAAGTACACCGTTTTAAGACGCATGAGGAAGAGACATTAATGCCATGCTGTCCGGCAGTCATTGATCTGTTGCGGGAAGAAGGACCGCAGAGAATTTATGCCAGGAAAATCGAACAGAAATCGGAGCAGACAGAAAATCCATTCTTGCGAGAGCACGCACGCTTTTATATCCGGGAAAAGCTGACAGAGTTATTTCTGGATGAGGACTATCGTGTGGAGGAATCCCTGCTCTGTGGATTTTATATCATAAGGGAACTTTTCGATAAGTGTGGGCAGGATGAAAAATTATCAGAGCTTGCCGAAGATTATTTTTCCACAGAAAATCAGCAGCAGCTTAGGAGGGCAATTGAGGAGATAGAGCGTGATCCATTTGCAACGATGGAGGAACGGAATGAGCTGTTACAGGATCTTGCCGTTAATTACCGGAAAGAGGGATTATACCGGAATTATCTGAACCCGGTCATTGAGAAAGCGGAAGATCTTTCGGGTTTGTTTGAAAATATAGGAAATCCGGCAGATGCGGCAGAACAGAATGCAGACCTGAAAACTGAAATGGCAGACAGGATGCATGCATTTGAAAGTGAATTTCAGGCATACAACCCACTGATGCGAAAATTCCTCATCAATGAGTTCAACGCAGACCTTTTGATGCCGGATGGAGATCTGGAGAGCCTGCTGGTGCAATATCAGTGGATCGCCATGGAGTACGGTGTGATCAGACACAGCATTTTCCTGCGCTGGCTGTTGGATGGACAAAAAGAGATTGCATATGAGACGGTCAGAGATTATATTGTTATTATCTGCCGTATGACGGGCTATGATGAGGAAGATATCTACGAATATCTGGAGAACAGTTTTGAGGAGTTAGTTTGGGATTGGGGATATCTCGCATTGGTTGTTGGATAAAAATTCAGGCAATCGCGAAACTTTTCGTAATATTCATAACGTAAAATTGAGTTTCGCAAATGTTGCATAAACTATAACAGGAGAAGATATGAGTCAGGAAAACCAGAATATACAGGAAGAACCGCACAAGAGACGTGTGCGGTACAAGGGAAAGTATCCGAGAAATTATAAGGAAAAATACAAAGAACTGAACCCGGAGAAGTATCAGGATACAATCGAGAAAGTGATCCGGAAAGGCAGCACACCGGCGGGAATGCATATATCCATTATGGTGAAGGAGATCATCGATTTTCTGCAGATCAAGCCGGGGCAGACCGGGTTTGACGCAACATTAGGTTATGGCGGACACACAAAAGCGATGCTGGAATGCTTAAAAGGGCAGGGACATATGTATGCGACAGATGTTGATCCCATCGAGTCTGCAAAGACAAAAAAGCGTCTGGCGGATGCCGGGTTTGGGGAAGACATTCTGACTATCAGGCTGCAGAATTTCTGCACGATCGATGAGATCGCAAAAGAAGCCGGAGGATTTGATTTTGTGCTGGCTGATCTTGGAGTGTCGTCCATGCAGATTGATAACCCGGACCGCGGATTTTCATTTAAAGTGGACGGACCATTGGATCTCAGGCTGAATCCGGAAAAGGGAATCAGTGCAGCGGAACGTCTGGCACAGATCAACGAGGACGAACTTGCAGGCATGCTCTGGGAAAATTCCGATGAACCATATGCAGAGGAACTGGCACATGCGATTGTGACTGAGCGGAAACATGGAAAGCCGATCGACACAACAACGAGGCTTCGTGAGGTGATCGAGGAGACCTTAAGTTTTCTTCCGGAGAAGGAGAAAAAGGATACGGTTAAGAAAACCTGTCAGAGAACATTTCAGGCACTCCGCATTGACGTGAACAACGAGTTTGAAGTGTTATACGAATTTATGGAAAAATTGCCGGGTGCCTTGAAACCGGGTGGAAGAGCAGCAATCTTAACATTTCACTCCGGGGAAGATAAACTTGTAAAAAAGGCGTTAAAACAGGGATACAAAGAAGGTATTTATTCTGAAATCGCAAATGATGTTGTGAGACCATCCGCGGAGGAATGTGCGCAGAACGGAAGAGCGAGATCTACGAAGATGCGCTGGGCAGTCCGGGCAGAGTAAAATCAGGTATCCGGGCAGGAGAAGGAATCTAGGAAGCTTATTGTTACTGGAACGGGGTATGAGAAACAGTAACGCCGGAAGGGGGAAACGGACATGAGAATATCACATATTGCAATGTATGTACAAGATCTGGAAGTGGTAAAGGAGTTTTACATCCGCTTTTTTGGGGCAAAAGCGGGAGAGCTATATCATAATCCAAAAACAGGACTGAAAAGCTATTTTCTGTCGTTTGATGAGGGAACAAGGCTGGAACTGATGAATCTGCCGGAAATGCAGGATCAGAAGAAAGTGCTGGTGCGGATGGGTTATATCCATATCGCAATTTCAGTGGGAAGCAGAGAGAAAGTGGATGCCATCACCGAAAAACTGTATGAGGCAGGTTACGATGTTTTAAGTGGTCCGCGTATCACCGGGGATGGCTATTACGAGAGCACCGTGTTAGGACCGGAAGATAACCAGATTGAAATTACGGAGTAAAGACAAAATAGACAATTGCGAAACTTATAGAATCGCAATTGTCTATTTTTTTATTATTTCTTTTTTACGAGTACCATGGCAGAAATTGGTTCCACGGAAACAGAACCGGAAACGGTTGTCAGTGCTTCGGTTCCGGCATGGTCAGCGTCGACACATACATCCCATGCACCATCTGGCAGTGTGACGGATGTCGCTGCATTGTTTGGGTTGAAAATCACAAAAATGCCGTCGGATGTTTTGCCATTCACGCCGCCGTTGATCCGGAATGCAAGCACATTGTCGTCGAGACCGTCCACGGAAGTGATGTTTGCGTTGACATCGTCTGCATTGGTAAGACGAAGTGCTGCATGGGCTTTGCGGAAGGCGATTAGTCCTTTGTAATAATGATAAACATTCTAATACGTCTCATCCTCTAACGTATCCCATTTGATACTGTTGACAGAATCCGGGGAATTGTAGCTGTTTTCCACAAAATCACCGGAGGCATCAATTTTGGCGCGGAGCATTTCTTAGCCTGCCTGCAGGAATGGAATGCCCTGCGCAGTCATGTAAATGGCGGCAGAGAGATTGTTCATGCGGATGTGGTCTTCTTTGGAGGCGCCTGGCGTTGATTTTGTGATACGGTCTAACAGTGTCATATTGTCGTGGCAGGAAGCGTAGTTAATGCTCTGTGACGGTGTGGTGCACCAGTCATCTGCCTGACCTAAAAAGCAGCCTTTGACGGTATCGGCAAGATCAGCGGCTCCCGAGACATAACCTTTCCTTGTGGTGTAAAAGACGTGGCCTTTCAAAGCATCGCGGAGCGTATCGCTGAAAAATGCAAATCCCGGAACATCGGTGGAATTTGGCTGCGTGGTCATTTTATAGCCGTCTTTGGTCACAGCGGTATCCATGGTCCATCCCTCTCCATAGAAAATGACATCCGGATGGGTTTTGTGAACTTCTGTGACGACCTCGTTGATCGTTTCGGTGTCGATCAGTCCGACAAGGTCAAAACGGAAACCGTCGATGTGGTATTCATCTGCCCAGTATTTGACTGAGTCTACAATATATTTTCTCACCATGGAACGCTCGGAGGCGGTGTCATTTCCACAGTCGGAGCCGTTGGAGTATTTTCCATCCGCATCCACACGGGAAAAATAGCCCGGTACGATCTGATTTACACAGAAATCTGACGCATTGTATACATGATTGTAAACCACGTCCATGATCACACTGATCTGGTTGTCGTGAAGTGTTTTTACCATCTGTTTCATCTCGGAAACACGGACGGCACCGTTGTAAGGATCGGTGGAATAGGAGCCTTCCGGGACATTATAATTTTCCGGTGTATATGTGGCACCTAAGTCACTGCCGGAGTAAGTAAATTCTTTTTCAAATTTTTCTGTAGAATAAATATTTGGCATAATAATTGGATACTCATTCCCTTCAAATAAAATCATATAACGTTTGGTTTCGATTGGCATATTTTTATAACATGAACTGGTTTTGGTGAAAGTGTAACATAATTAAAAAAATAAATAAATATATTTTAGCTATAATTTAAAAAAATACGAAAAAAAACGAAAAAATTAGCGGAAAATCATCGGCAAAGATACTTTTGTGTTATAATCATAAGGATTTTTTGAAGGGAGCCAAATACCATGGCAAAAGAATATTCTGTATACGAATTAAACCGTATTCAACAATACATTATGCAGATGCGTCCGGTTTTGAAGAAGGAGGCGCTGTTTTCGGATGGAACAAAAGATTACCGCGATCCGACGGAACCGGAGGCAGGAGAAAAGGTGACGATCCGTTTCCGCACCGGAAGGAATAACGTGGATATCGTCTGGCTTTGCACAGATTGCGAACATTATAAAATGAAAAAAACAGAAAGTGACCATGAATTTGACTATTATGCGGTTGAGATGACAATGGGAGAGGAGCCGTTTTATTATTATTTCGAGGTGGCTTCCGGTCTGCTGCATGTCTTTTTTGACCGTTATGGTGTGAGCAAGGAGCGGCGGGATGCTTACCGGTTCTGCATCATTCCGGGATTTTCCACACCGGAGTGGTCAAAGGGAGCCGTCATGTACCAGATCCTTGTGGATCGTTTTTACAATGGTGATCCGGCTAACGATGTGCTGACGGATGAGTACTATTATATCCAGACACCGAGTAAAAAAATGGAGGACTGGAATCAGTGTCCGTCCGATTTTTCTGTTGGAGAGTTTTACGGCGGAGATTTAGAGGGCGTGAGACAGAAGTTAAATTACTTACAGAATCTTGGCGTGGAAGTCATTTACTTTAACCCGCTTTTTGTGTCACCATCCAATCACAAATATGATATTCAGGACTATGACCATATCGATCCACATTATGGAAAAATTGTGGTCGATGAGGGGGAACTTTTGCAATCCGGGACAACGGATAACAGCAAGGCAACACGTTATGTAAACCGTGTCACAAACCGGGAAAATTTAGAGGCAAGTAATGCTTTTTTTGCGGAGCTGGTCAGAGAGATCCACGCCAGAGGAATGAAAGTTATTTTAGACGGTGTGTTTAACCACTGCGGTTCGTTCAATAAATGGTTAGACAGGGAAAAAATCTATCACGCAAACGGAGGTTACGAGGACGGTGCATTTTTGTCGAAAGAGAGCCCTTACCGCAGTTTCTTCGGTTTCCAAGATGAAAACGGCTGGCCGGATAACACCTCTTATGAGGGGTGGTGGGATTATGACACGCTGCCAAAATTAAATTATGAAGGCTCGAAAGAGTTGTACGATTACATTCTTGGCATCGCGGCAAAATGGGTGTCAGCACCATATTATGTAGATGGCTGGCGTCTGGATGTTGCGGCGGATTTAGGTCATTCTTCAGAGTTCAATCATAAATTTTGGAGAGATTTTCGAAAAGCAGTTAAGACAGCCAACCCGGAAGCGCTTATTCTGGCGGAGCATTATGGCGACCCGAAAGACTGGTTAGAAAAAGGTGACCAGTGGGATACAGTCATGAATTACGATGCCTTTATGGAACCTTTGACATGGTTTCTGACAGGAATGGAAAAACACAGTGACGAGTATATCCCGGAGAAAAAGGGAAAGGTGGATGATTTTGAGGGAGCTATGCGCCACTTTATGGCAAGTTTCCAGACATCCCAGTTGCAGTGTGCGATGAATGAATTGTCCAACCACGATCATTCGAGATTTCTTACGAGGACCAACGGAACCGTGGGACGTGTGGAAACCCATGGATCGGAAGCCGCAGAGTATGGCGTCAACTTTGGGATTTTCCGGGAAGCAGTTGTTGTTCAGATGACATGGCCGGGCGCACCGACGGTTTATTATGGGGATGAGGCAGGCGTGTGTGGATTCACCGATCCTGATAACCGCCGAACCTATCCATGGGGAAAAGAAGATGTGGTGCTTGTGGATTTTCACCGGGATATGATCCGCATTCATAAGGAAAATGAAGCCTTACGCACCGGTTCCTTAAAGCTTTTGCAAGGAGAAAAGGACATATTGTGTTACGGCAGGTTTAACCGGACACAGCAATTTGTTGTGATCCTGAATAATAGCGATGAGAAGAAGGAGATCACAAAGGAAGTATGGAGTATCGGTATTCCAAAAAATTGTAAGATGGAGCGTCTGATCATCACCACGGAGGCTGGCTATTCGCTCATGCCGAAAGAATATGAAGTGGAAGATGGAAGGATCACCGTCACGCTGCTGCCTCATTCGGCTGCGGTGCTGAAATATAAAGTGTAAAAAATATAAAATCTTATCTTGCACAATGAAAAATGATATGTTATAATCAATCCTTGTCAGGACATTTGTGCTGACAAGAATGGGCAGATTCCCGAGTGGCCAAAGGGGACAGACTGTAAATCTGCTGCAACTTGCTTCGGTGGTTCGAATCCACCTCTGCCCATTATCATATATGCCGGCGTGGCGGAACTGGCAGACGCGCAGGACTTAAAATCCTGTTGTAGCGATACAGTACCGGTTCGATTCCGGTCGCCGGCATTAAGAGGTCTCAAGTGTTGAAGTTCGTTCAGCATCTGGGGCTTTTTATTTTTGTGTTGAGATAAGAAAAATCCGCCAGCCCACAGATCCTGTGGACGGCGGATTTTTTTCTGTGATCTTATTGTTTTTTGACCGGAGCCTGATATCTTGCGGTTGATTCACGTTCGATCAGTGTCGCACGGAGCTGTGTGCGGCAGATTGGAATGTGATGTACCAGGGAGTTTAAAATGACATAAGCACATTTTCCGAGTTCACTGCGTTCCTGCCGGATAGTGGTAAGCGGTGGCTCTAGCATGGAGGAGATCGGAATGTCATCGAATCCGACCACGCTGATATCTTCCGGCACGCGGAAACCGCGGAGCTTGCATTCCGTGATAACACCGGATGCGATCAGGTCATTGCCGCAGATGATCGCAGTAGCACCCGCACCCAAAAAAGTAGGAACGTGATACTTTGCACTGTCTGCCACATAATAGCCGTAAACGGTCAGGTCTTCATTGATCTCAAGACCATGTGCTTTCATGCTGTTATAGTAGGCTTCCTGACGCTGCTCGGATACCATGGAGTGCAGGGAACCATTTAAAAAGGCAATTTTTTTGTGACCGAGTGTGTAGAGATGGTCAACTGCCGCATCGATTCCCTCATAGTTGTCCGTTCCAATGTAAGCAACATTCGGATTCTTCTTAATATAATTGTCGAAGAGAACAGTCGGCATGGTGGTTTGTTCTAACTGTTTCATCCATTCGTCGTGAAGGGCGAAGCCGACGAGAAAGGCTCCACAGAAACCATTCTTTAACATATAGGTGTCATATTTTTCTGCGAGCTGGAATGCCGGTGTGACCGGAATGACTGTCACATCCCAGTTGTGGCGGAACGCATTCTGTTTGAATCCCAGGACAATTTCATAACCAAACTGTGTGGCAGCTTCATAGTCCATATTTTCAATGAAAATCGCAAGCTTGCGGTTTTCTACTTTTTTTGATCGTTTGGTCGCATATCCCATTTCCACTGCGGTATCTAAGACCATCTGTCTTAATTCATCACTGATATCGCTTGCTCCGTTCAAACCTTTGGAGACAGTGCTGACGGATACACCCAGACGATTTGCTATATCTTTGATCGTAGCCAAGTCTTTATCCTCTTTGTTATAATTATTCGATACTTCCCTTATTATATAGAATCGAATTTCTGTTTTCAAGCAGTCTGCTCAGAGATTTCAAAAAAGTTTCGAAACAAAACGAGAAAAACTTGTCATTTTACACAAAAAAACAAATATAAAAACGTGAAAAATAGCAAAATCGATATTAATATTTGCAAATTCGTTGACAAAAACGTTTCAATAAACTAAAATTACCTCAGATACGAAAATTCACGAAACAATTCGTATAGGTTTTGAATGCGGGATCATTCCAACAGAACGGGAGGAAATGAATTGGGATCAAAAGAATTGACCAGAGGAGCAGGAGTCCTGCTGGCAATCACAAGCTTACCATCTTCATATGGAATAGGAACATTAGGGGAAGCTGCATTCCAATTTGTTGATTTACTTGTCGATCTCAAGCAGAGGTACTGGCAGGTGCTTCCGATCGGTCCTACCAGTTTTGGAAACAGTCCGTATCAGTCCTACTCCGCATTTGCCGGAAACCCATATCTCATTGATCTGGATGATCTGGTGAAGGATGGATTGTTACAGGAGACGGAGATCCGCAGTTTTAACTGGGGAACGGATGATGCAGATATTGATTATGCAACCATCTATGAGAACCGTTACAAGATTTTGCGAATGGCTTTTTCGAGATTTTCTGCGAAGAGTGAAGACTTCCTTGTTTTTACAGAAAAAAGCGACAGATGGCTGTCTGATTATTCTCTTTATACCGCATTGAAACGGCATTTTGGAGATATAGAATGGCAGAGCTGGGACGTGCCGCTCAGGGACAGAGATCCGGAGGCAGTGAAAGAGTATCAGGAAATATTACATAATGACATCATGTTTTGCAAATTTTGCCAGTACGAGTTTTTTAAGCAGTGGATGCAGCTGAAGCAGTACGCAAATAGCCGTGGAGTCCAGATCATCGGTGATATGCCATTGTATGTGGCGTCAGACAGCGTGGATGTATGGGCACACCGTGAGATGTTTTTACTTGAACCGGATGGAAGACCGAATGTGGTCGCAGGGGCAGCACCCGATGCATTTTCCGAGAGCGGTCAGGTATGGGGCAGTCCGGTATATGACTGGAACGTCATGGAAGAGGATGGCTTTGCATGGTGGAAGGCAAGAATGCTTGAGAACATGGAATTATTTGATGTGATCCGGTTAGACCATTTTTCCGGTCTGGTGCGTTATTACACCGTTTCTGCAGATGCAGAAGACGGAAGAAATGGCAAGTGGAGCAAAGGACCGGGCAGGAAACTGACAGATGCCATGACAGAGGTTCTGGGTGATATGCGGGTGATCGTGGAAGACATCGGACCAAAGGGCGGGCTTCCGGGAGTGAAAAAGTTAAAGACAAAAACCGGATGGCCGGGCATTAAGATTTTAATGTTTGCCTTTGATGATGACACCGCGAATGAGCATCTTCCACATAACTATCAGGACACGAACATGGTCGTATATGCAGGAACTCACGACAACGAAACGATCGTTGGTTATTTCCGGGATAAGTCAGATTACGAGCTGGCATATCTGTATGAGTATCTGAACATTCATTATAAAGAAGAAATACCGGATGCACTGATCCGGGCAGCCTACGCAAGTATCGCAGATGTGGCCATTATCCAGATGCAGGATCTGATGAAGCTTGGAAATGAAGCCAGAATGAACGCACCTTCCACGGTGGGACGCAACTGGCGCTGGCGTATCGGAAAAGATACTTTGAGCGAAGAACGGAGAGCATGGATACGGACTCTGGCAACCGTATATCGCAGATAACAAATACGCTATAAGATGCATAAGCATTTTATATAGAAGTCTTATTCTAAAAAAGGAGAGGAATCAAATGAAAAAGAAAGCAATCTCATTATTACTTGTTGCAGCTATGACAGCTACAATGACAGCAGGCTGCGGCGACAAACAGGAAGCAGCAGACAACACAACTGCAGGAAACGATGCGGCACCTTCTACAGAAGCAGCAGCATCTGATGATGCAGCAACAGAAGAAGAAGAGGAAGCATGGAGCGGTACATTGACTGTATGGAGCCCACAGGAAGATCAGGATACAGGCTGGTTACAGAAAGAATGTGACGCATTCAATGCGGCTCATCCAAACTGGGATGTCACATTTGAGTATGGTGTATGTGCAGAGGGTGATGCAAAAGCTACTGTCACAACAGACGTTGAGGGATCTGCAGATGTCTATATGCTGGCAAACGATAACATCCCTGATTTAGTAGCAGCAAACGCACTTGCTGAGCTCGGCGGATCTTATCTTGATTATGTAACAAGCACAAACTCCGATTCCATTACAGCATCTGTTACATACAATGATGCAGTAGTAGCATTCCCATTTACATCTAATACATGGTTCATGTACTATGATAAGAGTGTATTCTCTGATGAGGATATCAAGAGCTTTGACACAATGTTGGAGAAAGGAAAAGTTGCCTTCCCATTATCTGATTCCTGGTACATTCAGGCATTCTATGTTGGAAATGGCTGTTCATTATTCGGAGATGGTACAGACGCAGCAGCAGGTATCGACTTCGATGGAGAAAAGGCAGCAGCTGTTACAGATTACTTAGTTGATGTAGTTGCAAATCCTAACTTTATCAATGATGCAGACGGAGCTGGTCTTGCAGGTTTACGTGACGGAAGCGTAAACGCTGTATTCTCCGGTACATGGAATGCAGAAGCTGTAAAAGAAGCACTTGGTGACAACATGGGTGTTGCAGCACTTCCATCATTTAACTTAAACGGAACAGACTGCCAGATGAAATCCTTCATCGGATCTAAAGCAATCGGTGTAAACCCAAATGCTGAGAACATGCAGGTTGCTATGGCATTGGCAGCTTACCTTGCAGGTGAGGACGCTCAGAAAGATCACTACGATATGAGAAACATCCTTCCTACAAACACAAACATTGCAGTTGATGATGAGATTGCAGCAGCAGTTGCAGACGCAATGATCAACACATCTATCATGCAGCCATTAGTACCTGAGATGAGTAACTACTGGTCACCAGCTGAGAACATGGGTAAAGCACTTGTAGCTGGCGAGGTCACACATGATAACGCTGCAGAAAAGACAGCAGATATGAATACAGCAATGAACACAGACGCAGCACAGTAAAAAGAATACAGAAGATTCTTACATGCAAAATACAAACCTCGGGGCGCATGAGCGCTCTGAGGATTGTTTGATACTAAGGAATCTATTTTTATTTTAAGGAGGCCCATAACGTGATACAGGCTGGAAAAAGAAAAAAAGAGTTTGCGGATCCATATACCGTGACCGGTGCGGTTACAAAAGGAAACATCATTACAAAGCTTTCCCTGCTTATTATGGGCTTGGGTAATATCGCACACAGACAGATCGCAAAGGGACTGATGTTCCTGGTTGTTGAGATTGGATATATATGGTTTATGATCCAATCCGGAATTTATAATTTATCCATGTTTCCATCATTGGGATGGAGAGAGCAGGAAAAAGTCTGGAATGAAAAGAAAAGTATCTATGAGTACACTGCCGGTGATCAGTCATCCCTGATCCTGTTGTATGGAGTTGCAACGATTTATATTACATTGATGTTTATCGTTGTGTGGAGAGAGGCAGTAAAAAGCTCTTATAAATCAGAAGTGCTTGCAAAATCAGGAAAGCACCTGAACACCTTTAAAGAAGACTTCAAGAGTTTGTTTGATCAAAATTTACATAAATTATTACTTGCAGCGCCGATCATGGGAGTATTGATCTTTACGATCCTTCCACTGATCTATAATATTTCCATGGCATTTACCAATTACAGCAAGGTAAATGATCATCTGGTATTATTTGACTGGGTTGGGCTTGCAAACTTTGCAAAAATCTTAAATTTGAACGACAGTATCGGTAAGCAGTTCTATTCCGTACTGACATGGACGATCACCTGGGCGATTTTTGCAACAGCATTAAACTATATTTTCGGTATGATCCTTGCAATCGTGATCAACCGTAAAGAGACACATTTTAAGGGATTCTGGAGATTCTGCTTTGTATTATCCATCGCAGTACCTCAGTTTGTTTCCCTGCTGATCATGAGAAGTATGTTACAGCCAACCGGTATCGTGAACACTTTATTATTAAAATATGGTCTGATCGATACGGCGCTTCCATTTTTCTCAAGTGCGACATGGGCCAGAGTGACAGTTATCGTTATCAACCTGTGGGTAGGTATCCCATATACGTTACTTCAGGTAACAGGTATTTTACAGAACATTCCGGGTGAATTATATGAGGCAGCGAAGATTGATGGAGCTAATGCAGTCCAGATATTCTTCAAGATCACATTGCCATATATGTTATTTGTCATGACACCATACCTCATTACACAGTTTACCGGAAATATCAATAACTTCAACGTTATCTACCTGCTGTCCGGCGGTAATCCGACACCGGTGGATGCAACAGCCGGTAAGACAGATCTGCTTGTTACATGGCTGTACAAACTGACCGTTGATAAGAACTACTACAACTTAGGTGCAGTAATTGGTATTATGACGTTCATTGTCCTTGCGATCGTTGCGCTGGTAACATATCGTAATACCGCATCTTACAAAGATGAGGAGGGATTCATGTAATGAGTAAAAAACAAGTGACATCTGGCACAAAAGCAAAGAAAACAATTGTGAATATTATTATCCATATTTTTCTGGCAATCCTGTCATTCATCTGGGTGCTGCCGATTTTCTGGGTAGTCCTGACAAGTTTCCGCGGTGAGAAAGGTTCTTACGTAACCACTTTCTTCCCGAAGACTTATACGATCAACAACTATGTGAAATTATTCACAGATACAAGTATTTTGAACTTCCCGAAAATGTTTGTGAATACTTTTATCATTGCGATTTTTACATGTATCATTTCAACCATTTTTGTACTTTCAGTATCTTATACAATGTCAAGAATGCGTTTTAACATGAGAAAACCATTTATGAATGTGGCAATGATCCTCGGATTGTTCCCATCCTTTATGTCCATGATCGCTGTTTACTATATTTTAAAGGCTCTTGGACTGGCAGAGGGATCTATGATCCGTATCGCTTTGATCATCGTATTCTCAGCAGGATCCGGTGTTGGATTCTATGTTGCAAAAGGTTTCTTTGACACGATCCCGAAGGCGCTGGACGAGGCTGCGATCATCGATGGGGCAACAAGATGGCAGGTATTTACCCAAATTACCGCGCCGCTCAGTAAACCAATTATTGTTTATACCATTTTGACATCCTTCATGGGACCGTGGGTAGACTTCATTTTTGCAAAGGTTATCTGCCGTGCTGATGCACAGTACTACACCGTATCTATCGGTCTTTGGAAGATGCTTGAAAAAGAATACATTGACAGCTGGTATACCTGTTTTGCCGCAGGCGCAGTTGTGGTATCCATTCCGATTGCAATTCTGTTCTTACTGACACAGAAATTCTATGTAGATGGAATGAGTGGAGCTGTAAAGGGTTAACCCGGGCAGCGGATAAGCTTTGGCTGTGTGTGGGACTGTTGTATGAGAGTGAAAATCTTGATACAGCAGTCCCTTTTTATGTAAATAGAAAAGTGTTACAGAATATGGGAAAGGTAAGGTATGGGAATGAAAAAGCGTTTGATAGCAGCCCTGATAGCAGGAATGATGTTGATACAGACGGCCGCTTGTGGGAATAATGCCGGCACACCGGCAGACAGCGTGGATAGCACAGAGTCAGTACCGGAGAGTGGGACGGAGACAGATACAGAAAGCGAAGGGAATGAAGTTACTGCATTGTCTTTGATGCAGCAGGTCAATACGGCGGAAGAGAATGTGATTGATGACAATTACCGAACTTATTATGAAGTGTTTGTTTACAGTTTTTATGACAGTGACGGAGATGGAATCGGTGATCTGAAAGGACTGACGGAAAATCTCGATTATATAAATGACGGTGATCCTGCGACGGACACGGATCTGGGATGCAATGGTATCTGGCTGATGCCGGTCATGCCGTCCACAACGTATCATAAATATGATGTGACGGATTATGAAGCGATTGATCCGGAGTACGGGACGATGGACGATTTTACGACACTTGTAGATGAATGCCATAAGCGTGGAATCAATGTGATCATCGATTTTGTCATGAACCACACATCTTCACAGCATGAGTGGTTTCAGACTGCATACCAATATTTGCAGGGTCTTCCGAAAGGTGCAGAACCAGATGCGTCAGAGTGCCCTTATGTAGATTATTATAATTTTTCCAAAGAAAAACTGGGCGGTTATTATCCGGTGGAGGGAACAGACTGGTACTATGAGGCACAGTTCTGGAGCGAGATGCCGGATCTCAACTGGGATAATGAGATGTTAAAGACAGAGTTTGAACAGATCGTACAGTTCTGGCTGGATCTCGGAGTGGATGGTTTCCGTCTGGATGCAGTAAAGGAATTCTATTCGGGCGCAGATGAAAAAAATATTGCAGTCCTGACCTGGTTTAATGATATGGTGAAATCCAAAAAAGAGGATGCATATCTGGTCGGAGAGGCATGGAATGATTACAATGTCTATGCGAAATATTATCAGAGTGGCATGGACAGTTTCTTTGATTTTACTTTTGCGGATAAGGACGGTATCATCGCAGACACAGTAAAGGGAATCAATGGCGCTTCCGCTTACGGAAAGAGTCTTGTCAATACGCAGGAGCTTTACGGCAGCTACAGTGATACTTACATTGACGCACCGTTTTACACCAATCATGATATGGCGCGGAGCGCAGGTTATTATTCCGGCGATTATAGTGAAGCGCAGACAAAGCTTGGAAATGCAATGAATCTTCTGATGTCGGGAAGTGCATTTTTGTATTATGGGGAGGAGCTTGGAATGAAAGGCTCCGGAAAAGATGAAAATAAGCGTGCTCCGATGTACTGGTCGACGGATGCCGATGCTACGGGTATGTGTGACGGACCAAAGGATATGGACGATATTAAGATGAAGTATGGCAGTTTAGAGGAGCAGGAAAACGATGGTAATTCCATTTATAACTTTGTGAAACAGACGATCGCATTGCGGAATGAGTATCCGGTGATCGCCAGAGGAAAGGTCGCATTTGATGAGGGGATTTCGGATGATACGGTATGCGTGATCCGGAAAACCTGTGATGAGGGACAATTGACGCTGGTGTTCAATACTTCAGAGAAGGCACAGACGGTCGATTTTGGGAAATCAGCTCTCGGAGCAACGGAAGACAGGAAATATCCATTGCAGATCGCAGGGGAGCTTCTGACAGGAACGGAAGCTGCCGTTCTGGATGAAGAACAGCTTACCATACCTGCGTATTCGGTCGTGATCTTAGAGTAAAAAAGAATACTTTTCCGGATAACAGAAATCCCCGGTATGAGACGGTCTATCGGGGATTTTTACTTGAATCTGTGCTTTTTTGGTATATAATAGTAATATCAAAGACGGAAAATACAGGTGTTGTGGAAATGCGTGTGTTTAAGAGAAAATCTGGAGGAACAATAGATGAAGCGGAAAGTCAGAACAAGAAAGCTGGGGATCAAATTTAAAATACTGATCCCGGTATGTGTATGTGTACTCGTTGTCTGTGTGGTTATGGGAGTAAATTCTTACAAACATATCCAAGACGGCATGGTTGAGATGGGCGTTCAGGAGGCAGACATGGCGGCAGATCTGACACTTCGTATGTTAGATGGCGACGAGGTGGAGCAGATCGTTCCGGGGGCAGAAGAAAGCGATGCATATAAAGGAGTCCTGGCAGCCTTAAAAAATATGAAGGACAGCTGTGGGATTGCATATCTGTATACTTTATATACCGATGGGACAAATGTTTATTACGGAGTAGATGTGGAAGCAACCGAAGATGTAAGTTATCTCGGGGATCCTTTTGCTGACTCTTATGAGGAGTTAAAATCTGTATTTGAAGGACAGGAATATGTGCAGGATTATATTGATGAGACGGAGGATGGAGACCTGATCACAGTCTACAAGCCAATCACAAACAGCGCAGGAAAAGTGGTGGCAGTTCTGGGGTGTGATTATGATGCATCTGATATTACTGCCCGGCTTGAGGCATCACTTGTGGGAGTGGTCAAGATTGGTGCGGTCTGCATTGTCCTGGCAGTAGCGGCTCTCAGCATCATTATTTCAACGATCACGAGAGGTCTTCAGAAAGTGGACGACAAGATTTATGAGATCGTGCATAATGAGGGAGATCTGACGCAGAAGCTGGACATCCACAGTGGAGATGAGATGGAACTCATTGCAGGGAATGTCAATGCTTTATTGGAATACATACGGGGAATCATGTTGAAGATCTCCGACAATTCAGAACATTTAAATGGTTCGTCACAAAAGATTGCACAAAACCTTGCAGCAGCAGAGGTGAATATCACAGACGTTTCCGCAACTATGGAGGAAATGAGTGCGGCAATGGAGGAGACAAACGCTTCACTGGAGCAGATCAGCACCTCAGTGGGACAGGTTTATGCATCCATTGAAAACATGGCAGCACGTGCAGAGCATGGAAAAGAGTCTTCCGGTGAAATGAACGGACGGGCAGACAGTGTCCGCACAGAAGCCTCAAGCAAACAGCAGGAGGTTGCAACGCAGGTGGCCGACATGGCACAGAAATTGAATGAGAAGATCGAGCAGTCCCAAGCGGTGCAGGAGATAGCACAGCTTACGGCAAATATTATCGAGATCACCGATCAGACCAATCTGTTGGCATTAAATGCGAGCATTGAGGCGGCAAGGGCAGGAGAGGCAGGAAAAGGATTTGCAGTCGTGGCAGATGAAATCGGAAAACTTGCTGCCAATTCGGCAGAAGCTGCAGAACAGATACAAAAAGTGAGCGCAGCGGTAGTTGAGGCTGTGAATGGTCTGGCACAAGAGGCAGAAAATATGGTCGAATTTGCGGGAATAACTGCTATGGATGGTTATCAGCAGTTAGTGGAAATGAGTGAGTTTTACAGCAAAGATGCAGGTGATATGAATGCCATTATGGAAGATTTCACAAGTGCTGCCGGCGAATTGCAGAAAGCCATGGATGAGATCAAAGAATCGACTACAGCAGTCAGTGCTGCTGTCGAAGAGAGCGCAAAGGGCATTGTAAATGTGGCAGAAATGTCCACAGATCTTACAGGAAGTGTGGGAGATATCCAGAAAGCGGCTGATCATAACAATGAGATCGCAGATCTGCTTGATACTGAGGTGAAACGGTTTAAGCTGGAGTAACGGAGATTGTAAATCATAATTGAAATAAAAAATCGTGCGAACAGAAACGTATCATGTTTGCACGATTTTTTTATCAATAGGTGTTCAGTTCATAACATAATGAAAGAAATCAACAGCATTCCCTTTGTTATCAGTTGCGTATGCAATGCCGAAGCAGACCGTTCCGGTGTAGTAACCGTAGTCAGAAAGCCATTGGTTGTCGTTCAGTTCCAGACCGCAAGGGAGTGTCTCACCGGTTTCGGAATCTGTTGCATAGACGATCATATCTTTGTACTGTTCTAATTCATCCGCTGTTAAATAATCCGTAAGAGGCATAAGACTTCCGGCATCAGCGTATTGCTGGAACACAAATTCCGGTGCAAAAAGAACGTCGGCATCACCGACAGAAAGTTTTAAAGTCAGTTTCTGGTTACTATAGTAGTTTGTGGAGTAATTATCGTCATCAGAAAAAGTGATGGAGGTATCTACGGTAACTTCTTCTTTCTTTGTAAAGCCTTCCTGTTCAAAAAATTCATCTGTGGAAGAAACGCTTTCTTCATAAGGATTCAGGGTATTTACCATCACTATATCTAAAACACTTTCCCTATAGGCAGCATAATGTACGATCATAGAAATGACAAACGCCACAAGGCAGATGGCAGCAATGATGTGCCAGCGGTAATAGTCCCAGATATATTGCACCTTTGCTTTGCGGGAAAGGTCTTTGAATGCAGTTTTCTTTTCCATAGGAAAACCTCCGTAATTCTGTGCGCTTTACTAACGCGATAATGATAGGATAACATAGAAAGAAGCAGGTTAAAAGGGAAAAAGTATAAAGTTTATCTAAAATAAAAAATGCTAAGAATGAAAAGGATTCATTCTTAGCACATTCGTTGTACACAAAAAGCGGGTGATGGGAATCGAACCCACGTATCCAGCTTGGAAGGCTGGTGTTCTACCATTGAACTACACCCGCAGATGCCCAGTTCCGGAATCGAACCAGAGACACAAGGATTTTCAGTCCTTTGCTCTACCAACTGAGCTAACTGGGCTTGTTGCTCACAACAAAGATTATTTTAAAGGAAGGAACCTTTGTTGTCAAGCAAAAAATGAAAATTATAAATAAGGAAGAATATCTTCACAGTAGCAGCGCAGTACCTCCCCAACACTCCAGGCCTGAGCATAACAGCCACGGGGATTGTGAGGTGCATCCCCGTCAAAGATTTCAGAGATGGAACCGATACAGCCGGAATCCGTCAGATGTTTTCTCACAGGCTCTAACATGCGGACGGCATTTGCGGCAGCAGAGGAGGAGTGGTGGTTCACTTTCATATAGGCACTGAAAAATCCACCGAGCAAAAAGCCCCAGGCAGTTCCCTGATGATAAGCGGCGTCCCTCTTTGCAAGAGCACCGCAGTAAATGCCATGGTAGTCCGGATGATCCGGTGCGAGGGAGCGAAGTCCACAGCCGACAAACAACTCTTTTTCCACAAGTGCGACAACTGCTTTTTCCTGTTCCTCCGGGAGCAGGGAAAATGGAAGGGATACGGCGTAAACCTGGTTTGGACGGATATGATCGTCCGGCTCGTCACCATCCACAACATCAAACAGACACTGGTTGGCGGAATCCCAGAACTTGGCATTGAAGGATTCTTTTACCTGTTCGGCGCGTGTGCGGTAGGCAGAAGCATCTTCGTCAAATTTTTCGCAGAGTGATTCCATGATCCGTAAAGCGTTATACCACAGCGCGTTGATCTCCACCGGTTTTCCGTGGCGCGGTGTTGCTACCCAGTCACCGACGCGGACATCCATCCAGGTGATCTGGTCAAGTCCGCTTCCGGCGTGGATCAGCCCGTCGTCTTCCATATAAATGCTGAAATCCGTTCCTTTTTCATAGGCGGAGATGATCTCTTTTAAATGAGGGAAAATCTGTTCTTTTACAAAAGCTTCCGCCTCGGCAGCCGGGTTATAATGAAGGTACTGATAGACCGCATAAAAGTACCAGAGAGAGGCGTCCACCGTGTTATAGAGCGGCGGCATATTGTCGTCCGGGAACATATTCGGCACAATTCCGTGGCGGATATATCTGGCAAATGTCAGAAGGATCTCCTCAGCTTCTTTGAAACGTTTCGTGCAGAGCGTCAGACCGGTAAAGGCGATCATTGTGTCTCTGCCCCAGTCAGTAAACCACGGAAGTCCGGCGAGAACGGTCATCATTTTCGTGGACTCGCGGTAAGTCAGAAACTGGTCGCTGGCAAGCACCAGCTGGTTGGCAAACGAGTCGTGGTATCCGGCTTTTTCAAAAAGTTCTGCATGGCAGCGGGCATTTTCCTCTAAAATGGAAAATGCTTCCGTACCAGACACAGGGGCAGGACGCTCGTTCACGTCACCGATACTGCACAGGATGGAAACTTTTTTGGTTGTGTTGGCAGGAACTGCAATGGACAGGTCAACCGGACAGTAATGGCAGTCAAGCCCATCTGTCTCAAGATCCACTTCAATCTGTAACTGCATGTCGATGTCATAAACAGTTTCGCGTTCGGAAAAAGTTCCTTCACTTGTCTGAAAACGAATGGCAATATCTTTATTTTTTTCCGGAACAAGATAAAATGTCCTGTCTTCTGTAAATGTCTCAAATTTTAAAGTGTCCGGGGTGCTGCTCTCACTGTGCTCGCGGTAGTTGAAAAGCGGTGTGAGCGTAAAGGTACAGTCGCTGTCCCCGGCGGTCAGTTCATAGGCGACTGCGCAGACATTGGCGTTCCTTTTTAATGTGATGTGCTTTTCAAAAGAAAAATTGTCTGTCTCATAGGTGTAGTGCACGCTTCCGTCATAGATAAAGGAAGTGAGAAACTTCTGTCCCTCTGTGTAAACCGTTTTTCCGGAAGCACAGTGCTGGGAAGTCTCAAAGGAAACCGTGCTGGTTCCGACAGTGGCTGTTTCGTTGATCTTGGAAAAAACGAGATAGCGCTCAATTGGTGCATGGAGGCTGGCAATCAGGTACCCCTGGTGTGTACGGCTGTGTGCGCCGATCATCGAGCTTCCTGCGTATCCGCCAATGCCATTGGTGACTGCCCACTCACGTTTGATCCCTTCTTTGAATGTTGTCCAGTCTTTCTGGGTATACTGATATGTGATCATTCTTTTTTTCCTCCTGAACGAAAAAATACGAAAATTTCTATTATCTTATTTTACATGATAAAAAAGAAGTTGTACAGAGGGAAAAAAGCGTATATAATTATCATTACGAAATTTTGTTTGGAGGAAATGATTATGCAGGAAAAATTAGTTATTGTTCCGAAAAAAACAACAGGTGGACATAAGGCAGGAATGATCGCATTTTTTGTTTTAACCTGTCTTTGTTTAGTACTTAGTATGTTTGTATCACCGGTTATGTTTCTGGTGCCGACGATCATCTTTGGTGTGATCTGGTATCTGTTTGCATTTCGCAGTGAAGTGGAGTATGAGTATACATATTATGATGGCGACCTGAGATTTGCGAAGATCAGGAATAAAGCAAAGAGAAAGAAAATTGCCTATCTTAGTATGGATGATGTGCTGACCATTGCCCCGAAGGGTGACCGCAGCATTTACAAGTATGAGAATGACAGATCGGTTACAGTGAAAAACATTGCGTCCGGCAATGCAGGTGCAAAACTTTATGAGGCAGTCTGCAAGGGCGAAAACGGTATCACAAGATATGAGTTTGAGCCGGATGAGGACATGTTAAATGCCATCATGGTAAAGTATCCAAGAAGCGTTATAAAGTAACAGGATCGCAATTGCAAAAAATACTGTGGCTTATCGGCTGCACAGTGGAGGATTTATGTTAGAGTTAAGAAATATCACCTATGAAGTAGATGATAACAACGAGAATAAAGAGATTTTGAAAAATGTCAGTGTCACCATTGACGATCATTTTGTGGCGATTACAGGACCAAACGGCGGTGGAAAATCCACACTTGCCAAGATGATCGCAGGAATCATCCGTCCGACAAGTGGTCAGATTCTTTTAGATGGAGAGGATATCACCGGTTTAAACATTACGGAGCGCGCCAGAAAAGGAATCAGTTTTGCATTCCAGCAGCCGGTTCATTTTAAAGGGCTGACCGTAAAAGACCTCATCACGATCGCTGCAGGCAAAGAGATGAGTGTGAATGAGATCTGCGATATTTTATCGGAGGTAGGTCTGTGTGCGAGAGAATACATTGACCGTGAGATCAACGGAAGTCTTTCCGGCGGTGAGCTGAAAAGGATCGAGATCGCAATGATCACTGCAAGGGGAACGAAGCTTTCTATTTTTGATGAGCCGGAGGCAGGGATCGACCTCTGGAGTTTTAACAGCCTGATCAAAGTATTTGAAAAAATGAGAGATGAGATCAACGGAACGATTCTGATCATATCCCATCAGGAACGGATCCTTGACATTGCGGACAAGATCATCGTCATTGCAGACGGACAGGTGCGCAAGACCGGAACCAAAGCGGAAGTGCTTCCGGAACTTCTGAATACGGCACAGACCTGCCAGACGTTGATCGATAAAGCATAGCCGCACTGGCAGAACAGATTTGTAGTGAGAGAGCTGCTGAAAGGATGATGATCGACAGAAAACAGCAGCAGGAGAATGAGGAAGAAACATGGATTTAGTACAGAAAAATTTATTAGAACAGGTGGCGGGACTTCATGAGGTTCCGGAAGGTGCCTATAATATCCGTGCTAATGGAAAAAAGGCTGCACGAAACACCACCGCCAATATTGATATTGTCACAAAAGAGGACAAGGACGGAATTGACATCATTATCAAACCGGGAACGGTCAATGAGAGCGTTCATATTCCGGTCGTTTTGAGCGAGAGCGGATTGCAGGAATGTGTATACAATGATTTTTACATTGGGGAGGGCGCAGATGTCACGATCGTTGCGGGATGCGGAATCCACAACTGTGGCGTGGACACTTCCAAGCATGAGGGAATCCACACATTTTATCTGGAGAAAAATGCAAAAGTAAAATACATTGAACGCCACTACGGTGAGGGAGATGGAAATGGTGAGAATGTCATGAATCCCCAGACCATCGTGCATTTAAAAGAGGGCGCACACATGGAGATGGAGACAACCCAGATCAAGGGAATCGACTCCACAGTCCGTATCACCAAAGGAGATCTTGCAGACGGAGCTTCCTTAGAAGTGCATGAGAAGATCATGACACACGGAAAACAGTATGCCAAGACAGATTTTGCAATCGATATGAACGGAAAAGACTGCAGCTGTAATCTGGTGTCACGTTCGGTGGCAAAGGGAGAATCCCGACAGGAATTCTTCTCTATTATGAACGGAAACGCAGCCTGTGCAGGTCACAGTGAGTGCGATGCGATCATTATGGATCATGGATGCGTGACAGCAAGCCCACAGCTTACCGCCAATAATATTGACGCAAACCTCATTCATGAGGCAGCTATCGGTAAAATTGCAGGCGAGCAGCTGATCAAACTTATGACACTTGGACTTACGGAAAAAGAAGCCGAGGAACAGATCATCAACGGATTTTTGAAATAACAGACTGCCATGGCAGACAATGGAAACAGTTGTCTGTTGTGGCTTTTTCTGTAATAGGAAACGTCAGCTTAGAGCAAAAGGAGAGGAACATGAAATTCTTTCATTTGTCGGATCTGCATATTGGAAAGCAGCTGCATCATTACAATATGATCGCAGAACAGCGGGATATATTAGGGAAAATCGTGGCGTTGGCAGAACGCGAGAAGCCGGATGCGGTTCTCATTGCAGGGGATATCTATGATACGCCGGTGCCGTCTGCGGAGGCAGTGTCAGTGTTTGATGAGTTTCTGACAGCACTGAACGATCTGGAGCCGGAAGTGACAGTCTGCATCATTGCAGGGAATCACGACAGTGCGAAACGGATTGATTTTGCGAGTGACATATTGGCAAAACACAGGGTAATGATCGCAGGAATGCCGCCGCTTACCCGGGAGGAGACCATCAGAAAAGTGAGTTTTTTTGATGCATACGGCGAGGTATGCATTTATCTGCTTCCTTTTGTGAAGCCTTCCTATGTGAGAAATCTGAACGATAGCGATATCACGACTTATAATGAGGCTGTCCGGCTTGTCATAGAGCGGGAGAATATCGACACTGCAAAGCGCAATATCCTCGTAAGCCATCAGTTTTATACTGCTGCGGGCAGGGAGCCGGAGACGTCAGACTCCGAGATCCGCATGGTTGGAGGGATTGAAAATGTGGATACAGCGGTGTTGGAACCGTTTGATTATGCAGCACTTGGACACATTCACAGAAAACAGAAAATAGGGCGTGTGCAGAACCGTTACTGTGGAACACCATTACAGTATTCCGTGAGCGAGGCAGGCGATGAAAAGACCGTGACGATGGTGGAACTTTTGGAAAAAGGAAGCGAGCCGCATATCACAGAACTGCCCCTTATGCCGATGCGCAGGGTGCGCAAAATGATCGGGCATCTGGATGAAATTTTAAATGCAGTGGCAGAGGACAACTGTCACGATTATGTGAGCATTACATTGACGGATGAGGTGGAAGCGTACCAGCCGAAAGAAAAGTTAGAGCAGGTCTATGACCATATTTTGGAGATAAAAATAGACAATGAGCGGACAAGGAAGATTCTGGAGTTTTCGGAAGAGGAAGCGGAGAGCCTCGATCCTTATGATGCGTTTGTGACCTTTTTTCAGGAGATGAACGGAAGGGCGATGACAGAGGATGAGGACAATGTGATCCGCACTGTGATAAACGGGGAAAAGGAGGTGGTAGAATGAAGCCTTTGAAGCTTACCATGTCGGCATTTGGGTCGTATGCGGGAAAAAATGTCATTGATTTTACCGGGCAGCAGCAGGGGATTTTTCTGATCACAGGAGATACCGGGGCAGGAAAAACAACCATTTTTGATGCGATCACTTACGCACTTTACAATCAGACCAGCGGCGGTGAGCGAAACGGAAACATGATGCGCAGCCAGTATGCCAGACCGGAGACGGAAACCTATGTGGAACTGGAATTTTTATACCGGGGACAGACATACCGCGTGCGCAGAAACCCGGACTATAAGATTACGAAAACACTGAAAAACGGCAAAATCAGGGAGCAGAAAGTACCACACAGTGTCGAACTCACCCTGCCGGATGGAACTGTTTTCCCGGAAAAGAAAAATGCTACCGATGCAAAAATTATTGAAATACTGGGGCTTACCGCAGACCAGTTTTCGCAGATCGTGATGATCGCACAGGGAGATTTTTTAAAGCTTTTGTATACAAAGTCGGACGAGCGGAAAATGATCTTTTCCAAATTATTCAGGACGGACATCTATTGGAAGATCCAGGAAAATCTCAGAAGAAAATCCATGGAGATGGATGAGCGCATACAGGAGAACGACCGGGCATTTGAGCAGGAGAAAAGCAGGATCATTCCGCTTCCTGAAAGTGAAGAATTACCGCTGGATGAACTTGTGGAGCGTTTGCGGGAACGATTAAAGGATGCGTTAAAAGAGCAGAATCTCCGCAGGGCAAATGTGGAGGAACTGAATAAAAAGATTACAAAGTATGAGGAGATCAACAAACTTTTTCGTTCCCTGGAAAAAATCAGGCAGACTGGAAAAGAGCTGGAAGCAAGGCAGGCGGAATCGAAAGAGCGCAGACAGCAGATCGAAAATGCACGGAAAGCAGATAAAGTGCTTGTGGCAGAGCAGCAGAATCTCAGACAGCAGCAGGAAGTGGAGCAGTCGGCACAGGCAATCGCAAAAATGACAGAAACACTGGCAAACGATCAGGAGATGTTCGAATCATTAAAGACACAGTTGCAGGAGGTAGAGGCAAAACAGAAAAGAGAAGCGGCAGACATCCAGAAAAAAATGCTTGCGTTAGAGCAGTCATTCCCGTCTTATGAGGCACTGCAGAATGCGCGGTCAGAGGAGCAGCAGGCCAAAAAGGTGTGGGAAGACCTCGGGAAAACATCAGAGGAGTCATTCCATAAGAAAGAGGCTGGGATTGCTGCATTAAAAGAACAGCAGAAGCAGCAGGAGCAGGTTGTGGAGCAAACGAAGAAAAACTGGGAGCAGACATCTCTCGGCGCTTCGGAGTCGGCAAAGCATTATGAACACATGTATGAAGCCTTTTTAAAGGAGCAGGCAGGGATCCTGGCAGAAAATCTGAGCGCGGGCTGTCCATGCCCGGTCTGCGGTTCAACGGTTCATCCGGATCCGGCGAAGCTTTCTGACCATGCGGTGACAGAACTGGAAGTGGAGCAGGCAAAAAAGACAAGGGCTGCTGCGGAAGAAAAGCGCGATCTGGCGTATGCTGCTTTTGAGGCAGAGAAAACAGAAAAACAGAAGCTTGCGCAGGCAGTCGAGAAAGAGGAAGCTGATTTTGTACTGGCACAGACGATTGCAAAACAGCAGAGAAAAGAAGCAGAGCAAAACTATGTCAGTCTGCAGAAAATAGCGGAACAGATCCGTGAGAAGCTTGTGTATCCATCTTTTGCCGAAGCAAAAAAACAGTATGCCGCAATGCAGAAAGCATTGGCGGCGGCAGAGCAGGAGATAGAGAGGAAACGGCAAAAAGTGTCGGAGCTGGCAGAAGCGATGAACACGTTAAAAGGACAGAAGCTCGCAGAGGAAGAGAATCAGAAAACGGCAAAAAAGCTTGCAGCAAAAACGGAAAAAGAATATGCAAAACTTTTGGAAAAATCCGGGTTTGTTTCCGAAGAAACATACCACCTTGCAATCCTGCCGGAGCGGAGCAGATCCAAACTGGAGCGGGAAGAGAAAGAGTATGAGTCTCAGTGCTTAAGACAGCAGAGTGAGCAGAAACTTTTGGAGAAACAGGTCAGCGGAAAAACATATACTGATACGACAGAATTAAATGAGCAGCTGAAAGCAGAAAAGCAGGCATTAAAAGAGGCGGAAAAAACGTATATGGAGCTGCACACAGCATATGAAAATGACAGGTCAGTGCTGCAGAATTGTGCCGTCTATCTGGAAAAGGGAAAAAAATTGGAGAGCGAAGACCAGGTCATCAAAAGTCTGTCAAAGACAGCGAACGGAAGACTTTCCGGTTCTGCGAAAATCGATTTTGAAACTTATATCCAGAGGCAGTATTTTAAACAGATCATCCATGAAGCAAACAAGCGGCTCTTGACGATGAGCAATCATCAGTTTATTCTTAAATTAAAGGAAGAGGCGAACACGGGAAGAAAGACAAACGAGGGACTGGATCTTTCTGTTTACAGTCTTGTGACGGACAGCGAGCGCGATGTGAAGACACTGTCCGGCGGGGAATCATTTCTCGCGGCACTTGCGATGGCACTCGGATTGTCCGATATCGTGGAGCGGAGCGCCGGGGCAATTCACCCGGATATGATGTTTATTGATGAGGGATTTGGCTCTCTGGATGCGCAGTCGAGACAGCAGGCAATCGAAGTGCTTGGGGAACTTGCCGGTGACAGCCGCATGGTGGGCATCATCTCCCATGTGACGGAACTGAAAGAACAGATTGACCGTAAACTCGTTGTCAGCCGTACGGACAAGGGCAGCAGGGCTGTGTGGACGGAATGAATGTTATCATAGGTAATAGGCACAACTGAAGCAGGTAAGTAAAAAGCACATTTCGAGCAGGTGCCTTGTTGGAATAGTAATCAGTACGAGGAAAGAACAGATCGCGGTGTTTGCAAAATAGAAGAAAAGAAAGCAGGAAATCGTAATATGGACGAAATGCAGAGACCAATTGGAGTATTTGATTCCGGTGTTGGCGGAATCAGCGTACTTCGGGAATTGGTGGCATTGATGCCAAATGAAAATTTTATATTTTATGGGGATTCAAAAAATGCGCCCTATGGAACAAAGACCTTAGAGGAAGTGCGGAAACTCACACTGGCAGATGCGGAGTACTTAAGGTCGCGGAATGTAAAAGCACTGGTTGTCGCATGCAACACGGCGACAAGCGCAGCGATTCACATTTTAAGGGAAAAATACCAGAAAGAGATCCCGGTCATCGGAATTGAGCCGGCATTAAAACCGGCAGTGTCTGTAAAAGAAAATTCAAGGGTGCTTGTCATGGCAACGCCTATGACATTGCGGGAAAAAAAGTTCCATAACCTTATGCAGAAATTTCAGGATCAGGCGGAGATCATATCACTGCCATGTCCGGGGCTTGTGGAATTCGTAGAGCGCGGAGAACTTTCCGGGGAAGCACTGGAACATTTCTTAAAAAATCTGTTTGCACCGTACCAGGAAAGAAAAGTGGATGCAGTTGTTCTTGGCTGCACGCATTATCCACTGGTGCGTAAGACGATTCAGAAAGTACTCGGCTCCGGGGTAGCGGTTTTTGACGGTGGTGCAGGAACTGCCAGAGAGACACTTCATAAATTAAAAGAGTATAGTCTGGTTTCGGATGCAGTGACACCGGGAACGGTGCAGTTTTATAACAGCACAGAAGATCAGGCAATGATCGAGTTGAGCAAATATCTGCTGGAACAGAGGAAGATGTGATAAATAAAAAATTGAAATGTTATGTATAAAAGGAAAAATACCGGGCAGACTATAATCATACAAAAAAATCTAAACAGAAACAAATAAAATATTAACGAATTATAAAATAATTTTTTTAGAATTTTAGAAATGTTTTCGAAAACCGACATAATTCGTACACATTTATTTTGTATATTACTATTATCAACAAGAGAACAACGACAAGCACTTGTTGATGTAAGCATTCAGAATGGTGCTTACTAAAAATGCCAATTTTCCTTTATATAGATTAACATTTTCATAACTAAACTCCTCGAAAAAACAGTCCGCAAGGGCTGTTTTTTCATTGCAAAAAAAGATATGAAATTCACGGATAGAATTTAATGTCTTTGAGTTTTTATAAAAACCAAATCTTCTCATTTGTAGAGGAAATGCTGACCACACCAGCCTGAAGCAGAGCCATGACATCTTCTTTATCGGAAACCAGTCCGCCTGCAATGACAGGAACAGTGGACAGTTTGCAGACCTTAGCGAGTACTTTTGGCATGAGAGCCGGAAGCACTTCGATCAGGTCAGGTTTGGCGGTTCGAAGCTGGTGTTCAATGTTGGAATAAGCCATGGAATCAATGACAAACAGCCGAAGGATTGTATACAATCCTAACTCCTTTGCACGTTTGATCAGAGCAGGCTTGGTGGTGATAATGCCATCTGCTTTGGTATATTTTTGGATAAAGTCGACCGCAATCTCTTTGGAACTTAAGCCTGCGATCAGATCAATATGAACCATTGCAATTTTTCCAGAGGATTTCACGGTCTCAACAATGTCTGGAATATTGCATATGTCACCATATAAAATAAAAATGACACGGCTTTCGCTTGTGAGACATTTTTTTAACCCTTCATCATCCTTAATAGCTGCAATAATCGGGGAATCTTCGATTGCTTCTTTAAATTCTTTTTTCATAAGAAATTACTCCATTTCGTTTTTATCTATCTATAATTATACAGCAATATTTCAATTTAAACCAGAATTTAACTTGTGAACTGCCGCCTGCAGGTGGTGTTACGGATTTCCAGAGCTACTGTATTGCACGCATAACAACTTTATAAAATAAAAAATAGAACTGTTTGTTTTCAGGAGCGCTTCCGCTTGTTGTCGCTGGCAGTGGTACTAAGAAAGTATCCATCGTGATTTCAAAATCCAATTGACATTGTCTTTTGAAATCGCAATGTTTACTTTCTAAGGACCGGCCGCTCCCAAAATCCTGAAAACAAATCAGTTCTATTTTTTATTAAGCCAAGACTGTGTGGCATGCAATATCCAGATTGTGAAAATCCGTCAATCCAGAATACGAGCGGCAGAACCCAATATAGGTACTTATTCCATAACCGTGAGTTCCATAACGTAAATTGCAGATTTTGTGGTGCGATTCATGATGTTGATTGGGCAAATATAAGCGTCCTCTCACAAGTCATTCACAACGTAAATGAAAGAAAAATGGTACAGACAAATATGATTTCCTTTGTGAGCCATGGAGATAAGACTCTTTAGAGGCTTATCGGAATGCCCGGCGAACAGGAACAGCATATTTCGTCTGTACCGTTTTTCTTTTCATAAACCGATAAAATCACGACTTGCGAGAGGACGCTTATATCTGCCCCCTCACAGCCTATAAAAGCACCACAAAATCTGCTGCTCTATGGTAAGTTAAACTCCGGTTTATTTTGCAGCAATATTTTTTGCAGCCACGACATCTACCCCGGTTCCGGCAACATTGGAAACCACAACATCCCCGATTTTGACAGGTGCAGTCACAACGACATTTTTCAAGGCACTGGCACATTCATAAATTTTGGCTTTTGGAATGTCACTGGCTGTTTTAACATTGACCATCGGTGATATTCCGCCTTCCACACGGACAGTGGAAGTCACGATACGTGTTGGATTTGTGACTTCTTTTCGGGCATAGGCATCACCTCTTGGACAGGTGTTTCCGGTAACGGATACGACATCGGTGCCGTTCATTGTAACAGTAATGGAACATCCGAGCGGACATCCAATACAGGTAAGTTCACGAGTTGTTTCGCTCATAATTACGCCTCCTCAATTTTGATTGTAATTTTACTTAAATCAGGATATTCGCCCAGTTTTTTCTTGTCTAAGATGACCTGTTCCATTTCGCCCGGAGCCATGACCGGACGTTTGCGTTTGGAAATGAGCTGGTCGTCAAAATAGGTGGCAATGGCGCAGTTTTTGTAAACAGCACCAACACGGAAACGAACGGTTAAAGTATCATCCATTTCTGTTGGGCGGATGTATTTTGGAACAGTGTAACGGACACCATCGACCGGAAGTATCTCAACAATTTTTGCATCTTTTTCCTTGCCGTTTTTAATATAATTTGCAGCATTTTTTCCGGCGGCGGATGCTTCCTGGGAAACATAATCTACCAGATCATGAACGTGAAGCACATTGCCGCAGGCAAAAATTCCATCGATGTTTGTCTCTAAACTGTCATTGACAACTGGACCTGAGGTTACCGGGTTTAAGGCAACACCGGCGCTTTTACTCAGTTCATTTTCCGGGATCAGACCACAGGAGAGCAGCAGCGTGTCACAGGTATAGCGTTCTTCCGTGCCGGGGATTGGTTTGCGGTCAGAACCAACTTCCGCAATCGTAACTGCCTCGACACGGTTTTTGCCTTCGATATCTACGACTGTGTGGCTTAATTTTAAGGGAATGTCAAAATCATTTAAACACTGCACAATATTACGTTTTAATCCGCCGGAATAAGGCATTAATTCTGCAACGACTTTTACTTTTGCACCCTCTAAGGTCATGCGGCGTGCCATAATAAGACCGATGTCACCGGAGCCTAAGATCACAACTTCTTTTCCCGGCATATAGCCTTCCATATTGACAAGGCGCTGGGCAGTTCCGGCGGAATAAATGCCGGCAGGGCGGTAGCCCGGAATGTTTAAGGCACCTCTGGATCGTTCGCGGCAGCCCATAGCGAGAATGACAGCTTTCGCCTGAACTTTAAACATGCCATCTTCACGGTTCATGGCGGTTACTTTTTTATCAGCAGAAATGTCCATGACCATAGTATTTAACTTGTATTCGATTCCACGATCTAAGACCATATCGATAAAACGGGAAGCATATTCCGGGCCGGTTAATTCTTCTTTGAATGTGTGGAGGCCAAATCCGTTGTGGATACACTGATTTAAAATCCCACCAAGTTCTTTATCACGCTCAATGATTAATATGCTGTCAATCCCATGATCTTTTGCGCTTGCAGCAGCGGCAAGTCCGGCAGGACCACCTCCAACGATAACTAAATCATATGTATTCATGGCTAAACCTCCTTATTATATCCAACAACAATATTGGAACCAACGCCGTTTTTGGTAATGTCAAAAATGCTCATCGGAACTTCACGCTCCAAAATTTCCATGGTACGAGGAGAACAGAAACCTGCCTGACAGCGTCCCATGCCGGCTCTGGTACGACGTTTCACTCCATCTAAGGAGCGGGCACCGAGTGGGCGGTGGATTGCGTCCATAATTTCTCCCTCTGTGATCATTTCACAGCGGCAGATAATGTTACCGTATTCAGGATGCTCCTTGATGAGTTTATTTCGTTCTTCCAAAGACAGTGTATCCGGGCGGAGAATTCCTTTTCGTGTTCCAACAAAATCAGGATTTTTCTCCAATGGAAGAAGCCCTTTTACAATATCAGTGACCATCTCTGCAATTGCAGGGGCGGAGGAAAGACCGGGGGATTCGATTCCGGCAGCATTGATAAATCCCTTTGCGTCTTTCACTTCTCCAATCACAAAGTCATTGCTATCCTCATGGGCACGCAGTCCTGCAAATGAGGTGATGACCTGGCGCATTGGAACATTTTTCACGCTTCGTGCGGCAGTGGCAGCGAGTGAGTCAAGTCCGGAAGCCGTGGTGTTGACAGCCTCTTTGTCGTCTACGTCAACAGCAGTTGGACCGACTAACAGATTTCCATGTACGGTCGGTGTGACGAGAACACCTTTTCCCATTTTGGAAGGAAGCTGGAAAATCGTGTGGGAAACATGGGTTCCGGCATCTTTGTCCAACAGGCAGTACTCGCCTTTTCGTGCGGTGATATGAAGTTTGTTTTCACTTACCATATTATTGAAAACATCGGCGTAAACACCAGCGGCGTTAATTACAACTTTGGCTTCAAAAGTTTCTTTGTTTTTCGTATCTGTGTGGAGCGTGGAAATACGGTAACTATCTCCGTTTTTTTCAATTGTATCCACCTGTGTATTCAGGAAAAATTTCACTCCGTTCGTGCAGGCATTCTCTGCAAATGCCATTGTCATATGGAATGGGCAGACAATTCCGCCGGTAGGAGCGAAGAGTGCACAGGTGACATCGTCGCTTAAATTCGGTTCCATTGCGATCAGTTCTTCACGTTCTATGATGCGGAGATCCGGCACGCCGTTGGCAGTTCCTTTTTCCAAAAGTTTTTCCAGACCACTTCGATCCTGATCTTTGGTACAAACTACGAGAGAACCATTTCGTTTAAAAGGAATGTCGAGATCCCTTGCAAGTTCATCCATTAAAAAGTTCCCTCTGACATTTAATTTTGCCTTGAGCGTACCTGGTGTTGCGTCAAAACCACCGTGGATAATGGCACTGTTTGCTTTGGAAGTACCGTTGCACACGTCTTCTTCACGTTCAATGACACAGGCATTTACCTGATATTTGGAAAGCTCTCTTGCAATTGCACTGCCGACAACCCCGGCACCAATAATTGCTACATCATACATATCAAATCCTCCTTGTTTTGCGAAGCAAAATCCGAGCCCCTCTGGGCGAGGAGAGGATTTAGCCTCCTTGATACAAAAAAGAGCAAAGAAACAAGGCGATTTCTATCGCCCTATTACCTTGCTCATCTCTCTCGGTAAGTTATTAACTTAACTACAGTATAGCATGAAATAATAAAAGTGCAAGGGAAATTTGATGTTTTTCCAGGTAACCAAAACGAGCAGACAACGCTTAAGCCTCTGGAGAAGAAAATCATAAAAGATTTTAACTGTAGTGAATTTATTTTCTGTTCAGATGCCGGTCTTGAAAGCGCAAATGACCGAGCGTTTAACAGTATCGGGAATCGGGCTTATGTCATCACGCATTCCATTAAAAAGATGAAGCAGGAAGACCGTCATATTGCCCTGAATCCAACACAGTTCGGAAAAGCTGGTTCGACAGGTTTTTTAGATATCAGGACTTTGGACGAAACAGATGAAGAAGTTTTTAACTCCATTTACTACAAGGAAGTTCCTGTTTTTACCGGAGATTTGGATGGGACGCTGATCGTTCCATCCTACACCCGAACTGAAATAACAGACTCTTTACACAAAACTTTTGGTTTTCGGACAGACTATGAATTTATCAAAAAATCTACGATGCGAAGCATCATCAAGTAAACAAAAGAAATAAATTTACCATAGTGTAAAAAATATAGCACAATAGCACTATAAGAAAGGCTCCGGTGCCAAAAGCACCGGAGTCTTTCTGGAGACTTACTTTGAAAGCACAACGGAAATGATGATCTCCTTTTCAGCCTCGCTCAGATCAAGCGCACCGTCGTCTGCGACGCTGACACGCAGTTCATACAGTGTGCCGTCGGTCAGAGTATCCACGCCAGTCCCGGATTCATCCGTGATCGTCCACAGCTCTTTGCTGACCTCTGCTAGCTTTCCGTCTGCACCGTAGGCATAGAGCTTCAAATCAGCGGCGCTTCCGGAAAGATTGTTCATCCGGAACGAGACCGTCGTGTTGGGATGAACATTTTCGACCGTCACAGTATTGCGCCAGCTCGCAACCGTACCTTCGCCGCCGGCCTGCTCAAACTGTTCCTGTGTCAGTACGTTCCGTGCGGACTTGTCGAGATCGACCTTGCGGTAGGGCATTTCGGGAAGATACACAAAGCGGTCCTGCAAGCACAGCAGCTCCAGATAGCCCGTCGGGCAGTAGAGCGCGTTGCCGCTGTTTCCGGCATACATACCGATAGCCATGTTATTGTAGCCATATTTGTTGGAGACGTCCATGGTTAATACCGTCTCGCCGGTGGCAAAGTCCAGAATGATGTACTGCCACATGCCGCTTTCCAGATCCTGCACATAGCCGTAAATATAGCCGGTTGCTGTGGAGAGCTTCATAATCGACGTGTCACTCAGGTCATTGCGACACCAGATACTTTTCATCTCATAGCCGGAATCGGTTTTGATGGTATCGACACGTTCGACGCCGGGTGCGATCATGCAGTTGCCCTTCGTCAGCCAGTTCGTGTCATAGATGTTGGCGTAGCTCTGGATGGAAGAGTCACTGGTGGGATCGGCAAGGCCTGCGCTGCCTGCGCCGAACCAGTTGCACACGATAGTGCTGACGGTGCCCTCACTGTCATCATAGACGATGGCAGAGTTATCAACCGCCACCTGATAGCCCTCGGGCAGATCATCCAGCACCGGCATGCTTGCAACAATCTCACCGGTCTTCATATCGAGCGCCAGCAGCTTGACTGGATCTGCGTTGTCGGTGAACATCACAAGATCCGGCGTCAGCGACGGGGAGCAGCCGCCGCCCCAGGTAAGACCGCCGCCGGTGGTCTTGTCGTTTTCGCCGCTGACCTTAGCGCCGACGCTCTCATACGGTGTGCACCAGACAGCCTCGACACCATTGTTGGCACGCAGCAGATAGCAGTTCTGGTTTGTCAGGATGACCGCGCCGTCCTTGGAGGCGGCAATGCCGTTTTCCGCGCCCTCGCCGGGGGTAAGCTCATAAACAAAGACCGCATCGGAGAGGTCAGCCTGCTCGCCATTGAGAATTGCGTCGATGGCGGAGCGCTCGATATAGCCCAGCACACCCTGCTGCTCACGCTCCGGGTAGATGCGGAAGCCGCCGGTTGCAAACCAGAGGTTTCCATCGTAGTCAAAGACCACGGACAGAAGATTCTGCGTCAGCTCCTTGCCGAGCGCAGTCTCGGCTGCCGCCTTGATGTCAATGTCCAGTACCTTTTCAAATTCAGGCAGGACATTTCCTGCTTCATCGGTTGCCCTCAGCATCAGCACATGGTTGTTGCTGGTGGGGCAGACGATGTGGTTTTCCGAGTCCAGGAACGTATAGGAGCTCTGGATGACGTAACCGCCGCCGTCATGCTGCTTTGGGGAGAAATAGCCCAGCGTCGTGGTTTCCTCCGCGTTCAGATCGCGGATGGCGATGCCGCCAAGCAGCGGAACGACTGCGTGGCCGTAGCTGTCAAAGTAAATGGCAGGCGAAGCGTTCGCGTTGGTTTTTTCATAGGAAACATTGATCTCCGGATAGATGCCGAGCGGCAGGACTTCATCCGTAGAGTCGGTATTGTAGCCGTCGTGGTGAATGTTGGCGTCGCTCTTTGCCATATAGGGGTTTTCGTCAACACGTTTGGCATTCATGGCCTTTACCGGCAGGGCAGTGCTTACCGCGGATTCTGTATCCGATGCAGGCAGGGCAGTGCTTACCGCGGATTCTGTATCCGATGCAGGCATGTCGGAAGACTGCTTCGCACCGCAGGCTGCCAATGTCAGGCACAACACACCTGTCAGCATAAGGGTTGGTACAGAACATTGTAACTTTTTCCTTTTCATTGATATCCTCCATTTTTATGCTTATTGTCCCGGTTTGGTTCGATGCCCGTTTATTCAATCCAGGCATTCAGTCCTCGCTGGAATGCTTCTTCGGAAACCGGCTTCATCAGGAAATAGTCGGCCCGTAGCCGGAAGGCATGAAGAGAGAAATCCAGGTCACTGCACCAGATCATCCGGCATGCTGGGCATAAGGACCGAAGGTGCTCCGCCGCATTCAACCCTGCCACCCCGGAAAGTGCAATGACGGCATTGGTTAGATCAGCTTTCTGCGCCGTTTCAAAAAAACGTTCCTGGTCGTCATATTGCATGACCTGCGGAAACAGCCCCTTCGCTTCACAAAACCGGGTAATTTGCTCGGCGTAGCGCTGCCGCTCTGCTTCCTGTTCTGCCAACACTGCAATACGATACACAGATCTCCCTCCTTCCTTCATCCGATTTAGCATCCTGCTTGTGCTCAGTATAAAAAGGCCATTCGCTTTTTTCAAGCGCCGTGGCACGAAAGGGGCGATTTTGGCACGAATTCCGACAGCAGTTCTTTGTTATCCTCGACAAGCTGTGATATAATTATCTTGGAATTTAAGCACAAGGAGAGAAACCTGCATGAGAATTGCGATTGTGGATGATCTTGCTGCGGAACGCACACTGCTGAAAGGCAGGCTGGAGTGGCAGCTTCAGCGGAGAAAAGTACAGGCGGATATTCTGGAATACGAAAGCGGCGAGACATTTCTGGAAGCGGCAAGGAAAGCACCCTTTACTGCCGCATTTCTGGATATTTATATGGATGGCATGACGGGCATGGAGGCGGCAAAGAAGCTGCGGAAAACCGACACTGACTGCCTGCTGGTTTTTATCACGACCTCGACCGACCATGCGCTGGAGGGCTTTCAGGTACGGGCGCTGCACTATCTGGTCAAGCCCCTTACCGAAGCGGACATCGACGCGCTGACGGACGAGCTGCTTGCCTGCATACCGCAGCCGGACAAATATATGGAGCTAAAGGTGGAGGGAAGCGAGATCCATCTGCGCTATCAGGATATCATCTACGCAGAACACTTCGCCCACTTGATCTACGTCCATACGACGGTTCAAAAGACGCTTGCCACACGCCAACCCTTCAAGACGTTCATCGCCTCACTAAAGGATGACACACGCTTTTTTGTGTGCGGGCGCGGAGTGATCGTGAATCTGGAACACGCGAAGGATCTGGAAGGTGCCGCCTTCCGCATGGCGGACGGAAGCCGCGTGTTTGTCAGTCAGGACCTTCTAAAAAGCGCCCGGCAGGCGCTTATGGAATTCCTGCTTCAAAGGGGGCGGATGGTATAATGGAGCTGCTGCGTCCAATTCTGGAACTCGGCGTGGTGATTCCCGGCATGCTGCTTGCCTGCTTCCCGGTAAAATCCAGTTTAAAGCAGCCGCTGTCAAAGCTTGTTTTGTGGCTTGCCCCGCTGCTTGCGCTGCTTTGTGCCGCCGGAGGCGTGATGTGCTATGCGCGCCGCATGCCAACTGCGCCGATGCTTGCAGGCCTAACCTTGCTTGCAGTCGTGATCTACATAAAAACGCTCCGGATTTCGCTTTGGAAATCTGGAACGATTGCGTTGTCCGTCTGTGCGGTATTTGCCTGTATCAACAGCCTTGCAAGAGCGCTCAACGCAGCTATGCTGGCCGGTTTGCCGCAGGCGCAGGCTGCACCATGGTTTTGTCTGCGGGTCGTGATTTGCTATCATGCGATCTGCTGGCTGTTTGCCGCCATCGCCTATTATCCTACGACGCACAGTGTGCGGAGGATGGTCGAGGACGAAAATTTTGCACAGACCTGGTATGTGTTCTGGGTGCTGCCGCTGGTGTTCATTGCGCTGAATCTGTTTATGATTCCCAAGTATGCGGACACTCTCTATACCGGGCGTGTTTTGCAGGGGTATTTTGTGATCTGCATCGCACTTTTGTTTTTGATGCTTTTCTTCAACGCAATCTTCCTTCTGATGGCAATCAGTATCAACCGGAATGTGAGATTGCAGCAGGAGAACCAGCTGCTTTCTATGCAGCAGCAGCGCTACGAAAGCCTGAAAGCTGCCATTGAGGAAACCCGGCAGGCGCGGCACGATCTGCGCCACCAGCTATGTCAGCTCGCTGCCCTTGCAGAAGAAGGGAATCTTGAAAAGATCAAAGCCTATCTTTCCGACGCAGTTTCCAGAATCCCGAGTCTGGAGCTGCATTTCTGTGAAAACCGGGCGGCAGACGGCGTGGTCGGGTATTACTGCGCACTTGCGAAGCGGGAGCAGATCCCATTTTCCGTGCGGCTCGATCTTCCGGAATGTCTTCCTGTAGACGAGATCGATCTTTGCCTGGTCCTCTCTAATCTGCTGGAGAATGCGCTGGAAGCCAGCCTGCATACTGCACCTGCCAGACGCAGAATCGAGCTGACCGCCTATCTGCATGGCAACAGTCTGGCACTGATTCAAGTTGAAAACACCTATGACGGAGTTATCCGGGAAAAAGACGGGGTATTTCTGTCCTCCAAGCGAAAAGGAGATGGTGTCGGGCTTCAGTCCGTCCGTCACATCGCAGAAAAATCCTGCGGGGTGAGTACGGTTACCTATCAGGACGGTCTGTTCTGTGTAAAGGTCATGCTCTGTGGGTAATTATGCCCTGCCTTTCCAAAACGGCACGACCACAGATTTCAGCAGTCTCGCTTCCGGCAATCCCTGTATGTACCGGATTGCCGTTTTTGCAAAGACGTTAGACTTCACTGTGCAATGTCATTTAGTTAGCATTGACGAGTGAACAGTAACCCTATTGCATGAAAAAAATGGATATATTATAATCGGAAATAGGATCACAACAAAGAAAGCAGAGAATTCCAGACTTCATGGAGGACATGGGGCAAACAATGGCAAAATCGGAAAAACAGAAATTAAAACTTCTATATATCATGCAGTGCCTGACGGAGAAAACGGATGCGGAGCATTCAGTGACTACGCAGGAGATCATTGATTATCTCGCATTGCAGGGCATTAATGCGGAACGGAAAAGTATTTACACAGATATTGACCTTCTGATCGACTATGGAATGGATATTGTAAAAAATTCGGGGAGATCGGGCGGTTACACGCTAGTGAGCCGCCAGTTTGAGCTGGCAGAACTGAAATTGTTGGTAGATGCGGTGCAGTCCTCCAAATTTATCACAACGAAAAAATCAAGAGATCTGATCGGAAAGCTGGAAACACTTTGCAGTAAATATGAAGCGGGTCAGTTACACAGACAGGTAGTTGTGACAAACCGGAATAAGACGGTCAATGAAAACATCTATTATAATGTCGACATCATTTACAATGCGATCGCGGAGAACGTGAAAATACAGTTTCAGTATTTTGAGTGGGATGTGAATAAAGAAATGCATCTCCGCCGGAATGGAAAAGTATACGAGGTGAGTCCGTGGCTTTTGACGTGGGATGATGAAAATTATTATCTGATCGCCTACGACAGCGAGGCGGGGATCATCAAGCATTATCGCGTGGATAAAATGTTAAAAATCGAACTTTCTGTGGAAAAAAGAGAAGGAAAAGAACAGTTCCAGCATTTTGATATTGCAGCTTACTCGAAAAAAACATTTGGAATGTTTGCAGGAAAAGAGGAGACTGTCACACTGCGATGCGACCGTTCTTTAACAGGCGTGATGATCGACCGGTTTGGAAAAGATGTTGCGATGAGAAAAATTGATGAGAACACGATCCAGGCGAGAGTGAATGTAGCGGTGAGCCGCCAGTTTTTCGGCTGGATCACTGGCTTGGGAAATATCGTGAAAATAGAAGCTCCGGAGCGGGTGGTGGAACAATATAGAGACTATCTTGGCGAGATTATCGAGAGATATTCATAATAATTCAGAGCAGAAGGAAACATAAATCGGACATGAAAGAAAGAACGTATCAGATCGTGTTGGAGGGCATTGTGATCACCGTGACAAAAAAACGCATCAAAAACATGTATCTGCGCATCAAAAAAGAGGACGGCATGGTTTTGATCTCTGCACCGTATCAGATGAGTGATCTTCGTATCCGCAGATTTGCGGAGGAACGCCTGCCGTGGATCAGGGAATATCAGGAAAAATATAAGGAACTGAAACAGCAGAAGGATTTAAGACCGGCTTTGAGTGAGGCGGAGATCAGACGCAGAAAAGTACTTTTGAAGGCAGCAGTGGAAAAGCTGATCCAGAAGTATGAGCAATTGATGCGGGTGCAGGTATCCGGTGTCACAATCCGGCAGATGAAAACGCGCTGGGGCTCCTGTAATGTAAAAACGCATCATATCAACATTAATCTGGCACTTTATGAGAAAGGACCGGAGTGCCTTGAGTATGTGGTTGTCCACGAGATGTGTCACATTTTAGAGGCAAGTCACAATAAAATATTCTGGGGTTATGTCGCACAGTATTTCCCGGACTGGAAAAATGTGCGTGCACGTCTCAACGAAGAAGGCGTCTGACAGTCTCGTGTCAATCATACAAACTGATTGGTGGCTGCGCTGTATTCGTAATCGATAGATTTTAGTTTTGCTTCCAGCTCACTGCGGTCTACGTTAAAATTTTCACAGAAAAGATCAAGAGTGGTAAAATAGTCGCGCAGCTGTGTGTTGACAAAACTTAAAAGCATCACCGGGTCGTTTGGTATATTCTGGCACATAATAAATCTCCTTTGAATCATATTGCTTTTTGAACAATAATAAGATAGCATAGGAAAGACAAAAGGGCAATTGCCTTTAGGAATCAGATTGTGGATTGGAAAGGAATAAATACAATGGCAAATTGTGATAGCTGTGTATACAATGTTTATGATGACGATGATGAATGTTACTACTGTGAGGTAGATATGGATGAGGATGACGCTGCACGTCTGATGCAGGGACATTACAAAGAATGCCCATACTATCAGAATGATGATGAGTATGCGGTGGTGCGGCATCAGATGTAAACCGGAGTTTAATTGGCGTAGTGTCGCAGATTCTGTGGTGCTTTCTTAGGGCTTGAAGGGCAGATATAAGCGTTCTCTCGCAAGTCAGAATTTTATATGTAATGAAAAAGAAAAACGGTATAAACGAAATATTATGTTTCTGTTCGCTGGGCATTCCGATAGGCTTCTGAGCAACAATCTTGAGAAGCAGTGCTTCCCAAGATTGTTAGAATCCTATCTCCATAGCTCACGAAGAAAATAATATTTGTTTATACCGTTTTTCTTTCATTTACGTTACGAATGACTTGTGAGAGGACGCTTATATTTGCCTAATTTACGCTGTGAATCGCACCACAAAATCTGCAATTTACGTTATGGAACTCCCGGTTATAAGATGAGTGCCTAAATTCGAAAGTTAGGAAAATCTTAATAATTTCTCATGCAATCCATTGTGAATATAATGGTTATATTTGTTATACTTAATAGGCTATGAGAAAAAGGAGCTAAAAATATGTCTGAAAAGATACTGATTATAGATGATGAACAGGATATTGCAGACTTGTTGGAAGTCTACTTAAAATACGAAAATTATATCGTTTATAAGTTTTACTGCGCAACGGATGCCATGTCGTGTATTGAAAGCGGCGACATTGATCTTGCCATTCTGGATATTATGCTCCCGGATATGAACGGCTTTTCACTTTGCCAGCTTATCCGAAAGAAATACACTTATCCAATCATAATGCTAACGGCTAAAATTGAGGAAACGGATAAAATAACGGGGCTGACATTGGGAGCGGACGATTATGTGACAAAACCCTTTTCGCCCACTTGAAGTAGTTGCCAGAGTGAAAGCGCAGTTAAGACGTTACAAGAAATATTCGCCCGGTATCATCACAGAGAAAGTTCCATCAGAACTTTCCTATAACAAATTGTGCTTGAATGTGCAGACTCATGAATGTCTGTTAGACGGTGAGACTGTTTCTCTGACACCGACAGAATTTTCTATCCTCCAGGTTCTTTTGGAAAGCGCTGGGAATGTTGTAAGTATTGAGGAACTGTTTCATGCAGTTTGGAAAGATGAATACTATTCTAAAAACAGCAGCACAATTACTGTACATATCCGGCATCTGCGTGAGAAACTGAAAGATACTTCCGATACTCCGCAGTATATTAAAACGATTTGGGGTGTTGGCTACAAAATTTAAGCGAAAGGAGTACGCTATGAAAAGAAAATCAAATTGCTTCGTAACCATTTTATTCTTAATTTATCTGGCACTCTTGGTTTGGATCATACTTTTCAAACTACAATTTTCAATCAGTGATCTGGACAAGGTAAGAAGTATAAACTTTATTCCTTTTCACTATTACAAGGAAATTGGAGCAGCATTTCACTTAACAGAGGTGCTCGAAAATTTCTTGATTTTTGTGCCTATGGGTATTTATCTTCAAATGCTTCTGCCAAGAACAAAATTATATGTGAAGTTCATGCTGATTGCTGGAACAAGTTTTTTATTGGAAACTATGCAGTATATCTTAGCAGTCGGACGTTCGGATATTACCGATGTACTCACAAATGCGGCAGGCGGCCTTTTGGGGCTTGCTGTATATTTCGATGGCGCCCGGCTAATCGGAAATAGAATAAAAGCAAACAGACTGTTTTCCATTCTGGCAGGCATAGTAAGTGTTGTCGTGATTGGCCTGCTTGGCTTTCTTCTGTTTGCAAATCGGTAGGAGGTGTATTCATGTCGAATAAAGAAATGGCAACAGAAAAGCGCCTTAAAGTGCGCCTATACCTATCATTGCTGGTTTATACCGTTGTTGGATATGGTTTGACCCTTATCTTGGACTACATCTTTTCAAAATTTGACAACGGTATTTTTGCATGGCTCTACTGGCGGCTTGGTCCGCTGTTTATTCTGTATTTGGTGATAGGCTTTGTATGTATCTTCAATTACTATTGGAAAAAGCCGTGGGACTATCTGGATGAAGTAATTGATGCAACCCAAACGGTCTATGAGCAGAACAGTCATACCGTATCGTTGTCTGATCCGCTGAAAGAACTGGAGGAACAGCTCAATCAGATCAAAATGTCTGTTCTGTTGAGCAAGCAGGCCGCAAAGCAGGCAGAAGAAAAGAAAAATGAAATTGTCATGTACTTGGCACATGATATACGCACACCTTTAACAACGGTGATTGGCTATTTGAGCCTGCTCCATGAAGCCCCTGACATGCCTGAGCAGCAAAAGGAAAAGTATGTCAAGGTTGCATTGGACAAAGCGGATCGTCTTGAAAAACTCATCAACGAGCTTTTTGAAATTACTAAATACAATGCACATACGGTCATTATCAAAAAAGAAAATGTAGATTTACATTGTTTGATTGCACAGGTAATAGATGAAATATATCCGACACTCTCTGCAAATGGCAACACGGCGGTATTTACTGCGGAGGACAACTTATCTGTGAACGCTGATCCCGAAAAACTGGCGAGAGTTTTCAGTAACCTTTTACGAAATGCAGCGTCATATAGCTACCCACAGACAGAAATCACTATATCCGCCAAACGGTTAGAGCATGATATTCAGATTACTTTTAAAAATCGTGGAAAAACAATTCCACAGGAACAGCTTAACAGTATATTTGAAAAATTCAATCGCTTGGATGATGCTCGGCTTTCTAATACAGGTGGTGCGGGACTTGGCCTGTCTATTGCGGAAGAAATTATACATTTACATGGTGGAAAGATTACTGCATCCAGCCAAAACGAAACCATAAACTTTGTGATTACATTACCCCTTTCCGCTTAGGAAAATAAGAATGTGATCTTAGGAATTACTTAGGAATTTAAGCGTGTGATTTTTGAGATTGAAAAGCCTTTGTTCGGTACAATGATTATCGAACAAGGGCTTTTTATTGTTCAGCTGAAGCAAAAGAAAGGAGTGTAAGCATGGAACTGAAAATAGAGCATTTAAGCAAGCAGTTCAAAGACAAAACAGCAGTAAATGATGTCAATCTGACATTGATTCCCGGCGTTTGGGGACTTTTGGGGGCGAATGGCGCAGGGAAAACCACGCTCATGCGCATGATTGCTGATATTATGACACCAACCAACGGAGCGGTTTACTATGACGGAAAAAACATTCGAGAGTTAGGAGAAGTCTACCGAAGCAAGTTTGGCTTTCTGACGCAGGATTTTGGGTATCACCGGGATTTTACGGTCAAAGATTATTTGGAGTATATGGCTGCACTTAAAGATATTCCTACAAGGGCAACCACCCCAAAGATCAATCATTTGTTGGACATTCTTTCGCTCTCCGATGTGAAAAAGAAAAAAATCTCCAATCTGTCCGGTGGTATGAAGCGGCGTGTTGGTATTGCACAGGCTATGTTGAACGACCCAGAGATACTTGTCATGGACGAACCGATAGCAGGACTTGATCCCGGAGAGCGCGTGCGTCTGCGGAATTTTATTTCCGAGTTTTCGCATGATCGAATCGTGCTGATTTCTACTCATATTGTATCTGACATAGAATATATTTCTACGCGCAACGCCATTATGAAAGCCGGAGAAATTGTTGACGTAGGAACCACCGCAGAACTCGTCAAGCAAATTGAGGGCAAGGTTTGGAATTGCACAATTCCGGCCTCAAAGCTGCCGGAATATGAAATGCGGCTACGCATTGTCAATCAGCGCGGTGAGGATCACAATCAGGTTTCTATTCGTTATCTGTCCGAACATTCGGAAATTGATGGGTCTGTTACAACGGAGCCACGATTGGAAGATCTGTATCTGTGGTTGTTCCCGCAGACAGACTTGGAAAAGGAGGACAGATAATATGTGGCTCTTTAGACTTGAACTAAAACGTATTTTGAAGTCACGGCGCACCCTGATTTTACTTGCAATCGCACTTTTGCTTTCCGTAGCCATGGCATACCTGCCTATTTCATTTGAGAGCATTAACCGTCCAAACGAAGATGGCACGGTTACAGAATTAGATGGCCTGGAAGCTATCAAGTACAAACAAGATTTATATAAAACATCCGCTGGTGAAGTGACCCCGGATAGGATCAAATCGGCTTTGGAAACTTATCAAAGCTGCGTTCGAGAATATGGGCCAGTCGAGGAAGAGGGCTTTCCTCTGGCTGTATTTATTGAAAAAATCGTCCCGTTCCGTCACTTGCTGATGGGTCTGTCCGAAGCGTTTGCTGATCCATTAACAGGCATTGGTGCTGATTTAATGGATATTGACCCGAATGACATTGACGGAGCCTATTATGAAAAGTGCGCAGAACATTTACAGGATGTCATGCGGAATGAGCAAAGAGAAAACGAAACCGCACAGCAGAAAGCTCTTGAAAAATATTCAGAACTTGATACGCCATTTTATCTTTATTCTGGAATTTCTAAAGATGCATTTGATTATATTGAGTTTTATATTTTGTTCCTTGCTATTTTGTGTGTGGCAATCGCAGCACCTACTTTCGCCGGAGAATATCAAACGGGCGGTGACAGCATCCTGCGAACCACCAAATACGGGCATAAACAATTAGCAATTACCAAAATTCTGGCGGCATTTACACTTTTCGTTGTTACTTTCCTTGTCGGGATCACGGTACACATTCTGATTTTAGATGCAGCGTTCGGGACGGATTGCTTAAAAACATCGTTTCAGATGCGATACTCTATCATTAATCTGCCAAACATCAATCTGGGGCAGTTACAGATAATTCTCGCAGCAGCGGGCTTACTTTCTGTATTAGCAACGGTTAGCTGTACGCTGTTCCTGTCTGCAAAATGTAAAGACACATTGACAGTTTTGCTGATCTCTATTGTAGTTCTTCTCATGCCGCTTTTTGCATATGTGGCGATGGGAGCAACATGGCTCTCTACCATACTTCCATCTGCCGGAATTGGTATGCAGAACAATTTCCTTTCTCAGCTTGCAGATTTCAATTATCTGAATATCGGTGGAACGAGTTTCTGGACACCGCATGTTATTTTACTTTCGGCAGGAATTGAATTATTTGTGTTTACATTCTTGGCGATTCATTCCTATTGCAGACATCAGGTAGCATAAAAGAAGTTCAAAATTTGACACGTCTATTCGGAATGGAGGTTTTCATTTAAAACAGGTCAAATTTCTAATCCAGCATATAGCAGGCACTCATCTCATAACCGTGAGTTCCATAACGTAAATTGGCAGATCCTGTGGTGCGATTCACAGTGTAAATTGGGCATGTATAAGCGTCCTCTCACAAGTCATTCGTAACGTAAATGAAAGAAAAACGGTACAGACAAATATGATTTCCTTTGTGAGCCATGGAGATAAGACTCTTTAGAGGCTTATCGGAATGCCCGGCGAACAGGAACATCATATTTCGTCTGTACCGTTTTTCTTTTCATAAACCTATAAAATCAAGACTTGTGAGAAGACGCTTATACATGCCCTTCACGCCCTAGGAAAGCACCACAAAATCTGCTGCTCCACGGTAAGTGAAACTCCGGTTACTACCGCTTACATTTTGTAGCTGCCTCCACAAATCCATGGAACAGTGGATGTGGTCTGTTAGGTCTGGACTTCAGTTCAGGATGCGCCTGTGTTGCAATGAACCAAGGATGATCCGGAAGTTCTACCATCTCGACAATACGTCCATCAGGAGAAGTACCGCAGAGTTTCATGCCATGTTCTGTGAGGACTGCACGGAAGTCATTATTTACTTCGTAACGATGGCGGTGACGTTCTTCAATATTTTCAGTGCCATACAATTCATAAGCTTTTGAAGTCTTGTCTAAAATACATGGATAAGAACCAAGTCTTAAGGTTCCGCCGATATCTTCCACACCATTCTGATCCGGCATTAAAGCGATGACCGGATGTGTGGTGTTTGGATCAAGCTCAACACTGTGAGCATCGTTGAATCCACAGACATGTCTTGCAAATTCGATGATAGCAACCTGCATACCAAGGCAGAGACCAAGGTAAGGAACCTTGTGCTCGCGGGCATACTGTGCAGCGAGAATTTTTCCCTCTACACCACGGGAGCCGAATCCGCCAGGTACTAAGATACCGGAAACATCACCCAAATATTCGTCAGCATTTTCAGGAGTAAGTTCTTCAGAATCTATCCATTTGATGTTGACCGTGGCATGCTCTGCGATACCGCCGTGTTTTAATGCCTCCACAACAGAGATATATGCATCGTGCAGGGCAATATATTTTCCGACTAATGCAATTTTTACTTCTTTATTCGGATGACGGAGCGCATCTACCATTGCTTCCCAGTCTTTTAAATCTGGTTCTGGGCAAGCTAAATGTAAAGCTTCACAGGCAACTTTTGCAAGATTCTCTTTTTCCATTGCAAGTGGTGCCTCATATAAGTATTCCACATCAAGGTTCTGCAACACATGACTGTTTGGCACGTTACAGAACAGAGCGATTTTATCTTTTAAACTCTGATCTAATTCGTGCTCGGAACGGCATACGATAATATCAGGCTGGATACCCATTCCCTGTAATTCTTTTACGGAAGCCTGTGTCGGTTTTGTTTTCAGTTCGCCGGAAGCCTTTAAGTATGGAATCAGCGTTACATGGATAAGAATGGCATTTTCATGTCCGACCTCATGCTGGAACTGGCGGATCGCTTCTAAGAAAGGCTGGCTTTCGATATCACCTACGGTTCCTCCAACTTCAATGATGGCAATATGTGTCTCATCGGAAGTGAAATTGCGGTAAAAACGGCTCTTGATCTCGTTTGTGATATGAGGAATGACCTGAACAGTTCCTCCGCCGTAATCGCCGCGGCGTTCTTTCTGAAGAACGGACCAGTATACTTTTCCGGTTGTGACATTGGAATTTTTGGTTAAGCTCTCATCGATGAAACGCTCATAATGTCCAAGGTCAAGGTCAGTTTCAGCACCGTCATCTGTGACGAAAACTTCTCCGTGCTGGATTGGGTTCATGGTTCCTGGATCGATGTTGATGTAAGGGTCGAATTTCTGCATGGTAACTTTGTATCCACGTGCTTTTAAAAGTCTTCCGAGGGAAGCAGCGGTGATACCTTTACCGAGACCGGATACAACACCACCGGTAACAAAAACGTATTTTACAGGCATAGGGTTATCCTCCTCTAAAAATGTGAAATATAATGATTAGTAACAAAATCCTCTTAGTTTGTATATGGTAATGAAACGCTGCCTGGGTGCAGCGGAAACATTACACAATTTTTTTAACTGAAATAGTATACTACTATGTTTTTCTAAAATCTATAAAAAAATAAAAAAATTTTAGCAGTTAATCCGAGTGAGTTTATAAAATCTTTAGAAATGAAAGGAAAACTTCACGAACAATGTATTGCTTTTGAAGTTCAATTTCAATATAATAAGAAAGAATTTAATGTTTCATTACGGTTGAAAGATTAGGAGAACTTTTGCCGTAAGAAAATAATTCAATACGATAAGTCCAGCCAGACAAACCAGAATCTGGCTGTGGAAAGGATAGATTTATGGATAACCAGAGCAATTACAATAACGGCAATAACGGATACGGCGGAGGCGGCTATGGCAGCGGCGGTCCGGGAAATAATGGCAGCAATGGTAACAATAATAACAACGGCAATAATGGGGATAATAACAATAAGAATAACAAGAATGGCCAGATGATCATGGTGTTTATCCTTGTATCACTGGTATCATTGTTCATTATGAGCATGGTCATGAACCGGTATACTTCCATGAGCACTTCGGAGATCAGTTATTCTGACTTCCTTCAGATGGTAGAAGATGGAAAAGTAGAGTCGGTGGAATTTGATTCTTACCAGATCAATATCACACCGGTTTCTGAAAACAAGAATCCATATCTTCAGGAACAGACTTATTATTGTGGACGTTTGGATGATCCGGATCTGCTTCCTTTATTGAAGGATAAGGGAATCACGATCTCCCGTGTGATCCCGGACAACACTTCCACATGGATTTACAATATTTTAAGCTTCCTGCTTCCACTCGTACTGATCTGGATACTGATGGGCGTTTTGATGAAGCGTATGGGCGGCGGCGCTATGGGCGTTGGCAAGAGCACTGCAAAAGTTTATGTGGAAAAAACCACTGGTGTTACCTTTAAAGATGTTGCCGGACAGGATGAGGCAAAAGAGTCCTTACAGGAAGTCGTTGATTTCCTTCATAATCCAAAGAAATACCGTGAGATCGGAGCAAAACTTCCAAAAGGAGCACTGCTGGTAGGACCTCCGGGTACAGGTAAGACATTACTCGCAAAAGCAGTAGCAGGAGAGGCTGGTGTGCCATTTTTCTCTCTGGCAGGTTCTGATTTCGTAGAGATGTTTGTGGGTGTCGGTGCATCCCGTGTGCGTGATCTTTTCAAAGAGGCACAGAAACAGGCACCATGTATTATTTTTATTGATGAGATCGATGCAATCGGTAAAAGCCGTGATTCCCGCTATGGCGGTGGCAATGATGAGCGCGAGCAGACCTTAAACCAGCTGCTTGCCGAGATGGATGGTTTTGATACTTCCAAGGGACTTCTGATCCTGGCTGCGACCAACAGACCGGAAGTTTTAGATAAAGCGCTGCTTCGTCCGGGACGTTTCGACCGCCGTATTATCGTCGATAAGCCGGATCTGAAGGGAAGACTTGAGACGTTAAAAGTTCATTCCAAAGATGTCCTTATGGATGAGACTGTAGATCTGGATGCACTCGCACTTGCAACCGCAGGTCTTGTTGGTTCTGATCTTGCCAATATGATCAATGAGGCTGCGATCAATGCGGTTAAGAAGGGCAGAAAATATGTAAATCAGGCAGATTTATTTGAGGCCTTTGAGTTAGTTGCAGTAGGTGGTAAAGAGAAAAAAGACCGCGTGATGAGTGATAAAGAGCGCAAGATCGTTTCCTATCATGAGGTTGGTCATGCGATTGTGACAGCACTTCAGAAGAACACTGAGCCGGTTCAGAAGATCACGATCGTTCCAAGAACGATGGGAGCACTTGGTTATACCTTGCAGACACCGGAAGAGGAGAAGTTCTTACAGACGAAGGATGAACTGCTTGCCAAGATCACAACCTACATGGCAGGACGTGCGGCAGAAGTACTCGTATTTTCCTCTGCAACAAGCGGCGCTGCAAACGATATTGAGAACGCAACAGCAATCGCAAGAGCAATGGTTACACAATATGGTATGTCAGATAAGTTTGGCATGATGTGTCTTGCAACAACAGAGAATCAGTATCTGGATAACCGGGCAGGACTGATCTGCGGTGAGGAGACCGCAGCACAGATCGATGGAGAAGTTCTTTCCATCATTAACAAATGTTATGATGACGCAATGCAGCTTCTGATCGAGAACCGCGAATCATTAGATAAGATTTCTGAATACCTGTACGAGCATGAGACAATCACCGGAAAAGAATTTATGAAGATTTTCCGTGAGATCAAAGGTATTCCGGAACCGGAGGAAGAGAGCACAAAGAAGAGCTTTATGGAACAGGCAATGGACGCTGAACGCCAGAGTAAAGGCAATGATGGTGAATAATGTTTGAGATTGCAGAAGAATTAAAAAAACTCCCGGATCAGCCGGGAGTTTATATTATGCATGACAGCAGGGATGCGATTATTTATATTGGAAAGGCTGTCAGCCTTAGAAAACGGGTGCACCAGTATTTTCAGGCAAGCCATGATGAGGGGATCAAAAAAGCGCAGATGGTAAAACAGATTGCGCGTTTTGAATATATCATCACGGATTCTGAACTGGAGGCACTTGTTTTAGAATGTAATCTGATCAAGGAACACAGACCAAAATACAATACCATGCTGCGGGATGATAAGACCTATCCCTATATCAGAGTGACGGTCGGAGAGGATTTTCCGCGGGTTCTGTTTTCCAGACAGCAGAAAAAAGACAGGTCACGCTATTTTGGACCGTACACAAGTGCAGGGGCAGTCAAGGATACGATCGAACTGATCAATAAATTATATCAGCTCAGAACGTGTAACCGGAATCTGCCAAAAGATATCGGAAAAGACCGCCCGTGTCTGAATTACCACATTCATCAGTGCAATGCACCGTGTCAGGGCTATATCAGCAAAGAGGAGTACAGACAGCGTGTAGATGCAGCCGTTGAGTTTTTAAATGGAAATTATGCACCAATTTTAAAATCGTTACAGGAAAAAATGATGGCTGCTTCCGGAGAGATGCAGTTTGAGAAGGCGATCGAATACCGTGACCTTTTAAACAGTGTGAAACAGATCGCACAGAAACAGAAGATCACGCACAATGACGGCGAGGACAAGGATATTATTGCACTTGCCGCAGACGACAGGGATGCGGTCGTACAGGTATTTTTTATCCGGGATGGAAAACTGATCGGACGGGATCACTTTTATGTAAAGATCGGAAATGAAGATACTAAGGAACAAATATTGACTACATTTGTAAAACAGTTTTATTCCGGCACGCCGTTTATTCCGAGGGAGATCATGCTGCCGGAGGAGATCGATGACCATGAAGTATTGGCAGAATGGTTAGGGGAGAAGCGCGGAGGCAAAGTCTATATCCGTATTCCGCAAAAAGGAATGAAGGAAAAACTGGTGGAGCTGGCGCAGAAGAATGCGGAACTTGTGTTGTCGCAGGATAAGGAGAAGATCAAGCGTGAGGAGGGAAGAACCATCGGAGCGATGAAAGAGATCGCAGGATGGCTGGATCTTCCGGGCTTACAGCGTGTGGAAGCGTTTGATATCTCCAACATCAACGGATTCGAGACGGTTGGTTCCATGGTGGTTTATGAAAAAGGAAAACCAAAGCGCAGCGATTACAGAAAGTTCAAGCTCCGCACTGTCACCGGGCCGGATGACTATGCTTCCATGCATGAAGTCCTTACAAGGCGTTTTACACACGGCATGCGGGAGCAGGAAGAAATGCAGGAGAAAGAACTCGGTGCAGAGTATGGCAGTTTTACACGCTTCCCGGATCTTATTATGATGGATGGTGGAAGAGGGCAGGTCAATATCTGCCTGAAAGTGCTGGATGAATTACATCTGAATATTCCGGTCTGTGGTATGGTAAAAGATGATAATCACAGAACCCGTGGGTTATACTATAACAATATTGAGATACCGATTGACCGGGGCAGTGAAGGATTCAAACTTATCACAAGAATTCAGGACGAGGCGCATCGTTTTGCTATCGAATACCACAGGTCACTGCGCAGCAAAGAACAGGTGCATTCCATACTGGATGATATTCCGGGAATCGGTCCGTCCAGAAGAAAAGCTTTGATGAAAAAATATCAGTCGTTAGAGGCAATCCGAGAGGCCTCGGCAGAAGATCTTGCCGACACCGAGAGCATGAACGAAAAAGCGGCGCAGGCAGTATATGAATTTCTTCACAAAGACGCTGTTCTGTGATATATTTATGACAATGGGTTTTCTATGCGGCAGAAGTATTTTCCGGCGCAGAGGAAAACAAAAAATCCCCAGAACATAAAGGAGAAAAGGGTATGAATGGAACGAATGGAGTAAGTGTCAGCAAAGTAGCACAGATCATGGATCTGTATAATTTCCTGCCGGACATGGATTTGAAAAAACACCGTATTAAAATCAGTGATGTGAACCGTCCGGCGTTGCAGTTGAGTGGGTTCTTTGAACATTTTGAGCAGTCGCGTGTACAGATCATCGGAAACGTTGAGTACACCTATTTACAGAGACTGGATGTGGAGAAGAAGGAAAAGATTTTACAGAAATTTACCACATATGATATCCCATGCATTATCTTCTGCAGGGATTTACAGCCGGATGAAGATTTTTTACAGATTGCTTCGGAAAATGATGTTCCGGTTTTGGGAACGAGGAGAAGCACATCGGAATTTATGGCAGAATTGATTTTCTGTCTGAGTGAACAGCTGGCACCATGTATTTCCATTCACGGAGTTCTGGTCGATGTCTATGGTGAAGGACTTCTGATCATGGGTGAGAGCGGAATCGGTAAGAGTGAGGCGGCATTGGAGCTTGTGCGCCGTGGACATCGTCTGGTAACAGATGATGTTGTGGAGATCCGCAAGATTAATGAGCATACGCTGATCGGCACTTCTCCGGACATCACGAGATATTTTATCGAGGTGCGTGGTATCGGTATTATCGATGTGAAAGCGCTTTACGGTGTTGAGTGTGTCAAGGAAAAACAGCAGATTGACCTTGTCATCAAGCTAGAGGACTGGAAGAAAGAAAATGAGTATGACCGTCTGGGTTTAGAGGATGAATACGCAGAATTTCTTGGAAATAAAGTGGCGTGTCATTCGCTTCCAATCCGTCCGGGACGAAATCTTGCAGTCATCTGTGAGACAGCAGCGGTTAACCACAGACAGAAGAAAATGGGTTACAATGCAGCACAGGAGCTTTACCGCCGTGTGCAGGAGAATATCACAAAAGGTCATGATGATGACGATTAAGCCGGAGACGACATATTTACATTTTTGCATATAGCGGAAAAACCGTTATAAATATATAGTTAGATTTGGAGACAAAATTATGGAAAACAAAATTGCATGGGAAAAATACCCGGAAGGAAATAAACGGGAGGAAGTATTTCAGTTCGCAGAGAATTACCGCAAGTTTATTTCTGATTGCAAGACAGAGCGCGAGTGCGTTACTTCTTTTGTGGAGAAAGCAGAAAAAGCAGGTTTTGTAAATCTTGAAAAGGTAATCGCAGAGCATACAGCATTGAAAGCAGGCGACAGAGTATATGCCAATAACATGGGAAAAGGCATGGCTTTATTTGTAATCGGAAAAGAGAGCATGGAAAAAGGAATGAATATCCTTGGAGCACACATTGACTCACCACGTCTGGATTTAAAACAGGATCCATTATATGAGGATACCGATTTCGCTATGTTAGACACCCACTATTATGGTGGAATCAAGAAATACCAGTGGGTAACGTTACCTTTGGCATTACATGGTGTTATTGCAAAAAAAGACGGAACTGTTGTAAAGGTAAATGTCGGCGATAAACCAGGCGATCCGGTGTTTGGAGTGAGTGATCTTCTGATCCATTTATCAGGAGAACAGTTAGAGAAGAAAGCTGCAAAAGTGATCGAGGGTGAAAATCTTGATCTTTTGATCGGAAGCATTCCAATGCAGACAGAAGACGAGAAAGTAAAAGAAAAAGTGAAAGCAAATATCATGAATCTTTTATCCAAAGAATATGGTATAGAGGAGGAAGATTTCCTTTCCGCAGAGATCGAGGTGGTTCCGGCAGGAGAAGCAAGAGATTACGGCTTTGACCGCAGCATGATCATGGGTTATGGACATGACGACAGGGTGTGCGCATATCCATCCTTTGAAGCAATGCTTGTGTCAGAAGATCCGGAGATCACAAGTGTCTGCCTCTTAGTGGACAAAGAAGAGATCGGAAGCGTGGGAGCCAGCGGAATGCAGTCCAGATTTTTCGAAAATACCGTTGCAGAAGTAATGGCAGCAGCAGGAAGTTATTCAGAACTGGCACTCAGAAGAGCACTGGCAAATTCCAAGGTGCTTTCCTCCGATGTATCGGCAGCGTTTGATCCGAACTTCCCAAGCGTTATGACAAAACGAAACACCGCATATTTTGGAAAAGGACTTGTATTTAATAAATATACAGGTTCCAGAGGCAAGGGTGGTTCCAATGATGCAAATGCAGAGTATATTGGAAAATTAAGAAATATTATGGATACAAATGAGGTATCCTTCCAGACAGCCGAGCTTGGTAAAGTAGATCAGGGCGGCGGCGGAACAATCGCTTACATTCTTGCAAATTATGGAATGAATGTCATCGACAGCGGTGTTCCGGTATTGAATATGCATGCGCCATGGGAGATCATCAGTAAAGTTGATCTGTATGAGGCATACAGAGGCTATATTGCATTCTTAAAGGAAGCTTAGGGAAGATCAATGAATGACCAGTTTTTGACAGAACTTCAAAATGTAATGGGTGGCTCCGGGATATTTATGGAAGAGCCAATGAAAAAACATACAACGTTTCGTGTGGGTGGACCGGCAGATGTGCTGGTCCAGCCGGATGAAACAGCACTTGTGGCTATCCTTGCACTCTGCAGACAGTATCATGTGTCATATTCTTTTATCGGAAATGGCAGTAATCTGCTTGTGGGAGACAAGGGAATCCGTGGTGTGGTGATCGAGATGACAGACCCAATGGGAAACATTGAAGTGGATGGAACGAAAATCACGGCACAGGCAGGTGCGATGCTTTCGAAAATTGCCAATACTGCGGCATCGAATGGTTTGGGCGGCATGGAATTTGCTGCCGGTATTCCGGGAAGTGTCGGCGGAGCAGTTGTCATGAACGCCGGAGCCTATGGCGGAGAGATGAAGGACATCATTGAGAAAGTATATGTTCTCGATGAAAACGGTGCACAGTTGGAACTTGACAGAGATGCGCTCGACCTGGGTTACCGGCATAGCTGTATTCCAGAGAAAAAATATATTGTTACAAAAGTTGTTTTGGAACTTGTGCCGCGCAATGAGGCGGAAATCCGTTCCGAAATGAAAGAATTGAATGAAAAAAGAGCAGAGAAACAGCCACTGCAGTATCCGAGTGCCGGAAGCACTTTCAAAAGACCGGAGGGATATTTTGCAGGAAAGCTGATCATGGATGCAGGACTTCGCGGCTATCAGGTGGGTGGTGCGCAGGTGTCTGAGAAACACTGTGGCTTTGTGATCAACAAAGGGGATGCAACAGCAGCAGATATCTGTCAGCTGATGAGGGACGTATCGGATAAGGTACAGGCACAGTTTGGTGTAGTATTGGAACCGGAAGTGAAAATGATTGGTGAATTTTAAGCTGCAAACTTATGAGAAAGGTGTGGTTATAATATGAAATTCGTGATATTAACAGGAATGTCTGGAGCCGGAAAAAGTACAGCACTGAAAATGATGGAAGATATCGGCTTTTACTGTGTCGATAATCTTCCAATCCCTTTATTGGAAAAATTTGTGGAATTGTCTGATCTGCAGCAGAATGCAGAATTACAGAAAGTCGCTGTCGGGATCGACATCCGAAGTGGACAGGCACTTGAGGAACTCCGAAGTGTGCTTGACCGGATCAAGGCAAACGGCGGCGCTTATGATATCTTATTTTTGGATGCGGAGGATTCCGTACTTGTAAAGCGATACAAAGAGACGAGAAGAAGCCATCCACTGGCAGGCTCGGAGCGTGTCGATAAAGGAATTGCAAAAGAGAGAGAGAGACTTGCCTTTTTAAAAGAGCGGGCAAGTTATATTATAGATACCAGTCAGCTTCTGACAAGAGAGCTGAAAGCGGAGATTGAAAAAATATTTGTGCAGAACCAGGATTATAAAAATCTGTTTGTCACGATTTTATCGTTCGGATTTAAATATGGAATCCCGGCGGATTCCGATCTGGTTTTCGATGTGCGTTTTCTGCCGAATCCATATTACGTGGAAGGGCTTCGTGCCAAGACAGGAAATGACAAGGAAATTCAGGATTATGTGCTTCAATTTAAGGAGGCGCACGAGTTTCTGGATAAATTAGAGGATATGATCAACTTCCTGATACCAAACTACATTGCAGAGGGAAAAAACCAGCTTGTCATATCAATTGGATGCACAGGCGGAAAACACCGCTCGGTAACGCTTGCCAATGAATTGTACAAGAGAATGGCGGACAAGAAGGAATATGGTCTGAAGATTGAGCATAGGGATATAGGAAAAGATGCCCTGCGAGGTAAATAGAATGTCTTTTTCAAGTGAAGTAAAAGAAGAACTTTCCAGACATCTTGGGAAAAGCCGTCATTGTCAGATCGCGGAGCTGGCGGCGCTGATCGCATTTGATGGAAAAGTGCAGGTGAGTGAATCCGGGTGTGACCTTTTTCTGGATTCTGAAAATGAACTGTTAAATACAAAGTACGATCTTTTGTTAAAAAAACTGTTCGATTTTTCAGAGGAGAAAAGAGAAAAATCCGGAAGAGAACAGAAGAAAATTTATGAGACAGTAAAAATGTGGGATGAGGATCATCAGATCCCGATGATCACAGAGACAGTCAATGGTCTGTTACTTTTGCAGGGCTGTTGTAAAAGAGCTTACATCAGAGGGGCATTCTTAGCTGGTGGTTCCATCAGTGATCCAAACAAGTCCTATCATTTTGAGATTGTGTGCAGAACTATGCCACAGGCAGAACAGCTTCGGGATACCATGAACAGTTTTGATGTGGATGCCAAGATCGTGGAACGAAAAAAACATTTTGTTGTTTACTTAAAAGAAGGGGCACAGATTGTTGATATTTTAAATGTGATGGAAGCACATGTGGCACTGATGAATTTAGAGAACGTGCGCATTTTAAAAGAGATGCGTAATTCCGTCAACCGTAAGGTCAACTGCGAGACTGCCAATATCAGCAAGACGGTCAATGCGGCAGTAAAACAGCTGGAGGACATTACATATATCAGGGAAGTGATGGGGTTAGACAGCCTGCCGGACAATTTAAAAGAGATGGCGTTATTGCGGCTGGAATACCCTGAGGCACCACTCAAAGAACTTGGAATGTATTTAGATCCGCCGGTTGGAAAATCGGGTGTGAACCACAGACTTCGGAAGATCAGTGAGATCGCAGACGGATTGAGGGAATAGGAGGAGAATGATAAGACGATGAGAAAGACAGTAGAAGTGCAGATGGATGCAGGAATGGAAGCAAGACCGATCGCATTGATGGTACAGACCGCCAATCAGTTTTCCAGTCATCTTTATCTGGAGATGGACGGGAAACATGTCAATGCAAAAAGCATCATGGGAATGATGAGCCTTGTTCTGACAAACGGAGTGGTTGTCACGATAGATGCGGAAGGAACAGACGAAGTGGAAGCAGTGGAAGCATTAGAGAGACTTTTGACAGGCAAATAAATGTTGAACGAATAAGAGAGTATAGTGATTTATGGATATGAAAAAGAAATTATTGTTTGTATTCAATCCGTGCTCAGGAAAGGCACAGATTAAGAATCAGTTGTTAGACATCGTGGACACCATGGTAAAAGCGGATTATGAGGTTACGATATATCCGACGCAGTGTGCAGGAGATGCAAAAGAAAAAGTGGAAGCGTATGCCGGAAATTATGATCTTGTTGTGTGCAGCGGTGGAGATGGTACATTAGACGAAGTGGTAACCGGAATGATGCAATGCAAAGCAAAAGTTCCACTGGGATACATACCGGCCGGAAGCACGAACGATTTTGCTTCTTCGCTTGGAATACCGAAGGATATGGAAAAAGCGGCAGAGGCGGCCGTCACAGGAAAACCGTTTCCGTGCGATGTCGGTCTGTTTAATGGGGATTATTTTGTCTATGTCGCAGCATTTGGACTTTTTACAGAAGTGTCTTATAAGACGAGCCAGGAATGGAAAAATGTGCTCGGTCATGCCGCTTATATTTTAGAAGGCGCAAAATGCCTTCATGATATCCCATCCTTTATGATGCAGGTGGAATATAACAATATGCGTATTCAGGACGAGTTTATCTACGGAATGATCACAAACTCTACATCCGTAGGTGGATTCAAGGGGATGACCGGAAAAGATGTTCTGCTCGATGACGGTGTTTTTGAAGTTACACTGATCAAAAAGCCGAAGAACCCAATGGAACTGAATGAGATCATCGCATCCCTGATCAATCTCGTAGATGACACGGATATGATTTATTCATTTAAGACAGCCGAAGTGAAGTTTACCGCTTCCAGGGAGATCCCATGGACTCTGGACGGGGAATTTGGCGGTGACCATGAGGAAGTCTGTGTGAAAAATCTGAAACAGGCAGTGGACATTATGGTCAAAAAGCCGGAAGAATAAAAGATTTGACAGTTATATATGTTAAAAAAATAACTTTATTTTTGCATCAAAGTAATATATAATGAGTGCAAGTGAGGAAAATACGAAAAGATTTGTATTTGACGAACGGCGAAGTTACTGAGTGATGAAATCACGAGGTAATGAGTGCAAATGGGAAATATATTTTTAAAATTATGGAGGAATTAACAATGTTAGTATCTGCAAAAGAAATGTTAGACAAAGCAAAAGCTGGTCATTATGCTGTAGGTCAGTTCAACATCAACAACCTTGAGTGGACCAAATCTATTCTGTTAACAGCACAGGAGTTAAAATCCCCTGTTATCTTAGGTGTATCTGAAGGTGCTGGAAAGTACATGACAGGCTTTAAAACAGTAGCAGCTATGGTAAAAGCTATGGATGAAGAACTTGGAATCACAGTTCCTGTAGCATTACACTTAGATCACGGAACATACGAAGGATGCTACAAATGTATCAAAGCTGGTTTCACATCTATCATGTTTGATGGTTCTCATTATCCAATCGAAGAGAACGTTGAGAAAACAAAAGAGTTAGTAACAGTAGCTCATCAGTTAGGCTTATCTATCGAGGCAGAAGTTGGTTCTATCGGTGGAGAAGAAGACGGTGTTGTAGGTATGGGCGAATGTGCTGATCCTAACGAGTGTAAAGCAATCGCTGATCTTGGTGTGGACATGCTTGCAGCAGGTATCGGTAACATCCATGGAAAATATCCGGCAAACTGGCCAGGATTAAGCTTTGAGACATTAGCAGCTGTTCAGGAGAAAACAGGAATGATGCCATTAGTACTTCATGGTGGTACAGGTATCCCGGCTGATATGATCAAGAAAGCTATCGACCTTGGTGTATCTAAGATCAATGTTAACACAGAGTGCCAGTTAGCTTTCGCAGACGCTACACGTAAATATATCGAAGCTGGTAAAGATCTTGAGGGCAAGGGATTCGATCCTCGTAAATTATTAGCGCCAGGTGCAGAAGCAATCAAAGCTACTGTAAAAGAGAAGATGGAATTATTTGGTTCTGTTGGAAAAGCTGAATAAAATATCAAGAAAATAAAGACCTTGTAGAGCAGAGAATCCGTTCTATGAGGTCTTTTTCTATTTTTTCCTTGGAACATAAACGATTTATTAGTTGCATTTATGTGTAGATTCTCTTATATTAGTATAAGAACATCAAATCTGAGGGGATTTAGATGAGAGAAAGGATATCAAACAAGATGATGGAGAAAGAGAACTTTAATGTTGTAGATATCTTTGGAGAAAATGTATTTAACGATTCTGTCATGCAGGCTCGTTTACCAAAGAAAGTTTACAAAAAACTTCACGAAGTAATGGAGGAAGGAAAAGAATTAGACCTCGAGACCGCAGATGTCGTTGCTCATGAGATGAAGGAGTGGGCAATTGAAAAAGGTGCAACACATTATACGCACTGGTTCCAGCCGTTAACCGGAGTTACGGCAGAGAAACACGATTCTTTCATTACTGCGCCTATGGAAAACGGCAAGGTTTTGATGAGTTTTTCGGGAAAAGAATTAATTAAAGGTGAACCGGATGCATCATCTTTTCCATCCGGTGGATTAAGAGCGACTTTTGAGGCGAGAGGATATACAGCATGGGACTGTACTTCTCCGGCATTCGTCAGACAGGACGCAGCAGGCGCAACACTCTGCATTCCGACTGCATTCTGTTCCTACACAGGAGAAGCGCTTGACCAGAAGACACCATTGCTTCGTTCCATGGAAGCAATCAACGTGCAGGCACTGCGTCTGATCCGTTTATTCGGAAACACAACCTCTAAGAGAGTAACTCCTTCGGTAGGACCGGAGCAGGAATACTTTATTGTAGACAGAGAAAAATATTTACAGAGAAAAGACCTGATCTTTACCGGACGTACTTTGTTTGGTGCAATGCCTCCAAAAGGACAGGAAATGGATGACCATTACTTTGGAAGCATCCGCGAGCGTATCGCATCCTATATGAGAGATGTCAATATTGAACTTTGGAAGCTTGGCGTGTCCTCGAAGACACAGCATAATGAGGTCGCACCTGCACAGCACGAACTGGCTCCGATTTATGCAGTGGCAAATATCGCAGTTGACCACAACCAGCTTATCATGGAGACTTTGAAAAAGGTTGCATATCGTCATGGTTTACAGTGTCTGTTGCATGAGAAACCATTTGCAGGGGTGAATGGTTCCGGTAAGCATGATAACTGGTCCATTACGACAGACGATGGCATTAACCTGTTAGAACCGGGAAAAACGCCGCACGAAAATATTCAGTTCCTTTTGGTGCTGACCTGTATTTTAAAAGCAGTGGATACCCATGCCGATCTTTTGCGCGAATCGGCAGCAGATGTCGGAAATGACCACAGACTTGGCGCAAATGAGGCACCACCGGCTATTTTATCCGTTTATCTTGGAGAGCAGTTAGAGGACGTGTTATCACAGCTCATCAGCACTGGAGCTGCCACACACAGTATCTCCGGACAGAGATTAGAGACAGGTGTAAAATCCCTGCCTGACTTTATGAAGGATGCGACAGACCGTAACCGTACATCTCCATTTGCGTTTACAGGAAATAAATTCGAGTTCCGTATGGTGGGTTCCCAGGATTCTGTTTCCCAGCCAAACGTTGTGTTAAATACAATTGTTGCAGAGGCATTTGCAGAGGCGTGTGATGAACTGGAAAAAGCAGATGACTTTGACATGGCTGTGCATGATCTCATCAAAAAATATGCGACAGAGCATCAGAGAATCGTATTCAATGGCAACGGATATTCAGACGAATGGGTAGAGGAAGCCGAAAGACGTGGACTTCCGAATATCAAATCCATGGTAGATGCCATTCCTGCATTAAATACAGAAAAAGCGGTTGCTTTATTTGAAAAATTCGGTGTATTTACAAAGGCAGAGCTTGATTCCCGTGTCGAAATCGAATATGAGACCTATGCAAAAGAAATCAACATCGAAGCAAAGGCAATGATCGATATTGCAACAAAGCAGATCATTCCGGCTGTTATCCGCTATACCACAACACTGGCACAGTCCATCAATGCAGTAAAAGCAGCCTGTGGCGCAGATATCAGCGTGCAGACAGAGATTCTGATGGAAGTATCAGACCTTCTTGCAGACACGAAGAATGCGCTTTCAAAATTAGAGGAAGTGACTGCACAGGGTGCAGCTATGGCACAGGGAAGAGAGCAGGCAGTATTCTATCGCGATGAGGTGATGACTGCAATGAAAGCTTTGCGAACACCGGTTGATAAGCTGGAGATGTTAGTAGATAAATCCATGTGGCCAATGCCATCTTATGGTGATCTCATGTTTGAAGTATAATTTTACATAGAAAATACAATTTTAACAAAAATAAATTGTTTCCATGGAAATAAATGTTAATTTTATACAAAATATGAAAAAAATAAAAAATAGTCTTGAAAAATGATTTTGATTGTATTATTTTAGTTACAACAACAAAACATTGCGAGAGAAAATGAACGAAGGCGTTCCAACAGAGTTGGAGCGCCTTTTTTTCGTGAGTAGCGATGAAAATGCCGTGCTTGCACGAACATTTGAGGAGCACCGCGAAAACTTGAGAAACATTTGTTTCTCAAGTCTGTGAGCAGCGATGTTTGATTAATCAAGAATCAAATCTTAGGGGATTTGGATGAAAAGAAAGGATGTAGAAAGATGAGCGAGAAAGAATACTTCAATGTAGCAGACATCTTTGGAGAGAACGTATTTAACGATGCTGTCATGCAGGAACGTCTTCCAAAGAAAATTTACAAAAAACTTCATGAAGTCATGGAGGAAGGAAAAGAATTAGACCTTGAAACAGCAGATGTCGTTGCACATGAGATGAAAGAATGGGCAATTGAAAAAGGAGCAACACACTATACACACTGGTTCCAGCCGTTAACCGGTGTAACAGCAGAGAAACATGATTCTTTTATCACGGCTCCAATGCCAAACGGAAAAGTATTGATGAGCTTTTCCGGAAAAGAGCTGATCAAAGGTGAACCGGATGCATCATCTTTCCCATCCGGTGGTCTTAGGGCAACGTTTGAAGCCAGAGGATATACAGCGTGGGATTGTACATCACCGGCATTCGTCAGACAGGATGCAGCAGGCGCAACACTGTGTATTCCAACTGCTTTCTGTTCCTACACAGGTGAGGCGCTTGACCAGAAAACACCATTGCTTCGTTCTATGGAGGCAATTAATGAGCAGTCCCTTCGATTGATCCGGTTATTTGGAAACACAACCTCGAAAAAAGTAACCCCTTCCGTTGGACCGGAACAGGAATATTTCATTGTTGACAGAGAAAAATATTTACAGAGAAAAGATTTGATTTTCACAGGCCGTACCTTATTCGGAGCGATGCCTCCAAAAGGCCAGGAGATGGATGATCATTACTTCGGAAGCATCCGTGAGCGTATCGCAGCTTACATGAAGGATGTCAACAAAGAACTCTGGAAACTTGGTGTATCTGCAAAGACACAGCATAATGAGGTCGCACCTGCACAGCATGAGTTAGCTCCAATTTATGCAGAAGCAAACATTGCAGTGGATCACAACCAGTTAGTCATGGAGACATTGAAAAAAGTTGCTTACCGTCATGGCTTACAGTGCTTACTTCACGAGAAACCATTTGCAGGAGTTAACGGTTCCGGTAAACACAACAACTGGTCGATCACAACAGATGATGGAATTAACCTGTTGGATCCGGGCAAAACGCCACATGAGAATATTCAGTTCCTATTAGTTTTAACCTGTATCTTAAAGGCAGTGGATACACATGCAGATCTGTTAAGAGAATCCGCAGCAGATGTCGGAAATGATCACAGATTAGGAGCAAATGAGGCACCGCCGGCAATCCTTTCCGTGTTCCTGGGCGAGCAGTTAGAGGATGTGTTGTCACAGCTGATCAGCACTGGTGAAGCCACACATAGTATTTCAGGAAAAATGTTAGAGACAGGTGTTAAGACATTACCTGATTTTATGAAAGATGCAACGGACCGGAACAGAACATCACCATTTGCATTTACCGGAAACAAGTTCGAGTTCCGTATGGTAGGTTCTCAGGATTCCATCGCACAGCCAAACGTTGTATTAAATACAATCGTTGCAGAAGCATTTGCAGAAGCCTGTGATGAACTGGAAAAAGCAGATGATTTCGATATGGCAGTACATGATCTGATCAAAAAATATGCAACCGAGCACCAGAGAATTGTATTCAATGGAAATGGTTATTCTGAGGCATGGGTAAAAGAGGCAGAGAGACGGGGACTTCCAAACATCAAATCCATGGTAGATGCAATCTCGGCATTGAATACAGACAAAGCAGTTGCATTATTTGAAAAATTTGGTGTATTTACAAAAGCAGAACTTGATTCCCGTGTTGAGATCGAATATGAGACTTACGCAAAAGAGATCAATATCGAGGCAAAGGCAATGATCGATATCGCAACCAAACAGATCATTCCGGCAGTGATCAAATACACAACGGTTCTTGCAGAGTCCATCACGGCAGTGAAGGCAGCATGTGGTGCTGATGTGAGTGTTCAGACAGAGATCCTGACAGAGGTATCTGATCTGCTCGCAGATGCAAAATCAGCACTTTCCAAACTGGAAGAAGTCACTGCAAAAGGTGGTGCAATGGAAGAGGGAAGAGCACAGGCAGTTTATTATCATGATGAAGTAAAAGCAGCTATGGATGAACTCCGTGCACCGGTTGATAAACTGGAAATGCTGGTAGATAAGTCCATGTGGCCAATGCCTTCTTACGGAGATCTGATCTTTGAAGTATAATAACAGAACGGTATACATAAAAAAGCTCCCATAAAAGGGAGGATGCCAGGTGGTTCTCCACCTGGCAGATTATGAAAAAGTTTATATAAAAAGTAATCAAAACTTTGAAACTGTCTTTTGTTTTTATGCTTTTATTATATGCAGAAGAAGTGAAAAATTCATGTTCACATCATGAAAGGTTTTTAAACAAATTGTGAACAAATAAAGAATAGAAAACAAGGAGGATTGCTATGAAGAAACTGGAAATTATTATTAAACCGGAGAAACTTGAAGACTTAAAAGAAGTTTTAGATTCCTGTGAAGTAAACGGTATGAATATCGTAAACAGCATGGGTTATGGTAATCAGAAAGGTATCATTAAAAATTACCGTGGTTCTGAGTATGCTGTAAATCTTCTTCCTAAGGTTAAAGTGGAGACGGTCGTAACAGATGAAGTTGCACCAACTCTGATCGATAAGATCGTAAAGGAAATTAATACCGGACATTTTGGTGATGGTAAGATTTTCGTATATGATGTAGAAGATGCAGTTCGTATCCGTACCGGCGAACATGGTACAGATGCATTGTAAGATTCTATGGATGGAAAGAGGAGTCCTAAAATAGAATTAGTTTTTTGTTATGAAAAAATTGAATCAGGAAAAAACGATTATCAAAGGGGATAATAAAGGGTGTAGTCTCACCTGAATTATCTCCTTTTTTATATCGCAAAACAAGGAGGCTAAATCCTCTCCTCGCCAGAGGGCTCGGATTTTGCTTCGCAAAACAAGGAGGCTTATTATGGATATGAGTGTATGGTACCTGATGGGTGCAGCGTTAGTATTTTTTATGCAATGTGGATTTGCAATGGTAGAAGCAGGCTTTACAAGAGCAAAAAATGTCGGCAACATTACGATGAAAAACTTAATGGATTTCTGTATTGGTACAGTTGCTTTCTATTTATTAGGTTATAACCTGCTCTGTGGCGAAGGTGGTTTTGTAGGATGGGGGCTGAATCCTTTTACAGGCTTTGGCGAGACAGACTGGTCAGCTTTCGTATTTAACTTAGTATTCTGTGCAACAGCAGCAACAATTGTTTCAGGTGCAATGGCAGAGCGTACAAAATTCATTACCTATTGTATTTATAGTTTTATTATCAGTTTAGTAGTTTATCCGGTCGAGGCTCACTGGGTTTGGGGTGCAACACCGTGGCTTACAGATATGGGATTTACAGATTTTGCAGGATCAGCATGCATCCATATGGTAGGTGGAATTACAGCCTTCATTGGAGCAGCAATGCTTGGACCTCGTATCGGTAAATATGATAAAAACGGAAAAGCAAGACCAATTCTTGGACACAATATTTTAATCGGTGCTCTTGGTGTATTCATTCTTTGGTTTGGCTGGTACGGATTTAACGGCGCAGCAGCAACAGACACGATGCAGTTATCACAGATTTTTGCAACAACAACTGTAGCTCCGGCAGTCGCAACAGTAAGTGCAATGATTTTCACATGGATCAGAAATGGCAAACCGGATGTTTCCATGTCCTTAAACGGATCTCTTGCAGGTCTTGTGGCAGTCACAGCAGGATGTGCAAATGTCGATGTCATTGGTTCTTTCATCATCGGTGCAGTTGCAGGTGTTCTGGTCTGCGTAGCAGTATACTTTATTGAAGATAAATTAAAAGTAGATGATCCGGTTGGTGCCGTAGCAGTTCACGGATGCAATGGTATCTGGGGAACGATCGCTGTAGGACTTTTTGATTACAAAGATGGTTTATTCTATGGCGGTGGTGTACATCATTTGTTAATCCAGTTACTTGGTATCGTATGCATTGCAGGCTGGACAATTGTTACAATGACAATTGTATTTACAGTACTTAAGAAAACAATTGGACTCAGAGTATCTGCTCAGGAAGAAGTAGAAGGACTTGACTCTACAGAACACGGTCTTGAATCTGGATATCCTGATTTTGTTCCTAGAGAACTTCATTAATTCGCACGAATCTAATTCGGTTAGGTTCGTGGAATCTAATCCCCTTAGTAGTATATACATCAACACAAAAAGAACGGCAGCAGCCGTTCTTTTTGTATAGAAAAATGATAAAATACAGATCTTTTGAATATATATGTGCGAATAAGATCATATAAGAGACAAAAGTTTTATGGTGGATTTTTTTAAAACAAAAAGTTATAATAGAAGTGCTATATCAGATTACAAATGATATGGCTGAATGTGATAAAAAATAAGAAGGAAAAAAATGAAACGAAATCTTTTATTTATCAGCAGATATCCGGAGATTATAGATGAATTCCAGGGGATTTTAGAAGAAAAACAGATTGAGACAGAGATTGCACAAAATGGAACAGATGCAATGGAGTTGTTAAAACAAAAAGAATATCAGATACTTGTCACAGATTTAAATCTGGATGGATATAATGGAGACAAGATTATTTCTTATGTAAACCAGGTGTTCCCAAATACAATCTGTATGTTATATACAAATTCGATCAGTGCAGTGCAGTTAGGATTCTATTTGAATAAACGGGATGTGTTCCGTGTATTTCTACGGCCGGTAAATTTCAGGCAGGAATTTATGCAGGCACTGGAGGAAGCCTATGAACTTTATGACTTGAAAAAACATGACAGGGACAGCAGACAGGAGCGTCTGAAACAGTTAGAGGACAATCGGAAAGCAATTGCAGAGATCGAGAAAATCATAGAGAACCAGAATGGAAGATGGAAAGATTTTGAGATTTTTGCAGACCGGCTGCTTGGATTTACCATGGAAAGATATGGGACAGCCTGGAACGTAGAACAGCGCAATCAGTATTTTGCGAAGGAAAAAAAGCTGTTAAAAGCAATGTGTGAGAATCCCAATACTCATAATATAGCCAGGGCACAGAATGAGGCAGAAGTGCTCATGAAATGAAAGTTTAGTGACAAATGCATGATAAAAAATGCTAACCCGTGGGTTAGCATTTTTTATGTTTAAATATTTTACTGACCATCAACACTCTGATCCGTTGTGGCAGCTGGATCGGTTGTCGTATTTGGATTCGTTGTGGTAGTGCTGGCATCAGGCGTAGCAGCATCACCTGCCGGATCAGCACCGATCGGGTTGACACCGGTTGATCCGGGGAAGGAGTTTGTTCCGGTGTAAGTGGAGTTAAACTCATTGTGTACGGTACATGTCTGACTTAAGAATGCATCTGTTAACAGGTAAGGCGCATCTTCGGTTGTCTCAGAACCGCCGGTGACATATACTCCGGTGGTAACGGTCTCGGCAGGGCAATAACTGCCGGCTAACATATTAGAAGCGGTACAGATATTGGCTACAGTGTGATGATCACAGTATTCGGTTGGCTCTGTGCCCTGTGCAAAATATTCTGTGATCACACAGTTCCCACGGGGATCGTGATCGCAGACACCTTCGATTGGAAGCTTTCCGGATTCTTTACATACGGCGACTGCAACAATTCCACTTGGTTTTGTGAAATCTTTGTAAGCAAGATTTTCGTGTATCCGTTTCATAACAGCTTTCCAGATACGTTTTGGATAGTTTGTATCGGAACCTTTCTGCATGGCATTATCATCGTAGCCACCCCAGACAGCACAGGTATAATAAGGTGTGTAACCTGCAAATAAAGCATCTCGGCTGCTGGTCGTTGTACCGGATTTTCCTGCCTGAGCCATGGAACTGCCAAAGTAAGCGGAAGTACCGGTACCGGAAGTCATAACATCTTCCATGGCACTTGTTAAGAGCCATGCGGTAGTATCTTTGATAACTGTATGAGATTCCGGTGTTGTATTATCAATTAAAACATTACCATCGTGGTCTAAAATCTTTGTATAGAACTTTGGTTTGATATAAGTTCCCTGATTTGCGATTGCAGCATAGGCAGCGGTAAGTTCAAGGTTTGATACACCCTGCGTGATACCACCGAGTGCAAGGGCTTCATTCATATCACGGGAATCAACGGTTGTGAAACCATATTCCTGTACATACTGCCAGCCAAGGGAAACACCAGCCTGTGCAAGTGTTTTTACGGTTACAATATTGATGGAGTCTGTGATCGCCTCTCTTAAAGTGGTAAAACCACGGTAACGTCTGTCGTAGTTATTAACAGATTTTCCATTTGCTCCGGCATAAGTGTAAGGGGCATCATCCTGCACGGAGGCAAGGGTAAGTCCACCTGCATCAAGCGCAGCGGAGTAGGCAGCAAGGATTTTAAAGGTAGAACCAGGCTGTCTGGTTGTATCGGTGGCGCGGTTGAGGGTTTTACTTGCTGTTTTATCGCCACGGCCGCCAACGATTGCTTTTACTTCGCCGGTTGACTGGTCAATGACTGTTAAGGAAGCTTGTGGCTGTAAAGTATAGATAACAGTTTCGCTTCCATCTACGATCTCATCACCTTCCTGCATAATATCTGCTTTGTATTGCTCAATAGCGGCATCTGCATCTTCCTCAGAGGCGAAGTTGATGGAATAATTCGTACTCTTGAAGTTTGGATTGTCCTTATTCTTATAATAAGAAAGCATCGTCTGCTCACTGTAGTTCTTTACAGAACCATCGGTCGAACGGATGGAAACACGGTAGGAGAAAGAAACTTTTGGACTGGATGTATAGTTGTCCTGGTTGTTTACTTCCTCATCGGCAATATTCTGAATATCCATATCCTGTGTAGAGTAAATGGTAAGACCGCTCTGGTAGAGTGTCTTGTATGCCTGTGTCTCAGTATAACCCTTCTGTTCCACAAGATCGCGGATGACCTGATCGGTCAGCTCATCAATAAAATAGGAATTGATGCCATTGTCCTGCAATTCTACGTTGACTAACTGGATCCTGTCGTAAACGTTATCTGCCACAGCTTCGTCATACTCACTCTGGCTGATAAATCCCTGATCCAGCATATTGTTTAATACTTTCATGCGGCGCTCCGCATTTTTCTCCGGGTTGGAGATCGGATTAAACCTGGACGGATTCTGTGTGATGGCTGCCAAAACAGCACATTCAGAGAGCGTCAGTTCTGAGACATCTTTTCCAAAATATCGCTCCGAAGCCACTGCCACACCAAGTGTATTCTGACCAAGGTTGATGGCGTTCAGATAATTTTCCATGATCCAGTTTTTGCTGACTTTTTTCTCAAGCTGTACGGCAAGATACTGTTCCTGGATCTTGCGCTCCAGTTTGTCGATGAAGGATGTCTCACTCGTCCACTCGGTAAACACAGTGTTCTTCAAAAGCTGCTGTGTGATCGTACTGGCACCCTGGGAAAAATTACCGCCGGAAGCGATGCCGGTAACGCCGGCACGGATGATACCGGTAAGGTCGATACCATTGTGCTCGTAAAAACGGGAATCTTCGAGTGCAACAAAGGCATGCTGCAGATTGATCGGTATCTCATCGATTGTTACATTTTTACGGTTTGAACCGGAAGCTACCAGAGTGGCAATCTCATTGCCCTGATTATCTAACACGGTTGTAAGATAACCGGTAGGTGTTGCGTCGATGTCATCGATGGATGGCGCAGAATCCAGAATGCCCTTATAGACGCCAAATCCAAGGCTTCCGCCTATAATTGCAACTGCAAAACAGCATACGAGCAATACCTTGCAAAAAATAACACGCATTTTTTTGCCGTACATAATGCCTTTGGAAGTCAGTTCGGCCTGGCGTTTCTTCGAACCTTTCTTTCCATAATTCATATAATAAGTCTCCTTTATGATCAAATGTTAAAAAACCACCGTCTATGTATTATATCAAATAAATGTGTCATAATAAAGAAAAAAGTGAAAATATTGATTCCGTTGCGTATTGCATTTTATATTTATTTCATGATAGTATTTTGATACAGAAAATAGCAAAGTATACATTATTATAGAAGAATCGTAATGATAAAGTACTGAATCACTACGAAGAAACAGATCAGGAGCCATAAGAGATGAAAACAGTATATGCCGGCGGCGAGGGCGAAATTGTTGAGAAAAAATCCCGGTTTATTGCGAATGTGCGTCCGGTAAGCAGCGAAGAGGAAGCAGTTGCTTTTATAAATGAAATGAAAAAGAAATATTGGGATGCCAGACATAATTGCTCCGCATTTGTGATCGGGGACAGACAGGAGATCAGCCGGTGTTCGGATGACGGAGAACCGGCGCAGACAGCAGGAAGACCGATGCTGGACGTATTATTAAAGGAAGAGATACATAATGTGTGCGTTGTAGTGACCCGCTATTTTGGCGGAACACTGCTGGGAACAGGCGGTCTTGTCCGCGCCTACCAGAAAGCGACGCAGACCGGATTGGAAAATAGTGTGATCATTGATAAACAGATCGGAAGAAAACTGACGATCGGAACGGATTACAATGGACTTGGAAAATTACAGTATCTGATCGCAAAAGAGGAACTGACAATGATCGATACCGTTTATACAGAGAAAGTAGAACTGATCCTCATGGTTCCAAAGGAAAAAGAGCAGTCTTTTGAAAAAGCAGTGACCGAGGCAACCAGCGGAAATGCTGATATTTCCTGGGGTGACGAAGTATTATATGCAATGGTTGAAAAAAATCTAAAAATCTTTGAAAAAAATGCTTGACATTTTTATTAAGGGTGTATATAATAGCTATTGTTGACGGCGCAAAAGTCGAAAACAACAATACATAGGGCTATCGCCAAACGGTAAGGCAACGGACTCTGACTCCGTCATTTCAAGGTTCGAATCCTTGTAGCCCTGCTAGAAAGCACCACGGAAGTGGTGCTATTTTTGTGTAACAGGAAACTTTGTTCCATCATGGGAAATTGACATTTTCCAATCATGCAAAAACTTCCGGGTGGCAGCACAGTGCGTTGGAGAAGATAATTTCTTATTTTGATCAGGAGAACAGGATATGTATGATTTTAAAAGCAGGGTAAGATATAGTGAAGTGAACAGTGAAAGACAGCTTACGCTGCCGGCACTGATCGATTATCTGCAGAATTGCTGCACATTTCAGTCAGAAGATATGAATATCGGTGTGGAGTATTTAGAACAGCATCATGCTGCGTGGGTGTTATCGTCCTGGGAGATCGTCATGAACCGCTATCCAAAGCTTGCGGAGCATATTACGGTGAGCACCTGGCCATATAGCTTCAAGGGATTTTACGGTTATCGTAACTTTACAATAAAGGATGAAGCGGGAGAGATCTGTGCATTTGCCAATTCCGTCTGGGTTTACATGGATACTGCCACGATGCGTCCGGTGCGGATCGCAAAAGAAGTGCAGGATGCTTATATCCCGGTGATGGATGAGGCGATACAATATGAATGGGCAGATCGTAAGATCAGGATAGAGGGCACTCCGGTGGAGAAAGAGCCGGTTTTAGTACAGCGTTTTCATATTGACACCAATCATCATATGAATAATGGAAAATATATTCTTGTGGCAGAGGAATATCTGCCGGAGAATTTTAAGACAGAGAGTATCCGCGTGGAATACAAAAAGGCTGCAGTCATCGGGAACATGTTATACCCGGAGGTTTATGAGCAGCAGAACGGAGTAACCATTGTGTTGGCAGATGAGCAGAAAGTGCCATATGCCATTATGCAGTTTAGAGGAAAATAAAATGTTAAAATTAGGACAGTATCAGAAACTTACAATTGCAAAGAAAGTGGAGTTTGGAGTTTATCTCGCGGAAGAGCAGGATATGGAGAAACGTGTGCTTCTTCCGGCAAAACAGGTTCCGGAGAATGCAAAGACCGGGGATGAACTTGAAGTGTTTTTGTACAAGGATTCCAAAGACCGGATGATCGCAACGACAAATCAGCCAAAGATCACTCTTGGAGGGCTTGCTGTTTTGCGTGTGGCACAGGTTGGAAAAATCGGTGCATTCCTTGACTGGGGACTCGAAAAAGATCTGTTTCTTCCTTATAAAGAGATGACAATGAAAGTCCAGCCGGAAGATGAGGTTTTGGTAACACTTTATATTGATAAGAGCAGCAGACTTTGTGCGAGTATGAAAAAGCTTTATGATCTGCTTTCCACGGATTCTCCATACAAAGAGGGAGACCATGTAGAGGGAAGAGTTTATGAGTTCAGTGATAATTTCGGAACCTTTGTTGCAGTGGATGATAAATATTCCGCTATGATCCCACGACATGAAGATACAAGCAAACTTCGTATCGGAGATGTGATCGAGGCAAAAGTGACAAAAGTAAAGCCGGATGGAAAACTGGATGTGTCATTGCGTGACAAGGCATACCTGCAGATGGATGAGGATGCTGAGAAGGTGATGCAGGTTATTGAGGAATTTGCCGGAGTGCTTCCATTTGGAGATAAAGCATCCCCGGAAGTCATTAAGAGAGAGACCGGACTAAGTAAAAATGCTTTCAAACGTGCGGTGGGACGTTTATATAAGGAACATCGTGTGGAAATAACGGAAAGAAGTATCAGAAAGGTGGACTAACAACATGAAAAAAGTAATCAGTACAGAAAAAGCACCAGCAGCAATCGGACCATATTCACAGGCAATCGAAGTAAATGGTATGGTTTATACATCAGGCATTATCCCGGTTGTACCGGAGACAGGAGAGATTCCGGAGGGGTCTGTGGCTCAGGCGAAACAGGCACTTACCAATCTTTCTAATTTGCTGGAAGCAGCCGGAACCAATATGGACAATGTAGTTAAGACAACGGTATTCATCAAAGAGATGAATGATTTCAGCGCCATCAACGATGTGTATAAGACTTTCTTTACAGCAGATTTCCCATCCAGAAGCTGTGTGGAAGTTGCACGTCTTCCGAAGGATGTTATGCTTGAGATCGAAGCGATCGCAATCAAATAGGAAAAGCAGTTCCAGAGAACTCCATGTGAGCGATACTTTGGAACTGTTTTTTTTATGGAAATAAAAATACATAAAATATTCATGCTATATTTGGTAAAATCTGACAAAGTCTTGCTGTTGACAGTGCCAGGACACTTTGTTATAATAACCATGTAATAAATGTAACAAATTCGTAACAAATAGTTCTTGGAGGCAATATACAAGATGGATTATAGAATGAAGAGAATAGCAAGCTGTTTGCTGGCAGGTGCTATTGTAATTAGTGGAACAGGAGTCGGAACTTATGGTGCACAGACCGGTGGTGTGTCTGCAGTAATCGCAACCGGACTTTCTTCAAATGGTTCTCCGGTAGCAGGATTTTCCAAAATGCTTTCCCAGTGTCTGATCGAGAGTGACAAGGCAGTTGCAGAGGCAGCAGCCCAGGCAGAGGAGCAGGTCAGTGAGAATGATGTTCCAGTGGTTGCATCTGAGTACGCAGACATTGCAATCGCACAGGTAGATAATTATGTGAATGTCAGATCAGAACCGAACACAGACAGTGAAGTGTTAGGTAAGTTATATAACAATTCTGCAGCCACTGTTTTAGAGACAACAGAAGATGGCTGGTATAAGATCACATCCGGAAGTGTTACCGGATATGTCAAATGCGAGTATGTTGTAACAGGGGATGAGGAACTTGCAAAGAAGGTAAGTACCAGATATGCAACTGTAACAACTACAACTTTATACGTAAGAATGGAGCCTTCTACAGAGGCAGGTATTTTAACAATGCTCGGCGAGGGAGACGATTTTGTTGTTGTTGATGATTCTATGAAGGATAGCGGATGGGTCATTGTTACAACAGAGGAAGGCGATGGCTATGTATCCACAGATTATGTAAATCTCTGGACCGATTATGTAACTGCTGAATCCAAAGCGGAAGAGGAAGCAAGACTTGCCAAGGAAGAGGCAGAGCGTCAGGCAGCAGCCGCAGCAGCAGCAGCAGCGAAAGCAAAACAGAAATCTTCCAGCAACTCGTCATCTTCGAACAGTACAAGCAGTTCCGGCGGTTCATCAGCTTCTTACGCTGCACCGAGTGGATCCAATGGTCAGGCAGTTGCAAGCTATGCAAGCCAGTTTATTGGTAACCCATATGTTTATGGTGGATCCAGTCTGACGAACGGTACAGACTGTTCCGGATTTGTAATGTCTGTATATGCTGCATTTGGTATCAGTCTTCCACATTCTTCCAGTGGACAGAGAAGTGCCGGATATGAAGTAAGCTTATCTGAGGCACAGCCGGGAGATATTGTATGTTACAGTGGACATGTTGGAATTTATGTAGGTAATAACACAATTGTTCATGCAAGTACACCATCCAGTGGTATTAAGTATTCAACAGCTACATATCGTAATGTACTTTCTGTAAGAAGAATTTTCTAAAAAAAGATATTATCGGAACTGTCATCGCAAATGATGGCAGTTCTTTTTTTGCGGGTAAAAAGTCAGAAAGTAATGTGGTACTTTTTTACAGACAGAAAATTGAAAAATATCATTTATGAAAAGTGCACAAAAAAATAAAGTGGTCTGGAAATAATCCCCAAAAGAGGTAAAGTTATGAGAAAGTTTTCCACGTGAAAAAGGTCGAAAAATGCCAAAAAATAAAGTTATACACGAAGTTATCCACGTTATCCACATTTTTTTATGTTGAAAAAGTGGTTTACATAGTAAAAAAATCGAATATACGTTTTGTACATATGTGATAAAGTTCACAATAAAAATGAAAAAAGCTTGCAATTATTGTAATGAGATAAATGCAAAAAATAGTAAAAATTGTCAGATAACGTAAAAAGGTTACTGCTGAGTGAACGGTAAATAAAAAAGTTCCTCAATCTATCGCGTTTTATAACAAAACTTGAAAAATGAAAAGAGGTTTGCTATACTACATGCATAAATTTTCTTGAGTTGAGAAAAATAACCAGGAGTGTTGAATGATAAAGAAAGTTGATATACTGGGAATTCAGTTGGACAACTACACAGTGCGGGAAGCGATTATGTGTGTGGAACGCTATCTGAGCGATCATGTCCTTAACACGATCGAGAGCATATCGTTACAGATGCTGATCGATTCGGAGACAAACCCGGTATTAAAGGAAGTTATGAGTTCCCTGGATCTTGCGATCATTGGAGAGAAAGAGATCATCCAGGCAGCGGGGCTTGAATCTATGCAGCGAATCCGGGAAACAGAAGAAAACGATTTTTATTTTGAATTTTTTAAACGGATAGAGCGCAATAAAAAAAGTGTTTTTTTACTTGGTGACACGCAGGAGAAAATTGATTCTTTAAAAGCAGAACTGACAGAAGATTATCCAAAACTGATCTTTGCAGGGGAATATGCAGTGGAGACCTGTGTGGGGGATCTGGAAGCAGTGATCAATGATATGAATGCGACCACACCGGATGTGATCATATCTGTACTGCCATCTCCGATGCAGGAGCAGTTCTTATATGAGCATCGGGATAAAATGAATGCAAATATCTGGTATGGAATCGGAGGAATACCGGTGCATAAGAAAAAGCATGGCATACTTGCCCGCCTGAAAAGCATCATACATCGTGGCAAGTTGGTCAACAGTATGAATAAGTATGATGAAAAAGAAGAGGAATTGTAGTAGAAATGCAGAAATTAATCAATAAACGTTCCATAGTGATAGATTATCTGATGATGATCGTGGGGACGGGACTGTTAGCGGCAGCCATCCAGTGTCTGTATGATCCGATCGGTCTTGTCACAGGAGGTTTTACAGGACTTGCGATTGTGATCAAGGCAGTGACAGAAAGATTTGTTCCGGGAGGAATCCCACTCTGGCTGACCAATATCGGGCTGAATGTGCCACTGTTTTTTCTGACTCTGAAGTTTAAAGGAAAGAGGTTTATCTGGCGGACAGTTGTGGGTACGGTACTTTTGTCTGCGTGGATTTATGTGATTCCGGCAATTGATCTGACACAGCAGGATTACTTCCTTGCCGCAATTTTCGGTGGTGTGATCGGAGGAGCCGGCATGGGTCTGATCCTTTTAGCACGTTCTACCACAGGTGGAACGGAACTTCTGGCTGTATTGATCCAGCACTTTGTCAGACATTATTCCGTGGTTCAGATCATGCAGGTATTAGATGCCATGATCGTTCTGACCGGACTGTATCTGTTTGGTATCAAGGCAGGAATGTATGCGATCGTTGCCATTTTTGTCACAACGAAAGTGTCGGATGGTCTGATGGAAGGATTTAAATATTCCAAGTCGGCGTTCATCATTACAGACCAGTATGAAAAAGTGGCAAAAAAGATCCTGCTTGAGTTGGACCGTGGAGCAACCGGCCTTTATGCAAAAGGAATGTATTCCGGTGATGAAAAATGCATGCTTTACTGTGTTGTTTCCAAGAAGCAGATTGTAGAACTGAAAGATATTGTGGCATCGGTGGACCCGGATGCGTTTGTCATTGTCTCAGATGTCCGCGAAGTACTTGGCGAGGGATTTCTGGAATATCATAAGAACTAAGGATGAAACAGAGAGACAGGAAATTTTTTTGTGGAGATTGTATACAGGGAATTAGAGGTAAAATTTCCAGCAGAATTGAGGAAATGCATAAAAAAATATGTATTTCCTCTTTATTTTTTTGCAGTTTTGCATTAAAATGTAATCTAGGTATTTTTATTGAGGGAGAAAAGTACGATTTTTTTTGTGAAAGTTGAACAGAATCGACCAGAGAAGGAGCATAGCTTATGATTTCGAATCAGATACTTCAGAACACAATTGATGGATTGAAGGGAATAACCAGAATTGATTTATGCATTATTGACGTCGAGGGAAAGATTTTGGCTGCTACATTTCCTGACGCAGAGAAGTATGTAGAACCTGCTCAGGCATTTGTGGAGTCACCTGCAGACAGCCAGGTGGTGAACGGATATCAGTTTTTCAAGGTGTTTGATGAACACCAGTTAGAGTATATCCTGCTTGCCAACGGAGACAGTGACGATGTCTACATGGTGGGTAAAATTGCCAGTTTCCAAATACAGAATCTTCTGGTAGCATATAAGGAGAGATTCGATAAAGACAACTTTATCAAGAATCTTTTGCTGGACAATTTACTGCTAGTTGATATTTATAACAGAGCGAAGAAGCTCCATATTGATACAGAAGTCCGGAGAGTGGTATTTATCGTTGAGACGAACCGCGAGAAAGATGGCAATGAACTGGAAAAGATCAGAGGAATCTTCGGTGGCAAATCCAAGGACTTTGTCACTGCGGTAGATGAGAAGAACATCATCGTGGTGAAAGAAGTTGCAGACAACGAGGGATACGATGAACTGAACAAGACAGCAGAAGTGATCGTGAACCTGTTCCGTGCAGATGCTGAGAATGATGTTCATGTCGCTTATGGAACAATTGTAAATGAGATCAAAGAAGTATCCCGTTCTTACAAGGAAGCCCGTATGGCATTGGATGTAGGAAAGATTTTCTTTGAGGAAAAAGATGTGATCGCATACTCCACATTGGGAATTGGACGTCTGATCTATCAGCTCCCGATTCCGCTGTGCAAGATGTTTATCAAAGAGATTTTTGATGGAAAATCACCGGATGATTTTGATGAGGAGACACTTACCACGATCAACAAGTTCTTTGAGAACAGCCTGAACGTTTCCGAGACATCCCGCCAGTTGTACATCCACAGAAATACACTGGTATATCGTCTGGATAAGCTTCAGAAGTACACAGGACTGGATCTTCGTGTGTTTGAAGATGCCATTACATTTAAGATTGCATTGATGGTTGTAAAATACATGAAATATATGGAGTCATTGGATTACTAGATTTAGGAGGAAGCAATGATTAAGTTGGAACATGTCAGTAAGTCATATACGGCAGGGATCCCTGCATTAAATGACGTGAGTCTTGACATTGAAGAAGGCGAATTCGTATTCATTGTTGGTGACAGTGGTTCGGGAAAATCGACACTGATTAAGCTTTTACTGAAAGAACTGGAACCAACAGAGGGTACGATCACGATAAACAATAAGAAACTGAACAAAATCAAAAGAAGGCAAATCCCGAAATTCCGTCGTAATATCGGCGTTGTATTTCAGGATTTCCGCTTGTTAAAAGATAGAAACATTTATGATAATGTTGCATTTGCCCAGAAAGTTATCGGTGAGTCAAACCGCAGCATTAAGAAGAATGTTCCGTCCATGCTGTCTATGGTAGGACTTGCTGCAAAGTACCGCTCTTATCCGAGGCAGTTGTCCGGCGGCGAGCAGCAGCGTGTTGCGATCGCAAGAGCGCTTATCAATGAGCCGAAGATCTTACTGGCGGACGAGCCGACCGGTAACCTGGATAATCATAATGCATGGGAGATCATGAAACTTCTGGAAGAGATCAACAGTCGCGGAACTACGGTTGTAGTTGTAACACATAACCTTGAGATTGTGAAAGCAATGAACAAGCGTGTCATCACTATGAAGAAAGGCGTTGTCGTGGAGGACAGCGAGGGTGATTATAGCGATGAGGATTAGTACATTTTTTTACACGATAAAGCAGGGACTGAAGAATATCTGGAAGAATAAAATGTTCTCACTTGCATCGATCGCAACGATGACGGCATGTATCTTTTTATTCGGTCTGTTCTATACGATCGTGACAAATTTCCAGTCAATGGTGAAGGATGCGGAGTCCGGCGTTGCCGTAACGGTCTTTTTTGACGAGGGGATCTCGCAGGATAAGATTGACGAGATCGGAGACCTGATCCGCGCAAGGGCAGAGGTGTCTGATCTGGAATTTGTTTCAGCGGACGATGCATGGGACAGCTTCAAACAGACTTATTTTGAAGGAAACGAGGCAGCAGCGGAGAGCTTTGCCGGGGATAACCCACTGGCAAATGACGCCAGTTATTCCATTTATATGAATGACATTTCCATGCAGCAGACGTTAGTGACCTATCTGCAGTCAGTGGATGGTATCCGGGAAGTAAAACAGTCGGCAGTCGTGGCGAACACACTGACAGATTTTAATAAATTGATCGGATATGTCTCTGCAGGAATTATCATTATCCTGCTGGGAGTTGCAGTCTTTTTGATCAGTAATACCATCACCGTGGGTATTTCTGTGCGAAGAGAAGAGATCGGTATTATGAAACTGATCGGTGCGACAGATTATTTTGTCCGCGCACCATTTGTGGTAGAAGGTATTGTGATCGGATTGATCGGTGCAGCGATTCCGCTTGGCATCCTGTATGTCCTTTACGGACGGATCATTGATTACATCGGGGATAAGTTCAGTTTTATCAGCAATATGATGAAATTCTTACCGGCAGATGAGGTGTTCCACACCCTGGTTCCGGTAGCGTTGATACTCGGTGTCGGCATTGGCTTTATTGGCAGCCGCATCACGATCAGAAAGCACTTGAAAGTATAATCTTATGAAGAAAAGAAACATTTTACACCGCATACTGGCGGTGGTACTTGTTCTCACGATGGCAACAGGGCTGACGGCACAGGCAAAAGGAGATGCATCATCAACGTCGCTCAAGGAAGCACAGAAAGAAAAAGCCGCATTGGAAAAGCAGTTAAAAGCTGCGAAAGAGCTGATCAATGATCTGAAGGATTCCAAAGGTGATGTAGAGGACAAAGTTCAGGAACTGAACAATGAACTTGTGGATATCTCATCGAAGATCACTTCACTGGAAAATCAGCTTGCGGACAAAAGCACAGAGATTGCAGATGCCGAGGCAGAATTAGCACAGGCAGAAGCAGATAAACAAAAACAGTATGACGATATGAAAACCCGTATCCAGTATATGTATGAAAACAGCCAGACAACGTATCTGGAGCAGCTTCTGGAATCGAACAGCGTGGCAGAGTTTCTGAATACGGCAGAGTATATCGCAGAGATCCAGAAGTATGACAGGCAAAAGCTGGATGAGTACACGGAGAATATTGAATATATCACCGTGGCGAAAGAACAGCTTGAACAGGATTACGCTGATCTGGAAAATATGAAAGCGAATGTGGAGAGCCAGAAGCAGTCTGTTGCAGCACTGATGAGCCAGAAGGAGACAGAGCTTGCAGGCATCACAAGTAATATTTCGGATGCGCAGGAGGATGCAAAGTATTTTGAGGCAGAGATACAGGCGCAGAACGAATTGATAGCGGAGATCAAGCGGATCGAGGCTGAGAAAGCGGCAGCGGCAGCCAAAGCGGCTGCAGAGGGAAAAGAGGTAGCAGACAATCCTTATACAGGTGGAGCTTTCACATGGCCGTGTCCGTCAAGTACAAGGGTTACCAGTGATTATGGAACGAGGGTTTCACCGACTTCAGGAGCGTCTTCAAACCATAAAGGAATTGATATCGGTGCCTCAGCAGGTGCGGCGATCGTTGCAGCGGCAAACGGTACCGTAAAGGCGGCAAATTACAGCAGTGCAGCCGGAAACTACGTGATGATCGATCATGGCGGCGGACTTTATACCGTTTATATGCATTGTTCCTCGCTTGCAGTTTCGGAAGGAACAGCAGTTTCCGCAGGTCAGACGATCGCCTACGTTGGAAGTACAGGTATTTCTACTGGAAATCATTTACATTTTGGTGTATCATTAAACGGAAGTTATGTCAGTCCGTGGAGTTATCTCAAGGGCTGATAAGCGTTCCGGGAATCAGGCAGATAAAGTATATAAAAAGAGGTTGCCACACGAAAGCCGGAAATCGGAAACGGCATTTTGTGTACAATCTCTTTTTTTCTGTTTTGTAAAGGTTATGGAAAATAAAACCGGCACCTCGGCATTTTTCTCAATTGCTATGAAAGTGGAGGTGCGGTTATGCATATGTTTACATGGAAAGGATGCAGCAAAAATGTTTTGAAATTGCTGCGAAAGGAAATTTATGGATCAGCAGAATTATGAACTGGATCAAACTGGAGCGGAAGAGACTCCAAAGAAGAAAAAAGGAAGCACAGTCAAAGGGATCGTGATCGGTGTGATCGGAACACTTCTGATAAGCTGGACGGGAATCAATGTGGCATGTCTGGCAACCAACTCACAGATTCTTATCACGAACAAGGAAAGTGCAGATGACGGAGAGGGCGCAGTGCTCGACGCAGATACGGTCAGCAAGATCAATGAACTGACTGCATACACAAAGCTCTATTATTATGATGACATTGAAAATGAGAAACTGCAGGATGGACTGTATACAGGTCTGATCGATGGATTGGGAGATAAATATTCTGTTTACTATAATGCAGAAGATTATCAGGCACTTCAGATATCTACGACAGGCCAGTACTATGGAATCGGTGCAGGGTTAAGCCAGGATAAGGATACCATGGTGGTAACAGTCAACAAGGTTTATGAGGGAACCCCTTCTGAGTCAGCAGGATTGTTGAAAGATGACGTGATCGTTTCCGTGGACGGAACAGAGGCTGCTTCCATGGAACTTTCGGAACTGGTAAAACTGATTCGTGGAGAGAAGGGAACGACTGTCCATCTGGAGATTTACCGTCCGTCTACCGAGGGAAATCTTTCCTTTGATGTAGAAAGACAGGACATTACATTGCCAAGCGTGTCCCACAAGATGTTCGAGGATGGTATAGGATATGTACATATTGATTCCTTTGAGACAGAGACGGCAGCGCAATTTGAGGAGGCAGTAAAAGATCTTGAGAATCAGGGAATGAAAGCACTGATCATTGATGTGAGATATAATCCCGGTGGTATGGTGACCGCAGTTGTCCAGATCCTGGATGATATTCTGCCGGAGGGAACAGTTGTGTATACAGAAGATAAAAACGGAAACCGTCAGGACTACACTTCCAGCGGGGATACGTATCTGGACTACCCGCTTGCGGTACTGATCAATGGGGAGAGCGCCAGTGCGTCCGAGATTCTGGCAGGTGCGGTCAAAGATTATCAGTATGGCACACTGATCGGAACGACAACCTTTGGAAAAGGAATTGTGCAGACGATCTTCCCGTTGGAGGATGGGGACGCAGTGAAGCTTACGACTGCCAAATATTTTACTCCGAACGGAAATTATATTCACGGTGTCGGAATTGGGCCGGATATTGAACTGGAATACGAATATCTCGACAAAGATGCAACTTCTTATGACGAGGCATATGATAACCAGATTCAGAAGGCGATAGAGGTTTTAAAGGATAAAATCCAGTAAATAACAGGAGAATAGCATGAAAAAACAACTTTATCGGATCGTTACAGGGATATTGGCAGTAGCATGGATGTGTCTGATTTTTTCTTTTTCCAATCAGCCTGCGACGGAATCGAGTAAAGTGAGTGGCGGATTGTGTCATCGTCTGGTGGAGCGTGCCAATGATACGCTCCATCTGGATATGACCGAAAAACAGCAGCTGGCCATGGCAGAAAAAATCGAATATCCGGTAAGAAAAGCAGCCCATATGACAGAGTATGCCATATTAGGTCTGCTTTCTTTTGCATTTTACCGCGGAATCCTGAAAAAAGAAAAGCGACAGTTTCTTGCGGCGCTGCTCACGGCGGCAGTTTATGCGGCTACAGATGAGTTTCATCAGTATTTTATACCGGGAAGGTCGGCAGAGGTGATGGATGTGTGCATTGACACGCTCGGCGCGTCGATCGGACTTGCAATTCTTTTTTTTACCTTAAAAGTAGTGCGAAAACATTGCCAAAAATCAAAGCTTACTTTACAATAAAAATAACAGACAGATAAAAGAGGCTGTCAGATAAAAAATGAAAGAGGTGATACTGTGGTAGAACTTGATCAATTTAAAGTGACTCTGAATTCATACAGAGGACCGCTGCAGGAAGTGAGGGATTCACTTTGACCTGGCTGACAAAGAGCAGAAAATCCAGGAATTAGAGCGGGAAATGGAAGACGGCGATTTTTGGAATGATCCGGTCGTTTCCCAGAATAAAATGAAAACCTTAAAGAGTATGAAGGATGATGTTGCAACTTATGAGAAGCTTGCAACACAGTTTGACGACATAGAGACACTCATCGAGATGGGGTATGAGGAGAATGATGCTTCCCTGATCCCGGAGATCGAGGAGATGTTGAGTGAATTTGTTACGACTTTCGACAATATCCGTATTAAGACACTGCTTTCCGGTGAATATGATGGGGATAATGCGATCCTGTCATTACATGCCGGAGCTGGTGGAACCGAGTCGTGTGACTGGGCACAGATGCTGTTCCGCATGTATTCCAAATGGGCAGACAGCAGGGGATATGAGCTGGTTGTCTTAGACTCGTTAGATGGAGATGAGGCAGGCATCAAGTCCATCACATTCCAGATTAATGGAGAGAATGCGTATGGATATCTGAAATCGGAAAAAGGCGTACACCGTCTGGTCCGTATTTCTCCGTTTAATGCGGCTGGAAAGCGCCAGACATCTTTTGTATCCTGTGATGTTATGCCGGATATCGAGGAAGATCTCGACATTGAGATCAATGAAGATGACTTAAGAATTGATACTTACCGTTCCAGCGGAGCCGGTGGACAGCATATCAACAAGACTTCCTCTGCAATCCGGATCACGCACCTTCCGACCGGAATTGTCGTGCAGTGCCAGAATGAGCGCTCCCAGCACCAGAACAAGGATAAGGCAATGCAGATGTTAAAGGCAAAACTGTATCTGTTGAAGGAACAGGAAAATGCAGAGAAGGCAGCCGGTATCCGCGGTGAGGTCACAGAGATCGGCTGGGGTAACCAGATCAGATCCTATGTCATGCAGCCATATACGATGGTCAAAGATCATCGCACAGGTGTGGAAACCGGAAATGTGGACAGCGTAATGGATGGAAAAATAGATTTATTTATCAACGGATACTTAAAGTGGTTATCTTTGGGATGTCCGAAGGGATTAGGTGGCGACGATGAATAACTGGATTCCGGTGATCGTCATACTGGCGGTGCTCGCAGGTGGCGGTTATTATGCATACCGGAAAATCAAAAGAAAAGTAGAGGATGTTTCCCAGGCTTTATTCGGGACAGATTCATTGGTGGAGGGATGGAATAAGCAGGCAGATGAGCTTGCAGCCACCCCGAAATCCGTGTCCGGGATGACGCGGATCTTTGAACCGCAGATCCAGAGGGATTTTCCGGATTTTAATCTGGTGCAGTTTAAGAATAAGGCTGAGAATATGCTGGTTTCCGCTTTGCAGGCAATTGATTCCGGGAATGTTTCGCTGATCCGGGATGCTTCAGAGGAATTAAAAGCGCAGGTAGAAAATAGAATTGAAATGAACCGGTCGGAAGGAATCCGGGAAGTATACGAAAAGATCCGGATTCACCGGACGGAGATTTCCAACTATGAAAAAAAACAGGGAAAATGTATCATTACATTTCAGAGTGCTGTGGAACATCTTCATTATAAAAAGAAAGATGGAACAGTGGTTTCAGGGGATGAAAACCGATTGGAGCAGACAAAGTATAATGTTGAGGTCATGTATATTCAGGATGAGAAGATAGCAAAAATCGACAATGCTGTCGGAACAACCTGTCCGCATTGCGGTGCACCGGTCACCAATCTGGGGGCAATGTACTGCGAGTACTGCGGGCTTGCGATCACACCGATCAATTTAAAAGTTTGGACGCTTCATCGTTTTTATGAAGTAGATTACAATCACGTATAGGAGGATATGTTATGGGAATTATTAGGGCAATTGGACAGGCAATCGGAGGAACACTTGCAGATCAGTGGTTAGAGGTCATCGAAGCAGATGACATGAGCGACAAAACCGTCTTTACAAGCGGTGTGCTGATCCGCAAAGGACAGAATACCAAGGGAACAGGCAACACAGTTTCCAATGGTTCGATCATCCATGTTTATGACAATCAGTTCATGATGTTAGTGGATGGCGGCAAGGTAGTCGATTACACGGCAGAACCGGGATATTACAAAGTGGATAACTCTTCCCTGCCATCATTGTTTAACGGACAGTTTGGAGATTCATTAAAGGATTCTTTTAACCGTATTAAATATGGCGGTCAGACACCAACTGCGCAGAAAGTATTTTTTATCAATCTGCAGGAAATTAAAGGGATCAAGTTTGGCACGAGAAATCCGATCAATTACTTTGATAATTTTTATAATGCCGAGCTTTTCTTAAGAGCGCATGGTACATATTCCGTTAAGATCACCAATCCACTCCAGTTCTATGCAGAAGTAATTCCGAGAAACGCAGACAGAGTGGAGATCGATGAGATCAACGAGCAGTATCTGTCAGAGTTCTTAGAGGCATTACAGTCCTCCATCAACCAGATGTCCGCAGACGGAACACGTATTTCCTATGTGACATCCAAAGCAAGAGAACTTGGAAAATATATGTCTACTACACTCGATGAAGAGTGGAACCAGACACGTGGTATGGAAATCCAGGCAGTCGGTATTGCAAGCGTTTCTTATGATGAGGAATCCCAGAAGCTCATCAACATGAGAAATGAAGGTGCAATGTTAGGTGGAGATGCAAGTGTGCTCCGTGGTATGGCTGTTAAGAATTTAACAGAAGGTGTGCGTGACGCAGGTTCCAATGCAGGCGGTGCGATGACAGGATTCATGGGCGTCGGCATGGGAATGCAGCAGTTTAACACTTCCATGGAAGGATTGAACGCCATGACAGCAGGCATGGCAGGAACACAGCCACAGGCAGCACCACAGCAGGCAGCATCACCACAGCAGACAGCAGCCCCGGCAAATAGCTGGACCTGTGAGTGCGGAGCATCAAATACCGGAAAGTTCTGCAGTGAGTGCGGAAAACCTGCACCGGCTCCGGTAAATAGCTGGACTTGTGAATGTGGAACCGTGAATACCGGAAAGTTCTGCAGTGAGTGTGGAAAACCTGCACCGGCAGCGGAGTGGACCTGTGAGTGTGGAACCGTCAACAAAGGTAAATTCTGCAGCAATTGCGGAAAGGCAAGGAGCTAACTATGGCAGTTATCAGTTTTAAGTGTCCAAACTGTGACGGAGAACTGATTTTTGACCCGGAAACACAGAAGTATAAATGCGAGTACTGTGGTTCAAAATTTACCCAGGCGGAATTGGATGCATTGCAGCCGGCAGAGTCTGAGGAAACGGATGCCGGTGCAGCGGATGGTTCTGATGAAGCAGAGCAGGAAACAACCGAGCAGCAGAGTCCGGACACAAAGAAAAAAGAAGGGGAGGACGGCGGCGCAGAGGCAGTCATTTATAACTGCCCTTCCTGTGGAGCAGAAATCGTGACAGATGCAACGACAGCAGCCACGTTCTGTTATTATTGTCACAATCCGGTCGTGCTTGGAAAACGGCTGGAAGGAAAGTATCTTCCAAATAAAGTCATTCCTTTTAAAATTTCCAAAAAGGAAGCGGAAAAACGTTTCTTAGAATATGTTGGAAAGAAAAAATTTGTTCCAAAGGCATTTTTTAATAAGAAACAGATCGAATGTCTGAGTGGTGTCTATTTCCCATATTGGATCTATGATGCAAAATTGCAGGGAAAACTGCAGGGCGAAGGCAAGAAAATCCGTGTGTGGAGAACCGGAGATACCGAGTACACAGAGACAAAGTTTTACCATGTGGAGCGTGAGGGTGAGGTTAATCTGAAGAATCTTGCAGAGAACGCACTGCAAAAGGCAAATGTGCAGCTTGTGAAAGGGGTACTGCCGTATCAGTTCAATGAGATGAAAGATTTTAATATGGGATATCTTTCCGGTTTCATGGCAGAGAAACGTGACATCGAGCAGAAAGCAGTGGAAGGAAATATGCAGGCTACGATGAAAAACTCAGCGGAAAAACTCATGCGGGAATCTGTTCAGGGATACAATGCGTTATCGGTCAACTCATTCGGGGTGATCCCGAAGAAGGAGGACTGGTCTTATGCGTTGCTTCCGGTCTGGACTGTTACCTATAAGGGGAAAGATGGAAAAATCTACTATTATTCCATGAACGGGCAGACAGGAAAAGTGTTCGGAGAACTTCCGGTAGACTACGGAAAAGTCACGCTGACGGGTATTATTTCGGCAGTCGTTGTCTTAATCATTGCATTGATCGGAGGGTATTTCTTATGAGAGATAAATTAAGAAAAAGAATCGCTCTGTCCGCAGTAACTGCACTGACACTTTTTGTGGCTGTACCGGTCTATGCGGATACTTATGATGCGGTGTATGATGATGCAGCGTTACTTTCAGATGAGGAACAGCAGTCGCTTTCGGAAGAAATCACCAATCTGCAGGAGACCACAGGCTGGGAGATTTTTGTCCTGACGACAGAGGATGCACAGGGAAAGACAGCGAGAGAGTATGCGGATGATTTTTATGACACGACAGCAACAGGCGATGATGGCGTGGTGTTCCTCATTGACATGGATAACAGAGAGGTTACGATATCGACTGCGGGAGAAGCCATTTACTATCTGAATGACGACAGGATCGATGATATTCTGGATAACTGTTATGATTATGTTGTGGATGGGGAATATGCTTCCTGCTTTTCTTCCATGTTAAGTGATGCAGAGTACTATTATGAGGTGGGAGTCCCATCTGACGCATATACCTATGATGAAGAAACAGGCGAGATCCATTATTACCATGTACTCACGTTGGGTGAAATTCTGTTTGCAGTTGTACTTGCAGCAGCTGTGTTTGCCGCTGTATTTTTTGGAATTACCGGAAAATACCGTCTGAAATTTGGCGGTGGATACCAGTATGATTACCATGCGTTCGGAAAAGTTAACCTGACCGGTCAGGAAGACCGTTTTGTCAACCAGATGGTGACGCATCGGAGGATCCAGACTGATAGTGGAAGCAGTGGGGGTGGCAGCAGCCATTCCGGCAGATCGACGGTACATACCAGCAGTTCTGGCAGAAGTCATGGAGGCGGAAGCCGCAAGTTCTAAATATCAGAAATTTGGTGAACAAGAAACAAAAATATAGAAATGTTCTGGAAAAGAGGTTGCCTTGGCAGCCTCTTTGTGTTATTATCTTCCTCATGAGGACAGATGTAAGTCCCAAACAAACAGAATGGATTCTATATACAAAAGAGAATCTGTTGAATCTGGCAACTAAGAGGTATTCATTTCCATGAAAGACAAAATGCAATATTATGTTTTGAAAGAGAAGGCAGTGCCGGAAGTACTGCTGAAAGTAGTGGAGGCAAAAAGGCTGATCGATTCCGGTAAGATCGCATCGGTGCAGGAGGCGACAGAGAGTGTAGGAATCAGCCGCAGTTCTTTTTACAAGTATAAAGATGATATTTTTCCTTTTCACGAGACAACAAAGGGAAAGACCATTACGATGGTCATTCAGATGGATGATGAGCCGGGACTTCTGTCCGGGGTATTGAAAACGATCGCTGATTTTCATGCCAATATCCTTACCATTCATCAGAGTATACCGGTCAATGGAATCGCAACGCTGACGCTCAGTATTGATATTTTACCGCAGACGGGGGATGTTGCAGAGATGGTCACAAAGATTGAGAGTGTGGGCGGCATTCAGTATGTGAAAATTCTGGCGAGAGAATAAAAACAGACTGGCAGAACAGAATAGTTTACATAATACAAAAACAGAAAGGCAGAATAAAAATGATAAAAGTAGCAATTATGGGTTTTGGAACGATCGGTTCCGGTGTGGCAGAGGTTTTAGACATCAATAAGAAGAGCATTGCAGCCCGCGTCGGCGATGAAGTGGAATTAAAGTATGTTCTGGATTTAAGAGATTTTGAGGGAGATCCGATCCAGGAGAAAATCGTACATGATTATAAAGTGATCGCAGAAGATCCGGAAGTAGCGATTGTAGTTGAGACAATGGGTGGCGTGGAGCCGGCGTATACTTTTGTAAAAACAATGTTAGAGGCTGGAAAACATGTGACAACTTCCAATAAGGCATTGGTGGCTGCAAAAGGTGCAGAACTGATCGCACTTGCAAAAGAAAAAAATGTGAATTTCATGTTTGAGGCGAGTGTCGGCGGTGGTATTCCGATCATCCGTCCGTTAAATTCCTGTCTTACTGCAGATGAGATCGAAGAGATCACTGGTATCGTAAACGGTACAACGAACTATATGATGACTGAGATGACAGAAAAGGGTGCTGATTTTAATGAAGTTTTAAAGGATGCGCAGGCAAAGGGGTATGCAGAGAAAGATCCTACTGCCGATGTGGAAGGTTATGATGCATGCCGTAAGATTGCTATTTTAACATCTTTAGTATGCGGACAGCAGGTTGACTTTGAGGACATTCACACAGAGGGAATCACTAAAATCACACCGACGGATATCAAATACGCACAGGTGATGGGAAGAGCGATCAAACTGCTCGCAACCAGCAAAAAAGGACCAAAAGGTTACACAGCAATTGTTGCTCCATTCTTACTTCCGGCATCTCATCCGCTCTATGCAGTAAACGGCGTGTTCAATGCAATTTTTGTACATGGCAATGTGTTAGGTGACGCAATGTTTTACGGCAGCGGCGCAGGAAAATTACCAACAGCAAGTGCCGTTGTAGCAGATGTCGTTGAGATGGCAAAGAATCTGGACAAAAATATTCCAATCGAGTGGAGTTCAAAGAAACTGGAACTCGCAGATTACAGGGAATGGGAGAATCGGTTCTTCATCCGCACAACAGCAGACAAAGTAGCTGTAGAAAGAGTATTTGGAACTGTTACGTATGTACAGGCAGAAGGCGTGACCGGAGAGCTTGGCTTTGTGACAGAGAAGATTTCTGAGAGCGACTGCGAGAAGAAGGAAGCCGAACTTGGAAATGTTTTACAGAAGATCCGTGTAGCGTAAAGATATAGAAATACAAATTTATTTGCATTTGGTGAACTGCAAGTGAATAAAAAGAGAAATACAAATGGAAATTTCGCAAAAATAAAGCGAAATTTCCATTTTTATGTTAGAATATCAACAGTATGAAAAAAAGAATGGAGCAGAAACAGATGAAAAAAATCGGAATTATCGGAGCCATGGAGCTTGAAGTAGAAACTTTAAAATCGAAAATGAATGTTGTAAAAACAACAAAAAAAGCAAATATGGAATTTTTTGAAGGAACATTAAACGGTGTCGAGGTTGTGATCGTGCGCAGTGGTATTGGAAAAGTAAACGCCGGTATCTGCACACAGATCCTTGCAGATTTATTTGACGTGACACATATCATCAATACCGGTATCGCAGGTTCTCTGGACGCACAGATCGATATCGGGGATATCGTTGTTTCCACAGATGTCCTTCAGCATGACATGGATGTGCGTGTATTTGGTTATCCGTTAGGCGAGATTCCACAGCTTGGAACTTTAAGTTTCCCGGCGGACGAGAGAATGGCATCCCTTGCCAGGAGCGTGTGCGAGAAAGTCAACACCGAAGTGAAAGTGTTCTCCGGCAGGATCGTAAGCGGCGACCAGTTTATCTGTGATAAGGAAGTGAAGGACAAATTAGTCGAGAACTTCCACCCACTCTGCACTGAGATGGAGGGGGCTGCGATCGGACAGGCAGCATACTTAAATGAAATCCCATTCGTGATCCTTCGTGCAATCTCTGACAAGGCAGATAACTCTGCGGAGATGGATTATCCTACTTTTGAGAAAAAAGCGGCGGAGCATTGTGCGAAACTTGTGGAAGAGTTTATTGTGGAATTGTAGGATACATACAATATGTATAGGTGCAGAACAGGACAAATTTGGAGCTGCACAATCGATATTAGCAAAAATAAATAGGTTCACATAACTATAATAGAAAAGGACATGGATTTATGAGGTTATCTCATTTTCCATGTCCCTTTACTTTACAGAAAATTCTGTGCCTGCAAAGTAAAAAAATATTTTATTTGTTCTGATAATAGCAGAATAATGCAAAAAAATACTCGGAATAATATCGAGAAATATACGGAATAATTCCGATAAATATTGCAGAAATAAGCACATATGGATATACTATATATATAAATAAGGTGGAGGAAGCGCAAAATGATAAAAATGATTTCAGTAAAAGAAGCTGCAAGACAATGGAACATCACAGAGCGGAGAGTAGCGGAACTTTGCAGAAGTGGAAGAATCGAGGGAACTGTGAGACAGGGACGCAGTTGGCAGATTCCAGCAGATGCGTCTAAACCAGCAGATAAAAGAATACGCTCTGGTTCTTACCGGAAAAATCAGAGATCATCCTGCCTGCCTCTGCCAATCGGTGTGTCAGATTTCCGGCTGGCACAGGCGGAATATTACTATGTTGATAAGACGATGCTGATAAAAGATTTCATTGATGAACGTCCGATGGTAACACTTTTTACACGACCACGCAGATTTGGGAAAACGCTGAATATGGATATGCTGCGGACTTTTTTTGAAAAAACAGAGCAGGATACATCGGTATATTTTCAGGATAAGAAAATTTGGGCATGTGGTCAGAAATACCGGTCGTATCAGGGCAAATATCCGGTTATTTTCCTGACGTTTAAAGATGTGAAATTTAATACATGGGAGGAGACATTTTCAGCAGTCAGGGATATTTTTGCAAAAGAGACGCAGAGACACGAAGAACTTCGGACGAGTGACCGGTGTGATGAATATGATGAGCGGAAATATGCAAGGCTAGCGGAAGGAAATGTGACGGAAGTAGAACTCTCAAGTGCATTGGCGGATCTTTCGGCAATGCTTCATAAACATTATGGAATCGCTCCGGTCATTATTATTGATGAGTATGATACGCCTATCCAGCAGGGATATATGAAAGGGTATTATGAAGAGATTATTCTTTTTATGAGAAATCTGTTCTCCGGAGGGTTTAAGGATAACAGACATCTGGCATTTGGTTTTCTTACCGGAATTTTGAGGGTGGCAAAAGAAAGCATTTTCAGTGGAATGAACAATCTGTCCATTAATTCGGTTTTAGACCATAAATACAGTGCTTATTTTGGCTTCACATCGGATGAAGTGCGAGAGATGGCAGCATATTATGGAGCATCCGATAAATATGATGAAATTTGTGAATGGTATGATGGCTATCGATTTGGAAAAACAGAAATATTTAATCCGTGGTCAGTTGTGAACTATTTCAGCAATGAATGTGAACCGCGGGCATTCTGGGTATCTACCGGAAGCAATGATGTGATCGGTGAGGTTCTGGCGGAGGCAGATGAGGAAATCTATCATCGTCTGGCATCCTTGGTAAATGGGGAAACGATTACGACTTATATCGATACCGGTGTAATCTATCCACAGATAAAAAAGAATCCGTCAACGATTTACAGTTTCCTTTTGGTTACAGGATATCTGAAAGCAGTAAAAACAACCTTATCCTTCAATGGGGATTTTATGTGTGAGATTTCACTGCCAAACCGTGAGATAGCACTTGTGTATCACAAGGAAATCCTGCAGAAATTCGAAACTATGATTCCGCAGTCAACTGCAATTGCAGTACAGGAAGCAATTTTTTCAGGAGATAACAGAAAGTTGAAGACACAGATACAGACGTTGCTGATGGAGTCGGTAAGCTCGTTTGATACAGCCGGAGAAAATTTTTATCATGGATTTATGCTTGGACTTTGTGCATTGCTGGGAGGATTTTTTGTCACATCGAACAGGGAGTCTGGCGAAGGACGCTATGATATCCAGTTGAAACCGGTAAAGAAAGGTCTTCCGGGTATTATTATTGAATTGAAAGCAGAAAAAAATGGTACAGAAGAGAGCTTGAAACAGTTGTCAGAGACTGCGCTAAAACAGATTCAGGATAAACAATATGATACGGAACTGAGGACAGCAGGGGTAGAAGTGATTTATAAATATGGTGTGGCGTTCTGCGGAAAAAGAGTGGAAATTGCAGTGGGATAATTTGACCAGTTAGGAAAGGAAAATGCAATCAAAGTAGTGTGAAAGATTGAGAATTCATAGAAATGTGGATATTATTATAAAAAAGCGGGGAGAGAAGAAAATGAAAAATTTTCTTTTCTCCCTGCCTTTTTATAATCAATCAAAGTGATATGGCAATATTCTGATTTGAGAAGAAAATCATTAAGACTCTCCCGGTGAAAAACGTGTCTGAAACGTAATATGCTGGTGCTGGCGCTCGTCACTAATCAGCCCAAGCAGTAAATCATAAATATAGCATGCCATTTCATCTCGTGGCTGGATAAAAGTAGAAATGGAAGGGATGCAATAGTGCATGGAAGGCATGCCGTCAAAGCTGATAATATGAACATCTTTTCCGGGAATCTTTCCTAGATCATGGATTGCACGGATCGCGGCAGGCGTTACGATATCTGAAATACTGCAGATGGCAGTGATTTCTGGGTGCATAGTAAGAACTTCTGTCAGCTCCCGGTAAGCACGTTCGCACTGATAGCCGCTTTCTGCAAGATATTCCGTGGAAAGACCATGGGAAGACAGCGCATCTTCGTATGCCTGCCAGCGGAGGCGGTACACACTGGTATCGATCTTAGAAGAAATCAGCATACAGATATGGCTGTGGCCGTTTTTGATCAGGGATTCCATCTGCCAGTAAGCAGTCTCATAGTGGTTGACCTGGACGCTTGAGTAAGTTGTGGCGGTCATCATGTTATCTGGTGGTAGGACAGTATTGACGAAGATAACAGGGCAGTTGAGTGCGGCAAAGGAATCGGCAGGGACATCTTCAAAGTTTCCACCGAAGTAAATAAGACCTGTAAGCTGGTGTCGGTCGATATAAGTTAATAATTCCTGAAATTTTTCATTTTTATTTTGTGAAAAATAATTATCCTGAAAGGATAAAACAGTATAGTCGGCGTTGTGAAAGCGCTCGGAAAGCAGGTTCTGCATTGTCTCGGAAACCCAGTTGTAAACATTTTCCGAGACAAGTCCAATACGTGGTGTAACAGCCTGTTTGAACTTTCTGCCGCCGTTTTTTGTGGTGTACTGATTCTCTTTTATGATCTGTAGTACGTGTTGTCTTGTAGCTTCGCTGATATCGGGATAATTGTTTAAAACTTTGGAAACAGTTCCCGGTGTCACGTTCGCCAATCTGGCAATATCTCTGATATTCATGAATGTTCCTCGTCGTGTGATTTTGTGCAAAGTGCAGATGGAACGTCAGATGTATCAAAGAGACTACTTATCGGATGGATTCCAAGTGCATATAAATTTTGATATGCTTTTTCAATTGCTACATCCCAGACCTGTGATGGATTGTGGCAGTCCGAACCAACGATCACGCGGGCACCGCTGCCTTTGACCATTTCCCAGAAAGCAGGGTGCGGATACTGATATCTGGTTCCGTCTGGATAAAACTTTTTTTCGCGCCGGAAGCCGTTGGCATTGTATTCTAACACTGTGCCGGTAGTGACAGCCGTATCAATGATAATGTCAGCCGCTTTTTTACAGTTGTCATCCCAGACAAAATTATCAGCCATATAAATATCAGGATGTGCGACTGCCAAAAATAGTCCGGTTTTCATTCCGTCAGCAACATTTTGTGCGTAGACAGGAAATTCGTCTGTAGAAAGTGCATCGGTATAATTCGTGGTTTTTCCAGATGCATTTTTATAGAAATGTTCTCCCATAAGCAGATAATCCATCCCGGAACGGGTGAGAAGTGCTTCATAGTAATCCCGGTATTCTGGGAGATATTCGATTTCTAATCCTTTCCATAAAATTATATCAGTCCGGTATTGTACCGTCAATGCATTTATATCCTCGATATATTCAGATAATTCACAGTAAGGCATTCTCATTCCAAAATCATAATCGGGAAATGGGGCGTGGTCGGAAAAACCGAGCTGTGTAACACCGGCAGACAGTGCAGACTGGACATAATCGGCTGCAATCCCGTCTGCGTGGCGGCAACGGTTGGTGTGTGTGTGAAAATTTATTTTTTTCATAAATATGAAAACTCCCTTCTGGCGAAACAGAGTGTTTTACAAAATGTTTCTTAAATGTTTCGCAGAAAATATCATAACATTGTACAAAGAAAAACGCAATAAGAAAAATAATATGTACAAAATGAATTATATATTGACATGATATCTCAAAAATGCTATGATTCATAGCGAAACAAAACGAAAATATTTCGGAAACAAAAAACAGGAGGAAAAGGTATGAAACGTAAAGTATTAAGTGTAATGTTATGTGCAGCTATGGTAGTATCCATGACCGCATGCGGAGGAAGTGATGCAAAAGAGAACACTGCATCAGCAAATGCATCTGTTTCTGAAACAGAACAGGGTGAAGCAACCGAGCAGGATGCACAGGAGGAAGAACCGATCACCTGTACACTGACCGTATGGTCACCGTCAGAGGATCAGGATCCGGAATATGGACAGTGGTTAAATACCATGTGTGACCAGTTTAATGAACTGCATCCAAACTGGGATATTACATTTAACTATGGTGTTTGCACAGAATCTGATGCAAAGAAATTAGTTCCACAGGATATTGATGCGGCAGCAGATGTATTCATTTATTCTTCTACCGGTCTGGAAAATCTCTGTCAGGCAAACAGTCTGACCGAGTTTGGCGGAAAGTATCTTGATACGATTCGTGAGAACTACTCCAGCGTCTTAGCAGACAGCTTAACTTATGATGACGGTGTTTACGGCGTGCCAATGACAACAAACACTTACTTTATGTATTACGATAAGAGTGTATTTTCAGAAGATGATATCAAATCTTTAGATACAATGTTAGAAAAAGGAAAAGTAGCGATTCCACTGAACAATGGTTTCTATCTGGCTTCCTTCTATCTTGGAGCAGGAGCAACTTTCTTCGGAGAAGAAGGTAACGAGCGTGAAGCAGGAATTGTACTTGATAACGATGAAACGCTTGCAATGACCAATGCACTGATCGATATGGTACAGAATGAGAATTTAGTTGTTTCTTCCCCGGAAGATGCGATTTCCATGATGCGTGAGGGGAATGTCAATGCATATTTCTGCGGAACCTGGCAGGCAGCACAGACAGAAGAAATCTTAGGCGATAACTTTGGCGTTGCTCCGCTTCCTTCCATGACAGTTGACGGAGAAGAAGTACAGTTAAAACCGTTTACTTCATCCAAAGCAATCGGTGTTAAATCCACAACTGCTTATCCGCAGGTTGCGATTGAGCTTGCAATGTACCTTGGTGGCTATGACAGCCAGAAATTACATTATGAAACCCGTGGATATGTTCCATGCTATAAAGGGCTTGTAAACGATACAGAGATCCAGAAAGATGCCGTTGTAGCAGTAGATTCCTGGACAGTCGAAAACATTGCCGTGCCACGTGCGAACTACACAGAGATGTCTTATTTCTGGACAGCGGCAGAAAGCTTTGGTAATGAATTAAGAGACGGCATTATGACACATGAAAATGCAGCGGAGAAATTAAAAACATTAGAGGAAAGCTCCAATACATCCGGTGTAAATTAATGTTCCGAAATATATCTATGAAATAAGAGCGGGGTTGCAAAAGGATGAAAAGCAGAAAAAAGAAAAAAGAGTTTTATACAGAATATACTGCCTGGAACGCATTAAAGAACGGTTCTTTCATCGTGCGTCTTTCGGCTATTGTTTTTGGGCTGGGCTGTCTGGTACACAAACAGATCGCAAAAGGGATTCTCTATCTGACATCGGAAATTTTACTGATCGTTTATATGGTGCAGACAGGATTTTACAATTTAAGTAAATTCAGGACGTTGGGAGATGTAGAACAGCAGAAAGTATGGAATGAAGCGAAAAGTTTATATGAATATGTGGATGGAGATCGTTCCCTTATCATTTTATTGTATGGTATCGTCACACTATCCCTGATTCTGGTATTTTTCCTGATAGCCAAAAGTTCTTTAAAACAGGCATATCGTCTGGAATGTCAGTCGAAAAAGGGAGAACAGATCCTGACGTTAAAGCAGGAGTTAAAAGAATTATTAAATGGTAATCTGCATATCACACTACTGACTTTTCCAGTACTTGGCGTACTGATGTTTACAATCCTGCCACTTGTCTTTATGATTAGTATGGCATTTACGAATTACAGTGTGGAAGGAAATAAGCTGGTTTTATTTGACTGGGTCGGACTTGAAAACTTCCGAAAAATATTTGATTTTGGTGACAGCCTTGGACAAACATTCTGGTCAGTTTTTGGATGGACAATGGTGTGGGCAGTCGTTGCGACTTTTTCTAATTATATTCTGGGAATGCTCCTAGCACTGTTTATCAACTGGAAAGAGATTCGTGCAAAGAAAATGTGGAGGTTCTGCTTTGCCCTTACGGTTGCAATCCCGCATTTTGTCACATTGCTGATCATTAAGTCCATGCTTCAGCCGGAAGGCGCTGTGAATATCTTGCTTCGTAATCTCGGACTGATCGGAGCAACACAGTCACTGCCGTTCTTTACGGACGCAACTTGGGCGAGAGTCGTTGTCATTTTAATCAATATCTGGGTTGGTGTTCCGTATACACTGCTTCAGGTGACGGGTATTCTGCAGAATATCCCGACAGAATTGTATGAAGCTGCCAGAGTGGACGGGGCAGGTCCTATTGTGACTTTTATGAAAATAACACTGCCATACATGCTCTTTGTCACAACACCATATCTGATTACGACCTTTACGGGAAATGTAAATAACTTCAACGTTATTTTCCTGACGACAGAAGGTCTGCCAAGATCGGTAGGTTCTACGGCAGGAAAGACGGATCTGTTGATCACATGGCTGTATAAACTGACAATCGAAAATCAGTATTTTGATGTAGGGGCAGTCGTTGGTATTATGACATTTGTAACATTGACGATTGTGTCGCTTGTAACATTTACATTTAGCGGTTCAAACAGGAATGAGGAGGCGTTTCGATGAAAGGGACATTTCACAGATATTCAACTGGCAAGAAAATAAAAGTCATTTTAGCCCATGCATTTCTTGCTGTTCTGGCAGTCGTCTGGCTTTTGCCTGTATTATGGGTTATTTTGACAAGTTTTCGCGGAACAAAGGGATCTTACAGTTCCACCTTTTTCCCGACGCGTTATACACTGGATAACTATATAAAATTATTTACCGATTTTTCCGTATTTAATTTTCCCAAGATGGTATGGAATACATTTATCATAGCATCGGTAAGCTGTATCATATCCACATTTTTTGTGATTTCGGTGGCATATACTCTTTCAAGACTGCGGTTCCGTGCAAGGAAACCGTTAATGAATGCAGCTATGATTATCCATCTGTTTCCGGGATTTATGTCGATGATCGCGGTATATTACATTATTAAAATGCTTGGCTGGAGTGACGGACCAATGCTGCGTGTGGCAATGATTGCAGTGTATGCGGGAGGCGCAGGCTGCGGTTATCATATAGCTAAAGGATTTTTTGATACGATATCCATGTCGCTTGATGAGGCGGCACTATTAGACGGAGCAAGCAAATGGCAGGTCCTGACACAGATCATTATGCCTTTGAGTAAACCAGTTGTTGTATACACGATGCTGACTTCTTTTGCAGGACCATTCAAAGACTTTATGCTCGCAAAGGTATTGTGTGGTGCAAATCAGGAGTATTACACAGTTGCAGTCGGCTTGTACCAGATGTTAGATGTGGAATATATTGATCAGTGGTTCTGTAGCTTTGCAGCAGGTGCGGTTATTATCTCCATACCGGTAGCAATTTTATTCTTATGTACGCAGAAGTATTATGTAGAAGGTGTCAGCGGAGCAGTAAAAGGCTGATGTCAGACAGAAAGGAATGACCGGCATTGGAAAATCTGACAATCACGGAAATACTTATCCGCATGATTCTTGGGATGCTGTTTTCTGGAATCCTTGGATATGAGAGGGAGCAAAAAGGACGTCCAGCAGGATTTCGTACTTATATTGTAGTATGTATGGGAGCGGAGATTGCAATGATGACCGGAATTTACCTCAAAATATATATGGGAGATCCAGATTCAAGTAGAATTGCAGCGCAGGTCATCAGTGGTATCAGTTTTCTTGGTGCAGGAACTATTCTAGTGACAAAGCAGAATCAGGTAAAAGGACTGACGACTGCAGCTGGACTTTGGGCAGGTGCTTGTCTGGGACTTGCGTTGGGAGCCGGATTTTATTCTGGAGCAATAGTGGGCTTTTTCACACTCTGGTGTGCAATGCGCATTCTGCATTCAGTGGATAAATTGCTGAGCCGGACAGTGAAAGTGTTTTCTATTTATGTAGAATTTGCGGGAATTCGGGAATTAAGCAAATTTTTATCTTATGGAAGAGAAGTTTCATGTATCATAGATGAGATTCAGGTAACAAAGCAGAAAGACTCAGATGGTGAAAAGGTAGTGGCGGCAACCATGACGTTACACTTTGCCAGAGCGGTTTCACATGAACAGATCATTGAGGAGTTTGGAAAACAGGAGGGAGTTCTGTTTATTCTAGAAGTATAAAAAGATAGTTCACTGCCCCGGGCTGAAATCAGTTACAAGGTATCTGATTTCAGCCCGGGGTGTTGCGTGTTCTCAACGTTTATGTGTTAGGGTGTACTCAAAATAAAATACTTGTTATAATCGAGCTAGAAAACTTATCAAAGATGGCAGTTATGGAATAGAAAACATAGCTGCAAAATCTCTGGAAAGGAACAGAATAAAATTTGCAAAATTACGATCATTTAGGGCAGGTATTTAAAAATCTGCGCACAAACAGACACATCTCCCTCAAACAGATTTCAAATGAGCGGGTTTCCGCAGCTCAGATTTCGCGGTTTGAGCGCGGGGAATCCGATATCTCACTGGAAAAATTCCTGATCGCACTTTCAAACATGCATATTGAAGTCAGCGAATTTATGGATGCGGTGAACAACTATCAGCGCACGGAACAGATCCGTTTTATGAGTGCCTTAATTCCACTGGAATATGAGCGGAATATTGCGGGATTCCAGAAAATGCAGGCGGAAGAGGCGTGGGAGTTTTCAGAACATCCGGATATTTACCGCCATCACCTAAATGTGATCCTGCTTCAGAGCTTTATCTGCAAATGCGATGCAACGGTTCCATTTCCGGAAGAGTACATTGACGAGGTGACCGATTATCTGTTTACGACGGAAGAATGGAATATGTATGAATTAATTTTAATCGGTAATCTATATCTGTTCATTGATATTCCACTGCTACACAGAATGGGGCAGGAGATTTTGAAAAGAAAAGATTATTATTGGGAGATTGGTTCACACAAAAATCTTGTCACGATCACACTTTTAAATATCTGGGAAACCTGTCTGCACAGGGATGCGCTTACAGTTGCTTTATTTTACATGGAAAAAATAGAGCCTTTATTAAATGATGAAACGGATCTTTATAAGAGGACGATCTACCTTTTTTTGTCAGGACTTCTACACTACAAGCAAGGAGAAAAACAATTTGGGATTGAGGAAATGAAAAACGCGATCCAGATCTTTGAATGGGTTGGAAGTGAAAATCTGGCAAATAATTATAAAAAAGATTTTGAGCGTTTTGTTCGTTAAAAATTGCATATATGCAAAAAATGAAAAGCCTCTGCCTGAAATTAGTTACAATGTATCTAAATTCAGATGGAGGTTTTATTTATGAAGAAAAATGAGACAAAGTTATTGGCGAGCAGGGCAGTAAACAAGATTGGAAATGTCATGTATGACTATGGAAACAGCACATGGATTGCAGGATTGGGAAGTATCGGACAAAAATACATGGGATACTATCAATTAGCCGAAAACGTGATTTCCTTATTTTTAAATCCAATCGGAGGGGCGGTTGCAGACCGTTTTAAGCGAAGACAAATACTGCTTGTAACGGATTTTATCGGTGGACTCATGTGTGCCGTACTTGCGTTTATCGGAAACGATAATATCATGCTTTATGGATTAATCGCTGTGAATGCGGCACTTGCGATCATGAGCGCATTTTCAGGAACATCGTTTCGTTCCTACGTGGTGACGGTCGTAGCGGAGGACCGGCTGGTAGCTTTTAATTCACGGCTGGAAGTGATCTCTCAGATTGTGAGCATTTCTTCCCCGCTGTTTGCATTTTTATTTGTGGATAGATTTGGCTTAAAACCGACGTTAATTCTTGACAGTGTGACATTTTTCCTTTCTTTTCTGCTTCTTTTTTCGATTCGGGAGGAAGAAAAACATATTACAACAGAAAAAAGGAACACAAGCATCAAAAGTATTTTGCGGGACATCAAAGAGGGAATGTTTTTTATTGTAAAGGAAAAGGAGATTTTCTTTCTGCTGGTCATCGCTTCAATGGTAAACTTTTTCATCGCGGCGTTTAACTATCTGGCACCATTTTCGAATCAGCTGTTCGTGCATCCATCCAGTTATGCGACACTTTTGACGATGGGAGCGGCTGGCTCAATCGCAGGCGCAGTTCTGGCAAACAAATTATTTAAAAATTCATACAACAGTATCCTGATCGCACTGGCACTCTGCGGTGTGGGACTGGCTGCGATCACAATTTTTGCAGTGCTTGGACTTCCGGCAGAGGTCATAGTAACCGGAAATCTGATTTTTGAGTTTTTCCTGACGATTTTTAATATTCATTTTTTTTCAATGGTGCAGAAAAAAGTACCAAAACACATGCTGGGAAGAGTGTTCAGCTCGATTTTTACGGTTGCGGTGATCTTCATGCCGATTTCAACTGCGATCATGACAGCACTTCCGTTTTCCATCAGCATCTATGCGTTTGCGGTGATCGGGGCGGGCATTCTGCTTGTGTCTGGAGGTGGATTTCTCTATAGTAAAAAAGTGCTAGACTAATGAAAAAATACAAGATAAGAAAAATCGATTAGTTTACCAATTAGAATCGATTTTACCAGGTATGGGAAGAATAGAACTGTACTTCAAAGTAAAATGAAATTTAATTGAAGTGACTTTGAAGTTGACTTTGAAGTGACATTGAAGTGACTTTGAAGAGGTGTTGGAGAACCTGGCAGAAAATCAGTATCTGCACAATAAAAATATATAAAAATTCTCAGTAAAACATTGCTTTTTTATGCATATATGCTATAATGATTCCATCAATGGAAGCAAAAGTTCAGACATAATTGAATAAATGAGTAGAAATCAGAGAGTGGAGATGATTCAAAGGAATACTGCTGTGGGGTGCAGCAGTATATTTTCGATGTGTCATCTCCCATTTTTATGTCTGATTTATGGTGCAGTCAAATGGTAAAAGTTCAAAAGAACAGGGGAGCATTTTGCAGCAGAATTGAAAGGAGAAACAGGCATGGCAAAATATGTAATGGCATTAGATGCGGGAACAACAAGTAACCGTTGTATTTTATTCAATGAAAAAGGAGAGATCTGCTCGATGGCGCAGAAAGAGTTCCGTCAGTTTTTCCCGAATCCGGGCTGGGTGGAGCATGACGCAAATGAAATATGGTCATCGATGCTTGGTGTTTCGGTGGAGGCGATGAACATGATCGGAGCTGCGGCTTCCGATATTGCAGCGATCGGTATCACAAACCAGCGTGAGACTTCCATCGTGTGGAACAAAGAGACGGGAGAACCAATCTACAATGCGATCGTATGGCAGTGCCGCAGAACATCTGATATTGCGGATGGACTGAAGAAAAAAGGACTGGAAGAAGTTTACCGGAAAAAGACAGGACTGATCATTGATGCATATTTTTCTGCGACGAAGATCAAATGGATTTTAGACAATGTAAAAGGTGCAAGAGAACTTGCAAATGAGGGCAAATTATTATTCGGTACAGTAGAGACATGGCTGATCTGGAAGTTTACGAAGGGTGCAGTGCATGTGACGGATTATTCCAATGCTTCGAGAACCATGCTTTTTAACATCAATGATCTGTGCTGGGACAAGGAGATTTTACAGGAACTGGATATTCCTGAGAGTATGCTTCCGACACCGGTGCCGTCCAGCCAGATTTATGGTTACACCGATCCGTCCTTCTTAGGGGATGAGATACCGATCGCAGGAGCGGCAGGTGACCAGCAGGCGGCACTTTTTGGACAGACCTGTTTCCATGCAGGAGAGGCAAAAAACACATACGGAACCGGATGTTTCCTTTTAATGAATACAGGAGAAAAACCGGTATTTTCAAAAAATGGTCTTGTGACGACCATTGCATGGGGACTGGACGGAAAAGTAAACTATGCTCTGGAAGGCTCGATTTTCGTTGCAGGAGCGGCAATCCAGTGGCTTCGCGACAATATGAGGCTGATCGATTCCTCCGCAGACTCTGAGTACATGGCAAAAAAAGTACACGGAACCCACGGCTGTTATGTCGTTCCGGCATTTACCGGACTGGGCGCACCACATTGGGATCAGTATGCGAGAGGTACGATCGTTGGCATCACAAGAGGCACCAACAAAAACCATATCATCCGCGCCACGCTGGAATCCATCGATCTTCAGGTGTGTGATGTCATCGATGCAATGCGTGCAGACGCGGGCGTCGAGTTGAAATCTTTGAAAGTGGATGGCGGGGCAAGCGCCAACAACTTCTTAATGCAGTTTCAGGCAGACATGATCAATGCACCGGTCAAACGTCCAAGCTGTATAGAGACGACTGCGATGGGCGCTGCTTATCTTGCCGGACTTGCCGTTGGTTACTGGAAGAGCAAGGAAGATGTCATCAAAAATCAGAGTATCGATCAGATATTCTCTCCACAGATGAGCGAGGAGGATCGTCAGGCAAAACGGAAAGGCTGGAACAAAGCGGTCAAATACGCTTACGGCTGGGCGAAAGACGAACCGGAAGAGGAAGAAGAATAGATTATTATAGCTTGTGATAATGAAAAACATTAGTCCCGCTTATGGATACAAAAAAAATCAATCTGTTTCCATGAAAAAGGTTGAAAATTACAACTACATATGATAAACTCATTACAATTTAAGCAAGGGAATGCTCCAAAGGTCATTCCCTTGTTGACAATAAAGGTATGTTTCGGAGCGGATAGCAATATCCGGTTTGACTGCCCATATATAGTTCATATAGAGCAAAAGGAAAAAACGGAAACGTTTTTTTTTGGGAAAAAAAGATGAAAGGACAGGGAAACAAATGAAAGCTTTTTTGATACTCGAAGATGGGAATGTATTTACAGGAACAAGCATTGGTTCCACCAGAGAAGTCATCAGTGAGATCGTTTTTAACACTTCAATGACTGGTTATCTGGAGGTATTGACTGATCCTTCCTATGCAGGACAGGCAGTGGTTATGACATATCCATTAATTGGTAACTATGGTATCACACCGGATATGGAGTCAAAGAAACCATGGCCGGACGGATACATTGTAAGGGAGTTATCCAGAATGCCAAGCAACTTCCGTTGTGAGGGAACAATCCAGGATTTCCTGACAAAAAATGATATTCCTGGAATCGCAGGAATCGATACACGTGCACTTACCAAGATCTTACGTGAAAAAGGTACGATGAACGGTATGATCACAACAAACGAGAACTATAATATAGAAGAAATTATTCCTAAATTAAAAGCTTACACAACAGGAAATGTCGTAGACAAAGTAACCTGTGAAGAAAAACGAGTATTAAGCGGCGCAGGAAAACGTGTTGCACTCATGGATTTCGGCGCAAAAAATAATATTGCCCAGTCTTTAAATAATCGTGGCTGTGAAGTGACCATTTATCCGGCTCACACAACCGCAGAAGAAATCTTAAGCACAAATCCGGACGGAATTATGTTAAGCAATGGCCCTGGAGATCCAAAGGAATGTACCGATATTATCAAAGAGATCAGGAAACTGTACGATTCCGATACTCCTATTTTTGCGATTTGCTTAGGTCATCAGTTAATGGCGCTTGCAACCGGTGCCGACACCCACAAAATGAAATATGGACACCGTGGCGGTAACCATCCGGTCAAAGATTTGAAAACAAACCGTGTATACATTTCATCCCAGAATCATGGATATGTTGTTGATACAGATACTTTGAATCCGAATATTGCAAAACCGGCATTTGTAAACGTCAACGACGGCACGAACGAAGGACTTGAGTATGTTGGAAAGAACATCTTCACTGTGCAGTTCCACCCGGAAGCATGCCCTGGACCACAGGACTCCGGTTATCTGTTTGATAGATTTTTGGATATGATGAGTAAATAAAGGAGAATGAGAGTATGCCAAGAAATAAAGACATTAAAAAAGTATTAGTAATTGGTTCCGGTCCGATCGTCATTGGACAGGCGGCAGAGTTCGACTATGCAGGTACACAGGCATGCCGTTCTTTGAAAGAGGAAGGGGTAGAGGTAGTACTTGTAAACTCCAACCCGGCAACCATTATGACCGATAAAGAAATCGCAGATGAAGTATATATCGAGCCATTGACCGTCGATGTGTTAGAAAAGATCATTGCAAAAGAGAAACCGGACAGTGTTCTCCCAACCTTAGGTGGACAGGCAGGCTTAAACCTTGGTATGGAACTTGCAGAGCAGGGAGTTCTTGATAAATATGGTGTAAAGCTGATCGGAACAACGGCTGAGACAATTTTTAAGGCAGAGGACCGTCAGGCATTCAAAGATACCATGGAAAAAATCGGTGAGCCATGTGCAGCTTCACAGGTTGTAAATAACGTGCAGGATGGTATCAAATTCACGAACACCATCGGTTATCCGGTCGTTCTGCGTCCGGCATTTACCCTCGGTGGAAGCGGCGGTGGTATTGCCCACAATGAGCAGGAATTAGTAGATATTTTAACAAACGGTCTGCGTTTAAGCCGTGTCGGCGAAGTTTTAGTTGAGCGCTGCATCGCCGGATGGAAAGAAATTGAGTACGAAGTAATGCGTGATGCAAACGGAAACTGTATTACCGTATGTAATATGGAAAATATTGACCCGGTTGGTGTGCATACCGGTGACTCCATCGTAGTTGCACCATCCCAGACATTAGGGGATAAAGAGTATCAGATGCTTCGTACTTCTGCACTCAATATCATTTCCGAGTTAAACATCACAGGTGGATGTAACGTACAGTACGCACTGAACCCGGATTCTTTCGAGTACTGTGTAATCGAGGTAAACCCTCGTGTATCCCGTTCTTCTGCACTGGCATCCAAAGCGACCGGATACCCGATCGCAAAAGTTGCAGCAAAGATCGCATTAGGTTACACCTTAGACGAGATTAAAAACGCAATTACAGGAAAAACATACGCAAGTTTTGAGCCAATGCTTGACTACTGCGTTGTAAAGATCCCAAGACTGCCATTCGATAAATTTATTACGGCAAAGAGAACCCTTACCACCCAGATGAAGGCAACCGGAGAGGTTATGAGTATCTGCAATAACTTCGAAGGCGCTCTGATGAAGGCAATCCGTTCCTTAGAGCAGCATGTAGACAGTCTGATGTCTTATGATTTTACAGGACTTAACGATGCAGAATTAAGAGAACAGTTAAATGTGGTAGACGACAGAAGGATCTGGGTGATCGCAGAGGCACTGCGCCGTCACTTCAGTTATGATGAGATCCATGCCATCACCAAGATTGATAAATGGTTTATTGACAAGCTCGCCATCATTGTTGAGATGGAAGAGACTTTAAAGACACAGCCATTGACGGTTGAATTATTAAAAGAAGCAAAACGTATCGAGTTCCCGGACAATGTGATCGCAAAACTGACTGGTAAAACAGAAGCAGAAATTCACGACATGCGTTATGAGAACGGAATCGTTGCAGCATACAAGATGGTAGATACCTGTGCAGCAGAGTTCGAAGCAGCTACTCCATATTACTATTCCGTATTTGGAAGTGAGAATGAGGCAGAGGAAACCAATCCACAGAAGAAAGTATTAGTATTAGGTTCCGGCCCGATCCGTATCGGACAGGGTATCGAGTTCGATTACTGTTCTGTTCACAGCACATGGGCATTTGCAAAAGAAGGATGGGAGACAGTCATTGTCAACAACAATCCGGAAACTGTATCTACAGACTTTGATATCGCAGATAAACTTTACTTTGAACCGTTAACTACGGAAGATGTGGAGGCAATCGTTAAGATCGAGAAACCGGACGGAGCAGTTGTACAGTTCGGTGGACAGACAGCCATCAAGTTGACCGAGAGCCTGATGAAAATGGGTGTAAAAATCCTCGGAACAAAGGCAGAAGACGTTGACGCCGCAGAGGACCGTGAGTTATTTGACGAGATTCTGGAGAAAACACAGATCCCGAGAGCAGCAGGTGGAACCGTATTTACTGCCGAGGAAGCAAAAGAAGTTGCAAACCGTCTCGGATATCCTGTATTAGTCCGTCCTTCCTACGTTTTAGGCGGACAGGGCATGAAGATCGCATTCAATGATGAAGAGATCGAAGAATTCATCGGAATCATCAACCGTATTGCACAGGATCACCCAATCCTCGTAGATAAATATTTACAGGGAAAAGAGATCGAAGTCGATGCCGTATGCGATGGAACCGATATTTTAATCCCTGGTATTATGGAGCATATTGAGCGTACCGGTATCCATTCCGGAGACAGTATTTCCGTATATCCGGCTCCAACGATCAGTGAACCGGTCAAAGAGATGATCGTGGAATACACAAAACGTCTTGCACAGGCATTACATGTTATTGGTCTGATCAACATCCAGTTCATCGTTATGGACGAGCAGGTTTACGTGATCGAGGTTAACCCACGTTCTTCCAGAACTGTGCCATATATCAGCAAAGTAACAGGTATTCCGATTGTTGACCTGGCAACAAAAGTAATCATCGGCGAGACTATCCGCGGTATGGGTTATGAACCGGGACTTGCTCCGACTGCAGATTACATTGCAATTAAAATGCCGGTATTCTCATTTGAGAAACTTCGTGGTGCTGAGATTTCTTTAGGACCTGAGATGAAATCCACCGGTGAGTGTCTTGGTATCGCCAAGACTTTCAACGAAGCTTTATACAAAGCATTCTTGGGAGCTGGTATTAAACTTCCAAAATACAAACAGATGATCATGACAGTAAAAGATGCAGACAAGCCGGAAGCTGTTGGTGTTGCCAAGAGATTTGAAGCATTAGGCTACAAGATCTATGCGACAAGAAGTACTGCAAAGTATCTGCAGGAGCACGGCGTAAATGCACTCCGCATCAATAAGATCTCACAGGAATCACCGAACGTTATGGACTTAATTCTTGGTCATAAGATCGATCTTGTCATCGATACACCTACACAGGGTAACGGTGATAAGAACCGTGACGGATTCCTGATCCGCCGTAATGCGATCGAGACAGGTGTGTACTGTATCACAGCAATGGATACGGCAAATGCACTGGCACAAAGCCTTGAGACTGCAACCAATGAGCTTACTCCGATCGATATCGCAACTGTGAAGAATCTGTAAACCAGAGTTTAACTGGCGTAGTGTCGCAGATTTTGTGGTGCTTTTATAGGCTGTGAGGGGCAGCTATAAGAGTCCTCTCACAAGTCGTGATTTTATAGGTTTATGAAAAGAAAAACGGTACAGACAAATATGATGTTCCTGTTCGCCGGGCATTCCGATAAGCCTCTAAAGAGTCTTATCTCCATGGCTCACAAAGGAAATCATATTTGTCTGTACCGTTTTTCTTTCATTCACGTTATGGATGACTTGTGAGAGGACGCTTATATTTGCCCAATTTACACTGTGAATTGCACCACAGAATCTGCAATTTACGTTATGGAACTCACGGTTATGGAGTGTCTATAAAAGAGGTAGGATAAGCTGCTTTGACTTCATGAATATTGTTTGTACAATAATCACATAAATCTTCACTTCTTATTTGATTGTAATATGATTTGGTTTTTTCAATATCCAAAGTGTTCACCTCCTCAAATAAGAATTTACAAAATCATTAATATCATATTCTACCATAATCACATATACAATTCTATTTTATTCCATTAAAATTTATTAAAAAACCTAATTCATTTATTTCATGAGATGAGATTTGTCAAGGGCATTTTCTGTGAGGTGTTCAAAACTACTAAATAGTTATTTAGAAAACACTGTAGTCCATTCTATCTGTTAAAAAGTTCCATACATCAAACTATCGATTTCATCTACAAAACATTTTGAACTTACCTAATAACTTCTGAAAAAACAAAAAACCTGTAGATTGTATCTAATAAAAAGATGAAATCTACAGGTTTTCGTTTTTACTCGTATTTCAGCTAATGCCGTCAATGAATATCACAGAAAATGAAAGCTTAAATTTTTACAACATAAGGTTCATCTTCAATAATACCCTGATCGTGGGTAACAATGATAACCGTTTTACCTTCTTCATTGAGTTCGTGCAATAACCTCATAACAATATCTCTATTTTTCTTGTCAAGTGAGCCAGTAGGTTCATCTGCCAAAACAACAGAACATTTTTTCATCATAAGACGAGCTAAAGCAACTCTCTGTTGTTCACCACCGGAAAGCTGATAAACTTTTTTGTTAACTTCCTTTGATAACCCCACACGATTAAGAGCTTCTTTAAGTGATACTTTAGTTCGGCTTGATTTTTTAATCAAACTTAAATTTTCTTTAACTGTCTTATTTTCAAGCAGTGCAAAATTCTGAAAAAGAAACCCCACTGTATCCGCAAAAAAACTGTTTTTATTTTTAAGCCGGGTAATATTCAGCCCTTCGATTATGATACTGCCGCTATCCGGCTTTTCGATACCACCAATCATATTGAGCAAAGTGCTTTTTCCACTGCCGCTATCCCCGCTGATTACTACAAAACTTCCATCCGGAATTTCCAAATTAAAGTTGGAGAAAATTATTTTCTCTCCAAATGCTTTATTTAAGCCACGAATTATAATCATAAACATCCTCCCTTCAATGACTTTGAGATATTTGTTTTTTCAACCCACATAATATTTGTGAAAATGATTGCCATTTCAATAATGGTGAGCAATGATCCAATCAGTAAAGCAATCCCGACACTTGCGTTAGATATAAAAATCGAAACAATGCAAATCAATATCACAACGGCTATATTTTCTATGAGATTAACGGAAATAAATCTTTTGTGCCTTTCATAAAAGCTATAACCTAAAACCTTTTTGAGGGAGATTTCCATAGAGCTAAGTCTAAATTCCATTTTCGCTTCAGATACGATGATAGCTATATCTAACAGCAATACTAATACGCAAAGAGAGCTTATAAAGCTAATCAATTTTACAAGGAAACTATGACTATAAATGTAATCCTCTCCGACATTCGTCAGCATAAAATAGTGTGAACCAAGCTGTTCTGCATATTTTTTCGCAGCATTACGAATTGTGCTTTCATCGCATCCGTAGATTACCTCACCATTATATGTTCCTGTTTCGATATAACTTCCATTTAAAGCAACAGCCTCATTTGCCTGATAAATCACAATCGGATTTGTTACTCTTGACAATCCGTCAATAGCCTCTTCTCTGTTCGAATTGAGATAATAAAATTGCTCTCTGCCAGAATATTCTTTATAAACAACACGCAGTTCTTCTGCATTTTGGGTAAGAGAGCCAATTTCCTCTTTTGCGATATCTTTGTATGATTCCGCATTTCTTCCCTTTGGCACGAAGACCACGATATCCTCTTTTTCATCATCTTCAGTAAGCATATCAGAAAACCCTTGTAGCATATCTCTGGCATTATGATTTACAAAAATATAATTATCCGTATCGCTTATCCGGCTGCCTATGCAGACCACCGGATTTATAGTGTTGTATTCATTTTCGTAAAGGTCATTCCAAAATTTGCTCTCTGTAGATTCCTCCTCATTTTCTTCAAAAGGAGGTTCAAGCTGCATAACTCCAAAATAATAATCATTATAATGATTTTCTAAAAGAGTAGTGTTTGTAAGTAAATTACCTTGAATGCTACTGAGATTTGTAGTTATTGTAAAAATTGTCATAGCAGTAGCAAATACTTTAAGACCATTCAGAAGATAAAACATACCTTTTTTATCTGAAGCATTGGCGAAGGCTTTTTTTACATCAAAGCAGACAAAAGCAGCATAAGGAATTACGGAAAGAACTGCTCCGGCACAATACACTGCCAAAATGAGATGATCTTCATATGCACCCGATATAAATTGAGAAACAAGCAACTTTGCTAAAACGAATAACGCAGCGTACGAAATCATATCAGCCACTACAGCTTTTAGAGCAAGCACAGCAGCATTTTCGCCCAAGGAAGCTCGTACAACTACTTCCTTTTGTCTGCGTATCACCTCAATCACATTAAGTACAATCATCAATATGGCAACCAATCCCCAAACAATGAACATCATATCGGTTTCGGTTGATTGCCAAAACTCTGGCTGCGATATAGAATATTCTTTTGCCAAATCTTGATATGTGGCAATGATGTCATCATCATCACCGATATAGCTGATCATTATTTCCTGTCCATTGCCTGTGTTTTTTACTTCTCTAAAATCTTCAAATTCTATTACGGTGATTCCACCTATTAAAGCCGTATATGTTTTTTCCTCAATATCCATCGTGCTTTTAAGACTATCCCGAACAACGGTATCATCACCATAAATATAAAGTCTTGTCTGATAATTAGAAACTCTCTGATTAAAAGTCGAAAAAATATGAACACCATGCTTCTCAGCTGTATCTTCTGCATTGGCTAAAAATGAATCCATATCGTCATTGGTAGTTGTGTATCTGGACGATAAATAATAAGCACCATTAAAGTTCCATAGCATATTTTGATATACTTCAGCTTGCATAACAAAAGCAAAAATAATCGTAATCAACAGCAATATATTTCTTATATGTTTCATTCAAATCCCTCCAATTTCATTTGGCATAGTTAAATTCAAATCATCCAAAAGCATCAAAGTTTTTCTGTAATTGCCTTTTGCTTTTTATAAAAATATTTTCCCTTTCAGACATTTTGAGGGTTCGATTTAGTACAGCTTGCCCCCAACAACTCAATAAATATTATAAACAAAGCTGTAAATGAAATCAATTTTTTTTTCCTGTTTAAAATTCATTAAAAAAACCTTAATTCATTTATTTCAAGAATGCAGATTGAGTTTTAATCCTATAGACACTCATCCCATAATCGTGAGTTCCATAACGTAAATTGCAGATTTTGTAGTGCGCTTCATAGCATAAATTGGGCAAATATAAGCGTCCTCTCACAAGTCATTCGTAACGTAAATGAAAGAAAAACGGTGCAGACAAATATGATTTCCTTTGTGAGCCATGGAGCTGGGATTCTAACAATCATGGAAGCTTCAGCTGAACATGATTGTTAGAATCCCAGCGGAATGCCTGGCGAACAGGAACATCACATTTCGTCTGTACCGTTTTTCTTTTCATAAACCTATAAAATCACGACTTGCGAGAGAACGCTTATATCTGCCCTTCACAACCTATAAAAGCACCACAGAATCTGCGACACTACGTCCGTCAAACTCCGGTTTAAAACATTTATTTCGATAATGAAAATATAAATTAGTTGCTGGCGGGTTTTGAAAAAGTATAGCGCACTAAGTGAAAATATGGTATTGTTACCGTGTAATAGCATATATGACAATCGTATTATCAGATACGCATACAACATCTGAAATACAGAGAGTGTAGCTTGTGATTTCCTAATTATGTTAGAATAAATGAAAAACAAGCTATATAATGGGAAGAAGGAAGGAAACAGATTATGAAGAAATTTGATGATGATCTTGAATTTGAATCATTGAATAACGAACCGCGGGATACCCGCTTTATATTACCAATTATCATTGTGGCGGTTTTGCTTGTCATTGTGATTGTGGCACTGGTTTTGTTAGGAAAAAATAGTAAAAATAAAGACACAAGTGCTGACTTAATGTCTACAGAGCAGAGTGAGACAACAGAGACAGAAACACAGACCACCGAAGTAATGGGGAATATTGCCACAACCGAGAGCACTGAAGAAGTGGAGGCAGACGATCCACAGAATGGTAATATGGGAACTGACACGGGAGCGAGCGTTGATGTGACTGCACTGTTATCGGCAGGAAATGTGACGGAATCGGGTGAGACAACGTTTGGTATAGATGTGGCCAGATATCAGGGAACCATCGACTGGAGTCAGGTGGCGGCTTCCGGGGTACAGTTTGCCATGATACGTGTCGGATATCGCACGCAGAAGACTGGCGAGATCGTTGCGGATACCAATGCAAAATACAACATGCAGGAAGCGCAGGCAAATGGGATAAAAATAGGGGCATACTTCTTTTCAACAGCCGTCACAACGGATGAAGCGGTGCAGGAGGCAGACTGGGTGGCAGATTATATTTCCCAGTATCAGATCACCTATCCGGTTGCATTTAACTGTGAAGGATTTGAAAATGCGGACAGCAGACAGTACAACATGACGCAGTCGGAGCGAACCGATATGGCAATCGCATTTTTAAATGAGATTTATAATCGCGGTTACACACCAATGTTTTATGCTGCAAAAAATGAGATGACCGGCGATGCAAAATGGGATACTTCAAGGATTGAGAAAACCTATAAAATATGGGTATCCCAATACCCGACAGTACCGTATCCACAGACGGCACAGTCCGATTATACCGGAACACATGCGATGTGGCAGTACACTAATCAGGGAACTGTAGCAGGCATCAGCAAACCGGTGGACGTAGATATCGCTTATTTTGGTTATGCCGGAACAGCGGATGCCCAGAGTGATGTAGCTCCGGAAACAGTCAGTGCAGACGCAGAAGCATTGATGAATTTCTCCGATGTAAATGAAACTGTTACGGCAAAACAGTCCACAAATCTCAGAAACATTCCGAGTCAGGGCTCCGATGCAACGGTTGTGGCAACCCTGCAGAATGGCGAGACAGCGACAAGAACCGGCGTAAGCAGCAGTGGCTGGTCAAGAGTAAGTTACAATGGACAGACTTTATATGCAGTGTCCAGTTATCTGACGACAGATCTTGGATATACAGCACCTGCAGCCAATACGACTGCAGAGACAACAGCAGCGGACGGCTCAGGCTCAGGAGATGGATTGAAAACAAAATTTACTGCATGCAATGATGTGGTGACAGCGAAGATCGAAGTGAATTTAAGAACACTTCCGAGTGTCACAAACCCGGATGCAGCAGTTGTTGCGGTTTTAAAAAATGGCGAGACCGTGACGAGAACCGGAATCAATACAGACTATGGATGGTCAAGAGTTGACTATAATGGACAGACATTATATTGTGTATCGAGTTATTTGACAAGTGCACAGTAAAAAAGAAGCTGATGCATTCAGACGGAAAAGATGAAACGTCTGAAGGTATCAGCTTTCTTTCTATTATGCAGATTAAATTAATTTTTTTCGCTTTGCCGGACGCTGTTTCTTTACAGGAGGTGTCACCTCATTTCTGGCAGCAATGGATACGGCTGAAACTGGTGACGCAGGCGGGACAGGTTTGTCCATAACTGGCTGTTTTGTGGGCAGAACGGCAGATGCTGCATTCCTGCGCTGGTTTATTTTTTCTTTTTGCGCACGGAAGCGGTCAGCGGTCGCCTTAATATATGGATCTGCAACAAACTGCTTAAGCGTATCGCTGTCGATGGCGATACGGTTGTCCATTGTCTTCATAATATCTACAATCTGTAACTGATCCGAGGTTTCCGGATTGCTCAGATCATAAATCTGGTTATCCTTGAAATTCAGGATCATAGGATGCAGAAAATCAGCCGGATTGTCAGCAAGCACCAGACCTTTTTCTCCGTTTGCAAAATCGAGACATGCACCTGTAGGAAGGATCTGGATGCTGTCCGCCAGAGCGGTGATCACAGAACGGTTATATTCTGAGATGTGGCTGTAAAAAAATGTCATGGCAGCCAGCTCTGACATTGGTGCATGGTTAATGTTCATGGCAGTCAGGCGGTCAAATTTGTCCGCAGCCTTCAATATATCGATCAGAAGCTGAACCGGTGGTTTTGGAAGTCTTGGGCTGATCGTTGCATGATCTTCAAATATAATGTTCTGGATGATCTCAAGACTTGTGTCATTTAAGCCGAGTTCTGCAAAATGCGGACGGATGATCTCATACCCATGTTCTGATTTTAACTGGATGAGATCCCGGTCGGAAGCAGAGAGATCTTCATTCTTATCTAAAATACTCTTTGGAACGGAGAGATAACCAAAATCATATAATAAGGAAGCTGCGATCAGCGACTGGGAGTCTTCCGGCTCAATATGCATCTCATTTGCGATCATCGCAGAGAGGATCGCAACACTGATCGAATGCTTGTATACAAAATCAGCAGAACTTCTGAGGTTCTGTGTGAAATTAAGTTTGTGGTCTAATGCACCATAATGTGTGTATATATTCTGTACGAGTTCCGTGATTGCCGGAATATTTTTCTGTGCGAGAAGCTTATCCATGCAGTCTTTCAATTTGAACATATAGATAGTCTGGAACTGCTCAAATTCAAGGTCTTCTTTGGAAAGAGGAGGAACAGGCTCCGCCGGTTCCAGAATAAATATGCCGATCAGACCGAAATTATCAATACTGTTTATACTCTGAAGTGTTAATTTTGTGTTGCGCTCATATAATAAAACCCCCATTTTATTGTAAATGGGTTTTGCCAGCCGCATTCCCGGCTTTAAATCCTGTGATCTTACAAACTGCATATACCCCCATACCTTTCCTGATGCAAATATGATAAAATAAAAACAAGCTGATACATACCAAATATAGCATATTGAAAGGTTAAATACAATCTGCTATCATGGTTCTTGAAAGAAATTTTTTGAGAGCAGATACAGGAATATTTCAACAGAATGAGGTACCTATGAAAAAAATCCCCTTAAAAAGAATATTTGCAGCGGCAGCATTAGTGTGCTGTCTTACCGTGACAACAGCTTATGCAGATGTCACGCAGGAAGATATTGACAATGCAAAAAATCAGATCAACAATCTGAAAAACCAGCAGAAAGATGCACAGGATGCGGTCGATGATATCAATGGAAAAAAAGGCCAGCTAGAGAGCGACCTGAACAATTTAAATGGACAGATGACCAACATTGTTTCGTCCATGAATGCCCTTGAGTCACAGATCAATGATAAGAAAAAAGAACTGTCAGATCTTGAGGATGAGATCGATCAGACGCAGGATAATCTGGAAGCTGCAAAGCAGCAGTCAGCCAGCCAGTATGAGGATATGAAGATACGTATCCGCTATATGTATGAAAATGGAAATACACCGATGCTTGAGATGCTGTTATCGGCATCATCCTTTTCTGATTTTCTGAACCGGACGGAGTATATTTCGGAGATCAATTCGTATGACAGACAGAAATTAGAGGAGTTTATCCAGGTGCAGGAACAGATTGCGGCAGAGGAAGCTTCTCTTGAAGAACAGAAGAAGGATCTCGAGAGTGAGCAGCAGGAACTGCTCGCCATGCAGGATGACATGAAGGTAAAACAGAATTCTGTAAACAGCCTTATCAGTTCAACGCAGGCAAATATCAGCCAGACCAATTCTGAATTGAGCAGCGCCCAGGGAAAAGTCAATGATATCAACAGTCAGATCGCACAGATGGAAGAACTGGAAAAACAGTTAGAGATCCAGAAGGCAAAAGAAGACGCTGCGAGAATGGCGGAGATCAAGCGTCAGGAGGCTGAGAACAACGGCGAATTTTCTTATGTCCCAAGTGACAGTGATCTTTACCTGTTAGGTGCGATCATCCAGTGTGAGGCAGACGGTGAACCATATGAGGGAAAGCTTGCAGTCGGAAGTGTTGTCATGAACCGTGTGCGAAGCTCTTATTTCCCGAATACCGTATCCGGTGTGATTTATCAGAGCGGACAGTTTTCTCCGGTAGCCAGTGGACGATATGCGCTCCGCCTCGAGCAGGGAGTCAATAATACCTGTATGCAGGCGGCACAGGAGGTGCTTAACGGGAACATCACAAACAGCTGTCTCTATTTCAGAACTGTGATCGACGGATTGGAAGGAACGATCATCGGACATCACATATTCTACTAATACGGCTGTCAATGCGCAAATTACATAAAAATCATTTTTGAAACCAAATGGAAAAAGAGACGTTTTTGTGAGAAATATACAAAAAACGTCTCTTTTTTGTGGAATTGAGCGGTTGCGCATGATAATTTTTTAACGAAAAACAGTATATAAAATAGGTAAAAACCAAATTTAAATACTGAAAAAAGTGTGAAAAAAAAAGAAAGCTATTGCATTTGAAAATAAAATATGGTAGCATGAGAAAGTACTGAAAAGCCAATAAAAAAGCCGAATACATAAAAACGTAGAAAATCAGGAAAAAGAAAATTTAAATTTAAAAGAAGAGATTTTAGATTTATTTTTTTTACTAAAAGATTGTTAAAAAAATAACAACGTTTTTCGGCAGATTTATTATGAAGGAAACAAAATATACTGCATATTATGAGCGGTGTTTTGTACCACAAAACCGAAGGGAGAATTCAAAATGGCAAGAAAAGTAGTTTTAGCAGGCGCATGCCGTACAGCAATTGGTAAAATGGGTGGAGCATTAAGCAATACTCCAGCAGCAGACTTAGGTGCAATCGTTATCAAAGAGGCATTAAGAAGAGCAGGTGTTAAACCAGAGATGGTTGACGAAGTTAAAATGGGTTGTGTAATCCAGGCAGCTCAGGGACAGAACGTTGCACGTCAGGCTTCTATCAAAGCAGGACTCCCAATCGAAGTTCCAGCAATCACGATCAACGTTGTATGTGGTTCTGGTTTGAAATGTGTCAATGATGCAGCTACCATGATCATGGCAGGAGAAGCTGATATCGTTGTTGCAGGTGGTATGGAAAATATGTCAATGGCACCATATGCTATGACAAAAGCCCGTTTCGGATATCGTATGAACAATGCAACGATCATCGATACAATGGTTAACGATGCATTAACAGATGCATTCAATCATTATCATATGATGATCACAGCAGAGAACGTATGTGATAAATATGGAATCACAAGAGAAGAATTAGACGAGTTCTCAGCAAACAGCCAGCAGAAATGTGAAAAAGCGATCGCTGAAGGTAAATTTGCAGATGAGATCGTTCCGGTTCCGGTTAAAGTGAAAAAAGAGATCGTAGATTTCGTAACAGATGAAGGACCTCGTGCAGGTACAACAGCAGAGTCTTTAGCAAAATTAAAATGCTGCTCTGGTAAAGAGGGTGGACTTGTTACAGCAGGTAACGCTTCCGGTATTAATGATGGTGCAGCAGCAATCGTTGTTATGAGCGAAGAGAAAGCAAAAGAACTTGGTGTTACACCAATGGCTACATGGGTAGCCGGAGCACTTGGCGGTGTTGAACCAGAAATCATGGGTGTTGGACCTGTTGCTTCCACTAAGAAAGTATTAGCTAAGACAGGACTTACAATTGATGATATGGATCTGATCGAAGCAAACGAAGCTTTCGCAGCTCAGTCTATCGCAGTTGCAAGAGATTTACATTTCGATATGTCCAAAGTTAACGTTAATGGTGGTGCAATCGCACTTGGACATCCAGTAGGAGCTTCCGGATGCCGTATCCTTGTAACATTATTGCATGAGATGCAGAAGAGAGATTCCCACAGAGGTCTTGCTACATTATGTATCGGTGGCGGAATGGGATGCTCTACAATCGTTGAGAGATAATTAATCAGACAAAACTGTCCGGAAAGCGGGTAACTGCTTTTCCGGGCGTTTCCATTACATATTAAAAATTCAGAATGAATTCAGGAGGTACTAACATGAAAGTTGGTGTTATTGGTGCAGGAACCATGGGACAGGGTATTGCAAAAGCATTTGCTCAGGTAGAAGGATATGAGGTAGCTCTCTGCGATATTAAGCAGGAATGGGCTGACGGCGGAAAAGCCAAAATCCAGAAAGGTTATGCAAGACTTGTAGAAAAAGGAAAAATGACACAGGAAGCTGTTGATGCTATCCTTGCTAAAATCACTCCAGGATTAAAAGAAGACCTTTGCGCAGACTGCGATCTGATCGTAGAGGCAGCATTCGAAGATATGGGAGTAAAGAAAACAACATTCCAGGAATTAGATAAGATCGCAAAACCAGAGTGTATCTTTGCTTCAAATACATCAAGCCTTTCCATCACAGAGATCGGAAATGGTCTTACACGTCCAATGGTTGGTATGCATTTCTTCAACCCTGCAGACCGTATGAAATTAATCGAAGTTATCGCTGGTGTAAATACACCGGATGAGACTGTTGAAGCTATTAAGAAAATCTCTGTTGAGATCGGAAAAACACCTGTACAGGTAAATGAAGCAGCAGGATTCGTTGTAAACCGTATTTTAATTCCAATGATCAACGAAGCAGCATTCATCAAAATGGAAGGTGTATCTGATATCGCAGGTATCGATGCAGCTATGAAACTTGGCGCAAACCATCCAATGGGACCATTAGAGTTAGGAGATTTCATCGGTCTTGATATCTGCCTTGCTATTATGGATGTTCTTTACAAAGAGACTGGCGACAGCAAATACCGTGCATGCCCATTGATCCGCAAAATGGTTCGTGGTGGTAACCTTGGTGCTAAGAGCGGAAAAGGATTCTATGTATACAATGCTGACCGCACAAAAACACCAGTTGACGCTCAGTAATTAACAGATATTAAGGTTTAGGAGGATTTGAAATCATGGATTTCACTTTAGACAAGAAACATGAAATGGCGCGTTCTCTGTTCAGAGAATTCGCTGAAAACGAAGTAAAACCTCTTGCACAGGAAACTGATGAGACAGAACAGTTCCCAGCAGAGACAGTTAAGAAAATGGCAAAATATGGATTCATGGGAATCCCGGTACCAAAGGAGTACGGCGGACAGGGATGTGATCCATTAACATATGTTATGTGTGTAGAAGAGTTATCAAAAGTTTGCGCTACAACAGGTGTTGTTGTTTCCGCACATACTTCTCTCTGCATCGATCCAATTATGACTTACGGTACAGAAGAACAGAAACAGAAATATGTCAGACCACTTGCTACAGGCGAGAAACTTGGTGCTTTCGCATTGACAGAACCAGGTGCTGGTACAGATGCTCAGGGTGCTCAGACAAAAGCTGTTTTAGACGGTGACGAATGGGTATTAAACGGATCAAAATGCTTCATTACCAATGGTAAAGTTGCAGATGTTTATATTGTAATCGCTATCACAAGCATTACAGAGGACAAGAGAGGAAGAAAGAAAAAGAACTTCTCCGCATTTATCGTAGAAAAAGGTGCTCCAGGATTCTCCTTCGGAACAAAAGAGAAGAAGATGGGTATCCGTGGATCTTCTACCTATGAATTAATTTTTGAAGACTGCAGAATTCCAAAGGATGCGTTACTTGGACCTGAAGGAAAAGGATTCCCAATCGCTATGCATACATTAGATGGTGGACGTATTGGTATTGCTTCCCAGGCACTTGGTATTGCAGAAGGTGCATTAGAGCGCGCAATTGCTTATACAAAAGAAAGAAAGCAGTTTGGTCGTTCTATCGCACAGCAGCAGAATACACAGTTCAAGTTAGCTGATATGGCAACAAGAATTGAAGCCGCTCAGATGTTAGTTTATAAAGCAGCAATGGCAAAAGCAAACCAGAAAGTTTACTCTGTAGAAGCTGCAAAAGCAAAATTATTCGCAGCAGAGACAGCAATGGCTGTTACAACAGAAGTTGTTCAGTTATTCGGTGGATATGGATACATCAGAGAGTACGATGTAGAGCGTATGATGCGTGATGCTAAGATCACAGAGATTTATGAGGGAACAAGCGAAGTACAGCGCATGGTTATCTCAGGTGCATTGCTTAAATAGACGTGATCTAGCGGATTGAAAATGGATGGAAGAAATATAGAATCACGCTTGCGAGAATGAAATATTTCTGACAGACATTTGAGAGCGCAACGCGCACGAGAAACACGAAGTGTTTCGAGTAATCCGCGATTAATGAAAATATAATAACATAAGGAGTGGAAAATACATGAATATCGTAGTATGTATTAAACAGGTTCCTGATACAAAGGGTGGAGTAAAATTCAATCCAGATGGAACACTTGATAGAGCAGCAATGCTTGCTATCATGAACCCAGATGACAAAGCAGGTCTTGAAGCAGCATTAAGAATCAAAGATGAGACAGGAGCAAAAGTTACAGTTCTTACCATGGGACTTCCAAAGGCTGATGCAGTTCTTCGTGAAGCAATGGCAATGGGAGCAGATGATGCAATCCTTGTAACAGACAGAGTATTAGGTGGAGCAGATACATGGGCAACATCTACTACAATCGCTGGTGCTCTTCGTAACTTAGATTACGATCTTATCATCACAGGACGTCAGGCTATCGATGGAGATACCGCACAGGTAGGACCACAGATCGCTGAGCATCTTGGTTTACCAGTTATCTCTTACGCAGCAGACATCAAAGTTGATGGAGATTCTGTTATCGTTAAGAGACAGTATGAAGACAGATATCACGAATTAAAAGCAAAAATGCCTTGCTTAGTGACAGCACTTTCTGAATTAAATCAGCCACGTTACATGACACCAGGTGGAATCTTTGATGCATGTGACAAAGAAGTGACTGTTTGGGGAAGAGCAGACTTAAAGGATGTTGATGATTCTGACCTTGGATTAAAAGGATCACCAACAAAGATTGCAAAAGCATCTGATAAAGTAGCAAAAGGAGCTGGTGAGAAAGTAAATCTTGATCCAGCAGAATCCGTAGCATACTTGATCGGTAAATTCAAAGAGAAACACATTATCTAAAAAAATAAGGAAAAGTGGTGAATAAGATGTCATTAGAAGAATATAAGGGAGTATTTGTCTTTGCACAGCAGGTAGATAACGTATTAGACGGTGTTGCATTTGAATTGCTTGGCAAAGGTAAAGATTTAGCAAAAGACTTAAATACAGAAGTTACAGCAGTATTGATTGGCTCTGGCGTCAAAGGATTAGCAGATCAGTTAGCAGAGTATGGTGCAGACCGTGTTATCGTTGTAGACGATCCTGAATTAAAAGAATACAGAACAGAGCCATATGCACATGCACTGGCATCTGTAATCAATGAGTACAAACCAGAGATCATGTTAGTTGGTGCAACAGCTATCGGACGTGATCTTGGTCCTACTGTATCAGCAAGAGTTAAAACAGGTCTTACAGCAGACTGTACTTCTCTTGAAATCGGTGATTTCCCATTGGTTGCTGCTCCAGGAAAAGAATCTGAGCAGAAACACAATCAGTTGTTAATGACTCGTCCAGCATTTGGTGGTAACACAATCGCTACAATCGCTTGCCCGGATAACCGCCCACAGATGGCAACCGTTCGTCCAGGTGTTATGCAGAAGATTGCTCCAATCGCTGGTGCAAAAGCAAACGTTGTTGAATTCAATCCAGGATTCACACCTAACAACAGATATGTTGAAATCCTCAATGTTGTAAAAGCTGTAAAATCTACAGCAAATATCATGGAAGCTAAGATTTTGGTATCTGGTGGACGTGGAGTAGGTTCCAAAGAGAACTTCAAACTGTTAGAGGACTTAGCAGAAGTTCTTGGCGGTACTGTAAGCTGCTCCCGTGCTGTTGTAGAGAATGGCTGGTTACCAGTAGATCTTCAGGTTGGACAGACAGGTAAAACAGTTCGTCCACAGATTTACTTCGCAATCGGTATTTCTGGAGCAATCCAGCACGTAGCAGGTATGGAAGATTCTGATCTTATCATTGCAATCAACAAAGATGAAGATGCACCGATCTTCGATGTAGCTGATTATGGTCTTGTTGGAGACTTAAATAAGATCGTTCCGGCATTGACAGCAGCTTTAAAGACTGAACTTGGTAAATAAACCGGAGTTTAACGGACGTAATGCCGCAGATTCTGTGGTGCTTTTATAGGTTGTGAAGGGCAGATATAAGCGTCCTCTCACAAGTCAGAATTTTATATGTAATGAAAAAGAAAAACGGTATAAACGAAATATTATGTTTCTGTTCGCTGGGCATTCCGATAGGCTTCTGAGCAACAATCTTGAGAAGCAGTGCTTCCCAAGATTGTTAGAATCCTATCTCCATAGCTCACAAAGAAAATAATATTTGTTTATACCGTTTTTCTTTTATTTACGCTGTGAATGACTTGTGAAAGGACGCTTATACATGCCCATTTACGCTATGAAGCGCACCACAGAATCTGCAATTTCCCATATCCTTTGGCGTTATTATCCCATTGAATATCGTCTAAGTCGAAATGAGAAATATTATATTTCTTTGAAAGTGCATTTGCTAGATAGGTTTTTCCTGAACCACTGCAGCCAATAATATGTATTTTCATAAGTCAGTATCCTCCACACACTGGAATTTGAATCTATCGAAATCTTAACCTGTTAGCGGCTGTTGTAAGCCGTTAATAAAACCCTCCAAAAGCCTTGAAAATAAATGGTTTATCGCAAAATGCTCACTTTAACTTATTATACGATTTCACACTGTTTTATTCTTCCCTTGGAAGCTGATAAGAGCAAACGCAAGGGCAAGAAAATCTGATAACAAGATATAACAGAATGTGGCAATCGGAGAACTGTGACGTATGTGCGAATATATTATACTGGAGGATTTGCTGTATGGACAAGTACATTTTTGATGAAAGCAACGGTTCATGACATGAATTGCAGGGTGATTATTATATCCCTTGTCTGATACTTTCCGAAGAAGAAACACAGCCTATCGGCTTATGGGGACAACGCCACAGGCAGAAGAAATTGTAAAGACTGATTTGATTTATATCTAACATATAGGAACACTGGAAAAGCTGCTAAACTATTCGGCGTTCCACGCCTTATGGAGATAGATTTTTTCGTATTTTGTGATATACTTCAATTATCAAAAGAATGTGACGATATTCTGTTAACAATCCTGATATCGGAGGTGCAAGTATGGAAAGAATTAAAACCTTAAATTATTATCAAAAAGGTATCATTATTGTGATGGTTGCTATGATACTGATTTTTGCGGTGATTTATCCTAAGACAATCTCAAGAGTTGGTTATAGATACAATGATGAGATTCTTGTTCCGAATCAGGAAAATGGAAATATAGTGTATTCTGGCAAAATCAACGGAGTGCCAACTCAATTCATCGTATCAAAAGAAAAGTCTATTGTGTTACAGCACGGTGACAAAACTTATGGTCCTTACACTATGAAAGAAGATCCTACAGCCATCCCAAAAGATGAAGAATTAGCAGAGCAAATGATTGGTGTTGAAATCTGCAATAACGATAAGGTGCTGTTTCGTGGTGGCGTATTAGACTTTGGTGATGATTATTGGCTTTATAATGAAGATGGAACTTTAGATAACTTCGGATTTACATATGTAACTGGCGATGGAATCGAAAGGGATGAAAATGGTAATGTAATTGATAAAATAGAGCCATCTGCTTCCACGATTTATGAATTGATAAATGACCCTGAATTGACACATAAGGGCGAAGCACTTGCTTGGTTTGGGGCTGCATTTATTTGTGTTCTTAATGTTCTGTCTATTTTATTTGCGGACGAATTATTCAGATGGAATCTATTATTTCAGATTCGAAATGTAGAAAACGCAGAACCATCCGATTGGGAAATAGCAGGAAGATACATAGGCTGGACAGTTATGACTATTATGTCATTGGTTATTTTTATTACAGGATTACAATAATTATAGTATTTGATTATACGGATATTCAAAAGAACACCCTGCAATGTTGATTTTCTATGTTGTGATTATCTGTCCCTGTCTTGGGAGTTCTTTCTCTGCTTCGGCTGAGAGTTCTGTTTGTTCTCTTCCTGAAGCTGTCTGAGCCTGTTACGCACGCTTTGTTTTTCGGGCGGTCTGTGCTGTTTCTCAGCAGGTTTCTGTCCGTTCTTAACTGCCTGCTCCCATTCTGCAAGGTCTTGGTTACGATTCGTAGCACCCACCACAAATGAGCGATTTTCTGTATATTTTTCTGAACACCTAATCCTACAAATTCCGATTGACAAAATCATGAATATCATATTCTACCATAATCACATATACAATTCTATTTTATTCCGTTAAAATTCATTAAAAAAACCTAATTCATTTATTTCAAGAATGCAGATTGAGTTTTGACCTCCTATAGGCACTCATCCCATACCCCGCGAGTTCCATAACGTAAATTGCAGATTCTGTGGTGCAATCCATAACGTTGATTGGGCAAATATAAGCGTCCTCTCACAAGTCATTCACAGCGTAAATGAAAGAAAAACGGTACAGACAAATATGATTTCCTTTGTGAGCCATGGAGATAAGACTCTTCAGAGGCTTATCGGAATGCCTGGCGAACAGGAACATCATATTTCGTCTGTACCGTTTTTCTTTTCATAAACCTATAAAATCACGACTTGCGAGAGGACGCTTATATCTGCCCCTCACAACCTATAAAAGCACCACAGAATCTGCGGCACTACGCCAATTAAACTCCAGTTTAAGGGTGAAGCAGTTTTTTCTGATAAAAGCCAAAACATTTCTGAAGCATTTCTTTGTTTACAGAGTAGTATACTTTCGTGTCTATTTTTTCAAGACGGATCAGGGAGGCTTCTGCAAGCTGCGACATATGATGGGAGATAGTCGCGGCAGTCAGACCTGAATATTTGACAAGTTCACCGGCATAAGCAGGTTTTTTACTCAGATAAGACATAATTTCAAAACGCCTCTTGTCGCTGAGGAGTTTCAAGGCGTTTATATAAGCTTCTGAATCTTCAATGTAGTCTGGCGCATATGGATTTTGAGGCTTCACATATTCTCCATATAAAATTCCAAGAACAATTTCATAAGGGGAAGATAAAACTTTATTTTCTGCAGATAAATCTGCGTGGAAACCAAGTTCAAAAGGCAGGAAAAAGGAAATATAAAGCTTATATCCAAAGGGGTTGTCAGGGAGATTATTTAAAGGAAAAAGATGTTCCGCAAAAGGAACGATTCCACCCTGGTTTGTGATTTCATTTGTCCAATAGGAAATAAAATTTTGCGCATATAATTCAAGTTGTGGCTCAAAGTTGATAAGCGTCTGATACGCATAATTTAATAACGGAAGCGCTTTTTCCAGATGGGACTTCCAGTGGACAAAAATATCCTGGATTTTCCAGCGGATTTCCATAGGGACATCCATTTCCATAATGGCTGCAACGACATCTAAGGTTGAGATATTTTTTTCAGAGGAAACGTTGTCTGTCTGCTCATCAGAGTCTGTATCACGCAGATACATATGGTTGTATCTTTTTATCATGGTTAAAAAGAGCTGGCAACGCCTGGCTTCGGTAAGATTCAACAAAAAATCAACATAAGAAGCAAAGTCTGGATAATCTAAATATTCAGCAGGGTGCTCGGTAAGAAAGAGAAAAAGACTGACATTTTCATAATCTTTTTGCGCAATTGTGATTTTGCAAAAATAAGAGTTGAGCAGATCAGTATCATTTTTCAACTTGTGCGCAGTCTCGGCTTTGATCTTTTCCAACAGATCAAGCAAAGCAGAATTTGCAGTCAGAAGCTGCTTTTGATCAAAATGGATATGCAATTCCGCCTCGGCTTCTGTAATCTGTTCCTGTAAAAGTTTTCCTGATGCAATTACTTTTAATAATTGAAAAGCGGTGTTTAATGCATTTGTTTTCATATAGGTTGACATAATGTTTCCTCCAATCATGGAAAGGTTGTAATATCATTTGAAATTAGCAGTTTTTTGTATAATTGCTGTCAATGTTAGATATATATCTAAACGATATTAGATGTATATAAAAATAAATATTGACAACCGTCTAACATCAGTATAACATAAAATTAGATAAACATCAAACAAATGTCGACAAATATGTTTATGAATATCTAACAAAGATTGACTGTAGTCAAAATGTTTGAGCAGAGATATAAAGTTACTGTTGATCAGGTGCAAATCATTTGTTACAGAAAATAAGAAATGTGCCTGGCGAATGTAGTGATAGAGTCAGATGGAAGAGTAGGTGCATAAGCATGGAACAGAATAAGAAAATTGGATACAAAGATATTTTTAAACAAAAAGAGTATATGAAAATGATGGTGGCAGCCTTAATTAACCGGTTTGGAGATTCAATTGACGCAATCGCTTCCACATGGATTGTATACGAACTGACGGGCAGTGCCGTCTGGTCAGCCGTGATATTTGGTGTGAATAAAGTACCATCAGTATTTGTAACTCCGCTCGCAGGTGCGTGGGTGGAGGGAAGGAATAAGAAAGTAATTATGATTATTACGGATTTGATCAGGGCATTCTGCGTGGCATTTGTTGCGAGTGGATATTTACTTGGATTTTTGCAGCCGTGGATGTTGCTGGTTACGACGTGTATCATATCGACAGTGGAGGCATTCAGAGGACCAGCGGGCAGCGCATTGACACCGCGGGTATTGCAGGCAGAATATTATGAGTATGGAATGTCTTTGATGTCAACGTTTTCGTCCGTTACAGAACTTGCAGGAACTATGGCTGCAGGCGGTATTATCGCTGTGATTGGAGCCGCTGGTGCAATTTATCTGGATATGGCAACATTTCTTTTGTCTGCATTGATCATCTGCTTTGTGAATACCAGAGAAGAGAGAAGCAGATCACAGATTTTTGATGGAAAAGCATATATCACCAATTTAAAAGAAGGGTTTTCTTACGTCCGGAAATCGCATGAAGTATGTTATTTGATGGTAGTAGTTCTTTTTATGAATGGAATTTTAGTTCCACTAAACAGTCTTGAGGCACCGATGGTGGATGAAATTTTGCACGGTGGGGCAGAAATGCTTTCATTATTAAGCGCGGCATTGACCGTTGGTATGCTTTTCGGTTCTGTAACGTATCCGGTTGTGAAAAAACATATGAGTGGCAAAAAAATTATGGTGATAGCCTGTGTAGTAGTGGCTGTTTTTTATATAGGAATCCCATTGTGTGAACCATTTTTTGTAAATTGGTTGTTCCGGTATGGTGTGGTGATTGCAAACAGTCTGGCATTAGGATATGTGGTTGCAGCTACAGGAGCTTTTTTGTCAGTTGCAAGTGTCAAATATGTGAATCAGGAGTATCTGGCGAGAACCAGCGGTATCATGTCTGCGGCAAGCATTGCAGCGATGCCGGTACTTTCGTTCATCATCAGTGGATTGGTCAGTTTTGTGACAACAGCGCAGTGTTTTATTTTTGCCGGTGTTTGTGCACTGCTGGAGTGTATCTGGATTTTGAAGAATAAAGGAATTGAAGGAAATATGTAAAAAATGGAAGCGGGCAGAAAACAAAGTGTATAAAAGTTAAAAACAAATTGATAAACCTTTCACAAAGTGTTATGCTATAAATGCGTGTCTGAATCTACCTGATATGGCGGTTACAGGCATGACAAAATACATCATCATAGAAAAGAGGAAGAGACTATGAACAAAAACAAATTCTCCACAAAATATCTTGTGGAAATGGCATTATTAGTTGCCATTATTTTACTCATGGCTTTTACCCCGATTGGTTACATCAAAACAGCAGGATTAGAAATTACCCTGATTGTTGTACCGGTTGCGGTAGGAGCTGTAACATTAGGACCGACAGCAGGTGCAATCTTAGGAGGGGTATTTGGAATAACAAGCTTTATCCAGTGCTTCGGAATGAGCCAGTTTGGTGCATTACTGCTTGGAATTAACCCATTCCTGACATTCCTTGTATGTGTTCCGACACGTATTCTGATGGGATGGCTTACAGGACTTATTTATCATGGATTGCGAAAAACAAAGATTCCGTCAGCGGCATCCGTTACGATCGCCAGCCTTTGCTGCCCATTATTGAATACAACATTCTTTATGGGAACGCTTGTGACATTATTTGCATCCACCATGCGTGAATCTTTTGGTATGGGAAAGGTACTTCCGTTTATCTTTGCATTCGTCGGAGTAAATGGTGTTGTCGAGGCAATTGTATGTTTCGTTGTGGGAACTGCAATTTCCATGGCTTTGAAAAAAGCATTGCGTTACAGCTAAAACATTGCTTAACTTAAGAAATGCCGCTTGCAGGATGTGGTGCGGATTTTTAGATTGAATTTTATGAATCCGGCTATGAACGGAGTATTGCTCCCTAGCGCAGGCGGCAGAGATTTCTCAACTTTTCCAGATCGTCAGAATCCGGGTGTGACAAAGCACAGTCAAAATTTTTGATCAATGCATCAAGGTTAGCCGGATGCTCAGGATTTTCTTTCATTTTCATATAGCGCTCCCGCACAGACTGCGGCATTTTTCCCTGACACATATATTCTCCGATAATGGTATTGCTTGGATCTATGGACTGTCTGACCTGTCCGAGGATCTTTTGAAAATATGCATCACTTCCACCAAAACCGGCTGTTCCGAAAAGAAAAATCCGTCGGTTTTTTAAAGTTGATAACAGAGTTAGTGTCTCGTTGTCAGCATTTCCCTTATCTGTCCAAAATCCGATATACAATAATTCTGATGATGGTACTGGTGTCTTGATCGCACCAAAATACTCACAGCCCTCTTCGGGCAGCGTTTCATGGATCGCATCGGCAAGCTTCTTTGTATTACCTGTTAAACTGCTGAATAAAATCGAATATTGATCTGTTTTCATATGTTATCGTCTCCTTATGTAAAAGCTGAATCACTGGATGAACCTGCTTCATAAAAGCGCAATTTGGCAGATCCATCACATCATGATATTATCATAATCGTAAATACCTGTCTATTTGATTGAAGTTTTGTACTTCAAAAAGAACTATGTATTTTCTTAGTATTATTGGAAAAATTAAGTTTATGGGTTATAATAGCAATCAGACGAATTACGGGGCAGACTTTATAAAATAAGACAGTAATCATGCCTCACAGAGACGAAGGAGGGCGTAAAAATGCCAGAAAACAGCAGTTGCAGCAGTGCATCTACATGTAGCAGGGAAAGCTGCGAGGGATGTCCAAGCAAGGCAAAAGGCGGAAGCGGAATTGCCAAAGAGCCAATGAACAAAGCTTCTAATGTAAAAAAAGTGATCGGTGTTGTCAGTGGTAAAGGTGGAGTTGGAAAATCATTTGTGACATCTTCCCTTGCATGTGCCATGAACAAGGCTGGATATAAAGTGGGAATTATGGATGCTGATATTACAGGACCGTCCATTCCGAAAATGTTCGGAGTACATGGACAGGTTTACGGTACAGAGGATGGCATGGTTCCAATGGCTGCAGAGAATGGGATCAAGATCATGTCCGTCAATCTATTGTTAGACAACGAAGAAGATCCGGTCATCTGGAGAGGACCTGTCATAGCAGGCGTTGTAAAACAGTTCTGGAACGAGACAGTATGGGGCGATATTGACTATTTATTTGTAGATATGCCGCCGGGAACCGGTGATGTTCCGCTTACGGTATTCCAGTCACTTCCTGTAGATGGAATCGTCGTTGTGACATCACCACAGGAATTGGTACAGATGATCGTGAAGAAGGCTTACAATATGGCAGATATGATGCACATTCCGGTACTTGGCGTTGTGGAGAACTTTAGTTATCTGGAATGTCCGGACTGCGGTAAAAAGATCAATGTTTTCGGACAGAGCCATGTCGATGAAGCAGCAAAAGAGCTTGGAATCCCGGTATTTGGAAAACTGCCGGTCGATCCGGCTTACGCAGAGAAAGCGGATGAAGGAAAATTCTTTGAGATCGACAATCCATATTTAGCAGATGGTGTTGAGGCTTTGAAAAATTTATAAGATGTAGAAAAGGAAGGTATTGCATGCGATATCTTCCTTTTCTATTGTATCCAATCAATTCGGAACCGGACCGCCAAGCGCAAAGGCAAAACAGAAAAGCAGAATAAGGCAGAGCGGATATGCAAACGCGAGCAATCCTGCAAACAAAAAAGCATGTTTGTGTGTGGACTTCTTATGACTTAACCGTAAAAACCATATGCCAAGAAAAAATAAAATAATAGGAAGGCATACAAATAGAAAACCGAAGGATTGCATTATGTCAACCAGAAATATCAGTGCAATCAACAGGACGATAAAGAGTGTCACAAGGGCGATGCGTTGCTGTTCTATTTTTCTTTCGTAAGATGCAAGATCAATCACGTTTTGAAATGCATCTGTGGTATCTGGAGCGGAAACGGTTGTTTTTGGCAGACGCTCTGATTTCATCAGTTCAAGCAGGCTGATATCAAGAACATCTGCTAATGGTTCAAGAAGTTTGATATCAGGAAAGCCAACACCCGTCTCCCTTAATTAAAGATATTGTTGGGTAAAAAAGAAAGGTCAGTCGATTTTGCCGATGAAGCGGTAGTAGATTTCTACTTCCTGCTCACGGCTTCCGTCCTCGCCCTTGACAGCTTCGTGGACGGTTATTTTTTCAATTAGAGTGTTCAGAAGTTCGGCGGTCAGCTCCACAGGGTTGACATACTGTTTCATCAGGGCAATCCACTTTTCAGCATCCGCTGCGGTCTGTACGGCGGCTTCCATCGTTTCGTGAAGCTGTCTTATTTTTGTTTCAAGCTCCTTTTGCTCGTTCTGGTACTTCTCGGACAGCATATTGAAGTTATACTCGGTTATGCGTCCGGCAGACCAGTCCTCATACATTTTAGCAAACAGCCCGTCAACCTCGGCTTTACGCTTCTCTGCCTTTTTCAGCTCCGCAGCCTGCTTTTTCTTCGCAGAGTTTCTTTCCCTGTCGCTGGCATTGAGCAGGCGTTTCAGCAGCTTGTCCTCGTCTTTCTGTGCCAGCATAGACCAGTATTGCAGTCTTGCAAGCACATAGGCATACAGTACATCATAGCGGATATAGTGCATGGAACACTGGCGTAATCCCTGCCCGTTCTTGCTGCAATGGTAGTACCCGTATGGGTTCTTATTCTGCTTGTTTTCCCCATAGGCTAAAGACCATCCGCAGTCTGCACATTTTATCAATCCTGCGAAAATCTGTGTCGTACCGTTTCTGCGTTTCCTGCGTCTGCTTGCAATCAGCTCCTGAACTTTTTGGAACACTTCTTCAGAAATGATGGCTTCGTGGGTATTTTCTACACGATACCATTCTTCCTGCGGCTTCCGCACCTTTTTCTTGTTCTTGAATGAAATGTTGCTCTGCTTGTTGTGAATGCTGTGACCGATGTAGGTTTCCTCTTTCAAAATGCTCTTGACCTGTGCTATCGTCCACGCATAGGCTTTTTCTGCGGGCGCACCGGCGTAGATATTGGCGAAAGTCCCGTATCTTTCATAGTTCAGCCAGCCGGGGGTAGGTACTTTTTCCTCCACCAGAATCCGTGTAATGCTGGCGGCTCCACGCCCGTGTACAGCAAGGTCAAAAATCTTCTCTACAATCCAGCGTGTTTCCGGGTCGATCAGAAGATGACCTTTTTTGTCCGGGTCTTTTACATAGCCCAGCGGTGCATAGGCTCCATAGTGTGCGCCATTGGCAAATCTTGTGTGCATGGCAGCCTTGACCTTTTTGCTGGTCTGTCGGGCGTGCATTTCATTCAGGATGTTTAAGAACGGTGCAAGCTCGCTTTCTCCGTTGATGGTGTCCACATTGTCATTGATGGCAATGTAGCGTACTCCCTTGCTGGGGAAATAGATTTCCGTGTACTGACCGGTCAGGATATAGTTTCTTCCCAGACGGGATAAGTCCTTTGTGACAACGCAGTTGATTTTCCCGTCTTCGATGTCATCAATCATCCTTTGGAAACTTGGACGCTCGAAATTTGTCCCACTCCATCCGTCGTCAATGTACTCGTCTACAACGGTCAGCCCATGCTCTGCGGCATACTGTCTAAGCATCATGCGCTGGGTCTGGATACTGCCGCTTTCCCCCTGTAATTCATCGTCACGGCTCAATCTCAAATATAGTGCAGTGTTATAAATCGTTGTATTGTATGGTTGTTTCACGGTTAAAAATCCTCCTTCTAAAAGAAACAACCCACGCTTATACAATACTCGCTGGTACAAGTATATCATAAGCGTGGGCTGATTGACAGTCGTTATTCCGTATTTTTTCAGGAAGCGGCGGCAGCGTGCTGGATCACATCTTCCAGCAGGCTGTCAAGCGGCTTCCCATCCTGTGCGAAATGCTCCGATACCTTGATACGGACTTTCCCCATGACAAAATACTGGGTGCCGTCTTTTTCGGTAAGCAGGGTGCCGCTGTTTTTGTTATTGCTCTCGTTTTTGCTTTTTGCCATAGGCAGTTACCTCCATAAATGAAATATGCCCGACAAGGGAATGTCAGACAGGTGTACAGCCGCAGACTGTCTCCGTGTCAACCAAACCGTGTCAACCGGCAGAAAAGACTTTGAAAACAATCCATAGGCGCTCTATTATTACTTTTTACTTTTTCTTTGATTTCTTGGTTGACATGGTTGACAAAGGAGAGAAATGCCCCAAATATCAGGCTTTTCCCCGTCAACCGGCTGTCAACCAAAGCGTCAACCAAACTGTCAACCGGTGGCTTTTCAGAATGGAAGTTCCATTTGCCGGGCTTCTTCTTCCGTGATTTCCTGAAAACCGTCCCCCTCCGGCGGAGCTTGGTTGACACGCTCCCAGCCTTTTTGAGAACCGTATTTCTTATACCGCTTCGGGCTTTTGTAGGCTACCCAGCCCTGTATGATGCCGCCCGCAATGCCGGTATTCATAATCTCGCAGATTGCCCGTGTCTCCCAGTCTGCCGGGGAATTTAAGTTCCCCAGCGCTTCCTCATAAAGCTGCTTGGAACATACCCTGTCGCCGGTGTAGTCCTCCAAATAGGCGTAGATCATGCCGGCCTGTGTGTCTTCCTGCATAAAGTCCTGCTGGTGGGCGTTCAGGTATCGGTTCATTTCCATGCTGAATGACAGCTTATACTTCCCACTGCGATAAACCGTCATGGCTTCCGCCCACATCTGTTCGATATACGCCCTCGCCGCCGCTTCATCGTCCAGTATGTGAACCTCCGCCCGTTCCGGGTACACCGTCACGGGGAGAAAGCGCCGGTTGCCGGTGCGGTCACGGGGCAAAAAGTCCTGCCGGTTGGTCGTCCCTCCAAATACACATTGCCGCAGCCGGTCTGCCGGATGTGTCTCATACGGCACTTTGTAGGTTTCTTTCTGGCGGCTTAAGAATGACTTGATTTCCTCAATACTCTTGGCGTTGGCTGTGGCAATCATCTCCGACATCTCGATAATCCAATGCCCTTGCAGCTTGCGGTACACATTTTCATCGTCCAGCTTTTTCAAATCGTCTGAAAACCATTCGTCCCTGCCTGCCAGCAGCCGGAAAAAGGTAGATTTCCCGGCTCCCTGACCACCAACCAGACAGAGCATGACCTCAAACTTGCTCCCCGGTCTGAATACCCGCCGGATGGCTCCCATCAGGAACAGTTTCAAGGCTTCATAGGTGTATTCGTCCGTATCGGCTCCCAGAAAGTGATGCAGGGCGTAACGGATGCGCTCTGTGCCGTCCCATTGCAGGCTGTTCAGGTAATCCCTGACCGGATGGTAGCGGTTTTCATTGGCAACAATCTTGATGGCGCTCTGCACCTTTTTCTCGCTGGTAAGCCCGTAATTTTCTTCCAGATACAAAAGCAGGTAGTTCATGTCCATGTCGGTCAGCGTGGTACTGGTGCGCTCCCAGCCCAGCGGCTTCACAATGTCAATCTGCTCCGTCAAAAGGTTCAGGCGCAGCGCCCCACGAAACAGCGGGTCACGCTGGAACACCGTCAGGCAGTTTCGGATGCTGTTCTTCACGCCGCCTTTCTGCGTCCCCTCTAATGTCTCCCGGATTTCTGCTGGTGTCTGCGCCGGTTCCATTGTGTCCATCGTCTTTTTGACCGCTTCCTGCGTTTCCAGCGGCAATCTCTGAAATTCGCTGTTCAAGCCGCAGCACCTCCTTTCCCTGTGCGGCGATCAACGCCGCTTTTTCTTCTATTTCTCCGTATAACAAAATATCCAAAAGGTATTCTGTGTAGCTTATCCTCTGCAACGCTTCCACAAAAAGAGGATGCCAGATGGCATCCTGCGGCTGTGGGGCGTATGCTGTTTTCCAATGCTCCAACAGGCGCAGATAATCGCATAGCACCCGGAAACAATACCGTTCCGTTTCCTGAAATCTCTGCTCCGCTGATTTTTGTCGGGGCTGTGACCTGTTGTGACGCTTCCTATCTGGCGGCGCATTGCCGGATTTCTCATAGGAAACGCCGAAGTCCTCCGCAAGCCTGACCGCAGCTTCCCGTTTCCCCAATCCATGCAGCAAAGCGGAAAAGTCGATCACATCCCCGGAAGCCCCGCAGCCGAAGCAGTAAAAGCGGCTGTCCACTTTCATGCTGGGCGTGCGGTCATTGTGGAATGGACAGCAGACCATGCCGTTTCTCCCCACCCGGATTCCATAGAATGAAGCAGCCTGCCGGGTGGTAACAGACTGTTTCACCGCTTCAAATACATTCAAATGCTCCCTCCATAAAAATGCCGGCAGCGGTAAAGCTGCCGATTATATCATAATTCCATCTCGTGTTTCTTTCTCTGTACTTCCTGTGGCTGCTCCCTCCGGCGCAGTGCGGTATCTACGGCGTTCTGCACCTGCCGCAGCCGTATGACTTCCTCCCGGAGCGGCTTGTGCTGCGGAGACAGTTCGGCATACTCTGTTTTTAACTGTGCGTATTCCTGTTTCCATGCTTTCAGGGCAATGGGTTTTCCGTCCAGTTTTTCTTTCAGAATACGGCGGGCGGCATAAAACAGCCGTAACTCCGCATCGTGGGATGTTTCAAATTTCTCCCTCTGTTTCTTAAACTTGATATTGTTCAATTCCGTATGAATAGGTTTTAGCCGCTGGTAATTCTCGCCCTCCCGTATCAATTCCTGCAATTCCTTTATCCGGGCAGATTTCTTTTTCATGGAGCCGCTTAATGCTTCAAATTCTTCACTGACAGAGGAAAGACGCTCCTGCAAATCCTCTAATGTGAGCAGCTTGTTTTCCGTCAGATAATTGACGGCTTCGGCAAACTGCTTTAAGTTTCCGGTTCTGGCTTTATTGCTCCATGCCCCTGCGTTGCGCTGGTTGTAATAAGCGATCAGCAGGTCGGCAAGGCTCGGTGTCTGGGGTTTGGAAAGTTCTTCTTTTACCTCTGCCATCCAGACAAACAGGGCTTTGATCTTCTTCCTCACATCCTGTATAAGCCGGTTGGTGGCTTTAATCCAGCGGTTCAGTTCCCCTTTCTCGGTGCGGATGCCCTTTGCTTCCATCTGCCGGACATTAGCTCCCTCGTGGACAGTAGGTATCAGGTCAAGCCCCTGCCGCACATAGGAACGGTGGTCGATACGCACATCCAGCCCTTTTTCCTCAAATTTTGTATTAACGGCTGCCGCCCACTGCTCCCGCCAGTGTTCCAGCGTTTCCGGCTCATGCCAGTCTGTTGTATGGACAGCGTTAAACATATAATCGCCGTTTTTATCCCGGATTCGGTTTCCATCTTCATCAAGAAGATATTCCCGCCGCTGTTTTTGTCCCCATGTGCCATCCGGGTTCAAAGGGCGCATGGTTGTCATCACATGGAAATGCGGGTTAGGGATGCCGCCGTCCTCTTTCTCCGGGTTGTGAAAAGCAAGATCGGCAATCATGCCTTTTGCCACAAACTGCTCCTGCACGAACTTCCTTGCCAGCTCCATGTTTTCTTCCAGCGTCAATTCATTCTGCATGGCAATATCAAAGGAATAGGCAAGCTGTGCTTTTGGATGTTTCTCGCAGCTCTCCACAGCATTCCAGAGGGTCGCCCGGTCAAGATATATTTCCGGCGCATGGGGCGGCAGCATGATTTCCGAAGCAATCACGCCGCCCTTTTTGGTGTAATCGCTGACTTCTCCATAGTAGCTGCTGTAAAGACGCTCCCCGGATCGGTAGGCTGCGCTTGCAATGGCGCTCTGACCGGCGCTACGCTTTATCTGTGCGATTGAAAAATGATAAAGTGCTATCCTTAGTCACCGCCTTTCTCCTGCCCGGAAATACGGGCGTGGTTCTCAGTGGCAGACCGGATGAAATGCTCCGCCTGCGGCAGATTCAAAATGTTTTCCATGAGGGAATAAAATTCCGCTTCGGATAGCTCCTTTGTCTGTGGCGCAATGCTCTCAACGGCTGCCCCACGGGTAATTAGCCGGTGCGTCCTCTGTTTCCGGGAACCGCTTTCCAGATACGCCTGCCGGTTTTTCAAACGCTGCATTTTCCGTTTTTCCCGTTCCAGCAGGACAGTGGTTTTTTCATATTCCTGCTTCAACTGTTCCAAAGATTTTTCCATGTTCTCACATCCTTTGCTGATAAGATAAAGAAAGACCATCCGCAGACAGTCCGTGTGTCAGTGCTTCTATAAAACCCGATGAAAAGGGAAAACCGCAAAGCGGATTTCTCTTTGCGGCGGGTACACAGGGGATAGCCGCTTTAGCGGCGCAAGGGGGTGTAGCCACCTTGTCGGAGCAAAGCGAACGCAGACCTCGGATTGCTGATTTTATCAGCGGCAGAGGTAAGCTCCGCAGGACGCACGATACATGGTCTTTAGACTATGTATAGAAGTGCGCCCTTAGTTCCTAAGGGATTTTGCCGTTTCCGGCAGTCTTGTCCTTTTTCTTTGAACGCTTGGAAAGATACTTCGGGCAGTCAACCACAACCGCCCGGAAGCTCTGTTTACATTCGTGCTGGCATTTCCGGCACAGTTCGTTGTAAGTGATACGGCTGCGGTCATTTAAGAAGAAAGACCATTCCTGCCGACGCTTGTTACTCATTCTTGCCATAACCGGCTCCTTTCTCCGTTTCTATCTGATGTACGCAGATAGGCTGTTTTGGTGTAGCGTCTCGGTATCATTTTTAAGGTTTTTTCCCTCTGTATGCCCCTTTGGAAAGTGCGGCAGTATTGCAGTCAGGGAATGATACCTCACGCTTATTTGTCGCTTCCCGGTACGGTTTCGGAGCCTTTTGCCATCCATTCAAAGAAAGCAATTTTGCTGACCTTGATAAGCCTGCCCCTGCGGAACGCCGGAAAGCCGGGGGTGTGTACCAGCTCATAGGCGCTCGCTCTTGAAATTCCCATAATCCGCTGGATGTCCGCCACATCCAGAACCAGCGGTAAATCCTCGTAACTGTTCAATCTCTTTTTATCGTTCATTCTGTTCCTCCCATAAATCAAATAGGTTAAAATGCTTCCTGCTGCCGTTCTCCCCAAAAGCCGTTTTCCTGCCCCATTCCTGCGGTGTTTCCCTACATTGGTGCGCCGGATGCGTCACTTCTCCTGCCGGTCATATCCCTTTTGGACGGTCATTCACTTGTCAAGGTACTGTGTGGCACGAAATTACCAACTGCAATCATCATAGCGGACTATCCTTGACAAAACAATGCTTCTGCGATACCATGAGTGTAACGGATATAACTAAATTATATAATTACCATAGACAAAGGCAGGGGATAGGGATGGAGAATCAGTTTATACGGCATGAGCCATGTTTTGAGAGGATTTTGTTTGTCCTGACGCTGGACAGGAAGAAAATGAAAGAGCGGATTTTGATTGGGGAAGAACAGCAGATCCGCTTCCGGCTGAACGGGAGCCAAAACGCAGAGGTGCTTTGTGATATGACACGCCCGCTGGGAACTTTTTTGATAAACTTTGAGCGTGACACGGACAGAGACTGGAACTTATACGGGCTTTCTCCACTGCGGCAAGCCCTCCACTCCAACCGATGGAAACAGCCGGAGCTGGAGCAGGCGGCAAGCGAATTTCTCTGGGGAAAATATCTTAGCAATGACCCTCTGAAAATGTATGTGGCGTTCCGTATTTGGAACAGCTATCTGCTTGCCAGAGAACCCCGTGACCGTAACGCTGCCTGTGACCGCTTCATGGATAAAATGAGCAGCCTGACCGGGGTATTCCATAACGAAGCCATGAGCTTTGACAGGGAGACAGGAAAACCGAAACATTTTCAAGCTGGCAGCCTTTATTTCAAAGGCGCACCGTCAGAAGATACCCGGCTTGACCTCTGGTTCCCGGACAACCGGCGCACAGAAGAATGTGTGTCTGCCTATGCGTCCCTCTACCCGTTGATTACCTATTATCTGAACAGGCTGAATGACTGGGGGCTTTGCTTCCGGCAGTGCAAGGTCTGTGGGAAATATTTTCTGGCAAAGAGCCAGCGGTATGAGTTGTGCAGCGATAAGTGCCGAAAAGCACAGGCGCTTCAAAACAAGCGGGAATTTGACGAGAGGGCAAGAGAAAATAACTATGACCTGCTTTATAAAAATGAATGCCAGAACTGGCGCAACAAAATAAACCGGGTAAAAAATACCGCAGGCTTTCCGGCTGACCGTCTGGAAAAAATACAGGCTGCCTTTTCCGACTTTAAGAAAGAAGCATTGCAGAGAAAAAAGGCTGTAAAAACAGGAACAGCCAGCCCGAAAGAATTTACGGACTGGCTGTATCAGCAGAGTAATGTAATTGTGGAACTGACTGAATACTAAATTTTTTCTCGTTGTGAGGTTTCTGTGACATTTGCCTGATGGCAGTATCGAAATTGCAGTAATTACTCATGCAAAATGCTTCTTCGTTTTATACACTATATCTATACGCTGGATCACCAGATGAAAGGAGCAAAAAATATGTCTGCAATTCAAAATGCGATTGAAGTGAGGAACTTAACAAAGATTTTTAGTGGCAGGGTTTTGTTTGAGAATTTTAGCCTGAATGTAAAAGCAAATACTATTCATGCGATTATTGGCCCGAACGGTTCTGGAAAGACCACACTGCTGCGCTTGATTACAGGGGTATACCAGCCAAATGCAGGGACAATCAACATTGCAGGGAAATATGCAATGCAGCTTGAAAATGACTATCTGTATGACGAAAAGACTGGTCTTGAAAATTTGAAAATTTTTGGAAAATACTTTGGATTTGAAATAAATGATCGTTCAGACGGCTATTGTACGCAATTAGGATTGACCGAGCATTTAGGAAAGCGTGTTAGCACTTATTCTAAAGGAATGAAAAGAAAACTGTCCCTTTTGATTGTGATTATGATGGGACGGGATATTCTGCTCATGGATGAACCAACATCGGGTGTAGACCCCATATCCAGAGTAGAAATCCGTAGTTTGATAGAGGCTCTAAAAGCTGACGGAAAAACGGTTATTATCACTTCACATGACCTTAGCGAGATTGAAAAGTGCGCTGATGATGTATCTATGATTAAAAATGGCAGATTGCTGTTTGATAAGGGTATTCAAGAAATGCAAGGACAATCATTGGAAGAAATCTTTATTAAGGAGGGCAATCGGCATGAGTAACATGGGAAAAGGCGCAGGCTACTATCTTACCAGAAGTAAAAGCCTCCTAATTGATACTGCGATTGTTGCCATTCTGGCGATTTTTATGAGCTTTGCAATGCAGATGGACGCCTTGCAGTCTAAGGGAGAAGATTATTTAGTCCTAATGCTCTATGCGGTTATTTTTGGTCTTACCTCCCTGCAATCCGGTGCTATGATTGTAGATTTGACAGCAAAGGATAAGGTAAGCCGGAGAATTGAATTTTTTGCAGCTTCTGGAATTGCGGTAAAAGAGATTATAAAACAGTATTCGATACAGATTTTCCGCTTTTCTGGTATTATCCCGTTCTTTGTTTTTATGAGTTGCTATTACTTTACCGACTGGACAATGAGCTTTGGGCGGATCGTATGCGTTTATCTTAGTATTCTTGTACTTAGTTTTTGTGAGATTGTCGCTTTGAATATCATTGTACTGGATGTGAAACGAGTAAAACTGTTCAAAAATGTTCTATTCTTTGGTAATTTTGCACTGGTTTATTTGATTGCGATGTCGGCAGAACGAATTACAGAGTTTGTGAATCAACATCATATAGGAATTGACTATTTGATTATTGTGGTTGATGTTGCACTTTGCATGATGTTTGCACTATTAAGTTTCTTTAAGGCTCGGCACATGAGCAACGAAGCAGTTATCAGGAGGGATGGCGAATGGGTTTGATAACCTTAAACCTTAAAAGGGTATTGAACTGGAATTTTATATTTATGAGTGCGGTAGCAGCTATCTTCGGCATGATCTCTCTGATGAACTTTGGGGATATTTCAGAGAACATTGTATTTGGCGTTGATATAAAGTATTTTATGCTTGATGGATACCTGTGCTTATTTATCTTTTTTGCCGGAGAAATAAGCAAGGATATGTTGCAGCAAGAAAAAATCACAAAGAGAATAGAATGGAAACTTGCTAATGGTATTAAAATCTCAAGTATTGTTAAAGAGAATCTGCTATCACTATGGATTGGAACGCTGATCCTTTTGTTTCCTCTACTTTTGATGATTTCCATTCGTCTGCCAAACCTTATCTTGTTATTAGGCACCTATTTTCTAATCCTTAGCGTATTGTATTCGGCATTTATAAATGTTTTGATTCTCTGGATTAGAAATATGAACTGGTTTAAGAGTATTCCTATCTTTGCAACACTGCTTCATATTTTGCTGGTTGTCTTAAAATGTGGGATATTTATGAAAACGAATAATGTGTGGGTGTTGCTACTATTTTCTCCAGTGAGTATAATAGTTTTGACTGCGTGTGGTTTATGTCTGATGACCAAAGAACGGATCGTATCATCATATTACTAACATAATGAATTTTAGCTGAAAGGAGGGGTGTCCTATGCAGGATAAACGCTTCTATCCGTATCTGCTTCTTCATGCGGGTATTGTGATTTTATGGGTTATATTGGATAGAACACATAAAGGAATTGCGAATGACGGAGCCATCAACTTATTGTCGATTGCCGTCTTGCTTTGTTATTTCAATCTGCTCTATCTTCATGTAATGACATCACGGCGAAAGGCAACAATATCTGAATGTGGCTGGAACCTGCTTTCTGTTTCCTTTATTGCGGCGCTGATGTATGATGGATTTTCTACCTTATACACGGGTGCATTTCTGGCTTTTGCATTGATTATCGGAATAATGCTGGTAAGAACTGACGCAAGCCGGGGGAAAATGGTTCGCTTGCTGTTTGGAATTGCGGCTATCATACTGTCGTTTTTCAATTTCCAAATTCTCCCTGCCATAACTATGTTAGTTGGAATGTTCATGGGAATTTTCCTTGATTATAGATATATAAATTTGAAACAGGTTAATATTCTTCCGATTGCCCAGAGGAAAGCAAGATATGTCCTCGCTTTTATGATTCCCTTGTTTACAGTCGTACTTTATTGCTTTGATTTGTCCACCCTACAAGTCAATGTATTTTTTCAGCTTATAATGCTTTTATTTGAGGCCTTTGCTGTCATTCATCTTGGCGACATGGAGGCCCGTTACAAGGAGTTGACAAAGTATTATGAATTAACGAACTATATTGCAAATGAGAGGGAAGATTTCTCAAGACTGCTTCATAACGATGTGCTTCAAGACATTGGAGGTGCCAAAAATCTCCTGTCGCTTCGCTCACCAGATGTTGATGAAACAAAAAGGATATTGTCTGATTTGGAATTGCGGGTAAGAAATATGATGAATTTCTATTCCTCTAATATCTTTTCGGGGTATGCTTCATGGGAACATATCGGATATATGCTTGACGCGATTAAGAAGCTGTACCCAAAGAAGAATATACTTGTAGATTTCACGATTGCCAGCGAAGCAAGGATTGCTTTGAAAAAAGATAACAGTTTGGAACAGACCATGCAGATAATCAAAGAACTTGTCAACAATGTTTATAAACACGCTGCCGCTACTTTTATCCATTTGGAAATCGCGCTAAATGAAGAAAGTAAACTCGTAATTACCTGTCAAAATGATGGAGCGAAACCAAATGACATTGAAAATATTCTTTCTTCCAAAGGTGGTATGCTGTTCTTGACGGTGTTGATAAATGGGAATGGTGGTAACATTCAGTATTTAGAGAAAGATGGTATTTTAACTGCAACGGCAGTTTTGGGGAGAAAAAATGAAGATATTACTATTTGATGATCACAGGATATTTGGAGAGAGTTTAAGCAAACTTCTGGAAGATTGGGACGAAATCTCTATCTGTCGCTATGTAAGTAATGAAACAGAGTTTTGGAATATTCTTTCCGTAGACGAATGGGACATTGTATTACTTGATGTCAACCTAAGAGAGCAGTCAAAAAGTTCTGGCATTGATCTGATAGAAACGATATATAGTAAAAAGCCAAAAATAAAGGTGGTTATGCTATCCTCTTATGATATGCCGGTTTATAGACAGGAGGCACTTAAAAGAGGCGCCGTAAGTTATATTGATAAGTCTGCTTCTGCTGACGAGTTGGTAAAAAAACTCACAGCTATTAGTAAAGGTCACAAATCCACTACGCCCCCTTTATTAGATCCCCTGACAGATCGTGAAGCGGAAATTATTAAGGCGATTGGAACAGGGAAAACAAAGCATGAAATAGCGCAAGAACTGTATATCAGTGAACGGACACTTTACAACCATATCCAAAGCATCTATGATAAGCTGGGGGCTAAAAATGCTATCGAAGCCTATAACAAGGCTATTGCACTTGGATATATCACACCCTTAATATGAGTTTAGGCAATAAGAGGGACAGATATATTAGAACACAAGTGACAAGTATGCACATTATGTAAGCAGATAGCAAAAACAAGTATCATTGAACGACTTCATCAAAACAATAAAGAAAAGCTGGGAGCAAAATTAAGTCTGCTTCCAGCTTTTTTGTATTTGCTATTGTATGTGGTTGACTAAGGAATATTGTTTAAGCGTGAGTTTGTGATATTGGGTGTGGTATCTTTAACTATGGGAAACTCCACGTTCCCACTTTGAGACAGCTTTGTCGGTCACGTTCAATTTCTGCGCTAACTGTGCCTGTGTCAAGCCCTTTTCTTTTCTTAATTCAGTGATAAAAATTCCTAATTTCTGATTATCCATAGAAGTTTTCCTTTCGATGTTTCCTGATGTACTATATTGTGAAAAAATGCTTACTTTTGCCTTCAGGCAAATGATACGATATGCAAAACCAGCTACTTATATCTTATAAAAACCTCAGAAAAATAGCAATCGACGAATCGTAGAGCCCCCTTTTTTACGTCTTATCACCGAAAAATTACCTCTTACCTCAAATCTATTTACAGGATCTGGAGCATCGAATATACTAAACTCAGTTAAGAAATCAAAGAGAGCTCGCATAAAATACATTAACAGTTTAGACATATAAAAATCTTAAGACGAGACAAAAATCAGCAATTGAAAAATGACAGAGGAGAAAAAGAGAGCGCGAAAAAGTTATGAAAATCAAAATTGAAATCGATGAGGGACTCCCAGAGGACGAAGTACTGATCCGGTGCAGGGGACTGACGGAACAGATTTCGGATGTGCAGAAGGCGGTGAGCGAAGTGATCAACACCTCGCAGAAATTCGTCTTTTACAGAGGAAATACAGAGTACTACCTGACCTTGGATGAAATCCTGTTCTTTGAAACAGACAGTGATGGGATCAATGCACATACGAGAGACAACATTTACCAGACAAAATACAAACTTTACGAGCTTGAGGAACTTCTTCCGGGAAGTTTTATGCGGATATCGAAATCTGCAATCGTGAATACCAGCCACATTTATTCAATCAGCCGGAACCTGACGGCATCAAGTGTGGTGGCATTTGCAGACACACACAAGCAGGTGTATGTCTCAAGATACTATTACAAACCATTAATCAATAAATTAGAAGAAAAGAGGTTACATCAATGAAATTAAGAAAAAACAGTGGAAAAATTTTATGGGGGTTATTTTTCATCCTTGCAGCAGTTTATGTGGTAGTCAGCAAACTCTGGATCATGCCGGAGATCAGTGTGTTCAGTGTTTTATTGACGGTATTCTTTATCTGGCTCTTTTTAAATGGTATCCGCAACGTGAATTTCTGGGAAATCCTGTTTTCCATCGCATTTATATGTATCATATATGATGACTGGCTTGGAATCACAGCTCTCACACCGTGGACCGTTTTGGGCGCAGCGTTACTCGGAAGCATTGGACTTTCTTTGATCTTCAAAAAAAAGAGCGGACACAGCCCTTCCATTTCTTTTGAGTATGACAGTGACAGCGACAACGAGGATGAGAAGTACATTGGTGAAAATATAAAAATCGATAACAATTTTGGCACAGCCATCAAATACGTGAATTCCGATAACTTCTGTATGGCGGATGTGGATAATAGCTTTGGTTCGCTTACCGTATACTTTGATAATGCCATTATCCAGTCCGGAAGTGCAAAAATCAAAGTTGACAATAGCTTTGGCGAAACAAATCTTTACATTCCGAAAGAATGGAAAACAGAGAACAACCTTGGTCAGGCATTCGGAAGCGTCAAAACACATGGCGTATGTGAGGGAAGCAGCAACAATACTTTGAAATTAAAAGGTGAAACAAGCTTTGGTGAGATTAACATATACTATATCTAGCTAAGACTTTCTTACAAGTTATTCACAGTGTAAATAAAAGAAAAACCGTACAGACAAATATGATTTCCTTTGTGAGCTTTGCGAACAGGAACATCATATTTCGTCTGTACGGTTTTTCTTTTTCATTAACCTAAGATATCACTTAGTTAAGTTTTGATTTATTCATCGTGATCCTCATAGCTTGTATCTTCATGCAGGTTCGGTATCATATCAATACCACGGTTTGAATCTGCCTCAACATCCTTTCCAAAGTGATAATCATTGCCAGGTAAAATTGCATTTAAGAGAATACCGGCAATTGCAGCAATTGCAAGGGAAGTTAAAGTAATATCAGTTCCAGCAACGGTAAAAGTAAGTCCGTTAGAAAATCCAAGACCACATACGAAAATAACACCGGCAATGATCAGGTTGCGCGATTTTGTCAAGTCTACGTGGTTTTCTACAACGTTACGGACACCGATCGCAGAGATCATACCGTAAAGCATAAAGCTGACACCTCCGATGATCGCAGAAGGCATAGAACCGATCACTTCTGCCATCTTTGGAATAAAGCTTAAAATAATTGCATACAAAGCAGCGATACGGATAACCTTCGGATCGTGTACCTTACTTAACTCAAGAACGCCTGTGTTCTCGCCATAAGTAGTATTTGCAGGACCACCGACTAATGCGGAGAGGGAAGTTGCAAGACCGTCACCGATCAAAGTGCGGTGAAGTCCCGGATCTTCGATAAAGTTTTCTCCGACAGTTGCAGAGATGGCAGACATATCACCGATATGCTCCATCATGGAAGCAAGGGCGATCGGAGCCATAACCAAAATAGCGGAGATATTGAATTTACAGATAGAAAATTTAGGAACACCTACCCATGCAGCAGATGCGATATTTGTAAAATCAAGGATTGCGGAACCATCTGCATTTGTCATTCCAAGTGCATTGAAAATCAGTGCGGCAGCATAGGAAACAACAACACCCATCAGGATCGGGATGATCTTAAACATTCCTTTTCCCCAGATATTAAATACAATAATGGTAGCCAGTGCAATAAATGCAAGAAGCCAGTTTGTGGAAGCGTTGTTTATGGCAGAGCCGGAAAGACTTAAACCGATACAGATAATGATCGGACCTGTTACAACAGGTGGAAGGAAACGCATAACTTTTTTTACACCTGCAAGACGGATGATAAGAGCAAGTATTAGATAAAGTAAACCTGCTACGACGATACCGCCACATGCGTAGGAAAGTTTGTCTGCGTTGGACATATCGGCAAAAACGCCGGTGTCAAGATTTGCGATAGTCGCAAATCCGCCTAAAAAGGCGAAGGATGAACCGAGAAATGCAGGAACCTTGAATTTGGAACACAGATGGAAAAATAATGTTCCCACACCTGCGCAGATCAAAGTAACCTGAACGTGAAGTACATCTTCACCAAAGTAGCTGTTTACTAAAATCGGTACGAGAATGGTTGCACCGAACATAGCGAACATGTGCTGTAATCCTAAGATTAACATTTTTGGGACGCCAAGAACGCTGGCGTCACGGATTGCTCCGTTCTTTTCGTTCATAAAAAACTTCCTCCTTAAAAGTAAAATGAAAATGATAAGGTTTTATGATTTACCTCAAATTAATTTATTATAGCATAGGAAAACGGGATGTTACAATAAAAAAATGCAATTGCTTTTACTTGAAGCGTGAGAAGGGAACGTGGTACAATGGGTATCAGCAGGATTCCGACGGGAAAACGTCAGAACATTGGATTGGCAGACTGAGGATAAGTCTGTAAAACAATTCAGGAAGAAAGGATTTACCATGGATATTATTTTGAAACTCTCTGAAGAACTTGGTATCAAAAAAAGTCAGGCAGAGGCAGCAGTGAAATTGATCGATGAGGGGAATACCATTCCTTTTATCGCCAGATATCGTAAGGAAGTGACCGGTTCTTTAAATGATGAGGTGCTCCGTAATCTATATGAGCGTCTTACCTATCTCCGAAATCTTGAAGAGCGTAAGGAGACTGTTTTAAACAGCATTGAGGAACAGGGAAAACTGACAGATGAATTAAAGGCACAGATTCTTGCGGCTGAGACGATGGTTGCAGTGGAGGATTTATACCGCCCTTACAAACCAAAGCGCAGAACAAGAGCTACGATTGCAAAGGAGAGGGGACTCGAACCCCTTGCCAATGTGATCACTCTACAGATGTTAAACACACCGCTTGAGGCAGAGGCTGCCAAATTCATCAATCCGGAAAAAGAAGTCAATTCCGCAGAGGATGCGATTGCCGGAGCAAAAGATATTATCGCCGAGGCGGTTTCAGACGAGGCGGATTACCGTACGAGAATCCGTGACCTTACCATGAAAAAAGGTCATGTGACTTCCACGGCAAAAGATCCGGAGGCGGAATCTGTTTATGAGATGTATTATGAGTTTGATGAGCCTGTGAATAAGCTGGCTGGGCACCGCATACTTGCGTTAAACCGCGGTGAGAATGAGAAGATCCTTAACGTGAAAGTGGAGGCGCCGGAGGAAGATATTTTACGTTTTCTTGAGCGGAAAGTGATCACAAGAGACAATCCGAATACAACACCTGTATTAAAAGAAGTTGTGGCAGATGCTTACGACCGTCTCATTGCGCCTGCGATCGAGCGTGAGATCAGAAGCAGTCTCACTGAGATGGCAGAGGATGGTGCGATCCGTGTGTTTGGCAAGAACTTAGAGCAGTTATTGATGCAGCCGCCGATCGCAGGACAGGTTGTGCTTGGCTGGGATCCGGCATTCCGCACCGGATGTAAACTCGCAGTGGTCGATCCGACCGGAAAAGTGTTAGATACGACTGTCATTTACCCGACCGCACCACAGAACAAAGTGGAAGAGGCAAAGACGGTATTAAAAAAACTTATTTCCAAATATCATATCACATTGATATCACTTGGAAATGGAACTGCGTCAAGGGAATCTGAGCAGGTGATCGTCGATTTATTAAAAGAGATTCCGGTAAAAGTACAGTATATTATCGTCAATGAGGCGGGCGCATCTGTCTACTCAGCAAGTAAACTTGCGACAGAGGAATTTCCGAATTTTGACGTGGGACAGCGAAGTGCGGCTTCCATGGCAAGACGTTTGCAGGACCCTCTGGCAGAACTTGTAAAAATTGACCCGAAATCCATCGGTGTCGGTCAGTATCAGCATGATATGAACCAGAAAAAATTAAGTGAGGCGTTAAGCGGTGTGGTTGAGGACTGTGTGAATAAAGTCGGCGTGGATCTGAATACTGCTTCTGCTTCTCTGCTGGAGTACATTTCCGGTATCAGCAAAGTGATCGCAAAAAATATTGTAGCTTACCGCGAAGAAAACGGAAGATTTGGATCCAGAAACCAGCTTCTAAAAGTGGCAAAATTAGGACCGAAAGCCTACGAGCAGTGTGCCGGATTTATGCGTATCACAGATGGTAAAAATCCATTGGATGCTACCGGTGTGCATCCGGAGAGTTATGATGCCACAAAGAAGCTGCTGGATAAATTAGGATTTACCATGGAAGATGTCAAAAACCGGAATCTGGATGGTATTTCTAAAAAAATCTCCAATTATGACAAACTGGCAGAAGAACTTGGTATCGGAGCCATCACCTTACAGGATATTGTGAAGGAATTGGAAAAACCGGCGCGTGATCCGCGTGAGGATATGCCAAAACCTATCCTGCGCAGCGATGTCCTTGAGATGAAAGATTTAACACCGGGCATGGTTTTAAAAGGAACCGTAAGAAACGTTATTGATTTTGGTGCATTTGTCGATATCGGAGTACATCAGGATGGCCTGGTCCACATTTCACAGATGAGTGACAAATTCATCAAACATCCACTCGAAGTCGTCAGCGTCGGTGATATCGTGGAAGTGAAAGTCATGAGTGTCGATCTGAAAAAACAGCGTATCCAGCTTACGATGAAATTGTAATTGTTTAAAATGGAATTATAATTGTTTTAAAATTGATATTGACAAGTGACAGACATATGCATAGAATAGACATGTAAAACAAATAAGGAATTCTTCGGGGCAGGGTGATACGATAACGTAGATTCCCGACCGACGGTGATCTGGCGATCAATGAATGCCAGAAAGTCCGTGACCTGCGCAAGCAGCTGATCCGGTGTGAGTCCGGAACCGACAGTATAGTCTGGATGAGAGAAGAAAGCGTGTTTTTTAGCATGTAGAATTTAACAGGGAAACCTGTATAAGCCCCGGATATTCATATATCCGGGGTATTTTATTACACGTAATATTCACCTCGAATTCCAAGTTCAAACAGAAAAGGAGACGAGTGACAATGAGCACACAAACAGCAACCGTAAACAAAACAGAAAAGAGAGTCAATGTAAGATACCTTACCGTAACAGCAATGTTATCCGCAGTAGCGTATATTTTAATGTTTCTGGATTTTTCAGTGCCATTCATGCCAGCATTTATTAAAATGGATCTTTCAGAGCTTCCGGCATTAATTGGTTCATTTGCAATGGGACCTTTATGTGGTGTCGTTGTATGTTTGATCAAAAACGTACTGCACTTATTCATCACAACGACAGGCGGCGTCGGCGAGTTATCAAACTTTATTTTAGGCGTAGCCTTTGTGCTTCCGGCAGGACTCATTTACAAACACAAAAAGAACCGTAAATCTGCACTGATCGGCTCCCTGACCGGTGCAGCATTCATGGGAATCTTTAGTATTGTTTCTAATTACTTTCTTGTATATCCGGTATATTACAACTTTATGCCGGAGGAAGTGATTTTGGCAGCTTATCAGGCGATTCTTCCATCTGTAAAAAATATTTTACAGTGTCTGATCTGCTTTAACATGCCATTTACCATTGTCAAAGGAATGTTTTCCGTTGTGATCACGTTCCTTACTTACAAACATATCTCCCCGATTTTAAAAGGAAGCCAGAACCGTTAAGTATGAAAAAGCTGCTGGAACAGGCGGGCGGACAGTAACGAAAAAATTGGAAAAGACGTATTTGATATGCGTCTTTTCTTTTTTTGCAAAAAATGATATACTTTTTTTGTTAAAGAACAGGAGGCCAAATCCTCTCCTCGCTATAGAGCTCGGATTTTGCTTCGCAAAACAAGGAGGCCAAATCCTCTGCTCCTGCATGGGCAGTCGCATTTTGCTTCGCAAAACAAGGAGGCTTAGGATTATATGCAATTTGATATAAAGTTAAAATCTCAGGATATGTACCGATTTAATATGTATCAGACCTACACAGGATTTCATGGATGGTTTTCCATTATTGTATCCATTATTATTTTTATTGTGGCGGGCTTAACATATGGTGGACTAGACATTACCTATACGGTTTTGTATATTGCGTTTGGCATTATCTTCCTATTATATATGCCGGTCACGCTGTGGCTGCGTTCCAAGAGTGCACTTGCAGCATCGGAAGTGCTGCGTGGAACATTACATTATCTTGTAGATGAAAACGGATTTACCGTTTCCCAGGGGGAGGAGAGTGCAAACCTTCCATGGGATCAGATTTACAAAATGGTAGCGACAAAAAGCAATGTTTTAGTTTACAGCACAAGGATCAATGCGTATATTATTCCGAGAGAGCAGTTGGGGGAACAGTATAAGGAACTTGCAAAAATTGCAAATGAGAAGCTGCCAAAACATCGTGTAAAAATGCAGTAAGGGACATTTGACAGGAAGGATAGCGATATGAAAGAGACAATGATCGAGACATTTTCTCCTGAAGAGACACATGCCCTCGGAAAAAAAATCGGGCAGCAGGCAAAACCGGGAGATGTATACACATTAATTGGAGATCTTGGTGTTGGAAAAACTGTATTTACGCAGGGAATTGCGGAGGGTCTTGGTATCAGGGAACCAATCTGCAGCCCGACATTTACCATCGTACAGGTTTACGAGGAAGGGCGTATGCCGTTCTATCATTTTGATGTTTACCGTATCGGGGACATTGAAGAGATGGATGAGATCGGATATGAGGACTATTTTTATGGAAATGGTCTGTGCATGATTGAGTGGGCAAATCTGATCGAAGAGATCCTGCCGGAGAAAAGACATGATATTTCTATTGAAAAGGACTTGGAAAAAGGCTTCGATTATCGTAAAATTATCATTCGAGAGTTAGATTAGCAGGAAAGGCAAAAAACGTTATGAAAATATTAGGGCTTGACAGTTCAGGACTCGTCGCAAGTGTTGCGATCGTAGAGGACAATGACTTAAAGGGCGAATATACCGTTAATTATAAGAAAACACACTCCCAGACACTTCTCCCGATGTTAGATGAAGTGGCAAAAATGATCGAATTGGACTTAAATTCCATCGATGCCATCGCAGTTTCCGGTGGACCGGGTTCTTTTACCGGACTTCGTATCGGTTCTGCCACAGCAAAGGGACTCGGACTGGCGCTTGGGAAACCGTTGATCCACATCCCTACAGTGGATGCTCTTGCATACAATCTCGCAGGTAACAGAGACATCATCTGTCCGCTGATGGATGCAAGAAGAAACCAGACGTACACAGGCTTGTACCGTTTTGACGGAAATCAGATGGAAATTATAAAACCGCAGTGTGCAGTGGGAATTGATGAGATTATCGCAGAAGTGAACAAACTCGGACAGGCAGTTGTCTTTTTAGGGGATGGCGTGGCAGTGTTCGAAACATATATCCATGAAAACTGCACAGTGCCATATACCTTTGCACCAGCGCATGTGAACAAACAGCGTGCGGGAGCAGTGGCAGCACTTGGAGAGATCTATTATACAGAGGGAAAAACAGAGACAGCGGAGGAACACAAACCTGATTATTTAAGACTTTCCCAGGCAGAGAGAGAAAGACTTGAAGGGGAGCAGAAAAAATGATTCAGATTCGGGAAATGCAGGTGAGAGATACCGATGCAGTCGCAGAAATAGAACGGCAGATATTTTCACAGCCGTGGAGCAGACAGGGATTTTTAGATGCAGTCAACCTTGGTAATACGGTTTTTCTTGTAGCAGAGGAAAATAACCGCATCATTGGATATATTGGTATGTATCTGGCAATGGATGAGGGAGAAATTACCAATGTTGCAGTAGCACCGGTAGAGCGCTGCCATGGAGTTGGTGGTATGTTACTTACAGAATTATTAAAAATTGCAGAAAACAAAGGCGTCGCAAGAATTGTTCTGGAAGTACGTGCATCAAATGACAGTGCCATCAGGCTGTATGAACGCAATGGGTTTGTACAGTGTGGTATGCGCAAAGGATTTTATGAATTTCCAAAAGAGGATGCCTATGTAATGGTACATGGACACTGAGAGATAGTATAGAGTTAGAAAAGGAGAAATCCATGTTAGACGTATGTCTTTTAGGAACAGCAGGCATGATGCCACTTCCACACAGATGGCTTACCGCAGCGCTGATGCGCTATAACGGCAGCAATCTGTTGATTGACTGTGGTGAGGGAACGCAGATCGCCATCAAGGAAAAAGGATGGACATTTAAACCGATTGACGTTATTTGTTTTACCCATTACCATGCAGATCATATCAGCGGACTTCCGGGGCTGCTTCTCACAATGGGAAATGCGGAACGGACAGAACCACTCACAATGATCGGACCAAAGGGACTTGAAAAAGTAGTAAGTGCGCTGCGCATGATCGCACCGGAACTTCCTTTTGAGATCAGGTACATAGAATTGACCGGACCGGAAGAGGATATGGAGATCAACGGATATCATATTCATGCATTTAAAGTAAATCATAATATCAGCTGCTATGGATACACAGTCGAGATCAGACGTGCCGGACGATTCGATGTGGAACGAGCCAGAAACAATCACATTCCACAGAAATTGTGGAATCCATTACAAAAAGGTCAGACAGTCACAACGGAGGATGGAGTTACTTTTACCCCGGACATGGTGCTTGGAGCACCGAGAAAAGGAATCAAGGTAACCTATTGTACGGACACAAGACCAACAGAAAACATTGTAAAATGTGCAAGGCATTCCGATCTTTTCATCTGTGAGGGTATGTATGCAGAAAAAGATAAAATAGCAAAAGCAAAACAATACAAGCATATGACATTTTATGAAGCCGCAGACATGGCCAAAAGAGCCGGGGTGGAAGAAATGTGGCTGACTCATTTTTCACCATCTTTAGTTCATGCAGAAGATTATATGCCTGAGGTAAAAAAGATTTTTCCAAATGCTTATCTTGGAAAAGATGGGAAGAGTGTCGAATTACTTTTTGATGAAAATGAATAGGATTTTTGGATCCTGAAATGTTACATGTAGTTTGGATAAAAAGAAAGGCAGGGCGATTTTATGAAAAATACAAAATTTGTGATCATAATCGTGGTGTGCGTGTGTGTAATATTGGGCGGTTATTACTATCTCACCAATCGGAACAATGCAAAAGAAGAAGAGAATATTACATTGACAGAGATACAGGAACTGACGACGAAAAATCTGGATAAAAATTTTCCGGCTACTCCTCGTGAAGTTGTGAAGCTTTACAATCGTATTATCACCTGTTTTTATAATGATGAATATACGGATGATGAACTGTATGATCTTGGAGATCAGGCGAGAAAACTTTTTGATGATGAGCTGCTGGAAAATAATCCAAGAGATGAATATTTTAAGGATTTAAAAGAAGATATTTCAGAGTATCATGATAAAAATAAGACCATTGCGTCTTCTGCTGTAGACAGCAGCAATGATGTGGAATACAAAGAAGTAGATGGGGATGACTGCGCCTATGTGAAAGCTTCCTATTTTATAAAAGAGGGAAGCGCATACAGCAGGACTTATCAAATGTATGTTTTGAGAAAGGATGCAGATGGAAACTGGAAGATTCTGGTGTTCTATCAGGTGAATGGTGACTCTTCAGATGATGAATAAAGAGATAAAAATACTTGCAATCGAAAGTTCTTGTGATGAGACCGCAGCAGCCGTAGTAGTAAATGGCCGTGATGTCAGAAGTAATGTAATTTCATCTCAGATCGCACTGCACACGTTATATGGTGGTGTTGTACCGGAGATTGCTTCACGTAAACATATTGAGAAAATTAATCAGGTAATTGAACAGGCATTGTCGGATGCATCTGTTACGCTGGATGATATTGATGCAATAGGAGTAACTTATGGACCTGGTCTGGTGGGAGCTCTCCTTGTTGGAGTGGCAGAGGCGAAGGCAATCAGCTATGCAAAAAACATTCCATTGGTAGGTGTACATCACATTGAGGGACATATCAGTGCAAACTACATTGAAAATAAGGAATTAGAGCCGCCGTTTTTATGTCTTGTTGTATCAGGTGGACACACACATCTTGTGAAAGTACTTGATTATGGAAAATACGAGATCCTTGGCAGAACGAGAGATGACGCAGCAGGAGAAGCTTTTGATAAAGTCGCACGTGCCATTGGACTGGGGTATCCGGGCGGACCGAAAATTGAGAAAGTGTCACATGAGGGAAATCCACATGCGATGGAATTTCCACGTGCTAAAATTGAAGATGGACCATACGATTTCAGTTTTAGCGGTCTGAAATCAGCGGTATTAAACTATATTAACGGATGTAATATGAAGGGAATTGAGGTTGTGCAGGCTGATGTTGCAGCTTCTTTCCAGAAAGCAGTAACAGATGTGCTGGTTGGAAATGCGATGAAAGCAATCGATGAGTTTAAAATGGACAAATTTGCGATCGCAGGAGGTGTGGCGTCCAATGGAACATTAAGGGAGGCTATGCGTGAAGCCTGTGAGAAAAAAGGTGTGAAGTTCTATCATCCGTCACCAATTTTCTGCACCGACAATGCAGCGATGATTGGCGTTGCAGCTTACTATGATTTCCTGGCAGGAAAAAGGGATGGATTAGATCTGAATGCAATTCCAAACTTAAAACTTGGAGAACGTTAGTAAATAATTGGCTATAGAATCGATAATGGAAGGAACAGGGATGGAAAAACAAAAATATGCCGCAATTGTTCTGGCAGCAGGTTCCGGAAAGAGAATGAATTCCAAAGTGCATAAACAGTATCTTATAATACAGGACAGACCAGTCCTGTATTATTCGTTAAAAGCGTTTGAAGATAGTGCAGTAGATGAAATTGTTCTTGTAGTTGGAAAGGGCGAAGAGAAATTCTGCAGAAAAGAGATTGTGGATAAATACGGAATTTCAAAGGTCAAGGCTATCGTAGAAGGTGGCAAAGAACGTTATCATTCTGTGTTTGAAGGGCTAAAGCAGACGAGTGATGCGGATTATGTGTTGATTCATGATGGAGCAAGACCTTTTGTGAATCAGGACATTATCAGACGCTGTATGCAGGAGGTACAGAAATATCAGGCATGTGTTGTTGGTATGCCGGTGAAAGATACCATTAAGATTGCAGATGAAGGAGGCTATGCAAAGCAGACACCAGACCGGAAAAACGTCTGGATGATACAGACACCACAGACTTTTTCGTATGCACTCATTTACGAGGCATATGAGGAAATGTTAAAAACAGAGGATACTGCGATTACGGACGATGCTATGGTGTTGGAACGCATCAAAGGCAAAAAGTCAAAGCTGATCGAGGGAAGTTACCGCAACATCAAAATTACAACACCGGAGGACCTGCTGATCGCCAATGTTTATTTACAGCACCCGGAATGACAATACATTTGAGGGCAAAACAAAAAATATCAAAAAATGTAAAAAAAATGGTTGACAGAGAGGAGTTCTGATGATAGAATAAATCTCGCACTGATTGAGGTGCGAAACACGGAGAGGTATCGAAGTGGTCATAACGAGGCGGTCTTGAAAACCGTTTGTCCGCAAGGGCACATGGGTTCGAATCCCATCCTCTCCGCTCATTAAAAATACAATTGAGTTTGAAATTTTTAAAGAGCGAATTAAATAACGTGTAATATATTCGGAGAAGTACCCAAGCTGGCCGAAGGGACACCCCTGGAAAGGGTGCAGGTCGTTAATAGCGGCGCGAGGGTTCAAATCCCTCCTTCTCCGCTCGCTCATCAGATGATGAACGAAATAAAATAAAAAAAGTTGTTGACATGCACAGATGATTATGATAATATATCAGAGTTGCTGAAAACAACAGAGAACATTGATAACTGAACAGTGAATAACCTTGAAAGATTCTAAAGCGAACAAGTTCGCTCAGAAGAAATCAAAGATTTCTTCCGGGTTACAAAAAAAGATTTAGTTCGCGAGTAATAATTCAAGTCATCGAAAGATGAACGAACAGCTTTTAATAAAGCAAACCTTAAAAACAGTAAAACCTGAATCAAGATTCCGGTAGGAACTTGTTTCTGATTTAGAAAAGCCAGATATTCTGGCTGGATTAAAACTTTTAACATGAGAGTTTGATCCTGGCTCAGGATGAACGCTGGCGGCGTGCTTAACACATGCAAGTCGAACGAAGCACTTTTACAGATTTCTTCGGAATGAAGTTTTGGTGACTGAGTGGCGGACGGGTGAGTAACGCGTGGGTAACCTGCCTCACACAGGGGGATAACAGTTGGAAACGGCTGCTAATACCGCATAAGCGCACAGTACCGCATGGTACAGTGTGAAAAACTCCGGTGGTGTGAGATGGACCCGCGTCTGATTAGCTAGTTGGCAGGGCAACGGCCTACCAAGGCGACGATCAGTAGCCGACCTGAGAGGGTGACCGGCCACATTGGGACTGAGACACGGCCCAAACTCCTACGGGAGGCAGCAGTGGGGAATATTGCACAATGGGGGAAACCCTGATGCAGCGACGCCGCGTGAGCGAAGAAGTATTTCGGTATGTAAAGCTCTATCAGCAGGGAAGAAGAAATGACGGTACCTGACTAAGAAGCACCGGCTAAATACGTGCCAGCAGCCGCGGTAATACGTATGGTGCAAGCGTTATCCGGATTTACTGGGTGTAAAGGGAGCGCAGGCGGAAGGCTAAGTCTGATGTGAAAGCCCGGGGCTCAACCCCGGTACTGCATTGGAAACTGGTCATCTAGAGTGTCGGAGGGGTAAGTGGAATTCCTAGTGTAGCGGTGAAATGCGTAGATATTAGGAGGAACACCAGTGGCGAAGGCGGCTTACTGGACGATAACTGACGCTGAGGCTCGAAAGCGTGGGGAGCAAACAGGATTAGATACCCTGGTAGTCCACGCCGTAAACGATGAATACTAGGTGTCGGAAAGCACAGCTTTTCGGTGCCGCCGCAAACGCATTAAGTATTCCACCTGGGGAGTACGTTCGCAAGAATGAAACTCAAAGGAATTGACGGGGACCCGCACAAGCGGTGGAGCATGTGGTTTAATTCGAAGCAACGCGAAGAACCTTACCAAGTCTTGACATCCCGGTGACCGGACAGTAATGTGTCCTTTTCTTCGGAACACCGGTGACAGGTGGTGCATGGTTGTCGTCAGCTCGTGTCGTGAGATGTTGGGTTAAGTCCCGCAACGAGCGCAACCCTTATCCCCAGTAGCCAGCATTTTGGATGGGCACTCTGAGGAGACTGCCAGGGATAACCTGGAGGAAGGTGGGGATGACGTCAAATCATCATGCCCCTTATGACTTGGGCTACACACGTGCTACAATGGCGTAAACAAAGGGAAGCGAGACCGTGAGGTGGAGCAAATCCCAAAAATAACGTCTCAGTTCGGACTGTAGTCTGCAACCCGACTACACGAAGCTGGAATCGCTAGTAATCGCAGATCAGAATGCTGCGGTGAATACGTTCCCGGGTCTTGTACACACCGCCCGTCACACCATGGGAGTTGGAAATGCCCGAAGTCAGTGACCCAACCGCAAGGAGGGAGCTGCCGAAGGCAGGTTCGATAACTGGGGTGAAGTCGTAACAAGGTAGCCGTATCGGAAGGTGCGGCTGGATCACCTCCTTTCTAAGGAAATCGAGTAAAAGTTATTCACTGTTTAGTTATTAATGAGGACTGCCGGATGAGCAGACACGACAGACGCTGATTTATCAGCAGGATGGAATGGAAGTGAAGACGGATTGGACGAATAACTCTAGCGAGATGAAGCGGAAGCGTAATCGAGCGAGTTACGAGGACGATAGACAGTCCGGATTAGATAACTTCAAACTTCTGGTGGCGATACGCTTTTGGGAAACACCCGTCCACATCCCGAACACGATGGTTAAGACGAAAGCGGCCGATGATACTATACTGGTGACGGTATGGGAAAGCAGGTGGCTGCCAGATCAAAAAAAGAATAACTGGTTTTACCAGTGATCAGAGGATTCAAAGAATTGAGGCTTCTGATGACTGATAAAAATTCAGTCGAGATTGTACATTGAAAACTTCATACAGAGATAAGTATTGAGAAAAATATCTGTGAAAACATTTATTTAATCAAGACATCCGAGAAAACAAATAACCAAACGTAAACATAGTTGAAAAACTAATTACAAGCTTTTTAAAAAGCAGACCCCATTTCAAACGCTATTGAAATGGTAAAAGAGAGGTCAAGCAAAAAAGAGCGCAGGGTGGATGCCTTGGCACTAAGAGCCGAAGAAAGACGTGATAAGCTGCGAAAAGCTGCGGGGAGGAGCAAATATCCACTGATCCGCAGATGTCTGAATGGGGAAACCCGCATGAGCAACCCTCATGCATCCATACGCCAATCCATAACGTATGGAAGGGAACCGCCTGAACTGAAACATCTAAGTAGGGCGAGGAAGAGAAAGAAAATTTATCGATTTCCAAAGTAGCGGCGAGCGAAATGGAAAGAGGCCAAACCGGAGTGCGTGCACTCCGGGGTTCGGACCGCATTTAAGATCTGATGATCCTAGCAGAAAGGTTTTGGGAAAGCCTGCCGGAGAGGGTGAAAGCCCCGTAAGCGAAAGGAAAGCCAGCTGAGCGGTATCCAGAGTACATCGAGACACGAGAAACCTTGATGGAATGAGCGGGGACCACCCCGTAAGCCTAAATACTCCTTAGTGACCGATAGCGCATAGTACTGTGAAGGAAAGGTGAAAAGGACCCCGGGAGGGGAGTGAAAGAGAACCTGAAACCCTGTGTTTACAAGCTGTGGGACATCTTTACATGATGAACCGCGTACTTTTTGTAGAACGGTCCGGCGAGTTGCGGATGCCGGCAAGGTTAAGCACTTAAGGTGTGGAGCCGAAGGGAAACCAAGTCTGAAGAGGGCGCATATAGTCAGTATCCGCAGACCCGAAACCGGGTGATCTACCCATGTCCAGGTTGAAGTTGCCGTAAAAGGCAATGGAGGACCGAACGCACATCCGTTGAAAAGGGTGGCGATGAGGTGTGGGTAGGGGAGAAATTCCAATCGAACCCGGAGATAGCTGGTTCTCCTCGAAATAGCTTTAGGGCTAGCCTCGTTTTAGTCTTATGGAGGTAGAGCACTGAATTTCCGCGGGGGCGTCAAAGCTTACCAAAGAATATCAAACTCCGAATGCCATGTAGATGATGAACGGGAGTCAGACTGCACGAGATAAGTTGGGCAGTCAAAAGGGAAAGAGCCCAGACCGCCAGCCAAGGTCCCAAAGTGTGTGTTAAGTGGAAAAGGATGTGGGATCTCCAAGACAACTAGGATGTTGGCTCAGAAGCAGCCACACATTCAAAGAGTGCGTAACAGCTCACTAGTCGAGAGGTCCTGCGCCGAAAATGTCCGGGGCTGAAACACAACACCGAAGCTGCGGAATTGCGAATGCAATTGGTAGAGGAGCATTCTTAATACCGACGAAGCTGTACCGGAAGGAGCAGTGGAGGGATAAGAAGAGAGAATGCCGGAATGAGTAGCGAGAGAGAGGTGGGAATCCTCTCGGCCGAATATCCAAGGTTTCCAGAGTAAAGCTGATCTGCTCTGGGTAAGTCGGGGCCTAAGGCGAGGTCAAGAGACGTAGCCGATGGACAACAGGTTTAGATTCCTGTACCGCATATAAACAGAACTGTGGGGACGCATGGGGAGAGCATGGGCCGGGAATGGAAATACCGGTGCAAGCGAAGGAGGTGTGCAGCCGGCAAATCCGCTGCATGAGCCGAAAGCGTGACGCGGAGCGAAATGAAAGTAGCGAAGCATGTGAGCCCTGTGCCGAGAAAAGCCGCTATTGCTTTATATGTGCCCGTACCGTAAACCGACACAGGTGGATGAGGAGAGAATCCTAAGGCCGGCGGAAGAAGTATTGTTAAGGAACTCGGCAAAATGACCCCGTAACTTCGGGAGAAGGGGTGCCCATGAAAGTGGGCCGCAGAGAATAGGCTCAAGCAACTGTTTAGCAAAAACACAGGTCTATGCGAAACCGAAAGGTGAAGTATATGGGCTGACGCCTGCCCGGTGCTGGAAGGTTAAGAGGAGAGGTCAGCGCAAGCGAAGCTTTGAATTTAAGCCCCAGTAAACGGCGGCCGTAACTATAACGGTCCTAAGGTAGCGAAATTCCTTGTCGGGTAAGTTCCGACCCGCACGAAAGGCGTAATGATTTGAGCACTGTCTCGACAATACATCCGGTGAAATTGAAGTACCAGTGAAGATGCTGGTTACCCGCGCCAGGACGGAAAGACCCCATGGAGCTTTACTCCAGTTTGGTACTGGGATTCGGTACTGCACGTACAGGATAGGTGGGAGACTTTGAAACTTGAACGCCAGTTTGAGTGGAGTCGCTGTTGGGATACCACCCCTGCAGTATTGGATTTCTAACCAGTCACCGTGATCCGGTGATGGGACAATGCCAGGCGGGGAGTTTGACTGGGGCGGTCGCCTCCGAAAGGGTATCGGAGGCGCTCAAAGGTTCCCTCAGAATGGTCGGAAACCATTTGAAGAGTGCAAAGGCAGAAGGGAGCTTGACTGCGACACCGACGGGTGGAGCAGGTAGGAAACTAGGACTTAGTGATCCGGTGGCATAAAGTGGGATTGCCATCGCTCAACGGATAAAAGCTACCCTGGGGATAACAGGCTTATCACTCCCAAGAGTTCACATCGACGGAGTGGTTTGGCACCTCGATGTCGGCTCATCGCATCCTGGGGCTGTAGCAGGTCCCAAGGGTTGGGCTGTTCGCCCATTAAAGCGGTACGCGAGCTGGGTTCAGAACGTCGTGAGACAGTTCGGTCCCTATCCGGCGCGGGCGGAGGATATTTGAGAGGAGCTGTCCTTAGTACGAGAGGACCGGGATGGACGGACCACTGGTGTATCTGCTGTCGGCCAACGGCATGGCAGAGTAGCCAAGTCCGGAAGGGATAAACGCTGAAGGCATCTAAGCGTGAAGCCCCCCTCAAGATGAGATATCCCTCACAAAAGTGGGTAAGATCCCTTGAAGACTACAAGGTAGATAGGGCAGAGGTGGAAGTGTGGCAACACATGGAGCTGACTGTTACTAATCGATCGAGGGCTTGACCAAAGCGGAGAAAGACGGCAGGATGTAGGAAGTGGCATGGAGCAGACTTGTCTGCGGATATGGCACTTGGTACAGACGGAGTTTTGCGTAGCAAAATCATCGAGATGAAGCGAAGCGGAATCGAGATGACCGGCTTTCAAAAACGTTTGATTCTTGGACTTTGTATGAAGTTTTGAATGTACAAAAGACATTCTAAAAGAAGTAAAAGAAATATTCCTCGATAGCTCAATGGTAGAGCGCACGGCTGTTAACCGTGATGTTGTAGGTTCGAGCCCTACTCGGGGAGTTTTTTTAAATATAAGGCTCCGTGGTCAAGCGGTTAAGACATCGCCCTTTCACGGCGGTAACACGGGTTCGATTCCCGTCGGAGTCACTAGAAAAGTATGCCGATGTGGCTCAATTCTCGACAATTGAGGAGGAACGAGTCAATTGTAGGCAGAGCAGCTGGTTACAAATCAGCTGGAAAGTCACATGCCGATGTGGCTCAATTGGCAGAGCAGCTGATTTGTAATCAGCAGGTTATCGGTTCGAGTCCGATCATCGGCTTTTTTGAAGGAACAAGAGTCCTTGAACAAGGACCATTAGCTCAGTTGGTCAGAGCAACCGGCTCATAACCGGTCGGTCCTGGGTTCGAGTCCCCGATGGTCCACTCAAAAGAAAAGAATAAGGCCTAATGGCTCAGTTGGTTAGAGCGCCGCCCTGTCACGGCGGAGGTCGCGGGTTCGAGTCCCGCTTGGGTCGTTCTGGAAGTTTAGCTCAGCTGGGAGAGCATCTGCCTTACAAGCAGAGGGTCACAGGTTCGAGCCCTGTAACTTCCACTTGCATCAGTTTCTGGTGCAGAAATGCCGGCGTGGCGGAACTGGCAGACGCGCAGGACTTAAAATCCTGTTGTAGCGATACAGTACCGGTTCGATTCCGGTCGCCGGCATTCATCGAAAGGGCACTTGACAAGAGTGTTATAATAGATGAGAAGAAGTTAATAGAATATGTGTGCGTAGCTCAGCTGGATAGAGCACTTGGCTACGGACCAAGGTGTCGGGAGTTCGAATCTTCTCGCGCACGTATCTAAGTCCTTGAAATTTATTTTCAAGGACTTTCCTTATGTAACGGAATAATGAGGATAGAGGTTAAAACTTATGAGTGAAGTAAAAGAAATAAAGAAACGTATTGATTTTTTGGATTACCTGAAGGCAATTTGTGTTATTATGGTAATTATTACACATTATGATTGGGCAGATAAGGATTCTCCATTCTTTACAATGCTGATCAATATGGCAGTTCCTGTTTTTATGATCATTAGCGGTTATAATTTTGCTATGTCAAACCGAAAAAAAACAGGTGGAAATTTAAAGAAAATGTATGCGTGGGAGATGATAAAACCAAAACTGATTCGTTTTCTTGTGCCATTTTTTACAGTGTGTCTCATTGAAATTGTTCTTTTAGTGCTCGAGGACAAGCATATTAATCCACCACGGATTTTCCTTTTAGGAGCATATGGTCCCGGTAGTTATTATGTGCCTATCATGATCCAGTTATTGGTAATCTTTCCTGTTATATATAAGCTGGTAGAGAAAAATGCCAGACTGGGAATCGCATTGTCAGGCGCAGCAAATTTATTGTTCGAGATCGGTGTAAAAATATTTGATATGGATAAATACTATTATCGCCTGAACATTGGACGATATTTACTTTTGATCGCGTTTGGCTGTTACCTCTATTTATATCCGGAACACAGAGTGAAAAAGTATCAGCTTATCAGTATGTTTTTGATCGGACTGGGGTATATTGTTGCTGTGTTTGGATTTAATTGGGACATCATTTTGTTTGGTTATTGGAAAACAACAGCGATGCCGATTGCATTTTATATTTTTCCGATTATTATTTTATTGTTCCGAAGATATTATCATATAAAACTACCGGGAGTTATCGGAAATACGTTGACATGGATCGGACAGGCGTCATATCATATTTTTCTGGTACAGATGGTATATTATCATTTTGAACTTGGTGGTAGAATTATGGCAAGTACATGGTATATTGCACTTCCATTTAATATTTTGGTAACGGTCGCAGCCGGACTTGCATTTTATGAAGCTGACTGCAGGTTTATCAGGAATATGAAATATTTAAAATTCAAAGCAAAGCGGAGAGTAGCGTAAAATAACACAGGAGTGCGCAGGAAATATAAAAAAAGTAGCGACAAACGTCACAGAAAACGATATAATAAGTAAGGAAAAATTTTATGTGGGTTCTCCATGGATATGTACGTAATTGTGAATGAGTAAGCAGGATGCTGCAAACTGTATTTTAGATGAGATTATCAGAAAAATTGGAAATCGTGAATAGATAAGAAAGTGGCAGGTAGATTGCATGGAAGTATTGAAAGTACAAAAAGGTCAGATCGTTGCAAAAAAGAATGACAAAGTAAAAGAATGGTATTTTATACAGGAGGGTTCTGTCATTCAGAAGTATGCATTTGTTGAACTGGAATTGAAACAGAATGGCATTGTTGGTATTCTGGAGAATGACAGATTTCTTTGTGATTATATCGCAGCGGAGGACAGTGCACTGGCTGTTTTTCCATGTGAATCGTCGGAGGATCTGCAGGGGATTTTGTCAAATGATGCAAAGATCCGAAGATATTTTTTGAAGGCAGCGATTGAGCAGAGACAGCAGATGCTCCAGGTATACGCTGGTCTGGAAGTGAGATGCAAACAGTTTCATACGTTTATAGAGACGTTTTATAATGACTATAAAACAATCTGTAACCAGTATCAGTTAGAAGAACAGCCTTTTTCTAAAATGGATTATTTCCATTCTCTGGAAATGCGTCATAAAGCGGAAAAATGGGAGATGGACAACAGCAGTAGTCTGGTGACAAATTATCTGGAAGAATATCTGAATCTGCTGGAAAAGGATGATAGTCTGTGCGTTGGTGCAATTATGGAGGCTTCTGCACAGATGCGAAGAGTTGCGCAGGGAATCAGTGAGATGGTTGCGTATCTTCTATATAATAAGGATCTGCTGATCAGTGAATCCGGAAAAGATATTTTTCAGTTATTCTTTGATCTGGCGATTCGCGCAGGGCTGAATCATGAAGAATTAGAACCAATCAATAAAGAAGTGAAACTGATCATTGAACTGGTAGAAAAATTAAAGATTTATGATCAGAGAGTCATTGATTACCGCTGGAGTGAATACCAGAATTATGAATTTGGAAGCAATGGGTTAGAGGAAGTGGCATCTGTCGGAGTTTTTGGCGAAGACGAAGAAGAGTTTGAGAGCGATGAGGAAGAAAGCGAAGACTGCTTAGAACATATTCTTACCTACGCGGGATTTGATGAATCACAGATCGAGGATGTACGCAATAAGATCAGGGAATACCGGGAACTGCCGGATATGCTATCAACGGATGATGAGGCATACCGCATCAGAAAACAGCTGACGCCTGTTTTTTATGATGTATATTATAAGGTATTTATGCGTGCAATGCAGGAAGAGGGGCAGATAACGCCAATTCTGGAAATGTTCCTCAATTTTGGCTTTATGGATGTGCAGATGGTTGGTGAGGATAATGCTAATGCATTGTACGATCTGACAGAACATTTGGATCTATGCAATTCAGAGCATGTGTATACCATGTATGAGTGGCTGAAGGCAATTTATGAAGGACGGAAAGAGCCTTCCAAGAATGAATTTGATCTGGATTATAGCCAGTATTTATTAGAAAAACTGAAAACAAAGAAGATTACGGAAGCACAGATGAAACAACTTCAGGATAACCGGGAGCTGAAAGTAAAATATGAGATTCAGAACATGTTTACCTCTGGAAACCGTGCAACGTATGGAAAAATAACGACATTCTGTCCGATTTTAGGAGAGTATGATCTGATCAACTCTGTAGAAAAGATGCTTGTGACAGCAGAGCGGTTAGAGGAAGTTATCAATCAGATCCGTAAGATCGATTTTTCTGTTTTTTACAGAGAAGTATTATTTTCAGATCCGGACAAAGGAATTAACCATGAAAATATTATGAAAGAGGTATTGCCGGATATTATTCTTATGCCAAATGCGGGAACCAAGGCAATGATGTGGCAGGAGACAGCGGGAGTGAAGCGCGACACTTCAGCACGTTTTATGTTCCCTGTTTTTACTGCGGTAGATCTTGAAGATATGATGATCGAGACTATGGGTAGATATCGTTGGGAAATCTGCAGAAAGATCCAGGGTGTACATTGGAATGATATCCGTGAAAAATCCCTGACGGCGGAGTATTGCGATTATATGCAGTTTTACCGTAAAAATTTTGAATTGTCTGCTGATGCAAAAGAAAAGCTGAAAAATGCATTGTTCCGCGCAAAGAATAATTACAGGGAAGTTTTTGTAAAGGATTACCAGAACTGGATCAAATATGAGTCAAGAGGAAGCTATCGTCTGAACAAGGTTTCCAGACAGATACTGATGACTTATTGTCCGTTTTCGAAAGAACTTCGAAATGAATTGAAGGCAAACCCAATGTATCAGGAACTTCTGAACCGATATGATATCCAGAGTTCCAGAAGTGTGAAACGTATTCTTGCCGTTTACGACAAGTATAAGCGTGCTGGCGGAGAATTAAATCAGGATTTAAGAGATAATTTATTATATTATCAGATGTAAAAAAATCCATCGGAAAAGAGATGTAAACTTTTCCGATGGATTTTTTGTGTGTGAAATATCAATAGAAAAAGCCAAATGCAACCGCATCTGGCTTTTTCTGAGGGGAGTATAAATAATTAATAAGGGGTATAACTATGATACGTTTTCGTATCACAACGTTAGTATATCCTATCTATATTTAAAAAGCAATTTAAAAAATGTATATTTTGTGTGATTCTTCAAATAATAAAAATGCATGTGACAAAGTAATTTTACATGCAGAAAAAGAAGAAAATTTTGTACACAAAACAGGAGGACATTTTATCATGGCAAAGAACATGGATGGTACAAACAAGAGTGAAAACAGCTACGAGCAGAACAGTTATGAGAACAGCAATGGACAGAACAAGAGTGGTCAGAACAAATCTGCCAATAAGTCAACAAATAAGTCCACAAACAAATCCACAAACAAAACTTCTGACTGCCATCACGAAGAGTAGCAGCACGGAAAACAAATCATTGCATAATATGTAATAAGGAAAGAATCAGAGACAGATTACAGATCACACTGTAATCTGTTTCTTGTTATAAAGGGGGAAATATGGCATTTTATACCATTTATCCAAGAGATATCCAGAATATTTGTTTTCAAAAGAGGGTGCGTGTAGTTGATATCAGAGAACCTCAGGAATACAGAAAATATCACTATCCGGGTGCGGTAAATATCCCGTACAGTGATGAGGACAGCTGGTGCTGTCGTTTTTCAAAGTACCGGCCGCTGCTTTTATACTGTGAGTATGGGAGTACAAGTCTTCTTGCAGCGCGCAAGCTGGGAAAAGAAGGGTATGAGGTTTATACTGTGATTGGCGGTGCAAATGCAATGCAGGAGCAGATAAGGCGTTAGACGGGCAGTACCATTTCTCATGGAAATATTTTTGCAATTGACAGTTCAAAATAGAACAGATAATATAAGAATAGGTTTTTAGACTTATTTTTAGAGGAGATTTCAGTGAGAACATTTGATTTACTTGTGCCTTGCCACTTTGGGTTAGAGGCAGTTTTAAAAAGAGAAATATATGATCTTGGCTATGAGATCACAAAAGTAGAAGATGGCAGAGTGACATTTGAAGGTGATGAGGAAGCAATCTGCCGTGCCAACATTTTTCTACGTACGGCAGAACGTGTTATGATCCAGGTCGGAAGGTTTAAGGCAACGACTTTTGAAGAACTTTTCCAGGGAATCAAGAACCTTCCGTGGGAAGAATATATTCCGGAGGATGGAAAGTTCTGGGTGAAAAAAGCGTCTTCTATCAACAGCAAGTTGTTCAGTCCATCCGATATCCAGTCCATTGCCAAAAAAGCAATGGTGGAGCGCATGAAACAGAAATATCACAAGGAATGGTTCAAAGAAGATGGAGCAGCTTATCCGGTCCGTATTTTTTTACTGAAGGACGAAGTGACGGTGGCGCTGGATACATCCGGTGATTCTTTACATAAACGTGGATACAGAACGATGACGAGTAAGGCTCCATTGACGGAAACTCTTGCAGCTTCTTTAATTATGTTAACCCCTTGGAGAAAGGACCGGATTCTGGTCGATCCATTTTGTGGAAGTGGTACCTTCCCAATCGAGGCAGCAATGATCGCAGCGAATGTCGCACCGGGAATGAACCGTGATTTTACAGCAGAGGAATGGACAAACCTGATTGACCGCAAACTCTGGTATGAGTGTGTGAAAGAGGCAGAGGATATGATCGACACTACTGTGAAAGTAGATATTCAGGGATATGACATTGATGGAGATGTGATCAAAGCAGCAAGGGAAAATGCGAAGCGTGCGGGAGTGGAACACATGATCCATTTTCAGCAGAGAGCGGTTGCAGATTTAAGCCATCCGAAAAAATATGGCTTCATCATCACAAATCCACCGTATGGAGAGCGTCTTGAGGATAAGGCAGATCTGCCGGAATTGTATACACAGATTGGGCAGGCATACCAGAGACTGGATTCCTGGTCGATGTTTCTGATCACAAGCTATACTGATACAGAAAAGTATATTGGAAGAAAAGCGGATAAAAACCGCAAGATTTATAACGGTATGTTAAAGACTTATTTTTACCAGTTTTTAGGACCGAAGCCTCCTAAAAAACGCAATTAAGGAGATTTAAGGGTACATGAAGTATTCGAAGCGTTATATTGCCTTCACGGGTGTGCTGGCAGTTGCACTTTTGATAAAATTTAATAATTTTGGCGAACAGTATCAGACTGTGAACCGTTTCCGCGGGGCGCAGCTTGAGGAGGAGACCTGGAATCCTCTGATCGCTCAGAGCGTTAACGAAGGACTGCTCTCAGTTGTGATCGACAATAAAGAATACACGAATGAGAAGTATCAGTTTTTCATGGATGCGAATCTGGACATCATGGTTCCGGTATCCATTTTACGGGATGCATTAAACTGCAGCGCACATATTTATAATGAGGATACACTTCTGGTAGAGAAGCATAACAGTGAACTTTCCTTTTCTCTGAACGATGATATGATAGAGGTCAATGGCAAGAAGGAAAAAGTGGTTTCTCCGCTGATCAAAAAGAACAAAGAGTATTATGTGAGCCTGAATGATCTGTCCAATTATCTGGACTATTCCTACACCTGGAATATTCAGGAAAACAAGGCACAGGCAGCAGATGTGTCGGAGAGTGCAACGATCATTCCGACAAAGTACGATCTGAGGGACAGAGCGAGGGTTTCTGCTATCCGAAATCAGGGAACATATGGAACCTGCTGGTCGTTTGCAGCGTTGAGTGCGATGGAATCCGTTCTTTTACCGGAGCAGAATTATCAGTTTTCGGTGGATCATATGACATTGAATAATGGGTTTCATCTGACACAGGACGATGGTGGTGAGTACACGATGGGAATGGCGTATCTTGCGTCATGGAAAGGTCCGGTATTAGAAAAGGATGATCCATATGGAGATAACAAAACGACGCCGGATCTTACTGCTGTAAAACATGTGCAGGAGATGCAGATCATCGATGGAAAAGATTATGAGAAGATAAAGGAAGCAGTATTTAAATACGGTGGCGTGCAGACTTCGATTTATAACTCGTTAAAAAGTTCGCAGTCGAAATCACCTTATTATGACCGCAGAACAAGTTCGTACTGCTATATCGGTACGGAAAAACCAAACCATGATGTTGTGATCATCGGCTGGGACGACAGTTATTCCAAGGATAATTTTTCCGTTGATCTTGAGGGGGACGGAGCATTTATCTGTCAGAACAGCTGGGGAAGCGAATTCGGTGATGGCGGGATTTTTTATATTTCTTACTATGATACGAATATTGGTACCCACAATGTCGTGTATACAGGAATTGAGGACAGTGATAACTACGATCACATTTATCAGAGTGATCTCTGCGGCTGGGTAGGACAGCTCGGCTATAACAAAGAGAGCATTTACGGTGCAAATGTTTATACTGCGGAATCCAATCAGAATCTTACGACTGCGAGCTTTTATGCCACAGGAAAAGATTCGGAGTATCAGCTTTATGTTGTGAAAAATTTTGAAGATGAATCATCTTTGAGTAATATGACACCGGTAGCATCAGGAAAATTGAGTAATGCAGGTTATTATACAATCCCATTTGACAAACAAATTGCACTGGATGCAGGAGAGCGGTATGCGGTGGTATTATTTATCAGTACACCGGATGCAGTACATCCGCTTGCCATTGAGTATGAGGCGGATGATGCCACGGCCGATGTCGTCTTAGATGACGGCGAAGGTTATGTCAGTGCCAATGGTTTTGAGTGGGAAAATGTAAAAAATGTGGAGAATTGTAATATTTGTATCAAAGCATTTAGTAATGACCGTTAACAGGGGGTTACGTGGAAGAGAAAGCAATGAAGTTTGCAACCGTGACAGCGGTTCTTCTCATGATCATAGTGTGTGTGTTATTGCCGAAACTTCCGGCAATCCACACATGGGCAGTGGAGCGTGAGGAGGAGCGGATCGCAGAGGCAGAACTTGCAGAACAGAAGATTACAATGAGTGATCTTACAATTAAAAATACAGAAGTGGCAGATGACACAGAACAGAGACAATTGCGTCTGAAGCTTCCGGCGGGAGTAAAGGGGAGTGATATCACAATCTCAAATGACTATGTGACACAAACTGTCCGTATCGAATTGCCTCAGACAGAGGTCAGTTATTTTGAGAATGATCCATTGACAGGAAGCAGCAACCATATTGATAATCTTTCTTATGCAGTGAGCAGGGGAAGCAGTGGACTGATCGAGATCACGATGGATCAGGTTTATGAACTGGATATGGATTATGATGAGAATTATTACTATTTTGATTTTCTGACGCCGCATGAAGTCTATGACAAAGTCGTGGTTGTGGATGCCGGGCATGGTGGAAGAGCGCCGGGAGCAACGAAACAGGGAATCAACGAAAAAGATATTGACCTTGGAATTGTGCTGCAGCTGAAAGCGATTTTTGATAACAGCGATGAGAATATCGGTGTTTACTATACAAGAACGGATGACAGCAACCCGACTTTTGACCAGAGGGTACAACTGGCGAATAAGTCTCAGGCAGATCTGTTCATCAGCATACATAATAATTCAACGAAAAGCGGGCGGATGTCCTCGACACACGGTACACAGGTGATGTACAGTGAGTCAGATACGAAAGAGTTGGGAAGTAAGGCATTTGCGCAGATTTGCCTGGATCATGTGACGGAGGCGCTTGAGAGCAGGGATAAGGGGCTTGTGGAAGGCGATGAGATTTATATCATTCGGACCAGCGAAGTACCGGTAGCATTGATCGAAGTCGGATTTATGACAAATCAGGAGGAACTGAATCTTCTCAACAGTACCGATTATCAGAAAAAAGCAGCAGAAGGTGTTTATGACGCTGTTCTGGATGCATTTGCGAAAGGATATTAAAAAGATGACAAAAATTATTTTTGCAACAGGAAACGCAGGAAAAATGCGCGAGATCAGAGACATTATGGCAGATCTGGATGTGGAACTTTTATCCATGAAAGAGGCAGGAATCAAACTGGATATTGTAGAAGATGGAAAGACATTTGAGGAGAATGCACTCATTAAGGCAAGAGCAGTGTCTAAGGAGGCACCTGGGGCAATTGTGATGGCAGATGATTCCGGGCTGGAAGTGGATTACCTGCACAAAAAGCCGGGGATTTATTCTGCACGTTTTATCGGCGAGGATATATCTTATGATATTAAAAATCAGGCGATTTTAGACCTTCTGGCAGGTGTTCCAAAGGAGAAACGAACTGCCCGCTTCGTCTGTTCCATTGCAGCAGTGCTGCCGGATGGAAGGGAATTTGTGACAAGAGAGACCATGGAAGGCTATATCGGGGGTAAAATTGCAGGCGAGAATGGATTTGGTTATGATCCAATTTTTTGCGTGGAAAAATACGGATGTACAACCGCAGAACTTTCGGAAGAACAGAAAAATGAGATCAGTCACCGGGGAAAAGCACTGCGTGCCATGAAAGAGAAACTTGCGAAGGAAAACCTATGAAAATATTAATCATCAGTGATACCCATAGAAAACATGAAAATCTTTTAAAAGTGTTAGAGCGGGAGTGCCCGGTTGATCTTTTGATCCATCTTGGTGATGCTGAGGGGTATGAGGATTATATCGCAGAGCAGGCAGGGTGCCCTGTGGAAGTGGTGGCGGGGAATAACGACTTTTTTTCCTCACTGCCACGGGAAAAAGAGCTGCAGATCGGAAAGTATAAAGTGCTTATTACCCATGGACACTACTATTATGTTAATACCGGGATTGAAGATATTGAGCGCGAAGCAGAAGGAAGAGGATGTGATATCGTTATGTTTGGGCATACCCATCGTCCGATCATCGATTATCATAAGGATGTCATTGCGCTAAATCCGGGCAGCCTTTCTTATCCGAGGCAGGAAGGAAAAAGACCATCTTATATTATTATGGATCTTGATAAAAAAGGAGAGGCAACGTTTGAAATTGATTATTTATAGGCGCAAAGACCTCGAAAAATCAGGGATTCGGGCAATTAGAAAAAAGTTGAAAAAAAGCTTGAGTGAAAAAGTAAATTCCGCACGTAAACTTAAATTCCATACGGAGGACTAAATTCTATATTTTAGGGTTTGACGAAATGCGTCAAACCCTTTAAAGTGGAATTTAACCAGACATTGTTTGTGCATTTACTGGAAAAAGGCGTACTGATAAGGCAACTGGAATCGTGCCCTGTAAGACTAAATTCCACTTGCCTGGAGGAAAAAATATGCAAGACTCTTATCCGCAGATTCATATGTAATGTCTGGTTCTATTTTTGTAATAATGCCGGTGTCAATACAATCTCATCATCTGGTATCTCAGTAAGTCCAAAGTAATCTATTACCTCTGAAGGCAGCATGAGTTTTGCAAGCTTCAAGGGTGACATTCCACCCAGGCTCTGCCGGGGAGAACTGTTGATATGGCTCATCATCAGAGTGATGTCTTCCTGAGAGTAGTCATCAAAGGAGGTGCCTTTCGGGCATATTTTACGGATATATTCATGGTTTTTCTCACAATGAGGTTTTTGCCAGGAACACATAGGATCGCAATAATAAATGCTTGTACGAATCAGGTTTTCCTGTCCGCATTCCAATGCGGCAGGATTCCGGAATTCACCACCTCTGTCTGTCAGGACTAAAGAGAATACAGAGGAAAATGAAAAAGTTCCTAAGGAGCGTTCGATAGAGTCAAAAATGGCTTTTACATGACAGACCTCTTTACTGTTGAGAAGGTAGGCCATCATAAGGGAACAACAATCAAAGTGAAGGGTAAGTAACACTTTTTTTGAACCTTCACAGCCCAGGACAGTATCCATTTCCGTAACCCTTGTGTCAGGAAATTCCTTTAAAAAAGCCTGGTAGTCTTTGTAAGTACGTCCTTCATAAATGGTCAGATCGGCAGCTTCAGAAGAACTGCAGGAACGCACCTTATATTTCACCTTTTTAGGAAGGTCGATATTTTTCACACTAAGAGCTCCGGACTCGATGTAGTTATAAAGAGTTTTTTCAGATAGAGCAATTTCCGGATGATTGCGGAGGATCATGTAAGGAGACTGCCCCTGCAGAATGAGAGGGGTTACCAATTCATCCAAAGCAACAAGGTCAGCAGGCGAAATGTTAATACCTGCTCTTGATTCCACAAGGATGGTTTTATATTGCCTGTGTGCAGTGGATGAGCGGTAGTAGGCTTTATCGAGGCGGCAGGGATTCTTTTTACTGCAACCATTGCAGACAAAAGGGGCTTTATCCAGCAAACTGCAATGGTAAGATCGAGGAATAAAGTCCTCGCAGTGAGAGTTGCAATGATTGCAGGATCTGCACATCCTTTTGCAAACAGGGGCATAGGTACCACAAATATTTTTCTTTTTGCAATCTTTTGCCAAAGCACATTTGTTAGCAGGTTCATTAAAACGATTGTGTTCCTGGAAAGACCTGTGCTTTTTGATTTCCTTGGAGATGGTGGTGGGATCTTTTCCTAACTGTAAGGCAATGGAACGGAGAGACAGGTGTTGATCCAATCCTTTCTCAATGGAAATACGGTCATCCAGGGTCATATGTTTTTGAGTAGCAGTTTTTGAATTGTTCATAAATACCTCGTTTCTACTGCAGATAGGAGATATTAAAATCATAAGATAGATCTAAGAAGAGAGAAAGACTAAATTCAGCATAGATGTGGAATTTAAAATTTCATTCAAGGAAGTTGAAAAAAATGTAAAAAAAGTGTTGACATTTTCTTTGCGCTCTTATATAATAACTCTTGCGTCACGGATTGAGAGACAAAACAAAGCTTCTCAAGAGGTGAAAAGCATTGGAGATTATCCTTCGGGGTGTGGCTCAGCTTGGCTAGAGCGCCTGGTTTGGGACCAGGAGGTCGCAGGTTCGAATCCTGTCACCCCGACTTATGCGGGTGTAGTTCAATGGTAGAACACCAGCCTTCCAAGCTGGATACGTGGGTTCGATTCCCATCACCCGCTTTCCATTTGCCAATTTGGTGAATGCGAGCGTATGTGTTCGTAGCTCAGCTGGATAGAGCAACGGCCTTCTAAGCCGTGGGTCGGGGGTTCGAATCCCTTCGAGCACATTTCCTTTTTAGGAATAAGAAGACACAAGGATTTAAGCATCGGCAACAGAGTTGCTTGCAGTCTTTTATGGTGGGTATAGCGCAGTTGGTTAGCGCGCCAGATTGTGGCTCTGGAGGCCCAGGGTTCGAATCCCTGTATCCACCCTTACAATAAAACGTTGGTTTTGTTGTTAAAATGTTGCGATAGGTGCAGCAAATTTCTTTGTTGGGCTATCGCCAAGCGGTAAGGCACTGGATTTTGATTCCAGCATTCGCAGGTTCGAATCCTGCTAGCCCAGCTTAATATGGGATATTAGCTCAGTTGGTAGAGCACTTGACTTTTAATCAAGTTGTCCGGGGTTCGAATCCCCGATGTCTCATTGAAATTTGTCGCCTTTATTGTGAAGGCGATATTTTTTTTGCCGGATTTGCAGGAAGCAAATACGGATATTGTATGATTTATAATTTATGCGGGTGTGGCGGAATTGGCAGACGCGCTAGATTTAGGTTCTAGTGTCCCCGACGTGCAGGTTCAAGTCCTGTCACCCGCAGTCTTTGAAAATAGCCGGAAAACTAAGATTTTGTAGTGAAATCAAGGTTTTTCGGCTATTTTTTATACATAATTATTTGTCCTACCTATTAGAAATTTGTCATAATTATATACGATATTGACAATGAAATAGATGAAAGATATAAAGATCTCATTGTGAATGAGTTGACATTTATCCGCGAGAATACATCAAAGATAATCAAAAATGCAGCAGTTATGTCTTAAGTTCTAAGAAGAAAATCAAAAAATCCCATAAATGAATGAAATAACAGAAAAAATTCCTATTCCTACGAAGCATAGGGTGCATTTTTGTTCAAATATGAGTATGATAGAAAGCGTACAGGAGAACAATCATATTTGGAGCGGACGATGGAAAAGGAAAAAATAGGAAAGTATATTAGAAAGAAGCGCATAGAAAAAGGTATGACACAACAGCAGCTGGCGGAGAAAATTCAGGTGACAGAGAAAGCTGTTTCACGGTGGGAAACTGGGCGGGGAGTACCAGATATTTCGTTGCTGGAACCATTGGCGGAAGAACTTCATGTGTCGGTAACGGAATTATTAAATGGAGAAGAACGGGTGCAGGAAGAGGCTGTACATGATACAAAAGCACATATGGCGGATATAGATATTACAAATGTGATTGAGTATGTGCAGGAAAATAGGAAAGAAAAGTACAATACAGGATTTAAAATCGGAATCGGGTGTTTGGTGGTTTCACTTGTGTTGTTTTTATTGTATTTACGGGAGGCATATCGTTTTCAGGGAAACTATTTTGGGACAATGATAAGAATGACTGTGATTTCGGGGATATTTTTGCTTGGAGAAATGGTGTTGGAACGCTGCTATCTGGAAAAGCTGGAGGAGAGAAGAAAGCGGAAAAAGGCAGTACTGGCGGTGCTCTTTATCTATTATGCAGTTATGCTTATGAATCTGACGTTTCTGGAAAGAACACAGACGGTTACTGACTATAATATTGTGCCGTTTCGGACAATAGGAACAGTGCTTTTAAGCGGAAATGTTTATGCAATCGTGATTAATATTTTTGGAAATTTTTTTATTTTTATGCCACTTCAATTTTTCCTGATTGAATTGTTTGAAATCCGAAAAATAAAACAGAATTTTTTGGTGTGCTTTACGATTACATTTGTAATAGAAATAGTGCAGTATATTTTTAAAGTTGGTATGTTGGATGTCGATGATATCCTGTTATGTGTGGCTGGGATGATGAGTTTCTATTATTTTTATGGGAAGTATCGTGGAAAAAACAAAAAACGGGGGATGTAGATGAAAGCAGAACAAAAATGGAAGAGTGGACAGGGAAAATTACAGAAAAAAGTTAAGAAGAGTGTTGGACTCGGTATATGTGTTTTTTTGACGCTGCTACTTGTCTCACAGCTTCATTATGAAAAGCGGATACAAAAATTTGTGTTGAGGAACGAGGAAGAACTTACAGAGTTTACAAAAAACTACCTGGCAGTGGAACAAAGGGAAAGACGACATATGTTTGAAGAGTGGAAAGAGGAAAATGGTTACAGCGTACAGTTGACAGGGTTATTTCCGGAAAACGTAGTGGCATTTTATATGGGAGGTTTTGGGCTGGCTCCATCATCTGTGTATTATGGATTTTACTATTCACCCGAAGATATTCCGGTTGGAACCGGGGAAGGTCAGCTTGTAAAAGCAGAGGGAGACAATGCGGGCTGGAGCTGGCAGGGATACGGAGACAATGGAGGAGAGATTCGAAAAATAAAACCGCATTGGTATTATTATAAATGCTGGTTTTGATGTAGAAAAGCAATCGTTCTTCACGAATGCATCATAATCCCCCACTCGCTTCTGGAACGCCACTGCTCATTCATCCAGTCGACTGCCTGCTGTCTGCCTTCTTCTGTGAATGGAAAAGTGGCGGAAATTTTCTGATCGTCGGGAGTGGTTGAAAAATTATAAGGTCCAGGCCAGACGGTGGCGCGGAAAATATCGTTTTCAGCGTCATCTTTTTCTTTTTTTACAAGGTAGCGCATGCCCTTGTAACTTCCGGTAAATTTTTCTTTTTTATAAAAATTCATATTTAAAATATCTTCTGCTGTGATCATATAAAACCTCGGAATATAATTTTTTAGAAAGTAAAGTTATTATAGTCTATTTTGTGAAATTGTGAAAGGAAAAACACAAGGTTTCATTGCAAAAAAATCCGGGAATATCATAGAATGGTTGAGAAGAAAACAGTATAGACAGGATGTATATACAGAAAGCAGGGGAACTATGAAATTTTCAGAAATGCCATACAAACGCATTGATATGGAAGAAGTAGAAAAAGAGTATAAGAGCATTATCGAGCGCACGAAGAATGCAAAAAGCGGAGAGGAGCAGTTTGAGATCCACCGGGAGTACTATAAATTTACCGCGGATGTGCAGACAAGCATGGAACTTGCAATGATCCGCCATGATATTGATACGACCGATGAATTTTATGAGAAAGAAAGCGATTTTTATGATGAGGTCGGACCGATCATCAGCCAGTATGAGAATGAATATGGAAAAGTACTTTATGATTCTCCTTACAGAGACTATCTGGAGAGTAAGATCGGAAAAGTGACATTTAAAAATATCGAGATCGCAAACAAGGCTTTTGACGAGAAGATCATTCCGTTAATGCAGGAAGAAAATGCATTGAGCAGCCGTTACAGTAAGCTGATCGCTACAGCGAAGATTCCTTTTGAGGGAGAAGTTTACAATCTGTCTCTCATGAGAAAGTTCCAGACCAGCCCGGACCGTGAGTTGAGAAGAAAAGCATGGAAGGCAGTCAGTGACTATTTCCTGTCTGTTACAGATGAAATCGACGAGATTTACGATAAGATGGTGAAAAACAGAACCGAGCAGGCAAGACAGCTTGGCTATGAGAATTATGTGGAGCTTGGTTATTACCGTATGAACCGCAACTGTTATGACAAGGAAATGGTCGAAAATTTCCGGAAACAGGTGAAAGAATACTTTGTCCCGTTTGCCAATAAACTACATGAGCAGCGCAGACAGCGTATTGGTGTGGAGAAGCTTTCCTATATTGATACAGATGTCTATTTCACGAATGGAAATCCTGCGCCGATTGGAACACCGGAGGAGATCCTTGCGGCAGGACAGAAAATGTACAGTGAACTGTCTCCGCAGACAAAGGAATTTTTTGATTTCATGATGGAGAACGAACTTTTTGACGTGCTCGGAAGAAAAACAAAGCGTCAGGGCGGCTATATGACCTATATTCCAAATTTCAAGTCTCCGTTTATTTTTGCAAACTTCAACGGAACAAGCGGAGATGTGGACGTCATCACCCATGAATGTGGCCATGCATTCCAGGGATATCTGTTAAGAGACGAAGAGATCCGTGAGTTCGCCGATATCACGATGGAGACAGCGGAAATCCACTCCATGTCGATGGAGTACTTCACCTATAACTGGATGGAATTATTTTTTGGCGACCGGAAAGACGATTACCTGAAAATGCATCTGGAAGATTCCGCTGCGTTTGTCCCATACGGATGTATGGTGGACGAGTTCCAGCACATTGTGTACGAAAAACCGGAGATGACACCGGCAGAACGCAAGGCAGTCTGGGCAGGATTGGAAAAAGTTTACCGCCCGCACATGGATTACGAAGAAGATCCTTTCTTTGGACAAGGCGGCTTCTGGCAGAAACAGCCGCACATTTTTGGCAGCCCGTTCTATTATATTGATTACTGTCTTGCAAGTGTGTGTGCGATGCAGTTCAAAGTCATGATGGATGAAGACTTTGAAAAAGCATGGAAGAATTACTATAAACTCTGTAATCTTTCCGCACGTGATTTCTTTACCAATGTGATCGTGGAAGCAGGGTTAAATAGTCCTTTTGAAGATGGATGTATGGAAAAGCTGGTTGACAAATTCGAAAAAAAGGCGTTTAATAGATAACAGATTTTGACAGGCGGATGTCTGTAAAAGTTAGTCGGGAAAATGAATAGAGACAAAGAGCAGGGAAAGGCCCCTAATATGGGGCATCCCTGCTCTTTTTTTACTATGTCAACGAGAAAAATGTTTCTTGGTAAACAAATTTCTGTTGACAAATGTCGACTGCCTTGTATAATACATATTAAGGCAATACTCTGATATCGAGATAATACAGTACATAAGTAAAGCGATAAAAGCTTAAAGAGATATGAAGAGACAGAGGCATTGCAATAAGCTGTAATTAAGCTGTAATAAAGAAACGATGGGAGAGAAAACAGCGGGAAAATATATGATAAAACGTGTGTATAAGGAAGAAAGTGACAAAAGAAAAACTATTGACAAAATCGCAGATGCATGTATAATAGAAGAAGTGTTGTACGCGGGAAAAAGACACTTGTATCTAGTGAGTGCAATAGACGGAAAAGTCTGTTGGCACTTTTTTTGGTTGTAAAAAAATAATTTAGCACGATAACGTGGCGCAATGATAACACATTGAAATTGAAAGCCCGGATCAGAATACGTTTTTTACCGCAGAGAAACAGGAAAAATTATGATATAAGCGCATAAGCGTTTATATAGATTATTTCTACAGGAGGAAATATTATGAAGAAAAAAGTAGTAAGCCTTATGCTTGTACTTGCTATGACAGTCAGCATGACTGCATGTGGCAATAAGAACAATGCCGCAGATGATGCAAATGCTGTCGAAGACACAGAAGCCGGTACAGAATCAGGCAGCAGCGAAGAAGCAGTAGCTCCGGCTAATTATGAAGAAGTATCTGCAGAGCTGTATGACAAAGAACTCGGTGATTTTTGGGCAGCTTACCAGAAAGCTGATGAAGCTGAAACCGTTTCTGAGAAATTTGCACTTGAAGCAATCGCAGAAGCAAAGTTAATGGAATCAGGCGTTATGCTTCCATTACAGTCAAAGGGTGGTAACTATTCCATCTCACGTGTAGCTCCTTACACATTTGACTATACACTGTGGGGCAACGATATGGACAGATACCATAATGCAGTTGTCACAACAGAGCTGATCAAAGCTTCCGATGTCAGCACAATGAGAGCAAAATGGGCTGAGTTAAAAGGAACAGGTGAGTATGAAGCATGGGCAAAATCTTACTTAGAGGAGCAGGGTTACACGCTCAAAGATACTTATAATTATCAGTTATATACACAGGATCCTACCACATGGGATATTCTTGCAACTTCTCAGTCTGTAGATGCTGAAGCAATCGTGAACACATACGATGGATTAATGGAGTATGATGGAGAGGGAACTTTACAGCCTGCATTAGCAGAGAGCTATGAAGTATCTGATGACGGATTAACTTACACATTCCATCTTCGCAAAGGTGCTACATGGGTTGATTCCCAGGGCAGAAAAGTTGCTGATGTGACAGCAGATGACTTTGTTGCCGGAATGCAGCATATGATGGATGCCCAGGGTGGTCTTGAGTACCTGATCGAAGGTATCATCACAAATGCATCCCAGTACATCTCCGGTGAAGTAACAGACTTCTCACAGGTCGGTGTAAAAGCGGTTGATGATTACACATTAGAGTATGATCTGGAAGCTCCTTGCACATACTTCACAACAATGCTCGGTTACAACGTATTTGCTCCAATGAACAGATCCTTCTATGAATCCATGGGTGGTAAGTTTGGTGTTGAGTATGATCCGGATGCAGCAGATTACACATATGGTAAGGATTCTGATTCTATCGCATATTGCGGACCATATGTTGTTAAGAACTTTACATCCAAGAACACAATCGTATTCCAGGCTAACGAGTCCTACTGGAATGCAGATCACATCAATATCCATACACTGACATGGGTATACAATGATGGTTCTGATGCGACAAAAGCATATAACGATGCAATCGCAGGTGTTGTAGATGGAACAGGTCTTAACACAGCTTCTGTTGCAGCAGCAAAAGCGGATGGAAACTTTGATGATTATGCATATGTAGCACTTACAGATGCAACAACATACAGCGGATTCTTTAATATCAACCGTAATCAGTTTGCAAACGCAAACGATACAACAAAAGCAGTTTCCTCACAGACAGAGGAAGATGCTGCAAGAACAAAACAGGCTATGCAGAACGTCCACTTCCGTAGAGCACTTGCCATGGGCTTGGATCGTGGTGCTTATCTTGCACAGCAGGTTGGTGATGATCTGAAATATGCTTCTATGAGAAACTCTTACACACCGGGTAACTTTGTTACTTTGGAAGAAGAAGTAACAGTTGATATCAACGGAACAGAAAAAACATATCCGGCTGGAACATACTATGGACAGATCGTACAGGATCAGATCGATGCTGACGGCGTGAAGATCACAGTATGGGATCCAACAGCTAACGAGGGTGCCGGTTCTTCCGACGGATATGACGGATGGTACAATGCAGATAACTCCTGGGAAGAAATGAGTCAGGCAGTAGAAGAGTTAGCAGCAGATGGTCTTACGATCGATGCTGACAACCCAATCCAGATGGATGTTGTATATGCTTCTTCCAGTGAAGTATTTACAAACAGAGCAAACTCTCTGAAACAGTCTATCGAAGCTTCTACACAGGGACTTGTCCAGGTAAACTTAATTGCAGCAGCAGATAACACAGACTGGTACTACAGCGGATATTACATGAACTATGGTTACGAAATGAACTATGACTTCTGTGACTTATCCGGATGGGGTCCTGACTATGGTGATCCTGCATCTTATCTGGATACATTCCAGCCAGAATATGCCGGATACATGATCAAATCTATCGGTATTTATTAATCGTATCTACGAAATAACAACACTGCATCGGAGCGGGGATTCCCCGCTCCCCTGCACTATTGATGAGTGAACAATTATGACAAAATATTTATTAAAACGTATATTACATGGACTGGTGTCTATCGTGATCGTTGTGGCGCTGGTCATGATCATGATCTACACAATGTTAGACCGAAACCTTGTTTTTGCAGGGGATACAAAATATTCACATACAAGTAATAATGCAAGAGTTGCCTATAAATACTCTAAATGGGAAGATTATGGTTATCTGGATTATGTCACCTACTCTGACTGGCTGAATGAACTTGTAAGCAGTGGAGAATTAACAGAGGAAGAGCGATCTGCAGTGGTTGGTTTCGGAAGAACCAAGGCACAGGATTCTGAGCAGGTCAGTGAATATGTCAAAAAATTCACAAAGTATTATAAGTCTCAGGGATACACGGTAGTCCGCAAAGACGCCGTCATGATGAACAAGAAGAAGTATGCCGACGGTGGCCAGCAGCAGCTTTTTGCGTATAAAGATGTCCCATTGGCATCCCGTATGGGAAAATATTTTGCAAATTTAATAACAATTGATGATATTAATAATGTAGAAGACATCGTAGGTGAGAGAGGTCTCACCTTTACGTTACATGATCCTGTCTATGGTGGGGAAAAATTCTCACCGGCGATCATTGGCAATGGTACAACACACAAGTATTTACTGTATTTTGATTCCAAGTTTCCGTTTGTTCATCAGAATATTGTGACGATCAATCTTGGAACATCCTACACGGTAAATCAGGGAGTGGATGTATTCAGTACGATGACAAGCCATCAGGGATCTTATATAAAATCAACTGTCACCTATCCAACCGGTCTTGTGGAGGAGAGTGCGGACAATCTGCACACTGCAACCTATATGCAGGGTTCCAGAGAATCCAGCTTATTGTATGCAGACCGTTATGAAGATGACTACACCAATGTTGCAACATACAAAACAGGAAAATCCAAAGTGGGTTATTCCTTTGTGATCGGACTGATCGCAGTTATCATGTCTTATCTGATCGGTGTGCCGCTGGGCATCCTTATGGCGAGAAAGAAAGACAGACTGGTCGATAAGATCGGTACGCTTTATATTGTATTTATTATCGCAGTACCATCACTTGCGTATATTTTCCTGTTCAAGGCGATCGGCGGAAGCTTTGGTCTGCCAACAACCTTTGATATGGAATCGCCGAGCAGACTGATGTATATATTGCCGATCGTATCGTTAGCACTTCCATCCATAGCAAATCTGATGAAGTGGATAAGACGTTATATGATCGACCAGATGAATTCGGACTATGTCAAATTCGCAAGATCCGGTGGTCTGACAGAGGGTGAGATTTTCACCAGACATATTTTGAAGAACGCAGCGATCCCGATCATTCAGGGAATCCCTGCGGCAGTGCTTGGAGCATTGACAGGAGCGATCATCACAGAGCGTGTGTATGTCGTTCCAGGTATTGGTAACTTATTAACAGAGGCTATCAACAAATATGATAATGGTGTTATTGTCGGTGGAACACTGTTCTATGCGATTTTAACAGTCACATCCCTTATTTTAGGTGATGTCCTAATGGCAATGGTTGATCCTAGAATTTCATTCTCAACAAAGGACAGGTAATTAGAAATGAGTCAGGATTTAGAAAAGTTCGGTATGCCGGAGGAAGAATTATTCGCTCCGGTAGACCACAGTGATCTGGAATCAGAAAAGATTACAGCGCCAAGATATTCTTATTGGCATTCTGTATTCCGTGTATTTTTTAAGAAAAAGATTAATATTATTATTTTGGCGATTCTGGGTGTGTTGATCGCATTTACTTACCTTTATCCATTATTTGTGGAATATGATAAGTTTGGTAACTTAATGGATGCGACAACCAAACACTTGTCACCATCTGCAGCGATCGAACGTCTGGGAATGAACATTCACTGGATCTTAGGTACCGGTGCAGCCGGACAGTCCACATTCGATGCCGTATGGTTTGGATCAAGGATCTCCATTTCCCTTGCATTTATCTGTGCAGCGATCAACCTTTCCGTTGGTGTTGTTGTCGGATCTATCTGGGGATTTTCAAAGAAAGTGGATGTTTTTATGCAGGAGGTATATAACATTCTTGCAAACATTCCATACATTTTATTGATCGCCGTTATGGTTATGTTGTTTAAAGCTGGTTTCTGGACCATGGTACTGGCGCTGACTATTACCGGATGGCTTGGAATTGCGTACTTTATCCGTACACAGGTAGTGATCATCCGTGACAGAGAGTACAACCTTGCATCCAAATGTCTGGGAACGAGTACACTTAAGATCGCAATGAAGAATATTCTTCCATTTATGACATCTGTTATTGTAACACTGGCAGCAACAGAGATCCCTTCCTATATTTCTTATGAGGTGTTCTTAGCATATATCGGTATGGGTATGTCAGATATGTCACTTGGTAGATTGATTTACGAGTCAGAAAGTGCGATGCTTACCCCTGGCTGGCAGTTCGAGTTCTGGAGCCCGGTAGTCGTTGCTTCTATCATCACGATTGTTTTATATGTCGTTGGACAGAACCTTGGTGATGCATCTGATCCGAGAACACACATGTAGAGGTTAGGTAGATGGAAGATAGAAAAGTATTATTATCAGTAAAAGATTTGATCGTGAAATTCCACGTGAGGGGCAGGGTGCTTACTGCTATCCGTGGAGTGTCACTGGATATTTATGAGAATGAATCCATTGCGATCGTAGGAGAGTCCGGTTCCGGTAAATCTGTTTTTACAAAAACATTTGCAGGAATGTTAGACAGCAACGGATTCATTGATAACGGCAAGATTATTTTCAGCGATGAAGAGCTTTCCGATACTGTCGTAAAATTAAATGACAATGCAAAGAAAGTCATCGCAGAGAATAAGAAAAAATTAGACGAGTATTCCAGACTGGAGTTTGGTGCAGACACTTATAAAGCGATTCTTGAGTTAGAGTCTGAGAAGAGAAGAAGAGCAGATTTGAGCAAAGAAGAAGCAGAAGCGTATGAAAAAGAACTCCTTGAGTTAAAACATGAGAGAACGAATACCTTCAACTTGAAACAGACTTACGATCCATCCAAAGAAAAGGATAAGATCAAAGAGGCTGGAAAGAAAATCTCTGAATTGGATACAAAGATCAGGGCATTCGAGAAAGAGCATGAGCAGAAGGTAAAAGAGCGTGCAAATAGTCTGGCACATGATACTGCATACAATCAGGAATTTGACAAGAAGATGGCAGAGCTTAAGGCAAAACATGCGAAGGAAGTCAGCGAAGCGATCTCAGCAGAGACAGAAGCGAGAAATGAGATCCTTGCAAAAGAGGTATATCTTTCTGTCGGACGTTTTGGTTTCCGCAAGCGTATGAAGCAGAACAATGCGCTGCTGGATGCATTAAAAGAGGCAATGAAGCTTGGCGTGGATCTGAGTGATGAAGAGCAGAGAAATGCTGTTTTTGATAAAGTTACATTCCGCGTAAAATATCTGGATGAGAACAGTGAGAGATTACATGGAATCTGTATCTTAAACCTTGCAAATATCAGGGATGGAAGAGACTGGAGCCAGATACGTGGTACAAAGATCGCTACGGTATTCCAGGATCCTATGACATCCTTAAACCCAATTATCACGATTGGAAAACAGATCACATCTGTCATCATGAAACATCAGGATTGTACCGAGAACGAGGCAAGGCTTCGTGCGCTTGATCTGATGGACAAGGTTGGTATCCCGAACCCGGAGGCACGTTTTGATGATTATCCGTTCCAGTATTCCGGTGGTATGAGACAGCGTATTGTTATCGCGATCGCCCTGTCCTGCCAGCCAAAGATCTTAATCTGTGATGAGCCTACCACAGCGCTTGATGTTACCATTCAGGCACAGATCTTAAAACTGTTAAAGGATTTACAGAAAGAGTTCAATTATACAATTGTATTCATCACACATGATTTAGGTGTGGTTGCCAATATCGCAGACCGTGTTGCAGTTTTATATGCAGGACAGATCGTAGAGGTTGGTACAGTAGAAGAGGTATTCTATGACCCGCGTCATCCATATACATGGGCATTACTTTCTTCCCTGCCACAGCTGGCTGAGAGAAATACAACTCTTTACTCGATCACAGGTACACCACCTTCGCTCTACAACAGTATCGTCGGCGATGCATTTGCACCGCGTAACCCATACTGTATGAAGATCGATACCTTAGAGGAACCACCAATGTTCAAAGTAACAGATACGCATTACGCCAAAACATGGCTGTTACACCCGGATGCTCCAAAGGTTGAAAAACCGGAAGGAATCCAGAACATTCATGAGAAACTTGTTAAAGCATTCAATATATAGGAGATTTAGATCGTGTCTAAACTAAATCGAAACACAGAAAACCAGGAGCATGCTTCTCATTTACCAGAGCATGGTCCGATTGATGAAAATGGTAAAGAAGTATTATTATCTTTAAAAAATGTAGATATTACTTTTGGCAAGGGCGATAACGCTGTCCGCGCTGTAAAAAATGCGACATTTGATATTCACAAGGGAGAAACATTCTCCTTAGTAGGAGAGTCCGGTTCCGGTAAGACAACCATCGGCCGTGCAGTCATCCGTGTCAACCCATTGGCAAACGGAGAGATTTTGTACAAAGGTGTGCGTATTTCCGGGAAAATCCCAAAATCCCTGGATCGTGAAGTCATCCGTAACATCCAGATGGTATTCCAGGATCCGGCAGCTTCCCTGAATGAGCGTGCAACTGTCGACTACATCGTATCCGAAGGTCTGTATAACTTCCATTTATATGAGAATGAGGCAGACCGTGTGCGTAAAGTTGAGGAAATGATCAACGAAGTAGGGCTTTTGCCGGAACATCTGACAAGATACCCACATGAGTTCTCAGGTGGACAGCGTCAGCGTATCGGTTTAGCCCGTGCCATGGTAATGGAACCGGAACTTGTTGTTGCTGATGAGCCAATCTCTGCACTTGACGTATCTATTCGTGCACAGGTATTGAACTTACTGAAAAAGTTCCAGAGAGAAAAAGACTTAACATATTTATTTATCGCACATGACCTTTCCATCGTGAGATTTATCTCTGACCGTATCGCCGTTATTTATAAGGGTGATATTGTGGAGATCGCAGATGCAGAAGAGTTGTTCAACTTCCCACTGCATCCGTATACACATTCTCTGATCTCTGCGATCCCAATCCCGGATCCACAGTTAGAGAAAAATAAAGTGCTGTTTACTTATGATCCATCCATTCATGATTACAGTACAGACAAACCGGAGTTAGTCTGTATCGGTCATGACCACTGGGTATTTGGTAATAAGAAAGAGATTGAAGAATACAAAGCTACGCGTGAGAAGAATGTGCCTTTAAAAACAATTACGATTTTAGACAAAGATGCACCAAGACCAGAAGAACATCATGACAATATTGCACATGATGAGATCCAGCTTCCGCCACTTCATGATACAGGAAGCGCATGGTACGCACTGCTTTCGTTCTTACTTCCGGTCATCGGTATTATCGCAGCGATGATCTTTAAGAAACACAGACATTATCGTAACTACAAGATGTGCAAAAAGGGTGCCATTGCAGGATTTATTGTACTTGCAGTCATTCTTGCATTGTTCCTGTTAGCACTTGCAGCAGTGTTTATTTAAGATATGGGAAGAACCGTCAGAGGTGGCAACAGAAACCATACTCCGAATGTGAGACCGGTTCAGAAGGTGGAACTTTCGGAGAAAAATACAAGACAGAGATTGATCGCAGTGATCGTATTACTGGTCATTGCTTCGGGTGCATTTATGTATGCACTGAATGGATTGATGTCAAATGACAGCGGATGGACAAACATTGAAGCGAGTTCATCCGCTGAAATTCATTGTGGAGATGATTTTATCTTCCAGTATTATGTCGGGGCAGCGGGCGTAAATGCCACCGCAGAAAAAAAAGCGCTGACGCTGCTCTACACAGATTCCATTGTAAAAGCCTATAAAATGTTCAGTATGGATGAATCGTTTGAAGGAATCACAAACGTGTATGATCTCAACCGGCACCCGAATGAGACAATGGTTGTGGATGATGCATTATACCATGCTTTTGAGCTGATCGCAGAGACCGGGAACCGGGCAATTTATCTTGCGCCTGTGTATACAGAATATGACAATCTGTTTTTCTGTAATGATGACTCTGAGACAGTTAACTATGATGCTTACCAGAATGGGGAAGTGGCAGCTTATTTTTCAGAGGTGGCTGCTTACAGCAATGATCCGTCTGACGTGAACGTCGAATTGCTCGGCGGCAATCAGGTAAAATTGTCTGTATCCGACGATTACCTTGCTTTTGCAGAGAAGAATTTTATTTCGGATTTCATTGATTTTTCGTGGATGAAAAACGCTTTCATTACTGATTATGTGGCGGATGTCATGATCGATAACGGCTATACGTTAGGTTCACTGACAAGCTATGATGGATTCACAAGAAATCTGGATCAGACTTCTGCGATTACAAAATTAAATGCCGGTCCGGATACATCCGGGACAGCAGAGGAAAATGCGGATTATTCTTTCAATCTATATGACAGGCAGGGGAATATCATTTATCCTGCCGGTGTCATGCATTATGACGGGGCGGAAAGTATTGTCAGTCTGCACAATTATCCGATGTCGGACAAGGAAAAATATCATTATTATGAATTTAAGAGCGGTGATATCAGGACCCGTTATGCAGATACCGCAGACGGACTGTGTAAGTCCGCAGTCAATAATATGGCAGCTTATGCGGACGACATCAGCTGTGCAGAACTCATTTTGAAGGTAAGCCCGGTTTACATCGCTGATACGATGGATACAGAGGCGGTAAAAAATCTCGCAGAAAACGGTATCCAGACGATTTTTGGAGAGAACAGTGTGCTCTATTACACGGATCCAGATTTAGAACTCACAGATTTATATGACAAAGACGGCGTGCATTATACATCAGAGTTATTAGAGTAAGCAGACAGGCAGTTGCGGAAAGCCGCAATTGCCTGTTTTGCTGTCTTGGATTATACTAAGCAGAGAATATTAGTTGAATGTTCGCAGGTTGTGGAAGAGGAGAAGACAGACATGATTTTCGGAGAGAAAACAGAGGAACAGAAACGTGTGGCGGAACTGACGCGCGAGGTAAAAGAACTCCGCAAAGAACTGCTGGCGAGTAAACTGGACAAAAAACAGGTGGAAGTCCAGATGAAAGAATTAAAGGACGCATTAGAACTCGGTGGAAACCTGCGTCAGGGGTATGTCGATTCGCAGGAACATATGGCAGTTGCAAGGCGCGGACTGATCAATATGATGGAGGATATGAACGAGATTCCCATTGATGATGTGAAGCGTGATCTCGACAGACTGAACGGACATTTGGATCAGATTTTCCATGAGTGCAGTATCCGGGAGGATGATCCGGATTTTAAGTCCACAGCCGACGGACTCAAAAATATGGCGGCAAATATGGATAAGATCAATCTGATCATGCTGCGGAGCGAGTTGGAAAATCTGCAGGCATTGCTGGAGGATACATCGGAATGGCGGTCGCCAAATTTTTTTGCACTCGCATATTATCTACAGCATGAGGAAGAGAGCAAAGTCGGAGAGATGGAAAATGAGTTCCGCAACAGCTTTTTAGAGCGATATCTGGAGGAACATCTGATGGAATCGCTGGCTATGGAAGCCAATTATGCGGGATGCGGAGAGAAGCTGGAACATATGATACAGCACTATATTTATGCGTAAAAACCGTATAGTATGACACACCTGCATAAAAGCCATAACCAAAAGTTATCATAATGAGTAAATTGCATAATTTGACGTTAAAATACATCAATAATTTAGGTGATTCTGAATATTGTGCATAAAAAGAAAATTTGATAAGATTCTCTACAAGAAAAAGAAAGTTGAGAAGAAGAAATTAAATTATCTCAATAAAATTTAATTTTTGCTTCGCAAACAAGGAGGATTATTATGAAGAAAGCAGTGAGTATGTTTTTAGCAGCTGCACTGGCAGTTGGCACATTCGCAGGATGTGGATCATCCGCAGATACAGGAAGCACAGGAAGCGCAGCATCAACGGAGAGCGGTTCCACAGACAGCGCAGCAGATGGAAGCGTATTTAAGATCGGTGGTATCGGACCTACAACAGGTGCAGCAGCAATTTATGGTTCCGCAGTTATGAATGCCGCACAGATCGCAGTAGATGAGATCAATGAAGCAGGCGGTATCAATGGATATCAGGTAGAATTCAAAGCAGAAGATGACCAGAGTGATGCAGAGAAATCTGTCAATGCTTATAACTCTTTAAAAGACTGGGGTATGCAGGTTCTGATGGGAACTGTTACAACAACTCCATGTATTGCAGTTGCAGATAAGACAGCAGAAGATGGTATGTTTGAGATCACACCATCCGCTTCTTCCACAGATGTCATTGAAAACGACAATGTATTCCAGGCATGCTTTACAGACCCGAATCAGGGAACAGCTTCCGCACAGTACATTGGCGAGAACAATCTTGCAACAAAAGTAGCAGTTATCTATGACAGCTCTGATGTATATTCATCCGGTATTGAAGCTACATTCGTAAAAGAAGCAGCAAATCAGGGATTTGAGGTTGTCGCAGAGGAAGCTTTCACAGCAGATTCCAAGACAGACTTCTCCACACAGTTACAGAAAGCACAGAGTGAAGGCGCTGATCTGGTATTCCTTCCAATCTACTACACAGAGGCTTCCATCATTTTAAATCAGGCAAACGGAATGGGTTATGAACCGACATTCTTCGGATGTGATGGTATGGACGGTATCCTTGATGTGAAAAACTTCGATACATCTTTAGCAGAAGGTTTAATGTTATTAACACCATTCGTTGCAGATGCAGATGATGAGAAGACACAGGCATTTGTATCCAAATACAAAGAGCTTTACGGCGATACACCAAACCAGTTCGGTGCAGATGCATATGATGCAATTTATGCGATCAAAGCTGCAATCGAGGAAGCTGGCGTAACACCGGATATGAGCGCATCTGATATCGGAACAGCTCTGACAGAGGCTATGACAAAGATTTCTGTAGATGGTCTGACAGGTGATGGCATGACATGGGAAGCTACCGGAGAAGTAAGTAAAGCTCCAAAGGCTATGGTGATCAAAGACGGTGCTTATACAGCAATGTAATCTGCGATAATGATACAACGAAAATAAGGGCGATCCAGTTTCCCCAGAGGGTGTCAACGGTGGCTTGGGCTGCCGTATGACACCTTCTTTTTAACAGAAAGATTGTATACAGGTATTTTATATGTTATAATCCTTGATGTGAAAAAGTAATGTTTTAACGTAGTAAATCAACAGAAAGACAGAGGTGTAGTTATGAATTTTTTATCCTACCTGATCAACGGTATCAGCCTCGGTAGTGTCTATGCAATTATCGCATTGGGATACACCATGGTTTATGGTATCGCAAAAATGTTAAACTTTGCACACGGTGATGTTATTATGGTAGGCTGCTATATTGTCTTTATGACAATGAGCGGACAGGGCTGGGGAGCGGTCCCGGCAGTGGTACTTTCTATTATCGTGTGTACCGTACTCGGCATTGTGATTGAAAAGATCGCATACAAACCACTCAGAAAGGCAGCGCCTCTGGCAGTTCTTATCACTGCCATCGGTGTCAGCTATTTCTTAGAGAATGCAGCATTACTGATCTTTGGCGCTGATACAAGATCGTTTACAAATGTTGTAACGCTTCCGGCATTGAAACTGGCAGGTGGAGCACTCACAATCTCCGGTACAACAATTGTTACATTTCTGGCGTGCGTTGTGATCATGGCTGCACTGATGCTTTTTATCAAGAAAACCAAAGCCGGTCAGGCAATGCTCGCAGTATCTGAGGATAAAGATGCAGCGCAGTTAATGGGAGTGAATGTAAATGCAACGATCTCCCTGACATTTGCAATTGGTTCCGGTCTTGCAGCGGTAGCAGGCGTACTGTTCTGTTCCGCTTATCCGACACTGACACCGTATACGGGTGCAATGCCTGGTATCAAGGCGTTCACAGCCGCTGTATTCGGAGGGATCGGTTCCATTCCGGGAGCATTGATCGGAGGGATTCTTCTTGGTGTGATCGAGATCTTAGGCCGCGCATATATCTCGTCCCAGTTATCCGATGCGATCGTGTTTGCAGTCCTGATCATTGTGCTTCTTGTGAAGCCTTCGGGAATTTTGGGCAAACAGGTTCATGAGAAAGTGTAGGTGACAGATATGGCAAAGTTAAATTTGAAAACAATGAAAAAAAGTACAAAAGATCATATCATTACATTTGCTATGGTCGTTGTGGTTTACATAATTGTACAGGTTATGATCACAACCGGCAACATGTCCTCCCTGATGCAGGGACTTCTAGTTCCAATGTGTACCTATTCGATCGTGGCAATTGGTTTAAACCTCTGTGTCGGTTATCTGGGCGAACTTAGTATCGGTCATGCCGGATTTATGTGTGTGGGAGCATTTTCCAGTGCATTCTGCACCAAACTGTTACAGGACAGCATTCAGAATGAAGTGGTTCTGTTTTTGATCGCAATTGCAGTTGGAACTATCGCAGCAGCATTTTTTGGATTCCTCATCGGTATTCCGGTGCTTCGTCTCCGTGGAGACTATCTTGCGATCGTAACGCTTGCTTTTGGTGAGATCATCAAAAATGTCATTAATGTTTTATATATTGCAAAAGATGAGAATGGTTTCCATTTTGCTATCTCGGATGGAAATAAGATCGAGTTAAGCGAAGATGGCATCTGGCTGATCAATGGAGCAAAGGGAATTGCAAAGATTCCTCATTTATCCAGTTTTACAGCCGGTGTGATCATGATCCTGGTCATTTTATTTATCGTATATAACTTTGTAAATTCCAGAACCGGCCGTGCAGTGATGGCGATCCGTGACAACCGGATCGCAGCAGAATCTGTCGGTATCAATATAACAAAGTTCAAACTGATGGCATTTACCATTTCCGCAGCGATCGCAGGTGCTGGCGGTGTGCTTTATGCGCATAATCTTTCTACCGTTACAGCAACTCCGACAAACTTTGGATACAATATGTCCATCATGATCCTGGTATTTGTCGTATTAGGCGGCATGGGAAGCTTCCGTGGATCGATCATTGCAGCAGTCATTTTAACACTGCTTCCGGAGGTGCTCCGTGGACTGAAGGATTATCGTATGTTGATCTATTCCATCGTTCTGATCGTAATGATGCTTTTCAACTGGGCACCAAAATGTATTGAGATGAGACAGCGTATCGCAGCAAAATTCAAAAAGCCAGCAAAAAAGGAGGCAGCATAATATGGCATTATTAGAGGTAAAAAATCTTGGGATCTCCTTTGGTGGACTTCGTGCGGTAGACGGATTCAACATTACAATTGAAAAGGGACAGTTATATGGACTGATCGGACCAAACGGTGCAGGAAAAACGACCTGTTTTAATATGCTGACAGGTGTGTATACACCAACCGATGGAACTATTACATTGGACGGAAAAGACATTACGGGCAAAAAGACGGTGGAGATCAATAAAGAGGGAATTGCCAGAACGTTCCAGAATATCCGGCTTTTCAAAGAACAGTCTGTTCTGGATAATGTCAAAATAGGTTTACATAATCAAATGCCTTACTCTACATTGACAGGAATCCTGCGTCTGCCAAAATACCGCAAAGTGGAAGCAGAGATGAATGAGAAGGCAATGGAACTTCTGAAAGTGTTTGATCTGGATAAAGAGGCTGATTTCCTTGCATCCAATCTTCCTTATGGTAAACAGAGAAAATTGGAGATCGCCCGTGCACTTGCGACAAATCCAAAATTATTACTGCTTGACGAACCGGCAGCAGGTATGAATCCAAATGAAACAAAAGAACTGATGGAAACGATCCATTTTGTCAGGGATGAGTTTGACATGACGGTTCTTCTGATCGAACATGATATGAAGCTTGTGTCAGGAATCTGTGAGGAACTTACGGTGTTGAACTTCGGACAGGTGTTAGCACAGGGAAAAACCAGTGATGTATTAAATGATCCACAGGTTATCAAGGCATATCTGGGTGAATAGGAGGACGTTATTATGGCAATGCTTGAGGTAAAAAATCTGGAAGTATATTATGGTGTGATCCAGGCCATTAAAGGTATTTCCTTTGAAGTAAATGAGGGCGAAGTCATTGCATTGATCGGTGCCAACGGAGCTGGAAAGACCACAACGTTACAGACCATCACTGGAATGCTTCAGCCGAAAGCCGGAGAGATTATTTTTGAGGGCAAAGATATCAGCAAAATTCCGGGACATAAGATCGTATCCATGGGAATGGCACATGTACCGGAAGGAAGACGTGTGTTTGCAGAATTATCTGTGTACGAAAATCTGAAATTAGGCGCATATACCAGAAAAGATAAAAAAGAGATCGAGGAGACATTGGCACGTGTATACAAGAGCTTCCCGCGTCTGGAGGAGCGGAAAAACCAGCTTGCCGGAACACTGAGCGGTGGCGAACAGCAGATGCTTGCTATGGGACGTGCACTGATGTCAAAGCCGAAGATCATTTTAATGGATGAACCTTCCATGGGACTCTCTCCGATTCTTGTAGAAGAGATTTTCCATATTATCCGGGAGATTTCTGCAAGTGGAACAACAGTACTGCTTGTAGAGCAGAATGCAAAAAAAGCACTTGCGATCGCAGATCGTGCCTATGTATTAGAGACCGGCAATATTGTGTTGTCCGGAGATGCAAAGGAAATGATGAACAATGATTCCATTAAAAAGGCATATCTTGGCGAATAACGGACGATGTAAATGAGGATAAGAGATACACTTTTTGGACAGAGAGGTGTATACTGAAAGAAAGAATTGCAGAAAGGCTGGGCAGGATATGAAAAAAACTGTAATTACAATTGCGAGAAGCTACGGCAGTGGTGGTAAGACACTTGGCAATTTACTGGCAGAAGATCTTGGCATTAACTGTTATAGCAGGGAAATCTTAAGAATGGCATCTGACGAGAGCGGAATCAATGAGGCATTGTTTGGCGAAGTGGATGAGAAAATGAAAAAGTCACCACTCCTGTTTAATATCTTAAAAAAGAATCCATATAAAGGTGGAGTACTTCCGCCGGAAAGCAGTGATTTTGTATCAGATGACAATCTTTTCAATTATCAGGCAAAGGTCATCAAGGATCTTGCCGCACAGGAGTCATGCATTATCATTGGCCGCTGTGCAGATTATGTTTTAAAGGACAATCCGGATGTGATCCGTTTATTTTTCTACGCACCGTTGGAGGACTGTATCAGGCGTGTCGTTGACCAGAATGGTATCTCTGCAAAAGAGGCGGAGAAGAAGATCGCAAAGATTGATAAATACCGCGCAGACTATTATAAGTACTATACGGGCCATGCATGGAATGATGCGAGAAATTACGATTTCTGTCTGGACACTTCGTCGATGAGTTATGAGAAACTGGTTGCAGTGGTGAAAGACATCATCAAAATCTATCAGGAGTAAGCGGAGTTTCACTTATGAACTGCCGCCTGTAGGTGGTGTTACGGATTTTTAGATTGAATTTTATAATTTCGGTTATGAACAAATATTGCAGTCTGACATGTTTACGAAAACATGAATGTGAAATGGACGAATATTGTGTTTCGTTGCGTTAAACATTGCGATGAACCTCTCTGATCATTTGTGTTCAGCAGAAGCTTCCACAAATGGAGAGTTTCATCTCCATAACGCAAAACGAAAACAATATTCGTCCATTTTACATTCATTATCTCATAAGTTATGAAACTGCAATATTTTGAACATACACTCCATAGAAATTCAATCTGAAAATCCGTCAATCCATGTTCCGAGCGGCAGAACCCAAAGATGAAACTCCGGGAGGTGTGCCCTTTAACATCGACGAATCATAAGGCATTGAACCTCTTGAATTTTGCCGTTATCTCATAGGCACTCATCCCATAACCGTGAGTTCCATAACGTAAATTGCAGATTTTGTGGTGCGATTCATGATGTTGATTGGGCAAATATAAGCGTCCTCTCACAAGTCATTCACAGCGTAAATGAAAGAAAAACGGTACAAACAAATATTATTTTCTTCGTGAGCTATGAAGATGGGATTCTAACAATCATGGAAGCTTTTGCTGAACATGATTGTTGTTCAGAAGCCCATCGGAATGTTCAGCGAACAGAAACATAATATTTCGTTTGTACCGTTTTTCTTTTTCATTAACATATAAAATTGCCTTGTGAGAGAACTCTTATATCTGCCCCCCACAGCCTATAAAAGCACCACAAAATCTGCTGCTCTATGGTAAGTTAAACTCTGGTTATTTAAACTAAGTCTTGTGAAAGAAAACAGAAACTATTATAATATTTGATAGGAGCAACGAAATATTGCAGCGCAGAGGGAGAAGGGTGAAATATGTTTGAACTGATATTTATTATTATCGTGATCGCAGTGATCGTGTCAAAGGTAAAGGCACAGAATCAGGGAGCAAATCGAAACAATACTACCTATATAAATGGAAAACCGGTAAAGAATAACCGCCAACAAGTTTATGGAGCCGGGCAGATGAACCGTCAGCCACAGAACTATAGTGCAGGACAGTCAAGCTGTCAGGCACAGCCGTACAGAGGGGCACAGTCAAATCGACAGGCACAGCCGTACAGAGGGGCACAGTCAAATCGACAAGCACAGCCATACAGACCACAGCCGTTCGGACGTCCGGTGCAAAATCCTTGGTCACAGACGAATAGAGGAACGGCGCAGTCACGTCCACAGAAAAATCAGGATATTTTAAGCCGTGCAAAACAGAATGTACAGGAAAATAATGAGGATTTATTAAAAAATGCAGACAGAATGCAGCATGAGGCTGCAAGAGGAGCGGCAGATACACCGATACTGACACCGAGTGGAAAAGTTGCAATGCAGAGAGTACAGCCTGTCGGACAGCAGATTGGAGCAGGTTTTGATGAGGACTGCGATATCATGCAGAAATTGAACGATCTCATGATCATGGGCTATAGTGGTAATCTGGAATTTGACAGGGATTTTATTGCAGAAGGCGTGGATATGTTGAACAGCTATCAGGAATTTGGAAACAATTTATAGATTTCTGACAGTGCAGTTCATTGAAAAAAGTAGTTTACATAATTTGTGGCAGAAAAGAGGAAAACAGCGTGCGGCAATTACCAAAAAGCGGAGAATTTTACCGGCATTTCAAAAATAAATTATATCAGATCATTGCGGTGGCAAAGCATTCTGAGACGGGTGAGCAGCTTGTGATTTATCAGGCACTCTACGGAGATTTTGGCGTGTATGCAAGACCATTGGAAATGTTTATGAGTGAGGTTGACCACGAAAAATATCCGGATGTGGCACAGAAATACCGGTTTGAGCGGGTTGAGTTATCCTCGGATGTGCCGGCAGAATCGCAAAAGGAAACAAGTGTGCAGAGTGAATACGAGGGCGGTATCAATCCAAAGGTTCTGGAATTTCTGGATTCCGAAGACTTTGATGAGCGCTATAATATTCTGGTTGCACTGCGGGATGAGATCGATGACCAGATAATCAATACGCTGGCGGTTGCATTGGATGTTGTGATCCCGGAAGGTAACATTGACGATCGCTATGATCAGCTGAAGCTGTGCCTTCGAACGAGACAGCGGTACGAGAGTAACCGTCTGAGATAAAAGAGGCAGCACAGTGTTGTTATAAAGTCATGAAAAAAGCATTTAGAAAAACAGTGCGCCTAGCGTTTGCTGAGCGTACTGTTATGATATTTGGAGGAAAATGTGACATCCTCCCCAAACCATGCAGGCGGGACGAAATGTTCTGCCTCTTCTTTTGTCTCGAATTCTACTTCGGCAAGCTGCAAAGGCGCAAGTTCCCCTTCAAAGACATCAAGTTCAATGGTCAGTTTATCGGTAAGTGGAATCAGGTATCTGCGCTTTTGGATGAGGATTCCATCAATTTTTTCTTTTAAGTGGGCAAACGCTTCTGCGTTTAACGGAAGATTATATTCCTCGCGGCACATCAGTCCTGCACCTTTGTAAGTCAATGTATATTTGTCATTTGATTTTCGGATGCGGACAACAGGATCTGTATTCAGATAACCCTGTTCAATGTGTTTACATTCGTATTGTTCCAAATTTTCCGGGAGCCGGTCAATTAAATATTTGCGTTCAATTTCCATGAAGAGTTCCTTTCGTTATCATAAGATTCAGTGATACTGTAGTTATCATAGGCTAATTGTCTGCATTTTGCAATGCGTAAGTGATATTGACGTGGAGAGAGCATCCTTTTATAATAAATGAGGACAGATCATGTTTAGAAATCGCAGAAATAACGTTCTGTGGTTTGGCAGCAGAAGACTATTTTCTGCGAAAAAGATAGTTTTGACACAGACAAAATGGAGGATAAACGGCATGAAAAAAGTTGGTATTTTTATGGCAGACGGATGTGAAGAGATTGAGGGACTGACAGTTGTTGATATTGTGCGCAGGGCAAAGTTAGAGATGACAACCATTTCTATCACAGATAAAAAAGAAGTGACCAGTTCCCATAATGTCACATTTTTGACAGACGCACTTGCATCAGAAGTTGATTTTGACGGATTTGATGCAATCGTTCTTCCGGGAGGAATGCCTGGAACATTGAATCTTGGAGCAAGCGACATGGTCAATAAAGTGATTAAAAAGTTTGCAGGCGAGGGAAAAATTGTTGCAGCAATCTGTGCAGCACCGAGTGTTTTAGGGGCAGCAGGATTGTTGGAAGGAAGACATGCTACCTGCCATCCGGGATTTGAGGAAAAACTGACCGGTGCGATCACGAGTGAGGATGCAGTTGTTGTGGACGGAAACATTATCACAAGCCGTGGAATGGGAACCGCAATCGATTTTGGATTAGCAATTGTGGATTGCCTGACAGATTTTGATGAGGAAGTCGTAGAGCATGTGAAAAAAGGAATTGTCTATCGCAATTTTGAAGAAGTATAATCCTGATACAGAATATGCAAAAAGGGTTTTGCAATAAATAATTCATGACAATAGAATGTTCGTAGAGCGTGCATTCTATTGTTTTCAGATTTACATAATGATGCACAAAAAAGCCACCGCAGATCTTGGGAAGATACCTAAGATGTGCAGTGGCTTTTTCCTAATGGCTAGTTTTTCATCTGTTCTTCCTGCTTCATGATCATTTTTTTGACCATTTCACCACCAATGCTTCCAGCCTGTGCAGAAGTTAAGTCACCATTGTAACCTTCTTTTAAAGGTACTCCAATTTCACTTGCAACTTCCTGTTTGAAACGATTCATGGCCTCTTTTGCCTGTGGTACAGCCATTTTACTGGTGTTAGAACCTGAATTAGATCCGCTCATGGTTTCACCTCCATATTTTTCCCTTGTGTTATTTTAGGAGTGCAGCAGCGTCAGTTTTTCTGATAAATCAGAAGCAAGCCGCTGTTGTTTGTCCTAATTCTATTATTGACAGCATCTGAAAAAATATGTTGGAAATATCTGGAGATTTTGTGTTAATTGTGTTGACAATTTAAAAACTTTATGATTTACTAAGTTAGTAAGCTAAATTGCATGAGAATCATAGCGGCACATTTGGTGGCGTTTACAGATGCAAAATAAGAAGAAAGAGAGGTAAGGATATGATTCAGTTTACAACAAATAACACAACATTACAAAATCATAGTAAGAATTACCTCGGTAAACTTTTTTAAGCAGCAGTTCACTGCTATGGGAATGAGAGATATGTCCGTGGTGTAATTCGCCACGGACTTTTTATGTTTTAAGACAGATCAGCGGATAAATGCGCTTCGTGGTGAAGATACTGCGGAGCGTTTTTGTTTACCGGGGATTCGCAAAACAAGGGAGGATAAATACGGCACAGCTTGCTGGGCATTGCTCCTGCATGGGCAGTCGCATTTTTTCTTCGAAAAAACAAGGGAGGTAAAATCCTCTCCTCACCATGGGGTTCGGATTTTGCTTCGCAAAACTAGGAGGATTTATGAGAAAGTTAAGCAGTTATATCGGGCGTTACTGGTATGGTTATGTGTTTGCCGTTGCAAGCATGGTCACTGCCATTGCGTTAGATATGTTATATCCGAAGATCACACAGAAGATTGTGGATGACGTTATTTTAGGCGGGCAGATGGAGATTCTGACGAAGCTGTTGACCGGAATCGTGTTCGTTGGAATCGGACGAAGCATTTTTGGTTATTGTAAGGAGTTTACATTTGATTTTCTGTCCTCGAAAATCGGGGCAGAGATGCGGAAAGATTTATTTAACCACATTCAGACCTTGTCCATGCGGTATTTTGACGATACCAATACAGGAGAACTGATGGCGAGAGTCAAAGATGATGTGGATAAAATCCAGAATGCATTAGGTTATGTGGGAATGTTGCTGATCGAGGTGACGATCCATGTGGTATTTGTTTTATACTGCATGTTTTCCCTGAATTGGAAAATGGCATTTCTGCCGGTTACAGTCATGCTCTGCTGCGCTGTGGTGGCAATTATCATGGAGCGTAAGTTGGATAAAGTTTATGAGGATATCAGCGAGGAAAATGCGGTGCTGACCACTGTTGCAGAGGAAAATCTGGCGGGTGTGCGCACGGTAAAAGCGTTTGCAAGGGAAGATTATGAGATCAAAAAATTTTTGTCCCACAATGAACGCTATTACAATCTGAACATCACACAATCCAAAGTGCTGGTGCGGTATTATCCGCTGTTTCAGTTTGTCGGAAAAGTGCTTCCTGTGGCAATTACCATTCTTGGAGGAATTTCTGTGATGAATGGAAATATGTCATTAGGTGCGCTGGTCGCATATGTGGAATACAGCAGGAACTGTACCTGGCCAATGGAAATGATGGGATGGCTGACAAACGACCTGTCTTCCGCAGTCGCATCATATAAAAAAATCAAAAAGATATATGAGGTGAAACCGGAAATTGAGGATAGCCGGAATGTTGTAACGTTAGATCATGTCAGCGGAAATGTTGAGTTTGATCATGTTTCCTTCAAGCTGGATGGAAAACAGATTTTATCAGACATCAGTTTTTCGGTAAATGAGGGAAAGACGCTCGGAATTATGGGGGCGACAGGCTCCGGAAAATCATCGATCATCAACATGCTGCATCGTTTTTATGACACAACGGAAGGCTCCGTCAGACTCGACGGTGTGGATATCAGAAAAATATCTTTAAGACAGCTTAGAAGAAGCGTTGCCGTTGTTTTACAGGATGTGTTCCTGTTCTCGGATACCATTGAAGAAAATATTAAAATGGGTAACCGCAGCACGATGCAGATGGACGAGATAAAGAGTGCCGCAGCGAGTGCGCAGGCAAGCAGTTTTATTGAAAAAATGGATGAACAGTATGAGACCGTTATCGGTGAGCGCGGTGTAGGACTTTCCGGTGGACAGAAACAGCGGATCAGTATCGCACGCGCATTGTCAAAACACAGCCCGATTCTTGTCATGGATGATTCCACTTCGGCTCTTGATATGGAGACCGAGCATGAGATCCAGAAGACATTAAACAGTCTGAAAGACACGACGAAGATCATCATTGCACACCGCATTTCAGCGGTCTGCCACGCAGATGAGATTATTTATCTGCAGGATGGCAGGATCGCAGAGCGCGGCACACATGAGGAGCTTCTTGCAAAGAAGGGACTGTATTATGACACTTATATGGCACAGTACGGCGGATATCTGGCATCTTAAAAAGTATGTCATGCAGAAGTTGGAAATAAAAATATAAAATGACACATATAGCGAAGGCAGGGCTTCGCTGGAATTTTGACCTGATTTAAATATAACACAGAAGGAGGCTACTATGGCAGTCAATTCATTTCGTGAAGACGAATATATGGAAAACACCGACAAAAAGAAGATTTTAAGCCGGCTGCTTTCCTATTTATTAGATTATAAACTAGCGATTGCCGGCGTTTTGGTCTGTATGGGGATTACCGTAGGAATCTCACTGGTAAACCCATTGCTGATCGAAGAGGCGATCGATCATTACATAGCGCAGTCAGATTTTAAAGGACTGATCGCACTTGGAATTTTTGCGCTCGCACTGAACGTTCTTTTTATCATTCTCGTAAAAGTAAGAATGTACAGTATGTCCGTGATTTCCAATAAAATATTGTTAAAAATCAGACAGGATTTATACGAGCATATCCAGACGTTATCTTTCTCGTTTTTTGACAGCAGACCGACCGGAAAAATTCTTGCAAGAATCATCGGAGATGTCAATTCACTGAAAGATGTCCTGACGAATATGGTCACGACTCTGATCCCGGAATTTATCACCGTCATCGGTGTTGTCGTGATCATGATGGTAAAAGACTGGCGTCTGGCGCTGGCATCCTTAAGCACGATCCCAATCATGATCGCCGGTATTTTTCTGGTGCAGAAAATATCTCATAAGAGATGGCAGATTTACCGTAAAAAATCATCCAACTTAAATGCCTATGTGCATGAGGACATTGCAGGGATGAATGTAGTGCAGAGTTTTGGTGCGGAGGACGAGACAAAAGAAATTTTTGAGAACCTGACGGATGAACACCGCAATGCGTTTGTGGATGCAGTCATTTTTGCAGATATGTTCGGACCGGTCATTGACTTCTGCTGGGGCATCGGAGCGATGATGCTATATCTGGTCGGTATCCGTTTCCTTGGATTTGAAAAAGTATCCGTCGGACTTCTGGTGGCGTTCGGAAGCTATATTAATATGTTCTGGAACCCGATCATGAATCTGAGTAACTTTTACAACAATCTGGTCACAAACCTGACAGCGGCAGAGAGGATCTTTGATATTCTGGATACCGAACCGGACATCACGGATGCAAAAGATGTAGAAGAACTGCCGGAAGTGAAAGGTGAAGTGACATTTTCGCATGTTGGATTCACCTATGACCGGGGAACACCGGCGGAGACGAAGGTGTTAGAGGATGTCAATTTTGTCGTGAAGCCGGGTGAGACGATCGCACTTGTCGGACCGACGGGCGCAGGAAAAACAACGATCGTCAATCTGATCAGCCGTTTTTATGATATTGAGCAGGGAAAAATCTTAATTGACGGATATGACCTGACGAAAGTGTCTATGAACAGTCTGCGCAGACAGATGGGCGTCATGACACAGGATAATTTCATTTTCCACGGAACAGTGAAGGACAACATTTTATATGGAAAACTGGATGCCACCGACGAAGAGGTGATCGCAGCAGCGAAGGCTGTCAACGCACATGATTTTATCATGAAAATGGAAAAAGGCTATGACACTGAACTGAAAGAGCACGGAGCAGGACTTTCCATCGGACAGCGCCAGCTGATCGCATTTGCAAGAACAATGGTTTCCATGCCAAAAATCCTGATCTTAGATGAGGCAACTTCAAGCATTGACACGCACACCGAGATTTTAGTGCAGAGAGGGATCGAGGCGCTGCTTGCCGGAAGAACGAGTTTTGTCATTGCACACCGTCTGTCGACCATCCAGAATGCAGATCGTATTTTTGTGATTGACAAGGGCGGCATTTTAGAGCAGGGAAGCCCGGCGGAACTGATGGAGAAAAAAGGAGCTTATTATAAGCTTTATATGGCGCAGTTTGCAGAGCTGGGATAAGAGTATGGAATAGTATCAGGAGCAGAAAAATGAGTAAATTGTATTTTGTACGACATGGAGAAAGCGAATGGAATGTAGCAGACAAAATTTGCGGAAGAACAGATATTCCGCTCACGAAGAGAGGTCATGAACAGGCGGTGGAAACCGGGAAAAAGATTGTGGCAGATGGCATCAAAGCAGATGAAATTTTATATTCTCCACTGCTTCGGGCGGCAGACACTGCAAAACATATCAGCGAAATGACAGGAATCCCGGCACATATGGAACCGAGACTGATCGAGCAGAATTTTGGCGTGTGGGAGGGAACTTCACCGCGCAATGCGCCGGAGTTTTTAAAGGCAAAGAAAGATTTTTTGAATCGCTATGGCAATGGAGAATCCATGTTTGAACTGGCATAGCGCATTTATAATCTGCTGGATGAGCTAAAGGAGTAGCAGGATAAAACCTACATACTGGTGGCGCACAATGGGATTGCACGGGTGGTGCAGTCGTATTTTAAGGACATGACAAATGAGGAGTATGCGGCATTCGGAGTGCAAAACTGCAGCGTGACGGAGTTTTCGTTTGAGGAAAAGTTGTTACATTTTTAGATGTTTGTAACTTATCTTTTCTAAATTCTTTTGCTACAATAGGAAGTAGAAAATGTGAAAAAAATAACATACAAGGGGAAAAGGGTATGTATGTTAATGGATTTCAGTTTTCGAAAACTTATTAACAACAGATTGAAAAAAGGAGAAGAGTTATTATGGCAAACAGAATTATGTTAAACGAAACATCTTATCACGGAGCAGGTGCGATTGAAGAGATCGCAAATGAAGCAAAGGCACATGATTTCAAAAAAGCTTTTGTATGTTCCGATCCAGATCTGATCAAATTTGGTGTGACAAAGAAAGTGACAGATGTTCTTGATAAAAATGGTCTTGCTTATGAAATTTATTCTGATATCAAAGCAAACCCAACCATTGAAAACGTACAGCATGGTGTAGAGGCATTCAAAAAATCCAGTGCAGATTATCTTATCGCAATTGGCGGAGGATCTTCCATGGATACTTCCAAAGCAATCGGAATTATCATTGCAAATCCGGAGTTTGAAGATGTAAGAAGTCTCGAAGGCGTTGCTCCTACAAAGAAACCTTGTGTACCGATCATCGCAGTACCAACAACAGCAGGTACAGCAGCAGAAGTTACCATCAACTATGTTATTACAGATGTTGAGAGAAAGAGAAAATTTGTCTGCGTAGATCCACATGATATGCCGATCATTGCAATTGTTGATCCAGATATGATGTCTTCCATGCCTAAGGGATTAACAGCATCTACCGGTATGGATGCTTTGACACATGCCATTGAAGGATATACAACAAAAGCTGCATGGGAAATGACAGATATGTTCCACTTAAAAGCCATTGAAATCATTTCCAGATCGTTAAGAAGTGCAGTTGCCAATGAAAAAGAAGGCCGTGAAGGCATGGCACTTGGACAGTATATTGCAGGAATGGGATTCTCAAATGTAGGACTTGGAATTGCTCATTCCATGGCGCATACTTTGGGTGCAGTTTATGATACACCACACGGAGTTGCATGTGCGATGATGCTTCCAATTGTTATGGAGTATAATGCAGATTGCACAGGTGAAAAATATCGTGAGATTGCCCGTGCAATGGGAGTAAAAGGTGTGGATGATATGTCTGTGGAAGAGTACCGTAAAGCAGCAGTAGATGCTGTACAGAAATTATCTATTGATGTTGGTATTCCAACAAAACTGGAAGCTTTGAAAGAAGAAGATTTAGATTTCCTTGCTGAGTCTGCACATGCAGATGCATGCGCACCAGGTAATCCAAAAGATGCAAGTGTAGAGGACTTAAAAGCATTGTTCCGTAAATTAATGTAAACCGGAGTTTAGGTGACGTAGTGTCGCAGATTTTGTGGTGCTTTTATAGGTTGTGAAGGGCAGATATCAGCGTCCTCTCACAAGGCAAATTTATATGTAATGAAAAAGAAAAACGGTATAAACGAAATATTATATTTCTGTTCGCTGAACATTACGATGGGCTTCTAAGCAAAAATATTGGAAAGCAAGAGGCTTTCCAATATTTTTAGAATCCCATCTTCATAGCTCACGAAGAAAATAATATTTGTTTATATCGTTTTTCTTTTAATTTACGTTACGAATGACTTGCGAGAGGACGCTTATACATGCCCAATTTACGCTGTGAATTGCACCACAGAATCTGCAATTTACGTTATGGAACTCACGGAGTTTAAGCTTTGATTAATGCCGCTCATAACCTGGATTGACGGATTTTCACAATCTGGATATTGCATGCCACACAGTCTTGGCTTAATAAAAAATAGAACTGATTTGTTTTCAGGATTTTGGGAGCGGCCGGTCCTTAGAAAGCAGACATTGCGATTTCAAAAGACAATGTAATTGGATTTTGAAATCACGATGGATGCTTTCTTAGTACCGCTGCCAGCGACAACAAGCGGAAGCGCTCCTGAAAACAAACAGTTCTATTTTTTATATTTCTATACACTTTGTTGGCATGCAATACAACATAACCTTAGGAAATCCGTAACACCACCTGTAAGCGGCAGTTCATAAGTTAAACTCCGGTTTATATCAGTCCAACCTCACGGAATACATCACTCAGTTCTGCCGGCATAGCGCCAGCCAGTGATCTGGCAAGTTCTTCCGGTGTGCATTTCCGGTAGCCAAGTACCCACTGAACGGTCATAAAGATAGAACCCTGACAGTACATTTCCAATTGAAACTGCAGATGCGGAGAAATCTTTTTGCCGGTACGGCTTTCAATCTGATCCGTATAGAAAGCGGTGATCAACTGGAAATCATGATCGCGCAGGCAATTCTGGTCATCGTTTTTAAATGCAGCTTTAAAAAACAACTTTTCTTCCTGAATATAGGTAAATTTATTTACAAGACTTTCATAGACAGATTTTCCTTCCCCCATATGTTCAAAGGATTCTAAGAGAATTTTGTCAAAATACCAGTTGATGAGGTCATATTTATCCTGAAAATTGCGGTAAAAAGTCTGTCTTGTGACACCGCATGCTTCTACAATTTCCTTCACAGTGATTTTTTCTACAGGTGCAGTTTTCATACAGCGTTTCATGGCATCTGCCAGCTCATATTTTGTTCTTTCGTTGGATTTTGTGATTGCCATAGCTTTCTCCTCATTTGTGCAGACCTTTCTAGATAATCACATTTTAGCATAAATCAAGTCTGTTCGGAAAATATTTCTATATGAAAAAACAGTAAACATTCCAAAATTTTTCTAAAATAAGGTTTTATACTTGCCAGACACTATGTTTTGAAGTATAGTACTCTTCGCTTTGCTGATTCAAAAGAGAAGAGAGGAGACAACAAAATGACATTTTATCAGGAGTTACAGCTTAGTTCTGCCGGTTCAAAACAGTTGATCAAAAATACGACAGACAAAAAAGAAAAATGGCGTCATATTCTTATCTATAATTTTAAAGTATATCTTGTTATGGCTTTTTGTGTGGCGGTTGTCACATTGTATACAAAATTGACAGGACAGGAAAACAGCGTTGTAGGAGTGACGGTTCTGTTGGCGCTGCTTGTGCTGAGACAGGCAGATTTTGGCATACAGACGAGTCATGGATTGTTGTCCATTGTGGGAATATTTATAATCATAATGGCTGGCCCGCGACTGGCAAATATGGTATCTCCGGTGGGAGCATTTTTTATAAATTGTGTCTGTATCCTGCTTCTTATGATTTTTGGGTGTCACAATGTCATTATGCATAATCATTCCACGTTTGTGCTCGGGTATCTGCTCTTATATGGATATGATGTGAGTGGCAGAGCTTTTGAGATGCGGGTGATTGGACTTACGGCGGGAATGCTTGTGTGCATGGCGGTTTTTTATAAAAATCAGAAAAACAGACCTTATCGCAGGACATTTAAGGATTTATTCCGGGAATTTGATGTTCGGTCTGCGAGAAACCAATGGTATCTGAAACTGACACTGATCGTCTCAAGTGCAATGCTGATCGTTTCACTGCTTGGACTTCCGAGAGCAATGTGGGCAGGGATCGCATGTATGTCAGTCTGCCTTCCATTTACAGAGGATGGAAAAATGAGGGCGGTAGACAGGGGCGTGTTTAATATTGCCGGATGTGCGCTGTTTCTCGTCCTTTATCTGATACTGCCGGAGTCAGGAAGAAGTATGATCGGAATTATTGGTGGGATCGGCGTGGGTTATTCTGCCGGATATAAATGGCAGACGGTTTTTAACACGTTTGGAGCGCTTGCAATTGCAGCTTCATTGTTCGGACTGCCGATGGCGCTGCTGCTTCGGACAGGGATCAATGTGACTGCCTCTCTTTATACAGTGGTTTGTAATGTCGTATATGACAAATTGCATGGCAAAAGAGCAGAAATCGCAGAAAACCTCGTAAAACCATAAAAAACACTGGTATTTTGCAAAAGTGTGTGCTATAATCCTAGAATGACTGCGATAGTCGTAGTACGCCCATTTTTAGGCAGAGCCAGAAAAACCGCGGGTTTATGCGACTTTGGACGTGGCTCGATTAGCGCATTAAGCGTGAAATGTACATGGATATTTTATATATATAAGGAGGAAAATCATTATAATGAGTGTACAGGTTGAAAAATTAGAAAAAAACATGGCAAAACTTACTGTTGAAGTACCAGCAGAGGAAGTAGAAAAAGCTTTACAGGCTGCTTACATGAAAGAGAAGAACAAAATCAGCATCCCTGGTTTCCGTAAAGGTAAAGTTCCAAGAGCTATGATCGAGAAAATGTACGGTGCAGCTGTATTTTATGAAGAAGCAGCAAACATCTTAATTCAGGATAATTATGCAGCAGCTATGGAAGAGAGCAAAGAGGACATCGTTTCCAGACCAACAATCGACATTGTTCAGATCGAATCCGGAAAACCTTTCATCTTCACAGCAGAAGTAGCAGTAAGACCAGAAGTAACACTTGGAAAATACAAAGGTGTTCAGGTAACTAAGATTGACACAACTGTAACAGACGAAGAAGTAGAAGCAGCACTTGAGAAAGAGCAGCAGAAGAACTCCAGAACTGTAACTGTAACAGACAGACCAGTAGCAAACGGTGATACAGCAGTCATCGATTTCGAAGGATTTGTTGACGGTGTTGCATTTGAAGGAGGTAAAGGAGAGAATCATCCATTAGAGATCGGTTCCCACTCTTTCATCGATACATTCGAAGATCAGTTAGTAGGACACAATGCAGGGGATGAAGTAGAAGTTAACGTTACTTTCCCAGAGAAATATCAGGCAGCTGATTTAGCTGGAAAACCAGCCGTATTCAAAGTTAAGATCAACGAGATCAAAGCAAAAGAACTTCCAGAGTTAAACGATGAGTTCGCTTCTGAAGTATCTGAGTTTGATACATTAGCTGAGTACAAAGAAGACTTAAGAAAACATCTTGAAGTTGAGAAAGAGAACGAAGCAAAACGTACAAAAGAAGATGAAGCAATCAAGAAGATCATCGACAAATCCACAATGGAGATCCCGGAAGCTATGATCGAGACACAGTGCGAGAACATGATCAATGAGTTCGCACAGAGAATCGCACAGAGCGGTCTTTCCATGGAGCAGTACATGCAGTTCTCCGGTATGACAATCGACGGATTAAAAGAGCAGGTTCGTCCAGAAGCTGAGACTCGTATCAAGAGCAGCCTTGTATTAGAGCAGATCGCAAAAGAAGAGAACATCGAAGTTTCTGAAGATGAGATCAATGCAGAAGTTGAGAAGATGGCAGCTCAGTACGGAATGGAAGCTGACAAGTTAAAAGAGTACTTAGGAGATGCTGAGAAAGAATCCATTAAGAGAGATTTATCTGTGACAAAAGCAGTTGACTTAATTATGGAGAACGTAAAAGAAAGAGCAAAAGCTAAGACAAAGAAAGAAAAAGAAGCTGAAGCAGAAGAAGGAACAGAAGAATAATTCCGGCAGCGTACAGCAGACAGAGGATTGCATATAATATGCAGACCGGAAATATCACAGACTGGCTCTTATGAGCCGGTCTGTTTGAGATTTATGGCAGAATGCATTTGATGAGAAAAAAGTTCAGTATTTTTTAAAATTCGAACAAGATATTAATTTTTCATAAAACATGTTTTTTCCTATTCCAACGTCCCTGTATTTGTGGGATAATATTTATCAGTGCAGTGTATGACCGATATATTGCAATAGTGAAAGAAGTGCGGATCCCATGATAGTGCGATTCCAACCATATTTATGAAAAGGAAAGGGCAGGTAAGAGATATGAGTTTAGTACCTTACGTCATTGAACAGACAAGCAGAGGAGAGCGTAATTACGATATTTACTCCAGATTATTAAAAGATAGAATTATTTTCCTTGGAGAAGAAGTGAATGAGACAACAGCAAGCCTTGTTGTTGCACAGTTACTTTTCTTAGAGTCCGAGGATCCTGGAAAAGACATTCATTTATATATCAATTCCCCAGGTGGAATGGTAACAGCAGGTCTTGCTATTTATGATACGATGCAGTACATCAAATGTGATGTATCTACCATCTGTATCGGTATGGCCGCCAGCATGGGAGCATTTTTACTTGCAGGTGGAGCAAAGGGCAAGAGACTTGCGCTTCCGAATGCAGAGATTATGATCCATCAGCCATCCGGCGGAGCAAAAGGTCAGGCAACGGAGATCCAGATCGCAGCGGAAAACATTTTAAAGACAAAGAAGAAATTAAATGAGATTTTAGCTGCAAACACCGGAAAACCTTATGACGTGATCGCAGCGGACACAGAGAGAGATCATTATATGTCCGCTCAGGAAGCAATGGAATACGGACTGATCGATAATGTGATCACAAGCCGCTAATAAATAGAGACATTGGAGAATAAGAAATGACAGGAAGAAATGACGAGAGACTGCGCTGCTCATTTTGTGGTAAGACTCAGGATCAGGTCCGTAAACTGATCGCGGGACCAAACGGAGCCTATATCTGTGATGAGTGTGTAGACGTTTGTGCCGAGATTATAGACGAAGAGTTGGAGAATGATGAATTTGACGGAAATCTGGAAGAACCTGCGGAGCAGATCAATCTGATCAAGCCGGAGGAGATGAAGGCATTTTTAGACGAGTACGTCATTGGCCAGGATAAAGCGAAGAAAGTTTTGTCCGTTGCAGTTTATAATCATTACAAGAGAATTATGGCAGGATCAGATTCAGATGTAGAATTGCAGAAGAGTAATATTCTTATGCTCGGACCAACCGGTTCCGGTAAAACACTTTTAGCACAGACTTTGGCGAGAGTGTTGAATGTTCCGTTTGCAATCGCAGATGCAACCACACTTACCGAGGCAGGTTATGTGGGTGAAGATGTCGAGAATATCCTTTTGAAACTGATCCAGGCTGCTGATTATGATATTGAGCGTGCACAGCATGGTATCATTTACATTGATGAGATTGACAAGATTACAAAAAAATCTGAGAACGTTTCCATCACAAGAGACGTTTCCGGCGAGGGTGTACAGCAGGCGTTACTTAAGATTTTAGAGGGAACGGTTGCTTCTGTTCCGCCACAGGGTGGAAGAAAACATCCGCAGCAGGAACTGATCCCGATTGATACTACCAATATTTTATTTATCTGTGGTGGTGCTTTTGATGGATTAGAGAAGATCATTGAGACACGTCTCGACCAGAAATCCATTGGATTTAATGCAGAAGTACACGCCAAAGATGAGTACAATGTAGGGGAAGTATTAAAACATGTGCTTCCGCAGGATTTTGTGAAATTCGGACTCATCCCTGAATTTATCGGTCGTGTGCCGGTAACCGTAACACTGGATATGTTAGATAAGGATGCGATGATCCGTATCTTATGCGAGCCGAAGAATGCACTTGTAAAACAGTACAAAAAGCTGTTTGAATTAGACGGTGTCAGTCTGGAATTTGACAGGGATGCACTCGAAGCAATCGTGGACAAAGCGCTTGAGAGAAAGACCGGAGCGCGTGGTCTTCGTGCAATCATGGAGGCTGTTACATTAGATCTGATGTATCATATTCCATCCGATGAGAGCATTACAAAATGTGAGATCACCAAAGAAGATGTAGAAAAGAATCTTGCAATTGAAGAGAAAGAAGAAAAAGCACTTGTTGAGAAGTTAGAACAGGCTTCTTAAACAAAAGATAACAGCAGGAAAAGCTGTTACAGATAAAGGAATTATAGAAAATGGATACAATGATTATGAAAATGCCTGCAGTTGCCCTTCGTGGAATGGTGATCCTGCCGGGAATGGTAGCCCATTTTGACGTAAGCCGTGCAAAGTCCATCAAGGCAGTGGAAGAGGCGATGATGGATGAGCAGAAGATTTTTCTTGTGGCACAGAAAGATGTGGAACAGGAAAATCCTGATATCGAGGACTTATTTAAGATCGGGATCATTGCTGAGGTAAAGCAGGTAATTAAGTTACAAAATAATATTGTACGCATTTTGGTAGAAGGGAAAGAGCGGGCAGAATTGTCCGCTTTTCTTGAAAATCCGGACTATCTGCTTGCGGAGATCATTCGATTTGACGAGGAAGTGGATGACGGATTGCCAGAAGAAGCGAAGGAGGCAATGCTTCGGAGCATTCAGGAGACATTTGGTAAATATGTGGTCGTCAATCCCAAAATGGGAAAAGAGCTGCAACGCCAGTTAAGTGAGATCACAGATCTGGAAAAACTGATGAATCAGCTTGCCAACAGCCTTCCGGTACATTTTGAGGAAAAACAGAAAATCTTAGATGCGGTTTCTATGACCGAACGTTATGAGGTTCTGATGGCACTCTTATTAAAAGAGATCGAGATCATAGCCATCAAGAATGATTTTCAGGCGAAAGTCAAGGCGCATGTGGATAAAAACCAGAAAGAATATCTGCTGAGAGAGCAGATGAAAGTAATCCGTGAGGAGCTTGGCGAAGATAATACGGAATCAGACGCAGATCACTTTATGGATGCTCTGGGTAAGATTAAGGCAGACAAAGAAGTAAAAGAGAAGATCAAAAAAGAGATCGACCGTTTTAAAAATATCAGTTCCAGCTCCTCTGAGAGCGCTGTGGCGAGAGGGTATATTGAAACACTTTTGGAGCTTCCGTGGAATAAGACATCCAGAGATAACAAGGATCTGAAGAATGCCGAGCAGATTTTAAATGCGGATCATTACGGTCTGGAAAAAGTAAAAGAGCGTATGTTAGAATTTCTGGCTGTCCGCAATCTCACCAGCAAGGGCGAGAGCCCGATCATCTGTCTGGTCGGACCACCGGGAACCGGTAAAACGAGTATTGCCCGGTCCGTTGCAAAAGCGTTAGATAAAAAATATGTGCGGATCAGTCTCGGTGGTGTGCGGGATGAGGCAGAGATCCGCGGCCACAGAAGAACTTACGTCGGAGCAATGCCGGGACGTATCGTGAACGGACTGCGCAGCGCCGGCGTGAAAAATCCGCTCATGCTGTTAGATGAGATCGATAAGATGAGCAGCGATTACAAGGGGGATACGGCGTCTGCATTGCTGGAAGTGCTTGACGCGGAGCAGAATAAGAAGTTCCGGGATCATTATGTCGAGATACCGATCGATCTTTCAGAAGTGCTGTTTATTGCAACAGCAAACTCTGTGCAGGATATCCCAAGGCCGCTGTTAGACCGTATGGAACTGATCGAAGTGACCAGTTATACAGAGAATGAGAAGCTTCACATTGCCAAAGAGCATCTGCTCGCAAAGCAGATGGAGCGCAATGGGATCAGACCGGAGCAGCTCGCCATCACAGACAAAGCGATGGCAAAGATCATCAGTGGTTACACAAGGGAAGCTGGTGTGCGTAATCTTGAACGTAAGCTTGGTGAGATATGCAGAAAAGCAGCAAGACCGCTTTACGAGGGAGAAAAAGAGAAGATTAAAGTTACAGAACAGAATCTTGAAAAGTTCCTCGGCAAAGAGAAATACAGTTTTGATAAGAAAAATGATACGGATGAAGTAGGAATCGTCCGTGGACTTGCATGGACAAGCGTTGGTGGAGATACTTTAGAGATTGAAGTCAACATCATGCCGGGAAAAGGTGAGTTCCAGCTGACCGGACAGCTGGGAGATGTGATGAAGGAATCTGCACAGGCGGGAATCAGCTATATCCGTTCTGTCAGTGAAGAGTATCATATTCCGAAAAAGTTTTTCCAGGAGAATGACATCCATATCCACATCCCGGAGGGTGCAGTGCCGAAGGATGGACCGTCTGCCGGAATCACGATGGCGACAGCCATGTTGTCGGCGATCACGAAGACACCGGTCCGCGCTGATGTCGCAATGACAGGTGAGATCACACTTCGCGGCCGTGTGCTTCCAATCGGTGGACTGAAGGAAAAAACACTGGCAGCCAAAAATGCAGGAATTAAGACCATCTGTGTGCCAAAGAAGAATGAGAAGGATATAGATGAGATTTCACCGGAGATCAAAAAAGGTCTGAAAATCGTGTTTGTGGAGCAGATGAAAGACGTGCTGGATGTGGCGTTTGTAAAGAAGTGAATTAAGAAGAGGAAAAGACAATGGTAATTAGAAGTGTAAATTTGGAGACTGTCTGTGGTATCACAAGTAAAATACCGGACAATCCATTTAATGAAGTGGCATTTGCAGGAAAGTCAAATGTAGGAAAATCATCCATGATCAATGCGCTGTTAAACCGCAAGTCGCTCGCAAGGACATCGGCGCAGCCGGGAAAGACGCAGACCATTAATTTTTACAATGTCAACGATGCCATGTATCTGGTCGATTTGCCTGGTTATGGATATGCGAAGACCTCTGCCAGTGAGAAGGAAAAATGGGGAAAAATGATCGAGAATTATCTCCATACCTCAAAAAAACTGCAGGCAGTCTTTTTGCTGATCGATATCCGCCATGATCCGTCTGCAAACGATAAAATGATGTATGACTGGATGGTTTATCAGGGATTTACACCGATTATCATCGCCACAAAGCTTGATAAGATCAAACGAAGCCAGATCCAGAAGAATGTAAAAGCAATCCGCGAAGGTCTGAAAGTAAAGCCGGGTACGGTGATCATTCCATTCTCCTCCGAGACGAAGCAGGGAAGAGATGAACTCTGGGAGGTTATCGATTCCTTTGTTTTGCCACAGGAGGAAACTGAGGAAGAAGATAAATAACAGTTTGCAGAATGCCTATGGCCTGTAATGTAAAAATGACATTGCACTGCAAAATCGTTCATGGTAAAATAGCAGTATAAGTGTCAGACAAGACAAAAAGCACCCGGAGATACTTTCCGGGTGTTCTGCGAATATAAAGGTGCATCGGAGGATGGTAGAGATGAAAAAGAAGAAAATTGTGATTGCTCTTGGACATGAAGCATTGGGAACAACACTTCCTGAACAGAAAGAGGCAACGAAACGAACAGCAAAGGCAGTGGCAGATTTTATCCGTGAAGATTATCAGGTTGTGATCACACACAGTAACGGACCACAGATCGGTATGATCCATACTGCTATGAATGAATTTTGTAAATTATATCCGGAATATACTGCAACACCAATGTCTGTATGTTCTGCAATGAGTCAGGGATATATCGGTTACGATTTACAGAATGCGATCCGTGCGGAATTATTGAACAAGGGAATCTATAAACCCGTTTCTACGATCCTTACACAGGTTGTGGTTGATCCATATGACGAGGCGTTTTACAAACCAAGCAAAGTCATTGGACGTGTGCTGACAGAAGAGGAAGCAGAGGCAGAGGAGAAAAAAGGAAATCACGTTGTCAAAATAGAAGGCGGGTACAGACGAATCGTTGCAGCGCCAAAGCCAATGGATATCGTGGAGATCGATGCAATCAAAGCATTGTCCGATGCTGATCAGATCGTAGTTGCCTGTGGAGGCGGCGGCATCCCAGTATTAATGCAGGACAACAACTTAAAGGGTGCCAGTGCTGTTATTGAAAAAGATCTTGCAGCAGGAAAACTGGCAGAATTTCTGGATGCAGATATGCTTGTTATTTTAACAAGTGTTGACAATGTATGTTTAAATTATGGACAGCCGGATGAAAAACCATTATCAACCATGACTGTTGCAGAAGCAAAGAAATACATGGAGCAGGGACAGTTTGGTGAGGGCGATATGCTCCCTAAGATAGAGGCAGCCATCAACTTTATCGGTGACTCTGCGATCAGATCCGTTCTGATCACAAAATTGAACAAAGATGGTTCTAATATCCATGGCGGTATGGGAACCATGATCACAAAATAATGTTTTTGACATAATGTTTACAAAAAGAGCAGGTTTTTTTACAAAAGAAAGCTTGCTTTTTTTATGTTTATTTCGTATAATCTCTCCGTAGATGGAGTCGCCGTACCAAAGAAGAAACTTAAAATTTATTATACATTTTTCACAAGAATACGAATAAAAACGAAGAGAAGAGTCTGTATTATTGTGAAAAGTGTATAAGTTTTAAGTTTTTCGGAGATTGGTCCGCCGGCTCCGTGCTGATTTAAGGAGATTGTTAAAACTATAACAGAAATCAGGAGAGGCATACGCATTTCGAATGAATAAAAATCAGCAGGAACACTTGAAAAATGAAACCATAAAAAGAAAGGAAGAATTTATGACAAGAAGAACAAAAATCATCTGTACGTTAGGACCATCCACCGACAATGAAGCGGTGATGAGAGCATTGATCGAAGAGGGAATGAACGTTGCACGTTTCAATTTTTCGCATGGACCGCATGATGAGCAGATGGGAAGATTAAAAATGCTCCGCAAACTGCGCAAAGAATTGGGAAAATATGTTGCAGCTTTACTTGATACAAAGGGACCGGAAATCCGTCTCGTAGAATTTGAAAAAGGAAAAACAGAGTTAAAGACAGGCCAGACTTTTACACTGACAACCGATGATATTCTTGGAACTGATGAGCGCGTATCTATTACTTACAAAAATCTTGCAGATGATGTAAAGCCGGGCGATCATATCCTGATCGATGATGGTCTGGTAGGTCTGGAAGTTGTAGAGATCAAACCGGTTGCAAAACCAGTGAATACCAAGGTCAACGCAAGAGATATTGTCTGTAAAGTGTTAAATGATGGTGTGATTTCCAATAAAAAAGGTGTGAACGTTCCGAACGTTGACCTCACGATGCCATTTATCAGTGAAAAAGATTACGGAGATATCTGTTTTGCGGTAGAAAATGATTATGATTTTATCGCAGCTTCCTTTGTCCGTTCCGCAGAGGATGTTATGGAAATCCGCAAAATCCTTGCAGAAAAAGGTGGCGAGGATATTAAGATCATTTCCAAGATCGAGAACATGCAGGGTGTCCGCAATATCGATGACATCATCCGTGTGTCCGATGGTATCATGGTGGCGCGTGGTGACATGGGTGTTGAAATCCCGTTAGAAGATGTTCCGGTTATGCAGAAAATGATCATCAAAAAAGTATGTGAGGCTGGAAAAATCGTTATTACAGCAACTCAGATGTTAGATTCCATGATGAAACATCCAAGACCAACAAGAGCAGAGTCCACAGACGTTGCAAATGCTATTTATGACGGAACGAGTGCGATCATGTTATCCGGAGAGACTGCTGCAGGAATGTATCCAATTGAAGCTGTAAAAACAATGGTCCGTATTGCAACCCGCACAGAGCATGATATCAACTATTTACAGAGATTCAGACAGCGCAGGACCATGTGTAACCCGGATGTGACAAACGCAATCTCACATGCAACCTGTACGATGGCTGGTGATTTAAGTGCAGCGGCAATCGTGACGGTAACGAAGTCCGGACGTACTGCGAGAATGATCTCCAAATACCGTCCAAACTGCACGATCATTGGTGAGTGCCTGACAGAAAAGGTATGCCGTCAGTTAAACCTTGAGTGGGGTGTAGAACCGATTCTTATCACAGAGGAACAGGATGCAAGCCAGTTGTTTGAGAAGGCAGTTGATGTGGCAGAGATGGCAGGATTTGTTTCCAAAGGGGAATTAGTTGTTCTGACCGGTGGTGTTCCACTTGGGGTATCCGGTACAACGAACCTCATCAAAGTACAGGTCGCAGGACATATTCTTGTGACAGGAAAAGGGCTAAACGGAAAGAAAATTTCTGGAAACCTTTGTGTGTGCCACAGCAATGAAGATTTAAAAAGCTTTAAAGACGGTGATATCATTGTCGCAGCAGACACCACAAATGAAATGATGGCACAGATGCGTCAGGCTTCCGCACTGATCGTAGAAGCAGAGGGTGCAAACTGTCATGCAGCAATCGCAGGGTTAAGCCTTGATATTCCGGTTCTTATCGCAGCTAAAAATGCATTGGATGTCTTAAAGACCAGTGCTTACGTTGAAGTGGACTGCGAGAGCGGGGTTGTAAGTGCGAACTAAACCGGAGGTTGACTTAGGAACTGTCGCCTGCAGGTGGTGTTACGGATTTTCGCAGGTTATGTTAATTGCATGCCAACAAGGTGTATAGAAATATAAAAAATAGAACTGTTTGTTTTCAGGACCGGCCGCTCCCAAAATCCTGAAAACAAATCAGTTCTATTTTTTATTGATCCAAGGCTGTGTGGCATGCAACATTCAGGCTGTGAAAATCCGTCAATCCAGGTTACAAGCGGCAGAACCCAAAGTTAACCAGAGGTTCATAACGTAAATGAAAGAAAAACGGTACAGACGAAATATGATGTTCCTGTTCGCCGGGCATTTCGCTGGGCTTCTGAACAACAATCATGTTCAGCTGAAGCTTCCATGATTGTTAGAATCCCAGCTCCATGGCTCACGAAGGAAATCATATTTGTCTGTACCGTTTTTCTTTCATTTACGTTATGGATGACTTGTGAGAGGACGCTTATACATGCCCAATTTACGCTATGAATTGCACCACAAAATCTGCAATTTACGTTATGGAACTCACGGTTATTGGAGGAGTGCCTATAAGATAAGGTCAAAACTCAATCTGCATCCTTGAAATAAATGAATTAGGACTTCTTTAAATAAATTTTAATAGAATAAAATAGAATGATTTGTTTACTAAAGAATTGTATACTTGAAATTGACAAATCTCTTTAAGCGAGGGATACTTCTTGTCCGAATGGTAAGAATATGGAACTGAAAAGAATAAAAACAATATGGCTTTGAACGAAATAATACATTTTTTCTTGACAACCTAACAATTGTTAGATAAAATGCATCTAACAACTGTTAGGTGCAAGGAGACGCTATGGAAACAAAAGAACTTATTTTAAAAAAGGCGTTGGATATGTTTGCTAAATCAGGTTATGATTCTGTATCAATAAGAGATATTGCAAAAGCTGTGAATATAAAAGAAAGCTCTATTTACTATCATTTCAAAAATAAACAAGATATTTTAGACTCACTTGTAGAAAAGTTTGAGAGCCATATGAAAGAACTTACAGATATGTTGCAGGCATCAATGTCTGATTCACATAATGTTAACGCATTTTCATGGGATTGGCTACGGGAGTTTTATTTTGAACAATATTTATTTGATACATTTTGTAATCAAATGATGCGCTTTATGATGATCGAACAATTTCATAACGAAAATATGAGAATGTTGTATGAACGTTATCTATTTGAACTCCCTCATAAAATTCAAACACAATCATTTATGATGCTTAGCAAGCTTGGAATTTTGAGTGAACAACAAGCAATAAAAGTTAGTAATGATTTTTTTGCAAGTATTACAATGCTTACATTTAAATATTTATTAAATGGGAAATTGACAAAAACAAAAAAAGAAGCTTTTAGTGAAGAAACTTTCACATATATCAATAGAATGTTTCAGGAGGATTGAATATGTCAAATATATTAATTGTAGGCGCTAATCGGGGCATTGGTTATTACATGGCAATTCGTTTACTGGAAAAGGGAAACAACGTGACGGTTTTGGACATTCAAGACGACCACATAAGTGAATTAAAAAAGAGGTATCAGAATTCTCTTCTCATTATCAGATCGGATGCAACAGATGAGGATTCATTATCAGAGGGCATAAAAAAATCAATCAAAGAATTTGGAAATGTAGATATAGCAATTCACAATGCGTGCCTTTGTACGTTTGCTAATGAGCAAGATACAGGTTACGAAGTATACAAAAAAGTAATGGATGTCAATTATTTTGGAGCATTAAGACTTTCAAAATTAATTCTCCCATTTATGCGTGAGAAGAAAGAGGGTAGAATCATATTTACCAGTTCCGGTGTTGGGGTTACAGGCTTCGGTAATATATCACCTTATGTGTCTTCAAAAGGTGCAATAGAATCTCTTGCCAAATGTCTTGAGATTGAAAACCAAGATTATGGAATAACATTCCATATTATGCACCCGCCACTTACAAATACAGCATCTTCTTCAGAACTTCCCGTACCCAAAGAATTTATGGCCGATGCTGAAAAAATAGGAAAGGGACTTGCTGATCATGTTTGGTCAAAGAAATTCGTAATCTGTCATTCTTTCAGTCAATCATTACAAATGAAATTATGTTATTGTTATCCGCTCTATATGGGAAAAATGATGTGGAAAATGACGCAGAGAGCAATTAGAAGATAAGTTGTGAAAACCTGTCATTCTAGATTACGTGCGGCAGAACCCAATATAGGCACTCATCCCCTGACCGTGAGTTCCATAACGTAAATTGCAGATTTTGTGGTGCGATTCATGATGTTGATTGGGCAAATATAAGCGTCCTCTCACAAGTCATTCGTAACGTAAATGAAAGAAAAACGGTGCAGACAAATATGATTTCCTTCGTGAGCCATGGAGATAAGACTCTTTAGAGGCTTATCGGAATGCCCGGCGAACAGGAACATCATATTTCGTCTGTACCGTTTTTCTTTTCATAAACCTATAAAATCACGACTTGCGAGAGGACGCTTATATCTGCCCTTCAAGCCCTAAGAAAGCACCACAGAATCTGCGACACTACGTCAATTAAACTCCGGTTATCCCATAATTACTTTGACGTGAACTTCTTTTTTGGCTGCATCCACAGGAATGAGATTGCCCTCAATTACATTGCCATCCACGGTAACGGAAACAACACCTTTTTCTACATGATCCGGGTTTTCAACCTCAATGTGGTAAGTCGTGCCACGGAAATCACGTTTTGCGGTGAAGCCGTCCATAAAGGAAGGGATACAAGGATCTACGATCAAACCGTCATAATCTGGGCGGATACCGAGGATATACTGGGAAGCATTTAAGAATGTCCATGCAGCAGTACCGGTCAGCCAGCTATTTTTTGCCTCTCCGAAGTTTGGAGCGTCTTTACCGGCAATCATCTGGGAGTATACATATGGCTCTGTGCGATGAATTTCACTGATATCTTCGATATATGCTGGACAGGTTCTTGTGTAGACCTGCCATGCGCGGTTTCCACGACCAACAACAGTTTCTGCAATGGAGATCCACGGGTTGTTGTGGCAGAAAATACCGGCATTCTCTTTGTATCCCGGTGGATAAGAAGAGATTTCACCGAGTTCAACATGATATCTGTGATAAGGTGGCTGTAATAATACAATGCCGTATTTGGTATCCAGATATTTTTCAACGGATTCCATTGCTTTTAAGCAGTTGCCCTCTTTTAAGCCGATCTCTGCTATGACACAGAAGCCCTGTGGCTCAATGTAAATCTTGCCATCTTCACATTCTTTGGATCCGATTTTGTTTTTATAATGATCGTATGCACGCAGGAACCACTCTCCGTCCCAGCCGGCATCCAAAACTGTTTTCTCCATATCTGCAATGGCTTCTTCTGCAAGAGCAGCCTCCTCAGCCATGCCACGGTGTCTGCAGATTTCCACGTAATCTTTTCCATAGCGGACGAACATTCCGGCAATGAAAACAGATTCTGCATTAGGCCCTTCCGATGGACCGAAGGTTTGGAACGATTCGCCTGGCTCTGTAGAGAAGCAGTTTAAGTTCAGACAGTCATTCCAGTCAGCACGTCCGATCAGCGGAAGTTTGTGCGGACCACGGTGTTCCATGGTATAGTGGAAGGATCTTCTCAAGTGTTCCATAAGATCCGTTGCCTTGGAATCATCGTTGTCGTATGGTGTGCGCTCATCCAGAATGGAGTAGTCTCCGGTTTCTTTGATGTAAGCTGCAGTTCCGGCAATGAGCCACAGTGGGTCATCGTTAAAACCGCTTCCGATATCAGAGTTCCCTTTTTTGGTGAGTGGCTGGTACTGATGATAAGCACTGCCGTCTTCAAACTGTGTGGAAGCGATATCTAAAATTCTCTGACGTGCGCGGTCTGGAATCAGATGAACAAAGCCCAAAAGATCCTGACAGGAATCACGGAATCCCATTCCACGTCCGATGCCGGATTCGTAATAGGAAGCAGAACGGCTCATATTAAAGGTTACCATACACTGATACTGATGCCAGATGTTTACCATGCGGTCAAGCTTTTCCTCTTTGGAAGAAACAGTAAAATGGCTGAGCAGTTTTTCCCAGTAAGCTTTCAGATCAGCAAGTGCCTGGTCTGCTTTTTCTGTTGTGTTGAATTTTTCTAATAATTTTTCAGCAGGAGTGCGGTTGATGATACCATCTTCCGGTCTGCCAACCCATTTTTCTGCTGCCGGATTCTCCACATAACCGAGAACAAATACATAAGTTCTGGATTCGCCCGGAGCAAGGGTTACATCTAACTGATGGCTGCCGACCGGAGCCCAGCCGCTTGCAACAGAATTTTTGCAGGAGCCGGATACGACAACTTCAGGAGCCGAATTTTCACCGTACGCACCAAGAAATGCATCACGACTTGTATCAAATCCGGCAATCGGAGCATTGACGGAGTAAACAGCGTAATGGTTTCTTCTTTCCCGGTACTCGGTTTTATGATAGATGGCGGAACCATGGATTTCAACCTCGCCGATGGAGTAGTTACGCTGGAAGTTTGTCATATCGTCCATTGCATTCCAGAGACAGAACTCTACATAAGAAAAAATGGAAAAATGCTTTTCTTCTTTACTGTGGTTGGTCATGGTCAGCTTATTGATCTCGCAGGTGCTTCCAATCGGAACGAAGTCTGTCAGCTCTGCGGCAAGATCATTTTTGCTTCCTTTAAAAATGGAATAACCGATACCGTGATGACATTCATAGGAATCCAGATCAGTCTTGGTTGGCATCCAGCCCGGATTCCAGATGGTATTTCCTTCTTTAATATAGTAGTAATGTCCGTTGCTGTCTCCGGGAACATTGTTGTAACGGTATCTGGTAAGACGTAACAGCTTTGCATCTTTATAAAAGCTGTAGCCGCCGCATGTGTTTGAAACTAATGAAAAGAAATCTTCACAGCCGAGGTAATTAATCCAAGGCAGTGGTGTTTTTGGGGAAGTGATGACATACTCTTTTGCATTATCATCGAAATATCCGAATTTCATATAAATCCTCCTTGTTTTGCGAAGCAAAATGCGACTGTCCATACAGGAGCAGAGGATTTAGCCTCCTTGTTTTGCGAAGCAAAATGTCTGCTATGCGTGCATAGCATGCGTCCTTACAGGAGCAACGCCCAGCAAGCTGTGCATGATTTAGCCTCCTTGTTTTGCATATTACTTAACGAAAACGATTAAGTAAATATTCCTTATCTGAAATTATATCTTGCAGAATTATAAAAATCAACAAAAAATCCTTTGAAATAAGCAAAAATAGCACTTTTAACAAAAATTACAGCCTAATATGGAAGAAAGCAACAAAAGAGGGTTAAGCTGGATGATTAAGTTTAAAATACGAAAACGTATAAGCTTTTGCTGCATAAACTGTTGAATAACGAGAAAAATCATAAAAAATGCACAAAAAATCAGAGAAAAAAATGTAAAATTAGCCGAAATGTCAAAAAAGTATTGCAATCCGTTTGCATAAGAGCTATATTAAAGATGCGAAAACGATTAAGTAAAAACTTCGAAAGACTTAAGTAACAAGACAACAGGTCATACATAATAAAGTCTGGAAGAAGTACCTGGAGGATTCAATGGTATCTTTAAAAACAATTGCCGAAAAGTGTGGAGTATCAACTGCCACTGTCAGTAAGGCGTTAAACGATCAAAAAGATATCAGTGAAGAGACAAAGAGTCGTATCCGGACAGTAGCAGAGCAATTAGGATATTTTCCGAATGCAGCAGCAAGATCACTTAAGACCAACCATTCATACAACCTCGGAGTTCTATTTGAAGAGGAAGCAGGAAGTGGTTTGCAGCATGAATATTTTTCAGGAGTATTAAATGGTCTGAAAGTCCAGGCAGAGAAGCAGGGTTATGACATTACATTTATCAATACCTGTTTTGAAAACCGGAAGATGTCTTATCTGGAACATTGTAAATACCGGAATTTTGAGGGCGTTGCAATTGTGTGTGCGGATTTTAACGACCCTGGCGTCATGGAACTGATGAATAGCGAAGTACCGGTTGTCACCATCGACTACCTGCATCACAGCTGCACGGCGGTCAGCTCGAACAACATTCAGGGCATGGAAGATCTGGTCAGATATATTTATTCTCAGGGACACAGGAGGATCGCTTACATCCACGGACAGCAGAATGGTTCGGCAGTTACCAAAGACCGGCTGACAAGTTTTTACCGGACAATGGATGAACTGAAACTGGAAGTCCCGGATGAGTACATCCGCACAGCTGATTACCTGGAGACGAGGGAAGCGGCAAAACAGACGAAGGAACTCCTGAATCTGGAAAATCCGCCAACCTGTATCATTTATCCTGATGACACCGCACTGATCGGTGGAAGAAATGTCATTATAGAGATGGGACTTCGGATACCAAAAGACATTTCAGTAGCAGGATACGACGGAACGAGGATGTCGCAGCTTTTGCACCCGAAGCTTACCACAATTAAGCAGGACACAGAAGAGATTGGCAGAGAGGCTGCAAAACGGCTGATCGGTTCCATTGAAAAACCAAAAACAACTCTCATTGAGAGAGTCGTTATAGAAGGAATCCTCATACCGGGACAATCGGTAGGAAAGATTCCGGAACAAAAATAACAATGTAAACAAGGCGGAAGCCAAAAAATTAAGGAGGAGGGTTTTCTATGAAAAAGAAAATCATTAGCACATTATTATGTGCATCCATGGTAGCAACTATGGTAGCAGGATGTGGCGGATCATCAGACACAACATCCACAGACAACAGCAACTCAGGTGCAGCAGCACCGGCAACAGAATCTGGATCTGATGCAGCGGAGACAGATACAACAGGTGATGAGGGAAAAGTTTTCAACATTTATTGCTGGAATGAAGAGTTTAAGAGCCGTCTGACAGATCACTATCCTGGATATGAGGAAGTGGATGCCACAACTGGTAAGATTGGGGATGTTACCGTAAAATGGAACATCACACCAAGTGATGACAACGCATATCAGAACAATCTGGATGCAACATTATTAAAACAGGAATCAGCAGCAGCCGATGACAAGATTGACTTATTCTTAGTAGAAGCTGACTACGCACTGAAATATGTCGATACAGATTATACAATGCCGATCGCAGATCTTGGAATTACAGATGCAGACCTTGCAAACCAGTATCAGTATACAAAAGATATCGTTACAGATTCTAACGGTGTATTAAAAGGTGTTTCATGGCAGGGCTGCCCGGGCGTATTATTCTATAACCGTGATGCAGCAAAAGAAGTTCTTGGAACAGACGATCCTGACGAAGTTCAGAAATATGTTTCAGACTGGGATACTTTCAATGATACAGCAGAGACAATGAAAGCTGCCGGATACAAGATGACATCTTCCGTCAATGATACTTACCGTGTATACTCTAACAACGTTACTTCTAAATGGGTAGAAGATGGCAAGATCAATATTGATGATAACATTATGAAATGGGTATCTGATTCAAAAGAGCTTTATGATGCAGGCGAGACAGAGACATATGAACTCTGGGGCGATGACTGGAAGAAAGGTTTCTATCCGGAAGGAAAAGTATTCTGCTACTTTGGACCGGCATGGTTCGTGAACTTCTCTATGGCAGCCGACACCGAAGGATCTATCGGTTACAACGGTGGATGGGGCGCTACACCAGGACCTCAGGGATTCTATTGGGGCGGTACATGGATCTGTGGAGCAACAGGTACAGATAACGCAAGTCTTGTAAAAGATATCATCTTAAAGATGACAACAGACGAGACGATCATGAAAGATATCGTAGTAAAAGATGATGACTTCGTTAACAATAAACCAGCTATGGAAGCAATGGCAGCAGATACAAGCTACCAGAGTAAAGTATTAGGCGGACAGAACCCATTGTCTATGTACTGTGCAAGTGTAGAAAAACTTGATTTAAGCAACCTTTCTGCATACGATCAGGGATGTAACGAAGAGTTCCAGAACGCTATGAAGAACTACTTTGAAGGCAATGCCTCACTTGATGATGCACTTGACTTATTCTACAAAGCAGTTGTTGAGAAATATCCGGACTTAACATACTAAAATAATAAGCCGCGCCTGCCAGACCGGCGGGTGCGGCTATCTTTATATCTATCTCCGGACGGAGAGAAAGCAGTCAGCGGCGTAAAGCGCAGAGCTGACAGCAGATTTGCACAAAAAGATGTCCGTGAAGGGATGCTGTGAACTCTGTGAAAAATAAAAAGAAGGGGGCAAGAGGCGTTATGAAGAAGAAAAGCAGTAAAGCAGTCAGATATAACAAATGGGGTTACATTTTTCTGATTCCTTTTATTCTGGTGTATGTTGTATTCCAGCTTATACCACTGTTTAATACCATTTATAACAGCTTTTTTGAAAATTATTTATCAGGTCTGACACAGATCGGACCAAACTTTGTGGGACTGGAGAACTACAAAACGCTGTTTACACAGGGCGATATCTGGATTTACGCAAAGAATACCATGATTTTATGGATCATGTGTTTTGTGCCACAGATTATTTTGTCATTACTGTTAGGTGCATGGTTTTCTGATGTGCGTTTGAAATTAAAAGGAAGCAGATTTTTCAAGACCGTGATCTATCTGCCAAACCTGATCATGGCATCCGCATTTTCCATGTTGTTCTTTACACTGTTCTCAGATGGTGGACCGATCAACTCGATTTTAATGCAGATCGGAATCATTTCAGAGCCATATAAGTTTCTGGCAAACACAGGAAGTGCGAGAGGGCTGATCGCCCTTATGAACTGCCTGATGTGGTTTGGTAATACGACTATTCTTTTAATGGCAGGCATGATGGGTATCGATACTTCCCTATTTGAAGCGGCAGAAGTGGATGGAGCAACTTCCACACAGGTATTCTACAAAATTACATTACCGCTGCTCCGGCCGATTTTAGTATATGTTGTGATCACATCGCTGATCGGTGGATTACAGTTATTCGATGTACCACAGATTTTGACCAATGGTACCGGTGATCCAATGAGATCGACCATGACATTGATCATGTTCTTAAATAAACATCTGTACAGCAAGAACTACGGAATGGCTGGTGCAGTATCCGTAATCCTGTTCATCATCACCGCAATTTTAAGTCTTATTGTCTTTAAGGTAACTGGAAACGATAAGAGAAAAGCATGAGTAGAATAGAAAGGTGAGGTGTTATTATGAACGAAAATAAAAATCTGAAAAAAGGACTTGGAATCCATGCAAGAAGATTTATCGCTTATATAGTCCTGATTCTTGTTACATTTGCCTGCCTGTTCTGGTTCTATGTGCTGTTCATTAACGCGACCAGATCGAACGGTGAACTGCAGGCCGGATTTACACCACTGCCAAGCACACATCTGCTGGAAAACTGGAACAATCTGGTACACGGAACACTTCCGGTATGGCAGGGTATGATAAATAGTCTGATCGTATCGGTACTGTCAGCAGCGTTATGTACTTATTTTTCAACCATGACAGCTTATGCGATCCATGCATATGATTTTAAACTGAAAAAATACATCTATGCATTTATCTTAGCAGTTATGATGATCCCTACACAGGTAACTGCACTTGGATTTGTAAAATTAGTCGGTACATTAAAAATGGAAGATACATTTATCCCTTTGATCGTCCCAACGATCGCTGCACCGGTCACATTCTTTTACATGAAACAGTACATGGAAAGTACATTGCCGGTATCTCTGATCGAGGCAGCCAGAATTGATGGTTCCGGTGAGTTCCATACATTTAACAATATTGTACTTCCATTAATGAAACCTGCCATTGCAGTACAGGCAATCTTTACATTTGTAAGCAGCTGGAATAATTATTTTGTACCGGCTTTGATCTTACACAATGACAAGAAAAAGACACTGCCAATCTTAATCGCACAGCTTCGTGCAGCTGACTGGCTGAAGTTTGATATGGGTCAGGTTTATGTGATGATCGCATTTTCTATCTTCCCAGTTATTATCATTTATCTGATCTTATCCAGACACATCGTACAGGGTGTTGCCCTCGGCAGTGTAAAAGGATAAATTAGAATATAGCTACAAATGAAAAAACCTTCCCTGAGAACCGTCGTGATTCCCCATATCACGGCGGTTCTCCTTTGATGTAGCAGAAAAAGATTACAATATTAAAAAACATCAGAAAAATTATCTGAAATAATCAAACATAGGCTCTTTTTTTCCAGTTGCTAATGTGCTATAATAGGCACAGATTTTGGAAAAAAAGAAATGGTTGAGAAGTGAATCTGCACAATCCTTTCAGAACGGAGGAAGACATGACAGAAGGCGGTTTTTTAGTTTTCATGGGAATTTTATTACTTTTGGTTGTCATCGTTGTTGTGATAGCGGTTGTTTCATCTGTGGCAGGTGCGGCAGCAGCAATCGTTGATGATGAAGACAGCGAAGATGAATAGAACAGGGTGAGAACAGAATAGTGGGGTGGTACTTTTGTGCCAGTCCCCTTTTTGCAGGTCTTATGGATACTGCGAAATGTCCCGAGATCGAATCATAAGAAAGGAGACAGAGATTATAATGCAGTTACTTACATTTTTGTTAAATGGAGTGAAGTTTGGTATTCCTGTCAATGATGTGGAATCCATTGAAACAAGAATGAATGTGGTGAATATTCCAAATTCACTGCCACAGGTTCATGGGATCATGAATCTGCACGGAGAAGTTATTGCAGTGTACAGTCTGGCAGAACAGTTTCATTATCCGGAACAGGAAATCAACAATATCATCGTTGCATCCATGAATGGTACAAAGATTGGGCTTGAGGTTGGAAACGTGGATGAGATTATTGATGTCCCGGATGAGAAGGTTATTTCCATGCCAGTCATTATGAAAGCAGTAGAAAATTGTTTTGATGAGGTTGCTTCCTATGCAAAAGAACTGATCGTTCTGATCGAGGTATCAAAGCTGATGCCGGAAGCAGAGCAGCAGGCAATACAGAAACTGGTAGAACAGCAGTCATAAACAAAAAAGAGTAAAGCCTCTGTTATTATATATTGGAAAGATACAGTCTCGTGGGATGGAGTACCGATAGGTACTCCATTTTTGCGTAAATAGGAAATTTTGTTCCATTTCTAAAATAATTCTAAATTCTGTCCGATTTTCCTTGCATTTTGATGAGAGAGGAGTAAACTGATGATTGCCGACCGACTGGTCAGTTCTGGCTTGCAGGAATACAGCAGCCAATCAGATATATCATGTTTCAGGAGGTAAGAGAATGATTCCAAAGTATAGTGTAAAACGTCCGTACACAGTGTTAGTGGCTGTTGTACTGGTGATCGTTTTAGGAGTTGTTTCGCTGACGAGGATGACAACAGATCTGCTGCCGGCAATGAATCTGCCATATGTGATCGTTGTCACGACGGATGTAGGGGCAAGTCCGGAGGAAGTGGAAAAAGATGTGACATCGCCGATCGAAGCGGCAATGGCGACGACTTCCAATATTAATAATGTAAGTTCCATGTCCTATGATAACTATTCTATGGTTGTTTTGGAGTATGAACAGAGCACAAACATGGATTCTGCCATGATTGAGATCCAGCAGCAGCTGGATCAGTTGACCGGACAATTTCCGGATTCAGTGGGCACACCAATCATTATGCAGATCGATCCGGATATGATGCCGGTTATGATCGCATCCGCAGATGTGGATGGAATGGATCAGGCAGAGGTATCTGATTATGTGGATAATGAATTATTACCACTGCTTGAGAGTATCGAGGGTGTGGCATCTGTGACGGCAACAGGTGTGCTGGATACGGACCTTCAGGTAACCATGAATCAGGAAAAAATAGATGCTTTAAACGAACAGATTTTAAGCAAAATAGATGCCCAGTTTACAGATGCACAGGCAGAGTTAGATAAGGCATCTTCCCAGATCGACAGTGGGAAAAAGAAGCTTTCCGATGGTGAAAAAGAGATGGGAAGCCAGCTTGGAGCAGGTGAAAATGAGATCATTAATAATAAAATCCAACTGTTTAACACCGAAGCAGATCTGACCACACAATTATCAGATCTTCAGAAATCACAGTCGTCCATGGATGGTGCAATCAAGTCGTTACAGTCAGCTTATGATGGAGCAACACAGTTACAGAGCGCGATTGACGGTTTACAGAAAGCAAAAGACGGTGTCAGCCAGGCGAAGAGTGGGGCAAAGCAGTTATATCAGGCGCACGATGGTGTAATGGCAATTTTAACAGCAAAAAATCCAATGACAGGTGCAGACATGACAGTGGAGGAAGCGCTTGCAGCAGCGGTTCAATATGGTCAGATGACACAGGAACAGGCGAATCAGTTGAAAACAGTGATTTCAACTTTACAGGCAGATCCTAAAATGTTAGAAGCATATAAAAATGCGGCCAGTGAATCCGATTTCGTCGCATACATGGAATCCACAGCCATTGCCCAGATCAATGCACAGGCAGGGACTTCCTATACAAGTGAGAGTGACATTGCCAGCCAGATCGTGACATTACAGTCCAAACTGGATGATATCAATGTGATGCTGATGAGTCAGGCATCCTCTTTTGCAGATGCAGGTGTGACGCTGACTTCTTACAAAGACATTCCGGCTGCAATCTCAAAATTGAGTGAGAGCAAGACACAGATTGCGGCGGGAATCGCGACAATCGAGTCCGCCCAGACACAGGTGGCAGACGGTAAAACATCTTTAGATGACGCATTAGTGACTTTAAATGAATCCCAGATATCCGGTATCATGGAGATGAGCAAGGGATATGCGGATCTTGCTGTTGCAGCAAATAAGATCGAAGAGGGACAGAGCCAGTTAGATGATGCAAAAGAGCAGGCAAAAGATTCAGCGGATCTGAACACGATCCTTACAATGGATACCTTAAAAAATCTTCTGACAGCACAGAACTTCTCCATGCCGGCAGGTTATGTGACAGAGGGGAACGAGCAGTATCTGGTGCGAGTCGGAGATGAGGTGACATCCAAAGCAGATCTTGAAAATCTCGTTCTGATGGATCTTGGTATGGATGGTATCGAACCGGTCAGACTGTCAGATGTGGCAGATATCGAATACATTGACAATTCCGGAGATTCCTATTCCAAAGTGAATGGAAATCCGGCGGTAATGCTTTCGATTGAAAAGCAGACCGGCTATTCCACCGGAGATGTGACAGACCGGTTATTGGATAAATTTGACAGCCTGGAAAAAGAAAATACAGCGTTACATTTGAGCGTTCTCATGAATCAGGGTATTTACATTGACATGATCGTGAAATCAGTCGTAGAAAACATAATCGTGGGAGCCATCCTTGCAATTATTGTATTGTTATTATTCTTAAAAGATATGAAACCTACACTTGTAATAGCATGTTCCATTCCGCTCAGTGTTGTTTTTGCAGTGGTACTGATGTACTTTACGAATATTACGTTAAACATTATTTCACTGTCGGGTCTGGCGCTCGGAATTGGTATGTTGGTGGATAACTCCATTGTCGTGATCGAGAACATCTATCGATTGCGGGGAGAGGGGTATTCCATCCGGAAAGCAGCCGTGGAAGGCGCTTCACAGGTGACAGGAGCAATCATAGCTTCCACACTTACAACCATCTGTGTATTTGCACCGATTATTTTTACAGAGGGTATCACAAGACAGTTATTTGTTGATATTGCGCTGACAATTGCATTTACGCTTGCAGCCAGCCTGCTCGTGGCATTGACTTTCGTGCCGATGATGGCAGCAGGATTATTAAAAAATACAAAAGAGATCAGGCATAATTTCTTTGACAAAGTAAAAGAGGTTTATGGAAAAATTTTAGCTGTATGCCTGCGTTTCAAGCCAATCGTATTTATCGCGGTGATCGTTTTGCTGGGAACAAGTGTTGTGGCAGCATTCTCCAGAGGATATTCTTTCATGGATATGAATATGGAGACGAACCAGATCAGTGCGACGATTTCAGCAAAAGAGGATGAGACGCTTACTTTTGATGAACTGACAGAAATGGCAGACGAAGTCGTGGAAAAAGCATTGACGATTGATGGTATTGAGACCATTGGTGCCATGGCAGGTGGAAGTGCTCTTTCCATGATGGGAGGAAGTTCTACAGACAGTATTTCCATGTATATGATTCTGGATGAAGAATCTGAAGTGAGCAGTGCAGATGTAATCGAACAGTTGGATGAACTGACAAAAGACATGGACTGCGAAGTTACAACAGACACCTCCGCTTCTGATATGACATCACTTATGGGAAGTGGACTGACGATCAATGTAAAAGGAAATAATCTTGACAAACTGCAGGAACTTGCAGGCGAGGTTGCAAAAGTCGTAGAGAACACCGAGGGAACTGTGGATGTGGATGATGGACTTGCCAATACGACACCGTCTTTCACCATTTCTGTAGACAAGGAAAAAGCTGCGAAATATGGCATGACCGTTGCACAGGTATTCCAGCTTGTTTACGGTGAGATGGCATCCTCAACATCTGCAACGACGATCTCTACCGATGTAAATGAGTATCAGGTTTACGTACAGAGCGAGGAACAGTCCGATGTTACATTGGCTGATATCAAAAACCTGACCTTCACTTATACAGACAGAGAAGGAAACGAGACAGAAACAGCACTTTCTGATATTGCACAGTTTGAGGAAGGTTACACCTTAGGAACGATCAACCGTGATGCGCAGACCAGATATATCAGTGTGACCGCAGGAGTGGATGATGACCATAATGTCAGTCTGTTAAGTAATGAGATCCAGAAAGAGTTAGATAAGATCGATCTGCCGGAAGGATACTCCATTGAGATGGCAGGTGAGGACGAGATGATCGCAGATGCGATGAATCAGTTGTATCTGATGCTTCTTTTGGCAGTTATCTTCATTTACCTTGTCATGGTAGCACAGTTCCAGTCACTGTTGTCGCCGTTTATCATTATGTTTACAATCCCGCTGGCATTTACAGGCGGTCTGTTCGCACTTTACTTTACCGGCAACGAAGTCAGCGTTGTGGCAATGATCGGATTTGTCATGCTTGCCGGAATTATCGTAAATAACGGTATCGTTATGGTAGACTTTATCAACCAGCTCCGCCGTGGCGGAATGGAGAAAAAAGACGCCATTATCGAATCCGGAAAAACGAGACTCCGTCCGATCCTTATGACCGCACTCACCACGATCCTGTCCATGTCCACGATGGCAGTCGGACTTGGAGAAGGTTCAGAAATGATGCAGCCAATGGCGATCGTAACGGTTGGCGGTTTGTTATATGGTACACTGTTAACTCTGATCGTTGTTCCATGTATTTATGATGCATTTAACCGTAATAAGAGCATGGTCGAGGAGGACTTATAATGGACGAGCAGAAACTGATACAGGATCCATCACAGAAAGTGCTTGCCATGTATCAGGCAGTCATTGAGTTCATTAATGAAGGTTGTGATATCAATACTTTAAAAGTAGCTGATATCACAGGCCGGGCAGGCATTGGAAAAGGAACGGCATACGAATATTTTTCTTCAAAGGAAGAGATAATCTCTTCTGCAATTTTATATTATGTGAAAGTGTGCTTTGAAAAACTGCAGGTAATTTCTACAGATAACAGAACGTTTCAACAGAAAATTAACGAGGTCATGGATTTTATTGATGAGCATGTAAAAGAAAAGCAGGGTGTCTTTTTCCTGATAAAAATGGTATTGGAATCATACGAGATACCAAAGAATCTGAAAGATGAGTATGAGCGTATGAAACAGCAGTGCTGTGATAAGGAGAAAAACGAGATTATCGACTGCATTGTGGAGGAGGGTGTCCGCGAAGGTCTGATCCGGGAGGAGAATGTTTTCCTGCGAAGAGCCGCGGTCGAAACCCAGCTTTCGGTCTATTTTATGTACCGCATCGCAGCAGAGAAAAAAATCGAACTTGACCTGGAGGCAGATTCTTTGAGAGAATATATCTATCAGAATATATTGAAATTATTAGGATAGAAAGAAGGAACAAATAAATTAAAATCACCTATAAAAAAATCAGTTGACAAATGCCACTTTAGCTTTTATGATGAAAAAAGATATAAAAAGGTGATGAGAAAGAGGAGTACACACAGACACCTGAAAGAGAATGACATTCACCGGCTGAGAGATGTCACCAGAACATGTTGTGTGGAAGGTAGCTTTTGAACCGTCGCGCAGAACCTGTCTGTTGCAGATAAGTGGCAGAACTTGCAAGTTGATCATGCGGAGAAAATTTTCGTATATCGCCAGAAGCAGTCAGAAGTAAGCGAGAACGAGTTGTCCCCGTTACTGGACAGTGGCTTAGGAATGAGCCGGCAGAGATATGTTGTTTTTACAACATAACAAAGGTGGTACCGCGTTGACACGCCCTTTGCATCCGTATGGATGTGAAGGGCTTTTATTTTTTTAAGAAAGGAAAAAGACAAATGAAGGAATTAGCAAAGACCTATGACCCGAAGGGCATTGAAGAACGTCTCTATAAAAAATGGGAAGACAACGGTTACTTCCATGCAGAAGTAGATCGCAGCAAGAAACCATTCACCATTGTGATGCCTCCACCAAACATTACCGGACAGCTTCACATGGGACACGCATTAGACAATACCATGCAGGATATTTTGATCCGCTACAAGAGAATGCAGGGTTACAATGCATTATGGCAGCCTGGAACAGACCACGCTTCCATTGCAACCGAAGTAAAAGTCATCCAGTCCTTAAAAGAAAAAGGAATCGACAAGGCAGATCTTGGAAGAGAAGGTTTCTTAGAGAAATGCTGGGAGTGGAGAGAGGAATACGGTAACCGTATCATCAACCAGTTAAAGAAAATGGGATCTTCTGCTGACTGGCAGAGAGAACGTTTTACCATGGATAAAGGATGTTCTGATGCCGTACAGGAAGTTTTTATTAAATTATATCAAAAAGGATATATCTACAAGGGTTCCCGTATCGTAAACTGGTGCCCGGTTTGTAAGACATCCATTTCCGATGCGGAGGTAGAGCATGAGGAGCAGGACGGATTCTTCTGGCATATCAATTACCCGGTAGTTGGTGAGGAAGGAAGATTCGTAGAGATCGCAACGACAAGACCGGAGACTTTATTCGGAGATACCGCTGTTGCTGTAAACCCGGATGATGAGAGATACAAAGACATCGTTGGAAAAATGTTAAAACTTCCGATGACAGACCGTGAGATTCCGGTGATCGCTGATCCATATGTAGACAAAGAGTTTGGAACCGGATGTGTGAAGATCACACCAGCCCATGACCCGAACGACTTTGAGGTTGGAAAACGCCACAACCTGGAAGAAATCGTTGTCATCAATGACGATGCAACCATGAACAAGTTAGCAGGAAAATATGAGGGAATGGACCGCTACGAGTGCAGAAAAGCATTAGTAAAAGATTTAGAGGAAGCGGGACTTTTAGTAAAAGTTGTTCCACATTCCCACAACGTAGGTACACATGACCGCTGCGGCACAACCGTTGAACCAATGATCAAACAGCAGTGGTTCGTGAAAATGGACGAGATGATCAAACCGGCAGTTGAAGGCGTAAAAAATGGTGATATCCAGTTACTTCCAAAACGTATGGAGAAGACATACTTCAACTGGACAGACAATATCCGTGACTGGTGTATTTCCAGACAGTTATGGTGGGGACACAGAATCCCGGCATACTACTGTGATGAGTGTGGCGAGATGGTAGTTGCGAAAGAAGCACCTCATAAGTGTCCGAAATGTGGATGCACCCATATGACACAGGACCCGGATACCTTAGATACCTGGTTCTCCTCTGCATTATGGCCATTCTCCACACTTGGCTGGCCGGAAAAAACAGAAGACTTAGATTACTTTTATCCAAATGATGTTTTAGTAACCGGATATGATATTATCTTCTTCTGGGTAATCCGTATGATCTTCTCCGGTTACGAGCAGATGGGCAAAGCGCCATTCCATACCGTATTATTCCACGGTCTGGTACGTGACTCCCAGGGACGTAAGATGAGTAAGTCTCTTGGAAACGGTATCGATCCGTTAGAGGTTATTGACAAATATGGTGCTGACGCACTTCGTCTGACACTGATCACAGGCAATGCACCTGGTAACGATATGCGTTTCTACTGGGAGAGAGTAGAGTCTTCCAGAAACTTTGCCAATAAAGTATGGAATGCTTCCCGTTTCATCATGATGAACTTAGAGGGCGCAGAGATCAAAACCCCTGCTCTCGATGAATTAAAGGCAGCCGACAAATGGATTTTATCCAGAGTGAACACACTTGCAAAAGATGTGACAGAGAACATGGATAAATTCGAGATGGGTATCGCCGTACAGAAAGTTTATGACTTTATCTGGGATGAATTCTGTGACTGGTACATCGAGATCACAAAAGTTCGTACCTATAACAAAGAGAATGATCCGGCATCTGCAAATGCAGCATTCTGGACCTTAAAGACGGTACTGACAGAGGCATTAAAGCTGTTACATCCATTTATGCCGTTTATCACAGAGGAAATCTTCTGTACGCTTCACCCGGAAGAAGACACCATTATGCTCGCAAAATGGCCGGAATACAAAGCAGAATGGAACTTTGCAGCAGAGGAAGAGATGGTAGAGCACTGCAAAGACCTTGTAAAAGGTGTTCGCAACCTCCGTACTGAAATGGATGTTCCACCATCAAGAAAAGCAAAGATTTTCATTGTATCTGACGATGCGAAAATCAGAGACACGTTTGAATCAAACAAAGAAGTTTATGTAAACCTTGCAGGTGCAAGTGAGATCGCAGTACAGGCAGATAAGACAGGAATCGAGGAGGATGCTGTTTCCGTTGTAATTCCTGGAGCAACACTTTACCTTCCACTGGAAGATTTAGTAGACTTTGAAAAAGAAAAAGAACGTCTGTTAAAAGAACAGGCACGTCTGGAGAAAGAACTCGCGCGTTCCAAAGGAATGCTTTCCAATGAGAAGTTCTTAAGCAAAGCTCCGGAAGCAAAAGTGCAGGAAGAGAAAGACAAGCTTGCAGGCTATGAGCAGATGATGGCTCAGGTCAAAGAGCGTCTTGCACAGATGAAATAGAACAATAACCGTCCAGTCTCCCTAGCCGGTGGCGTGGACGGTTATTTTTATGGCAGGGTGTGTCATTGGTTTGTTCAACATGCACAAATTACAGAGCGAAAATGTGCGAAAAAGCAGAAAACTTGCTTGAAAAAAAGACTGGAAACGAGTATTATATAGTATATATACGATTTTTTGTAGGAAGAAGGGAGTTGGAAGAATGGCATTACCAAGTATTTCTACACCAAAAGTGAAGACCGTGAATAAAGACTTAGAGGCATGGATCAGACTCCCTGCACTGGAAGAAGGAGAACACTATACGATCGAGTATCTGCACGAGGTATTACGGGTGAACCAGATTACTTATGGAATTGATGAAGCACAGCTTCAGAAGATCCTCGATGAAGAAATCTATGAACAGGACGTACTGGTGGCAAGAGGCATACCGGCAGTAGAGGGACAGGATGGATTCTATGAGTATAAGGTGAATATGAACCTTGAGAAAAAGCCAAAGATACTGCCGGACGGATCCGTAGATTACTGGTCCATGTACAGTGTACAGTCGGTTCAGAAGGATCAGGTCATTGCGATATATCATCCGGCTGTAAAGGGAACAGATGGAACCGGAGTTTCCGGAAAACCGATTGCCGCAAGGGTTGCCAGAGAACAGGGAACACTTCGCGGAACCGGTTTTGGACGAAGTGAGGATTACCTTACCTATTTTTCGCTGATGGATGGGAAGATTGATATTGAGAATGATAAGATCAGGATCCAGCCAATCTATGAGGTGAGCGGAGATGCGAATCTTACTACCGGAAGCATAGATTTTACAGGAGATATTGTGATCCACGGCAGTGTGGAATCCGGAGTTACGATCAAGGCAACCGGAAGTATCACGATTGATGGAAACGTGGAAGCCTGTAATCTGGAAGCCGGTAAGGATATCATTTTAAGAAGTGGAATGGTCGGAGGGAACAAGGCACATGTCAGAACCAAAGGAAATCTGTATGCAAAGTTTATTGAGTATACAGTCATCCAGGTAGAGGGAGATATGGAGGCAGACGTATTGCTCAACTGCACAGTTGCGTGCAGAGGATCTATTCTGATCCAGGGCAGAACAGCGAAGATCATCGGTGGAGATGTCAGCGCAGTCAAGGGAATCAAGGCAACCACGATTGGAAATGACGCAGAGATGCGGACAGCTGTGACCGTTGGAGTAAGTGCGGACTGTATTTCAAGACTGAATCTGCTGAAGAAGAAGATGGATATTACCAAAATGGAACTTGATAAGATCGAACAGGGACTTGCCAAGTTCGAAGAGATGCAGAAGGAGCGCGGAGTAAGCTATAAGGAAGATCCGAGAAGAGTGGCACTCTTGCGTACCAGAATCCAGAATACGGCTACACTTGCAGGAGATGAGGGCGAAGTGAAGCGGCTTGAGCGCATGATTTCAGATGGGGCGAATGCAACGGTCTGTGTGACAAGAGATGTATTCCCTGGGGTATCCATAGCGATCAGGGATCAGGTTTTAAATGTGAAGAACAATGCAAAATGCGTGGAGTTCTATCATCTGAACGGAAAGATCTGTACGAGAACAGCTGAGGATTAACGGACAATAACAGGCAGAAGGTAAAAAAGATAAGATAGCATTTCAGGAGAAACGGGTTACAACCGTAAATTTCCTGAAATGCTATTTTTATATTTTATATTATTGACGAAAAACTACTTTATTTTAATGGAAATTTCATAATTTGACATTGAAAGTGAATTCTTCCTATATTATAATCAATCAGTGAGAAAGAAATGATCAGCCAGTCTGCAGTTAAGCATGTACAGGCGGATCAGGAGAGAAATGATCAGTCAGTACAGGAAAGGTACGGGAATTAATATGATAAATTTTGAAGAAGAATTGAAAAACTTTAAACCAAGTCTGGAAGTGGAAGAGGCAGAGCAGGCAATCTATAATCATGAGCTGACAGACATGACGGATGTTATGCAGGAAATGCTGCAGGAATTAAAGCAGCAGAACAGATAACAGGTAGATCACATGCACAGTGGCATGACAGATAGAGAGGTTTTTCATGAGATGTTATAATTGCGGTGCAGAACTTGGCAAGGGAGATAACTGTCAGAACTGCGGAACGAATGTAAAAGTATACAAAAAGATTTTGATGGCATCCAATGCCTATTACAATGATGCATTGGAGAAAGCCGGTGTCAGGGATTTGTCAGGGGCAATTGAGAGCCTGAAAATCAGTCTGCGTTTTAATAAATTAAATATTGATGCAAGAAATTTGCTTGGATTGATCTACTACGAGATGGGAGAAGTGGTGACTGCCCTCACGGAGTGGGTGATCAGTAAGAATTATCAGCCGAAGGATAATCTTGCGAGCAGGTACTTAGATGAAGTGCAGAAGAATCAGGCAAGACTGGATTCTGTCAATCAGACGATCAAGAAATACAATCAGGCATTGCTTTACTGCAAGCAGAACAGCCGTGATCTTGCAATCATTCAGTTGAAAAAAGTATTGTCGCTGAATCCAAAGCTAGTGAGTGGACATCAGCTTCTGGCGCTTTTATATATTCAGGAAGGACGCTATGATCTTGCGAAGAAATCACTGCGGAATGCCGGAAAAATTGATGCCAATAATACTGTGACACTGCGCTATCTGAAAGAAGCCAATGCAGCCTTAAGAGAGCAGAATCCGAGCAAGAAGCAGAAGAATGATGAACTCATTTCCTATCAGAGTGGCAATGAGACAATCATCCAGCCAAAATATCTGAAGGACAATTCTGCAGTCGGTACGATCATTAACATGGTGATCGGAATCGCAATCGGAATTGCAATCACCTGTTTCCTTGTGGTTCCTGGCGTGAGAAGAACCGTGATGAACAATACGAAAGCAGAAGTGCTGGATGCAAATAATACGATTTCTTCCAAGAATCAGACGATCACAAGCCTGCAGAGTCAGGTGGATGACCTTACCAGTCAGATTACGGATGCGAAGAACAGCGAGGAAGAATCTGCCAACAAACTGGAAAGCTATGACAAACTTCTGACTGCATATGAGACATACACCACAGGAGACATTGAGAAGGCAGGAGATGCATTGAGCAGTGTCAATGTGGATGACCTGAGTGCAGATGCAAAGAGTATTTATGATACCATCAATGCACAGGTGAATGCCGAATACATGGCTGCATTATATAAGGAAGGTTATGATGCATATTCCGGCAAAAAGTATGACGATGCCGTGAGTGCACTTTCCAAAGTCGTCGAGATGGATGAAAACTATGAGAATGGAAATGCACTGTACTATCTTGCACAGGCATACCGCAAGAACGAGGATATGGAAAATGCCAAAATCTATTATCAGAAAGTGGTAGAATTGTATCCAAATACAGAGCGCGCTGCAAACTCACAGAACTATCTGGATCAGAGTGAGACAGACACCGCCCGTTAATAAAAAGACAAACTGATATTAAAAAGTACGAAGGAGATCGAACCGGAAATTCCGGGGAGACTCCTTCTTTTTTTATTCATGACAATAAAATGTCTGCGGAGCGAGCATTCTATTGTTGAAAATCATAAGCAGAATGGAAAGAGAGGAACAAGAGCATGAAAAGCCAGTATATTATGGAAAAAGGATGTTTAGTTGTCTATGTGCCGCGTGAGTTAGACCATCATCAGGCAAACCGCATCCGCACGGAGACAGATCTTCTGATCGACACCTACCATGTCAGACATCTTGTGTTTGATTTTACAGAGACAGAGTTTATGGACAGCTCCGGGATTGGGGTGATCATCGGGCGGTGCAAAAACTTAGGCTATTCCGGTGGGGATGTGAGTGCGTGCCATCTGAACGAGCGCGTGGACAAGATATTTACCGTATCCGGGTTGAAAAAAATCATTCAGGTAAAAGAATAGGAGATAGTGGAGGAAGTAAAAATGAGCAGTCAGAACGAGATGAAACTGATATTTGATGCCAGGTCGGTGAATGAAAGTTTCGCCAGGGTGGCGGTGGCGGCATTTATAGCAGAATTAAACCCAACGTTAGACGAGATTGCGGATATCAAGACGGCCGTGTCCGAAGCGGTGACGAATGCGATCATTCATGGTTACCATGAACCGGAACAGAAAGTGGAACTCCTATGTCAGATTTGTGGGGATGAGGTTTCCATCACCGTTTCGGATACAGGAGCAGGCATTGCGGATGTGTCAAAAGCGATGGAACCTTTTTATACGACAAAACCGGAGTTAGAGCGTTCCGGGATGGGATTCTCTTTTATGGAAGCGTTTATGGACAGGCTTGAGGTAGTATCCGAGCCGGGAAAAGGGACAAGCGTACATATGGTAAGAAGACTGGGAAATCAGGAAGGCTAGCCTATGGTGCGACAGGCGGAACTGATCAGACAGGCACAGGATGGGGATAAAAAAGCCAGGGACAAAGTCGTTTCGGACAACCTTGGATTAGTGCACGCAATTGTCCGCAGATTTGAAAAAAGAGGGCATGACAGGGAGGAATTGTTTCAGATCGGATGTATCGGGCTGATCAAGGCGATCGATCATTTTGATCTGTCGTTAAACCTTGCATTTTCCACTTATGCAGTGCCTATGATCACAGGGGAGATACGGCGTTTCCTGCGTGACGATGGCATGGTGAAAGTGAGCAGGAGTTTAAAAGAAAATGGATACAAAATCAGCAGGGCAAAAGAAGTTCTCACAACAGAGCTTGGGAGAGATCCGAGTCTTTTGGAGCTGTCTGCCATGACAGAACTTGGCACAGAGGAGATCGTGATGGCATTGGACGCTAACCGTGGGGTGGAGTCCATTTACCAGCCGGTCTGCGGCTCAGACGGAGATGAACTTTTACTCATTGACCAGATTGGAGATCAGAGCGATGTCTATGAGGAGCCGGAGAAGGAGGCTGTTTTAAACAAAATGGTGATCAGGCAGCTGATGGATACGCTCGACGAGACAGAACAGCAGATCATCCGGCTGCGGTATTTTGAAAATAAAACGCAGTGCGAGGTGGCAGGAATACTTGCAGTGACACAGGTGCAGATCAGCCGGAATGAGCGTAAAATCCTTGCAAAACTCCGGGCAAAACTGGAGTTATAACGTCATTTGCCGGAAAGAAAATCTTGAAGAGCGAAACCATCAATGATATAGTGAAAGGAGGAAACTCAAACAATAACCGGCAGTGATAGCAGACTGACAGAGCGTCAGGAGAGAGGGAGTACAAGAGCAGATGAATGGAACACAGATCAGTGATACACAGAGGAATAACAGAACCGCATTGACAGGGCATACCATAGAAGCGTTGATCGTGGTCGTCTTTTATGCGTGCAGATTTATCAGGGGAGAGCGGAGTCTTGGATATTTCCTGGTGATCACGGCATTGGCATTGATCCCGGTCATACTGGGACAGTTTTTCTTTTTGAAGGACAGAGAGACAGGTATGATCAAACACACGGTAGGAATCGGATTTGCCATTACGTATTCCTTCATGGTGCTGACGACCGAGGAATCGAACATTTATGTGCTTGTCATACCGATGATTTTACTTGTAAGTGTATTTAATGATGTAAAATTTTCCGTGCAGATCAATATAGGAACGGTTATCTTAAGCCTGATCATGACGATTGGTGGAGCTTTTAACGGAAAGTTCGGTTATCAGGGCAGCGATGAGGCAATCGTGCAGGTGACAGCCATGATACTTGTCGCAGTGTATTCTATCTATGCAGCGCAGACATCGAATGCAAACAATCAGCAGAAAATGGAGAATATTAAGGAAGCGCAGAGCAAGACAGAGCTTTTGCTGTCCGATATTTCCAATATGTCACAACAGATGCAGAGTGGAATGGAAGATATCTATGGAAAAGTTGAGAACCTCAACAGTGCTTCTAAATTGACCAAAGATGCAATGTCAGAGGTTGGCAGTGGTACGACGGAAACCGCAAACGCTGTGCAGACACAGATGCAGCAGACAGAAGCAATCCAGCAGAAAGTTGAGATGGTCAGCAGTGTTGCGGAACGCATTAACCAGAGTATGCAGCAGACTTTGCAGGTACTTGAGAGCGCAGGAAAAGATATGGATGTGCTCGTATCACAGGTAGATCATTCCGTAGAAAAAGGTGACAGCGTTGCAGGACAGCTAGAGACATTAGACAAATACATTGAAGAGATGCATTCCATCGTGGAACTGATCTCCGGTATTACCTCGCAGACAAGCCTTTTAGCTTTAAACGCAAGTATTGAGGCAGCAAGAGCGGGTGAGGCCGGAAGAGGATTCTCTGTTGTTGCGACAGAGATTTCCGGTATGGCAACACAGACCAAAGAGGCAACGGTACATATTACAGAGCTGATCGAGAATATTTCCAATGCGATCAGCGAGGTGGTTTCGGTGGTGCGCGAGATGATCGGTGCAATTAATGAGGAAAAGCAGTCCACTGAGAATACTGCCAATAATTTTTCGGATATCCAGAGCAATACGCTTGATATCCAAAGCAACATGGAGCAGTTAAACAGCAATATTGAGGAATTGAAAACTGCAAATGAACAGATCGTGCATTCGATTGAAACAATCTCGGCAATCTCAGAGGAGGTATCTGCACACGCAAATGAGACAATGAGTGCACAGGAAGATAATTCGGATGTACTGAACAAGATCACGGATCGTATGCAGCAGTTGATCGAACTTACAAAGCAGGAGGCATAATAACGTGAAAGCTTACGATAATTATATTTTTGATTTATATGGAACGCTGGTTGATATCCATACCGAGGAGAATGATCCTCTGGTATGGAAAAAGCTGGCGCTTTTTTATGGATATTATGACGCCAATTATGCACCAGAAGAATTAAAAGAAAGATACGCTGCAATCATTGCAGGCGAGGAGTCTAAGATGAAATCTGAGAAAAAAGATGATGCTCATGAGGCACATCCGGAGGTTCAGATTGAAGAGGTCTTTCAGAAGCTTTTTGAGGAAAAAGGAGTAAAAGCAGATCTTACACTTGCCGTACATGCAGGTCAGTTCTTCCGGATTCTTTCTACCGATTATGTAAAACTATATGACAGAGTTACAGATTTGTTAGAGGCGTTAAAAAGGCAGGGCAAAAAGATTTATCTGCTTTCGAATGCACAGCGCATTTTTACAGAGTATGAGATGCACACGCTTGGAATCGCAAAGTATTTTGACGATATTTTTATCTCTTCAACCTGTGGGGTAAAAAAACCGGACAGCAGATTTTTTCAATTATTGATTGATAAATATAATCTTGATATAACAAAAAGCGTCATGATTGGAAACGATGGCATAAGCGATATCGCAGGAGCTAAGAGTGTCGGACTCGATACCTTTTATATTCATTCGAACATTTCTCCAAAGCTGCCGGAAGAGACCGTCATATTACCGGATGGCACTGAAAAAAAACGGAAGGTCATGCCGGATGCAGACTTTGTGTTAGATGGAATGGACATGGAGAGAGTCAGGGAGCTGCTGCTCGGAGAATAAGAGGAGATTATCAGCGCAGATTACCTTCCATCCACAGTTCACAATTTCTTCACAAAATATTAGCACTCACCTCTTGACAGTGCTAACAACTCGTGATATAACATACTCGTAACAAAGGAAAACCACTGCGAAAGAAATTTCGTAACTGACAGAAGACGTTCCAGCCAGCAAGGTGGGAAGGTCTTTTCTTTCCATCAGAAAGTTTTTCAGAAGGTTTTTCTTTTTCACATAGATCACAGAGATAAATACGAGGGAGGTAAGCGTATGAACATTCAGAAATTTACTCAGAAATCAGTAGAAGCCATTAACGATTGTGAAAAGCTCGCCTATGAATATGGAAATCAGGAGATCGAGCAGGAACACCTTTTAGTCGCCCTGTTACGTCAGGAAGATGGACTGATTCCAAAATTAATAGAGAAAATGGAGATCCAGAAAGAACATTTTGTGGATAACGCAGAGCGCCATTTAGCTGCCCGTGTAAAAGTATCCGGCGGACAGGTTTATGTAGGACAGGATCTGAATAAGGTACTTGTCCATGCAGAGGATGAGGCAAAAGCAATGGGAGACGAATATGTTTCCGTGGAACATTTGTTTTTATGCCTGATCAAATATCCGAATAAGGCAATGAAGGAAATCTTCAAGGAGTATGGAATTACCCGTGAACGGTTTTTGCAGGCGTTGTCAACGGTAAGAGGAAACCAGAGAGTAGTATCCGATAACCCGGAGGCAACTTATGATACATTGGAAAAATACGGATACGATATGGTAGAGCGTGCGAGAAACCAGAAGCTTGATCCGGTGATCGGACGTGATGCAGAGATCCGTAATGTGGTTCGTATCCTTTCCAGAAAGACAAAGAATAACCCGGTTCTGATCGGTGAGCCGGGTGTCGGTAAGACGGCTGTTGTTGAAGGACTCGCACAGAGGATCGTCCGCGGTGATGTCCCGGAGGGATTAAAAGACAAGAAATTATTTGCACTGGATATGGGCGCACTGGTTGCAGGCGCCAAATATCGTGGTGAGTTTGAGGAACGTCTGAAAGCGGTTCTCGATGATATCAAAAATTCCGATGGACAGATCATCCTGTTTATCGATGAACTTCATACCATCGTGGGAGCAGGAAAAACAGACGGTGCGATGGATGCAGGCCAGCTGTTAAAACCAATGCTTGCCCGTGGTGAGTTACACTGTATCGGTGCGACCACCTTAGATGAGTACCGTGAATATATCGAAAAAGATGCTGCTTTGGAGCGTCGTTTCCAGCCGGTACAGGTGGATGAGCCGACCGTTGAGGATACCATTTCCATCCTGCGTGGCCTGAAAGAGCGTTACGAAGTATTCCATGGTGTAAAAATTACAGACTCGGCACTGGTATCTGCGGCAGTGCTCTCAAACCGTTATATTTCCGACCGTTTCCTGCCGGATAAGGCAATCGACCTCGTGGATGAGGCGTGTGCCCTGATTAAGACGGAACTGGATTCCATGCCGACAGAGCTGGATGAGTTAAACCGTCGTGTCATGCAGATGGAGATTGAGGAGACAGCTCTGAAAAAAGAGACGGATCGTCTGAGTCAGGAGCGTCTTGCGGATCTTCAGAAGGAACTGGCAGAACTTCGTGATGAATTTAACACAAAGAAAGTACAATGGGAAAACGAAAAGAAATCGGTTGAAAAAGTCCAGAAACTTCGTGAAGAGATCGAGCAGGTCAAGAATGAGATCAAGACTGCACAACAGAATTATGATCTGGAAAAAGCGGCAGAACTGCAGTATGGAAAACTTCCACAGCTGCAGAAACAGCTGGAAGTTGAGGAAGAGGAAGTTAAGAATAAAGATCTTTCGCTGGTACATGAGAACGTCAGCGAGGAAGAGATCGCACGTATTATTTCCCGCTGGACGGGTATTCCGGTCGCAAAGCTGACCGAGAGTGAACGTAACAAGACACTGCATCTGGACGAGGAGCTGCATAAACGTGTCATTGGTCAGGACGAGGGTGTCACAAAAGTGACAGAGGCCATCATCCGTTCCAAAGCCGGAATCAAAGATCCGAGCAAACCAATCGGTTCGTTCCTGTTCTTAGGACCTACCGGTGTCGGTAAGACAGAACTTGCAAAGGCTCTGGCAGCCAGTCTTTTTGATGACGAATCCAATATGGTGCGTCTTGATATGAGTGAGTATATGGAGAAATATTCCGTGTCCCGTCTGATCGGAGCGCCTCCGGGATATGTCGGATATGATGAAGGCGGTCAGCTGACGGAGGCAGTCCGTAGAAAACCGTATTCGGTTGTCCTGTTCGATGAGGTCGAGAAAGCACATCCGGATGTATTCAATGTATTATTGCAGGTGTTAGATGACGGACGTATCACAGACTCGCAGGGAAGAACCGTTGACTTCAAGAATACGATCATCATCATGACATCGAACCTCGGATCAGCCCATCTGCTGGAGGGCATTGATGAGAATGGTGATATCAATCCGGCTTGTGAGGAAGCGGTCATGAATGAACTTCGTGGACATTTCAGACCGGAGTTTTTGAACCGTCTCGATGAGATCATTATGTTCAAGCCTCTGACAAAAGACAACATCGGCAATATCATCAATCTGCTGATGAACGATCTGAACAAACGTCTTGCTGACCGTGAGATTACGGTAGAACTTTCAGACAGTGCAAGACAGTTCATTGTTGATCACGGATATGATCCGATCTATGGTGCAAGACCTCTGAAACGTTTCTTACAGAAACATGTAGAGACATTGTCTGCAAAGCTGATCCTTGCAGATGAAGTGAGAGAGGGAGATACCATTCTGATCGATACCGAGGGCGATAAGCTTACGGCAAGAGTAAAATAATGATATAAAATAAGAATGCGGCTGTCACACAGGACATTTTGTGTGGCAGCCGTATTTTGCATGTTTTCAACTGTGAAGTAAAGCTGAAAAAAGAGAGTTTCGAAGCTATGTTACTTCTGCAAAAACGCGAGAAGCTTTCCAGACTGTGTTTTGTAATCGAAAACACCCAGATCATAAAGTTTTTGTTCAAGCGCCGCATCTTTGGAAAAAGTGCCGAGGTTTAAATGTTTACTTGGTGCGAAAACAAAAGCTTTTCCTTCTTTTTCCAGTTTGGCGGTAAGGTCAATGGACGCCTGATAATTGATGTGGCGATGGTCGATCCCTTCTATGGTCTTTGGGTATTTGTGAAGCATCCGTTTATAAATCGGGCGATGGGCTTCTGGCTGTTTTACAAAGTCCCTTGGATTGGATAAAATCACAACAAGTTTGTCGCAGCCATCATCTAAAGCGTGCTGCACCGGAATAGAATCCGCAACGCCGCCATCATAGTAGTAATGGTGATTAACCTGAACCGGACGACAGAATCCCGGCAGGGCGCAGGTTGCCATGAGTGTGCGATAATCGTCGCGCACAATATCGTATTTGGAAAAGTAAGTGGCTGTTCCGGTGACGGCATCCGTGGCAGGCATATAAAATTCTGCTGGATTTTTCATGATTGCATCGTAATCAATCGGGTCTTTGCCGTCAGAATTGGTCAGTGTTCCGTAAATGTATTGCAGACCGAACAGACTCCCGGTTCGAATCAGACTGTGTACACTTAAATACCGGGGATCACTTAAATGTTCCGTATAAAAACGGAGATTTCTTCCACGTTGTCCTGCAAGATAGGACAGCGTGTTTGCTGCACCCGCAGATACGCCGATACAGTAGTCAAACTGAATATGGTCATCTAAAAATTTATCTAAAATTCCGGCGCTGTAGGCACATTTCATGCCACCGCCTTCTACAACAAGTCCTATTTTCATAATTCACACGTATCATCCAATTTTTTAGATGATAATTGGATATTTCCTTTCTTCCAGTCATAACTTCGTTAAAATTTTATCACATTTGAAACAATTTATAAATACCAAAAAACTCGGCAAAAAACAATCATGATGCGCTCTTGCGTGATGAGACAGAAAATTATATAATAACAGACAGGTATGTTTTTATTTCCGGCAGGAGGCCCGGAATAAGAACGATGGCAGTATAGAAATAAGGAGATATTTTTAATATGGAAAATAAGAAACCAAAAATCATTTTAACAGGCGACAGACCAACAGGAAAGCTTCATGTCGGACATTATGTCGGCTCTTTAAAAAGAAGAGTGGAATTACAGAATTCCGGGGAATTTGATAAGATTTTCATTATGATCGCAGACGCGCAGGCACTCACTGATAATGCGGACAACCCGGCAAAAATCCGTGATAATATCATGGAAGTTGCATTGGATTATTTATCCGTAGGGCTTGATCCTGCAAAATCCAATATTTTTATCCAGTCTCATGTGGCAGAACTGACAGAACTGACTTTCTACTATATGAATCTGGTGACAGTATCCCGTCTGCAGCGCAATCCAACGGTAAAAGCAGAGATTCAGATGCGTAATTTTGAGACAAGTATCCCGATGGGATTTTTCAACTATCCGATCAGCCAGGCGGCCGATATCACTGCATTTAAGGCAACGACTGTTCCGGTTGGGGAAGATCAGCTTCCAATGTTAGAGCAGACGAAGGAGATCGTGCACAAATTCAATGCAGTGTATGGAGAGACTTTAGTGGATCCTGAAATCCTGCTTCCATCGAATAAAGCATGCTTGAGACTTCCGGGTATTGACGGAAAAGCAAAGATGAGCAAATCCTTAGGCAACTGTATTTATCTGTCAGAATCCGAGGCAGATGTGAAGAAAAAAGTCATGTCCATGTTTACAGATCCGGATCATATCCGTATCGAAGATCCGGGAAAGCTGGAAGGAAATACCGTATTTACTTATTTGGATGCGTTCAGCAATGAAGGACATTTTGCAGAGTACTTACCTGAATATGCAAATCTGAATGAGTTAAAAGATCACTATAAACGCGGTGGATTAGGCGATGTCAAAGTGAAGAAGTTTTTAAATAACGTTCTTCAGGAAGAATTAAGCCCAATCCGCGCAAGAAGAGCCGAGTATGAGAAGAACATCGAAGGTGTTTATGAGATTTTGAAAAAAGGCAGCGAAGTGGCAGCAGAGACAGCAGCCCAGACATTAAGTGAAGTCAAAGCGGCCATGAAGATCAATTACTTTGATGATCCGGCTTTTCTGGAAGAGCAGATTCAAAAATTTAACGAATAGGAAGAAAGAAAATGGCATTTACCCATCTCCATGTGCATACCGAGTTTTCCCTTCTGGATGGCTCGAATAAAATAAAAGAATATGTTGCAAGAGTGAAAGAGCTTGGCATGAACAGTGCAGCGATCACAGACCATGGAGTGATGTTTGGTGTCATTGACTTTTACAAGGCTGCGAAGGCAGCAGGTATCAATCCAATCCTTGGCTGTGAGGTGTACGTGGCACCGAACTCCCGATTTGACAGAGAGGCAGCGCATGGGGAGGATCGTTATTACCATCTGGTGCTGTTAGCTGAGAATAATGAGGGCTATCAGAACCTGATGAAAATTGTATCCAAAGGGTTTGTGGATGGGTATTATTACAAACCCCGTGTGGATATGGAAGTATTACAGCAGTATCACAGTGGAATCATTGCGCTGAGTGCGTGCCTTGCGGGAGAGGTACAGCGCTATCTTGTAAAAGGACTTTATGATGAGGCAAAAAAAGTTGCCAAAAAGTATGAAAACTGCTTTGGAAAAGGAAACTTTTTCCTGGAATTACAGGATCATGGAATCCCGGAGCAGCAGATGGTCAATCCACAGCTTGTGCGGATGAGCCAGGAGACAGGCATTGAACTGGTTGCGACAAACGACGTACATTACACCTACGCGGAAGATGCGGAGGCACACGATATCCTGCTCTGTATCCAGACCGGAAAGAAATTGTCCGATGAGAACCGTATGCGCTACGAGGGCGGCCAGTATTATGTGAAGTCAGAGGAAGAGATGCGGAAGCTTTTTTCCTTTGCAAGTCAGGCAATCGACAACACACAAAAGATCGCAGACCGCTGCCATGTGGAGATTGAGTTCGGTGTGACAAAACTGCCACATTTCGAGGTGCCGGAAGGTTACGACTCATGGACTTATCTGAATAAGCTGTGTCATGAGGGACTGGTAAAGCGTTACCCGGACCGCCATGAGGAACTGCTTCCGAAGCTTGATTATGAGCTTAATGTCATCCGGAAAATGGGATATGTTGATTATTTTTTGATCGTATGGGATTTTATCAATTATGCGAGAACCCATGGGATTCCGGTAGGCCCGGGGCGTGGAAGTGCCGCAGGAAGCCTTGTTTCTTATACCACAGGTATCACGAACATTGATCCGATTAAGTATAATCTGCTGTTTGAGCGTTTCTTAAATCCGGAGCGAGTTACCATGCCCGATATCGATATCGATTTCTGTTATGAGAGACGAAGCGAAGTGATCGATTATGTCGTGAAAAAATATGGCAAGGATTGTGTTTCGCAGATCGTGACATTCGGTACGCTGGCAGCAAAAGGTGTGATCCGTGATGTGGGGCGGGTGATGGATCTGCCATATAGTTTTTGTGATACTATTGCAAAGATGATCCCAAATGAACTGAATATTACGATTGAAAAAGCACTGCAGATGAATCCGGAACTCCGCGGCATGTACGAATCGGACGAGAATGTACGTACACTGATCGATATGTCAAAACGTTTAGAGGGACTGCCACGGCATACTTCTATGCATGCAGCGGGCGTTGTGATCTCACAGAAAGCGATGGATGAGTATGTTCCACTGTCGAGGGCGTCCGACGGAACAATCACGACACAGTTTATCATGACGACCATCGAGGAACTTGGACTTTTGAAAATGGACTTCCTTGGACTTAGAACGTTGACGGTCATCAAGGATGCCGCAGATCTCGTATATAAGAACCATGGAATCAAAATCGATGTCAATCACATCGATTATAATGATCATACCGATCCGGATGCAGTTCTTATCGACTACAATGATAAAAAAGTATTAGACTACATCGGAACCGGAAGAACCGAGGGTGTGTTCCAGCTTGAAAGTGCCGGAATGAAAAACTTCATGAAGGAGTTAAAACCGCAGAGTTTAGAGGATGTCATCGCCGGAATTTCCCTGTATCGTCCTGGACCAATGGACTTTATTCCAAAGTATATCAAAGGAAAAAATGAGCGCGACAGTATTACTTACGAATGCAAAGAATTAGAACCAATCTTAGAGCCGACCTATGGTTGTATCGTTTATCAGGAGCAGGTGATGCAGATCGTGCAGGAACTTGCCGGGTACACGATGGGACAGGCGGACAATATTCGTCGTGCCATGAGCAAAAAGAAACAGTATGTCATTGATGCAGAGCGTCAGAACTTTGTTTACGGCAACGAGGAACAGGGAATCAAAGGCTGTATTGCAAACGGTATCAGCGAGCGGGCAGCGAATAAGATCTACGATTCCATGGTGGATTTTGCAAAATATGCATTTAATAAATCACATGCAGCGGCTTATGCAGTGGTTTCCTACCAGACAGCGTATTTTAAATATTACTATCCGGTAGAATTTATGGCAGCGCTGATGACATCCGTGATCGATAATACCAGAAAAGTTTCCGAGTATATTTTTACCTGCCGCCAGATGGGAATCAAAGTGCTTCCACCGGACGTAAACGAGGGGGAAGGCGTCTTTACCGCAGTTGGAGATAACATCCGCTATGGACTGTATGCGATCAAGAGTATCGGAAGACCGGTCGTGGATCTGATCTTACAGGAGCGCACAGAGAATGGAACATATAAGACTCTGCAAAGCTTTCTGGAGCGTGTTTCCTGCCGGGAAGTCAACAAACGTGCGGTGGAAAACCTGATCAAAGCGGGGGCGTTAGACGGCCTTGACGGAAACAGACAGCAGATGATCACTGTTTTTTCCACAATCATGGACAACCTTGCCTCGGAGAAGAAAAAGAGTATGTCCGGTCAGATGACACTCTTTGATCTTGTGCCGGAGGAAGAAAAACAGGACTATGAGATCCGTCTTCCGCAGCTTGAGGAATACAGTAAGGAAATCAAGCTTGGTTTTGAAAAAGAGGTGCTCGGCATTTATCTGACGGGACATCCGCTGGAGGAATATGAGGAACGCTGGCGCAAGAATATTTCGGCGGTCACAACGGATTTTGTCCTGGATGAAGAGACAAATGAGGTGAAGGTAAAGGATAACCAGAAAGTCACAGTCGGCGGAATGATCACAGAAAAGACGATCAAGTACACGAAAAACAATAAAGTCATGGCATTTCTCACATTAGAAGATCTTGTCGGAACTGTGGAGGTGATTGTGTTCCCGAACAGCTACGAAAAGTACAGCTCCTTATTAAATGAGGATGAAAAGGTATTTATTACCGGACGTGCCAATGTAGAGGAAGATAAAAATGGAAAGATCATCTGTGAGCAGATCACTTCTTTTGACAGTGTAAAAAGGGAACTCTGGCTTCAGTTTTCCACGAAGGAAGAGTTTGAGGCGAAGGAGCAGGAACTTTATGGAAAGCTTCATGATTCGGATGGAAGAGATTCGGTTGTCATTTACATTTCATCCATAAAAGCAATGAAACGACTGCCAAATAACTACAATATCTGCATAAATCAGGAGATTGTGAACAATTTGACGAACTTTCTGGGTGAAAATAATGTAAAAGTTGTAGAAAAGAGCATTGAAAAGAGAGCGTAAAGATATTAAAATAGTGTAGATTAGATAAATAAATATCTGTAAATGGGTAAACAGATATTCAATGGGTATATTTATTTTTAGGAGGGAACTTATAAAATGGCAAAAGAGATCAAGACAATCGGTGTACTTACCAGTGGCGGAGATGCACCTGGAATGAACGCAGCAATTCGTGCAGTTGTAAGAGAGGCAATTGTAAAAGGATTAAAGGTAAAAGGAATTAAGAGAGGATACGCAGGACTTCTTCAGGAAGAAATCGTAGATATGGAAGCAAAGGACGTATCTGATATTATAGAGCGTGGTGGTACGATTTTACAGACAGCACGTTGTATGGAGTTTACAACACCGGAAGGTCAGCAGAAAGGTGCTGAGATCTGTAAGAAACATGGTATCGATGGAATCATCGTAATCGGTGGTGACGGATCTTTCAAGGGTGCCCAGAAGTTGGCAGCACTTGGAATCAATACGATCGGTCTTCCGGGAACCATCGACTTAGATATCGCATGTACTGAGTACACCATCGGATTTGATACCGCTGTCAATACAGCAATGGAGGCAATTGATAAAGTACGTGATACCTCTACTTCCCATGAGAGATGTTCTATCATCGAGGTTATGGGACGTGGCGCCGGATACATCGCTTTATGGTGTGGTATCGCAAACGGAGCAGAGGATATCCTGTTACCGGAAAAATATGATTACGACGAGCAGAAGTTAGTAAACAACATCATCGAAAAACGTAAACATGGCAAGAAACATCATATCATCGTAAATGCCGAGGGTATCGGACATTCTGCAAGCATGGCAAAACGTATTGAGGCAGCTACCGGTATTGAGACACGTGCTACCATCTTAGGACATATGCAGCGTGGTGGTTCTCCGACAGCAAAAGACCGTGTATATGCTTCAACCATGGGAGCACTTGCAGTAGACCTTCTGTGTGAGGGAAAGACAAACCGTGTCGTTGGATATCGTCATGGCGCTTTTGTTGATTTTGATATTGATGAGGCTCTTGCAATGAAGAAAGAGATTCCAGAGTACGAATATCAGATCGCTAAGAACTTATCCATCTAATTTGGAATCATTACGAAATACAGGAAAGAATTTAAAACTCCACGGATTTTGGTTCGTGGAGTTTTTATGACATATAAGAAAAAGATTTGTTTGGAGAAAAGTATGATCACAAGTACAAGCAATCAGCAGATGAAGAATCTGATGCTTCTGATGAAAAAGGCAAAAGCGAGAAACGAACAGGAACTCTTTGTCGTAGAGGGACGGAAAATGTTTCAGGAAGTTCCGGAAGAGTGGTTAAAACAGGTGTATGTGTCGGAGAGTTTTTTTGCAGAGAATGATAAAATGCTTGCAGGCTATACCTATGAGATCGTATCAGATTCTGTATTCAAAGCGGTATCAGATACGCAGACACCGCAGGGGATTCTCTGTCTGGTCAGAAAGCCACAGTATCGTCTGGAAGAACTGTTAAAAGGGGCAGACACGCATCTTCTGATTTTAGAGAGCATCCAGGACCCGGGAAATCTTGGGACGATGCTGCGCACCGGAGAGGGCGCAGGAATCAGCGGTGTGGTCATGAATCATACAACCGTCGATCTTTTCAATCCGAAAACAATCCGTTCAACGATGGGAAGTATTTACCGCATGCCATTTTTTGTGACCAGAGATCTGGCAGAGACCATCTGTGAACTGAAAAATGCAGGGGTAAAAACGTATGCTGCCCATCTGAAAGGAAAGATGCAGTACGATGAGCCGGACTATACAGGAGCCACTGCCTTTATGATCGGAAATGAGGGAAACGGTCTGTCGGATGAAATCGCTGATCTTGCGGATACTTATATTAAAATTCCAATGTGTGGACAGGTGGAATCTTTAAATGCTGCCATTTCAGCATCGCTTTTGATGTATGAGACAAACCGGCAGCGGCGGATAAGAAGTATGTCGCAGGATAGAATGAGTAATATTAGGAAAGTGGAAGAATGAGAATCTGGTTTAAAATGATGAAAGACAATCATCTGCTTCGGGATACAACCATCACAGACGAATCGGATGATACACGTACCCATAAAATTTTCAGGGCAATCGATGAAGTGTGCTATGCATTTGATCTTGGAAAACCAATCTGGCTCGATGTCAATGTTGCTGAATTCAAACGCCATGCAAAGACAAGATTTACCCAGGACAGTTTCATTGAGTCGATCGATTTTGATTTTCTGGAGATGCATGTGATCGAGGAAGATTAACGGAAGAAGCTGGATGGAAGAAATGCATGCATTCGAAGAAGATTAACGGAATAGATATGTGTATAGGAGATGTAGGAGGAGCGTTGCCGTGATAGAAGGGGATATCAGACGGGAAAAAATCATTGAAATAATGTCAAACCAAAAAGAACCGGTCAGTGGTTCAGACCTTGCAAAAAAATTCGGCGTGAGCCGTCAGGTGATCGTGCAGGATATTGCTCTTTTGCGTGCTACCAATAAGAATATTTTAAGCACAAACAAAGGTTATTTCCTTTACAATCCGGGAAAAGGTCCGCAGAAGCCAAAGAGAAGCTTTTGTGTGCAGCACACGACAGAGCAGATGCAGGATGAATTATACACGATCGTAGATTACGGCGGAAAGGTGTTAGACGCTGTGGTGGAGCATGACATCTATGGTCAGATCACGGTGGATCTGATGCTCTGCAACCGCATGGATGTGGATGAATTTATGGAGCGCATCAGAAAGAGCAAAAGCCAGCCGTTAAATGTGCTGACCGGTGGAAAACACTGGCACACAGTGGAGGCAGATACGGAACCGATGCTACAGGTCATCGGTGAGAAGCTGCGTGAGAAAGGATACCTTCAGGAATAGAAAAAGGAATAGAAAAAACAGTAAAGTTTTGAAATAACTCCCCATATCATAGAAAAGTATGGTATACTTAAGGGAGCATGAGTGTTGATGGATAAAAGTTTTTTTCATGCACGGGGAATATATTGTTGGAGGAATATTATGGATAGACCATTTACCTTAAGTGAAGGGGTAGATAGTTGGAATACAATTATTTTTTTATACCGGTCAGCGTTGAAGGAGGTCAGTACCAAAGTTGAGATCTTAAATGATGAATTTCAGCAGGTACACCAGTACAACCCGATTGAATATATTAAGTCCAGAATCAAATCACCGGAGAGTATTGTCAAGAAGCTGAAACGATATGGATACGAGAGTTCCATTGACAATATGGTGGACTATATCAACGATATCGCAGGAATCCGCATTGTTTGTTCGTTTACGTCCGATATTTACAAGCTTGCGGAGATGATCGGTAAGCAGAATGATCTGACGGTGGTATCCGTGAAGGATTATATCAAGCATCCGAAGGAGAGCGGTTATAAGAGCTATCATATGTTAGTGACCGTACCGATTTTTTTGTCTGACCGGGTGGTTGATACCAAGGTTGAGATCCAGATACGGACGATGGCAATGGATTTCTGGGCAAGTTTAGAACACAAGATTTATTATAAGTTCGAGGGAAATGCACCACAATATATCAGCAGAGACTTAAGGGAATGTTCGGAGATCGTCTCTATGCTGGATGCCAAGATGCTGCAGCTGAATGAGGCGATCATCGAGGCACGTGCAGCGCAGGAGGAAGATACGGATGCAGTATAATTACAGTTTTGAAGCGGCTTCACTATTATTTATGTTATTAATATTCGTACATTTTATGGTAGTGTGGCAGTTTCCGACTGAAAAGACAAGGGTATTCCGTGCACTTTTGATCGTATGTATCGGAGAGAGTGCGTTTAATATTTTATCATCGATAGGACTGGCAAACGCTGGAGTCGTTCCGCAGATCGTGAACGAGATACTTGCGTTTGTCTTTTTTTCGTTTGAAGGCTTAAGCTCTTTGATGATCTATAAGTATATGGTCGTGATCAGTGAACTGGACCAGAGACAGAAAAAGCGGGCAGTTTCAGCTGCAATGATCCCTGCGGCATTCTTTTTTATTTTTCTGCTCTTAACACCGTTCATCGGGTTTTACTACTATTTTCAGGATGGAGTGTATCATCAGGGCAGAGGAGCAAATTTCGGATATTTTTATATCATGCTGTTTTTTGCATTGAATCTTGTTATGTCGATCGCAAGGCGGAAGATCATTAATGTGCGGGAGAAATACATCATCTATTTTTATACCGCAGCGGCATTGATTGCAATTTGGGTGCAGTATTACCACCGGGAGATCCTGCTGACCAGCCTTGGAAATTCGGTAATCGTCATAATGATCTATCTGTCGATGCAGAATCCAAACGATTATTTAGATACCGTGACAGGAATCGGAAATGAGGCGGCATTGGAGCTGCAGCTGAAGGACGAACTGATGCGGGATCAGGAAGGAACGATCATTATTATCAGAATCCGCCAGTATCAGCAGATGGGAATGCTGTTTGGGGCAGAAAACTGCAATATGCTCATGGCGGAGCTGGGACAGTATTTTTTCCATCTGGGTGGTAAGTTTCACGTATTCCGCAGTGATGCGGATACCTTTGTGGTCATGACAGACAAAGACCGGTATCAGGAGATGGTAAAGTCTGTTGAGGGGCGTTTTTCTGAGGAATGGAAGATAGAAGAAAACCATATTCTGCTGGATCACACCGTTATGATCATGCATTATCCGAAGGACTTTACGACAATCCCGGAATTTTTCGGAATCAAAAGTTACCTGTTGTCCGTTGCTTCCGGCAATGTGGGGAAAGAGCCTGTGATTGAGACGGACGAGCAGATGATCGAGGGATATTACAGACAGAATCAGATTGAAATGATCTTAGAGTGCGCACTCCGTGAGCGTTCGATTCAGGTGTACTACCAGCCGATCTATTCGCTTAAGGAAAAAAGAATTGTTTCCCTCGAAGCATTGGCACGTCTGTTTGACGGGGAACTTGGATATATTCCACCGGCTGAATTTATCCCGATCGCAGAAAAAAACGGTGACATCATACGTATCGGCGAGATCGTGTTAGAAGAGTGCTGTAAGTTTTTATCCAAACATGTATTATCGAATATGTCTCTTGGAATCCGCTCGATCCAGATCAATATTTCGGTGGCGCAGTGTATGCAGCAGAATCTGAAAGAGGCAATTCTGCCGATCCTGCAGAAGTACCATATCCCAACCTCCATGATCGTGCTGGAACTGACGGAGAGCACTGCGATCAATGCACCGGCGCTTATGGAACATCATATGAAAGAATTGGGAGATGCGGGGATCTCTTTTGCGATGGATGATTATGGAACCGGAAGTGCAAACTGCTCTTATCTTATGCGGTTTCCGTTCCAGGAAGTGAAGATGGACAGAGACATGACATTGGCATATTTTAATAATGAGACAGCCAGAATTGTTATTGAAAATGAGATCAGGACGATGCAGAAGCTTGGTATCCCAATGGTTGTCGAGGGAGTGGAAAAGTTAGAGCAGAGTGAGGAGATGGAGCGCCTTGGCGTGGAATATATCCAGGGGTATTATTATGGAAAACCATTGCCGGAAATGGAATGTCTGCGGTATATCCGCAACTTCAATTCGGCGCCGGAAGATTATGGAAGGTAAAAGATAAGTTTTATGAATATTATCAGTGTAACAGATATCACGAAGACATATACAGAGAGGAAGCTTTTTGAGAAAGCGTCTTTCTATTTGCAGGAAAGAGAAAAAGTGGGTGTGATCGGTATTAACGGAACCGGAAAATCAACTCTGTTAAAAATTGCAGCGGGCATTGAAGAACCGGATGAAGGACAGGTGATCCGTGCAAACCATATCGTGGTGCGTTATCTGCCGCAAAATCCGGTATTTGATCCGGAATTGTCAGTGATTGATACGGTGTTGGCGCAAAGTAGTCAGAATTTTGTCGGAGGAACATCAGAGCAAAATCAAAATGCAGGAAATCATGCAGAACATGTGGAACATTGGAATTTAGAGAGTGATGCAAAGGCGATGATGACAAAGCTTGGCATTACGAATTTTGAACAGAAGGCAGGGGAACTCTCTGGGGGACAGCGCAAACGTCTTGCGCTTGTGGCAGCACTTTTAGTGCCGTGCGATGTGCTGATCTTAGACGAGCCGACCAACCATCTGGATTCCGCTATGGCAGACTGGCTGGAAGATTTCCTGAAAAAGTGGCGCGGGGCACTTATTATGGTAACCCATGACCGCTACTTTTTAGACAGTGTCTGCAACCGGATCGTGGAGGTGGATAAATGTTCCATCTACAGCTATGATGCGAATTACTCCGGGTATCTGGAACTTAAGGCAGAGCGCGAGGAGATGCAGCAGGCGAGTGAGCGGAAACGCCAGAATATCCTGCGGAAAGAATTAGAGTGGATCCGCCGCGGCGCAAAGGCACGTACTACCAAGCAAAAGGGCAGAATCCAGCGCTATGAGAAACTTAAGGATCAGGATGCACCGCAGACAGATGGAAGTGTGGAGATCAGCTCGATCAGTTCCCGCATGGGAAAGACAACGGTAGAACTTTCGCATATTTCCAAAAGCTATGATTCGAGAGTACTGATCCGTGATTTTACTTATATTTTTCTGAAAAATGACCGGATCGGGTTTGTCGGGGCAAATGGAAGCGGTAAGACAACCCTGATGAAGATCATTGATCAGAGAATCCAGCCGGATGAAGGAACTGTAACCATCGGGCAGACAATCAAAATCGGATATTATACGCAGGAGATTGAGAACACAAAAGATGCTGGAATTGCCTACATGGATCCAAATGAGAAAGTGATCGATTATATTAAAAATACAGCGGAGTTTGTCAGGACGAAAGATGGTCTGGTGTCAGCGTCCAATATGTTAGAGCGCTTTTTATTCCCATCCTCGCAACAGTACAGTCCGATCGGAAAACTTTCCGGTGGAGAGAAGCGCAGATTGAACCTGTTGCGCGTGCTTATGGAGGCACCGAATGTCCTGATTTTAGATGAGCCGACAAACGATCTCGATATCCGGACACTCACGATACTGGAAGATTACCTTGACAATTATGATGGAATCGTGATTACCGTCTCCCATGACCGCTACTTTTTAGACCGTGTCGTAAACCGTATTTTTGCCTTCGAGGAAGATGGAAAGATCTGTCAGTATGAAGGTGGGTACACAGATTATGTAAACCGATTGGCAGAGGAAGGAAAAGTGCCTGCGGGACATATTCTGGATGCGAAAAACGATACGACAACTTCTGTGGATTCTGTGGAGAAAGAAAACCAGACTTCTTCCATGGATACCTGGAAGAGGGAGCGTAAACTGAAATTCAGTTATAAAGAACAGAAAGAATATGAGACGATCGAAGATGATATCGCTGCACTGGAACAGAAAATAGAAGAGCTGGATGCGCAGACTTTAAAATTCAGCAGTGATTTTGTGAAATTGAATGAGATCACAAAAGAAAAAGAACAGACAGAACAACTGCTCGAAGAGAAAATGGAGCGCTGGGAATATCTGGAGGATCTGGCGGCAAAGATCGCCGGACAGCAATAAAAAATACAAAACGTTAATCTTTATGCATAAGCTTTGAAAGCCCGTTAAAGAGGCTCTGTGGAAGCGCAAAACCAAAGATAATGCCAAGCACGATCGAACCGGCAACTTTCACAGTACTGATTCCGTACTGTGAGAACCGGCTCATATCTCCCATGATAAAGTAATAGGAGGTATAGTAGATTCCGGCACCCGGAACAAGTGGGAAGATCCCGGTGAGCAGGAACACCGTGACCGGAGTTCGGCGCACTGCCGAAAGAATCCGTGCAACCAGTGTCAGTGCAAAGGTGGCGATCAGGTTTGCGATGGCATTGTCTGTGTGATACTGTAAGCAGATCAGGTAGACAATCCAGCCGAGGGCACCTGTCAGACCGCAGAAAAACAACTGTTTTTTTTCAGCAGAAAATAATACAGCAAAAGAGAGTGTCGCAGCTAAGCTGACAAGAAACTGAATGATCATCGAAGTAATGCACCTCCTGTGACAAGCTGGTAAAGCGTGATAACAGCGCCCACGCCAACGGCAATACTAAAAGCAGTTAAGATCGCATCGATCATATGGATCGCACCGGATAAATAGTCTCCGTTGAAAAAGTCGCGGATGGACGTTGTCAGTGCGATTCCCGGTACGAGCGGCATAATATCTCCAATGACAACCTTATCCTGCAGGATCGGTATCCCTGCGGAGAGCACGATCAGGCTTAAAAAAGTGACAATGCCGCTTCCTAAAATATTAGTGATAAATTTGGATTCCAGATGCCTGTCGGAAGCGATCAGGAAAATCTGTAACACGAGTCCGATAAAAAATGCAACAAAAGAATCTAAGGCAGTTCCTCCGAACAGATAGCAGAAACCGGCACTGCCAACTCCACAGAAAAATATCTCCACCCAGTTTTTATTTTTTGGAATGGATTTACATTCTTCTAAACGCACCCAGGCATCCCGCAGGGAACATTCATGGGAACAGATCTCTCTGGAAAGCTGATTTAACGCAGCAATCCTTCCGAGATGGGTAGAGCCGAGCGGTACATGACGGATCATGCTGCAGGCATCTTCTTTATTTTCATTTGCACTTGCAAAAATTCCATTGGAAAGCACATAGACATCACAGTCTGTAATCTCATATGCTTTTAAAATATGAAGCACCGTATCTTCCACGCGGTAAACTTCCGCACCATTGCGGAGCAATGCATCTCCGGTTTCGACAGCCAGAGTCAGAATTTCTTTCGTTACTGCCATAATTATCCTCTTTTATTATTGTATCGGATAATTGCAAAACTCCTTTTAAGTTAGTTTAATTGTTCAAAATCAACAAAAACATTCAAGACACGCTCTCGCTATGTGTCGCTGGTAGCGGTACTAAGAACTCATATCCTGCATTTCATTTCTGATAAATCAGAATGAAATACAGAATCTGATTTCTAAGTACCGACCGCTCCCCAATGTCTTTCATGTCTTTTGTTGATTTTTCACAATTTAATTTACGTTATCTAAGAGTTTTGCAATTATCCTGAATAAACGTTGTAGTCCTATGAAAAGGTATCATGTTTTAGGGGAAAATGCAATGAAATAAATCAAAGATAGTATGTATATTTTAAAGCAATCACATACATAATAAGAAGCATGGTAATGCAATATAGTATGCAGGAATGATCGGTGTGCGTACTGAAAAAAATAGCTGACGCATTTATCAAACAGAAAGGACGAAATTATTATGAATTGTAAAAAGTATCGGATCTGTCTTATGCTTCTTGTGCTTGCACTGCTGGCAGGAACAGCGTTTTATTATATGACAAACGAGAAGGATACAGGAGAGCCAAAGGATGGGATGCTCGTACAGGAAGTTATTTCAGAGGAAAGCAGGACCTACGCATGAGTGCAGGCGATACACTTTATTTAAAGATCGGAAAGAATGTTGTCGTGACAGACCGCCGTGTGACACTTGGTGACGTGGCAAAGATGGAGTGCACCGATCAGGCGGCACTGCGCCAGATCAGGCAGAAGAAGTTATATTCCTTCCGGGCAGAGGATGATAAGAAGAAAAAGAATACGCTTGTTGTGTTTTCCGTATTAAAAGTGATCGAATTGATCCATGAGGACTACCCGAATCTGGACATCAGCAATGAGGGAGAATCAGACTTTATCGTAGAGTATGTGAAGTCCCCGGAAAAACCGGTGTGGATGAATTGTCTGAAGACAGTGATTTTGTGTATCCTGATTTTCTTTGGGGCTGCTTTTACGATCATGGCTTTTAACAATGACGTAGGTGTGACAGATGTTTTTGCAAAGTTTTATCAGCAGATCACGGGAATGGAATCGAATGGCATCACCGAACTGGAAATCTGCTACAGTATTGGACTTGCTGTTGGGATTATTGTGTTTTTCAACCATGTGGGACACAAGAAAATCACGCATGATCCGACACCAATCCAGATCGAGATGCGGAAATATGAGACAGATCTGGATACCGCTTTCATCAATAACGCAGAGAGAAGAGGACACAGTGTTGATGTGGATTAAACATTTATTTCTCGGATTTATCGGACTTGCCTCCGGTGTCGGAGTGGCAGCGGGAACCTTTGCATTTATCATAGTCATCGGTGTCGTGCCAAGAATGATTGCAAAATGCAACCGGGCGGAAAATACCATTCTTTTTGAAAATATGATCGTGCTTGGTGGGATTTTCGGCACGGTCATGTCAGTGTTTACAGATATCAGACTTCCAGCCGGGCACTGGCTTTTGTATGTATATGGTTTCTGTGCGGGCATTTTTGTGGGATGCATTGCAGTGGCACTGGCGGAAATCTTAAATACATTCCCGATTATTTTCCGCAGATTTCAGGTGAAAGAGGGGCTATCCTGGATCATGCTGTTTATGGCACTGGGGAAATGTGCAGGGGCTTTCTGGTATTTTGGTCATCACATGACACCGCCCTGATGCAGAAAGGACAGTCTGGAGAAAACATTTTCACAGGCATTTGTCAGAAGGACAGCACAGAGACATTGTTATATGGTCAGCATGGTATTTGACGAAAACGTGATTATGGCATAAGATAAAAAATAAGAACAGTCAGACACAGCCCAAAGCAGTGGGAGTATGTCTGCACAAGACGAAAGAGAGAATGACGGATATGGTCACATCCATCGCACGCCAGAGCGTGATCTTAAAATGTAATATGCAGAAAGCAGTAATGCTTGGAAATTATGAATTTTATTACGGAGCAGGGGTTGCCGGAAAAATCGGGGGATTTGAGATTCCAGATGATATAAAACCGCTGGAACTTCGGGAACTATTAGACAAAAAGTTAGATCAGATCAGCCCCAAGGATGAAAAAGAGACTTATCTGATCCATATTTTAAAAGAATTCCGTCCGGATGAACTATATGACGGGCAGATGAAGGAACTGCTTTTATGGGGAAAGGGAGAACAGTATCTGTGGAGTGTCAATATTCCACAGTGACATCCTGCTGGGACATCAGAGGGTCTGATACTGGTCTCTTCCGTTTCCTTTGGCGGAGTACATAGCTTTATCAGCCGAAATATAGAGTTCTTCCATCTTAATATCTGGATGATCGGCAAATGAGATTCCAATGCTCGCAGAAATATTGCTCCATTCTTTTTTCATGGTGGAGAGTCCGCGGATGACCTGACACAGTTTTTCTGCAACTGCCATGGCATTTTGTCTGTCTGTGACATTTGAGAGGTACACAACAAATTCATCGCCACCGATGCGTCCTACAATGTCATAACTGCGGACAGATGTGCGGAGCGTGTCTGCAACCGCAATTAAGAGAGCATCCCCTTCTAAATGTCCATAAGTATCATTCACCTGTTTGAATTTGTCCAGATCGATACTGATCAGTGGACGTACACAGTCAGGATTTCTGCCATCTTCCTGCATTTGTCTTGTAATATGATCTTCGGCAGCCCTCCGGTTATAAAGACCGGTGAGAGCATCTGTCTCGGACATGACCCTGATCTCTTTTGTTTTCCGGCTATGGATCAGCAGAATACCAAGCAGCAGTGAGAGCAGTGCCATACTGACTGCCAGAATAATCGGAATGGAAATGCGCGGATAAGCATAAACAAGGGTAAAGAGGGACGGATTCTCCCTATAACTGCAGTTCTGAAGGACAATGGAATCCAGCTGTTCAGAGGAAATACACGCCAGTCCCTTATTGATAATGCTGAGCAGTCTTGGATCGCACTGGTCAGACAGACCAAAGGAAGCATCCTCTGTCATGGCAGTGAGCGTTGTGGAGGACAAATTACGGTATTTTACCTGCGAAAGCAGATAGTTGGCATTATAGTTGTCGGCATAAGTACAGTCTGCACTGCCGGACAGCACAGCCTGAAAACATTCCTCGATCGTATCATAGTAAACCACATCCTCGGTATCATATTCCGGATTGTCCAGAATGGAATTTGTGAGATTAAAGCTGTTCGGCAGTGCAACGATATTCCTCTCATGGCTCTGTGGTTTGCTATTCCGTACAACCACAACGGACGAGTTCAGATAAGGGGTTGTCAGAAGTGCATGATTCTGCTCAGCCCATGAATAATCGTGTGCCAGTGCCGTAAGCATATTGATCTCATGTGACTGAAGCTTCGACAGGGCATCGGAGAAACTGTCAGACTTTATATACCGGAAATGCAGGCCGGTATACTGGCTGACCAGATCGAGAACATCCGCAGCAATGCCGGAAGCGGTTTGTGTATTTTCATTGTAACCTTCAATTGGTGCATTCGAAGGGTCACAGGTCACTGTAATCTCCGGCGCTGTGGCAAGATAGTCTAACTCATCCCGGGTAAATTCGCAGCGGTAATTCCGGATATCCCGCTGGTAAGTGGTGTAGAGGTCGTGATCAAAGTTGGGATTGACGTCTAAGATCACAGCCTGGGCACTGTTTAAGTCTTCCATGATCGGATTTCCCTTAAAAGTCACAAAATAAAGAGGAAAAGAAGGAAGGCTTGCAAGAATCTTTTTCTCCGAAGGGTGGGAAACATTTGTAGCATAAATGGTATCCACAGTGTTGTCCTCAAGCGCTTTTTCCAGCTGTGCTGTGTTTCCAAAGTATTGTTTCTCAAAAGAAAAATGGTGTGCAGCCGCATAGTCATCCAGAGCGTCTAACTGGTTACAGCTTGCAAGAACGCCAATGCTCATTCCATCGAAATCCGCATAGTCGTTATAGTAATAGGTATCGTTATTCTTCAGCGCATACAATTCGTAATGGGTTGTGACCGCCGGCTGTGCAGAAAAGTCAAGAGTGCTTGTACGGAAGGAAGAATAGTCCACACCGCAGACAAGGTCGATATTCCTGTCATTTAAGGATTTCAGGCATGCCGAATAATTCATCTGGATAAATTCATATTCCCATCCAGTATACTGGCTGATCTCCCGGAGGTAGTCCACAAAATAACCGCTGTAGTTTCCGTTCTCATCACACTCCTGATAATTAGCTAGTGTGTAAAAACCTACCCGGATGACTTTTTTACCATCGCGGGCATAGCAGTTGACAGGGGAAAAAACAGTAAGAAACATCAAGGTTGAAAGAAAGAGACAAATATATTTTTTCATGGCATGCTCCATTTACTTCATTGTGGTCGATCCGCAGCGTTTTCCTGAAACAGTGTATGCCGACAGATTCTATCAACATTATACTACAAATAGTAAGTGATTCAATGCATAATGTAATCTAATTCCATTAGGATTACTTATATAAAACAAAGAAAAAAATAAGAGATACTTATTCTTTGAAAGTAAGAAAAAATATTGGCTGGTTCATGAAATTACAGAACCTGTGTTATGCATATTTTACAGTAAAAAAGGCAAGATAAGAGAGAGGATTTATGCCGGACAAAAAACAGGAACATAAAATATGTGGATACAGGAGGAACAGAAAATGGCAGATAAAGAGACAGAGCAGATAAAGAAACTGAATCAGACCGTGCACAGCAAGGATACAAGAGAGCGCGATCAGGCATATAACGAGTATGTGAAGCAGGTGACACCGACACACAATCTGATCTTTCACATGGTAAAGGCATTTTTTACCGGTGGGATCATCTGCTGTATTGGGCAGTTCATTTTAAATACGTGCGAAAATTATGGACTGGACAAAGACACCTCCGGAGGCTGGTGCAGCATGCTTCTGATCCTGCTCAGCGTGATCCTGACGGGATTTAACATTTATCCGTCGATCGCAAACTGGGGAGGCGCGGGGGCGCTTGTGCCGATCACAGGTTTTGCCAACGGTGTGGCTGCCCCGGCGATCGAGTTTCAGAAAGAAGGGCAGGTTTTTGGAATCGGATGTAAGATTTTTACGATCGCCGGTCCTGTGATCTTATATGGGATAGTTTCAAGCTGGGTACTGGGGCTGATTTACTGGATGTTCTGGTAAGAAGCGTATTCCGGTCTTTTCAGGGAAAAAATGATCGCTGGACCGGATGCCGTTTGCCGCATGAATGACGAAGAATAAAACGCTCCGCAGGAGTACAGCAGCCTGCGGAGCGTTTTTATATGATATTAATCATACAGTGGAGTGCCATGTTTGATCCTGCGCACAATCTTAACACCAAGAATCCAAAACATGGAGATCACAATGTAAAATGTAGAGGCAAGACCAATAATTGATCCAATAATTGCAAAAATAATTAATCCGATATTCATAATAACTTAGTTCCCTTCTTTTTCATTTCCAGAATCTGTTTTTTCATCGTGATTTTCAAACCACCACATAAAAATAGCAGCACCGATGACAGCAGCCGTTAAAACTGCAAATAAAATATGTTCAACCATAAGAACCATACCTTTCTGATACCTGCGCATTTGGGCGCAGATATCCTGTAAATGGGATTTTTGCGTACCAAAATAAGACCGCGGATAAAATATGCGGTAAATCAGTAGGAATTATATGGTTTCATTATTTTTCTTGCCATCCTTCTTGTGGATATAACGAACGATGACATGATTGCCCGGTGCGTGATAAGTCCGACTTAAAACGCTGCATGCAAAAATGACGGGAAACAATTGTGAAAGAAGTTCCACAATCAGAAACAGACAGTTGACCGCACGGTTTGTGCGTGTGTTTATGCGTCTGCCTTCCTGACGGAGATATGCATTGGCTGAGATCATACGCTCCGTGGTATCGGTGGAAAGCTGCTCCGGTAAATCATCAACGCCGGAATTTACGAAGACACTGTCTGTGTGATGGAGAATTCCATACATCAGAGAAGAATCTGCCTGTGTGCTGCCGCAGCACATTCCGAGGAAAAACATAGAGAGGATGAGTATGAGACTGATATATTTTTGTCTGACAGACTGCATGCTATCTTTTTCCTCCTTCCTTCTTCTGACGAAAGTACCTGTGAGATTTTCCTGTTTGTACTTTACCATATGAAAAATCCGAGACTATTTTACCGCAAAAAGGTGAGCCAGACAATAGAAAATATATTTTTCCATGAAAAACAACTTTTCTTGTTTTTTAAGAATATTATGGTAAAATGAAGAAAAACAGCTTTGATCCGAAAATCCGGCTGGAAGTGAGAGAGGAACGGTTATGAACCGCTTATTTGATACATCTGTCAATGTTGGACTGAGACAGTTTTATGTGCTGGGAGCAGCAGGAAGTATTGGAAATCTGTTTGGATTTGTTGGAAATGTGTATATTTATGGACTCAGTGCGCCGACGATTTTTTGTGCCCTGTGTACATTGGTCATATTTGGAATGACATTTTGGGGTATCCGGTCAAGACATGTGAAGCGTGCAGCCTATGTCATCATTACACTGATCACTTTTTTCGAGTTTCCGATACTTTATTACATTTACCAGACGGGAACGATCGTGTATATGGTGCTCGCCATGGTGGCAATTGCAACCTTTCTTCCAACGACTGCGGCAGTGATCTTCGGATGTCTCGCTTTTCTGGTGGATATGTCAGCGGTCATCCTTGCATATTATCATCCGGTGGATGTGGAATTGGTAACGGCTGAGAGTGAGTTAAACTCTACGGTCTGTTCATTGATGATCGTACTTTTCAGTGTGTTTACGATCACGATCATTTTAAATGTGCAGCAGAAAAAGCAGGCGGAAGAACTCACAAGTCTTAGCAGACAGCTGGAACAGGCGGCAGATCATGATGCGCTGACCGGGTTATATAACCGGAGATATCTGAACCGCTATCTTGAGCGGCTGGCACAGAAAGGGAAGAAAGACGTCTATGCGGCACTGATCGATCTGGATTTTTTTAAGAAGGTCAATGATGAATACGGACATGCTTTTGGAGATGAAGTGCTCATTGAATTTGCGAGGATACTGGAACGTAATCTGATAGCAGATGGAATCGCAGTGAGATTTGGTGGAGAAGAGTTTATGCTGATCCTGCCGGATGTGACGGAGGAGGAGATCCGCCATATGCTGGCGAAAATGAGCGCAGACTACAGACTGTTTGGAAAACAGAAAAAGAACCGGGCATTTACATTCAGCTGTGGTGTGGAACAGTTTGCAGACGGTATGGATGTTTCGGACGTTTACCGGCAGGCGGATGAAAAACTTTATCTCGCAAAGGAGAGAGGCAGAGACCGTGTGATCATCAACAGATAAAAACAGAACATGATAAAATTTATCAATAAAATACGTTAGGCTTGTGTAACTGATATAAAGCGAATTATAATCGGTACGAAACACAGGAAAACATTGTGTTTTATGAAAAAATCATAATAAAAATGAAGACAGCGGAAGAAGAAAACTGCTTTCATGAAATACAAAAAGGAGGATTTTATCATGGTAGATTGGAAGAAAATTGCATTATTTGCAGGAGGTACATTATTTGGAACAGCTGGTGTTAAGATTTTAGCCAGTGATGATGCGAAGAAAGTATATACACAGTGTACAGCAGCGGTTTTAAGAGCTAAGGACTGTGTAATGAAAACAGTGACAACTGTTCAGGAGAATGCTGGTGACATCTATGAAGATGCAAAGACGATCAATGAAGAACGTGCAGCAGCAAAAGAGGCAGCAGTTGTTGAGGACGCAGAGAAAGCAGAGGAAGTTGTAGAAGAAGCTTCCGAGCCAGCAGAAGCATAAGAGGTGGATTCGTAAAGAGGCTGTCGCACAGGAAACGTGTGGCAGCCTCTTCCTTAAGTAAGAGGAAACAGATTGACATATGTGGTCTGGTAAGTACAGACCGCATAACTGGAAGGATGTAAGAATAATGAAATTTATGATAAAGCACGAGGCAAAAGGAAGAATGCGTATCCACGCAGTACAGAACCGCATGAGTTATGCACAGGCAGATACACTTCTTTATTTTTTACACAGCCAGAAAGAAGTAACATTTGCAAAAGTTTACGACAGAACCTGCGACGCAGTGATCTCTTATGTAGGTGACAGACAGACGATCATCGAATTACTCCGTGGTTTCCACTACGAGGATGTGGAAGTACCGGAAGGTCTGATCGAGAATTCGGGAAGGGAGTTAAACAATACCTACCAGGAAAAATTAATTGGTAAGATTGTGTTCCATTACGCAAGACGCTGGATCCTTCCTTATCCGATCCGTATCTGTCTCACTTCACTCCGCTCCGTAAAATATATCTGGAAAGGACTAACAACACTTGCAGCAGGAAAGATCGAAGTTCCGGTTTTAGATGCAACTGCCATCGGTGTTTCAGTTCTTAGAGGTGATTTTAATACCGCAGGTTCCATTATGTTCATGCTTGGAATTGGTGAATTATTGGAAGAGTGGACACATAAAAAATCTGTGGATGATCTGGCGAGAACCATGTCCTTAAATGTGGGAAAAGTATGGTTAGTAAGCGGTGGACAGGAAGTGTTAGTTCCGACTTCCCAGATCAAAGCCGGAGACAAAGTGGTTGTTCATATGGGAAATATCATTCCATTTGACGGTGTTGTTGCTGAGGGAGAGGCGATGGTAAATCAGGCTTCTTTAACAGGCGAGTCAGTCCCGGTGAGAAAGACCGTAGAGAGCACGGCTTACGCAGGAACCGTTGTGGAAGAGGGCGAACTTACCATTCTTGTAAAAGAGGTTGGAGGTTCCAGCCGTTTTGAAAAGATCGTAAAAATGATCGAGGATTCTGAAAAGTTAAAATCCGGTGCAGAGAGCAAAGCAGAGCATCTGGCAGATAAACTGGTGCCTTACAGTCTTGGCGGTACGATTTTAACTTATCTGCTCACAAGAAATGTGACAAAGGCACTGTCCATTCTTATGGTGGATTACAGCTGTGCCTTAAAACTTGCAATGCCGATCTCTGTTTTATCTGCGATCCGTGAGGCAAGTCTTTACAATGTCACAGTAAAAGGTGGTAAATATTTAGAGGCGGTTGCGGAGGCAGATACCATTGTATTCGATAAGACGGGAACGCTCACCAAGGCAAAACCAACGGTTGTAGATGTCGTATCATTTAACGGAGAAAGCACGGACGAACTGCTCCGTATTGCAGCATGCTTAGAGGAGCATTTTCCTCATTCCATGGCTAAAGCTGTTGTGGATGCAGCAACACAGAAAAATCTTGAACATGACGAGATGCACAGCAAAGTCGGGTACATTGTTGCACACGGAATCGCTTCGACGATCAATGAGAAACGTGCCGTGATCGGAAGTGCACATTTTGTATTTGAAGATGAAAATTGTGTGATTCCGGAAGGAGAACAGGCAAAATTTGACGCACTGCCGAAGGAATACTCTCATCTGTATCTTGCAATTGAAGGAAAACTTGCAGCAGTCATCTGTATCGAAGATCCTCTGCGTGAGGAAGCCTCTGCAGTTGTCCAGTCCTTAAAACGGGCTGGTTTGTCCAAGGTTGTCATGATGACAGGAGACAGTGAGCGTACTGCAGCGGCGATCGCAAAGCGTGTCGGCGTGGATGAATATTATTCGGAAGTACTGCCGGAAGATAAGGCAAGCTTTGTGGAGAGAGAAAAGGCAGCCGGAAGAAAAGTCATCATGATCGGTGACGGTATCAACGATTCCCCTGCATTGTCTGCAGCCAATGTCGGAATTGCCATCAGCGACGGAGCTGAGATTGCAAGAGAGATCGCAGATATCACGGTAAGCTCAGATGATCTGTACCAGATCGTCACCTTAAAATTATTGAGTGACAGTCTGATGGAGCGAATCAAAAAGAATTACCGCAGAATCGTAGGATTTAACTCCCTGCTCATTGTACTTGGTGTGACAGGGGTGATCCAGCCGACCACATCGGCACTGTTACATAACAGTTCTACTCTGCTGATCGGTCTTGAGAGTATGCAGAATCTGCTGGACTAAGATGACAGATGATTTTTAGAAGAGAGCAATATTTCGGAAATACAGCAATCAGGGCGATAAATACAGACTCCCGGTGTGGGTTTTTAGCAGGAATCCACACCGGGAGTCTGTGTTTATGCGGGCAACGAGCCAAAGTCTTTGCTTGCATGAGATTTTGGCGACTGCCGCGATAACTTGAGAAAAATCTTGACTTTAACAGGGGGTCAGGGGTTATCATATAGAAAAGCAGTAAAAGCAAAACCAAGGAGGAATTATGGAGAAATCGAAAGTATATTTTACATCTTTTAAGGCAACAGGCAATGAAAATCTGCTTCAGAAACTTCATCGTCTTATGAAAACTGCCGGATTTGAAAACATTGATTTTAAGGATAAGTATGCAGCGGTTAAAATTCATTTTGGAGAATATGGAAATCTTGCGTTCTTACGTCCGAACTATGCAAGAGTGGTAGCAGACTATGTAAAGGAACTTGGTGGAAAACCATTTTTAACAGATTGTAATACACTTTATGTTGGAAGCAGAAAGAATGCATTGGATCATCTGGAAACCGCTTATGTGAATGGGTTTTCCCCATATCAGACCGGATGTCATGTGCTGATCGCAGATGGTTTAAAGGGAACAGATGAAACACTTGTGCCAGTCAACGGTGAGTATGTGAAAGAGGCAAAGATCGGTTCTGCGATCATGGATGCAGATGTATTTATTTCCCTGACACATTTCAAGGGACATGAGACGGCAGGTTTTGGCGGAACAATTAAAAATATCGGTATGGGATGTGGCTCGAGAGCAGGAAAAATGGAGCAGCATTGCGAAGGAAAACCAAGTGTCGCAACCGAAGCATGTATAGGTTGTGGAGCCTGCGGCAGAATCTGTGCACACGGAGCGCCGGTCATCACAGATCACAAAGCAAAAATTGATCATGATAAATGTGTTGGCTGCGGAAGATGTCTTGCAGTCTGTCCAAAGGATGCAATTTCAGCAGATTATGCGGACTCTGTTGCAATGCTGAATTACAAAATGGCAGAGTACAGTCTCGCAGTCTGTCAGAACAGACCATGTTTCCATGTTTCACTGATCTGTGACGTATCACCAAACTGTGACTGTCATCCAGAGAATGATATTCCGATTCTTCCGAACATTGGGATGTTAGCTTCTTTTGATCCGGTAGCTTTGGATCAGGCATGTGCGGATCTCTGCAATCAGGCAACACCGGTAGAGAGCAGTGTTCTTGGAAAGAATATTGCGCATGCACATGAGCATCATGAGGAATGTGATCATGATCACTTCCATATGACACATCCGGATACCGAGTGGAAGAGTTGTATTGAGCACGCAGTCAAAATCGGACTCGGCACCAACGAATATGATCTGGAAACAATTTAACCGGAGTTTAACGGACGTAGTGTCGCAGATTCTGTGGTGCTTTCTTAGGGCTTGAAGGGCAGATATAAGCGTCCTCTCGCAAGTCGTGATTTTATAGGTTTATGAAAAGAAAAACGGTACAGACGAAATATGATGTTCCTGTTCGCCGGGCATTCCGCTGGGCTTCTGAGCAAAAATTTTGTGAAGCAGAGGCTTCACGAAAATTTTAGAATCCCAGCTCCATGGCTCACAAAGGAAATCATATTTGTCTGCACCGTTTTTCTTTCATTTACGCTGTGAATGACTTGTGAGAGGACGCTTATACATGCCCAATTTATGCTGTGAACCGCACCACAGAATCTGCCAATTTACGTTATGGGATGAGTGCCTATATTGGGTTCTGCTGCTCGTATTCTGGATTGACGGATTTTATTGACACAATTCCAAGATTACTTTATACTAAGCCTACATCAAAGTCGCAGACAAATAACAGTTACGATTATGAAACTTTCGTAATCGTGATCATTCTTACAACGTTTCTGTCTGCAGATCCAAAACCTGATATATGGTTACGGGTATGATCTCAAAATTCAGTGCCGGTTCGGCAGGAGATTCCATTTTGATGAACAATTCAATGCATGAAAATTTTAATCTTAATTATTACAGTTAGCACCGTTGCATTTTTATGAAAAAATCTTTTACGTGCATTGAAAAATACCACACATTCTATTATCATAAAGGGGGAAAATGATTGAACACAAACGATGAGAAAATCCAATGGCATCCTGCATTTGATGCGGCATTGCAGATTGAACTTGGAGAAGAAACAAAGTATTTAGAATTTGATTCTGAACATCTGCTGTCGAAGAAGCCAATGCAGATCGATGTGTTAGTCAAAAATGAAAGACATGTAAAAATCCAGAAGAATATTGGGAGAATTTTCCGACAGTACAATGTTGTAGAATACAAATCGCCGGAAGATGACCTTAACATTGACGATTTTTACAAGGTGTACGCATACGCCTGTATTTATAAAGCCGACACGGAGACAGTAGACTTCATACCGGCAGCAGAGCTGACAATTACTTTTGTATGTTACCATTATCCAAGAACCATGCTTCAGAAATTGCAAAGAGATCGGCAGATAACAGTCGAAAATATGGAAAGCGGTATTTATTACCTTATGGGAGATGCAATTCCGATGCAGCTTATCATTGTTCCAAGATTATCTAAAACGAATAACTACTGGCTGAATAATCTTCGTAATGATTTAAAGTCAGGCGGCGAGATCAGAAATTTTATAGAGAAATATGGTGAAAATAAAAACTCAAAGTTATACCAGGCGCTGGCAGATACGATCATGCGCGCAAACTGGCAGGAATTAAAGGAGGAACGAAAAATGTGTGAAGCATTACGTGAATTATTTGCGGATGATCTGCGCGAATCGAGGGAAGAAGGAATTATGGAGGGCAGGAATGTTGGAAAACGCGAAGGCGAAGCTTCAAAAGTCATAGAAATAGTAATTAAAAAATATAAAAAAGGCTGCTCTGTAAAAGAAACAGCAGATATGCTGGAAGAACCCCAAACGTTAATCAAACAAATCTATGATGTGATCGGACAGTGTGCACCTGATTATAATGTAGAGGCAATTTATAAGATACTTCTGGATAAAACTATATAATGTGTAACATCCGCAAGCTGGAACAAGACCGGAAGATGGAAGTGAGATCAAAAATACAGTAAAAACAAAAACTCAAAGCTATATCAGGCACTCGCAGATGCCGTCATGCGTGCAAACTGGGAGAAATTGAAGGAGGGATCGAATATGTGTGAAGCATTAAAAGAATTGTTTGCGGACGACCTGCGTGAATCAAGGGAACAGGGCATCATCGAAGGCAGGATCGAGGGCAGGAATGCCGGCAGGATTGAGGGTAGAATCGAAGGCAGATGTGATATTACCTGTAATTCCTATTCTTGCGCATAGAGGCTTGTTTGGGATGGTGGAAAATGGTTGGAAGTTTATCTGGGTTGCAGCTATAATGATTTTATTACCATTTGTTTCATCATTGGTGGGAATTATTCTTGGAAGCATACAATTAAAGAAAACATCTACAAAGCCTGTAAAGATTGGGGTGTTGCTTTCATGCACGGGGTTAGTGCTGCATTTACTCTTTCGATTTGTTTTTAAGTTTTAGAATCCCAGCTCCATAGCTCACGAAGAAAATAATATTTGTTTATAGCGTTTTTCTTTCATTTACGTTACGAAAGACTTGTGAGAGGACGCTTATACATACCCAATCAACGTTATGAATTGCACCACAGAATCTGCAATTTACGTTATGGAACTCCCGGAGTTTCATCTTTGGGTTCTGCCGCTCGTAACCTGGATTGACGGATTTCCACAACCTGAATATTGCATGCTACACAGCCTTGGCTTAATAAAAAATAGAACTGATTTGTTTTCAGGATTTTGGGAGCGGCCGGTTCTTAGAAAGCAGACATTGCGATTTCAAAAGCCAATGTAATTGGATTTTGAAATCACGATGGATGCTTTCTTAGTACCGCTGCCAGCGACAACAAGCGGAAGCGCTCCTGAAAACAAACAGTTCTATTTTTTATATTTCTATGCACTTTGTTGGCATGCAATACGACATAACCTTAGGAAATCCGTAACACCACCTACAAGCGGCAGTTCATACGTTAAACTCCGGTTTTCGATTCAAACTCCTGCACAGCCTTGGCATCAAGGATTGTGGTACACATCGGACAGCGGCATGCATTAATGGAAATCTCACTCTTACACATAGGACAGATTTTTTTTGCGTTAAATTAGAAAAAGTAAAGTATGTCGGTAGGAATTCTATGCGATCGAGTATGGAAAGGCTATTGCGTTACAAACAGGAAAGGAGGAACAAAGTTACATGAAGAAAAAAGCATTCAAGGCAGCATTGCCCTACACATTGCCAATCTGTGTAGGATTCTTATTTTTAGGAATGTCTTATGGATTTCTGATGCGGAGCATGGGATCTCCATGTTGGATAAATATCAAAATGTCGGATGGAAAAAGTTTTATCTGATTTATGGAATGTGTGATGAAACCTTTTCCGTAAATTGTACGACAGAAGTACCGGAGGGTGTGGATAAAGGATGGTTTATGTTTTTTGTGACGCTTTTGAACCAGATTTACTGGGTGGGAGGTGCAACCGCAGGGGCACTGCTTGGCACAATGGTGACACGGTTTCTGCCGTTTTTATTTTCCCGGAAGGAAAAGAACCACCGGAATTTATCCAATATCTGGGTAAGGTACTGCCTTATGCAGTCATCGGTCTACTGGTCATTTATTGTCTGAAAGATGTACCGGGAAGCGGAACATATGGAATACCGGAATTTTTGGCGATTGTATTTATCGTACTCCTTCACAGATGGAAAAAGAGCATATTGCTCAGTATCGGCGGCGGAACTGTATTTTATATGCTGCTGGTGCAGTTTGTCTTTTGCAAGTAACACAATAAAAGTGAGACAAAATCTGGTTGCTAAACCAGATGAAAGTGATATACTGAATGCATAGGGAAAAGAAACCGTGTGGAATTACAGTTTTGTTTTCACACGGTTTTTTATCAGATGCAGGTTAGATGCAACTAACACAAGCGGCAATGTATTGATATGGAAGCAGGAAAGTACATGAAAGAAAAAGTCAATGTGACAGGTGTGCCGGAAACGATGGTACAGACCTTGTATGCTAGGGCAAAAGAAACAAAAAAGCAAAATGCCAAAATCAGGGATGAGATTGCAGTAGAACTTGTGAAAAAGCTGGACTATGACTTTTCCAAAGCAGATAAGGATAAAGCCATGAGCTGTGGCGTGATCGCGAGAACGATCGTATTAGACCGGATGGTTCGACAATATCTGGAGAAGCATGAAAATACAGTTGTTATAAATATTGCATGTGGACTGGATACCAGATGTTACCGGATGAAGGAAAAATATCTGAGATGGTACAACGTGGATCTGCCGGAGACTATGAAGATAAGGCGGCAGTTTCTTCCAGAAACAGGTCCGATATATCAGATTGCAAAGTCTGCAATGGATAATTCCTACGTGGACGATATCGATTATCATGGAGAAAATGTTCTGGTGATAATGGAAGGACTTACGATGTATTTGTGTGAGAAGGACATCAGAAAGATATTTTCTATTATTGAAAAATCATTTCAGAAAGTAACCGTAATGGTCGAAACCATGTCACCATTTGTTGTGAAACATGTGAAGGAAAAATCCATAGAGGGCAGCAATGCAAAATTCACATGGGGTGTTGAGAACGGAACAGAATTACAAAAGATTGTACCGAATTTTTCTATCCTGCAGGAAGTCAGTCTGGTTGAGGGAATGAAAGAACTTATGCCTGTTTATTGTGTGATAGGTAAAATTCCAGCTGTTCGGAATATATCGAACAAAATAATCGTTATGGAGAAACGCAGATGATATTAAGGAGATGATATAGATGAAAAAAAGACATTTTGACATGGAAACAGATGGATTTTATGGTGCATATTGGAAATGCAAAACAGGCTCAGACTGTGCAATGATCGCCATGATCGGAGACGATTCAGAGGATTATCTGGCGCGTACATCTGTGAAATGGTTACATAAACTCGGTGTGAATGTGATGACGATGTCACCCGGAAAAAAGGATTATGGACATCATAATTATCCGCTGGAACGCATAGAGAAAGCAATCAATTGGTTAAAAGTACACGGTAATCAGAAAATAGGAATTGTCGGGGCGTCTACTACAGGAACACTCGCTTTGACTGCCGCTTCTTATTTTGAAGATATTACATTGACGATCGGTCTGACACCGAGTGATTTTATCTGGCAGGGGTTTATGCAGGGCAAAAAAGACGGCTGTAAGGAATGGCCGATCGAGGGAGAATCTCTTTTTTCATATAAAGGAGAATCACTTCCGTACATGCCGTTCTGCTACAAACATCCGGACTACTGGCATGTGATTGAAAAAGAAACAAAACGGACCGGTGATATGATCAATTCAAGAAAACTGTTTGATGATTCGGAAACGGCTCACCCAATCACAGAAGACGAGATGATCAAGATTGAAAAAATCAATGGAACCCATTTCGTTTTTCCAGAGAGCATGCTAAAGACAATGCTCCCGGTTGGTTCCGGACTTTTTGTGAAACTGGCATTTCAGGCAGCAAGAAAATATCCGGAGGAATGCCGCAGAGCACGCCTTGATATTGACCGCCGGGTGAGAAATGCGGTTGCAGAATGGAAGAGTGCAGAAAGAGACTAACACAAGTTTTGAACGCTTATTTGAAATTGAAAAAGAAGCCAGATTTCTAGGATAAGATTGATTTATGCTACAGACGTGATTGGAGGAAGAAAGAATGAAAAACGAAGAATACAAAAAATTGTCAATCAGCGAATTTACAAAAGCAGCTGGAAGATATGAAAGTAACCATGCTGGTATTTACGAAATGTGTAAGAAGGATTATCCGGATATTCTGGAAGAATTAGAAAAAGAGCCATTTAATGATTTATTGGATGCAGGATGCGGACCTGCTCCAATGATTTCTTTATTATCAGAAAAATATCCGGACCGGCATTATACAGGGCTGGATCTGACTCCGGCCATGATCGAACAGGCAAAAAAGAAAAATATTCCAAATGTAACATTTGTTGTGGGAGACTGTGAAAACTTTCCTTTTGAAAACGATTCATTTGACGCAATTATTTGTTCTATGAGTTTCCATCATTATCCGAATCCACAGGCGTTTTTTGACAGTGTGAAGAGATGTCTTCGTCCAAATGGAAGATTGATACTGAGGGATGTGACAAGTGATAATAAAATATTGATATGGCTGATGAATACACTGGAAATGCCTCTGGCAAATATATGTGGGCACGGAGATGTCCGGGTTCCAACAAGAGATGTGGTCATGGAATGCAGCAGAAAAGCAGGACTAAAAGTGGAAAAATTTGAAATCCGTAAAGGTATGAGGATGCATTGCGTTGTGAGAAAAGCCTAAAGGAGACCAGCTATGAAATTTTATGAAAGTGGAGATAATCGTAAACCAGTGATATTTTTATTTCCCGGCACCTGCTGTCTGTATAGCAGTTTTGATCATGTACTGGATGGGTTACATTCTTATTTTTACACGGTAACAGTTTCTTATGATGGATTTGATCCAAGCGAGAAAACCGAATTTTATTCGATGGAAGATGAATGTGAAAAAATTGAGCAGGAAATCAGGAAAAAGTATGGTGGGAGAATATATCTTGTGGCTAAAATTCAGTCATCCATGGTAGTGCCTTTTATGTATAAAATGGTACATACAGGTACTCTTCCAAAATTTATGCAGAAAAAGCTGGATAAGACAGACGGTGGCAAAAAAGAATTATATAATGGATTTTTTAATATGTTTGGAATCGGTAAGGGAGGAAGTCCATGGATTACGAAACAGAGTATTTATAATCAGTTCTATTCGGATCTGGTTACGAAAGTCCAACATGGAATTGATGTGCCCGGAACAACGATCCATGTGTTTTACGCAACCAAGATGGGAGAAAAATACGAAAAGAGATATTGTACGTATTTCAAAAATCCGGATATCCGGAAGCACAATATGCAGCATGAAGAACTGTTTTGCTGTCATAGTGCAGAGTGGGTGGGAGAAGTAAGAAAAGCAGTGGAATTGCCTGATGAAATATGACGAATTTCATTTTTATCTGGCTTCCAGCTTTTTATAACGCAGAAATATTTTATAAAATGAGCAGAATTGTACTTTTTCTGCTTAAAATAGTGCAAGTTTTTCAGGGAAAAATAATATAAAATAGATTGGATAAGTATGAACGGAAAAAGGAGACTTAAGATGAAACAGCTCACAAGACTTTTTATCCCAATCTGTCTGGAAACACTATTTTATATGCTGTCCGGTATGGTTGACACTCTGATGTTATCCGCAGTTGGAGACTATGCAGTCGGGGCAGTGGGAACGGCAAACAGTTATATTGGAATTTTTATCATAATGTTTTCTATCATATCTTCCGGCATGGTTTCGGTCATGACGCAGAATATTGGCGCAGGCAGACCGGGAGTTGCCTATCAGGCAAGGCAGCTTGGATTATTATTTAATGCTGTTGCGGGCGTGCTTATGGCTGTATTTTTATTTTCGGGAGCAGGAGCCATCCTTCGTATGGTAGGAATTGCGGATGCATTGTATGAACCGGCGTTGATTTACCTTAAAATTGTCGGGGGTGGGTGTATATTAAATGCGGTCATTCCTATCTTTTCAAGCTATCTGCGCGCATTCGGATATACAAAGCAGCCATTATATGCCACGATCGTTGGAAATATCGCAAATTTTGTGATGAATGCAGTATTTCTTTTTGTATTGCACAAAGGTGTTGCAGGTGTCGCCGCAGCAACTGTGATCTCCAAGATCCTGAACCTGTGTATTGTACTGTATTTTTCACATAAGCTGATCTCTGCAAAAAACAGTACAGAGAGGATCGCAAATAAGACAGTCTTAGGGCAGATCGTGAAAGTCGGACTTCCATCTGCATGTGAGACTGCACTCTATAATGTTGCAATGATGCTTGTAATCCGTTTCCTGAACCAGATGGATGCAGAAGGGCTGAATGTGACAGCCAGATCTTATACGGCAACGATCAGTAATTTTTCCTATTGTGTCGGTGCAGCACTGGCACAGGCAAATGCGATCATGACAGGCTGGCACATCGGTGCTGGGGAACTCGAAGAGTGTGACAGAGGGACAAAGCGGGCAGCATTTGTCGGAGTATGTGTGGCAGTCTGCATGGAGACAGCAATTGTGCTTGGTTCCGGTTTTATTATGCCGCTCTTTACAGACAACCCGGAAATGACTGCGCTGGTCCGCAAGCTGCTGGCAATCGACATTGTACTTGAGATTGGACGCGTGACGAATCTTGTGTTTGGACAAGCCTTAAAAACAAGCGGAGATGCAGTGTTCCCGGCAGTGATCGCAGCCGTTTTCATGTTTGTCTTTGCGGTGGGAGGCACATGGCTGTTTGGAATTTCCATGGGACTTATGGCTGTGGGAGCGTATATCGGTCTTGCAAGTGACGAGTGTGTGAGGGCTGTCGGCATGGTATGGCGCTGGAAAACCGGGAAGTGGAGAACAAAGAAGCTTGTGTGAGCAGGAAGAATATCAGCAGAAAACAAAAAATCAGCTTCGGGAGATACATATTTATGTGAATGTAGTCCACTTTCACAAAATCTTCACAAAAAATTAGCACTCTACTATTGACAGCGCTAACAAACGGGTGTATAACATAGTCAGAACAAAGGAAGAGAACAAAAGAAGAACCAAGAGATCAGAAAAGATTTCAGAAGTAAAAGTTCTGTGAGTTCTCCGGACATCCCAGTTCCAAAGAAACAAGGTAATAAAGCATGAGATATCCACGAGAAAGCGGATACCGTAGAAAAAGGAGAGATGACTTATGTTGATGCCTAGTATTTTTGGAGAAGATTTATTTGAAGATTTGTTTGATTTACCATTCTATGATGACAGTAAGGTTGAGAAGAAATTGTATGGCAGACATGCAAAGAATCTTATGAAAACAGATATCAAGGAAATGGACAACGGCTATGAGCTGATTATCGATCTGCCTGGATTCAAGAAAGATGAGATCAAGGTATCGTTAGACAATGGATATTTGTCTATCGCCGCTGCAAAAGGTCTTGATCAGGATGAGCAGGAGAAAGATACCGGCAAGTACATCCGAAGAGAACGTTATGCAGGTTCCTGCGAGCGTAGTTTCTATGTTGGTGAAGATATAACAGAGGAAGATATCAAGGGCGAGTTCAAACATGGTATCTTGAAACTGTTTGTTCCAAAGAAAGAAGCAAAGGCAGCAGTACCGGAGCGTAAATTCATCGCAATTGAAGGATAATTATTTTGTACAGAAAGTAACCTACAGACCGAAAAGCCTATAGGCATTGGAAAGGAAGGATACATTATGGCAGACAAAAATCCAAAACATATGTTAAAGAAAAAACAGGTAAAAGCAAAAGATAAGAAAAAACATATTTATGAATAAACAGTCAGAAATGAATGGAAGGCATCGCACTTTGGTGTGATGCCTTTCTTGTTTTGCAGGGAAAAGGAGGACAAAATGAGAGAAAAACAGAAACAGCCAGCATCATTTCAGCCGGACAGGATTTTGTCCTATTTTAAAGCAGAATGGCAAGTACTTCTGGCGGTGACAATATCCGGTCTGATCTATAATGTAGGACTGCTTGCAGGACCGTGGTTCGAAGGAAAAATGACCGGCTGTCTTGTGGACATTTTAAGAGGTGCCGGACAGTTTGGCGATATGCTGATTCTTGTGTTAAGCTATGTGGCAGTGATCGTGATCGTGCAGAGTTCGAGATATATCAAGCGTTTTTATGTCCGCCGTTTTGCCAATAATGTAAACCGCAGGATGAAGGAAATCCTCTATGGAAGCCTTGTCAGAAAAAGCAGGGCGAGCCTTAAGGAAGAGGGCGAAGGCAATGTCATAACGAAAGCGATCCTCGACGTTGATGACTGTGTGGAGGGAATGCGGAAATTTACGACGGAAATTTTTGATACAGGTGTGGCACTGGCAGCCTATGCCGGAATGCTTTTGTGGTATGACTGGCGGCTGGCGCTCTTATGTATGCTGTTTCCGCCAATCTCTTACATGACCGCAGAAAAAATGAAAAAAATGATCCAGAGAACCGGGGCTGCCTACAAGGAACAGTCCGGCGCGCTGAGCGCAGCGACGTTAGACCGGGCAGAAAATGCAATCACATACCGTGTTTTCGGGCGTGAAAAAGAAAGACAGAATGCATATGAAGAAAATTTGTCTGCGTATGAAAAATCAGCCGTGAGAGCAAACATCTGGAACACGGCAATGCCACCGGTGTATCGCGTCATCTCCATGGCAGGTGTGCTGTTCATTTTGTATTTCGGACAGAAAAATATATTGGGAACCGGCTGGCGTGCATGGGGCATTGCGGCGTTTACCACATTTTTGTCGTGCTTTGTGAAACTTTCCGTGAAGTCGTCAAGCGCTGCGAAGCTGTTCAATGCGGTACATAAAGCACAGGTTTCATGGAACCGTATCAAACCACTTCTGACACGAAAAGATGAGAGAACTGTGATCGAAGATCAGACAGCAGAAAATCATGCCAGGGAGTGTAAGGAAAAAAACGACACAGTCCCAGCAGGCAAAACAGAGACAACAGTGCAAAAAATACAGATCAGTCATCTGAATTTTGCTTATCCGGATGGAAAGAAAATTTTAGACGACATTTGTCTTTCCGCAGAGAAAGGACAGATCATCGGTATTACCGGGGCGGTCGCATGTGGCAAGTCAACGCTTGGAAAAGTATTTTTGTGTGAATATCCTTATGAGGGACAGATTCTTGTGGACGGCACAGATTTGCAGGCTATGGACGAGGCAGATCGCACGAAGCGGATCGGTTATCTTGGACATGATCCGGAGTTGTTTTTTGACAGTGTGGAAAATAATATTTTGCTCGGTGAGAAAAAAGAGGCAGACGATTACTTAAAGGCAGTGTGCATGGAACAGGAAGTTGCAGAGATGGAGGATGGAAAACAGACCGCGGTTGGAAATGGCGGAGTGCGTCTCTCCGGCGGTCAGGCAAAGCGTCTCGCACTTGCAAGGACACTCTGCCACAAAAAGCCTGTTCTGATTCTGGATGATCCTTTTTCGGCATTGGACAAAAACACGGAAAAACAGATTTTTGCCAATTTGAAACAGCAGACGAAAGACAATATTGTTTTCTTAATTTCTCACCGTTTATATCTGTTTCCTCAGATGAATCAGGTCATCTGGATGGAAGATGGAAAGGCGGTGGCCGGTACACATGAAGAAATTCTGGAAAAGATACCGGAGTACCGCAGTCTGTATGAGACACAGAGCGATGAAAGAGAGAATGCGAAAGTGGAAACGGAAAATAGAAAAACAGTTTCTGAACATACAGAGGAAAGGAGGAGTGGCAGATGAAACAGAAAAGACGGGTAAAAAGTGTGATCCTGGAAACAATCAAAAAACAGAAAATGCTGTCTGCCGGAATCCTGACCGCAGTGATCGGAGCAGTTGTGGCAGCGCTGATTCCTCCGCTGATCCTTGCAAAAATCATTGATACAGTGACAGCCGGTAATGAGGCGGCGTTTTCTGTGATCCTTCTCTATTTTGTCCTGCTCGCACTTACCGGAATATTGGAAGCTGCGAGGGAAGGACTCCTGACGGTGTTTGGTCAGAAAATCACACATGCACTAAGAAGCAGCCTGATGGATAAATTTGTAAGTCTGACGGCAGACAGCGTGAATAAGCAGGAGCCGGGAACACTGGTGTCACGGTTTGTCGGGGATGTTGACACGGTGGAAAATCTGTTTACCTCCGGGATTATCAGTATGTTTGCGGATGTATGTAAGATTATCAGTATCCTTGTCGTGATCTGGTTTCAAAACCGTGGACTGACGCTGGCATTGCTGGTGTTGCTGCCGTTTTTATTCTGGTTTACCAGACATGTCCAGAAAAATATGCTGGCGGCGCAGATTGAAAACCGAAAGGCTGTCGGACGGGCATCCGGTCATGTGCCGGAGACGCTTCACAATATCCGCACAATCCATTGTCTTGCAAAGGAAGCATACATGGAAGAGCGTTACGACACTTATATCGGGGAGAGTTATGCAGCGATGGAGCGCACCAATTTTTATGATGCGGTTTACTCCCCGGTGATACTGATATTGAATGCGGTGGTTGTCGCAGTTGTCATGCTGCTTTCCGCGTCCGGAAACCACACGGTACTGACCTTCTTTGGAATGTCTGCCGGAACTGCGGTTGCGGTCATCAACTATATCTCACAGATATTCTCCCCGGTGGAGAGCCTCGGAATGGAGATTCAGACGATTCAGTCTGCGATTGCCGGAATCCACAGGATCAATGAATTTTTTGCACTTGAGGAGAAGCAGATAGTGGAAAAAGACAGCGAGACAGTAGCAGAAGAATGCGTGGAACAGATGGCTGGGGGACACTCAGAAAATAAAACAGCAGATGTTCCGTTTGTCGAGTTTCGGGATGTGACCTTCGGTTATGATGAACATGTCGTTTTAGACCATTTGAATTTAAAGGTCATGGACGCGGAGCAGGTAACACTCGCAGGACGAACCGGGGCAGGAAAAAGTACGATTTTAAAACTTCTCTTAGGACTTTACGAACCGCAGGGCGGAGAGGTTTTGATCCACGGAAGACCGGCAGTGACAGTCCGGGAGGAAGAGAAACGGAAACTGTTCGGCTATGTAGAACAGACCTTCCACATGGTTCCGGGAACGGTGCGCGATCAGATCACGCTGTATGATGAAACCATTCCGGCAGACCGCGTAAAAGCAGTGGCAGAGCTGACCGGGTTAGACGATGTGATAGAAAGCTCTGAAAACGGATATGACACGAAATGCACGCCGGAGTTATTCTCGCAGGGACAGTGGCAGCTCTTATCCATTGCAAGAGCCGCAGTGGCGGAACCACAAATGCTGCTGTTTGATGAGATCACGGCGAATCTGGATGCAGAGACGGAAAAGGCAGTGTTACTGGCGTTAAAGCGTGTAGCGAAAGACCGCACTGTCATTTCCATCTCACACAGAACTTCAGCAGAATTAGGACGTATTATTTATCTCTGATTTTTCTTCACAAAATATCCAATCAGGTAGCAGACGACAGCAACCACCATGCCATTGATGGAGGAAATCCCACAGTTTAATACATTTAACCAGTTACAGAAGTTATAGTATAACCAGACGGATAAAATCGTTCCAATGATACCGGAGATCGGTACCATAGGTTTTTTCTTCTGATGGAAGATATTAGCAAGTTCGAGTCCGGCGGTATATAAGGCATTGTCGTTTGTAGTCCAGATATTCAGACTTTGCGAATCGGGTAAAGTTTGGAGTTGCAGTACCACCGGATACAAAAGAGCCGATGACAAGTCCGGCACCGCCGATCACCGTTAAGGAACCACTGGACACTGCAAACTATTATAGCTTGTGTTGCGTGGTTATGCAATGAAATCTTTCTGTCCCTGGCGCATTTGTTTCTGGTATTGTTTGGGAGAAACATGCAGGTATTTGGTAAACTGTTTGATAAAGTAACTTGTGGTACAGAAACCGACCGCAGATGCAATCTCCGTCACGTTCTGGGTAGTGGAGACTAACAGCTTTTCCGCTTCCCGAATGCGGATCTCATTCAGGTAATCACTGAAATTCATATGCAAAAGCCGGTTGAAACTTCTGGAAAAATAGCTGTAGCTCAAATTACAGAGTTTTGCCATGTCCGCTGCACTGATAGATTTTTCATAGTTGGTGATCATGTAGGTCAGGGCTGGGGAGAGCTGCTGTTTTAACTGCTGGTTTTCAAAATCTTCGAGAAGCGGTTCTTCGCCATTTGCATGCCAGTAGCGCAGCAGCCAAAGAAAAATACCGCCAATGTGATTTTTGATCGCAAGCTCGTAGCCGTATTGTTTTTCCTCAGATTCCCGGATAATCTCGTTCATAAGTCCGGGGATGGCAGAGTGTTTTGCATTTAATATGGAAGAAGAAATTACTTTTTCGTAAATGCTGTTTTCGGTGATAAATGGAAGCAGATATTTTAACTCAAAGTGGCTCTGCGTCATGCCGTCGTAAATGAGTTCCGGGAGAAAACGAACCACGATATAAGAGCCGCCCTCTGATGAGAGCGCGTCGATCTGGTGCACTTCCCTGGAATTGATCAGTACAAAATCCCCTGCCGCAAATTCGTGGTAAATTCCGTTTAAATAAATACGGAAATGACCGGAAAGTGCATAGAGCATTTCAATATAATAATGAAAATGAGCGGAAAATACATTGCCCGGTTTCTCTGCTTTTTCAATATGACAGAGATACTGGCAGGCGATGCCGTCAATATATTGTTTTCTTTCCTCCGGATAATCCATAGAAAACCTCCAATGACAAAATTGTTATATTTTTGAATAGAAAAATTATAGCATGGAAGAGAAGATTTTACTAGAATATGTGATGTGAAAGAAAACATTTTAAAATAAAAATAGAAACGTATTTGGAGGAAGCAGATGAGTATGAGTACAATCGGAGTACCATTGGAAGGATTTGGAGCATATTGCAGGGCGGCAGCCGCAGAGGGAGCCGTTTTATTGAAAAATGAAGGTCACATGTTCCCGTTGAAAAAAGAAGAGATGGTGTCTGTGTTTGGCAGATGCCAGTTTGAAACTTACCGCAGCGGGACTGGTTCCGGCGGAGCTGTCAACGTGCCTTATGCGGTGAATATTTATGATGGAATGAGAGAGAGCGGCAGCTTTACTTTGAATGAGGAGCTGGCAGACATTTACAGAGCGTGGTTAAAAGACCACCCATTTGACAACGGCGGTGGCGGCTGGGCAGCAGAGCCGTGGCACCAGAAAGAGATGGTGATCACAGAGGAGATTGCGGCAGCCGCAGCAGAAAAATCAGAGAAAGCGATTTTTATTATCGGACGTACTGCAGGCGAAGATAAGGATTATGCAAATGAGGCGGGCAGTTACCTTCTAACGCCGGAAGAACTTGAAAATCTGAAGGTTCTGACAGCGCATTTTGAACAGGTCGCAGTGCTTTTGAACGTGTCGAATATCATAGATATGAGCTGGCTTAAGAATCCTGTATACAAGGATCATATCCGTTCCGTGCTCTATATCTGGCAGGGCGGCATGGAGAGTGGAAATGCAGTTGCGGATGTTTTGAGTGGAAAAGTGTCTCCAAGTGGAAAACTGACGGACACGATCGCATGTTCACTGGCAGATTATCCGGCGGCGAACGATTTCGGAGACAATGTGCGCAATTTTTACACCGAAGATATCTATGTGGGATACCGCTATTTTGAGACATTCTGCCCGGAAAAAGTCATGTATGAGTTCGGTTTTGGACTTTCCTATTCGAAGTTTGACATTGAAATTTTAAAAGCGGAGACGGTTACAGAAGAATCCAAAGTCGGAGGTGCCTGGGGCAGTCACGGAGTATCGATTGATAATGGAACATGTGCAGGAAAAGAAGTGCAGATTACCATCTGTGTGAAAAATACAGGAGACTGCAGGGGAAAAGAGGTCGTACAGGTCTATTTGCAGGCACCGCAGGGAAAACTTGGAAAACCGGCGAGAGAATTAAAAGCATTTGCAAAGACAAAGGAGCTGGCTCCGGGAGAAAAACAGGAAATGACACTGCACATTCCGGTAAAAAATCTTGCTTCATATGATGATTCCGGTGTGACAGGCCACAAGTCCTGCTATGTATCAGAGGCAGGTGCTTATGTATTCCATGTGGGAAATAGTGTGCGGAATACGAAAATCGCAGATGTCGATGGAAAAGGAGCATATATCGTAAAAGAGCTTTGTGTGACGGAAGCCTTGCAGGAAGCACTCGCACCGACAGAAGCATTTGAGCGCATCCGTCCGGGACAGAGCCGGGAGGATGGAAGCTATCAGCAGGAAAAGGAGGCAGTGCCGCAGCAGACCATCCGGTTACAGGAACGGATTGAGGCGCATTTACCGGAGCAGCTTGCAATCACCGGAGACAAAGGAATCCGTTTTTCGGATGTTGCAGAGGGAAAAGCAGATTTGGATACATTTATCGCGCAATTGACCAAAGAGGAACTTGCCACGATCGTGCGCGGGGAAGGAATGAGCAGCCCGAAAGTAACACCGGGTACGGCATCCGCATTTGGAGGTGTCAGCGACCGCCTGTATGAATATGGAATCCCGGCTGCCTGTTGTGCAGACGGACCTTCCGGTATCCGTATGGAGGGCGGATTGAAGGCAACACAGCTTCCAATCGGAACACTGCTTGCATGTTCGTTTAACATTCCAATGATGGAAGAACTTTATGTGATGGAAGGAAAAGAGCTGGTTGCAAACGAAGTGGACACTCTGCTCGGACCTGGAATTAATATCCACCGCTATCCGTTGAACGGACGCAATTTTGAGTATTTCAGTGAAGATCCTTATGTGACCGGATGTTTTGCGGCAGCAGTGACAAGGGGAATCAAAAAAGGCGGCTCTTTTGCAACGGTGAAGCATTTTGCGGCGAACAACCAGGAGACGGCAAGACATACAGTAGATTCTGTTGTGTCAGAGCGTGCACTGCGTGAGATTTATCTGAAAGGATTTGAGATTGCAGTCAAAGAAGGGGAAGCCTCCTCTATTATGACATCTTATAATCCGATCAATGGACACTGGACATCGTCCAATTATGATTTAAATACCACGATCTTAAGAGGAGAGTGGGGGTATGAAGGCATTGTCATGACCGACTGGTGGGCAAGTGTCAATGATGTTGTAAAAGGTGGTAAGCAGGATCATCATGCACTTTCTTCGATGGTGCGCTCCCAGAACGACCTTTACATGGTCGTCAACAATAACGGCGCGGAAATCAATGCCATGGGCGATGATATTTTGGAGGCACTGGACAATGGAAAGCTGACCATTGGGGAGTTGCAGCGCTCTGCAAAAAATATCTGTCGGTTTATTTTAAATGCTCCGGTTATGAAACGTCCGTTAAGACCGTTGGAGGAAGTGAAGGCATATGAGCCGTTGCAGGGGGCTGGATCAGAAGGGGCAAATGGGGAAAGCGATATAAGCATTGTTCCGGAAGATAAAGTGTCACAGAAGATTTATGTAAACCAGTCTGGTGTATACAATGTTGTTGTAAAATTTATTTCTCCGCAGTCAAATCTGGCACAGGCAGCCGCAAACCTCTATCTCAACGATGAATTATTCTTCACATTGCAGACGAGCGGCACGGAAGGCAGACCGAACACGCAGAAGATTTGCCGTGTGGAATTAAAACAGGGATACTACGAGATCAAAACAGAGGTTGTGAAACCGAAGCTTGAGATGGAGTGGGTGGAGATTCGGAAATAATCAGAGGGTACCGTTCACCAGGCAGTAAATGTGAACATTCTGTTTCTACATATGTTTCGCCGTCTTTTTTGTGAACCATATAGGAGGCGAGAAGTGCCATGCCCCATGCGCCGCCTTCCCCGGCAGTTTCCATGACGGAAACCGGTGTGTTTAAAGCGGCGGCTCGGATGTTCATGCTCCCGGGGCGGACATATAAACTGTCGTTACAAAAATTGAACTGCTACGCTTCCACAAGCTGCAGATCGTACAATTTCCGGTACAGTCCGTTCTGGGCGAGAAGTTCCTGATGGGTGCCGGCTTCCTTGATCTGTCCCTGATGCATGACAATGATCTTGTCGGCATGCTGGATCGTGGAAAGTCTGTGTGCAACCATGATCGTAGTTCTGCCCTCCATGAGTTTTGCCAGAGCACTTGTGATAAGAGCCTCGGTCTCCGTGTCGATATTGGCAGTTGCCTCGTCTAAGACAAGGATGGTCGGATCGTAAGCTAGGGTTCTCGCAAAGGAGAGTAACTGTCGTTGTCCGGCGGATAAGGTGCTTCCGCGCTCTGTGACAGGGGCATCATAGCCGCCCGGCATTTTTTCGATAAAGGAATCCGCGTGCACGATCTCTGCGGCACGTTTCACGTCCTCAATGGAAATATTCTCATTGTCCAGTGAAATATTGCTCTTAATATCCCCGGTAAAAATAAATACATCCTGCTGTACCTGCCCGATCGCGGCGCGCAGCACATCAGTGTCGATGTCTTTGATGTTGACGCCGTCGATCAAAATCTCACCTTTCTGGATGTCAAAGTATCGTCCGATCAGATTTAAGATGGAAGATTTTCCAGCTCCGGTAGCACCGACAAATGCAACTTTTTCGCCCGGTTCGATGACGAAACTGATGTCTTTTAAAATATAATCGTCCTTCTCGTAGGCGAACCATACATGACGGAATTCGATGCGTCCTTTGATGTTGACTTCAACCGGGTGCGTTGGTTTTACAATGTCCGGTTTCTCGTCTAAAATGGAGAAAATTTTTCCGGCGGAGGCGAGAGAGGACTGCAAGGTACCAAACTGTTCCGCAAGTTCCTGGATCGGATCAAAAAACGAGGAAATATAAGTGATAAAAATAAACAGCGTTCCGAGCGAGAGCGTCTGGTTTAACACCCCGGCACTTCCGGTTCCAATCACAAGCATCATGGCAAGCACGGACACCAGATAAATGGATGGACGAAAAATCGCAAATGTCATAACCTCACGCCAGTTTGCCTTGTATAAATCTTCGGATTTCTTTTCAAACTGTGCATATTTTTCCTCTTCCCTTGCAAAAATCTGGATGAGCTTCATGCCGGAGAGGTGTTCCGATAAAAATGTGTTTAAGTCGGTAATGCGGTTTCTTGTAAGCTCGTATGCCTTCCTTGACATAAAACGGAAAAAGAAGGTCAGCACTGTGACAAGCGGCAGCAGTGCAAAGGATACGAGAGCCATTTTGACATTAATGGAGAGCATGACAACGGCATATCCGATAATTTTTACAATGTTTTTAAAGAGTTTTACCAAAATGGTGGAGAAAAGTTCATTGACCGCTTCGGTGTCGTTGGAGACACGGGTGACAAGTTTTCCCACAGGCGTATTGTTGAAAAAGTTTAACGATAAGCTGTGAATGTGGGTAAATACCTCCTCACGCATCTGGTAAATAATCTCCTGTCCCATTTTCTGCAAAATCCAGGTGTCTAATGCGTTTAAGACAAATCCGGTGAGCAGAAGGAGCAGGTAGAGAGCAGCTGCTTTTAAAATGCCGGCAAAATCATAATGCCGCAGATTTTTTAAGTCGTCCCTTGTAAGAAGTACTGCATTTTGGTTTACATAAGATGAAAGCGTGGCGGAATCTGCATTTTTTAATGCATCACATTCTTCGGATGAAAGATTTTTTGCCATATAATAGTCATTATTATATAGAAGAATCTGATCGTAAGTCTGTCCGTCTGCCGTCTCAAAATCTCTCGTCAGATAAGTGTCATGGTAAGGAACAGCACCCGGCGCATCCGCAGTGGTTTCGATGTACGGTGCGTAATAGCCGTTGATATAATCATCGATCGCATCACCGATGACGATCGGGCGGTAAAGTTCTACCACGATGATAAAGAGGACGAGGACTGTCGCAGCAGTCATAACCCATTTGTGCAGTTTTAAATAGGCCAGTAAACGTTTCATAGTTATGCGTCCTCCTTTCCTGTTTTTGCAGCTGGATGATCCTGTCTGATGAGCGCTTTTCCGGCTTCACCGTGGATGGCTTCTAACTGCTGTTTTTCAAACATATCGTAATAAATGCCGTGTTTTGCCATAAGGGAATCGTGATTTCCGATCTCAGCGGCAGTGCCGTCCTCTAACACCATAATGATATCTGCATTCTGGATCGTCGAGATGCGGTGCGCAATGAGAATGGTCGTCTTTCCTTCCCGGTTTTTCTTTAAATTCGTTAAAATGTGTTCCTCGGTGTCGGTATCGACAGCGGAGAGGGCATCGTCTAAAATCAGGATCGGTGCATTTTTCATCAGAGCCCTGGCAATGGAGCTCCGCTGTTTCTGACCGCCGGATAAGGTGACACCGCGCTCACCTACAATTGTCTCATAACCGTCCGGGAACTGGACAATATTTTCATGGATGCAGGCAGCGCGTGTTGCTGACTGGATGGCTTCCATATCCTCATTTTCAGCGCCAAATGCGATATTGGATTTCAATGTGTCCGAGAACAGGAAGTTATCCTGCGGAACGTATCCGATATTTTCACGCAGTGTTTTTAAAGGAATGGTGTTAATGTCCTTTCCATCAATGAAAAGCATGCCCGGTTTCGTGTTGTAAAGGTGCAGCAGGAGATTTACCAGTGTGGATTTCCCATTTCCGGTGCGCCCGATGATCGCAAGCGTTGTTCCTGCCGGCACATGCAGGGTGATGTCGTTTAAAGTCGGTTCGCTGTGGCCGCGGTGGATGAAGGTAAGGTGATGAAAATCAATTTCGCCCTTAATGTCGTCCACATCCTTTGTTTTGTCGGTGTCTGCAATGGCAGGCTGTTCTTTGAAAATCTCCTGGATCCTCCGGATGGAGGCAGCACCCTGCGAAAACATATTGACGGAATCCCCGCAGGCTAACATCGGCCAGACAAGCATGTTAATATACTGGTTAAAAGCGACAAAGCGTCCAAGCGTGATGTCCCCGACCAGCGCAAGATAGCCGCCGTAAATGAGCGTAAGCAGCGAGGAAAGCCCGATGATGACATCTAAAAGTGGAATGACGATCGACTGGATCTTTGCAATGCTTAAGTTCTTTTCCATGGTGTTTTCGTTTTCTTTTAAAAAGTGGTAACGCTGTGCCTTCTCACGGACAAACGCCTTGATGACACGGATACCGGAAAAGCTTTCCTGCACGTAGTCGGTGAGATCGGAAACAGCCTCCTGCCTTGCAGTAAAGCGCGGACGGATGATTTTTCCATAATAAATCTCGCCAAATAAAATGAAAAGCATTGGGATGACTGCGATCAGTGTCAGCTTCACGCTGACATAATACATCATCTGGAAAATGACCATAAGGGTCATGACGGAGGCGTCAAACACACAGATGACGGCAGGTCCAATCGCCATGCGGATCGCGTTCAGATCGCTGGTAAAACGTGTCATCAGGTCACCGGTTTTGTGCTCGTTGTAATATTCCACATCCATTTTTTCCAGATGGGAAAACATGTCGTTTCTCAGCTCTTTTTCGATGGAGCGGGAAGCTCCAAACAGGAAGTACCGCCAGAAGAAACGGCCGACCGCAAGCAGCAGTCCAAGCAGAAAAAGGTAAAGCAGATTTAATCTGACTCCGCTCCAGTCAAGGCTGTGGGCGGTGAGTCCGTCGGTGATGACACCGGTAAGTTTCGGAATAAAAATATTGGCAAAGTCTACCACAAAAAGCGTGATGATACCAAGCGTATACTGGACTTTATGCCGTTTGATATACTGAAAGATAAATTGGAAAGCGTTCATAAATAAATCTCCCTTAATAATGTCCTGCGGTAAACGGTTTTACGGAACTACCATAAAACCGCAGAGTATCTTCTATTCTATACTTCTTAAAGCAAAGTTGCAACCTGCGAAAATAAAATGATATACACGGAAACAGAAGAGTTACTGTCTGGATCCGTAAGAAGCCGGGGAAAGAGCACATAAAAAAAGTTTTCCTGCAAAAATCCTGAAAACAGATATTTCTACAGAAAAACCTCTTTTTTATTTATACATCGCACAGATCAGATTGTATCACAGGAAACAAAATACTTAATCGCATCCGAGCAGAATGTCGACCGCATGCTGCAACTCAGGGCGATTGCGGTAGGCGTAGATGATCTCACGTTCATGATAAGTCAGGGAAGCTGCCGGATCATCGGGCTGGTCGTAACCGAAGGAGTTCAGGATGTCCGGGATTTTGTATATCTCGCACAGTAAGAGCAGTGTGTCCGCCGTCGGCTGTGCCTGTCCGCTTTCCCAGCCATAAATCGTCTTCGGTGCAACATCAATATCATGTTCCATTAGCCTGATCGATACGTCTTTCACTGAGTAATGATTTCGTTTTCTATATTCTTTTAACACCTTTGGAATTAATTCATTTCGCATAAAAATCCCCTGTTTCTGAAATTTAAAAAGTTATTATGGTTATCATATCTCACATATTTTAGACCGTCAATTAATTCTGATTATATGGGAAAATATGGTTGAAAGTCTTGAATTATAAGAATATAATGTGCGTAAGCAATGAGCGGTGCCAATCGAGAATATGTAGACCGAACATGCTTGCATGATGAGGTCTGCATATATCGGGAAGAACACATGAGAAAAGGAGTGGAGCGCATGAATAAATCCAGAGTGACAGAATATATCCTTGCTTATATGCAGGAAAAAGGAATTTCAGCATCTGAGATCTCAGAACAGACACAAGTTCCGGAAGAAAAACTGCATCCGGATTATAAAGAACCTCTGCTTGCCGAAGAGTTTTTAGAGCTTTGTGTTTTTTTACAGTTATCACCGGAAGCGATTGCAAAAACGATAAGAAAATGATGAAAAAGAGAATAAGAAAAACTTCCCTGATCCATACTAAAAGAAAAAGAAAGTGTGGATACGAGTATGCAGAAGGGAAAACAGAGCCTCTGTTTTACAGAGGCTCCTTTTATTATCAGCACGGCAAATATTGTTGGAAAAAAGGAGGGAGAAGGACCTCTGGCAGGTCATTTTGATGTGATCGGTGAGGACGATAAATTTGGTCAGAACACATGGGAAGAGGCAGAGAGCACGCTGCAGAAAGAAGCTTTCACCATGGCGGTCGGCAGAGCCGGATTAAAAAAAGAGGACATCCGGTATCTTTTCGCAGGCGATCTTTTGGGGCAGACCATGGCGACCTCGTTTGGGGTGCTGGATTTTCAGGTACCGCTCTTTGGACTTTACGGAGCCTGCAGTACCTGTGGGGAATCGCTGTCTCTCGGTGCGATGTGTGTAGCGGCCGGCTATGCGGATCACGTCGTGACTATGACTTCAAGTCATTTTGCCAGCGCAGAAAAACAATTCAGATTCCCGCTCGAATATGCAAACCAAAGACCGAAATCGGCCACCTGGACAGTGACCGGAAGCGCTGCTTTCGTCCTCGGAAAAGAGAAGGGAATGGCAAAAATCACAGGGATCACAACCGGAAAAATTGTGGATTTTGGGATCAAAGATTCCATGAACATGGGGGCTGCCATGGCACCAGCAGCCAAAGAGGTCATCAGACAGCATTTTGAGGATTTCGGGCGAAGTGAAAAAGAATATGACAGGATCATTACAGGAGATCTCGGAACAGTAGGACAGAAAATTCTCATTGACCTGTTGTTAAAAGACGGTTACGATATCGGTAAGATACACTCGGATTGTGGAATTGAAATTTTTGATGCTGAAAGCCAGAATACCGGGGCAGGTGGTTCCGGATGCGGATGTTCAGCAGTGACGCTAAGCGCTTACTTTTTAAAACAGATCGAAGATGGAACGTTAAAACGGATATTGTTCGTGCCGACAGGCGCATTGCTTTCAACGGTGTCTTTCAATGAAGGAATGACGGTGCCGGGCATTGCACACGCAGTTGTCATCGAACATGCAGATGCATAGACAATGGATTTTCAGAAAGAAAAGAGGATGAAAAATGGATTATATCAATGCATTCTGGGTAGGCGGACTGATCTGTGCACTTGTCCAGATTCTTATGGAGAAAACAAAAATGCTTCCGGGCAGGATCATGGTTTTACTCGTATGCCTTGGGGCGGTGCTTGGCGCATTGCAGATTTATCAGCCATTCATAGAGTTCGCGGGAGCCGGTGCAAGTGTGCCGCTGCCAGGCTTTGGAAATACACTCTGGAAAGGCGTAAAGGAAGCAGTGGACGAGAATGGATTTATTGGCATTTTTATGGGAGGATTTAAAGCGAGTGCGGTTGGTATTTCCGCAGCACTGATTTTTTCCTATATTGCAAGTATCATTTTCCAGCCGAAAATGAAAAAATAGTAACCGGAATGGAGTGGTGAAAATGGATAAAGAAAAATTGAAAGCCTATGGAGTTGATTATGAAAATGCAGTGAAACGTTTTGCGGGAAATGAAGCTTTATATGAAAAATTCTTGAAAAAGCTGACTGAGGACGATCATCTTGCAATCGGGGAACAGGCAATGAAAGAAGAACGGTATGAGGATGTGTTAGAGGCCGTTCACGCCCTAAAAGGGGTTGCAGGAACCCTTGGAATGACGGAACTGTTCCAGGCAGCATCAGAGGTAGTAGCTTCCATACGTAAAAATGAAATCAGCCATCTGCAGGAGCAGATGGCTAAGGTACATACAGAATTTGAAAAAGCCTGTGAGGCAGTTTCCTGAACAGATAGCTGCGCTGCCCGTCTGTGTGCGAAAGTGTGCGCCTGGCGCACACTTTGTTCCATATTATTTAAAATAACACCGGGCGTGTGGAATCTAATTCGCGAAGCAAAGCGGCAAAATCGGCATGATCTTCCGGGAGTTTCCAGCAGAGGATGGAAGGATGATAAGCATTCTGCAACACATATTCTGTGAGCAGATTCCTACAGTCCTTCTCATCTGCAGCAATGTCGCAGAGTTCTTTTAATTCCACACAGGCAAAACTTCCGTCTTCGTCCATATCGTCATAGACAAATGGATCAGATTCCAGGGTGCGGATGAGATCCTTTTCCGGGACACAAAGACCGTTTACGAGGACAGAGCCGTTTGATTCCATGGACAGATTGCGCAGCCCAAAAGGAAGGACGATCTGATCTTCTGTGGCACCATTAACGATTAATCCTGCCACGACCACATAAAGCTTTGGAGAGGTTTTTCCATTCCAGAGGCATGGGTTTGTCAGATGGCAGATATACTCTGGTGCCGAGACCGGAACACTTTTATTTGCAAGCATTGTTCCTGTAGTAGTAAGCACAGTATAAGAGATCATGGCATCTTCCGGAAGGTTTTTTGCATGGGCGGTGATACGGATACTTGCAGAGGAGGTGGAAATCTCCTGTGGAATCACGGTAAGTCCTGCATCACCAAAGTGGTCTAATGAAAAATGGTGTTTTCCGACAATGATAAGACTTGCGTCTAAACAAGGAACTTCACTGTCACAAACAATGTCTAATTCGTTGTCGCCATTTACGATCTGATCGGTGACATCCACGCGGTAAATCGTATAGCTTCCGGTGTGATCTCCGATTTTTTCCTGATTCACAAATACTTCCATGGAAGGTGCAGCTCCTAACAGTTCCAGATAATAGCAGTATTCGTCTTCCTTATTCAAAGGAAGGATTCTTTTGTGGACAGCTTTGCCGTCCGGAGTCTTTTCCGTGGATAATATCCAGTCAGAATTTATATTCAGAATGTTTCGCATGTAAAATCTCCTTTAAGATAAAAATTCTTTACAGTTAAAATTATTATAATGTAAAACTTGCCAAAAGAAAAGAAAAAAGCGGAGTTTAACTTGTGAACTGCCGCTTATAGGTGGTGTTACGGATTTCCTGAGGTTATGTCGTATTGCATGCCAACAAAGTGTATAGAAATATAAAAAATAGAACTGTTTGTTTTCAGGAGCGCTTCCGCTTGTTGTCGCTGGCAGCGGTACTAAGAAAGCATCCATCGTGATTTCAAAATCCAATTACATTGGCTTTTGAAATCGCAATGTCTGCTTTCTAAGGACCGGCCGCTCCCAAAATCCTGAAAACAAATCAGTTCTATTTTTTATTTGTCCAAGGCTGTGTGGCATGCAACATTCAGGTTGTGAAAATCCGTCAATCCATGTTACGAGCGGCAGTAATCAAAGCTTAAACTCCGTGAGGAGTGCCCTTTATCATCGACGAATCACAAGACATTGAAAACGACTGCATTTTGTCGCTACCTCCTTTATAGGCACTCATTCCATAACCGTGAGTTCCATAACGTAAATTGCAGATTCTGTGGTGCAATTCATAGCGTAGATTGGGCGCTTATATCTGCCCTTCACAACCTATAAAAGCACCACAGAATCTGCAAGGGAAATAAGGGAACTGTGACCGTACATTGCAGGGATATCCTTAGCATTATGGTGGTAATAATGAGTACAGCTATCACAATTTACTTTGGAGAATGGATAAAATCTGTCCTTCTGATAAACCTTATTGTACTGTTGCTTCTGGTGTAGGTGATCTATATCGGAATCCGGTGTTATGTGAAAGACTGGCGGGAAGAACGGGATATTTTTAAAATCTAATTTGTTCATTGGTGTTATTTATATTTACTTTCATGCTAATATATATTATCATATTAGCATGAAAGGAGAATCTATATGACTCAATTTGAAAAATTAGATTTGTTATTGCGTGAATGTGGAGGGACAATTCAGACATTTCAAGTTCTAAATAATGGAATTAGTAAGTCTGTGTTTTATGCATATGTAAAGGAACGAGGATTAGAGCAGGCTGCTCATGGTGTGTATGTATCGCCGGATACGTGGACAGATGCAATGTACCTTTTACATTTACGTTGTGGTCAAGCTGTATTTTCTCATGAAACTGCATTGTTTTTTCATGATTTAACGGACAGAGAGCCTTTGAAATACACCATAACAGTAAGAACTGGATATAATCCAAGTCGTTTGCAGGAAGACGGTTTTCAAGTGTACACAGTAAAAAAGGATTTACATGAAATAGGAATCATAGCTATGCAGACATCATTCGGACATTCCGTTCCCGTTTATGACATGGAGAGAACAATTTGTGATCTGCTTCGCAGCAGGAAAAATATTGAAATGCAGGTATTCCAAGATGCATTAAAGCAATATGCGAAGCGTAAGGATAAAAACTTACGGATGCTTATGAAATACGCAGCTATGTTTCATGTTGAAAAGATACTAAGACCATATTTGGAGGTGTTACTTTAGATGATAACAACGGCAAGACAATTAAAGGATTTGATTCGTAATCTGTCAAAGAAAAAATCCGCAGATGCACAGATTTTGATGCGGAATTATATGATGGAACGTTTTTTAGAACGAATTTCTTTATCAGAGTATAAAAATCAGTTTATATTAAAAGGTGGGATGCTGGTGGCGGCAATGGTCGGTCTGGATGCCAGAGCTACTATGGATCTGGATGCTACCATAAAAGGCACTAATGTTAGTGTGGAGGATGTATTGCAGCTCTCCAAGAACGTAGAAAAGCCGAATGACGGAACAACAAAACAAGGGAAGGAGTTGCATCATGAATAAAATCCTGATTATAGATGATGACAGAGAACTGTGCGCTTTGATTAAACGTAGCGTACAAGCAGAAAACATAGAAGCTGATTTTTGTAATACCGGAAAAGAGGGCTTACAAAAATTAAGAGAGCAGGAGTATCAGCTTGTGGTGCTGGATGTGATGATGCCTGGTATGGATGGCTTTGAAACGCTGGAAGAAATCCGCAAAGAGAACAGTCTGCCGATTTTGATGTTCACATCTAAAAATGACAGCATTTCTAAAGTACGGGGCTTACGGGCCGGCGCGGACGATTATCTTACAAAACCGTTTGATATGGATGAACTGATTGCCCGTATTGCGTCTCTTATTCGCCGCTACACTCGCTTTAATCAGCAAGCTGGAGCCATACAAAAGCTAAATTTTGACGGATTGCAGATTGACCTTGAAAATCGTTCTGTTACTACATCAAACGGCACTTTTGAACTGCCCCCAAAGGAATTTGATTTGCTCCTGTACTGTGCAAAACATCAAGGGAAAATTTTGACCAAACAGCAGATTTATGAGGAAGTATGGGGCGAAGAATATTTCTATGATGACAGTAACATTATGGCGATTATCAGCCGGCTTCGTAAAAAATTAGAAGTCAATCCTTCAAGCCCAAAGTATATCCAAACGGTCAAAGGGATTGGCTACCGGTTTAATAAGGAGGTGTAGCGCATGGAAATTATCGTATCCTTGTCCATTGTGATTGCTGTTGTGGCTGTATTGACTTCCATCGTTCTCGTTCGGCGCGTAAAAAAACAAATCGCAGAAATGACCGATGTGCTGGTTGATGTGAAAAACGGAAATGGCAACCGGCGTATTCTGTCTGCAACAAATGAACTGACAGCACCTCTTGCCTATGAAATCAACGAGATCGTTGTGGCCTATGAAAGCAGACTTTCAACTGTACGGCAGACAGAAGAAACCAACCGCCAGCTTATGACGAGCCTTTCCCATGATGTGCGAACGCCCCTTACTACTCTGATTGGGTATCTTGACGCTGCACACAAAGGACTGGTCACAGGAAAAGACCGGGATGATTATATTGAAACCGCCCGCCGGAAAGCCCATGATCTGAAAGAATATATTGATGTACTCTTTGACTGGTTCAAGTTAAATTCTAACGAGTTTGCTTTGGAGATCCAGAGTGTTGAGGCCGCAGAGCTGACAAGAAATATCCTCATTGACTGGATACCGATTTTTGAGGATAAACAGGTTGATTATGACATTGATATTCCCGAACAGCCTGTCCGGGTAAGATTGGATATGGACAGCTATATGAGGATCGTCAATAATCTCATTCAAAATGTAATCGCTCACAGCCATGCAGACAAAATCAAAATTGCCCTGTCAAAGAAGGAAAATAACATGGAGCTGCTGCTGGCGGATAATGGAGTGGGAATTGAGAAAGAAGATTTGAAACACATATTTGAACGGCTTTATAAGTGTGATAAAGGACGCTCTGAAAAAGGCAGCGGACTTGGTCTTTCTATTGTCCATCAGCTTGTAGAAAAGATGGGTGGAAGTATAACAGTTGAAAGTTTGCCGGGAAAAGGAACTGAATTTATGTTGCTTTTTCCTTTGGAGAGTTAAGCGGGTTCCCGTCTTTATGGCGGGAGCCTTTGTCATTTTACTGGATTTCAAATTGCAAGGTTAATGCAAGGTTGCGGCAAGGTTAATGCAAGGTTGGCATGATAGAATACCTTACAGAACAGGAGGTTTTGAATATGGATACAAATTATATCATTGAAACAAAAAATCTGACAAAGCAATACGGCTCACAAAAGAGTGTGGCTGACTTAAATATCCATGTCAAGCGTGGGAGAATTTACGGTCTGCTGGGCAGAAACGGAGCCGGAAAAACCACTACCATGAAAATGCTGTTGGGCTTAACGAAGCCGACTTCCGGGGAGGTCAAAATCTGGGGAAAGTCTTTGCAAGGGAATGAAAAGAAGTTGCTCCCCCGCATTGGCAGTCTAATTGAGTCCCCCGGTTTTTATCCCAATCTGACCGGCACAGAGAACCTGCGTATCTTTGCTACTCTGCGGGGCGTACCAAACAATCATGCCATCAAAGATGCTCTGGATTTAGTCGGGCTACCTTACAAGGATAAAAAGCTGTTTTCGCAATACTCTCTTGGCATGAAGCAGCGGTTGGCGATTGCCCTTGCAGTCATGCACGATCCGGAGCTTTTGATTTTGGATGAGCCGATCAACGGCCTCGATCCCATCGGTATTGCAGAAGTACGTTCCTTTATTCGTGAGCTTTGTGACGCGCGAGGAAAAACCATTTTGATTTCCAGTCACATTCTTTCGGAGATTTCCTTGCTGGCTGACGATATTGGAATTATCGACCACGGCGCATTGCTGGAAGAAGAAAGCCTTGCTGAGCTGGAGCAAAAAAGCAGTAAGCATATCCGGTTTACGCTCTCTGATACTGCACAGGCGGCAAGAATTTTGGAACGCAATTTCCATGAAAACCATTTCTCCATACAGGACGACCACAATTTGCGCCTGCACAACCTTGATCTACCTGTGGGGAAAATTGTAACTGCCTTTGTAGAAAACGGATTGGAGGTATCAGAGGCGCATACCTGTGAAGAAAGTCTTGAAGATTACTTCAAGCGTGTGACAGGGGGCGAAGGAATTGCTTAAACTAATCAAATGCGAATTTTTGAAATTGAAACGGAAGAAATTTATTCCGCTGATTATTTTGGCTGCGTTCCTGTTTCCAATCCCGCTGACTTATCTGATGACAACGCCCTCTATGATGGAGCGATATACGGATCGGGCAGATGCTTTCGATGGACTATTTAACATGGTGTTGGGATATGGTATCCAGTTTCTACTGCCCTGCATTATCGGAGTGATTGCTGCTATTCTGTTTTTTATGGAACGCGACAACGATACATTCAAAAATCTACGTACAATTCCCGTAACCAGCACGCAAATGGTACTTGCAAAGATTATTGTCCTTTTTATCTTTGGAATTGTTTTTTGCGTGGCTTCTACCATTGCAACAATTCTTTGCGGAATTGGAACATTAGAAGTTTATGGAATTGGTTATAAGCTGTTTTTGGCGGTTGAAACGGGGATCTTCATTACGGCAGGAACACTCCCGTTGATTGTCCTTGTTGTCTTTTTCAGTAAGACCTATGTTTTTTCCATTTTGTTGTGTGTCTTTTACAGCGTTCTGAACATGAGTGCTACGGCATTGTTTGACACACTGCCTAAAACTATGTTATGGCTTCTGCCCACGCCCCTGACTACATTTTGGAGTGCGGGAGATATGGCGGCTCATGGAATAAAAATGGACTTGGAGCAAATGACAGGGCTAATTCCCTCAACATTTCAAGTTGTATTCATTCTTGGGATCATGGCATTGGTTTCGTTCTTACTGATTGACAGATTATATAAGCAGAGGGGGGAATAAACATGGTTCGCATTGTAAAAACAGAATTTTATAAATTGAAAAGGTATCATATCCTTTGGGCGGGCGTTGCACTCATGCTCCTATCCGTCCTGCTGACCTTGTTTACCTCTATGGCGAATGATGGTTCCGTTTGGGATTTTGCCTATCTTACAGAACAGGTCATCAAAAACAATATGTCCATGATTTTTCCGATGTGTATCAGCCTAATTGCTGGATATATGATTTCTCGTGAGCAGACGGATGACACATTGAAAAATATTCTGACTGTGCCGATCTCTTTTAAGAAACTGTTGACCGGAAAATTGATTGTGTGCGGCGTATTGTCTATTATTTTCGGGCTGATATGCAGTCTGTTTACAATCATAGCAGAAATGATTGTGGGATTTCCCGGCTTTGAGATTTCCTTAGCTCTAAAAGCAGCCTTGCAGATTACTGCGGTTAATTTCTTTTTATATCTTGCGGTTCTGCCGATTATCGCTCTTACTTGTCGGAGGGCAGGTAGCTTTTTAGTCGGTGTAATCATTGCTTTTGTCTATGGATATGGAGGGATGTTTGCCGCAGGAAATATGACATTAGCAAACCTTTATCCGATTACCGCAAGTCTTGGAATGGTAGGCTACCGTAGCTATGATACCGCAGTCAACTGGAATATCGGAACCTGTTCTTGCAGTCTTGCGCTTGCTGTCGTTATTTCTGCCATCTTGATTTTGTGCATGAAAGAACGAGAAGCAACCCAAACAAAGAAAAAGGCCAAAAAGGTAGCTCCAAAGAAAGGCTGGTGATGATTTTATGAAGAAAATAGTTTTAGCATTAACATTCGTCCTTTTGGGAAGTTTTATGCTTTCTGGCTGTTCAAAAGATGAAATTCTCGATCATTATAATAATATCGTTCAGTCGGCTGGAGCCATAGAGCTTACAGGAAAGTCATCTTTGGAAGGAACAAAAGAAAAAGGGAGCGATGATTATACGGGAACTTATACGGCTGGTTATGAGGATTTTTCAGATACAGAGTATTTGTTCGGAAGAACTTCCATAAAAAGAGAAGCCGGTAAGGAACTGTCTATTGACTGCACTTTGGAGGTTACGGAAGGTACTGCAAAAGTATTTTGGATTTCTGGATCTGATGAAGCAGTCACGTTGATTGAAGCAACCGGAACTTATAGTGACACAATTACACTTCCTGATGGTGGAAATTATATCGGAATTGAATGCGAGAGTTTCACAGGAAGCATTGAATTAAATATTGAATAACATTCTGCCGGACGACGGCAAAAGAAAAAAAGCCGTCGCAGAGCAGACACATTTTCACGCGCCTATGAAACGGCGGCTTTGATTTTCAGAGCCGCCGTTTCTTTGCGTGTGCGCCTAGCGGCGCACGTTTCTAACGGGTTAAAGTCCCGAATCCACCCGGTAGTGGGAAGGATATAGCCGAAGGCAAGGGTGTCCATCGTGAGATGGAATCTGAAGGAAGCTGGATGTGAGGAACATACTAACTCACGGGCAAATCTCTGGTCTGACGAACAGAAATCTCATATGAGGTCATGCATGAGGGTAAGACTGCACCACAAGTTGAAACCAAATAACTACACGGAATCATGTATGATAAATGAGGCAGATGGATGGAGAGGAAGAAACGTGTGGTACCTAGGGAGGTCTGTGCGATATGCCTTGAAAGAGGTAACCATTGCATAAAGCAATGCTGAACGTATAGAAGTCAGCAGAGGTCATAGTAGCCAAACGGAACAAGTTCCGTTCGAGGTGAAGGACTGAATCAGTAGGAGTCTTGAGTATGACCGAGAAAGGAGGAATGACCGTCTATGGCAGAAAACATTGAAAATAATGGCTGTTCGCAGAGAGATAATGCGGAACATGAAGGGTATGTGAAAGCGTCTAGGTCATTCAATCGGATATGGAAAGAAAGAGACAGTGCACAGCCGAGACTTTTGGAAGCGATACTGTATAAGGACAACTTTAACAGAGCGTATAAGAGAGTTAAGGCAAACAGGGGAGCGCCGGGAATTGATGGCATGACCATTGAAGAGGCTCTTCCATATCTAAAGGAACATCAACAAGAGTTAACCGACCGCATTTATCGTGGAAAGTATACTCCGTCCCCAGTAAGACGAGTTGAGATTCCAAAATCAGATGGTGGTGTGCGAAAGCTTGGCATACCAACAGTGATAGACCGTACACTACAACAGGCAATAATCCAACAGTTAGTGCCAATCTATGAACCGCTGTTTGCAGAGGGTAGCTATGGCTATCGTCCGAACAGAAGTGCAAAAGATGCAATACTTAAGGTTAAGGAGTATGCAGAACAAGGCTATACATTTGCTGTAGTCCTTGACTTGTCAAAGTACTTCGATACTCTTAATCATGAAATTCTCATCAATCTTCTCCGGAAGAATGTAAAAGATGAACGTGTGGTACAGTTGATAAAGCGCTATCTGAAAAGCGGTGTAATGGAAAACGGAGTGGTCATTGACACAGAGGAAGGCTCACCGCAAGGTGGAAATCTATCGCCATTGCTGGCAAATGTCTACCTCAATGAGTTCGACCAGGAATTTCTGAAAAGAGGTGTTCCATGCATAAGATATGCAGATGACATCGTGCTTCTTGCAAAGAGTAGGCGGGCATCAGAGAGACTCTTGGAAAGCAGTACAAAATATCTTGAGGAGAGGCTGAAACTTACAGTCAACCGAGAAAAGAGTCGTACTGTCAGCGTGTTTGCAATCCGAAATTTTAAATTCCTTGGCTTTGCATTGGGAAGGAACGGAAAAGGAATTTATGTCCGAGTTCATCCGAAGTCATGGAAAAAGTTCAAGTCCAGACTGAAGGAGCTGTCTTCCCGTAAGCGATGTCAGTCAATCAAGCCAAACCTTGAGAAAATCAAGGTGTATGCGAGGGGATGGCTTAACTACTACGGAATTGCAAGTATGAAGAACAACATAGATGACATCAACGGATGGCTCTATCACAGAATACGTATGTGTATATGGAAACAGTGGAAGAAACCAAGGACGAAGGTACGTAACCTTATCAAGATGGGAGTACCCGAAGACTTGGCAATGCAAGCGGGTAATACCCGACATGGACATTGGTTCGCAACGCATACAGTTGCAGTAAACATGGCAATGACAAAAGAAAGACTGATAAACAGTGGCTTTTATGATTTAGCCACAGCCTATCAGTCTGTGCACGTCAACTATTGAAACCGCCGTGTACCGAACGGTACGCACGGTGGTGTGAGAGGACGGCGGTTAGGCACCGCCTCCTACTCGATTTACACAAACCTATGATGAATTTTCTGGAAATATTGTAGCTAATAGTGATTTAAACTGTTGCACTGTGGATTGTATTCTGCAAATATTGTTCTCATCGTATCCCATCTCCTTATGATTCAATCGATCATTAAGTGTACAAAAATCAGAAGCATTTCCAATCAGTTCACCATGTCAGTTTTATTTTGTGTTATACTATTTTATATAATTTTTTTGCCCTTGTATTTGCCCTTATCAGAGTTCGTAAACATTGACGGGACGATATAACACAAGGGAAACAATAAGGGAAAGCTCACCTGCGATAAACCCAGTGTTTTCAAGGGCTTGCGGAGAATTTAATAACAAAATATAACAGCTATTTAAAATGTACCCTATAGATTGGACAGATTGAGTTTTTAAAACCCTTACCATTAGACAGTAAGTTTTAATGAAAACCCTTAAATCTATACAATGAGTTTACAGGGAACCCTTAACTTCGGACATGGTTTTGATGAACCCCTTCATTTTGGACAAAATCGCTTTTTGACTCCGATTCAGATTGATATTACAATAATAATGAATTGGAGGAAATTATGGCAAACAGAAAGTTTACAGAACAGGAAATGCTCACACTGAGAAATAGCAAATATGTGCTGGATGTATCACCGAGCATTGTACATTTCTCGGCAGAATTTAAAAAACTGTTTTGGGAGGAACTGTCAAAGGGCAGGCTTCCACGTGAGATTATTTCGACTCTTGGGATAGATCCAAATATCTTGGGGGATTCCAGAATAAATGGTCTGAAAACCATGATTGGAAATGAAGTAAAAAAGGGAAATGGTTTTCGAGATCTTAACACCTATGCACAGGGCTGCAACGGATATCTTTCGGCTGAAAATCGGATAAAATATTTAGAAATGCAACTGGCATATAAAGATCAGGAGATTGAGTTTCTAAAAAAAATTGTATCTTTAAATCCGGAGGCTCCGGAATAATGAAAATACCAGCCCATGCAAAGTATCAGATTATTTATGATACCATGCAAAAAAACGATAATCTATTGAATGTAGCTGCCATGTGCGAAATTGCAGGAGTATCCCGTTCGGGATATTACCATTATCTCTCAACAGAAGACCAGCGAATGGAAAGGGAGGAACAGGACAGACAGGATTTTCTTCTGATTCTGAAAGCATACCAGTACCGAGGATATCATAAAGGTGCCCGTAGCATATATATGAGGCTGTTACACATGGAACCGCCGATAGTGATGAATATCAAAAAAATCCGGCGGTTGATGAAGAAGTACAACTTACAGTGCCCTATCCGCAAGGCAAATCCCTATCGGAGAATGGCAAAAGCAATGGCAACTGCATATACCGCACCCAATATAGTAAACCGTGAATTCGAGGAACACGGACCAAGAAAAATTCTGTTAACGGATATCACGTATATTATAAATGGAAAAGCACCCCGGTGCTATATGTCGACAATTATAGATGCCTGTACCAAGGAACTGCTGTCATGGGTTCTCAGCGAATCACTAGAAATTGATTTTGTATTAGAAACAGTAAAGCAGTTAATAGAAAAACATGGAACTGATTTAAGCACAGAAACATTAATACATAGCGATCAGGGTTCCCACTATACCAGCATTAAATTTATCCAATTGTTAAAGGATAACGAACTGAGACAGTCTATGTCACGTAGAGCAAACTGTTGGGACAATGCTCCTCAGGAATCATTCTTTGGTCATATGAAAGATGAATTAGATCTATCAGAGTGCCACGGCTATGAGGAGATATTAAACGCAGTTAGGGATTGGACAGAATATTATAATACAGAACGTTATCAATGGGACTTAGCAAGGTTGTCACCTGTTGAATATTATCAATATCTGACAACAGGAATTTATCCACTGATAATCCCTAAAGCAAAAGGTAAAAACAATCAATCAGAGGCATCACTTTGATGCCTCTACACAACAAACAAATATAAAATAGAAATCTGAAAAGGAAAAGTCATAGTGTCCTTGACAAAGGGTACACTTTAATTAAATCTCTTAAAACAGGTGAAATCTCAATCAGAAGTTTTAGATTTGAGGTATAAAAGGAATGAATGCTAAAGAGTGTATGATTGAAGCTGATAAATTGTTGCAAAAATGGAGTTGTTATTCTATAGAAAACAGAAGGTATATTGAGAAAATATTTAATGGTTCCAATAGGTATGACATGATGTTAAACATAGATGTAATGCAGAAACAGGCAAAGATTTATGTATTGGAAAGAGGAGTGACAATTTATGAGTACAGAACAGAGAGGAAAGAGATTGTAATATATGCTGTTCTTCGTGATATTATTGGGATAATTTCCGATACATTTATACGCGATTCATATGTTGATGAAAAAGGATACCTGCATTTTACTGAAAATGTATCCAATTATAGAAAGAAAATAGCCGATGAGGCATTTTCATTAATGGGAGAGCCATATAATGAGTGGAATCGACAGGGGATTTCTATTTGGGATTTTAACCGAAGTTTTGCGGGGGAATAAACGCCCAACTTTCAGTTAGTAACATTCGGCAGTAGGGATCAAAGTGATGTTCGGGAAGAAGACAGCTATAAGAAAGAGCGGAAAGGAAAAAAGTAAGGATTTTTATGCGAAGAAGAGATAGAGAAGTAACAGATAGCAATGAAATAATACATATTCTTGATACGGGCAAGGTTTTGCACCTCGGTTTGGTAGATCAGGGAAAGCCATATATAGTTCCCATGAACTACGGCTATATTTTGGAAGGTGATAAGCTTGTATTTTATTTGCATGGGGCGTTAGAGGGGCGTAAGCTTGACATTATCAGAAATAATTCTGATTGTTGCGTTCAGATTGAGTGCGACGTACAACCATTTTCAGGTAAAGTTGCCTGCCAATATGGATGCAGCTACTATTCTTTTGATGGATTTGGAACGGCAAAGATTGTGGAAGTGCCGCAGGAAAAAATCAAGGCATTAAGTGTATTGATGAAAACACAAACGGGTAAAGATTTTGAGTTTAATGAAAAATTGGTTTCAATTGTTAGTGTTATTCGAATTGATTGTGATTATTATACTGCAAAGCACAGACCAGTGCCAGTGAATCCAATCGTGTAAAATGAAAGTTTCAGCACGTAGAAATCATCAGATAATAAGAAACGGCACATGAAATATGATAAGATAGTGAAAATAAGACATGGGTTAACATTGATTCTCAGGCACCGAATAAAGTGGTAAATGAATGGCTGATGAAACAGGGGGATGATTGCATTAAACCAGAGTTTAACTGAGTTAAGTAGTGCAGAAGGTATTACCAATTCAGAACAATCAAACATAGCTACATTTGACACATCCTCTTGGGATGACGGTGCTTACTTAATTTTTAATTATTATGTTGGAGCAGGTTCTTTTTTTGAATTATTAATAAAACGAGGTTCTAATATTGCTATTACAAATTTAACTAAAAAAAGCACTGTGAATGGCACAGTTGTTACTATGGAAGTTGGTAATTTTTGGTGTCTTTTACTTAGAAAATGTATTTATAGATAATTAACAATACGCATATACACTAGCATCTCCACCAAAATTACTTATTGTGATACTAATTATATCCCCTTTAAATGCCCTAACTGACCCAACGATTGTTTGTTTACAATTTGCACTCTGACTTGTTAATTGTGCAACAGTAATACCATTAATGCTTATATATGCACCCGAATAAGCGGTATTCGTAGACTGTAATGTATAACATAATAAAAAATCTCTGGATAAAGGCGAACCGCCATTAACTAGAATACCTTTTGTCCCTTTAGCTGGATTTTTTAAGTTAGTTAAACTCTGGTTATAAATACTTGCGGATTTCTTCAATCAGGGAAGCATATTCTGCATCTGACAGGAATTTTTCACCCGGATTCATGGCAAAAACGCCACCCCATTCATAGCCATCTGTGTATTTTGGTACAAGATGGAAGTGAAGATGATGTCCGGTGTCACCGTAGGCACCATAGTTGATCTTCTGAGGATGGAATGCCTTGTGAAGAGCCTCTGCTACATGGTTGATATCTTCCATGTAAGCAGCGCGTTCTTCGGCAGTCAACTCTACAATCTCACTGACGTGTTTCTTATGGGCAACGATCACACGTCCTTTATGGCTTTGTTCTTTAAATAAATAAACTTTGGAGGATGGAAGTTCACAGATTTTAATGCCAAACTGGGCAACTAAGTCACCTTCCATACAATAAGCACAATTCTGATCTGTCATAATCTGTCTCCTGTCTTATTTCTGGTTGAAATGTACAGCGAAACCGGCGATTTCATCTTTTAAATAAGCAACTGTGATATTTCCTTTTGCATCATATTTGAAAGAAGACTCATCAAATACAAAACCACGTTTCTCTAAGTGGTACATTGCACGTGCAAGATAGTTTGTCTGGATTGCGATATGACCACAGGTTCCACGTCCTGGATTTTTCATCATTTCGATAAGAGAACCAACAAACATAGAGCTGTTTCCAACTTTTACATCCTGTCCAAGTAATGTAGCGAATTTTGCAGAATCAGAAGCAGCAGCTTCCTCAGATGCATTGTTTACACCAACGTGAAGAAGTTTGAAACCTAACATGGTAGAAACTGCTTCTTTTGTGAGTGCTGTGATACCAGCCCAGTCTTTTGCAGCAACAAGGTCTTTGCTTACCATCCAGGAACCGCCACATGCGATGATTTTGTTGAAATCAAGGTAATTTGTAAGGTTCTTCGCATTGATTCCGCCGGTTGGCATGAATTTCATATTTACATAAGGAGCTGCCATGGATTTGATCATGTTTAATCCGCCGGCTGCCTCTGCAGGGAAGAATTTTACAACATCAAGACCAAGTTCAATAGCAACTTCAACGTCACTTGGGTTAGAGCATCCAGGAGTAACCGGAATTCCTTTTTCTACACAGTATTTCACTACTTTTGGATTTAAGCCAGGACTTACAATGAATTTTGCTCCGGCGTTTACAGCGCGGTCAACCTGCTCTGTAGTAAGAACGGTTCCGGCACCTACTAACATTTCTGGGAACTGCTCAGCCATAATACGGATAGATTCCTCAGCGGCAGCAGTACGGAATGTAACCTCTGCACAAGGAAGTCCTCCGTCACATAATGCTTTTGCTAAAGGAGCAGCGTCCTCTACGTGATCCAGGGCGATAACAGGTACAATACCAATTTTGGAAATATCTTCTAATACTTTGTTCATGATGATTCTCCTTATCATTCTTATTTTCTCATCCATGTTTTGGATGATTGTGTTCTAATATAAAGTTCCATTATACGAAACAATGTTCCATAAAACGGTACGATTTTATTATAACATCAGAAAAACGGATGTCAATAGTTCCAACTCAATTCCCTTGACATTTCAGATAGTAGCTGTTAATATGAGAAAAAAGAAAGTTCCACAATATGAAACGAGAATCTGAAATATGAAACATATAGGTAAATCCAGAGTTTTTTTGATTTTACAGAATTATATTGTGAACAGGAAGAAAGGGACACCTACGATGGCAGAAGAAAAAGAAACAAAAAATCCGGTGCAGTCTGCAGAGCGGATTTTCCAGGTGCTTGAGATGTTAGCAGAGCATGGCGAGATGGGGTTAATGGAGATCAGCACAGAACTCGGACTTCACAAAAGTACGGTCCACCGCTTATTAATGTCCTTGATCTATATGGGGTATGCAAAACAGGACGAGACAACGCAGAAATACATGCTTTCTTACAAAATCGTGAGCATGGCGGGAAAAATCTTAGAGCGTACCGACATTTTACAGATCGCAAAACCTTATATGGAGCGCCTGTCCGATATCAGTGGGGAGGCAGTGCATCTTGTACAGCGGGAAGGCAACAACATTTTGTACATCTATAAAATAGAAGCAAAAGTTGGCACGATCCGCATGGTATCACACGTCGGCATGGTGCATCCGATGTATTGTTCCGGTGTGGGCAAGGCGATCATGGCAACGCTTCCAGAGAAAGAAGTAAAACAGATCTGGAACGAGAGCATTATTGAGAAGAAAACGGATAAGACGATCACTGACATTGACGAGATGATGCAGGTGTTAGAGGAAGTCCGTAAGAACGGTTATGCGTTAGACGACGAGGAGAACGAGGAGGGCGTGCGATGTATCGCTGCCTGCCTGCATGGTTACAGCAAGGAAGTGAAATATGCATTCAGCATTTCCGGACCGGTCAGCCGTATGACGAGAGAGCGCGTGGAAGAACTTGCCGTGGATGTGAAAAAAGTACAGGAAGAATTATCAAGAGAACTGGGGTATTATCCACAAAATTAAATTTTTTTACAGAATATGTATAAGAAAAAAATCGATGGTCATACTATTTTTGAAGAACAGAGAAAATATACTCTGTAAAAGAAAAGGAGAAATGACTATGAGAAAGTGGAAATTACTTTTGGCTGGAATGATGCTTATGTTATCGTTGAGTGCTGTCGCAGGCTGCGGAAATAACAATGCAAACGATAAAAATAATGGCACAAACGGTACAAACACAAGCACGGAAAACCGTCTGAATAACAATGCGGACACTACCACAGGCAATGACAAAAATAATATTGACACCACAGAGGATAAGGACAAGGATAACAACCGTGTGGATGAAAACGGCAACGTGATCGAGGATGTAGTGGACGGTGTTGGCGACGCCGGTAAAGATGTGATCGATGGTGTGGAAAATGGTGTGAATGATCTCACAAACGATGCAACCGGCGGAAATGCAGAGAATACCAACGGAACCGGTGGGAATGCCGGAAATGGAACTGCAAATCCGTAAATGATAGAGAAATACAAAAAAAGAAACGGCTTATCGTTTCTTTTTTTGTGCCTGTTTATTCAGATACATTTCATGGTCTGCTTTGTCAAGCAGATTGCGGAGCGTACAATCTTTGTAATTCATGGAGTAGCTGTAACCATAGGCGTAACTGATCGCATCCGGCATATTGCTGGAATGATACTGTTTGATCGTAGCATGTAGTTTTTCCAATAGTTCGTCTGCCTGCCCGGAGGTGGTGTCATACAAAATAGCGATAAATTCGTCACCGCCGTATCTGCCGACAAAATCTTTTTCAGGAACTACCTTTCTTAAAATGTGGGCAAAATTGGCGATCATCGAATCCCCGGCAGCGTGTCCAAGGGTATCGTTCACTTCTTTTAAATTATTTAAGTCAAACATAACAAAACACAGCGGTTCAGTGATAAAACCGGAAGAGTTCAAAAGGTCTTCACAGCGGCTTTTGTTTGGAAGTCCGGTGTGCACATCCAGATAGGCTTTCTTGGATAAAATATGATTTTCCCTGACGGCCTGAATGTGCTGGATCTGCTGCTGGACGATCAAAAAGATTAGCAATAGTATATCAAGCGCAGAAATAATCTCGGTCAGCCGGATACGTGCAGCAATCTTTTCCGAGTACTGTTCGGTAGCAGTCACCGTCTCGTCGGCATATTCAAAATAAGTTTCACTCATTGAGACAACATTGGTGTTTTCATAGCCCTTTTCACGAACAGTATAAATCTCTTCTTTCAGTAGTTCCCAATATTCAATCTGATTGTCCAGACACTGCTGGTAAGCAGGATCTTTCAGGCTTACCAGATTATAATTTCCATCTTCATATTTTAAACCGGACAAAATTTTATCCAGATACTCGATCTGCATGTCATTTGCAGTTCCGGTAATCTCAAGCTTGACTTCACGCTGCGTGGCTCCGCGCACAAGACCGGCATAGTTTACCACGTGGGCAGTTCCATGTAGATTCTGGATCTGCACCATCATAAAAATGACAAGGAAAATCAAAACGAAGATCAGAATTTGCTGCAGCAGTGAGGCAGCATGCTGTTCTGCCTGTTTCATTCGTCTGCTAAAAGAGATTTCTTTTGTATACATGAGTCACCTTTCCGAAAGTTTTTTTGTGTGTAGCTGTATTCTAACCCATAAAATCAGGAAGGTCAAATATTAGTATGTTTTTCAAAGAAAATATCTTAAATAAAAATGAAATCTTGCCAAATTAGTTGTGATTCATTTTTATTTGAATTATAATAAACCCATCGCATTTTTTGAGGCGATGAAAACAGAAAGCAATTTCAGGGATATTAAGGAGATTTCAATGTCAGATAATGATTTCAGAGAGGTAATCGACGGAGAAGAGAACAAAGAGCCGGCAGCCTCTGACAATAATTTATATACAACGGAAGCAGAGAGTGCGGAAGTGGTGAACACCACGGCAGATGCACAGGAGAGTGATGAGAAGAAGGATGATGAGTACGAGGAGATCTGCTACATCTGTCACAGACCGGAGCATATAGCCGGAAAAATGATCAGGATCCCAAACAGCATTTCCATCTGCCATGACTGTATGCAGAGAACGTTCGACAGCATGAATGGCACAGGATTCCCAATGGGTGATATGATGAACATGGGAAGTTTTAATAATATGAATCTGGATAAGATGCCTAATATCAGCATGATAAATCTCTCTGATCTGCAAAATATGATGGGCGGTATGCCAAACAGCCAGAAGATCAAGAAAAAGAAACCAAAAGAGGAGAGAAAGCCGGAGATCGATATTCATGCGATCCCGGCACCACATAAGATCAAAGCGTCGCTGGATGAGTATGTGGTCGGACAGGAACATGCAAAAAAAGTCATGTCCGTAGCAGTTTACAATCATTACAAGAGAATTGCCTCCGATGTGCAGGACGGTGTGGAGATCGAGAAATCCAACATGCTCATGATCGGACCGACCGGATGTGGTAAGACGTATCTGGTCAAGACACTGGCAAGATTATTAGATGTGCCGCTCGCCATCACGGACGCAACTTCCCTGACAGAAGCCGGTTATATCGGTGACGATATCGAGAGTGTAGTCAGCAAACTGTTAGCAGCTGCTGACAATGATGTGGAACGCGCAGAGCACGGAATCATCTTTATCGATGAGATCGACAAGATTGCAAAGAAGCGCAACACAAACCAGCGCGATGTCAGCGGAGAATCTGTCCAGCAGGGAATGTTAAAGCTGTTAGAGGGTGCGGAAGTGGAAGTGCCGGTAGGGGCAAGCAGTAAAAATGCGATGGTTCCGATGACGATGGTCAACACGAAGAACATTCTTTTCATCTGCGGCGGTGCATTCCCGGAATTAGAGGATATCATCAAGGAGCGGCTGAACAAGGAAGCTTCTATTGGATTTAAGGCAGATCTGAAAGATAAGTATGACAATGACGAGAATCTGCTCTCCAAAGTGACGACAGAAGATGTGCGCAAATTCGGTATGATCCCGGAATTTTTAGGACGTCTGCCGGTCATGTTCACATTGGAGGCGCTGACGGAAGATATGCTTGTGCGTATCTTAAAAGAGCCGAAGAATGCGATCATCAGGCAGTACGAGAAGCTGCTTGCCATGGATGAAGTAAAGCTTGTATTTGACGAGGATGCGCTTCATTCTATCGCAAAGGAAGCAAAAGAGAAAAAGGTAGGAGCGCGTGCACTCCGCTCTATTATCGAAGATTTTATGTTAGATATCATGTATGAAATCCCGAAGGATGACAACATTGGCATGGTGACGATCACAAAAGATTATGTAGAGAAAAAGGGCGGCCCGCTCATCACGGTGCGCGGCTGTGCAGCGATCGAAGAAAAGCCAGCAATTTAAAGGAATAAAAGACAAAACTCCGGCATTTATTGTAAAGATAGGTGTGCGGAGTTTTTTATGTCTGACTGTGAAGAAAAGATTTATTCCAATGATTATGTGGATTTTATCATATCGAAAGATGTTTTGGATGTGATTGACCTTTCAAGTGATTGTATCCAGCGGATCGATGAGGAAAAGGATACTTATTTTTATCCGAGGAGTTTTTTCCGGATATTTGATTTTCCGGCAGATTCCTATGCTTCTGTTCCAAAGTGCTATGGACTTCTGGATGAGACGGCGCTTGAGGTTTCGGGGATATTAAAATTACAGCAGCAGCCGGCACTCGCACTGAAAGGGCAGGGCGTGATGATCGGATTTATCGATACCGGGATCGATTACCGAAATCCGGTATTTCAGTATTCTGATGGGACAACAAGGATTTACCGCATCTGGGATCAGACGATCCGGGATGGAACAAAGCCGGAGGGGATCGCATATGGTTCCGAGTATAAGACAGAGCAGATCAATGCCGCACTCCGGGCAGAAAATCCGCTGGAAACCGTTCCGTCCATGGATACCAATGGACATGGAACCTTTGTGGCCGGGGTGGCATGTGGAAGCGAGGATGTGGAAGATAATTTTATCGGGGCGGCGCCGTTTTCCGAGATCGCAGTCGTAAAACTGAAAGAGGCAAAAACTTATCTGCGGGAATTTTATTTTATCCCGGATTCTGTTCCGGCGTATCAGGAGAATGATATCATGATGGCAGTCAGCTATCTGGACCGGCTGGCAAAGGAGCGGGATATGCCGCTTGTGATCTGCATTGCACTGGGAAGCAACATGGGAAACCGTGGCAAGGACGGACAACTGGCAACTTATCTGGATATTGTATCCAGAAGGCGGAAAAGATGCAGTGTGGCAGCGGTAGGAAACGAGGCGAATGCAAGACATCATTTTCTTGGAAAAATACAGCCGGACATGGAGTACGAATCGGTGGAAGTCTCGGTGGAGGAAAATATGCCGGGCTTTTTCATTGAGATGTGGGCAAATGCGCCGGAGCTTTATGCGGTATCGGTCAGCTCGCCCACTGGGGAAGTGCTGCCCAAAGTGCCTTACCGGAGCGGTGGAAGACAGGAGTTTGTCTTTATTTTCGAGCAGACAAGAGTCAGCATCGACTACCGGCTGACGGGCAGACGGCAGGGAAACCAGCTTATTTATTTACGTTTTTCAAATGCAGCGCAGGGGATCTGGACGATCAACGTGTATCCGCAGAGCATTGTGACAGGCGATTACAATATGTGGCTTCCCATGCGGAATTTTACGAGTGGAAATGTTTTTTTCCTGCGGTCAAATCCGAATCATACGATCACCGTGCCGGGTAACGCAGGGCAGGTCATAAGCACGGGCGGCTACAATGTGGCAAATGGCGGTCTGTATCTGGACTCGGGCAGGGGATTTACACTTTCCGGTGAGGTAAAGCCGGATTTCTGTGCCCCGGCGGTGAATGTGTATGGACCGGGACTGCGGAACCGCTTTGTGACCATGACCGGGACGAGTGCGGCGGCAGCGATCACAGCCGGGGCATGTGCGCAGATCATGGAATGGGGACTGGTAAAAAGAAATCAGATTTTCATGTCCTCTGCGGATATCAAAAATATGCTGATCCGCGGCGCAGACCGGGCGGATGACAGGAGTTATCCGAATCCGTCGTGGGGGTATGGAACGCTGGATGTGTATGGAGCATTTGAGGATCTGCGGAGGTAGCGGACATTGGCTTTTCATTTTCCCTTCTGTGAAGTATAATAATATGTGGAAAAAACATTTTGCAGGCTTCCTGTGACAGTAAAATGGATCACAAGAGGTATGGAAATATTATAATTACGCAGGAGAAAACAAAATTTTATGATAAAGATCGCGTTTTGTGATGATGATATGGAAGTGCTTCATCAGATGAACGAATTATTAGACCGCTACCGGGTAGAACGGAATGAGGATATTACCTATGTGGCATTCCAGAGTCCGTTTGAACTGCTGACGGAGATTGAGAAGGGCATAAGACCGGATATATTATTTCTCGATGTCGTGATGCCGGGGCAGAATGGCATGGATGTGGCAAAAGAGATCCGGCAGTATGACACGAATATGAAAATTATTTTTCTGACCTCATCCCCCGAGTTTGCGGTGGAATCTTATTCGGTTGGAGCTTATTTTTACCAGTTGAAACCGATCTGGGAGGAAAGCTTTTTCCGGCTGATGGATGCGGTGCTGGGACGAAAACTTTTATTTCATCTGGGAAACGGAGCAGTTCTGGAAAGCGCAGGGAGTCTGGATGATCTGGCAGGACAGCTGATGCAGTACAGCAATTTTTTCCGTCCCCACCGATCCTTCCTTGTGAATATGGAGTATATCCAGAATATTTCCAGCCGTTCCATCAAAATGGTAAATGATGCGGAAATCCCAATTCCGCATGGAAAATGTTCGGAAATCAAAAATACATATATGGAATATGCGTTTAACGGAGAGCAGGCTGTCTTATGACGGTCTGTTTTTTCTTTGATAGAATAAACTACATGAATAGTAAGAAAAGACATGGTCGATTCAATACATTTTACGGTCGATTCATGACAGTGCGTCCATTTTTTTGGGAAAATCGTGTATGGTAGATTCAGACAAAGGAGAAAGCCAAAATAAGCACACAAAAGAAGGGAGGATTAAGAAGAAAAAATGTTAGGTATGGAAATCTTGGTCATTATTGGTTTGATCCTGCTTTTACTTGTTCTCTGGATCATCTCCGTGCAGCGGAAGTTTGCGGTGATGGACGGAAATATCCAAAATGCCATGAATCAGATCGGAGTGCAGATTTCCTCACGTTTTGATGCACTATTTGCAGTGCTTGATCTTATGAAAGGATATGCAGCAGATGACATACAGCCGCTGATGGAGCGTGCAGCAGCCAGACGAAGTGTGATCACTGCTCGCTCCGCACCTGAGGAGGTATCAGAGCAGGAGCAGGTGATAGAGGAAACCGTAAAAAGCATCCGTCTGGCAGCAGAACGCAATCCACTGCTCTGCGCAGATAAAAACTATACCAAATGTATGGATGCGGTGGAATGTTATGGGCGCATGGTATATACCAGCCGTTTGATCTACAACGATTCAGTGACAAAGTTAAACAGTGCGCTTGGTATGTTTCCTACAAATGTAATTGCAGGTATTCTTGGCTTTCATAAAAGAGAATATCTGTCACAGAAAGGGGATTAATATGGGATTATTCAGTAATAATAAAAAATTATGTCCGGTCTGCGGGAATCCGACACCGCGGCTGCTTGCAACAAAAATACAGGACACACCGATCTGTAAGGAATGCGATAAAAAAATCTATCTGCCAAAAGGCAGGACAGATCGGATGACCATCGATGATTTTAAGCAGTACATCCAGTTTTACGAAGATAATCAGGCATTGAGAGATCAGTTCGAGGAAAACTATTCGTTTAATTTTGGACTGTTTGGTGGAGATCTGGTATTAGATATTTTCCATGGACTTTTCCGTGTGAACTGTGACAAAGATTCGCTCGCATTTCAGGCGGACAATTTAAAGTCTTTCCGTATTTTAGAGGACAGCCGGGTTTTATTTGAGGGAAATCATCAGGAATTAAAGCATTACGACAGTAAAGTTCCGGAAAAAGTAAAGCAGCTGGAGCCACAGATCGCACAGTTTCAGATGCAGATGAGGGAATATGAAATGTTTGAGCGGCTGGAGCGGATGCATGAGGAAAATGACAAAGATGATAACCATTATCATGAGTATCATCCAAGACCATCTTTTGACGTGGCTTCTCCGGCAGATACCTTCCATGTGGAGCTGACGTTTGACCATCCTTACTGGGATAATATCAAGTGGGATTGGACCGGAGTTTCCTTTGACAGTGACAGTCCTAGTGTCGAGGCGTTTTTGAGCTGCTATGAGGATAAAACAGAGAGTCTGCACACGCTGGCGCTCAATCTGGCACACCTGATGAATCCGAATGTCAAAGAGATGACAGCGGGAGAAAAAAAACAGGCTGCAAAGCAGGAGACCGGATCTTTGGAAGAGCAGAAGCAATCTTCTGAGAGTGATACGATCGAACAGCTGCAGAAGTACAAAGGTCTTTTGGATGCAGGAGTCATCATAGAAGAATTTGCAGCGAAGAAAAAGCAGTTATTGGGAATTTAATGATAAGGCTGATCCGGAAAGGGTCAGCCTTATTTATGAAATCTGCAAAAATAATTTTCAAATGGTACGTTAAAATTTGTGATGGAAATTGAAAATTTCGAGTATATTTTGTGCCGGTTTTATTGTATAATATTCTTTATGTTTGTAAATAAAAAAGTGAATGAAAAATAAGGGGATATCAGGGATGAGAATAGGATTTGACAATGACAGGTACTTAAAAATTCAGTCGGAGCACATTAAAGAGCGGATCAACCAATTTGGGGACAAGCTTTATCTGGAATTTGGCGGAAAATTATTTGACGATTATCACGCATCCAGAGTATTGCCGGGATTTGCACCGGACAGTAAACTCCAGATGCTTATGCAGCTTGCGGATGTGGCAGAGATCGTGATCGTGATCAGTGCGGCAGATATTGAGAAGAACAAAGTCCGCGGGGATCTTGGAATTACTTATGATGTGGATGTTGTCCGGCTGATCGGAGAGTTTGAGAAAAAGGGTCTGTATGTGGGAAGCGTTGTCATCACGCAGTTTGCAGGACAGAGCGGTGCCGTACAGTTCCGTGAAAAACTGGAAAAAAGAGGCATTAAAGTATATCAGCATTATAAGATCGAGGGCTATCCGGCAAACATTCCGCTGATCGTCAGTGAGAACGGATTCGGCAAGAATGACTATATCGAGACGACCAGACCATTAGTCGTCATCACTGCACCGGGACCGGGAAGTGGAAAAATGGCGACCTGCCTCTCCCAGCTTTATCACGAGAACATCCGTGGAACAAAAGCCGGCTATGCAAAATTTGAGACATTCCCAATCTGGAATCTTCCATTAAAACATCCGGTAAACTTAGCTTATGAGGCGGCTACCGCAGACTTGAATGACGTGAACATGATCGACCCGTTCCATCTGGAAGCTTATGGAAAAACGACGGTCAACTACAACCGTGACATTGAGATCTTCCCGGTTTTGAACGCTATTTTTGAAGGGATTTATGGAGAAAATACTTATTATAAATCACCGACTGATATGGGTGTCAACATGGCCGGAAACTGTATCATCGATGACGAGGCGTGCTGTGAAGCCTCCAAAATGGAGATCATAAGACGTTATTACACAGCGGTAAACAAACTGGTCAAAGAGGAAGCGACGGAAAATGAAGTTTACAAGATTGAACTTCTGATGAAACAGGCCAAGATCACAACGGACGACAGACATGTCACAGTCGCTGCAAAAAAACGTGCAGAGGAACTTGGCGTTCCAACTGCAGCGATCGAACTTTCCGATGGCTGTATCATTACGTCCAAGACATCAGATTTTCTCGGTGCGTCTGCAGCATTGCTCCTGAACGCATTAAAATATCTGGCTGGCATTGAGCATGATGAGAAACTCATCCGCCCGGAAGCAATCGAACCGATCCAGGATCTGAAAGTCCGTTTCCTCGGTGGAAAGAATCCAAGACTCCATACCGATGAGGTATTGATCGCCCTTTCGCTCGCTGCGGTGACCAATGAAAACGCAAAGAAAGCATTAGAGCAGCTTCCGGCACTTCGGGGATGTCAGGTGCACACTTCCGTAATGCTCTCTGAAGTGGATATTAAAATTTTTAAGAAGCTAGGTGTGGATCTGACAAGTGAACCGGTGCGCAGTGGATTAAAATTGTATTAGAAATTTGTTTGTCAAAAAATACATGAAATAATTTGTGAATAATGTATAAAAACCCTTTTATAAAATAAGGTGTATGGTATAATAAGCACAAGTGATGTGATCACGAGGTAATATAGGCGGTCTGATTGTTAAGAATATAACAATCAAAACAGGCACATACATATTTTATAGGAGGGTTTTTACAATGGCAAGATTTACGTTACCAAGAGATTTATACCATGGAAAAGGTGCTCTGGAGGCATTAAAGACATTCAAAGGAAAAAAGGCAATGATCTGTGTTGGCGGCGGTTCTATGAAGCGGTTCGGATTTCTCGACAGAGCAGAACAGTACCTGAAAGAAGCCGGAATGGAAGTTCAGTTGTTTGAAGGCATCGAACCGGATCCTTCTGTGGAAACCGTGATGAAAGGTGCAAAAGCAATGATGGAATTTGAACCGGACTGGATCATTGCGATGGGCGGCGGATCCCCAATCGATGCAGCAAAAGCGATGTGGATCAAATACGAGTACCCGGATATCACGTTCGAGGATATGTGTAAAGTATTTGGCATCCCGGCGCTTAGAAAGAAAGCTCATTTCTGTGCAATCTCTTCCACATCAGGAACAGCGACAGAGGTGACAGCATTTTCAATTATTACCGATTATGAAAAAGGTATCAAATATCCGATCGCAGATTTTGAGATCACACCGGATGTGGCAATCGTTGATCCGGATCTTGCAGAGACAATGCCACAGAAATTAGTTGCACATACTGGAATGGATGCTATGACACATGCGATCGAGGCATATGTTTCTACCGCTAACTGTGACTTTACCGATCCACTGGCGTTACATGCAATCAAAATGATCCAGAATGATCTGGTTGATTCCTACAACGGAGATATGGCTAAGAGAGATTCCATGCACAATGCGCAGTGTCTTGCAGGAATGGCATTCTCCAACGCTCTGCTTGGTATCGTTCATTCCATGGCACATAAGACAGGAGCTGCATTTGCAGATTATGGTGCACATATTATCCACGGTGCAGCAAACGCCATGTATCTGCCAAAAGTTATCGCATTCAATGCAAAAGATGAGACTGCGAAGAAACGTTACGGCGATATTGCTGATTTTATGGGACTTGGCGGTGACAGCTTAGATGAGAAAGTTGCGTTACTCATTGCATACTTGCGCAAGATGAATGATGACCTTAAGATTCCACACTGCATCAAAAATTATGGCGCAGACAGCTACCCGACAGAGCAGGGCTTCGTTCCGGAAGAGGTGTTCTTAGAGAGACTGCCGGAGATCGCTGCCAATGCGATTTTAGATGCATGTACCGGTTCCAATCCTAGACAGCCGAGCCAGGAAGAGATGGAGAAGCTGCTGAAATGCTGCTACTATGATACTGAGGTGGATTTCTGATAAACCAGAGTTTAATGGACGTAGTGTTGCAGATTCTGTGGTGCTTTTATAGGTTGTGAAGGGCAGATATAAGCGCCCTCTCACAAGTCAGAATTTTATATGTTAATGAAAAAGAAAAACGGTATAAACGAAATATTATGTTTCTGTTCGCTGGACATTCCGATAGGCTTCTGAGCAACAATCTTGAGAAGCAGTGCTTCCCAAGATTGTTAGAATCCTATCTCCATAGCTCACGAAGAAAATAATATTTGTTTATACCGTTTTTCTTTCATTTACGTTGTGTGTCCAGCGAAGCTGGACCACACTAGCCGGTGTAAGTCCGGTCACGGTAATCGCCAGTGAGCCGTGTAGCTAAACTCGGTGCGTTGCAGTAATGCAGGGTACTAAGCGAGTGGATAAAGTAACCTCGGTAAGAGGGGCGAGCAATTATGCAGACCGTAACATAAAGTGAATTCTGCCGTATCGTTAGAAAGGTCTCTGAAAAGAGAGCAAAGGGAAGCTGAACCCTGGGCGTATGGGTGAAAGCCATGGAATGTGTGAAGAAACTGGAAAGCAGCACGGAGGAATCCCTCGGTATATAGGAAACGGTATGTATGAAAAGTGTGGTTCGGAACTGGAGAGACCCTACCCATCACCGAAAGGTAAAAAGAAAGCGTATAAGCTTGGCGAAATCGTATTTCTGATGGGAGGGAGTCGGAGAGGAACATAGTACCGATAATGACTGTGCAAGAAAACGCAGTCTATGGGAAGGTTCCTTGCTTCATTCATGTTTGTAGAGAGGGTAAGAGTGAGAGAATGTCATGCAGACTAACAACTCCAAAGAAAAAGTTCGACAACTTCAAAACAAACTATATCTGACAGCCAAGAAATGTGATAGCCGAAGATTTCATGCACTTTACGATAAGGTATATCGTGATGATGTACTTTTTGAAGCATGGAAATGGGTAAAAGCTAACAAAGGTTCCAGTGGTGTAGATGGTATCAGAATCGAAGATATTGAAGAGATGGGAATTGAAAAATACCTGTCAGAAATCAAATCGGAACTGATGGATGGAAAGTATAAACCATCCCCAGTAAAGCGAGTTATGATACCAAAACCAGACGGAAGTGAAAGACCTCTTGGAATACCAACAGTCAAGGACAGAATTGTGCAGATGGCTACCAAGATAGCAATAGAGCCAGTATTCGAAGCTGACTTTAGAGATTGTTCCTATGGATTCCGACCGAAAAGAAGTGCCAGGCAAGCACTGGAAGTGGTAAGGAAAGCGTGTAACAACAAGGGCTATTATGTAGTAGACGCAGATATTGAGAAGTTCTTTGATAACGTAAACCAAGATAAACTGATGAAACTGGCAGAGCAGAGAATATCAGACCGTAGGATATTGAAGCTGATAAGACAATGGTTAGTATCAGGAGTATTATACGGAAATGTACTGACAATTTCCGAACTGGGAACAAGCCAAGGTTCAGTTATATCACCGCTATTGGCAAACATCTACTTAAATACACTGGACAGACTGTGGGAAAAGTATGGACTTACTCACGGTATTCTTGTAAGGTATGCAGATGATACAGTAATCATCTGCAAGAATAAGAAAAATGCAAATCACGCACTGAACTTATTGCAGTACATCATGGCAAAACTGGATTTAAAGCTACACCCAGTAAAAACAAAGATTGTCAGCATGTGGGACGGAAAAGAGGGATTTGACTTTCTTGGAATGCACCACAGAAGAATGACAACGGAAACAAGCAAAGGACAATTGTATAAAGAAACTTATCAGTACCCGAGCAGGAAAGCCATGAAGAAGATGAAAGCAGAAATCAAAAAGAATGTAAACGGTCGAAGTCTGTTAGTTGCAAAGGAAGAGGATTTAATAAAGAATCTAAATCCGAAAATCATAGGTTGGAAGAATTATTATTCCACCAAAACAAATGAGACATGGATGCAGGAATTAGACTGGTATATTATCTGCACCTTTACAAGATGGTATAACAAGAAACACCAAAGGCGTAAACATATGTCAAGAGTGGGATTTGTTAGAAATAGCATTTACGAAAAAGGATTAAAGAAAATGGCTAGAGCATGACGTAATGCTGTAGAAAGAAGAATGTCGGAAAGCCGTGTGAGGGAGAACCTCATGCACGGTTTGATGAGGGGCGGATGAAATTTTCATCCGCCTACTCTACACGAATGACTTGCGAGAGGACGCTTATACATGCCCAATTTACGCTATGAATTGCACCACAGAATCTGCATTTTACCTTATGAAACTCACGGTTATGGGAGGACTTATATTGTAAAGGGTAGTTAAGAAAAAAGCACAAGAAAGGACAAAAAATGAGAACAAAAAAGCAGAAAATGAAAAGATTACTGCCCTCTACGAAAGACTTTCTCGTGATGATGAAATGGTAGGGGACAGTAACAGTATCGTCAATCAAAAGAAGATGGAGGATAGAGAGCTTATGAAACAGGAAGAAATCAGAAAGTGTACAAAGGTTGTGGAACTGTTCCGCAGTATGATAGATGAATTGGGAGATATGTGTGTGGTATATGATGAAATGTTCGGCTTTATTGTACTGGAGTATTACATGGATGGATATTTTGAGAATAATTCCAACTACGACAATGCAGAGGACTTGTATCATCACTTGTTGGATAAATGGAAATTCTGCTGGATTGTGGATAAGGCAAAGGTTAACGGGACAGAAGAATTTGAAGATTATGAACCGTCATTGACAAAGGAACAGCGGGCAGAAAGGGATAAGGTTTTAGCACATTTTGAAGAAGCATTCCGGCAGATACAGACGGAATAAGAAAGTGTCACAACATCTGAGGGGGCAATCGGTTTGAATACTGATTGCCTTTTCTGACAGGAAATGGACGATTTAAGGCGTTCCTGATGAAGGGACGGTAAAATATGCCTTGAAAGCCTTTTGATACGCTTAAAGGGCATAAAAAACGAAAAAAGGCTACACAATTTGAACATTTTGCAGGAGGGTATCGCAGTGGCGAGGATGGGCAAAAAAGAAAAACGGTTGTGGGTGTTCTTTTTGAATGACAAGAACAGGATACAGTATAATGATCAGTGCAAGAAGTGTGTGTATGACTGTAAGCAGAGCTTCCGGTGCAGGATTGTGTGGTGTGGGAAATATTACTCTAAGCGGAGGAAATGGGTAGAAGTTTGATACGTTGGTTTTGGAAATCCTTGAGTGATATATCAGCATAGTAGAGTATAATCTTGTTTTGTTCGAGAAAACGAATTATAATAACATGCGGAGGGATAGATATGGATTATATGACATTAAAAGAAGCTAGTGAAAAATGGGGTGTAACACCTCGTTGGATAAATTATTATTGTTCTGCCGGACGTATTCCTGGCGCTGTAAAGATGGGAACGGTTTGGCTGATACCCAAATCAGCACAAAAACCTAAGGATGGTAGAAGAAAGGAAAATAAACATGAGTAAAATATTACTGCTTGAAGATGATTTAAGTTTGATTAATGGGCTTTCCTTTGCTTTTAGAAAGCAGGGATTTGAATTAGCTGTTGTCAGAACACTAAAAGAAGCAAATGAGTTATGGGGTGAGGGCAAGTATGATTTACTGGTTTTGGATGTATCTTTGCCCGATGGTACAGGTTATGAATTTTGCAAAAAAGTTAGGCAGGTTTCAAAAGTGCCGATTATCTTTTTGACTGCTTCTGACGAGGAAATGAATATTATTATGGGGCTGGATATTGGCGGTGATGATTACATCACAAAACCATTTAAGTTGGGAGTTTTGGTGTCAAGGATAAATGCTTTGCTTCGGAGAGCAAAGGGCTTTAATTCAACTGATACAGAACTGCAATCAAATGGAATTAAGGTGCTTATGCTGCAAGGACAAGTATTCAAAAATGAGAAGTTGATTGATTTGACTGCCGCAGAATATAAGCTGCTTTGTTTGTTCATGAAAAATCCCAATGTTGTACTTACAAAGGAACAGATACTGGATAAGCTGTGGGATTGTGAGGGTAACTATATTGACAGCAGTACGCTTACTGTATATATGCGCAGATTGAGAATGAAGATTGAAGATAATCCGAGTGAACCGCAAATGTTATTAACGGTACGACGTATGGGTTATAAGTGGAATGTTTTGGGTTGAGGTATTCTATGAAAATATTTGTAAATAAAGACATAAAACATTTTTTCCTTGCAATAATGGTCGTTCTTGTAAATTTCCTTGTTCTGACAGAAGTATTGATTTGGGTGCTGTATGAGAAATTTTCTTTTTGGTTATTGTTTCTTTCCTTATTGACAACGTTTGCAATTTTGATGGTCTGTTTTTTGTATTTTCGCAGACAAAACAAAATGTTGGAGGATGCAGTGTCACAGATTAATTCTTATCTTGGAGGAAATGCAAATGCCCGTATTGAATGTGATGATGAGGGCGAATTATATAGATTATTCCATTCGGTAAATTCACTAGCTGCGGTGTTAAATGCCCATGCAGCGAATGAAGCAAGGGAAAAGCAATTTTTGAAAAATACCATATCTGATATATCGCATCAATTGAAAACACCGTTGGCAGCACTGAATATATATAATGGTTTGTTGCAGGATGAAGCGGAGAAACTGCCAAACATAAAAGAATTTGCCACACTATCAGAACAGGAACTTGATCGTATTGAAACATTGGTTCAAAGTCTTTTAAAGATTACAAAGCTGGATGCTGGCTCCATTGTGATTGAGAAAAGTATGGAGAGCGTAGCTGATATGATGCAGGATGTTGAACAACATTTTGCATATAGGGCTAGACAGGAACAGAAGGAAATCCTTTTGTCTGAATCAGAGGATATTTCACTCCTTTGTGACCGTGACTGGCTGATCGAAGCCATAGATAATATTGTAAAAAATGCGCTCGACCATACAGCAAATGGAGATACAGTTCGCATTGAATGGAAAGCTTTATCCAATGCCGTTCAAATCGTTGTGAAAGATAACGGTTGCGGGATTCACCCAGAGGATTTACACCATATTTTCAAGCGGTTTTATCGTAGCCGTTTTTCAAAGGATAAGCAAGGAATTGGACTTGGTTTACCTTTGGCAAAAGCAATCGTTGAAGCACATAGCGGCTCCATTGAGGTTGACAGCGAATTAGGCAGAGGGACGACTTTCACAATGAATTTTCTGATTCCTACAAAATTGTAGGATGACTGTAGCCTTGCAGTAATATTCATGTGCTATTCTTTCAGACATAGGACAGGGGGAAAGTCAACCTGCCTAATATTAAAATCATTGAGAAAGAGGTGTTTGCACTATGAACTTATTAGAGGTCAATAATATTTGTAAGACCTATGGCAGCGGAGAGACTGCTGTGAAGGCATTGAAAAATGTCAGTTTTTCCGTTCCAAAAGGTGAGTATGTAGCGATTGTCGGAGAGTCTGGTTCTGGAAAAAGTACACTCCTAAACATGATTGGTGCTCTGGACACGCCAACATCGGGCAAGGTAATGATTGATGGAAAGGATATTTTCTCCATGAATGATCGAAACCTTACTGTGTTCCGGCGCAGAAATATTGGCTTTATCTTTCAGGCGTTCAATCTTGTTCCAGAGCTTACTGTAGAGCAGAATATTATTTTCCCGGTGCTTCTTGATTATCAGAAACCCGACAAGAAGTATCTGGAAGAACTGCTTACTGTTCTGAACTTGCAGGAGCGCAGAAATCACTTGCCGAGCCAGTTATCCGGTGGTCAACAGCAGAGAGTAGCGATTGGACGAGCACTTATTACCAGACCGTCACTCATACTCGCCGATGAGCCGACAGGAAATCTGGACACACGGAACAGTAGTGAGGTCATTGCATTGCTGAAAGAGGCATCGAAAAAATACGAACAGACTATCATTATGATTACTCACAATCGTAGCATCGCACAGACTGCAGATCGTGTATTGCAGGTATCGGATGGTGTATTGACTGATTTCGGGAGGTGTAGGGAATGAGAAGTTATTTAAGTCTTGTGCCCATCTCTGCAAAAGTGCATAAACGTCAGAGTCGAATGACACGAATTTGTATTATTCTTGCGGTGTTTCTCGTAACATCTATCTTCTCTATGGCTGAGATGTGGACGGATGCAGAAACAACAGCAATGCGTCATAATCATGGGGACTGGCATATTGCTTTACAAAATGTTTCGAAGGATGAAGCAGAACAGATTAGAAAGAACTCTAATGTTGCAGTTTCTTCTTGGTACGATGAGATAAATACCGATGCAGAACAGAATTATTACATAGATGGTAAAAATGCAGTTTTATATGGCATTGAGGAAAGCTACATTACAGATATTATGAAGTATCCGACAGAGGGAGTGTATCCGCAGAATGAAAATGAAGTTGCTCTTAGTGCTGATGCAAAAGAACTTTTTAGTGTTAAGATTGGAGATGAAATTACTTTAGATACTCCTGTGGGAGACGTTAAATATACTATTTCCGGATTTTACGAAGATGATACAGAGTTTAACGATATTATTGGTGGATGCTGTGTGTTTATGAATCGGAAGACTTTTGACGAAATTCGTAGGCTTAATGGTGTAGAGTCTGAGTCTCAATTCTATATTCGTTTCCAAAATGAAAACGGTCTGAAGAAAACGATTGCAGATATGATGCAACAATATAATCTGACTGCCGAAAATGTAAAGGAGAATACAGCTGTTTTAGGAATGTTGGGAGCCAGCAGTAACGAAAGTGTAAATGAACTTTATCCATTGGCAGCGGCTTGTTTTGTTATTATATTGATTGCAGGTGTATTTATGATTTCAAGCTGTATGAATAGCAATGTGGCACAACGGACAAAGTTTTTCGGTATGATGCGTTGTATTGGTGCAAGCAAGCAGCAGATAATCCGTTTGGTCAGGCTTGAAGCACTAAACTGGTGTAAAACGGCAATCCCGATAGGCTGTGCATTGGGGACAGTGACCTGTTGGATATTATGTGCAATCTTAAGGTTTTTTGTGAAAGGTGAATGGGTTGATATGCCACTTTTGGCAGTAAGTATAAACGGTATTCTTTGCGGTGCTTTAGTTGGTGTCATTACTGTATTTATTGCAGCCCATTCTCCGGCAAAGCAAGCGGCTATGGTTTCTCCAGCTGCGGCGGTATCCGGCAATGCAGATATGTCTAAAAATGTTAATCATGCAGCTAAAACAAGATTTTTAAAAGTTGAAACATCTCTGGGCATCCATCATGCAACTGGTACGAAGAAAAATCTATTCCTTATGACAGGATCCTTCGCACTTATGATTGTGCTGTTTTTGGCATTTTCTGCCTGCCTTGATTTTGTGCATAAGCTTCTCCCATCAGTGACCAGCAAATTCACGCCGGATATTACAATTGCAAGCCAAGATGACACGAATTCTTTGGATGGTAATCTTCCGGACAAAATTGCTGAAATAGAGGGCGTAGAATCGGCTTTTGGTATGATGACACGCACAGCATTTTCTGTAGAGGTTAATGGCAATGAGACAGAAATTGATTTGTTTTCCCATGATAAGACTCTGCTTGATACATTCAAGAAGTCAGTAATCAGCGGTGATATATCAAGAGTTTATGAAGATGGAAATTATGCGATGGCAGTGTATAATCAAGATTACCGTTTGAGTGTCGGGGATAAAATTAAGACTGGAAACCAGGAACTTGAGATTGTCTGCGTTACATCCGAGGGTGTAGGAAGTGTCAGCGGTGCACCGACCGTGGTCTGCTCGGAAAAAACCTTTATGCGTCTGACGGGAGAGTGCAGATTTGCTATGATAAGCGTAGTATTGAAAAAAGATGTATCGGAGGCGGCAGTAAGTAAAATTCGTGATTTGGTGGGCGATTGTTTATTTGTAGATAACCGGGAAGAAAATAGTGACATCAACGGTTCTTATTGGGTATTCCGAATTGCATCATATGGCTTTCTGGCAATCATTTCTCTGATTACGGTGCTGAATATTACAAACAGTATTTCCATGGGGGTATCTGCAAGGATAAAGCAATATGGAGCTATGCGTGCTGTTGGTATGGGAAGCGGACAGGTTGCGAAGATGATAACTGCTGAAGCAGTCACATATGCTATCTGTGGCACCGCTGCCGGAATTATACTTGGGCTGCTACTTCACTATCTGATTTATGCAAAGATTGTTATTACTCATTTTGGTGGTTCATGGAATATTCCTTTTGCTACCATTGCAATTGTACTTTTACTGGTTGTTTTCTCATGTATTGTGGCAATATATGCTCCAGCAAAACGTATTCGCAATATGGCAATTACGGCAACAATCAACGAATTATGATGCATAGTTGGTAGGAGAGATATAAAAATGTGAAAGTTTTATTATTAACTTTTGAGGAGAATGAAGAGGATATTCTTACCCGTATTTGGTCGTGTATAGGTAATAGAACAGAGATTTTGGAATATGAAGATAGAGGTATACTTCAATTTGAAGGACTTTGTATTGATAAGTATAAGCGGAACGTGGTTCGTGAGGAAAATGAGATTGAACTGACATATACTGAGTTTGAAATTCTATTGTTGTTAGCTCAAAATGCCGGAGTAGTATTTAGCAAAGAGCAGATATATGATACTGTATGGAAAGAACCATATTTCGGCGATTATAACATTGTCATGAGCCATATCCGCAACATAAGGGAAAAGATAGAGGACAATCCTAGCAAGCCAATTTACATTCAAACGGTCTGGGGAGTTGGCTATCGTTTTAACAAAAATTTAGTAAAGTAATACAAGTATGGAGCAATTAAGAAATAAAAATCTTAGTTGCTCTTTTTATTTACAGCGACAGGAGCAGAAAGGAGACAGGAGTACATTGCAGAAATGGAAACGAATACGGACAGTCATTTAGGCGGTGTTATCCAATAAAACGGAAGCACCGCTTTTCTGTTTTACCGACAAAAAATATAAAAAGGCAGAGGTAATGAAAGATGAATTTAGAAAATAAAATCGAAGCACAGCGGAAACGCATGGAACAGGAAAAGAACAAGCTCGATATGCTGATGAAAAAGGCAAAGATTGAGCAGAGGAAAGCAGATAACCACAGAAAGATTGTGGTGGGTGCAAACTTTGAAACATTCCTTAATGAGCCGAGGAGATACAGCGAAGAGCAGACCAGACGGATTATGCAGGTGGCATTTGCCACAAGAGAGGTCAAGAACTGCATGGAGAAGATTGAGCGGGAAATTGCAAGGGCGGAGGAAAAAATGCCGGATACGGCGATAAATGAGGAAGCAGACGAGGGCGAAAGCGAAGAAGAATAGGGAATGTGCAGCGTTGTAGCCAATTCCCTCAACTTTGTTGAGGGCGCACAGATACACCACCCTTTGGGACGGTGCTGTGCGTTCTCCGAAGGGTGCAGGATGTCCGGGGGACATCCGTTTGCACGGACCGAAGACCTTGCAGAGGGCAGTCGGCGGTTGAGCAGTCAGCCTATATCAGCAGGACATCCCTTTACAGTGATTATTATGGCATGACATATAACAGAACTGCCAAAGAGGAGTGCCTATTGGGTAGTGACAAATTGAAGGCGTTTGATACATTGCAATCCATCAATTTTAAAGGGATATATCTCAAAAAGTTGAAAAAATAGAATATATGTTTGACATGAAAGTGATTGAATGTTAGGATATTTATATAAAACGTGCTACCAATAGAAGGTTAGTCCTAATAATATGTTAGATTACAAAAAGTAACCGCCAAGTTTTCTCAGGACAGGGCGGTTATTTTTGTGTCTTGTTATTGCTCTTAGAACCTATGGTATAACCAAGAGCAAAGCAAGTAATACACAAGCTGATGATGGCTATAAAAAGATTCGTCGTAAGCATACGCAAGCCCTCCATTAGCAAGATTTCTGCAAGCAGATTTCTATGTAATCAGAGGTCACAGTCCTCTGGAGTGAGAACTAACCGCCTACCTTGTATGGTAGCACTAGATATATTATAACAAACATATGTTCTGCAAACAACTATAAACTGATTGAATTTGTCAATATTATAGATAGCATTCTTATGTGTTTTTCTTTCATTTACGTTACGAATGATTTGCGAGAGGACGCTTATATTTGCCCAGTCAACGTTATGGATTGAACCACAGAATCTGCAATTTACGTTATGGAACTCTGGTTAGCTTTGAATTTTGCAAGTTCTTTTTGAAGTCGAAGCAATTCGGCATCCTTTTCAGCCAGCATTTTTTTATTTTCAGTAATAATCTTTTGATTCTCAGCAATTGTATTATCCCGTTCATTTACTACTGTAAAGATGCCCTGTTTTTTTATTTCGAAGTTCATAAGTGGCAAAAAATTCGGGCTGATCTTCAAACAATGTAAAGTTTAAGAATCCAATACTGTGAACCGGAAGCACTTCTTTGTATTCTTCCCCGGAATTGAGCTGGTCAAAGCTTCTTGCTGCGTAGCTGAAGTGATATGTTGTGAAGTGTAGATGTCAGATTTCCAAAACAGTGTTGTTTAGCGGAAACCTCCATCTGCTAGTCAAATGCAAGCATTTGACTCTCGCGACATTCGCCAAATTGACACGCCAGCGTGTCAGCTTGGCTCATTGTTCGCGGATATAACACAACATAGGCGGCTGGCTCATTTGTGGTGAATGATAGATTGCAGATGTTGTATTAAGAAGGTGATACTCTTTTAATCGAAACTGTAAACATTTAGCACAAAGGAAGGAGCTGTGTATGGAGTTAACATATCATTGGGAAGGCGATGTATTGATTCCAGATTTGGAATTGGAAGATGGAAGAAATTATCAGATTGGCAAATGTGGCAGAATGCGACAGAGGTATTTGTTTGAAAATCATCATGCCATGTATACACATCTGGTTCTTACGGAAAAATTGTGGAAACATCTGGAAGAAGTAGATATGGAATGCAATGACATGGTGGATATGCTAACGGTAAGAATGGCTGAGCGTGTGGTTGGAATGAATACGGAAAACACAGAAATCAATGAAGGAACAATCAATTTTGATATCGTGTTTTATGTACGAATGAAAGATGGATTATCGCAGATTATAGTAAATGTGGAAGCACAAAAAGATATGCCAACCGAATATCATATATTGAACAGAGCTATCTTCTATGCATGCCGTCTTGTTTCATCACAAAAGGAAAGAGATTTTGTTAATAAAAAGTACGATGACATTAAGCAGGTTTATACGATTTGGATTTGTATGAATATGCCTGAGGATAGCACAGATTATTATTACCTTGCCAATAAAAAGGTACTTGGTAATTGTAGGTGGGAAGGAAAGCAGGATCTGCTTAATATTGTTTTGCTTGGTTTGGCGAGAGAGTTACCCGGACAGGACAAAAAGCATGAATTACACCGGCTGCTGGGAGCTTTGTTATCAAAGAAACTTTCACAAAATGAAAAGCTAAACATAATTGAAAAAGAGTACGATATTCCATTAGAGGAAGATTTGAGAAAGGATGTGAGCGTTATGTGTAATCTGAGTCAGGGAATTGTAGATGATACAAAAGCAGAAATCATACTGAATATGTTCAAAAAAGGCTATACATTAGAGCAGATTGCAGATGTAACAGAAAAGAGCATATCTGAAATTGAGAAAATTGTAAAGAAAGAGCCTGCAATGGCGTAAGCATCATTAACGAAATAATGAGAAACAAGAGACGGCAAAACATCAACAATTGTTGGCAATTTGCCGTCTCAAATTTTTATTAAAAAAAATGTGTATCGCAGGATTTGTTTGACTGCTTGAGAGTTAACCATGTTTCTTTTAAGATAGGTGATACAAAAGAATTTATCCTTGAAGATATAAATATAAACTTTGAAAAAAATAAAAAATACGCAATTGTGGGGAGCAGCGGCAGTGGAAAAACAACTTTACTAAGATTGATTTTAGGATTATATAAAGATATTCAAGGAAATATTTTAGCGAATACAGAGAATCTGAAAAATATATCGTTAACAGAATGGCGCGAGCATTATATAAGCAGTCAAAAATAATATTAGCAGATGAGCCAACTTCGGGATTGGATGCAACAAATGCAAAGCTGATAGAAGATATTCTTGTTAACAGCAAGCAAATGGTAATTAATATCACACATAACTTAGATAAAGAAGTTTTGCAAAGATATGATGAGATTATCTGTATGCAAAATGGAAAGATTTCTGGTATTGGTGATTATGAAACATTATATTCACAGAACATGTATTTTCGAGGATTATGCGAAGATTTTAAGAGCGAGATATAGATTAAAGACAATTTGATCTTACTTGTTGAACAATGTCTGCTTTCTAAGAACCGGCCGCTCCCAAAATCCTGAAAACAAATCAGTTCTATTTTTTATTAAGCCAAGACTGTGTGGCATGCAATATCCAGATTGTGAAAATCCGTCAATCCAGAATACGAGCGGCAGAACTCAAAGATGAAACTCCGAGAGTTCCATAACGTAAATTGCAGATTTTGTGGTGCGATTCATGATGTTGATTGGGCAAATATAAGCGTCCTCTCACAAGTCATTCACAGCGTAAATGAAAGAAAAACGGTACAGACAAATATGATTTCCTTTGTGAGCCATGGAGATAAGACTCTTCAGAGGCTTATCGGAATGCCCGGCGAACAGGAACATCATATTTCGTCTGTACCGTTTTTCTTTTCATAAACCTATAAAATCACGACTTGCGAGAGGGCGCTTATATCTGCCCTTCACAACCCATAAAAGCACCACAAAATCTGCGACACTACGTAAGTTAAACTCCGGTTGACATCAAATCCGCTTTTTTAGGAAGGCGATAAATTTCTCAAAGTTCATCGGCGTTCCCTGTATTTTCTGTACTTCCAACCGGTTTTTCTCATTGAATCCGACCAGAATGTTATGATTTGCCTCCGCAAGGTAATCCATGATACCATCAATGTCAGATTTTATATTCTTCGGGCACTGGATATACAAATGCCTGTTGGCGCTGATATGCAGTGTATAGGAAATACTGAAATGATACCAGAAAAACTTATGGAGAGTGGAGTACTTATAAATCCATATAATCTGGTCGATCGGGATGATCGCATTTCCATAAATAGAGGTTTCAATAAAATAATGTTCTGTGATAAACATATCCTCGGTTGCTAACTGAGGAAGTGTTGCAAGTTCTTCTTCCGCCTGCTCTAGCAGCTTCTTCGGATTGCCAAACAGGGCGAGATCCTGACAGCACGGCGAGAGTACCGGAAAGAAAATAAACAGAATATAAAGCACAAGACAAAGAATCGCATAAATACCTGTGCCAAATATGACTGTAAAAAGAATCGTATTTATGGTACGATTGTAATCCGGTTCACTGATATAATATCCGGATACCTTACTCTGAATACCGCTTTCTGTCCAGCTTAAATCTTCTGCCATATTTTTTAAAAGTGCATGGAAAGATTCAGAGGACTTTTTGATTTTTCCGGTCAATTTTACTTCATCAATGGAAGGAAGCCCTTCTTCACAGGTAGAAGGAGAAAGCAGTACGATGATACATTCATCATTCCGGATTGTGTAATAATAATAACCGGAAGTCCCGGCAAAGTTGCTTCTGGTGTATCCGGTGAATTTTAAATCTGTCAGTGTGGTATGCATGTTGGCAGCGTCATTCCGGTAGGCAGATTCCAGCGTAACATCATCCGTCAGCTGCACCGGAAATAAAAGATCCGTCAGTGAAAATACATGCCATAGTACGATCACGATGATCAGATATACAATTGGTGAAAAAAGTCGCCGTTTATATAATGCTTTTATATTTTTTGTGATATAATGGTCGTAATTCTCGGGCATAAAAAACCTCGCTTTATACTATCGGGATATCAAAAGGAAAAAACCTTAAGAATATTGGATCTTGCTTCTCTAGTAGTATAAAGGTTCGTGAAAAAATAATCAAGGAGAGAAAACATTGGAAGCATACAGCAGTTTTGCACAGGTATATGATCTTTTTATGGATAATGTACCTTATGAGGAGTGGAGCAGATATCTTATCAGTCTGTTAAAGGAGTATCAGGTGACAGATGGCACCGTGGTGGAACTCGGCTGTGGTACCGGAAAAATGACAAGGCTTTTGGCAGATGCAGGCTATGATATGGTGGGAGTGGACAATTCTGCCGAAATGTTAGAGATTGCAGGAGAACGTCAGGAGGAAGAAGAGCGGAATGATATTTTATATCTTCTTCAGGATATGCGGGAGCTGGAATTGTTTGGAAATATCCGGGCAATTGTAAGTGTCTGCGATTCGATGAACTATATCATGGAACCGGAAGATCTGAAAAAAGTATTTGGGCTGGTCAAAGAATATCTTGCAGAGGACGGCGTGTTTATTTTTGATCTGAACACCGTGCATAAATACCGGGATCTGATGGGAGAATGCACCATCAGTGAAAACCGGGAAGAGAGCAGTTTCATCTGGGAAAACTATTTTTATGAGGATGAGATGGTCAATGAGTATGACCTGACGCTTTTTATCCGGGAGGAAAGTGACCTCTATCGGAAATACGAGGAACTTCATTATCAGAAAGCCTATGAACTAGAGCAGGTGAAAGAGCTGCTTTTGCAGGCAGGCATGGAGTTTGTGGCAGCGTATGACGCGTTTACCCATGATCCGGTGACGGCAGAGAGTGAGCGCATGTATATCATTGCAAGACCGAAGGTGATTTAAGGAATATGATATAACAGAACAGGCACTTGCCTAATATAAAATAACAGGAAAAGAGGAAAAACATGAACGATTATATTGTAAGAGCAACTGCGGCAGATCATTCCATCCGCGCATTTGCAATCACATCCAAAAACATTGTGGAAGAGGCAAGAAAAGACCATAACACAAGTCCGGTGATCACAGCAGCTCTGGGTAGATTATTATCTGGTGCGGCCATGATGGGAACCATGATGAAGGGTGAGAAGGATCTTCTCACAGTACAGATCCAGTGTCAGGGACCGGCGCAGGGACTGACCGTGACAGCGGATTCCGCAGGACATGTCAAGGGATTTCCGAGAGTGGCAGATGTGGAACTGCCACCGAATGCATTGGGCAAATTAGACGTAGGCGGGGCACTTGGGCTTGGTGTCATGAGTGTGATCAAGGATATGGGCTTAAAAGAGCCTTATGTGGGACAGATCGCACTTCAGACCGGAGAGATCGCAGAGGATTTAACCTATTATTTTGCAACTTCGGAACAGGTTCCTTCCGCAGTAGGACTGGGCGTTTTAGTAGATGTGGACGGTTCTGTAAAGCAGGCAGGTGGATTTATCATTCAGCTGATGCCATTTACCCCGGATGAAGTTGTGGATGCATTGGAGAAAAAAATCAGTGAGATTGCGTCTGTGACTGAGATGTTGGAAGAGGGGAACACACCGGAGCAGATTTTAGAGATCATTCTGGGCGATTTTGGACTTGAGATCACGGATACACTTCCGGCAGCATTCCAGTGTGACTGCTCCAAAGAGCGCGTTTCCCGTGCAATCTCAACCTTGAGCAAAAAAGATTTAGACGATATTATCAACGATGGTGAAGCGATTGAAGTAAAATGCCAGTTCTGTAACAAGGCATATCATTTTGAAGTGGACGAACTGAAGGAGATGAGAAAGTAGTGAAACAGGGATTTGTCAAGGTGGCAGCCGTCACCCCGAAAATTGTAGTTGCGGATACGAAAGAGAACACCGCATTAATCTGCGCAGAGATTAAAAAGGCAGAGAAGGAAGGGGCAAAGATCATTGTACTCCCGGAACTTTGTATTACGGGTTATACATGCAGTGATCTGTTTTTACAGGAAAAAATGCTGCGTGAAGCAAGACAGTCGCTCCTTGAGATCGCTGCGTTTACCTTTGCATTGGATTGCATCGTGTTTGTGGGACTTCCACTCGAATACAACGGAAAGCTTTATAATGTGGCTGCCGCTGTGAGCAATGGAAAAGTGCTTGGTTTTGTGCCGAAAACATATCTGCCAAATTACAATGAATTTTATGAGGCAAGACATTTTACAAGAGGAATGGAAGAAACGGTGCAGGTAAGCCTCGGAGAAGAAGTGGTTCCAATGGGCAAAAAGTTATTATTTACCTGCCAGACCATGCCGGAACTGAAAATCGGCGTGGAACTCTGCGAGGATCTCTGGACGCCGGAACCACCGAGTATCCGTCATGCGTTAAACGGTGCGAATGTCATTGTCAATCTGTCAGCATCGGATGAGACGACCGGAAAAGACATTTATCGCGAGGAGCTGGTTGGCGGACAGTCTGCAAGGCTTCTGTGCGGCTATATTTATGCGAGTGCCGGAGATGGGGAATCCACGCAGGATGTCGTCTATTCCGCGCATAATATCATTGCGGAAAATGGAAGGATTTTAAAGAAAGCGAAACGTTTTGCGAATGAAACAGTTTATTCGGAGATCGATGTTTTGCGTCTGAACGCAGAGCGCCGCAGAATGACTACATTTGAAACCAGAATGGACGGTTACACGGAAATTCCATTTGCATTGAAAATAGAAGAGACGGAACTGACCAGATACATTGATCCAATGCCGTTTGTTCCGGGCAGTAAGACAGACAGAGAGCGCCGTTGTGATGAGATTTTATCCATTCAGGCGATGGGACTGAAAAAACGTCTGGAGCACACACACTGCAAATCTGCCGTGATCGGTATCTCCGGTGGATTGGATTCTACACTGGCATTGCTTGTGACGGTGCGTGCATTTGATCTGCTCGGCATGGATCATAAAAATATTAAGGCTGTGACAATGCCGGGATTCGGAACAACGGATCGTACTTACGATAATGCGGTGAGCCTCATCAAATGTCTCAATGCGGATTTTATGGAAGTCAGTATCAAGGATGCGGTCAATATCCATTTCCGGGATATCGGACAGGATCCGAAAGTGCACGATGTGACTTACGAGAATGGACAGGCACGTGAGAGAACCCAGATTCTTATGGACATTGCAAATAAGACCGGTGGTATGGTCATCGGCACAGGCGATCTGTCGGAGCTGGCACTCGGCTGGGCGACTTACAACGGAGATCATATGTCCATGTATGCGGTGAATGCGTCTGTGCCAAAGACACTGGTCCGCCATCTTGTCCGGTATTACGCGGATACCTGTGGCGATGAAGCGTTAGAAGCGGTTCTTCTCGATGTTTTGGATACACCGGTTTCACCGGAACTTTTACCGCCGGAGGATGGGAAGATTTCCCAGAAGACCGAAGATTTGGTCGGACCTTACGAATTACATGATTTTTATCTGTATCATATGCTTCGTCTTGGCTATGCGCCGGCAAAGATTTACCGTCTGGCGAAAATTGCATTTGCGGGAACTTATGAGGATGAAACCATTTTGAAATGGTTAAAAACTTTTTACCGCAGATTTTTTGCACAGCAGTTCAAACGTTCCTGCCTGCCGGATGGACCAAAAGTCGGAAGCGTTGCTGTCTCTCCGCGCGGAGATCTGCGTATGCCTTCGGATGCGTCTGCACGGATCTGGATGGAAGAACTGGAGGCATTAAACACCGAGAGGAGATAGCAGCATGCAATATCGGAAAGATAAATATGGAAACGATATTTCTGCGCTGGGCTACGGCTGTATGCGTTTTACGAAAAAGGGGAACAGCGCAGACCTTGACAAAGCAGAAAAAGAAGTGATGGCGGCAATTGAGGCGGGGGTCAATTATTTTGACACTGCCTACGTGTATGCTGGAAATGAAGTGGCAGTGGGAGAAATTTTACACCGGAATCATTGCAGGGAGAAAATCAACCTTGCCACAAAGCTTCCGCATTATCTGATCAAGTCGATCGATGGCGTGGAAAAAATGTTTCAGGAGGAACTGCGCCGCCTGCAGACCGATTACATTGATTATTACCTCATGCATATGCTGACGGACATTCCAACCTGGGAGAAATTGAAAAAACTGGGGATGGAAGAGTGGATCAGGGAGAAGAAAGCGTCCGGGCAGATTCGGCAGATCGGATTTTCCTATCACGGTAATTCCGCGATGTTCTGTCAGTTAGTAGATGCTTACGACTGGGATTTCTGTCAGATCCAGTACAATTATATGGATGAACATTCTCAGGCTGGTGTGGAAGGACTGCGCTATGCGAATAAGAAGGGACTTCCGGTCATCATTATGGAACCGTTACGAGGCGGTCGTCTGGTGAATCTGCTCCCAGAGCCGGCAAAAGAATTATTCCGTAAGGACGAACAACATCGTACCCCGGCAGAACTGGCACTGAAATGGCTGTATAACCAGCCGGAAGTTACCTGTGTGCTCTCCGGCATGAATTCCATGGAGATGGTAGAACAGAATGTAAAAACAGCGAGCGAGTCACTGGTGGGATGTCTTACAGAATCGGATCAGGAGCTGATCGAAAAAGTAAAAGCTGAGATTAAGAAAAATGTGAAGGTCGGCTGCACCGGATGTGGATATTGTATGCCATGTCCGCGTGGAGTGGATATTCCGGGAACTTTCCGCTGCTATAATGCGATGTATTCCGAAGGAAAAAAATCGGGAAGAAGAGATTACCTGCAGTGTACTGCATTTCGAAAAGATACGAGCAGTGCATCCCAGTGTATTTCCTGTGGAAAGTGTGAGACGCATTGCCCGCAGCACATTGAGATCCGCAAGGAGCTGAAAAATGCCGCAGCAGAACTTGAGGATGTGAAGTATAAAGTTATGAAAACAGGAATCCAGCTACTGAAATTGTGGTAAAAACATAGTTAGATCTGTCCTGGCTTGCGCACCGGTTTTGCAACGGTGACAGCAGCCCAGTTGGTTGTGTATACAACGGAGTACATAAATACGGCAAGTACCATACCGGTGACAACGTCGAAAACGGAGTGCTGTTTCAAAAACATTGTGGATAAGATAATGAGTACCATCAAAACAGCGGAACCATAGCGTACAGCTTTGTTCTTTTTGAAATTGTCACTGTGCCATACGGCAATATTCACGGCGATGGAGTTAAAGACATGTACGCTTGGAAACAGGTTTGTCGGTGTATCCGTTGCATACAGCCATTTTACCATCTGGATAAAAATATTATTATGTTCAAAATAAGCTGGTCTCAGATAGTGACCATTCGGATAGATCGTTGAGATCACAAGGAAAACGGTCATTCCGGTAAAAAGCATTGCACAGAGTTTAAAATATTCATCTTTATTTTTGAGATAAAAATATCCGACTGCCCATGCGACATATCCAAACCATAAAAGATAAGGAACAATAAAGTATTCACAGAATGGGATCATGTCATCCAATGCGGTATGGATCACATGAAAATGTGTGGTCACAGTTCGTTCCAGATGATGAAACCATGGAAAATAGATACAAAAATAAAGAAGCAAAAAACCATGTCTGTTTTTCTCGATAAAAGCATTGAGTCTGCTTTTCATATCTGTCTTCAAAATATCACCTTCCTAACACATTTTTATAAAAAATAAATTCTTTTTCCTTACATTGTGCGATTATAGCATAGTGATTTTTAGGAAACAATTCCCTTTCTCTTTTTTTAAGAAAGATTATTGAATATTTAAAGATTTCTTAAGGTAAATGTCTGGTTTTTGTGCAACCTTACAAACAATTTCAGAAGAAAAATTTTACCATCATTGTTACGAATTGAAACAAATTCATTACGCAAATATTACGATTGCCGCAAATTGTTGACAAAGCCCTTTTTCTACCTATAATAGAGTATGGTTTTGCTGAAAATAGGCGCATATTGATACGTCTTTTTGAATAAGCTACAAAAGAGTGAGAGGAAAAATTATGAAAAAAGAAAAAAAGGATCTGACACAGGCAAATACGGCAGTAAAATCCAGAGACAAAAAGAAGATTTTTATGACGATTGGAATTGTCGTGGCATGTCTGGCTGTTGTTTATGTTGGATTTGGAATCTTTTTCCAGAGCCATTTCTGCTTTGGTACGACCATCGATGGAATAAAAGCCGGTGGTAAGTCGGTAGAAAAGATGGAGCAGCTCATCACAGAGGAGATTGACAGCTATGTGCTGAATCTCGTGGAACGTGAGGAGGGACAGGAAAGCATTGCAGGAGATGCTATTCAAATTGCACCGGTGTTCAATGGCGAAGTGGAAGAATTATTGAATGGACAGAATGGTTTCGCATGGGTGGTTACACTGTTTAAACATGAGAATCTGGAACTGGCTAAGGTTGTGACATTTGATGAGAATGCATTGGACAGCGAGCTTCAGGTGTTAAACTGTATGCAGGCTGGTGCACAGCGTGAACCCGTGGATGCAACGGTTTCAGCGTACACAGCAGATGGATATTCTTTAGTTCCGGCAGATTATGGTACGACCATTGATAAAAGTGCATTCAAAAAAGCGGTGGAGGATTCCATTTTAGTTCTCGCAGATGAACTTGATCTGGATGAGGCAGACTGTTATGTGAAGCCGAAGGTTGAAGACGATAATGAAAAACTGTTGGCAGTCATTGATGAGATGAACAGCTATGTGGGAACTACGATCACTTATGATTTTGACGTTGCAAAAGAAGTGCTGGATGGGGAGCGTATTTCCGAGTGGCTTTCCGTGGACGATGATTTAAATCTTGTGGTGGACGAGGAAGGTGTTCTTTCCTTTGTAAAGGAGCTTGCAAGTAAATATAATACCTGTTATAAACCGAAAGAGTTGAAAACATCTTATGGTTCCACTGTGACGATCTCCAATGGACCTTATGGATGGAAAATCAACAATTCCGAGGAAGTGGCACAGATTTTAGATGATCTGAAAGCCGGAAAAAAAGTGGAACGTGAACCGGTTTATTCCCAGACTGCGAACAGCCATGGCGAAAATGATTACGGTAATTCCTATGTGGAGATTAACCTTACTGCACAGCATTTGTTCCTTTATAAAGATGGTGTGCTTGTGACAGAGTCTGATTTTGTATCCGGAAACGTGGCAAAAGGGCACGCAACACCAGGCGGAGCATTTATGCTTACCTATAAAACATTGAATGCTGTTTTACGTGGACCGGATTATGAAACTCCTGTTACATATTGGATGCCATTTAACGGCGACATCGGAATGCATGACCTGACTTCCAGAAAAGCTTTTGGAGGAGATATTTATAAGACCAGAGGTTCTCATGGATGTATCAACCTTCCATATTCGGCAGCCAAGAAAATCTATGAGACAATCGACAAGGGATACTGCGTCCTTGTTTATAACCTTCCGGGAACGGAAAGCGACAGTGTGAAACAGAAAGAGGCAGCTGCGGTTGTAAATACGATCAACAGTATCGGAACTGTTACATTAGAAAGCGAACCTGTTATCGTGGCTGCAAGAACAGCATACGATGCGTTATCGGATACAGCAAAAAGTTATGTTACCAATTATCAGACACTTGTGGATGATGAGGCAGCGCTGGCAGCCTTAAAGAGTGGCGCTGCAGCGGCTGCACAGCAGCCTGCGGCAGACCAAACAGCCCCTGCAGATGGCTCAACAGTTGCTCCTGCAGATCCTGCAGCGCAGACGCCGGATGGAACTGTGGCACAGTAAGCGGAGTTTGGAGCATTTTGGCATATGCCGATTGTGATGTTATAGGATATCTATAAATTTTAAAATGAAATTTTCACAAAAAAGAGAAGCAAAAATCAGAGGAAAAATGATTTTTGCTTCTCTTTTTTGTAACAGAACAAATGTTCTTGATATTGTGGTACATTTATATTATAATAAGAAAATACAGATAGTGTCAAATGACCTATGAAAAAACGAGCCAAAGAAAAAAGGCTCAAATGAACCTTGAAAACTGTAGATATTTTATGTTGTGGTAGCTTACCGCCACCCTTGACGGTACGAAAAAGAACTGCTGTAGGTGAATCATCGACGGCGAAGAACTCAAGAACAGTTTGAATTTTCCGTCGTTTACAGCAGTGTAGCAGTTCTTTTTCGTGCCATCAAGGGCAGGCCGCTTTGCGGTGGCTGGGATAATTACCTCTGGCTCTGAATCTAAGAACAGTTAGCGGCTTCGCCGTGTTGCAGGTTCAGAATCGTCTGTTGACCAAGGAAGATGAGAAGCTGCCATTTGCCCAGCATCGTGTCAGCCTGAGACAGCATTTCGACTTCATTTAAGACTTTATAGTTGTTGTGTTTGTGTGGTCTTAGGAAGTTGTAATAAGCAACCCAGAGGGCGAGATCATAGTTGGCTCCATCGATGTTATCAAAGCCGTTGGTTTTACGATAGGAAGCTTTGTATGTACGGTTTAAGCGCTCAATCATCTGTTTGTAAGGCCTGAATTCTTTAGAAACCTCATTGTCATTGGTGAGGCCGATTACCTGTGTGATTTCAAACTTAAACTTATCACCGAATTCATGGAAGAACTGCTGGGCGGCAAGGGGATATGCACTGTAGCCATCTGCAATGAACTTAAAGTTCTTAGGCAGTTCTTTTAGATGTTGGAATGCCATCCGCATTGCCAGAATGCATGGACCAACACCACGATTATCAGATACTTGATAGCCGATAACAGAGCGTTTGGCAGCATCCATGATAAACCAGATATAGGTTTTGATACCACGGATTTTGATGTATGTCTCATCAGCAGTAAATACATTGCCAGTTTTGTAATCGTAGTTGTCTACGAAAGGTTTTATGCAGACAGAGGCGGTTTTGCAATAGTTGGCAACTTGCTGGTGTGAGATGCTGATGCCGTGTATGTCCTTCAACGCCTGAGCGGTTTTACGAAGCGATAACCCAAGATTCACTTTGTAGGTAAGACAAAGTGACATGACATGCTGGTCATGTTTACTGAATTTTAGGGAAGAAGCATTCTTGGGAAGAGTGTTTAAATCCATGCGAAAGAAATCTATCTGGAATTCCCGGTAGATGTAATGGAGTTTATATTTGTTCTTGCCATAGTCCTCCTTAAGGTCTTTTTTATCAACCTTGTTTAGATTGTGGAGGTAGTAAGGACATTTTGGATTTACGCATTTGTGGACAACAAAGTGTTTGCGGTCTTTCTTATGAGCCAGCGAGTGATTGCAGTGTGGGCATTTGAGGGAGTAGGACTTTGAAAAACGGTTTTCTTCCGGAGAGAATGCGGTGGAGCATACTTTGCACAGAATCTGTCCTTTTGAACCATTATTCTTGTAGAGATAAGGCTTTGGAGCATTGCAACGTGGACAGCTACAGTTGCCATCAATATCACATTCAGAACGGCGGCTGACAGGTTTGATTTTCTTGCCATACTTCCATTCGAGGTAAGGAATGTAGTCTTTGTAATCCCATTTTTCGTAATAGATTATTTTTGGGAGCTTATCAATCTTGAATTTTTGATATTTGGGAGAATGGGAATCATCGAAGACCCACTGCTTAAGGGGAATATATCTGCAGATAAAATTAAAAAGCCAGCAGATTTGTTTATGTTGGTATTGAATAAATAGAAGTAAATAAAGTATAATGTCCATGAGCATTGTCTCCTTGTTGATAATGGTGTTTGTGGTGAACTCATTATACTTCTTTTGGGAGGGCAATGCTCTTTTTATTTGCAAACCTCCAATAAATCAAGGTTTTAAAAGAATTTTAGAACAATAAAATGGGTAGTTTTTGACACTACCAAAATACATTTGGAGGTCACAAAATGAAGAACACAAGTTATAAAAATAAACAATTCGTACTTTTAGGAATGACTTTTTTAAGCGTGGCTGGCATTGCCGGATGTTCCAAGGTGGAACTCGCGCAGAGCACAGTGACACTGGAGCTTGGCGATGAGCTGTCGGAAAATGTTGCAGATTATCTGCAGGATCCGGATGAGAAAATCTTAAAGGGTGCAAGCCTTGATCTGTCAGCAGTAGATGAAACAAAAGTTGGTTCGTACAATGCTGCCATTGCATATGATGGGAAAAATTATCCATTTACGGTAGAAGTGAAGGATACGACTTCACCGCAATGCAAAGCAAAAGATTATATCTACATGCAGCCGGGAACTCTGATCGTGGATGATCTGGTAACGGAGATCAAAGATGCATCGGAAACTTCCAGCGGAATTGTATCTTGTGAGCAGAAGGAGGATCTTGTAGTCTGTGATTATGATGATATGCTGCAGGAAAAAGCGGTGGTAGATACTACTGATTCGTATGATGGAGCAGACTATCAAGAAAGTGTTCAGTTGGATGATGAAGGCTGCTATGAAGTGACAGCACAGGTAAAAGATAGTGAAGGCAATTTTACAGATATAACATTAAATGTTTACGTGGATGGCACAGCTCCAGAGCTGGCACAGAATGTGATCGATCTGGATGTGGATGCATCCGGGATCAGTATTGACGACATCAACACGGATGATGCGGAAAAGATTGCAGACATGCTGCATGAGCTTCCGGATTTTTCAAATGCGGAGTGGGCGGCAGCCAGTGATGCATTTTGTGGAGACAATGCGATCAGCTACGAATTTGAGCAGAAATCTTTTAATCTGCAGAAAGAAAACCCGGTTGAAGTATTAAATGTACACTGCACAGTGCAGGATCAGGCTGGAAACGAAAACGAGGCAGATTACGAAGTGATGGTTACATATACTGGTCTGGATGCAGAGGCTTTGTTGGAAAAGACAGGGCTGATTATGCAGATAGCGGATACTTCTTATGAAAAGAAGAAAGAAAATACGAAAGCATCGGAACAAACACCTGAAGTTGCAGAAAATAAGGATACTGGAAACTCTACAAATAACTCTACCCCGTTTCCAAATGGAATGACAGCAGATGAATTTGACAAATGGTTAGATTATTTAGAATTAAATAATATGGCTGCATACAATGCATATATGTGTGGAGAATGGGATGGTACAGGTGAGTATCAGGGAAATACATCAAATGCAAATGCATGTTACAATAGTGATTATGCCCAGCAGGTATTTGCAATGGTAAATCAGGAAAGAGCAGATAATGGTGTGGCTGCTTTAACATGGGACAGCAGTATGGCGTCATACTCTGATAGAAGGGCAATGGAAATCACGACGGATTTTAGCCATAATTCTGCAGGTGGAAAAATGAACGTAGGAGAGAATATTGCAAAAGGTGCAATATCTCCGGAAATGGTAATGGATGGATGGATGCGAAGTGATGGACATCGTGCCAATATTTTAAATGCAAGTTACACAAAAATCTCTGTTTCTTGCTATTATGATGGCTCAACTTATTACTGGGTACAGAATTTTGCTTATTAAAAGCATTCCTTTAAAAATTTAATAAATTGCACTGATTTTATTGGTTTGGTATAATGAATGAGGTGCTACGAGAAAACGGTAGGCGGTTAGCCCTCAACAGAGGAACTGAACCCTCTGATTACATAGAGATCTTCGAAAGAGGAAATTTGTTGACGGAGGGATGCAAGATGGTTACATATTCAGACTTGTTTGAATTTGTTATAATGCTGATTGCGTTTGCTACTTTTATTTATAAAATTAGCAAAAAAAAATAACCGCCAACCTGGGAATTGGCGATTATTTAAGATAATTAATCAATAACCGGGCTAACCGTCTATCGGTAGCACCTTTACTATTATAATAGCAACGAGACATCTAAAAGTCAAGTTGAGAAAAATAAAAACATATAATCATTAACAGTCCGGTTATTCGCATTTTTTAGTGCGATGCCGGATTCTTTTTTTATGTTCAAAATAAGAAAATGAGCATTTTTATACTTTAATTGGTTAAAATTCACAAAAATTTGGACGAGATTTCGGGATTTATTACGTATAGAATAATACAATATTTTAGAATACAATATAAATGCGAAAAAAAACGAAAACATGTGAAGAGGGGGATTGTTATAGAATCACATGTAAGTAGGGGAGAAAAAGGAGAAGGAAGAATGAGAAAGTTAACGAAAAGCTTTCAAAAGAGGCAAAGCATTGCAAGCAGAGTACTGTGTTTTCTGCTAGTGCTTGCAATGGTAGTAACAATGGTTCCGGCGCTTGGCGGTGGAAACAGTACGGTGCAGGCAGCGGAGACAGAGAAGAATCTGACGATCCACTTTATGATGCCGTCAAATTGGGGTTGGACAACACCAGCGGTACAGTTCTGGGGAGGCACTTATGCAGTAAGTGGAAATACCAATATTGAGAATACAGATGGAACAGAGATACCGGGCTGGGGTGGAGCCAAGGGCTTTTTTATGAGTAAAGGAAATGTTGTGGGTGATACAACAGAGTACACGCTTAGTGTGAAGGGAACTTTTACAGGATTTCAATTTCTGGATTTTGCTAATCCCGGAAATAATATAAATCCCGGATATGATTCAAAATTATCACAGTATACAGAAGATAAACCGACCGATGTTTATTATATTCAGAAAGATGGACAAGGGGATTATTATCTAGATGCAGCTGGAACAACATCTGTTCCGGATTTACCGAAGACAGAAACAACATTTCTTTTAGTAGGAAATATTCCGGGAATGGCATGGGATCCAAGTGCGAAGCCAAATTTTGTAAAATCATCAGAAAACGAAAATATTTATAGCATTACATTGAATGCCGTTCCGGCAGGAAAGTATCAATATAAAATTTTAGAAGATGCGGCAACGAAAGGATGGGATAAACCTTGGGCACAAAATAATGACAATTTGAGTTTGAACCTTAATGCACCGGCAGATGTCACATTATCCTTGGACAAAACAGATGAGACAAAGGAAATAAAGGTAGATATCGCATATATAGAAGATCTTGTAGTAGAAGTACCTGCACAGATTCAAAAAGGTGTTACGATGGAACTTCCGGCAACAGGAACTTATTATGGTGGCGATGGAAATGTTCAGAATGGAGTGAGTGTTACATATACAGCAAAAACAGAGGGAATTACTTTAACTGGTAACGAAATTTCAGTTCCTTTATCTTATGAGGGAACGGAAGTGACAGTTGTAGCTGCTTATAATGGAATTGAAAAAGAGATAATAATTCCAGTGGTAGAGGTAGTTTATCATTACACCATTTACTATTACGATTTCGATGCAACACATATGTCAGAAAATGCATCTGATTTATGGATATGGCAGAAATCCGGTGCGGGTGCAACAGCAGGAACTCTTTTCACTGCAAAGGAAAAACTTTCCGATGGAAATGAGTGGCTGCGTGCAGATGTGACACTCCCATATACCGACGTCCAGATAATTCCAAGATCTAAAGACGAGTGGAAATGGCAGGGAGATACGGTTTTATACAATAACAGCGCAACAGCCGAAAACGTCACACTCTACATTGTATCCAACAGCAATCAGGCGTACACAACACTTCCAGAATTGGTTAAGCCAAAATCACGCAGCATCATGATCGAGTACGACAGACCGGCAAAGGATTATGAGGGCTGGAACATTTACACCTGGAACAGTGGATTTGGCTCTGATGTATCTGTAGCATTTGCAGACATCAATGGCAAAATGGTTGCAAAAATACCGGTAAAAGATTCAAAAGCAGATCTTAAATTGTCTTTCTGTATGAGGCACAGCACGGCAGCTGATGAATGGGAGAGCAAAGACGGCGGAGATCATTATGTGACGATCCCGGCAGACCAGTCAGTGGTCAAAGCAGTGTTTACGCAGGGAGAGGGAATCACAGAGGTACTGCCATACAACGCAGGTTACGAGATGGATGGAGCGAATGACACGATCCATTTTTATTACAGAAACGATACGCTGGCAGCAGAAAACAATCTTGCTTCTTTAGATGGCAAAGTCAGTGTTGTTGTCAACGGACAGACCTGTCCGATGACTTATGATGCAGCAAACGACCGCTTTGGATACGATCTCACTGGCGTTTCCACTGGTGATTACTATTACTATTATGTGGTAGACGGCACCGGGGAATTAGATGCGTTTAACAGTGAAAAAGCTGATTACAGCGGAAAAGAATGCAGCGTATGCCATTTCAAAAAAGCCAATATGAGCGTAGCGGCTTCTTTATCACAGTATGCAATGGACTACAATGACAACAATGTGTTATCCGTAAAATTGACTGCAAAAGACGGAGAAGGTCTTGAAACATCTGAAATTGCTGCAATCACAGCCGATTTGAGTGAATTAGGATTAAACAGGGAATTTGCGATTGATCCGACACTCATGGAAGGAACAATCTCCTGCCTGAATACGGTAGCCGCAGGAGAAAAAACGATTCCTGTCACAGTGAAAGATATTTATGGAAATGTATATACAACAGCGACAAATGTTACCGTCACAGAGCGCAAAAAAAGTGCCGGAGATTTCGACTGGGATGAGGCAGTGATTTATTTTGCAGTGACAGACCGTTTCTTTGACGGAGATGCAAGCAACAATGATGCATACGGAGTTGGAGATTATAACACAGGCGAAAAAGGCGGATCCAGCTATCACGGTGGAGATTTTGCCGGATTAAACCAGAAACTGGATTATTTAAAAGATCTGGGTGTGAACACAATCTGGATCACTCCAATCGTAGAAAATATCACAGAAGATCAGCATGATAATAAGACAGATACCGCTACCTATGGCTATCATGGTTACTGGGCAAGCGATTTCACAAAGTTAAATAAACATCTTGGAACAGAGCAGCAGTTCAAAGCATTACTGGATGCCGCTCACAGCAAGGGAATGAAAATCATGGTGGACGTTGTGTTAAACCATGCAGGTTACGGTACAGAAAAATACTTCAACAGTATTTTAACAGATGCAGATGGAAACAGTATTTCCATGATCCGTGACTCCAACAACACGATCAGCGGTGATGATAAATATGATTCATTGTCAGATCTGCCTGATTTTGTGACAGAAAACAAAGCAGTGACAGACCAGCTTGTTACATGGCAGACCGAGTGGATGTCAAAATACAGTATTGACTATTATCGTGTGGATACTGTAAAACATGTAGAGACAACGACATGGGCAGCATTTAAAAATTCCCTGACCAAAGTAAATCCTGATTTTAAAATGATAGGAGAGTATTCCGGTGCAGGATATGCCAACAATGCAGGAGAATTAGGAACCGGAACGATGGATGCACTTCTTGATTTTGATTTCAACGATTTTGCACAGAACTTTGTGACAGGAAATATTTCCAGCGTGGAAAATTCACTGCAGAAGAGAAACAATGCGATCAACAACACCTCTGTCATGGGAAGCTTTTTGAGCAGCCATGATGAGGACACTCTGCAGTATAAACTTGTAAATGAGAGCAAAATCAGCGAAGAAGAAGCTTACAACCTGATGAAAGTGGCAGCAACACTTCAGATTACCGCAAAAGGTCAGCCGGTGCTCTATTATGGAGAGGAGATTGGACAGGGTGGAGCCAACAACTGGCCGCTCCAGACAAACCGCCGCGACTTTGACTGGACAGAGCTGGAAAAACAGAAAGCAGACAGCAACAGTATTTACAACCACTACAAGACAATGCTTGCAATCCGCAATGCGTACACAGATGTATTTGCAAGAGGAAACAGAAGCACAGTTGCAGTTTCCGACGCAGATGGCTATGAAGTGATCAGCAGAAGTTATGGAAACAACACCTTATATGTAGGAATGAATGTGAAAGAGGCAGAGAAAGAAGTAGTGATCCCGGTAGCAGAGAGTGCCGGAACAGTTCTTAAAAACCTTTATGATGGAAAAACTTACACTGTTTCTGCTGACCGGAACGTTTCTGTTACCATTCCGGCAGCAAAAGATGGTGGAACGATTGTTTTGACAGCGGAGACAAAAACAGAACCGGCTCCAGATGAAAAACAGGATGATAAGAAGACAGATACAGCAGAGAGCAATGGAAATGCACAGTCTTCCGGAAACAACGCAAACCAGAGCACTTCTGCAAATAAGACAACTCCAAAACAGGAAGAACAGGCTGTAGCAGAAGTAACCGTGCAGGAGGAGAGTTTTGCAAATGTGATCGAGGCAGTGAATAAGGCAAAAACCGGAAGTAAAATCCGTGTAAACCTGTTAAAGACAACAAAGATTCCAGCAAATGTGTTCGAGAGTATCAAAGGAAAAGATATGAACGTAACCTTCAAGGTAAGTGATCAGGCCAGCTGGATCATCAATGGAAAAGATATCACCGGTAATGTGACAGCACCGATCGATCTTGGTCTGGTTGTGGGAACAAGTGATATTCCAAAACAGAAAGTGACAGCGCTGGCAGACGGAAATGAAACCATCCAGCTTTCCTTAAATTATGACGGAGTATTTGGTTTTGAGGGAATATTGAGACTTTCCGTTGGCACGGACCACAGTGGAAAAATAGCAAATCTTTATTACTATAATGAGACAACCGGTAAGTTTGAGTATTATCAGGCAGCACAGGTAAAAGAAGATGGTACTGTAGACTTTAAGTTCTCACATGCATCCGATTATGTCATCGTCTTAAATGACACAGATATGAGCCAGACAACAGGCAGTGTGATCGCAAGTCCGAAGACTTCGGATAACACACCGATCGCAGCAGCAGTGATATTATTACTGTTTGGCTGTGCGCTGATGGGAACCGCATACAGGAAAAATAAACACTTCTAAATGAAATTCATAAGATGGCACTAAAAAAATATGCCGCACGAAAAAATACCTTCTCGTGCGGCATATTTTGTGTATGTGAAGGAAAAATTAATTTTCTTCCACGATCACCACGCCCCATGGTTCCAGCGAAAACGTTTCCTGTTCCATTATTTTTCTGCCGGACAATAATTCCGTGCCGGAAAATCCTTTGCAGATGGCGGTCTGTTTTTCACTGGAATAATTGAAGTAAAATCTTACCCGTTTTCCAAAATCATTGACACCTTCCCGGATGATCAATGGAAAGTGGCATTCCGGATGTGCTAAAAGTGTTTCCGGAAGCGAGGCAAAGTAATGAACCAGAACTTTTTCCAGAAGAGCACCGTCAAACATGCTGGAGAGATACAGTGCCGAACCTTTTCCAAACTGGTTGACTGTGGCAGCTGCATATTTTTTCCAGACCGGGTGATCGTAGAAAAAGAGCGGTGTGGCGGTATCGCAGGTCACAAGATCCATCCAGTGCAGACATTTGCTGCTGTTTGTGCAGGATTCATCGGAACATGACGAGCCGGCATCGGAAGCCGCATTTTCATGACCGGAGCAGGATGGATGAGTCATAAAATCAGGCAGTGTTACCGAAACATCCACCGGGTAGGTATATTGGTCATAGTGGATACCAAGACATTCCTGTAAAATGTGAGGCTGTGTATCCGCATAAATTTTTAACTGTTCATCTGAAAAACCGGAACGGAACGTCGTGATCAGATGTCCGCCGTTTTTTACATAATCAGAAATTGAGGTGAGCAGATCTTCGGAAGCACTGTAAAGTGCAGGCACGATCAGGCACTCGTAGGAAGAAAAATCATGTTCCGCAGAGGAGATCATGTCGTACTCGATATTTAAATGGTACAGAGCATCACCAAGCCAGCGGGCAACAGTGTTATAGCTGTAATTGCCGAGGTCTTTCAATGGGAAAAGACGCAGTCCGGTCAGGGAGTCATTGTCAAGCAGGATGGCAGCACGGTTTTTCTTTTGCAGGTTTTTAAGGTGGGTGCCGATCCGCTTCCAGTCTGCACCGATGGATGCAGCTTCCCGGTAAGTCTCATTTTCGGAAAAATCGTGTGACAACACACCTTTCCAATAGCTCTCAATCGCATTGTGGATCGAGTGCCAGTGCCAGTACATGACACTGTTGGAGCCGTTTGCAATGTGGCTGTAGGCCTGAAGCCTGAGCTGCCCCGGATATGGAAGCCATGCGATATTTCCCTGAGCCTGTGTCTCTAAAACAAGATAATTGTCTTTCTTTAAGCTGCGCGAGATGTTGCCGCAGAAGGTGATCTCCTCTCCGGTAAGAAGTGACTGGGAAGGATGATAAATGTCACATCCGGCAACGGTCATGCATCTGGCAGCTTCGTACTGGTTGACCTCCGGCTGATAGCCGATGGAATGGTCTGTCCAGTCGTAGTCGAAGTTCTGCGTGATGAACTGATCCGGGCGCTTGTATCCGGAAACGATCGCAGCCTGCCATGTTAAAAATCTGGTTACAAGCAGACGCTGGAATTTGGCAAATTCAGCGGCAAGGCTTTCATTGATCGTGCCACGCACATCCGGGAAATCTTCCCATGTGTTGACGCGGTTGCTCCAGTAGTCCAGCCCGAACTCGCGATTGAATTCATTGATATCCGGGTATTTTTCCTTTAAATAATCGACAAACATTGCCTGGACACGCGGACCGGCAGTGCCGTAGCTTTTGGTCTCATTGTCCAGCTGAAACCCGATGATATGCGGAACATCTTTGATATGTTCCATCATTGCGCGGATAACCCGCTCGCAGTGGAACAGATAGCCTGCGTGTGTGATATCCATATTCTGTCTTGCACCATAAATGTTCTGACCGTTATTGGTCAAAGCCAGAATATCCGGGTATTTTTTTGCCAGCCATACCGGGATGGCGTAGGTCGGTGTCCCGACAATGACAGAAATATGGTGGCGTGTAGCCGCCTCAAGCATTTTATCGAGATGTGTGAAATCAAAGATACCGTCTTTTGGCTCGATGGTGCTCCAGGTCGATTCTGCGATACGGATCGTGTTCATGCCTGCTTTTTCCATCATTTCCATGTCTTTTTCCACGCGGTCATATGGAAGGTATTCCGAGTAATAAGCTGCCCCGAAAAGTAAATGGTCTGTTTTCATATTGTCCCCCAAAAAATATTTTCATATTGACAATCAGTGTGATTTTATATATCATCATCTGATAACGCAACCGATTGCGCAAATATATTATAGCATCAGGAAAAACAAATGTAAATCCGATGTTGATACGAAAAAACAGAATTGTTACCGGAACAGGGCATAAGTGAGCAGAAACAAAAGATTGTTTGGAAAATATGTAAAAATGTCATTGCTTTTTTTCGGGAATAGGATGATAATAATATTGTTGCGCAAAGGATGCGCAGCATATCAGGGCAGGACAAAGTAACATTGTGGCAGGAGCACGAGCGATGCAGGAAGCCACAACACAATTCAGGGGAAGTAACTGCTTTGAGGAAAGAAGGGCTTTTATGGGGAATGAAGAGAAGAAAAATATAACGATCGCAGATGTGGCAGAAGCACTTGGTGTTTCAAAAACCACTGTCTCAAGAGCCATTTCAGGGAAGGGACGGATCGGGCAGGAGACGAGAGACCGTGTATTAAAATATATTGAGGAGCATGACTATAAGCCAAACGTTATCGCCAAAGGGCTGGCGCAGTCAAAAACATATAATCTTTGTGTGGTCATGCCGGGAGAATATGATGTTGTGGATCTCACGTTCTTTCAGGAATGCTTATTCGGGATTCAGGAGATCGCCGGAATTATGGAGTATGACATCCTGCTTTCCATCTGTAAAAATAACGATATCTCCTCGCTGGAGCGTATTATCTCAAACCGTAAAGTAGATGGTGTGATCCTGATGAGGACGTTTGTGGAGGACCGGCAGATTGAGTATCTTCAGGAAAAAAAGGTACCGTTTGTGACGATCGGTTCCTCTAATTATACAGGTGTGATCCAGATCGACCACAATCACAAAAGTGCGTGTAAAGAACTTACATCCATTATTTTAATGAAGGGAATGAAGCGTATTGCACTGATTGGCGGAGATGAGAACCATGTGGTCACACAGAGCCGTCTGCGGGGATTCCGGGAAGCTTATGAAAAAATGGGTGAGGTCATTGATCCGACAATGCTTTTTTTAAATCTTGATAATCATGTGGTGATCGACAAGATCGTGGAAGAGGTACTCGAGCGAAAGGCAGAATGTATTTTGTGTATGGATGATGCAGTGTGCAGCCGAGTATTGAAAAAGCTGCGTGAAAAGCATGTAAAGGTTCCAAAAGATATCCGTGTGGCATCTTTTTATAACAGCTCCGTACTGGAAAATAATGTGCCGTCCATTACATCACTTTCTTTTGATGCGAAAGAGCTTGGCATGGTTGCATGTAAAACGGTATTGGATGTGATCGAGGGTGCGGAAGTGGAGACAAGAACATTGCTTCCATACGAAGTTGTCCTTAAGGAGTCTACAAAATAAAATAGGATGAGAGAAAGCAGGTTTATTTTGCGTGAAAGAAAGCGCAGATTCTGTAGTGTTTTTACAGGTTGCGAAGGGCAGATATCAGCGCCCTCTCACAAGTCGTGATCTTATAGGTTTATGAAAAGAAAAACGGTACAGACGAAATATGATGTTCCTGTTCGCCGGGCATTCCGATAAGCCTCTGAAGAGTCTTGTCTCCATGGCTCACAAAGGAAATCATATTTGTCTGTACCGTTTTTCTTTCATTTACGTTGTGTGTCCAGCGAAGCTGGACCACACTAGCCGGTGTAAGTCCGGTCACGGTAATCGCCAGTGAGCCGTGTAGCTAAACTCGGTGCGTTGCAGTAATGCAGGGTACTAAGCGAGTGGATAAAGTAACCTCGGTAAGAGGGGCGAGCAATTATGCAGACCGTAACATAAAGTGAATTCTGCCGTATCGTTAGAAAGGTCTCTGAAAAGAGAGCAAAGGGAAGCTGAACCCTGGGCGTATGGGTGAAAGCCATGGAATGTGTGAAGAAACTGGAAAGCAGCACGGAGGAATCCCTCGGTATATAGGAAACGGTATGTATGAAAAGTGTGGTTCGGAACTGGAGAGACCCTACCCATCACCGAAAGGTAAAAAGAAAGCGTATAAGCTTGGCGAAATCGTATTTCTGATGGGAGGGAGTCGGAGAGGAACATAGTACCGATAATGACTGTGCAAGAAAACGCAGTCTATGGGAAGGTTCCTTGCTTCATTCATGTTTGTAGAGAGGGTAAGAGTGAGAGAATGTCATGCAGACTAACAACTCCAAAGAAAAAGTTCGACAACTTCAAAACAAACTATATCTGACAGCCAAGAAATGTGATAGCCGAAGATTTCATGCACTTTACGATAAGGTATATCGTGATGATGTACTTTTTGAAGCATGGAAACGGGTAAAAGCTAACAAAGGTTCCAGTGGTGTAGATGGTATCGGAATCGAAGATATTGAAGAGATGGGAATTGAAAAATACCTGTCAGAAATCAAATCGGAACTGATGGATGGAAAGTATAAACCATCCCCAGTAAAGCGAGTTATGATACCAAAACCAGACGGAAGTGAAAGACCTCTTGGAATACCAACAGTCAAGGACAGAATTGTGCAGATGGCTGCCAAGATAGCAATAGAGCCAGTATTCGAAGCTGACTTTAGAGATTGTTCCTATGGATTCCGACCGAAAAGAAGTGCCAGGCAAGCACTGGAAGTGGTAAGGAAAGCGTGTAACAACAAGGGCTATTATGTAGTAGACGCAGATATTGAGAAGTTCTTTGATAACGTAAACCAAGATAAACTGATGAAACTGGCAGAGCAGAGAATATCAGACCGTAGGATATTGAAGCTGATAAGACAATGGTTAGTATCAGGAGTATTATACGGAAATGTACTGACAATTTCCGAACTGGGAACAAGCCAAGGTTCAGTTATATCACCGCTATTGGCAAACATCTACTTAAATACACTGGACAGACTGTGGGAAAAGTATGGACTTACTCACGGTATTCTTGTAAGGTATGCAGATGATACAGTAATCATCTGCAAGAATAAGAAAAATGCAAATCACGCACTGAACTTATTGCAGTACATCATGGCAAAACTGGATTTAAAGCTACACCCAGTAAAAACAAAGATTGTCAGCATGTGGGACGGAAAAGAGGGATTTGACTTTCTTGGAATGCACCACAGAAGAATGACAACGGAAACAAGCAAAGGACAATTGTATAAAGAAACTTATCAGTACCCGAGCAGGAAAGCCATGAAGAAGATGAAAGCAGAAATCAAAAAGAATGTAAACGGTCGAAGTCTGTTAGTTGCAAAGGAAGAGGATTTAATAAAGAATCTAAATCCGAAAATCATAGGTTGGAAGAATTATTATTCCACCAAAACAAATGAGACATGGATGCAGGAATTAGACTGGTATATTATCTGCACCTTTACAAGATGGTATAACAAGAAACACCAAAGGTGTAAACATATGTCAAGAGTGGGATTTGTTAGAAATAGCATTTACGAAAAAGGATTAAAGAAAATGGCTAGAGCATGACGTAATGCTGTAGAAAGAAGAATGTCGGAAAGCCGTGTGAGGGAGAACCTCATGCACGGTTTGATGAGGGGCGGATGAAATTTTCATCCGCCTACTCTACACGAATGACTTGTGAGAGGACGCTTATATTTGCCCAATTTACGCTGTGAATTGCACCACAGAATCTGCAATTTATGTTATGGAACTCACGGTTATTTCCACCTCTATGCGATAAAACATTTCATCTGACAACTTATGAACATGGACGGTTTTAATCACAATTACACATCTTCAATTCCAATTCTTCTGTTTCTAAGCTCTCCATCAATTTGAAAGCCCAGCTTTTTCAATAAATTTCCAGAAGCCATATTACTTATATTATATTTTGCTTCAAGCATATAAGTGAAACTCTGGTTAAAGCTGTTTTAGTTTTGCGAGTTCTTTCTGAAGACGAAGTAATTCTGCATCCTTTTCAGCTAGCAGTTTTTGATTTTCAGCGATTGTATTATCCTGTTCAATAATCGTATCTTCCAGCTGTTTAATTTTAGCATTTTTATTTCGCTCCCAAAACTCCGCATCTGCACGTGCTCTCGCCTGCTGCCGGATGATTTCATCAGCATTGACAGTGTAAAGATCATTGGAAGCCTGCAATAAATCTGGGTTGTTCTTTGCAATCATTCTGAGTTCCTCCCATGTCTTAGCTTTAAAAAGTTTCGCCCAGCGGTCAATCTCATAGTTTTGATCCTCGGCTGTGGCAAGGTCTATCCGAGTTAAGTCTAACACATGGATGGAAAATTTACTACTGTAAAGATGCCCTGTTTTTTTATTTCGAAGTTCATAAGTAGCGAAAAATTCGGGCTGATCTTCAAATAATGTAAAGTTTAAGAATCCAATACTGTGAACCGGAAGCACTTCTTTGTATTCTTCCCCGGAATTGAGCTGGTCAAAGCTTCTTGCTGCGTAGCTGATGGAACGTTCTGACCAGTTGTATTCGTTAGACATCTGCATTTCAAGGTCGATAAGCTGTTCATTATTCAGATTGACGCGGATATCCAGAATAAAATCTTTGTCTGAAATCGCAGCACCAAGCTCGATTGGGTTTGTGATGGCTACATCGTGAATACTTTCTTTTTTAGGTGTAGCAAAGCTGCAATCAATGCTTTCAGCACCTGCTTGTCCTTCTGTAAAATAGCACGAAACATATAGTCATTTGTAAATGGATAGTCAATACTGCCGGTTGCAGTTTCAAAAGATAGATTTGTGTGTAAGGTCATGTGTCCTCCTTCGTAGATATGTGGTTATGATGGTTGAAAAATGAGGCGATATGCCAGATTTTTTCGAATGTATAAACACAGATAAGATAAAAGATGCAGTCATTGAATGACTGCAATACATCTGCGATGGATTAAGAATAGCATTTATAAAGTAAAATGTATATGAGATCTGCTGATATTTTATAAAACTTTTAGAAAGAGAGTATAACAGGAGTTTAACGGACGTAGTGTCGCAGATTCTGCGGTGCTTTTATAGGTTGTGAGGGGCAGATATAAGTGTCCTCTCACAAGTCGTGATCTTATAGGTTTATGAAAAGAAAAACGGTACAGACGAAATATGATGTTCCTGTTCGCCGGGCATTCCGATAAGCCTCTGAAGAGTCTTGTCTCCATGGCTCACAAAGGAAATCATATTTGTCTGTACCGTTTTTCTTTCATTTACGCTGTGAATGACTTGTGAGAGGACGCTTATATTTGCCCAGTCAACGTTATGAAAAGCACCACAGAATCTGCAATTTGCACTATGAAACTCACGGTTGTTGGATGAATGCCTGCTACAAGTGAAAGTTCCCAATCATAATTCAATCTGTCATTTTGATCATAAGCAGCAAGATATTCGATAGGCTCTAAATCTCCAACAAAACATTCACCACTATTTAAAATCAGGGATATGCACTGCCAACATGGAATCTGATCCATAAATTTCCATTCAGACAAAATTAAGAATTTCATAAACTTTTGTATCTTGCTTTTCCATAAGGACTTCTATATTCTGAAATTATAGAAAAAACGTCCGCAGAAAGCGGCATTTTATGGGAGGAATGCATATGAACCGAAGTTTATGGAGAAAGGCGGTGGCACTGACACTTACAGCCGCAATGACAGCAGGGCTTACTGCCTGTGGCGGTGGCGGCAACAGCACATCCGCAGACGGAAAGAAGAGATATTTCAAAGCAGATTATCTGAGTGATCTGCCGGACAGTTTTAATGATACGACAAGTAATATACAGTTTAAGGGAGATGTGATGTATTACACTTCCAGCAATGAGGACTACACAAAATCCGGACTGTATTCCTATAATCTGATCACCGGAGAAAATGCACAGCTTTATGAGCAGGCGCAGAGTGACGGCAGCGGAAACAGCAGCTGGGTGTCAGGATATACCGTGGCAGACAGCGGAGAGGTTTACCTGTTTGTGACGAAGAACCAGATGGATGAGTCGAGTGTCACCGAGGATTATTCTGACGCAACACTGGATGATGTGTTAAGTTATATGGCAGACCAGTGGGGATACAGTGCCGAGGATGCAGAAAAGGACTGGAATGATTATTATGCAAAAGATTATACGGATGAGAACGGCAATGTAAACTATGGCAGATTTCTGCTGGCTCAGAATGCGAGATTCATTCAGACTTCTTCCATCCTCAAAGTGGACACATCCGGAAATATTGCGTTTGAACAGGACATGGATCTCGGAGCAAATGCAGAGAATGTAAGCTGTAACGGAATAGCAGTGGATAAGGATGGAAACCTTTATCTTGCCCTGAATACCTGGTCCAATAATGACAGTGGCAACAGCGTCAGCTCAGATGAATATTTTACACTTGTAATAGGAGGGGACGGCAGCCAGAAAGGCAGGATCCCATCGGATGGATATACATCCAGACTGGTCGGGCTTGCGGACGGAACGGTTGCCTCCATCGGATATGGGGATGCCGGATGTGAGCTGCGGCCGTTAGATGTCGGCGCAATGAAAGAACAGACAGACAAGGCAATTGAAGTCCCTTCCGATACAGTCTCTGTGTTAGATGAGAAGAATCTGCTGGTCACAGAGGGCAGCAGTGTTTATAAGTACAATCTGGATACGAAGGAAAAAGAGGAATTTTTCAGCTGGATGGACTGTAATATTTCCAGCTCCAGCGTGAGCAGCTACGGAGTCCTGTCCGATGGAAGAATCGCAGCTTATCTTCAGAACTGGAACTCCAACGGAAACCAGACGGAGATCGCACTGATCAAAGAAGTGGATGCCAGTGAAGTGGCAGATACCGTAAATCTCACACTCGCCTGCATGTGGACAGGTTCAGACGTGGAGGAGAAGGTGATCGCATTTAACAAGAGTCAGGATAAGTATCATATCACAATGAAGTCTTATGGAGACGGCGCAGAGGAGTACGAGGATGCAGTGAACAGCTTCAACACGGCAGTGACATCGGATTCCAACATTGATCTGGTGCTTTTTAACGATTATTCCCAGGCGATCAATTTTGCATCCAAAGGATTAAATGTGGATCTGTATGGACTGCTGGACAAAGACACGGAACTTTCGAGAGATGATTTCCTTCCAAATGTACTCACTGCATGCGAGTATGATGGAAAACTGGCGATCCTGCCGCAGACCTTTACGTTACAGACGGTGATCGGAAAAGCGGATGATGTTGGAACGACACCGGGATGGACCGTGTCGGATATGAAGGCGCTGCTCGCATCCAAACCGGAAGGAACACAGCTTTTCTGGGGTATGGACCGGACGTCTGCATTGACAGCACTGATGAGTCTCGGCTATAATGATTTTATCAACTGGGAGGATGCAAGCTGTAATTTTGACAGTCAGGAATTTATAGATGTACTGGATTTTGCAAATATGTTCCCGGAAGAGTTTGAATATAGAGATGATATGGAAGACAGCACGGTTCTGCTGAGTCAGGGAAAACAGCTTTTAGATACTTATTATCTCAGTGATTTTGAGCAGGTACAGATGTACCGTGCGATTTTTGGAGGTCCGACAACATTTATCGGTTATCCGACCAGCGAGGGAAACGGAGCAATGCTGAGTCTGAACAATATTATTGGAATTTCCAATAGCTGTAAGGATGTCGATGGTGCATGGCAGTTTTTAAGGACATTTTATCTGCCAAAGAAGAGCAGCGACGGCGACAGTGATTACACTTATGGATTTTCCATTAGAAAAGACGATTTTGAAAAATATTGTCAGAACGCAATGAAAGCAGACTCTGACGGCGGAAGTACCTGGGGCTGGGGGGAATTCGAAGTTGAGATCCAGCCGGCGACACAGGAGGATGTAGATCAGGTAAAAGATCTTGTATACAATACAACCGCTGTTTCCGGTGCCGTTTCCGATGATATCACCAATATCATCAATGAGGAGGCAGCAGCCTATTTCTCAGGACAGAAGTCCGCAGAGGATGTGGCAAAAATTATCCAGAGCAGAATGCAGGTATATTTAAGTGAGACGAAGTAAGAAAAAGGATTTTAGTAAGGTTATAAAAAAACAGAATAAATCATGGTTTCATAGGCTGGTGTCAGGAGCGTTCCTGGCACCGAGCGTTCTGGGAGTACTGTTATTTTTTGTACTCCCATTTCTTGTAGTGATCTATTTTTCCTTTGTGAATAATCCGGTGGCAAAAAAGTTTGTGGGACTGACAAATTACATCAATGTCATTCAAAATGGGGCATTCCGGACAGCAGTTGGAAATACACTATTTTTTTCGGTAGTGGCAGTGCCGCTTGCCGTGATCCTTGGCATGGCACTCGCATTTCTGCTAGATGCAGGCATTCCGTTAAAAAGTGAACTGCGGAGTTGTTTTCTGACACCGCTTATGGTGCCGACAGCGTCTATCGTGCTGATCTGGCAGGTGCTTTTTGATTACAATGGTGTTGTGAATGTGGCAGTGCAGAAGTTCGGCGGAGGACAGGTGGACTGGCTGAAATCTTCAGCAGGTCTTTTGGTCATTATTCTGCTGTTTTTATGGAAAAACTTAGGTTACAATATGATTCTCTTTTTGTCTGCGATGGGAAATATCCCAAAGGATATTATCGAGGTGGCAGAGTTGGACGGGGCAAACCGCTGGCAGATATTCCTGCATGTTAAATTGCGGTATCTGTCACCGACGATCATGTTTGTGACGATACTTTCCATGATCAATTCGTTTAAGGTTTTCCGTGAGATTTATCTTCTGACAGGCGAGTATCCGTACGGTGCACTTTATATGCTGCAGCATTATATGAACAATACGTTTGCTTCGGCAGATTACCAGAAACTTTCCACGGCAGCAATTTATATGTCCTTTGTGATGATCGTCATTATGGGAATTTTATTTTGGGTGGAACATCATTTTGGAAAGGATTTGGAGGAAGAATGAAAAAGAGATCAGAACGAAAAAAATTATGTATCCGCATCTGCCTGACGGTGATCGCAGTGGTTACGGCGCTGATTTTTATCATGCCGATCGTTCTTACCATCAGCAATTCGTTTATGTCGGCAGCGGAGATCACCTCCAACTATGGTTCTATTTTCCAGAAAACGGATACCGGGGGCAAGCAGTACATCTCTCAGACGGTAAACCTCAAATTTATACCGGATATGGTGACTTTCTCACAGTATGCGACCGTGTTATTTAAGAGTCCGGACTATCTGTTGAAGTTTTGGAATTCCGTGATCTTAGTGGTGCCGATCGTGGTATTCCAGCTGGTGGTGGCAGTGCTCGCCGCATATGGCTTCACAAGGACCAGAGGAAAACTTTCCGCAATCGTCTTTTTTGCATATGTGATCTTAATGATGATGCCATATCAGGTTACACTGGTGCCAAATTATCTGGTCTTAAACTGGATGAAGCTACTGGATACGAACTGGAGTATATGGCTTCCGGGTATTTTTTCACCGTTTAGTGTGTACCTGATCACGAAGTATATGAGACGAATACCAGTGCCGCTCATCGAGGCGGCGAAGATTGACGGAGCCAACGAGTTTCAGGTCTTTACAAAGATATGTATTCCAATCTGTAAGGGCGTGATCACAACCTGTGCGATCCTGGTATTTATGGATTACTGGAATATGGTGGAACAGCCACTGCTGTTTTTTAACGATACAGATAAATACCCGTTGTCGATCTTTTTGTCAAAGATCAATGCGCAGGAAGTGGGACTGGCATTTGCAGTGGCGACTTTTTACATGATCCCAAGCCTTTTGATTTTCTTATACGGTGAGGATCAGCTGGTAGAAGGTATCGCTTATCAGGGCGGTGTCAAAGGATAGAAAATGGAGAGTTAAAAAGATGACAGATAGAAAAGATAAAATAAAGAATATCACAATTATATTTTTACTGGTGATGCTGATACTTACCTTTTTTTCCAATACGATCATGAATTATTCGCTTGTGGAAGTCAGCACACAGCAGGTGACAAGCGGTCAGATCACTTCCAAGGTGCGCGGAAGCGGTTCTGTGGAGGCGAGTGAGAGCTATTCCGTCACGATCGAGGAGACAAGGAAGATTGCAACGGTCAACGTGAAAAAGGATGCGGAAGTAGCAACCGGAGATTTACTGTTTACCTTAGAGGATACAGACAGTGATGAGTTAGATGCTGCAAAGAAGAGTCTAAACGAGGCACAGGCAGCCTATGAATCCGCAGTGCTTACCGCAGGGATCACAGTGGCAGAGCGTCAGAGCATTGAGGCTGGAAAGGGATCTAGCCTCACCCAGAAACAAAATGAGATCGCAGCAGCAAATCAGAGAGTGAAGGATGCGCAGGCTGCAGTGGATGCTGCACAGGCAAGTGTCGATAAGATCAAAGCACAGATCGATGCGGTCAGCAACTCAACAGCAGACACGACTGCAGAGGAAAAGGCAGTGTTAGATGCAGAAAAAAAGAACAGTGAGGCGCAGGACAGCCTGACGAGTGCGGAGAGTGCTTATACACCGGTGAAGAGTGCGTATGATACGGCGCTTTCAGGTTTGCAGAGCGCACAGAGTACGTATGATGAGGCTGTGGCACTCAAGAACGAAGCACAGCTCAATTGTGATAAAGCAGAGAAAGCTTATAATGATGATAAGACTAACAACGATAAAAAAACTGCATGGGATAATGCTAAAACTGCGTTGGATGGAAGTGTCAGCGCAATGAATAAGGCAAAGCGCCAGTTAGATACTGCCCAGTCCACATTTAACACCTGTCAGGCTAACTTAAACAAAGTTCAGGGTTCCTACGATTCTGCCAAGTCCGCAGCAACCGACAGAAAGAATGCTCTGAGCAATGCAAACTACAATCTCTCCGTGAAAAAACTGACTGGCACGAACACAGCAGAAGCGAACAATCTGCAGGCGCAGTTGAACACGGCAACGGCGGCACTGACCGATGCAAACACAGCATTGACCAGTGCAACCAATGATCAGAAAAAAGTGACCGATAAGATCAGTGGCGAGGTGACGATCGCATCTGCCTATAAAACAATGACAGATCTTCAGGAAGAAGTAGCAAAATTACAGGCGAAATCCATCGGAACAGAGATCACATCACCAATATCAGGAACTGTTACTGATATTGCAGTGACGGCAGGAACTACGGTCAACGCCAACGATGTCATGATGACCATTCAGCCGGAAAACAAAGCGTATGTGTTACAGTTCTCTGTGACTGAAAATCAGGCAAAGAAGGTCAGAGTCGGAGATACAGCGGAAATACTGAATAACTGGTACGGAAATGATGTTTCCGCAGTCGTGTCAGCCATCCGCAAAGATCCACAGAACCGCACCAACAGTATTATCATCTGTGAGATGAAAGGGGATGTGTCAGTCGGAGACAGCTATACACTGTCTATCGGGGAGCAGAGCTCCAACTATGACACGATCGTACCGACGAGTGCTATCCGGGAAGATTCCAATGGAAAATTCATTCTGATCATAGAGTCAAAGAGCACACCGCTTGGAAACCGCTACTATGCGAGACGTGTGGATGTGGATGTTATCACATCAGACGATACAAAATCAGCAGTGACCGGAGCTTTGGAAGGATATGAGTATGTGATCACAACGACTACAAAACCGATCAAGGAAAACGAACAGGTACGTCTGGCATCAGAATAAGCAGAAAGGAATGACACATGAAGGTAAAGCAGTACAGAAAAATACTTCTATTAGTGCTGATGATATGTGCTGCCATTCTTTTCGGCTGTGTGGAACGGGCACTCGGCAGACAGCTTTCCACACAGCAGATCGCATCAGAGTGGTCAGCAGAAGACAGTTATGCACAGATTTCCTGCTTTTTTTCCAAAGATGCAGCAGTGACGAAGGACTATGTGATACAGCTGGAACAGAAATTAAAAACTGCATTGCAGGAGGCGTCAGAGGATACATCGGATGTAAACGGAAGAACGCTGGTGGACTGTTACAGCACAAAAGGGGAACTTACCCTTTATTCTGACCGGGCATCCATCACGGCGAGAGCATTCGGTGTTGGAGGAGATTTTTTCACATTTCATCCGCTGAAACTGTTGTCCGGCAGCTATTTTGATGGAGAAGATTTAAACAAAGACGGTGTGGTCATTGATGAAAATGTTGCATGGCAGTTATTTGGTTCCAACAATGTCGCAGGAATGTATGTGGAAATCAACGGAGTACAGTATCCGGTGCGCGGTGTGGTAAAAAGCGATAAGGGATATTTCAGTGATGCGGCGGACGAGGAAGCAGCAACCGTTTATGTCTCTTATGAGATTTTAGAAGGCAGATCAGACAGCAGTACTGGCGGCATGGACAGCGAAGCAGCCAGCACACCGGCAGCAGGAACAACGGGGGCAAAGGGTGGAAGTTACGGACAGTCAGCAGGAACGACGCTTGACAGCTATGAGCTTCTCATCAAAAATCCGGTGCAGAAGTTCGGATTCAATGCATTAAAAGAAGCATTGGGATTGGATAAAAGCAGTTATGAGATTGTTGAAAATTCTTCCCGTTTTGGATTGATGAATCGTTTTACGGTATTAAGAAATTTTGGGATCCGTTCGATGAATACAAAGAATATTGTTTTCCCATATTGGGAAAACCGGGCGAGAGCTTATGAGGATCTTGCAGCGTTGCTGTTGATTCTGGAATTGTTATGTTTGGTCTATCCGGTCATTTTTGCAGCCGGGAAAATACACTGGCTGTGGAAACACAAGACTGAAATCCGACAGAAGCTGGTGCAGTGGATCAAGGTGTTCGTGAAAGAGCTGCGGATCTGGATGAAGCATGTGAAAGCACAAGAACGTCCGGTGAAAAAACAGTGACATTGGAAAAAATAAAGGAGTGGCGGTATTCAGGACAGAATACCGCCTTGATGTATTTATGAAAAGAATTGTTTTGTTGGTTGGCGGCGTGGAAACGCTTGCCTACTTTTCCATACAGATGGGAAATGAATGGAAGCGCATGGGCTATAAGGTGTTTTATTTTGACTTGGAGGATGAGATGAACAGCGCCAAAAAGCTGCGCAGATTTATCAAACCGGGGGAGACAGTGCTTGTCACGTTTAACTTTGAAGGTCTGGAAAAAGAGGCAGGCGTTTACCGTGAAGGCATTGGCTATGTATGGGATGAATATGCAGTTCCGTGTTACAACATCGCCGTCGATCATCCGTATTATTACCATGAGAGACTTGCTGATCTTCCGAAAAAATATTACCACATCAGCATCGACCGGCTGCATGAGGCTTATTTTAAACATTTTTATCCGGAGTTTATGCACCGTGGATTTCTTCCGCTTGCAGGAAGCAGATTGGAAGAATTATGTAAACTAAATACCGGTAAGGAAGAGGGAAAACAATCGGTTGAATATCCGGCAGAACGAATCAGGAAGCCTGTTGAGAAAAAATACAATGTCATTATGACAGGAAACTTTACCCCGACGTCTTTCTGTGAACCGTATATCCACTGGATCAACGATGAATATGCAGCCTTTTATCAGGGAATCATCGATGACATCATTGCGCATCCGCATCGCACGGTCGAGGAAGTGGCATTGGAACACTGCGAGCGTGAGATGGGGGAGAATACTTATAAGGATCTCCGCATGGCGCTGCACCGCATGATATTTATTGATATCTATGTGCGCAATTACTGGCGCAGGGAGGCGGTAAAAGTGCTGGTGGACGCAGGAATACAGGTGGATGTATTCGGCAAGGGCTGGGATGAACTTACCTGCGAACACCCGGAAAACATGATCCTGCATCCGCAGACAACCTCAGAGGAGTGTTTAAAAGCAATTGCGGCGTCCAAAATATCGTTGAACGTCATGCCATGGTTTAAGGACGGAGCACATGACCGTGTCTTTAATTCCATTTTAAATGGCACTGTCAGCGTGACCGATACGAGCAAATATCTGTGCGGGGAGTTAAAAGAAGGACAGGGCGTCTGCTATTACGACCTTGCACAGATTGATAAATTACCGGAACTTGTGAGAAAACTACTGGCGGACGATGCACGCCGGGAGGAGATCGTAAGAGCCGGAATCCCTGTGGTGGAAGAAAAACATACGTGGATCAGGCGAGCACATCAGCTGCTGGAATGGATCGAGGAAGATGCAGGCGCGGCAGACAGAAAAGATTGAGAGAGAAACAGGAGCGATTGGAGAAAAGCGAAGAATTCCGCATAAAACAGTTGCATTTTGCAGATAATGAGGGTATAATGTCGGAAGAAATTGGCAGTGACGAAAGCTACGACCGCAAAGCTGTTTCAGAGAGCCGGTGGCAGGTGTAAACCGGTGCAGTGAGTAAGGTCTTTCCACTTTCAGAGCCGGTGATGAAAGTCACAAGGTTCGTACCCTATATCGTACGTTTGAGAGGTCGGAAGAAGATCTGTTCTTTAACATAGAGAAAGAGAGGCAGAGTATTCCGGCAATATGGGTGGCAACGCGGAAGAGAATACAGCCTTTCGTCCCATGTGTTTGACACAGGGGCGGAAGGCTTTTGTGTTATAAAATAGACAATTGCGAAACTCATGAAAATCTAAATTGAATTGTGAAAAATTAACAAAAGCTTGAGAAAACACTGGGGAGCGGTCGGTTCTTAGAAGGCAGGTGCAACGTAAGTTGTGACTGGCTTCTTAGTACCGATACCAGCGACACGTAGCGAAAGCGTGTTTTCGAAAATTTTGTTAATTTTGAACAATTGAAAGAAGACTAGGATGAGTTTCGCAAACGCCTAGTGTTATAAAAAAGAAAAAGGAGCTTAGAAAAAATGATCGATTTAAAATTTTTAAGAGAAAATCCGGAAATCGTAAAACAGAACATTAAGAACAAATTCCAGGATCAGAAATTACCGTTAGTAGACGAAGTGATCGAGTTAGATGCGAAGGCAAGAGCAACACAGAAAGAGGCAGATGAGCTTCGTGCAAGCCGCAACACCTTATCCAAACAGATCGGACAGTTAATGGGACAGGGCAAGAAAGAAGAAGCAGAGGCAGTAAAGGCACAGGTAAGTGCCAATGCAGCACGCCTTGCTGAGTTAGAGGAAACAGAGAAAGAGTTGCAGGAAAAAGTAACAAAGATCATGATGGTAATCCCAAACATCATCGATCCGTCTGTTCCAATCGGAAAAGATGACAGCTGCAACGTGGAGATCGAAAAATTCGGCGAACCTGTCGTTCCTGATTTTGAAATCCCATATCACACAGATATCATGGATCGTTTTGATGGTATCGACCTTGACGCAGCAGGAAAAGTTGCAGGAAACGGTTTCTATTATTTAATGGGTGATATCGCAAGAATCCATTCCGCAGTGATCTCCTACGCAAGAGATTTCATGATCGACCGCGGATTTACTTACTGTGTACCACCATTCATGATCCGAAGCAACGTTGTAACAGGTGTTATGAGTTTTGACGAGATGGATGCTATGATGTACAAGATCGAGGGAGAGGATCTTTACCTGATCGGAACTTCCGAACATTCCATGATCGGTAAATTCATTGACACGATCAACGATGAAGAAAAATTACCATACACACTGACTTCTTACTCTCCATGTTTCCGTAAGGAAAAAGGAGCACACGGTATCGAGGAACGTGGTGTATACCGTATCCACCAGTTCGAGAAACAGGAAATGATCGTTGTCTGCAAACCGGAAGAATCCAAAATCTGGTATGATAAATTATGGCAGAACACCGTTGACCTGTTCCGCAGCTTAGATATTCCGGTCCGTACATTAGAGTGCTGCTCCGGCGATCTCGCTGACTTAAAAGTAAAATCCTGCGACGTAGAGGCATGGTCTCCAAGACAGAAGAAATACTTCGAAGTTGGAAGCTGCTCAAACTTAGGAGATGCACAGGCAAGACGTTTAAAGATCAGGGTAAAAGGAAAAGACGGAAACAAATATTTTGCACATACCTTAAACAACACAGTTGTTGCTCCGCCACGTATGCTGATCGCATTCTTAGAGAACAACTTAAATGAGGACGGAAGCGTCAACATTCCAAAAGCACTTCAGCCATATATGGGTGGAATTGAGAAGATCGTTCCAAAACACTAAGAAGAAATAGAAAAGTAAGAATAAATAAAAAAGTAAGAACAAATAAAAAAGAATGTATCCGGAGGAAATTAATCCGGATGCATTCTTTTTTTAAAAAATTATTTCTCATAAATACAGTGTGTTCCCTGATGCTGCATCAGCCCGCCAAGACATTTTTTGTTGCAGCGGACACAGCGGTGGATCTGGTCTGCATGACCATCTTTCAGCTTGTTTACCCAGTCAGGATCAGCCAGTAACTGGCGGCTCATGGCAGCACACTGGATGCGGCCATCGGCAAGCTGTTTTTCCACAAAATCAGGATCGGTAAGTCCGCCGACACCACAGATCGGAAGATTGGTGTACTGTCTTACCTCATCACAGAATTTTAGGAAACATCCCGGTTCACCAAAATACGGATGGTTTTTCGGTGGAATAGTATTTTCAAGATCAGAATGGTTTGCGAGCGTGACATGGAAGCTTGTAACGCCAGCTTTTTCAAGCATTGGAACAAATACCTTCAGCTCATCCTCGATAACACCTGCATTTCCGTAGTGTGGATTCTCCTGACGGACGGCAAGCTTGTAATCGATTGGCATATCTGGCAGTTTTTCGCGGACGGCAGAAACAGCCTCCACTGCAAAACGGGCACGGTTTTCGGCAGTTCCGCCGTATTCATCGGTGCGGTGGTTGTAAATGGAAGAACTGAAACTTCCACACATACGGTCACCGTGGATCTGGATCATATCAAATCCTGCTTTTTTTGCGAGAACAGCGGCAGTGCCGAAAGCAGAGGTGATCTCTTTTACTTTTTTGTGAGGCATATTCGTAATATATGGAGCAACCTCATTATTTAAAAGAGGGCGGAGTTCCTGCATGCTGATCCGTTTTGTGAGCACGCCCGGAACATATTTTAACATGGCTTTGATATTGGAATCGGACTGATGAAGCTGGGCGCATACCTTACAGTCATTGTCATGGGCGATCCCGATCACTTTTTCATAGAATGCAAAGCCTTTTTTGTCAAAAAGTGATTTTCCGAAATGACTTTTTCCAACCGGAACGTCTCCGACAATGATCATAGCGCAGCCGCCAGCTGCGATCCGGCGTATTTTTTCAAAGTAATCTTCATCCGATAAACCGAATGTTGTAGGGGCAAAAATAATGCGGTTTTTTAAGGTTAATCCTCCATAATTGAAGGGAGTCTGAATTGTTTCGTACATAATCTCACACTTTCTGAATTGATATTTTACACAGCAGATTTAAAAGGAGCTGCTGCTCCTCATTGGTAAGACCGGTCAATTTGGTGGCATCCCAGTCGAAAAGTACCTGATGGCAGACATCAAAAGCCTGTTTCCCAAGAGGGGTTAAGGTTAACCGGTAACTGCGGCCGGATTTCTTTTCTTTGATCAGAAAACCATCTTCTGCAAGTTTCGCAACGGAGCGCTGCGAATGTCCCCAGTCCAGTTTTAAGGCGCTGGTCAGTTCTGATGGGGTACACTCAGGATGTTTGCCCACATAAATGATAAAGTACATCTGACCAAAGTTAAGACCTAACTCATGGAGCTTTTCTGTTGTGTAAGCAGCAAATTCTTTATATAGTTCAGTTGTATAGTAGGAAAGAGTTGATATTAGCATAAATCCTCCTTACATCGCAAAGCGAAATCCAATTTTCACATCGAAAACTGAGTATTTTCGTTTCCAACTTCACACAGTATAAAACCGATACTTGACTTTGTCAAGTAAGAAAATAAAAAAAGTTGTATGAGTTTTTGACCGGATGACTTGTGATCTTTTATCATTCGGGTGAAAACCCATACAACCGTTCCTGCTTATTCAGAAATATGATTTTCGCGCATATATTCACCAATTTTTTTATCACAGGCAAGAATGTGGTTTGCAAGCCAGTTCAGTAAAAACTGGATCAGATCAAGAAGATATACCTGCTGGTTGTCATCCAGATCCTCCATTTCATCCAGATCGATATTTACAAGACGGTCTACAAATGCAGCGTGTGCCCGCTTCTGTGAAGGAAGTTCAGGATAATGGATGCGCTCCATCAGGGCCTCTTCCTCGCTGAAATGTAATTCCGTATAATCTCTCAGTTCTGCCAGCAGACGCATGATCTCATCGTATTTATCATGTAAAAGCTGGTCGTGGATGAGGTCATTGGTATCACTGATGATCTCAAACAGCTTGCGGTGCTCATCATCGACAAATGTGATGCCGGTTTTGTATTTGTCCGTGAATGCAAATGGATCCTCTGTAGATTCTTCCGTAGGGATCATTTTCCCGATCATCATATCGCTGCTTAAAATATGATGATAAAGCCAGTGCACGAGGTAAGTAAGAAGTTCATTTAACGATCTCTTGGCATTGCGTGGTGATGTGGTATCCAGTTTAAATTCGTTGATCGTCTTTGCAAATGCAGCATGTTCTGTCTTCTGGAGAGGAAGCTCAGGATCATGGATACTCTCCATATAAGCCTCCTCATGAGCAAGGTGCGTAGCTGCGTAATCTTTCAGGTTTGCGATCAGGCTTTGACCGATGGCTGTCACATCCTCTGTTTTCTCAACTAATTCGAATGCTTCATTTATCATCTGGAACAGACGCTTGTGTTCTTCATCGATTGCATCAATATGAAGCATACAGTCTTCTGTAAATTCGTACATAAAATCCTCCTTCTGTGTGTCATAAATCCGCAGCGCTTACGGAAAAGTGCAGTGGAATGTCTTTCGTGTTGCTACATTTATGTCATCATCATAGCACATGCTGGAAGAAAATTACAGTTGTTTTCGTGGAAATTATGCCATACTTTTACAGGTACTGCGGATGAAATTTGCAATAATCCTTTTCATCGATTCAAATTAATGATATAATTTTTCTGAAATGTTGACAGATATACATTTTATCTTCCTAAAATGTTGATGATTTACATTAAAAAGTGTTATTTATGTTGATCAGAGGTGCCTTATGTTAAAAAGAAAAGCAACAAATTTTATGAAAAACTGGATAAACACAAAGGATAAGAAGTGCCTTGTCGTTCAGGGTGCCAGACAAACAGGAAAGACATATACCGTTGAACGTTTTGCCGAAGAAAATTATGAAGAACTGGTTGAAATTAATTTTAAACAGATGCCTTCTGCGATGGAGATATTTTCTGGAGATCTTACCGTAGATGCTATGGTTATGGGTATGCGGTTCCGCTTCCCTGAAAAGAAAATTATTCCTGGAAAAACATTGATTTTTCTGGATGAAATTCAGGAATGTCAGGAAGCGGTCACATCACTTAAATTTTGGGCGATAGATAATAAATATGATGTAATTGTATCTGGCTCACTTCTTGGAATCGACTACAAACGTGCCTCTTCTTATCCGGTTGGATATGTTGATTATTTGAAAATGTATGGGATTGATTTTGAAGAGTTTCTGTGGGGAATGGGAATATCCGGGGATATGATAGAAAATCTCTGTGGTTATCTGCGTTCTAAAATGATTGTGCCTGAAGCAATTCATTCGCAAATGATGAATTATTACAGACAGTACATTGCAATAGGTGGTATGCCAGAGGCAGTACAGAAATATATAGACACAAAAGATTTTAGGAAAATTGACAGGATACAGCGCAGCCTCTTACAGGGATACCAGTATGACATAGCACATTATGCAACAGCTGAGGAAAAGGTAAAAGCAGAGAAGTGTTATCTTTCTCTTGCAAAACAGTTACTGGATAAGGAAAACCATAAATTTCAATATAAAGAAGTCGAGCATGGTGGTCGGGCACAAAAATATTTTTCAAGTATTGAGTGGTTGCTTCGTGCGGATATGGTGCATTTATGCAAACTGGTAACAGATGTCAGATTTGATCTGGATGACTATGCAAGAGATGACTTTTTCAGGGCATACACAACGGATTTATCTCTTTTGATGGCGATGAAAGATTTTTCATTAAAGCAACATATCGTAGAAAATACGTTATTCGGAAACTCAAAAGGCGGTATATATGAATGTGCCATAGCAGATGCACTTTACAAGAAAGGATATCCGTTATATTTCTATAAAAATGAGACAACCAAGAGAAGAATTGATGTTATGATCCAAAAAGATGGTGTGGTAGTTCCGATTGAGGTTAAAAGTGGAAATACGCGGGCTAATTCCTTAAAATCTATTTTGAAAATGAATGCAGACATTCCTTATGGATACAAGTTTGTTGATGGTAATATAGGTGTAAGTGATGATGGTATCATTACATTACCGTTATATATGATCGCGTTTATTTAAAGTATTATTTTTTTGACTTTGTGATATAATATTTTTAAAAGCTATACCATTAAGCGTTTCGGACGTTTGCGAGAAGATGTTTACATCACTTGGCGTAATGGCAAGGCTTTTTCTTTTCCATTTATATTTTTTTAAAATATTATCACTGGATTCCCATAATACATTGTAGCTGTAGTTCCCGGTTATTACTTGGTATGTTATAATAGACTTACCGCCCGGGATTCAGTCTGTATTGCTGTAGTTCCCGGTTATTACTTGGTATGTTATAATTCCAGATCGGCGAGCTTGGAAGTCAAGCCGGCTGTAGTTCCCGGTTATTACTTGGTATGTTATAATAGTACGTTCTTGCCGCCACGCTTGCCGCCCGCTGTAGTTCCCGGTTATTACTTGGTATGTTATAATATCCTCTGGAATATTATATTTTTCCATAATGCTATAGTTCCCGGTTATTACTTGGTATGTTATAATTTCCGTTTTCTTCTCTGCTCTTCGCCCCATGCTGTAGTTCCCGGTTATTACTTGGTATGTTATAATACAACCGAACCGACAAATAGATATCTATAGGCTGTAGTTCCCGGTTATTACTTGGTATGTTATAATATAGCTATCGAGAACGAACAAGGCGAACGGCTGTAGTTCCCGGTTATTACTTGGTATGTTATAATTTGGAACAATAATGAGTGTTACCAATGCACGCTGTAGTTCCCGGTTATTACTTGGTATGTTATAATAATTCGATATACAACCCGTGAAAGCCGTTAGCTGTAGTTCCCGGTTATTACTTGGTATGTTATAATTCTAAAAACGATTCCCAAACAGATTGAGAGCTGTAGTTCCCGGTTATTACTTGGTATGTTATAATAGATACGCTCATAAATGGACTACCTTTAACGCTGTAGTTCCCGGTTATTACTTGGTATGTTATAATTGAAAACTAATGAAAAAAGTGGTGTTCAAGCTGTAGTTCCCGGTTATTACTTGGTATGTTATAATTTTAGAACTATTGCAATATTTAAAACAGTTGCTGTAGTTCCCGGTTATTACTTGGTATGTTATAATAGGGAGAGGTCATGTTTGAACTGAATCGACGCTGTAGTTCCCGGTTATTACTTGGTATGTTATAATATTTTCCGATTCCGGATTTCTTCGCCAACTGCTGTAGTTCCCGGTTATTACTTGGTATGTTATAATCCGGAGCTTGTACGAAGAAGAAAGTAACGGGCTGTAGTTCCCGGTTATTACTTGGTATGTTATAATAAATATTTCAAGGCGGTACCGCCGAAGAGTGCTGTAGTTCCCGGTTATTACTTGGTATGTTATAATATGGCAGCGGCGCACGTTTCACATACGAACGCTGTAGTTCCCGGTTATTACTTGGTATGTTATAATTGCATTCTCCCTTCATATTCTTTCCTAAGGTGCTGTAGTTCCCGGTTATTACTTGGTATGTTATAATAGGGAACGGTAAACCCTGCATAATCCCAGTGATTATGCAGGGTTTTATCTTTCAAAAAACAAGTAAAAAGTGATTCTAATAGATGAAAAAAACTCATTTTAAGTTTTTGCATCGTAAAAGAAGCCTGCTCATTCGTGAAACACTTCTTTACGCAGCAAAGCAGCAAGTGTTTTACTGCTGAATGAAAATAACTTACTTTCTGTAATATCTATAAAAATATCTGCCCAATAAAGTTATTTATATGATATCATGGATACTATAAAGAAAACCTATTTGATACTTTTTCATAGTTTTCAGTCAAATGAAGTAATTAATTAGAGGCGGTACATATTTGCAAATAAGAAAGACGAGCAAATAGCACAAAAATTTCATAAAAACACAATACAAAAAGGAGTCCCTCCATGCAATCATACAACGACCTACAATCACAATTAAAAACAATAGACCATAAAAGTTACCCATTATACAAATCCCTGCGTGGAAGTTACCAGTTCCCCAAATACATATTGTCAATTGACCATGTGCAGGGCGATCCGTTTGCGGCACCATCGGATGTGAGGGTGACAGTAGATACGAAGGCAGCCGGATTTCCGGCATTTGCAATGAAAGATAAGCTGACAAGAACCGCATTGGCGGATGAACTGCTTCGCAATTTTGCGGCAAAAGTGAATCAGTTTAACTTTAAAGCGAAGGGTTCCGGGAAAAGCGGGCTGATCTCAGTGACACACTGTGGACAGGAAGTGCTGCAGAGGACAGCATGTGAAATCAGTGAAAAAGAGATTACCGCCAGATTTGCAGTCGGGTTTCCTGCAAATGGAAGAACAATCAATGCAAAAGAACTCGAAAAAATCTTATTTGAATATCTGCCACAGTGCGTGGAGCAGTCTTTTTATTATAAAAATCTGAATGCGCAAAAAGTAAAAGAGGCTGTGGAACTGGCAGAAGATCAGCAGGCAATCCGTGAGAAGCTGCCAGAACTTGGACTGGCTGCTTTTGTGGCGGATGACTCTGTGCTGCCAAGGGAGAGCGGTATCTCTTCCAAGCCAATGAAGCAGTCTGTAAAATTTGTTTCTCCGGAAACAATGCGTGTGACGTTAGAACTGCCGCACCGGGGTAAGATTACAGGAATGGGAGTTCCCAAAGGAATCACCCTGATCGTAGGCGGCGGTTATCATGGAAAATCTACGCTTTTAAATGCGTTGGAATTAGGCGTATACAATCATATTGCCGGAGATGGCAGGGAGTATGTGATCGCAGATGAAACGGCACAAAAGCTCCGCTCTGAGGATGGAAGATTTATCAAAAACGTAGATATTTCCATGTTTATCAATGATCTTCCAAACGGTAGGGATACGAAGGATTTTTCGACTGCTGATGCGAGTGGAAGCACGTCCCAGGCGGCTGGCATCGTGGAAGCGGTTGAGGCTGGCAGCAGACTGCTTTTGCTGGATGAGGATACTTCTGCCACCAATTTTATGGTGCGGGATGCCTTTATGCAGAAAGTGGTAAGCCCGGACAAAGAGCCGATCACACCGTTTTTATCCAGAGCAGTGGATCTGTATGAAAAAGCAGGAATTTCTACCATTTTGGTTGCGGGAAGTTCGGGAGCATTTTTCCACATTGCAGACACTGTGATCCAGATGGATCAGTATGAACCTGTGGATATCACAGAGAAAGCAAAGAACCTGTGTGGACAATTTCCAATCATGCAGGAGACAGCAAAACCATTTGTTTTACCGGATAGCCACCGTGTCATGGAAAAAGACAGGAATGGAGCGGTAAAACGCAGGGACTACCGGAGCGGAGAAGTGAAAAAAGGCGAGCCGGAGCGCTTGAAGGTAAAGACGCTTGGTGTGGATGGCTTTATGCTTGGAAAACAGAATGTCGACCTGCGCTATATCGAGCAGTTGATCGACAGCGAGCAGACGGCGGCACTGGGACTGCTTTTGAAATATACTGTGGAACATCTGGTGGATGGAAAGCGTACCATTTCAGAAACGGCACAGTGGTTAGAACATAAGTTAGAGCAGGAAGGAATGGTATTTGCCGCAGAGCATGGCGTTATCTCCGGTGGATACGCAATCCCAAGAATTCAGGAGATTTATTCCTGCCTGAATCGCTATCGGGTGTAAATAATTGTGAATAAGAAAGGAGCCTGCCATGCGTCCAACAATCAAAAAACAGAATATAAAAACTCTATTGGAAACAAAGTTTATCAAAGTATTTGATCTTCAGTATGCCGAGGGCAGACATTACTATAATGCAACAAGACGGAGCGCAGATGATCTTGTGGCAGTGAAGTCTACGGAAGAATTTCAAAATATGCTTCCAGATGCGGTGAGCTGCATCACGATCTGGAATCCATCCAACGGTGAGCCCAAGCTCCTGCTGAATCGTGAATTCCGGTATCCGGCAGGACAATTTTTGCTGAGCGTCCCGGCGGGACTGATCGATCCGGCAGATAAAGAGGAAGACGAACCATTGCTTGTGACTGCGAAAAGAGAACTGAAAGAAGAAAACGGAATTGAGGTTTTGGATACAGATGAACTGGAAGTGATCAATCCATGCCTTTTCAGCACACCGGGAATGACGGATGAGAGCAACGCACTTGTGAAAATCGTGTTAAACCGGGATACTCTGACAGGTATGTCACAGGACGGTGCAGAGGGAAGCGAGTGTTTTGACGGCTTTTCTTTTCTGACAAAAGAGCAGGCGCAGAAAATTTTAAAGGACGGTGTTGATGAGTACGGCATTTTCTATTCCGTGTATACATGGACAGCATTGACCTATTTTGTGGCAGATATGTGGAATCGAAACCCTATTTACAAATGCATAAAAAAATAGGATAATAGCTGTGAAAATAACAACATATTCTTTATAAGAAGAAACAGCATTCCAAGAATGCAAAGCCATTCGAAAGGTATAAAGTATTTTTGGATTGCAAAGCATCGGAAAGATGTTTTAGAAGGTAATACATATGGAAATTGAGAGATTAGGTGAAAATAAGATCAGATGTGCACTGTCTGAAGAAGAAATCCGTGAAATGGGATACAATATTGATGAGATTATTGGAAATACCGAGGTGACGCAGGAGTTTATGCGTGCGGTGGTGGAACTGGTAGAGGAGCAGGGCAATATCAGTATGCAGAATATTTCACCGGTAGTGAAGGCAGAACTTTTGCAGGATCACAGCATGGCGATCACGTTTGGCGGAGATTCCGAGATGAGTTTTAAGAATCTTGTGGATACGGTCGGACAGCTGATGAACCAGCTCGCACCGGAAAAATTATCAGAATTTCGGCAGATGAATAAAGAGGAAAAACAGAGTGCTATCGATGATTTCCTCGAAAAATATAAGGCAAAGCACAGCCAGGATGCAAAAAAGACAGAGACAGAAGATGCAAATGGTACTGAGCAGAAAGAGGACAATGAAATTTTTGAGACATCGGTTCCGTTTAGTCTGGAGTTTTCCAGTCTGGATGAAATGCTGCGATTGATCCGTCTGGCACCATTTACAGAAAAAATGCCTACAAGCAGTCTTTATAAATTCCAACAAAAATACTATCTTGTGATGGATCTGATCCATTTTTCAAGGGAAGAATTACGGCCATTTGCGTTTACAATTGTAGAATATAACAATTGCCGTTATGCTGAGGTCGGACAAATTGCATTTATAAAAGAACACGGAAAATGTATTGTAGAAAATGAGGCACTGCAAACGCTGATGCAATTGTAAAAAGTGATGAAAATTTTTCAGGCAATAGACAAATGTGCCAAATGTCAGAAAAAATATTGTTACTTTTGCCGATGAATTTCATGCGCTAAAATCTACCATATATGCTATTATAGTTGAGGCGCACGTACGAGATATAGTGCACTGCAAATGAAAATATGTTATATGGGAGATTGGTTATGAGCAGAGAGCAGCTTTTAGAACTTGAAGATGTGAAGAGAAGTTTACTGGTACAGGCATACCGTATGAAACAGGAGCATCCGCATATGTCGCCGGTTGGAATCGAGATGGAGATGTATTCTGCTTTGATGGCTGAAGTAAAAGAGATCACAACGAGAATCCAGATGAGCGCAGAGGCATAGGTGACAACCAATAAGTTTTTCGGGCAGGCTTTTTCAGAGATGAAAGAACCTGCCTTTATTATGACAGAAAATACGATTTGAGTTTCTGTCAATAGATGATTGAAAAAAGAGGAGAACAACCATGAATTTTGCAGAGAGAAGAAAACAGGTTTTTGAGAAAATGGAGAGACAGTCAGCGTTGATCTTATTTTCCGGGATTGAGAGCCATGTGAGTGCAGATGAATATGCACCATTTGAGGCAGACAGAAACTTTTTTTATCTGACAGGATTAAGAAGAGACCATATGATTCTTTTGATGAAAAAGACATTGAAAGAGGAGCAGGTGATTTTATTTATCGAAGAAGCAGACCCGACACAGGAGCGCTGGTACGGAAGAAAAGTGACAGTGGATGAGGCAAAAGAGATTTCCGGTATCGATAATGTGATGTTTTTAGATTCTTTTGAGGGCGCTGTTGACCGCATGATGGCAAGGGAAGATATCGACAGCCTGTATTTTGACTGTTACAGATATCAGTTTGAGGACATGCCGGATTACAATATGATCAAAGCAAAAGAATTTGCAGAAAAATATCCGGGACATGCAGTGAAAAATATTTCGCAGGTGATCGCAGAACTGCGTATGCAAAAAGACGGGGATGAAGTAGCACTTGTGCGGGAGGCGATCGGCATTACCGATAAAGCATTGCAGTATGTGATGAAACATTTAGAGCCGGGAATGGCAGAATATCAGGCACAGGCTGATTTTGAATACATGATCCGCTATAACGGAGCGGAGGGAACTGCATTCCCTACCATCGCAGGAAGCGGTGCGAACGGAACCATGCTTCACTACGACACAAACCTTGACATTTGTGAGGATGGTTCTTTACTGCTGATGGATCTCGGGGCAAAATACCGCGGATACTGCGCAGATATCACAAGAACTTATCCGGTAAACGGAACATACACAGAGCGCCAGAGACAGGTTTACGACATTGTTTTAGCTGCAAACCGTGAGGTCGCAAAGACTGCAAAACCGGGCATGACGCTAAAAGAGTTAAATGAGATTGCAAAGAAAGTGCTTGCAGCAGGCTGCATGAAACTCGGTCTGATCGAAAAAGAGGACGAGATTGATACTTATTATATGCATGGCGTATCCCATCATCTTGGAATCGATGTGCATGATGTCACAGCGGCTTGCAATGACACATTACAACCGGGTGCCATCATTACTGATGAACCGGGACTTTACATTGACGAATGGGAGATCGGAATCCGTATCGAGGATGATCTTCTGATCACAGAGAACGGCTGTGAGTGTCTCTCAGAGGCAATTATCCGTGATCCGGACGAGATCGAAGCATTTATGAAAGACAGATAGAAATGAGGCAGAAATGAGTTGACCATTTCCGGTCACGATTATATAATAGCAATGGAAATTTTTTAGGAGGTGACATTCATGGACAGTTGTGATAGTGCGGGGCGAAAGAACAAAACCGATGGATTTTCTGAATGCTTTGGCATAGGGCAGATGTCTGTGGGCGTCTGACCTCTGTGATAATAGAATATGCCTTCTGAAACCACCGGTTTACATGCCTATACAATAGAGTGCACGCTTCGCGGACAATCTATTGTCATGAACTATAACAGCAGAAACTTACACATGCTGCTTGGAAGTAAAGCGGTGGTTTTTTATGCCCTTTTTTCAGGGAGAACAGGAGGCAGAAATGCAAAAAGAAGTATTAAAAGAACCGACTTATGTAGAAGAATTATTAACATTATTCCGAAGCAATCTTGGAAAAGAAGAATTGCTCGAAAAAATCTCCGATTATCATGAGAGCGACATTGCGGATGCAATGGAGCAGATGACACCGGAGGAAAGAAAAAAACTCTATCCGTTGCTTGGAGAGGAGTATATTGCGGAAATCCTTTCCTATACCGAGGATGCGGCAGAGTATTTGCAGGAGATCAACCTGGAAAATGCTGCCAGAGTCATTTCGGAGATGGATTCCGATGATGCGGTCGATGTTCTGGAGAATCTGGATGCGGACACTAAGACCAGGATCGTCGATCTGCTGGATGATGATGCGGAAAAAGATGTAAAACTGATTTTATCTTATGAAGATGATGAGATCGGTAGCAAAATGACAACGAATTTTATCGTCATAGGAAAGAATCTGAACATCCGTCAGGCTACGCATGAGCTGATCCGTCAGGCGGGAGAGAACGATAATATCTCAACGATCTATGTAGTAGATGAAAATGAGCAGTATTATGGAGCAATCGATTTAAAAGACCTGATCGTGGCAAGAGATTATCAGGATCTGGACAATCTGATCTCGACTTCCTATCCGTATGTGGGAGCACATGAGAAAATCAGTGAGTGTATCGAACGGTTAAAAGACTACGCAGAGGATTCCATTCCGGTATTGTCAGAGGAAGGAAAAATCTTAGGAGTCATCACAGCTTACGACATCGTGGAAGCCGTGGATGAAGAGATGGGAGAGGACTATGCGAAGTTAGCCGGTCTTACTGCAGAAGAAGATTTGGAGGAGACAACGTTTCAGAGTATGAAAAAACGTCTCCCGTGGCTGATCATCCTGCTGTTTTTGGGAATGGTGGTATCTTCGGTTGTCGGAATTTTTGAGACGGTCGTTGCAGTGATCCCGATTGTGATGTGTTTCCAGTCATTGATTTTAGATATGGCAGGAAATGTCGGAACCCAGTCGCTGGCGGTGACGATCCGTGTGCTGATGGATGAGAATTTAAACCGGAAAGATAAGTTTGGACTGATTTTGAAAGAGATGCGCATTGGTTTTGCAAATGGACTGTTTCTTGGAATTATGGCATTTGTATTTATCGGGCTTTATGTGTGTTTCATAAAAGGAAATGCGCTTTCCTATTCGTTTTTGATCTCAGGCTGTGTGGGAGTTTCTTTAATGCTTGCGATGGTGATCTCGAGCCTTGTCGGAACAACGATCCCACTGCTTTTCCATAAGATCAAAGTCGATCCGGCGGTCGCGTCAGGACCACTTATCACAACCGTGAATGATCTGGTAGCAGTGGTTACTTATTATGGACTGGTCTGGCTGTTTATGATCAAATTATTGAAGATTTAACATTTTGTATAGGTAATCTTTACCTTTTCTTTAGAATAATCCATGTGTATTTTAAGAATGAACCGTTATACTCGTTAACAGTAAAAATGTTACAGAGTATAGCGGAGGTCATTCCAAATGAAATATATCACATTTACAATCCCATGTTACAATTCAGAAAATTATATGCGAAGATGTGTGGATTCACTTTTGGTGGGCGGCGAGGATGTCGAGATCCTCATTATTGACGATGGTTCTTCCGACCGGACAGGTGCGATCGCAGATGAATACGAAATGCTTTATCCAAACATTGTAAAAGCGGTGCATAAGCCAAACGGCGGTCATGGTTCCGGTGTGAACAAAGGGCTGGAGCTGGCGCATGGACTTTATTATAAAGTCGTGGATTCCGACGACTGGTTCGACCGTGATGCTTATCTGAAAATGTTAGATAAAATAAAAAGTTTTGAAGTCGCACAGTTCCCAGATCTGATCATCTGTAATTATGTGTACGATCATCTGGATGAGGGAATCCAGAAACCGATGAATTACAGAAATGTATTTCCAACTGAAAAAATGTGCAACTGGAACACAATCGGACATTTTCATCCATCGCAGTATTTGATTATGCATGCACTTATGTTTCAGACGAAAGTATTGAGACAGTCAGGGGTAAAACTGCCGGAGCACACGTTTTATGTGGATAACCTGTTTTCCTATCAGCCGCTTCCGTATGCGAAGAATCTCTACTACATGGATATTGACCTGTATCATTACTACCTTGGAAGGGAAGATCAGTCGGTCAACGAGAAAGTCCTGATGAAGCGTATCGACCAGCAGATCCGCGTGACAGAGCTTGTTGCAAAAAGTGTGGATTTAAGAGAAGTGAAAAAAATGTATCCAAAACTGGCCGTTTACATGATGCGCAATATTTCAATCATGTTGTCCATTTCTTCAATCCATCTTCTTCTGATCAAAACAGAGGAGGCGTTCCAGAAACGTAAAAGGATGTGGGAGCAGGTGAAGGATTATGACAGGATACTTTATTACCGGTTAAGATGTTCTACCTTAAGCGGTCTTACTTATCTGCCGGGAAGATTAGGTGGAAAAATCACAGTCGGCGGCTACCGCATGGCAAGAAAAATTTATCAGTTCCAGTGATAAGAAAAAAGTACAGAGGAATAAAGATATGGCACAGATTTATATTGCATTTGTAGATACACCGGGATTTTTTGCCGGAATGATACGGCAGGTCATCAAACAGAAGTACATTCATGTGGTTCTTTCGATGGATGCGGAACTTGAGGAGGCATACAGTGTGGGACGCAGAAATCCTGCGGTTCCGCTGTTTGCCGGATTTGAAAAAGAGGATAAAAGAAAAATCTTAACGGTGTTTCCAACGGCTGATTATATGGTGTGTAGTATTGAGTGTTCGCTTGTACAAAAGGAGGCAATCCGTCAGGAACTGCGTCTGGCTATGCAGGAAAGATTTCATTATCATTATGCAGTTGCAGGATTACCATTTATTTTGTGGAACATTCCATTTTACCAGGAAAACCATTACACCTGTTCTTCCTACGTGGCACGGGTATTAGAGGAGTACGGCGTCTGTCATTGGGAAAAACATTTTTCCCTTGTGACACCAAAGGATTTCATGGAAAAATTTGGACGGAAACGGATTTTTGAAGGAAGTTTGAGAGAATTAGTGGAAATGTCTGTGCAGGAAGAAACGGTTTGTGCTGTTGAAAAAATTGCGTAACAGTTCTGTCAAAAAAAGAGGAAAGGTGGCTACGTGGATATGAAAAAGAAAATCTTGCAGACAGTCTTGTTTCTTGGAATTATGTTTTTGACTTTTTATACGTTACTCCATGGACAGAATCTGTCAGAAATTTATCAGGCAGTAAAAAATATGTCAGTTCCGTACCTGATTGCAGCGGCAGGACTGGCGTTATTTTTTGTCTGCGCAGAGGGCAGCATGATCTGGTATCTGCTCACATCCATGCGAAAAAAAGCAGACAGTCAGACAACCGTTCTCTGTGTTGTTGGAAAAGAAAAGGTATGTTCTCTGTGGCGTTGTATCCAATATTCGTTTATTGGATTTTTTTATTCGGGCATCACACCATCCGCAACAGGTGGGCAGCCGGTGCAGCTTTATTATATGAACAAAGATGGAAACAAAGGTTCTGACAGTACCATAGTGCTTATGACGGTGGCAGTAATTTATAAAATTGTGTTGGTAGTTTTAGGTGTCGGAATGTTACTTTTTTGCGGCGGCGCATTGAAAACAGAGCTGCAGTCCTTTTTTCCATTATATTTGCTGGGGCTTGCGCTGAACACGGTTGCCGTTGCAGTTGTACTTGCCGCAATGCTTTTTCCACAGTGGATGATTGTCGTTTGGGCGTGGGTGGAAAAGCAGTTTATCCGGCTCGACATCTGGAAAGCAAATCCACAGCGCATGGATAAGGTGCAGACATTTACGGGAAACTATAGAAATGCCGTGGATTGGCTGAAGCAGCATCCGGGAAAATTAATAGTGGTCATCGCCGTGACGTTTTTGCAGAGGTGTAGTGTATTTCTGCTTACTTATATGGTATATCTCGGACTTGGACAGGCGGGGACTTCCATACAGGAGGTAGTTCTATTACAGGCATCGGTCTACATTGCGGTGGATATGCTTCCGCTGCCGGGAGCGCAGGGAATCACCGAACTGATGTATCGGTCAGTCTTTGCACCGGTATTTTCTAAGGGCAGTCTGATCCCATCCATGCTGATCAGCAGAGGACTGAACTTCTATTTTCTTTTGTTGGCAGGAGCCGGGGTTACGGCTGCAAACCATTTTCTTGTAAAAAAGAAGATTTAAACTCTATTTGTAGGACACGGAGCAGCTCTTATGGCGGAAAAATAAAGATTTGATAAAGAAAGTATAAAAGATTCGGGAATATATTTTTTTCAAAAAAAGAATGTGTTAAAATAGAAAGCAATTTATGGAAAATAATCTATGGAAAAGATTTTTTAATCGAGAGGAAAAAGAGAAGTTATGAGCAATTTCAGGACAAAATATTTAAAAATTGCATGCAATCTGCTTTGGGCAGTGTTTTTGTTGATTTTTGTGTTCGCATTTCTTCCCAAATTGCTGATCTATTTTATGCCGTTTGTGGTGGGAATGATTTTTGCGATGATTGCAAATCCGATGGTGAAGTTTCTGGAGAAACGGATCAAAATTAACCGGAAATATGGTTCGGTCATCATGATCGTGCTGGTCATCGGACTGGTAGTGCTGGTCTGCTATGGCGCAGGGGCAGTCCTTGCGAAAGGAATCGGAGCATTTATGGCGTATCTGCCAACGATGTCTGCCAATGCCGGAACCGAATTTTCCGAGGCAATCAATCAGCTGCAGCAGCTGCTGGAAAAACTGCCATTTACGCAGAATGTGGATTTAAGCGCCATCGGAACTGCAATTCAGGATTTTTTGACAAATTTTGTGTCCAGCTCAGATTCTGCAACGCTTGGGGCAATCGGAGAATTTGCGAAAAGCCTGCCGGATACGATCGTTGGCATAGTCGTAGGACTGCTTGCAGCATATTTTTTTATTGCAGATAAAGACAAACTGATCACCGGGGTGGAGAAACATTTATCTGCCGGATTTCTTGCAAAAACAGAACGCATCTATAAACAGCTTGTGCATGCGGTAGGAGGCTATTTTAAAGCACAGTTTAAGATCATGGGCGTTATTTATGTCATTCTTCTGATCGGCCTTTTGATCCTCCGGGTAGATTTTGCATGGCTGATCGCCTTTGGCATTGCGTTTCTGGATATGCTTCCGGTGTTTGGAACGGGAACAGTGCTCTGTCCGTGGGCGGTTATCAAACTTTTTACTGGAGATTACAAGATGGCGGTTGGCATGATCGTTTTATATGTGGTCTCTCTTGTCGTGCACCAGATCGTACAGCCGAAGCTGATCGGCGATTCCGTAGGACTTGATCCGTTTGCATCGCTGTTATTCATGTTCATCGGTTACAGGGTTGGCAGTGTTGTGGGGATGATCCTTGCAATCCCGGTCGGTATGATCCTGATCAATCTGTATGAGGCGGGCGCATTCGATACACTGGTCTGGTGCGTTCGGGAAGTCGTGAATGATTTCAATAACTTCCGCAAGGTTGGCGGAGAGAAGAAATAAGAGCACTCTGCCATGTGGAACTGGTAGCTGCGAGAGGAAATCTCATCGATTCGCCGAAAGAAATGATATATTTATACATTTTTCGTCCTTAAAAGTGTTGATTAAACACATATTTACGTCCTTAATAATGTTGACACCAGCAGGGTACAATTTTATAATGCAGATATATGGAAATAATTTAATGGATGCTTATAGAATATAGGAGTTGGAGGAAGGCTCATGGAACGATTTGCATTATCACGAATGAAAGAATGGAAAGAAAATGAAAATAGAAAACCATTGATTATCCGCGGGGCAAGACAGGTCGGAAAAACATGGATCATGAAGACATTTGGTCAACAGTATTTTGAGAAGACAGCCTATGTTAATTTTGATAATAACGCCCGTATGAAACAGGTATTCGAAGGAGATTTAGACATTGAAAGACTGGTTTTATCGATCAGTGCTGAGACAGGAGTTTCTATTGAGGCAGAGAATACGCTGATCATTTTCGACGAAGTTCAGGAAGTACCAAAAGCACTTACATCATTAAAGTATTTTTATGAAAATGCACCTCAGTATGCAATTGTTGCAGCAGAATCACTTCTTGGAGTTGCATTACACCAAGGTACGTCATTTCCAGTTGGGAAGGTAGATTTTCTTGATTTGTATCCGCTTAATTTCAGGGAATTTTTGTGCGCAATGGGAGAGAAACAATTTGTTTCCATGTTAGACAGTTGTGATACGCAGATGGTAACAGTGTTCAAAACAAAATATATAGAACGTTTAAGGGAATACTATTTTGTAGGTGGGATGCCAGAGGTGGTAAAAGATTTTTCGGAAAAAAAGGATTATAATCGTGTTCGTGCGATTCAGAAAAATCTTATTAACTATTATCAGCAGGATTTTTCAAAACATGCTGAAATAAAGCTTGTTCCAAGACTGAATCTTGTGTGGAATTCGATTCCGATGCAGCTTGCAAAAGAGAATAAAAAATATATTTATGGACAGGTACGCGAGGGGAGCAGGGCAAAGGATTTTGAGCTGGCTATTCAATGGTTATTGGATTGTGGATTGATTCATAAAGTACAGCGGATTCAAAAACCGGATCTTCCATTGAAAGCATATATTGATTTTGATGCTTTTAAGCTTTTTTTAGTGGATATTGGATTGCTCATAGCGATGACAGATCTGGATGCAAAAGTGATTATAGAAGGAAATAAGATTTTTACTGAATTTAAGGGAGCACTGACAGAGCAGTATATATTGCAGCAGTTAATATCAGATGTCGGAGTGATACCTTACTATTATTCAACGCAAAATTCCAAGGGAGAGATTGATTTTTTAGTTCAGGGAAAAACATCTGTTATTCCAATTGAAGTAAAGGCGGAAGAAAATCTGAAAGCAAAGAGTTTGAAAGCTTTTTGTGAAAAGTATCAACCATCTTATGCAGTCCGAACATCAATGTCGGATTATAGAGAGCAGGATTGGATGACGAATATTCCTCTTTATGCAGTAAAGTGGATTAAAAATTATGTCAACCAATAAAATAAAAAGAAGATAAAAACCAGGACACATACCAGATAATGCGTAATAGCATCAGAGGTATGTGTCCTTTTTTAGGTAAATATAGTTTTTACAGTAATTCCATATTAATGGATTTTTCCGTAAATCCGTAATTACAGTACATCTCGTAAGCGGCTTGATTTTTAGCATTTACTTGAAGTTCAATGCCATCCAGCCTTTTTTTTGCTTTTATCTCTTTTACTTTTTCAAAGAAAAGATGTCCGACACCCATGCCGCGGTAAGGTTCGTCAACCGCCATTGTGTCGATAAAAACAATGTCCCGTGTCACCTGTGCAGGAGATTCAATATGCCGGAAGATAAGTTCTAAAATTCCGATCACATTTCCTTCATTTTCTGCAATATAGAAAGTATCGCCTTTTACGATTTCCTCAAATACTGCCTTTGGCAGAAGCGCATCATTGGGTTTGTAAATATCGGGACGCCAGTTTATATGAAGCGCCTGCCCCTGATTTAAGATGCGGACGACGGAGTCATAGTCGCTCATTTGTGCATTTCTTATGATACAGTTCATTATTTTACGATTACTTTCACGAATTTCTTTTTACCACGTTTTACAACAAGTCCATCTGCGCCGAAGGAATCTGCATTGTAAGCGGTCTTGATATCGGTTACTTTCTCGTCTGCAACTGAGACACCGCCCTGTTCTACGGCACGTCTTGCGTCGGAACGGGATGGAGCGAGCTCTGTTTTTACGAGAAGAGACAGGATATCCATATCTCCGTCTGCAAAATCAGCAGAGGATAACTCTACCGTTGGCATATGTGCGGAATCTCCGCCACCGGCAAAAAGTGCGTGGGAAGCTTCTCTTGCTTTGTTTGCCTCCTCTTCCCCGTGAACTAATTTGGTCAGCTCGAATGCAAGGATTTCTTTTGCCTGATTAAGCTGTGCACCTTCCCAGCTTTCCATTGCATCGATTTCCTCTAATGGAAGGAAAGTCAGCATACGGATACATTTTAATACGTCAGAGTCTGCCACGTTTCTCCAGTACTGGAAGAAGTCGAATGGAGAAGTTTTCTCAGGATCAAGCCATACAGCGCCGGACTGGGTTTTTCCCATCTTTTTTCCCTCAGAATTTAAAAGAAGGTTGATGGTCATAGCGTAAGCGTCTTTTCCGAGTTTACGGCGGATCAGCTCGGTACCACCTAACATGTTGCTCCACTGGTCATCGCCGCCGAACTCCATGTTGCAGCCGTATTTCTGGTATAAGGTGTAGAAATCGTAGCTCTGCATGATCATGTAGTTGAACTCCAGGAAGCTTAAGCCTTTCTCCATACGCTGTTTGTAGCACTCAGCAGTGAGCATACGGTTTACAGAGAAATGAGCACCAACTTCACGGAGAACGTCGATGTAATTTAAGTCCATGAGCCAGTCAGCGTTATTTACCATTAATGCTTTTCCATCGGAGAAGTCGATGAAACGGCTCATCTGTTTCTTGAAGCAGTCACAGTTGTGCTGGATGGTTTCCGGTGTCATCATCTGACGCATGTCGGTACGTCCGGACGGATCACCGATCATTGCGGTACCGCCACCGATTAAAGCGATTGGTTTGTTTCCAGCCATCTGGAGACGTTTCATGAGGCAGAGTGCCATGAAATGTCCTACGTGAAGGCTGTCTGCTGTCGGATCAAATCCGATATAAAAAGTTGCTTTTCCGTTGTTGATCAAATCTTTGATCTCTTCTTCGTCTGTTACCTGCGCGATAAGACCGCGGGCAACTAATTCGTCGTATAATGTCATTTTATTGGGTTCCTTTCTTTTTTTGAGTGAACGATTAAAATCCGCAGTGCCCACTCGAGAGCGAAGCTCTCTCGTTCGCGGGCTTAGCCCTATCGTCTAAGAAAATCACAAAATGCATTGTGCAAGCACAGCATTTTGTTCTTTCCTCAGACGGCACTGCTCATTTAATACGCGCAAAAACCCCCGTCCTAATAAAAGGACGAGGGTTAAACTCGTGTTACCACCTTAATTCATAAGCAGCTCACACTGCTTACCTTCGTGAGTGTCCGACAACACTCCGGCGCGGTTAACGTGCGCCACTACGTCACAGCCTACTATTGCAAGATTATCAAATATCAAAAACAAATTCGGTGTGAAGCTCGGGGATGTATTCGAATTAAGATTCCGATGCGCCTCTCATCAGCCGGCAACTTTCTGTATCTTCCGCTTAACTGTACTTCTTCCCGTCAAAGCCTGTGTTCTGCTTCAATTAACGCTATTATAAGCATGAAAAAAATGATTTGTCAAGGAAAAAGAAAATTTTATTGACCTAATAATAAAACAATACAGTCGCAGCTTCCCAATACAAGAGAAGTACTTTCTCTGTTTCCATTTAAAATTTCATCCACAGTTTTTCCGTTGGTCAGAAGTACACGGTCAGCCTGTTTTTCAAGCGGCAGTGTCGCGGTGTCTGTGCCGAAATTTCCGGCAACCAGAATGCGTTGTCCGGTTTCTTCGTTGGTGCGGTAGTATGCAAACATATGGTCCACATCTTCATAAGCAGCGGCAAACGTTCCGTAAGTGAAGGTTTCCACGTATTCCGGTGCTTTGCGGAGTGCGATCAGTTCTTTGTAAAAAGAGAGAACGGAATCTGACCGGTTCATCTGGTCTGTTACATTGATCTTTGTATAGTTTGGATTCTCCGCAAGCCAGGGGGTTCCGGTGGTGAAACCGCCGTGCAGGGAATTGTCCCACTGCATAGGGGTTCTTGCATTGTCACGGCTGTTTTCATAGCAGGCGTGAAGTGCTGCCTCTTTCGAACATCCGGCATTTAAAGCAGCCTGATACTGATCTTTGGTGCTGATGTCATCGTATTCGGAAATATCGTTTCGGACACAGTTTGTCATGCCGATTTCCTGTCCCTGATAGATAAAAGGAATTCCGCGCAGTAAAAAGTAAGTAGCTGCAAGCATTTTCACACCGGCTTCATTTCTGGCGTGTGCAGGAAGATAGTGTGTAGCACCTCGTGGCTCATCGTGGTTTTCAATAATATTTGCCTCAAAGCCAACGGTAAGGTCTGCTTTCTGGGTGTCAAAAAGGGCAGTGCGCCACCGGTTGAAATCGAGGGCAGGAGCATCATACCAGCCGTGTTCCCCATAGGAAAGCACATGGGCGGAAAAGTCAAATTTGGTGGAAAAATGACCGTCCTCACCGATAAATTCACGCAGTTCATCCTCTTTTAAATGAAATACTTCGCCGACCGTAAAAGCGTCGTATTTGTCAAATGTTTCATGTTTCATTTCCTCTAAAAATGTGCCAATTCCATGTGCGGAAGCTAACATTTTATCGCAGGAGACAAGTCCGTCATCACCGTCCGCCGGGAAGGATGGAAAATCAAGATTTTTCTTGATATTGATGATGGCATCGATACGGAAACCGGAAATGCCTTTTTCAAACCACCAGTTGATCATCTCATAGATTTTTTTGCGGACGACCGGGTTCTCCCAGTTTAAATCGGGCTGTTCCTTAGCGAAGGTGTGGAGATAATATTTATTTGTGCCGGGAACTTTTGTCCATGCAGATCCACCAAAATAGGAGCGGTAATTGCTTGGTGCCTTGCCGTCTTTTCCTTCGCGGAAATAGAAGTAGCCGGCGTAAGGACCGTCCGGGTCGGCGAGTGCTTTCTGAAACCATTCGTGTTTGTCGGAACAGTGGTTGACGACAAGATCCATGATCAGATGCATACCGCGTTTTTTCATTTCGGCGACAAGGGTGTCAAAATCATCCATTGTACCAAACTGTTCTGCAATTTTATAGTAATCGGAAATGTCATATCCCTGATCGACAAAAGGGGATTCGTAAACCGGGGAGAGCCAGATGATGTCGATTCCGAGTTCTTTCAAATAGTCCAGCTTTGAGATGATTCCCTTTAAGTCACCGATTCCATCTCCGTTTGTATCCAAAAAACTTTTTGGGTAAATCTGATAAGCTACTTTATTGTGCCACCATTTTCTTTTCATAAATGCTCCTTTTCTTTCATTTGATTCTGGGGTGATTGCGAAACTCATTTAAAGCTGTTTAAAATTGTTCAAAATTAAATTTACACAACTTTGAGTTTCGCAGTTCCTACACTTGATTGTATGATACTGTTATAATAGAATAGAAGAAACGAAAAATCTTGTATAAATATAAGAAAGTATTGCACAAAACTGCTATGCTGATGTGGATTAAGACAGCTTAGAAGGTGTTTGCCATCTGTTTCAATGATGTTAAAGAGGAATCAATACAATGAAAGAAAAAATAACCCTATCCTTAGACCAGCATGAGAACGCCAGACACGGCGAAGAAATTTTTCCACTGCAAAAATATGTGACACCGTTATGGAAAGAGTATCCTTATGTCACGGCGCACTGGCATGAGGAGGCAGAATTTACGCGGATTGAGAAGGGAAGCTGCACATATCAGATCCATCTTGAAACTTATGAGGTGGAAGAGGGAGATCTGATTTTTATTCCGCCTGCGGTGCTGCATGCGATTTCCAATGAAAAAGAGGAGTGTATGCAGTCGGAAACGTATGTGTTTCATATGGATTTTCTTGGCGCAAAGGCTGCGGATATCTGTGCCATCCGGTATTTGAATCCACTGATGAACCAGAAATTGATCCCGCCGTTTGTAATCAAAAAAGGACATCCGCTTTACGAAAAGGCAGCAGAACTGTTTGAGAATATAAATGCAGAGTATGACAAAAAAACACCCGGATACGAGATTGGTATCAAGTCATATCTGTTGCAGCTTGTGGCGGCTTTGATTCCATATTGTACCCGGAATACAGAGGCAGATGCGATTTTGACAGAACATGCGAAAAAGTTAAAAGAAGTTTTAAGTTATATCGATGCACACTATATGGAGGAACTGACGATTTCAGGACTTGCCGGAATCTGTTTTTTCAGTGAGTATTATTTTATGCGTTTTTTCAAAAAATACATGGGAATGTCATGCGTGCAGTACATCAAAAATGTGCGTCTGGAGCGCGCGGCAGACCAGTTTGAAAATGGGGAGACAAATACGCTCGAGGTGGCGCTCGCCTGTGGATTTTCGAATTTGTCTTATTTCCATCGGGAGTTTAAAAAGAAATATGGAATGACGCCAAAAAGATTTATCAGTCTGTCTGCCCGGGCAGCAGATTTTCACGAAATAGTGAATAATTACCATTTTTATGACTCATAATATCATCGTGAAAAAAATGTGCGGGTTTTAAAATCCGTCGGAAAGAGGTAGAAAGATGATATTGAGCGAAAAAGAGACAACCGTGATCAAAGACTTACAGACACAGGAGCAGTGCTGCGTGGAAAAATACGAGAGATACAGTAAACTTGCCAAAGATCAGGTGCTCATTGACCTGTTCACAGATCTGCATGGAAAAGAGCAGAAGCATTTAGAATCCCTGACACAGGTGCTGTCTGGAAAAGTTCCTTCCTGCGACTGCAACGACAGTGATGGAAAAGATTATAACCCGGCTGCTACCTACAGCATGGCACCTTCCGAAGATAAGAAAACGGACTGTTTCCTTGCAACAGACTGTATCGGAACAGAAAAACTTGTTTCTTCCACTTACAATACGGAAGTGTTTGCATTCGGTGATCCGGGTGTCAGAAAACTTTTGGCAGACATTCAGATCGAAGAACAGAACCATGCGGAGATGCTTTATAAATATAAAACAGTCAACAGCATGGCGTAGCCCGGAGTTTAGGTTATGAGTCTGTCGTCAATCTATGTTACGAGCGGCAGAACCCAAAGGTTAAACTGTGGGATGGATAAAAAAATGAGGGAAAAGTGGAAAAGAGCAGTGCTGCTATTGAGCTGCATGGCGCTTGTCTTTTCGGGTTGAGGAAAAACAGGTGATGTGAAAGAGTCAGGTGCAGTGGAACCTGTAAATGAGGATGCGCAGAAATTCTGGTATATGTACTGATCACTTCACTGATCGAGGCAGCGCAGATTGCATTCTCCATTTTCCCGGTTATCATTGTTTATTTGTTCCTGTCACGCTATATCGTGCAGGGAATTGCACTTGGAAGTGTGAAGGGATAGGAAAAATTATATTTTATTCAGATAAGAGACGGGAAGCTTTTGAGGAATCTCAAAGGTTTCCTGTTTTTTTGTATAAAAACGTTTTTAATGAAAAAAATATGTGCTACAATAGGTGCAGGAGAGAGGAAGAAGGGAGCCTGCGGCATGATCTATTTCGCAATCACAGCGGCAGTTTTTACGCTTGATTTTTTTCTGAAAAAATATATTGATAAAAAATACGCCAGAAAAGTAAAAAATCCACGTCTCGGTGGAATGATCTGCATAGAGAAGTTCTACAACAAAGGTGCAACGTTAAATCTTCTCGCAAAACATCCGAAAGCCATGACTGCGATACACAGTGTCATCATGGCTTTTGTGGCAGTCGTTTATTATTTTGCAATGCGGATGACTGGAAAAAAACTCACAAAAACGGGACTTGCCATGTTAGCCGGCGGCGGACTGAGCAATTTGTATGACCGCTATACAAAGCATCATGTTGTGGATTATGTGCGGTTTCAGACCGGACCGAAATGGTTTCGGAGGATTATTTTTAATGTGTCTGATTTCTTTATTTTTATAGGGGCAGTGCTTGCAGTCATCGGAAGCGAAGTGTAATATTAAGATAATCTCAAACCATAGATTGATAAAACAATTACCGGGAAGGAAATGATTTTTTGCTATGACAAAAGAACAGTATATCAAAATTACAGAACCGCTTCGGAGCAATCAGGAACGGGCGAAGCGTGTGACGAGTCTGAATCATATGCTGACAGCACTGGTATTCTGCGTGTATCCGCTCTATCTTTTCATGCTGTTTACGGACAAAAATCCGTGGCTCTGGCGGGCGATACTCGTTCCGGCAGTGTCCTTCGTGGGACTTTCCGTTGTCCGGAAAATCATCAATGCGCCCAGACCGTATGAAAAATTTGACATGTCGCCGGTACTGGAAAAAGACACAAAAGGAAAATCATTTCCAAGCCGGCATGTATTTTCTGTTTTTATTATTGCGATGACGATTTTTTATGAGCATCCGGGAGCAGGGGTACTGCTCGGAATCATTGGTTTGCTTCTGGGCATTGTGCGCGTGCTGGTCGGAGTGCATGAGCCAAAGGATATCATTGTGGGCGCGCTGGCAGGAATCGTCTGCGGTATTGTAGGATATTATGTTATATGATAATCTTAATTACGGCTGTGCATAACGCTTCCGGTATTCCCTCGGGGTCTGCTGGAAGCGTTTTTTGAACGACCGGTTAAAATAGGAAAGATTATCAAATCCCACTTCCGCTGCGATATCTAAAATCGAAGAATCGGAGGAAATCAAAAGTCTGGAAGCCATCGTCAGCCGGTATTCATTCAGATAGTCGATAAAGGAGGTTCCCATCGTATTTTTAAAATATTTCATAAAATGTGACTGGCTTAAATTAACTTCTTTTGCTACATCTTCAATCGTGATTTTTTCCATGTAATTATTTTCCACAAATTTTAAGATCAATTTCATTTTTTCCAGAGATTTGTAATCTTTTTTCTGGACATTTCTGGAACTGCACTTGTTGAAAAGAATATAAAAAAGCATGAAAAGCTGGCTTTTGATGAAAAGCTGGTAAGCTGGCGGATTGGTTTTGCTGATTTCATCGTTTGCATCGACACAGGCGGAAATCTCTTTGTAATAGGGATCACCGGGCTGATAGAGTACTGGAATTGTGAGCGTTCCGTCCATCAGTGGGGAAAAATAGTCAGTGCTGCAGGTGTCGGTCTGCTTGGATAAAAGAATCTGCGGATGAAAAATAATATTTTCATATTCCATACTTTCGTTTTCGTATTGTTCAATCGAATGTAATTGTCCCGGAATGATAAGTGCGAGCGTTCCGGCACTGACCTGGTATTGTGTGAAGTCCACGGTGATAATGCCGTGTCCCTTCTTTATATAGATAAGCTCCATTTCGTCATGCCAGTGAATCGGCACATACGAAAAATCCAGTGGGATCGAGCACAGATAAGTGATATATGGAAATAAAGGGTTTCCATGGGAGATTTTTTCCTGATAATTTTCGTATTCCAGTATATTCATAAGGTACATACTCCTTTGCGATGATTCTATTGTGTCGAAAACATGCACTTTGTGTCGTAATCTGGGAAATCGAACAGTATGATTGAAAAGTGCACAAAAATAGACTGCTGATTTTGTGACGTTTACACAATTTCAAGGTGGTTGAAATAATAACTCAGTCTTAACATGATAGGATTGTACCACTTTTATATGGAATATTACAAGATTAAAAATTCCTTCGTGCATATAATGTAATCATAAAACATCAGTTTTACGAAAAAACACGAAAACAACTGCGGCAGAAAATGCGGAGGACAATACAATAAGCTTTCGCCAACAGGCGCAAGGAAAGGAGTAAATCATGAATTTACAGGAAATCGTAACAAAAAGAACAGGAAAAGCAATTTCCCAGTGCAGTAACGAAGAATTATATTTCTCTTTGCTTGAAATGACAAAAGGAATGGCAGAGGAGAAAGTTAGCAACGAGGGAAAAAGAAAATTATATTATATTTCAGCAGAATTCCTGATCGGAAAATTATTATCCAACAACCTGATCAATCTTGGAATTTATGAGGATGTAAAAAAATTACTGGCAGACAATGGCAAGAGCCTTGCAGAGATCGAGGAGGTTGAGCCGGAACCATCTTTGGGAAATGGTGGACTTGGACGCCTTGCAGCATGTTTCCTTGACTCTATCGCTACACTTGGTTTGAACGGTGACGGTGTTGGTTTAAATTACCATTACGGATTATTCAAACAGGTATTTGAGAACAATCTCCAGCATGAGACTCCAAACCCATGGATCGAGAAAGAGAGCTGGCTGACAAAGACAGATAGAGCATACACCATTCAGTTCGGCGGATTCAATCTGCAGTCCAGAATGTACGATATTGATGTATTAGGATATAACAACCGTACCACAAAGCTTCATTTATTCGATGTGGAGACCGTAGATGAGAGCCTGGTTGGTGAGGGAATTGATTTCGATAAAGAGGACATCAAAAAGAACCTTACATTATTCTTATATCCGGATGATTCTGATGATAAGGGACGTATCCTCCGTGTTTACCAGCAGTACTTCATGGTAAGCAATGCAGCAAGACTGATCATCGATGAGACACTTGCAAGAGGCGGCGATTTACACAAATTAAATGAGTACGCAGTAGTTCAGATCAACGATACACATCCAAGTATGGTAATTCCTGAACTGATCCGTTTATTAATGGAACGTGGAATCTTAATGGATGAGGCAATTGATATTGTATCCAAAACATGTGCTTACACAAACCATACTATTTTAGCAGAAGCTCTGGAAAAATGGCCGATCCATTTCCTGGAGAAAGCAGTTCCGCAGTTAATGCCAATCATTTACGAATTAAACAGCCGTGTTGTGAAAAAATTCGATGATAAATCCGTAGCGATCATCGATGATGAGAGACGTGTCCATATGGCACACATGGATATCCATTACGGCTACAGCATCAACGGTGTTGCATACCTTCACACAGAGATTTTAAAGAACTCTGAACTGAATAACTTCTACAAGATCTATCCTGAGAAGTTCAATAACAAGACAAACGGTATCACTTTCCGCCGCTGGTTATTACACTGTGACCCGGAACTCACTGCATTATTCGAATCCCTGATCGGCGACGGCTTCAAGAAAGATGCAACAGAACTTGAAAAATTAGGTGCATTTGTAAATGATGAAGCAGTATTGCAGAAGATTCTTGATGTTAAGAATGCAAAGAAAGCAGAATTAAAAGATTATCTTGCAAAAACACAGGGTATCGAGTTAAATGAGAACTCTATTTACGATATCCAGATCAAGAGATTACACGAGTATAAGAGACAGCAGATGAACGCACTCTATGTGATCCATAAATATTTTGAGATCAAAGCAGGCAAAAAACCAGCCCGTCCGATCACTGTTATTTTCGGTGCAAAGGCAGCTCCGGCTTATGTCATTGCAAAAGATATCATTCATCTGATCCTTTGCTTACAGGAACTGATCAGCAAAGATCCGGAGGTTTCTCCATACTTAAAAGTTGTTATGGTAGAAAACTACAATGTAACACTGGCTGAAAAATTAATCCCGGCAGCAGATATCCATGAGCAGATTTCCCTTGCTTCCAAAGAGGCATCCGGAACATCCAACATGAAATTCATGTTAAACGGTGCAGTGGCGATCGGTACTATGGACGGTGCAAACGTTGAGATGCATCAGTTCGTTGGGGACGATAACATTTACATCTTCGGTGAGACATCTGAGCAGGTGATCGAGCACTATGCAAAAGCAGATTATGTTTCCAGAAGCTACTATGACAATGATGAGAACATCAGACGTGCGATCGACTTCATCGTAAGTGACGAGATGATGGCAGTCGGATGCAGAGAAAACTTAGAGCGTCTTTACAATGAATTATTAAACAAAGACTGGTTCATGACATTACCGGATTTCGAGGAATATGTTGCTGCAAAAGAGCGCATCTTTGCAGATTACGAAGACCGTATGGCATGGGCGAAAAAAATGCTCGTAAACATGAGCCAGGCAGGCTTTTTCTCATCTGACAGAACCATTGCACAGTACAACGAGGACATCTGGCATTTATAAAATTCAGCACCAGAACACTTGCTGTTCTGGTGCGTAAGAAAATGATTCAGGTGTGAGCAGCTCTCCTTTTGCGAAGCAAAACTATTCATGAGAGCTGCGAACGTTACATTCGCAGAGCATCTGTGAATGTAACGATATCTGGCATCTGTAAAATTCAGCATCAGTAAAATTAGGGGAGTATATGATCTATATACAAAGTGGCGTGCGCCGTATGTAAAGTGCGGTGTGCGCCTCTTTTTTGTGTGTTGTAAAATCTGCCAACAACACATATAATGGGAGTAGGCAGTGAAACAGTGCCAGATACTGCGGAAGGAGAAAACTATGCACAGTAATGCTGGCAGGGAAATGAAGGAATCTGTTTTATAAATTGCTTGGAATATTTGGGCGTATGATTTATAATGTGCATAAAGCAATGAGCAGTGTCAGGAGGAAAAAATATCAAATGCAGTGCTTGCACGATGTATTTGATATTTTTGATGACTGATAGGGCGAATGCCCGTGAGCCCATGAAATCTTTGATTTCATGGGCGTGCACTGTGGACAAAATTAACAGAGGACTTAATTTCATGAATAAAAATAAATTTACATATATCACAGCGCTTACCCTGTTAAGCTTTACACTTATGACAGGCTGTACCAATGAGCGCAAAGAAAACCAGACTGCTTACCGTCAGATTGGAATCAATGCGATGGAAAACGGCGATTACGCAGGAGCCGTGGATGCGTTTAACAGTGCTCTGGGACAGTGCATTGGGAAAATCACAGAGAACGAATTAGATATCTGCTACTATAAGGCGGCGGCACAGTATGCCGGTGGTGATCCGGCAGGGGCAGTGGACACTTACACAGCGATCATTGATTATGACAAAAAGGCGGCAGACGCTTATTATCTGCGCGGCTGTGTTTATCTGAAACAGGGAGATACCGAGAGCGCTGTTTCGGATTTTGATAAGGCAGTAAAAAATAACAGCAGCGATTACGAACTTTATGTCAACATTTACGAGAATCTTTCTGCTTATGATATGACGGAAAAAGGGGAAGAATACTTAAAGAAAGCATTTGATATCAAAGGCAACAGTGCCGGAGATTATGCATGGCGCGGAAGAATTTACTATTATCTTGGACAGTACGACAATGCCCAGACAGAGTTGAAGTCGGCTTTAGATAAGGAGAGCGTCATCGCAAATCTTTACATTGCACAGGTGTATGAGGCACAGGGTGATCCTGAAAACGCAGAGGTTTATTATCAGAATTATGTAAACTCAGGAAGCGCAGATTCCCAGGCGATGAATGCACTCGGGGAAATTGAGATAGCAAAAGGAAACTATTCCGGTGCACTCACCTATTTAGAGCAGGGTATTTCTATGGAAAATGTGACAAACAGAAGAGAACTGATGCAGAATCTCATCATTTGTTATGAATATACATCCGATTTTAATTCTGCATGGAACGTGGTACAGGAGTATGTACAGGTTTATCCGGATGATGCGAGTGCGCAGCGTGAATATATTTTCCTGAAAAACCGTATGGAACAGACAGCACCTGCGGAGAATACAGAGGAAGCCGTGACGGAGGATACACAGGCAGTGGAAGATACACAGACACCGGAAGAGGCGCAGACACCGGCACAATAAAAGAGACCACAGGAAACAATAACGGAGAATAGAATGGCAGAAGCATTTAAAATAGAAGAGATAGAAGAAAAAGTAATTCTTGTAGGCGTGAGTGAGCAGGATGGAGATGACGCAGAGGATTCTGTTGCAGAGCTTGCAGAACTGGTAAAAACAGCAGGAGCAACGGTGGTCGGAACTATGATCCAGAAGCGGGAACTCATTCATCCGGGAACTTATATCGGTTCTGGAAAGGTGGCGGAATTAAAGTTACTTGTGGAGGAACTTGGTGCAACCGGAATTGTGTGTGACGATGAACTTTCCCCGGCGCAGCTTCGCAATCTGGAAGATATGCTGGATACAAAAGTGATGGACCGCACACTGATCATTCTGGATATTTTTGCGGCAAGAGCAACTACCAGCGAGGGAAAGATCCAGGTGGAACTGGCGCAGTTAAAGTACCGTCTGAGCAGGCTGACCGGACTTGGACGTTCCATGTCAAGACTTGGAGGCGGAATCGGTACAAGAGGTCCGGGTGAGAAAAAGCTGGAAATTGACAGACGTCTTATCAAAGACCGGATCGCACAGCTGAACCGGGAATTGAAAGAAGTACGGCAGCACCGTGATATCACCCGTGCACAGCGGGAAAAAAATCAGATGCCGGTGGCTGCGATCGTGGGATACACAAATGCAGGAAAATCAACACTTATCAATACACTGACCAATGCCGGAGTTCTGGAGGAGGACAAGCTGTTTGCAACGCTTGATCCTACCACAAGAGTGCTGGAACTGTCGGGACGGCAGCAGATATTGGTGACAGATACCGTCGGATTTATCCGCAAACTGCCGCATCATCTGATCGAGGCATTTAAAAGCACGCTGGAGGAGGCAAAATACGCAGACTATATTTTACATGTGGTAGATGCTTCCAATCCGCAGCACGAGAAGCAGATGCTGATCGTATATGAGACACTGGCAAATCTGGATGTGAAGGACAAGACGGTGATCACGCTGTTCAACAAGCAGGATGCAAGGATGGACAGCGAGCCACTGCATGATTTTAAAGCAGACCATACGCTGCCGATCTCAGCGAAAAATGGAACCGGGTTAGAGGAATTAAAGAATCTTTTATCCGAGCTCCTGCGTGAAAATAAAATCCTCGTGGAGCGGACAGTGCCGTATGCAAATGCAGGCGTGATTCAGCTTGTCCGCAAATCCGGTGAACTGTTGGAAGAAGAATACCGTGAGGATGGAATCTATATCCGTGCTTACGTGCCAATGGAAATTTATGCAAAATTATAAAAATGACAAATGTAGTTTATCTGGGAAGAAAGGAACAATAAAAATGATATTATTGATTAAAAACGGACATGTCATCAATCCGGCGACAGAGACAGACGAAGTGGCAGACATTCTCGCCGAGGATGGAAAAGTCGTAAAAATGGAAAAAAACATCAAGGCAAAGGCAGACCGTGTGATCGATGCAAAAGGCTGCTATGTTATGCCGGGATTTATTGATATGCATGTGCATTTGAGAGATCCGGGGCAGGAGCAGAAAGAGACGATCGAGACAGGCTGCAATGCGGCGGCACACGGCGGATACACAACTATCCTTGCAATGCCGAACACAAAGCCGGTGGTAGATAATCCGGATGTTGTGAAATACGTGCAAAATAAAGCAAAAACAGTTGGTGTCGTGAATGTTTTACAGGTGGGAGCCATCACAAAAGGACAGCAGGGAAAAGAATTAGCAGACATCCGCGGCATGTACGAAGCGGGAATTCCGGCGATCAGTGAAGATGGCAGATCCGTTATGAATTCCGAACTTTACCGTGAGGCGATGGAGATTGCGGCAGAACTCGATATCCCGGTACTTGCCCACTGTGAGGACATCAACCTTGTAAACGGCGGCGTTATGAATGAGGATGCGCATTCCAAAGAACTTGGGTTAAAGGGAATCACCAATTCAGTAGAAGATATCATTGTAGCAAGAGATATTATGTTAAGCAGGGATACCGGTGCAAAATTACATTTGTGTCACTGCTCAACAAGAGATTCAGTAAAAATGGTACAACATGCGAAGATGGAAAAGACAAAGGTGACAGCAGAAGTATGCCCACATCATTTTACACTGACCTCGGATGATATCCATAAAATTGAACCATCCATCGATCAGGAGAAAAAACTTGCGATCGACGCGGATGCGGATACAAACTTTAAAATGAATCCGCCACTTCGTTCCAGAGAAGATGTGCAGGCATTAAAAGAAGGGCTGCGTGACAACATTATGGATGTGATCTCCACAGACCATGCACCGCATACATTTGAGGAGAAAAACACCTCCATGAAAAAAGCGCCGTTTGGAATCGTTGGACTTGAGACAGCTGCATGCCTCACTTACTCAGAACTTGTGTTGCAGGGCTATCTCACACCGATGCAGATGGCAGAGAAGATGAGCTATAACCCGGCAAAGATTGTTGGAATTGACAAGGGCGATATCCAGCCGGGCAAAATTGCTGACATCGTGATTTTTGATCCGGAAAAAACATATAAGATTGACAAAACGAAATTTGCAAGTAAAGGACGCAACACACCGTTTGACGGAAGAGAAGTAACCGGAAAAGTGATGGCAACCATCGTGGATGGACGTGTTGTTTACGAGGCAGAAGCATAGGAACACACCATATTAAGAGCTACAGAGGCAAACATTTGAAGTAAGAATGTAAAGTAGTTGAGAGAGTGAAAAAAGCGAGGAAGTACAAAGATGGCAGAAAAATTTGAAGAGACAGCGATCATCATCCGTCAGGAAGAAATCGCAGATGATATTTACAGTATGTGGCTGCACACTGACCAGATTGCAGCACATGCGAAAGCAGGACAGTTTGTTTCTGTTTATTGTAATGATGGAAGCAGACTGCTTCCAAGACCGATCAGTATTTGTGAGATTGATAAAAAGGATGGCGCAATCCGTCTGGTGTATCGTGTAGCAGGGAAAGGAACAGCAGAATTTTCTGGCATGCATACAGGCGCACAGCTTCGCATTGTAGGGCCTCTTGGAAATGGATTCCCAAAGAAAGAGAAAAAAGCCTTTTTGATCGGAGGCGGAATAGGAATACCTCCAATGTTACAGCTTGCAAAAGAGTTAAACTGTGAGAAACAGATTGTGTTAGGATTCCGCGATGAGCTGTTTTTGATGGATGAGTTTAAAAAGCAGGGCAAAGTTTACGTGGCAACCGAGGATGGAAGCGCAGGAACTGAGGGAAATGTTTTGGATGCGATCCGTGAAAATGGACTGGACGCAGAGATTATTTATGCCTGCGGACCAATGCCAATGCTTCGTGCCTTAAAAGAATATGCAGAGAAAAATCACATCGAGTGCTGGATCTCCATGGAGGAGCGTATGGCATGCGGTATTGGTGCGTGCCTTGCCTGTGTATGTCAGTCAAAAGAAAAAGACGCACACAGCAACGTGAAGAACAAACGAATCTGTAAAGAAGGACCTGTATTCCGTGCAGAGGAGGTAGAATTCTAATGAACATGAAAGTAGATTTATGTGGAGTAACCTTAAACAATCCTGTCATGACTGCTTCCGGTACATTTGGTTCCGGCGCAGAGTATGCAGAGTTTGTGGATCTGAATAAATTGGGAGCTGTTGTGACAAAAGGTGTTGCAAATGTTCCGTGGCCGGGAAATCCGACGCCGCGTGTCGCAGAAGTATATGGCGGTATGTTAAATGCAGTAGGACTTCAGAACCCTGGAATTGATCTTTTTGTGGAGCGTGACATTCCTTTTTTAAAACAGTTTGATACAAAAATCATGGTGAATGTATGTGGACATTCCACAGAGGAATATATTGAAGTAGTGGAACGGTTGAGAGACCAGCCGGTAGACCTTTTAGAAATCAACATTTCCTGCCCGAATGTCAAAGAGGGTGGAATTGCATTTGGTCAGGATCCAAAAGCAGTAGAAGCTATCACAAAGGAAATGAAAAAACATGCTGCACAGCCGGTCATCATGAAGCTTTCCCCGAATGTGACAGATATTACAGAGATGGCGAGGGCGGCAGAGGCAGGAGGCGCAGACGGACTGTCGCTGATCAACACCATCACAGGCATGAAGATCGATATCAACCGCCAGAAGTTTGTGCTTGCCAATAAGACAGGCGGCATGTCAGGTCCGGCCATTCACCCGGTCGCTGTCCGCATGGTTTATCAGACTGCCCAGGCAGTCAGACTGCCGATCGTCGGAATGGGTGGAATCATGAATGCAGAGGATGCGATTGAAATGATCCTTGCGGGAGCCACCGCAGTATCAGTAGGTACCGCAAATTTCACAAATCCGCATGTGACAGAGGAGATCGTCGCAGGAATCAGAGATTATATGGAGCGTTATCAGGTTGCCGATATCAAAGATCTGGTTGGCGCAGTGCATGAATAAGAAACAAATGCCAAAGAGAAAATAATGGATCACAGGAAATAAAGATCAGGAGGAAATGACAAGATGGAGAGTTATAAGAGCGAATTTATCGATTTTATGGTAGAGAGTGATGTTTTAAAATTTGGAGATTTTACGTTGAAAAGTGGACGTAAATCCCCATTTTTCATGAATGCAGGAGCCTATGTGACAGGTTCCCAGTTAAAGAGACTTGGAGAGTACTATGCAAAGGCAATCCATGACAACTATGGAGATGATTTCGACGTGCTCTTCGGACCGGCATATAAGGGAATCCCACTTGCGGTTGTCACAGCGATCGCATACAGTGAATTATATGGAAAAGAAGTCCGTTACTGCTCAGACAGAAAGGAAGCAAAAGACCACGGAGCTGACAAGGGCGGTTTCCTCGGAAGCAGCTTGAAAGACGGTGACAGAGTTGTCATGATCGAGGACGTGACCACTTCCGGAAAATCCATGGAAGAGACTGTTCCAAAAGTAAGAGGAGCAGCAGACGTTGAGATCGTTGGTCTTATGGTAAGTTTAAACCGTATGGAAGTCGGACAGGGCGGAAAAGTAAGTGCGCTGGATGAGATCAAAGAAAAATACGGTTTTGAAGGAAAAGCAATTGTCACAATGGCAGAGGTGACAGAGTACCTTTACAACAGAGAACACAATGGCAGAGTCGTGATTAACGATGAGATCAAAGCCGCTATTGACAAATACTACGAAGAATATGGATGCAAATAAGAAAGGCAGCGAGCGCTGCCCGTTGATACGGAAAGGTAAGCACCGGGTACTGGCATTCGTGTTTTTTCTGATTTATTTTGCTGTGCTGTTCTATTTCCTCTTTTTTTCCGAGGAGATGGGGCGGACTTATTCAGAGAGAGCGTATCATTACAATCTGATTCCGTTTCATGAGATCATGCGGTTTGTCAAATACCGGCATGTGCTTGGATGGCAGGCTGTAGTGCTCAATATCTGGGGAAATATCATTGCATTTATGCCTTTTGGTTCATTTTTGCCGATCTATTCAAAAAGATGCAGAAATGTGTGGATGACGGTGCTATACAGTTTTGAACTGAGTCTGCTTGTGGAACTGCTTCAGCTTGTGTTTAAGGTGGGTAGTTTTGATGTGGATGATCTGTTTTTGAACACGATCGGCGGACTGCTTGGTTATCTGGTGTACAAAGGGCTGATTGATCTGTGGAAAAGATACGAAAAGGCAAAGAATAATGTGAATAAGTAAGAAGCAGATTTTAATGCATTTGCGGGTTATATCAGGTAATTACTGAAAATATTTTGAGTGGCAGGGTATCATTATGGCACAGAGAAGACGTAGAAAATACGGATATAAGTTTACGGAGAAGACACAGTCAAAAAAGGGAATTGCAGCTTTTATTCTGGCTGTGCTTTCGATTGCAATTTTTATTTATGTAATTGTAAATTCATTTCATCATGGCGGAAATGGAAGCATGTACCTTGGAAGTGCAGGAGTGTCCTCCATGCTGGTAGCACTGGTCGCTGTGGTACTGGCAGTGATGAGCCTTCGGGAGGAGGAGTCTTTTAAGCTGTTTCCATATATGTCGACTGTGCTGTCGTTTCTTGCAGCCGGTATGTGGATTGCAATTTATGTAATTGGATTTTTAATCGTATAGTTAATAAGGGAGATCAGGATGGGATACAGAGATATTTATAAGGAGTCAAATGAGCAGGCAGAGGAGCGTTTTTCGCTTGTGATGGAGCGTATTGCAGAGATCGCAGAAGAAACGGACGTGCCGGAGAAATTTGACGATTATTTTAAAAAGACCGCAGCATTTTTGTTACAGTTAAAGAATGTGTCAGAGAAAGCGGAGAAAGATACATTAAAAGATGCTTCTCTTACAGAGTGCGAAAAACAGAATGCAGGTTTTTATGATGACATCAAAGCGGAAAATTATGGAAAAAGTTATGGAAATCCGACTTATGCAGTAGAAAAACTGGGAGAAGAGTACGGACAGATTTTATCTGCACTGTATGCAGAGTGTCGTAAACGTATTACGGATGTCTATGCTGCAAAAAAAATGAACGTGACGATCACCGCAGAATTATTTGTTGAGATCTATAATTATTTTGAAGACAAAGAGGGGATTGATAAAACTGCAATTGAGCAGGCGATTTACTGGTATTTCCATGATTACAGTGAAATCTTTATCGAAGATTCTGTGCGTGAACTTGTGGATTCCGAAGAAGATTTCTTATATCAGATCGTGATGAACTCAGATTTGAACGACTTGCGTTATCTCTACCAGTATGGTCAGCATATCGGAAAAAATGAGACGGGGATCGCGGCATTTTTAAATGGCATGTCTGACGAAGAGATTCAGGCAATGGCAGATACTTACACAGAAGGATACCGCATTGGTTTTGCGGCAACTGGAAAAGATTTGTCAAAGAAAACAACGGCACAGGTGCGTTACCCGATCGGTTTTGAGCGCATGGTGCGTGCCGCAGTAAAAAATCTGGAAAAATTAAATTTAAAAGTAACAATGCGAGCATGTTCCTCCGCAGCAAATAAACAGTATGATTATGACCACAAAGAGGACAAAGCATTATATTATGATAAGGCATATGTGGAGAGACGTCTGGAAGTAATGAAAACTTCTTTTGAAGAGATGAAAAAACTTGCAAACGGTCAGGCTGGTCCTGCTGTTATCGAAGTGTTTGGCGAGATTCCATTTTCTCCGGAGACCAAAAAAGAGGTATTAAAGCTGGATGAAAAACAGCAGCAGTTAAGTGTTTACGATATGAGCATGTCGGGACAGATCACAAATCAGTATATTATCGGTGAGGAGCGCAGCTTTACGATTATTGCATATCCGGTGCCTGAGATTGGTGAGAAGTTTGAAGAAATTTTTGCCGAGACAGTCAAGATCAATACATTGGATTATACTTTATACCAGAATATGCAGCAGAAGATCATTGATGTATTAGATCAGGCTGAAAAAGTGCATATCACCGGTAAAAATGGTAATAAGACAGACCTCTATGTTTCTATCTGGCCATTAAAAGATGCCACAAAGGAATCTGCATTTGAAAACTGTGTGGCAGACGTCAATATCCCGGTAGGTGAGGTGTTTACTTCCCCGGTATTAAAAGGAACAACCGGAAAATTATTTGTCAGTCAGGTTTATCTGAATGAACTGAAATATCTTAACCTTGAAATTGATTTCGAGGACGGAATGATCAAAGAATACACCTGCACAAACTTTGAAAAAGAGGAAGAGTGCAGAAAATATATCAAAGAGAATGTCTTAATGAATCATGAGACACTGCCAATGGGCGAGTTTGCGATTGGAACCAACACCACTGCTTACCGCATGGCAAGAGATTTTGATATTGCTGATAAATTGCCAATCCTGATCGCAGAAAAGACAGGACCTCACTTTGCAGTGGGAGATACCTGCTATTCCCACGAGGAGGACATGGTGACTTATAACCCGGATGGAAAACAGATCGTTGCAAGAGAAAACGATTTTTCAAAACTCCGCAGCGAGGATATGAGCAAGGCATATTTCAACTGTCATACAGATATTACCATTCCTTATGATGAACTTGACAAGATTACAGTCATCCGTAAGGATGGTGCGACAGAAGATATTATTTCCGATGGACGTTTTGTGCTCGCAGGAATCGAAGAACTGAATAAGCCGCTGGACCGCTAAACGGGAAAAATATAAAATTCTGGATACTGCCAAAATAATAGGATTATTTGACGGTGTCCGGAATTTTTGTATTTGATAAACGGTGAAGTGATTGAGTAATAAAATTGCAACAATATATAAATATATTTAATAAAACAAATAACAATTATTAATTGGACTTCTTAATTGAGATATATTATAATGAGCGCAAGAGAGGAAAATACAAATTTATTTGTATTTGACGAACGACGAACAGAAAAGGAGACGAATATCATGGCAAAAGTTGGTATTGTAATGGGCAGTGACTCAGATATGCCGGTGATGGCAAAAGCAGCAGATATATTAGAAAAATTAGGAATCGATTACGAGATGACGATCATCTCAGCACACCGTGAACCGGATGTTTTCTTTGAGTATGCAAAATCGGCTGAGAGCAAAGGTTTTAAAGTCATCATTGCCGGAGCAGGAATGGCGGCGCATCTTCCAGGTATGTGCGCAGCAATTTTCCCAATGCCAGTCATTGGTATTCCGATGCATACCACTTCCTTAGGAGGAAGAGATTCCTTATATTCCATCGTGCAGATGCCGTCTGGTATTCCGGTAGCAACTGTAGCGATCAATGGTGGAGCAAATGCAGGACTTCTTGCAGCTAAAATCCTTGCAACTTCAGACGAAGCTTTGTTAGAGAGACTGAAAGCTTACTCTAAAGATTTGAAGGAGCAGGTTCAGGCAAAAGATGCAAGATTACAGGAAGTTGGATACAAGAACTACTAAAAAAGGAGAGAAAAAATGGATTACAAGAACGCAGGTGTAGATATTGAGGCTGGATATGAATCAGTGGAATTAATGAAAAAATATGTAAAGGGAACCATGCGTCCGGAAGTGTTAGGCGGACTTGGTGGATTTTCCGGTGCTTTTTCCATGGAAGCAATCAAGGGAATGGAGAAGCCGGTACTTTTATCTGGTACAGACGGATGTGGAACAAAAGTAAAATTGGCATTTCTTTTGGACAAGCATGATACGATTGGTATTGACTGTGTTGCAATGTGTGTCAATGATGTTGCCTGCGCAGGCGGTGAACCATTATTTTTCTTAGATTATATCGCATGTGGCAAAAACTACCCGGAAAAAATCGCAACGATCGTAAGCGGTGTGGCAGAGGGCTGTAAGCAGTCCGGCTGTGCTCTGATCGGTGGCGAGACAGCAGAACATCCGGGACTGATGCCGGAAGATGAATACGATCTTGCTGGATTTACTGTAGGTGTGGTAGATAAAAAAGACATCATTACAGGAGAGAACTTAAAGGCTGGTGACGTGCTGATCGGTATGGCTTCCACAGGCGTACATTCCAACGGCTTTTCCCTTGTCAGAAAAATCTTTAAAATGGACAAAGAGACATTAAATACATATCACGAGGAACTCGGTAAGACATTGGGCGAAGCATTGCTTGCACCGACAAGAATTTATGTCAAGGCTTTGAAAAACGTGAAAGAAGCAGGTGTTCGGGTCAAGGCGTGCAGCCATATCACAGGTGGCGGTTTCTATGAGAACGTTCCTAGAATGTTACCGGAAGGCAAACATGCAGTCATCAAAAAAGACAGCTATGAAGTACCGGCTATCTTTAAAATGATGGAGAGAGAGGGAAATGTTGAGGAGCACATGATGTACAATACTTACAACATGGGTATTGGAATGATCGTTGCGGTTGATCCTGCGGATGTGGAGAAAACTATGGAAGCAATGCGTGCAGCCGGAGACACCCCATATGTGATTGGTGAGATCAAAGACGGCGAAAAAGGAGTAACTTTATGCTAAAAGTTGCAGTTTTAGTATCCGGCGGTGGTACGAACCTTCAGGCGATTTTAGATGCAATAGACAATGGAACGATCACCAATGCAAAAGTGGAAGTTGTGATCAGCAACAACAAAAATGCATACGCTTTAGAACGTGCGAAAAATCATGGGATCGAGGCTCTTTGCATTTCTCCGAAGGACTACGGGACAAGAGATGCGTTCAACAAAGCATTTCTGGAAAAATTAGATGACTGCCAACCGGATTTAATAGTTCTTGCTGGATTTTTGGTTGTGATCCCGAAGCAGATGATCGAAAAATACAGAAACCGTATCATCAATATCCATCCATCCCTGATTCCATCTTTCTGCGGAACCGGTTATTACGGACTGAAAGTCCATGAGGGTGTGCTATCCCGCGGTGTAAAAGTGACCGGAGCAACGGTACACTTTGTAGATGAGGGAACAGACACAGGTCCTATCATTTTACAGAAGGCAGTGGAAGTAGAGCAGGATGATACACCGGAAATCCTGCAGAGACGTGTCATGGAGCAGGCGGAGTGGATCATCATGCCGAAGGCGATCGATCTGATCGCAAACGGAAAAGTCTCTGTCGTAGATGGCAGAGTCCGAATTGACGAGAATAAGTAATAGCGAAACCGAAAGAAGAGTTTCGCCAATATTTCATAGAGAAGGAGAATCCGCATGAAAGTATTAGTAGTAGGAAGTGGCGGCCGTGAACATGCGATCTGCACCAGTGTTGCAAAAAGTCCGCGTGTAGATAAAATCTACTGTGCACCGGGTAATGCCGGAATTGCAGCACTTGCAGAGTGTGTGCCGATCGGTGCGATGGAATTTGATAAATTAGTTGCTTTTGCAAAAGAAAAAGAAATTGATTTTACAATTGTAGGAATGGATGATCCGTTAGTTGGCGGAATTGTGGACGTATTTGAGGCAGAGGGACTTAAAGTATTCGGTCCAAGAAAAAATGCGGCAATCTTAGAGGGCTCCAAGGCATTTTCCAAAGACCTTATGAAAAAATACAACATTCCGACTGCAGCATACGAAAATTTTACCGATCCGCAGGCGGCACTTGCTTATCTTGAGACAGCAAAAATGCCAATCGTTTTAAAAGCGGATGGACTGGCACTTGGAAAAGGTGTTTTAATTTGCAATACATTAGAGGAAGCAAAAGCCGGTGTCAAAGAGATCATGGAGGATAAGAAGTTCGGAACAGCAGGAAATACCATGGTCATCGAAGAGTTTATGACCGGACGTGAAGTGTCCGTTTTATCTTTTGTGGATGGAAAGACCATTAAGATTATGTCCTCCGCACAGGATCACAAACGTGCAAAAGACGGCGATCAGGGCTTAAATACCGGAGGAATGGGAAACTTTTCTCCAAGCCCATTCTATACAAAAGAAGTGGATGAGTTCTGTAAAAAATATATTTATCAGGCAACAGTCGATGCAATGGCGGCAGAGGGCAGACCATTTACAGGTGTTATTTTCTTTGGACTGATGCTGACAGCAGACGGACCGAGAGTGTTAGAGTATAATGCCAGATTTGGCGATCCGGAAGCACAGGTTGTTCTTCCAAGAATGAAAAATGACATCATTGATGTGATGGAAGCCTGTGTAGATGGCAAATTAGATACGATCGATCTCCAGTTTGAAGATAATGCGGCAGTCTGCGTTGTGCTTGCATCTGACGGTTATCCGGTGGCTTATGAAAAAGGATTTGAAATCACCGGACTTGAGAAGTTTGAGGGAAAAGAGGATTACTTCTGTTTCCATGCCGGAACAAAATTCAATGAGGCAGGAAAGATTGTGACCAACGGCGGACGTGTTCTTGGAATCACAGCGACAGGAGCCGATTTAAAAGAAGCGAGAAAAAAAGCCTACGAGGCAACCGAGTGGGTAAACTTCGCCAATAAATACATGCGCCATGATATTGGAAAAGCAATTGACGAGGCGTAATATTTTTTGAATTTAAAATCGTTCAGACCGGATGCATCGGTTTTCGGAAAGTCAGATGGAGTTCTTATGATTTGAAAACGCTGGAAAAGGTCTGAGCGGTTTTTTTGCTTATAGTAATGGAAATTCCGCGAAGTCTGAATTCTATTAGATTCAGAAAAGAAAGACATGGAATAATTGCGAAAAAACATTGCATATTTGCCCCAATCGGGTATAATTACAGTTGGTACATTCCAGCTTTGGAATGAATTTCAGGAAAAACGGACTGGAAAAATAATTCCGGAAACAGTTTTTCCAAAAAGCAGGGAGAATTACATGTCACAATCTGTAATGATTAAAAGCAACAAATATGGTATTAATCTGGTGCTGGATCCGAATATACCGTTTGTGGAATTGTTAAAGGATGTTATTGAGAAGTTCAAGGCATCGGAAAAATTCTTTAAAAATGCTGAATTAGCCATTTCTTTTGAGGGAAGGAAGCTTTCGGAAGAGGAAGAAAACCGTATTATCGAGGCAATCACAGAGAATACGACGATTCAGATTTTATGCATCGTACAAAATGGCAGTGAACAGGAAGCAGTCATGAAACAGCAGATTGAGTACTATCAGGCAGTACAGCAGCAGTTTATGAATGCAAACACCGGTTCCGGAGATTTTTACAGAGGAACTTTGCGTTCCGGACAGGTTATCGAAAGTGAATCCAGCGTAACCATTATCGGGGATGTGAATCCCGGTGCGAAGATAATCTCGCAGGGGAATATCGTCATTCTTGGAGCGTTGAAAGGAAATGCACATGCGGGCAGCGCTGGCGACCGCAATTGTTTTATTTTTGCGCTTGATATGAACCCAATCCAGATTCAGATCGGTGATCTGATCGCCAAGAGCCCGGATAAAGAAAAAACGAGAAAACATCTGTTGAGACGTGAAAAAGTTCAGACCGCAGAGTCCCAGATCGCAGTGGCGAGGGATGGAAATATTTATATTGAGCCGGTCACAAAAGATATTTTAAACAGAATGTAAAATGCGAAATGCACAGGAGGAAATCATGAGCGAAGTTATTGTAATCACATCCGGAAAGGGTGGAGTAGGTAAGACAACTACAACAGCAAATGTAGGAACAGGTCTTGCACAGTTGAATAAAAAGGTAGTAATGATCGATACTGATATCGGTCTTCGTAACTTAGACGTTGTTATGGGATTAGAGAACCGTATTGTATACAATCTGGTTGATGTTATTGAGGGCAAATGTCGTTTGAAACAGGCGCTCATCAAGGATAAAAAGTATCCTGAATTATGTCTGTTACCATCCGCGCAGACAAGAGATAAGGATGCCGTGACACCGGAGCAGATGGTAGAGCTGATCGATGAACTGAGAAAAGAATTTGATTACATTTTACTTGACTGCCCGGCTGGAATCGAGCAGGGATTTAAGAATGCCATTGCAGGCGCGGACAGAGCATTGGTTGTCACAACACCTGAGGTGTCTGCAATCCGTGATGCAGACAGAATTGTTGGCTTGCTGGAAGCAAATGAGATGAAACGTATCGACCTTATCGTAAACCGTCTGAGAATGGATATGGTAAAACGTGGAGATATGATGAAGGTAGAAGATGTTACGGATATCCTTGCAGTCAATCTGATCGGTGCAGTGCCGGATGATGAACATATCGTTGTTTCTACAAACCAGGGTGAACCATTGGTTGGTTCTGACTGTCTTGCAGGAAAAGCATATGCCAATATCAGCAGACGTATTATAGGAGAAGAGGTTCCATTTTTAGACTTGGAAGTAAAACAGGGTGTATTTGGAAAATTAATGGATTTATTTAAGAAAAACTAAGGGGGGGGGAGAAGCCACATGGGTTTAATGGATTTGTTCAAAAAGAAAAGTTCTGGTGACGTTGCAAAGGATCGTTTGAAACTTTTACTTGTATCTGACCGTGCCAACTGCTCTCCTGAGATGATGGAAATGATCAAACGGGATATTATTCAGGTAATTTCCAAGTACATGGACATTGATGCAGATGCGTTGGATGTGAAGATCACAGAGACAGAATCTGACTCCAATAATGGTATGGTTCCAGCATTATTTGCAAATATCCCGATTAAGGATATGAAGCATAAACCGGATAAACGCTAAGATTTATAACCGGAGTTTGACTTACCGTAGTGTCGCAGATTTTGTGGTGCTTTCTCAGGGGGTGAAGGGGCAGATATAAGCGTCCTCTCACAAGTCTTGATTTTATAGGTTTATGAAAAGAAAAACGGTACAGACAAATATGATGTTCCTGTTCGCCGGGCATTCCGCTGGGCTTCTGATCAACAATCATGTTCAGCTGAAGCTTCCATGATTGTTAGAATCCCAGCTCCATGGCTCACAAAGGAAATCATATTTGTCTGCACCGTTTTTCTTTCATTTACGCTGTGAATGACTTGTGAGAGGACGCTTATACATGCCCGGTCAACGTTATGAATCGGGGCATGAGTTTCCCAAGTTTATTAGAATTCCCTCTACATTGCACCATAAAATCTGCCAATTTACATATAGGAATATGCCTCTCGATGTTTGTTTATCATCAGTGTTTACTTTATCGGGAATTTTTTCATTTATAACCATGTATTTTCATGATATTTCATCACTTACCCCAATTTTTATTTTGCAAATATTTTATAAGTCTGCAAATCAAGTGATAGATTTCCCTAACAATAGAAAAAATAAAAAACATCACTATGAATCCAACAACACCAAACACAATATCTGCAAACTCCATTGCACCTGTATTGGTTACTTTCTGACCGATTTCAATTGCAAATGTAATGACTAAAATTAAAGTAAATACATATATCCAGGCAATGACCATCACATGATTGTGCTTCGCCAGCCACTTAAACACAGGATAAACAATAAATACAAATGCCATTCCAAGCAAACCTATCACAATAAAATGCAACTCTTTATCTGAAAAATTATATTCGTAACTATCATTGAACCGCATCAGATAACTGTGGATTTCTGCTATCCACCCAACGATCATATACAAAAATTCCTTCATTAAGACTCCCTCCCTGCATTAATCTCAAAATAACTGTTTGTGTCATATCATAGCACTTAATATAAAACATGTAAACCGGAGTTTAACTTACCGTAGAGCAGCAGATTTTGTGGTGCTTTCTTAGGCTGTGAAGGGGCAGATATAAGCGTCCTCTCACAAGTCAGAATTTTATATGTAATGAAAAAGAAAAACGGTATAAACGAAATATTATGTTTCTGTTCGCTGGGCATTCCGATAGGCTTCTGAGCAACAATCTTGAGAAGCAGTGCTTCCCAAGATTGTTAGAATCCTATCTCCATAGCTCACAAAGAAAATAATATTTGTTTATACCGTTTTTCTTTCATTTACGTTACGAATGACTTGTGAGAGGACGCTTATATTTGCCCAATCAACATCATGAATCGCACCACAAAATCTGCAATTTACGTTATGGAACTCACGGTTATGGGATGAGTGCCTATGAGATAACGGCAAAATTCAAGAGGTTCAATGCCTTATGATTCGTCGATGTTAAAGGGCACACCTCCCGGAGTTTCATCTTTGGGTTCTGCCGCTCGGAACATGGATTGACGGATTTTCAGATTGAATTTCTATGGAGTGTATGTTCAAAATATTGCAGTTTCATAACTTATGAGATAATGAATGTAAAATGGACGAATATTGTTTTCGTTTTGCGTTATGGAGATGAAACTCTCCATTTGTGGAAGCTTCTGCTGAACACAAATGATCAGAGAGGTTCATCGCAATGTTTAACGCAACGAAACACAATATTCGTCCATTTCACATTCATGTTTTCATAAACATGTCAGACTGCAATATTTTGTTCATAACCTAAATTATAAAATTCAATCTAAAAATCCGCACCACCTGTAAACGGCAGTTCCTAAGTAAAACTCCTGTAAAATTCCAATCTTGAAAAAATGTATTGACAACAAAGTGCCATAGTGCTATGGTTAATTACACAAGTAATGAACAACATAACAAACAAAAAACAAGAGGACAGATAAGCGCATTTGAAAAGCTGTCAGCAACAGAATAATTTCTGGAAAGAAAGGAGTATATCATGCATGAATGAGATTTTGACGCAGGAGAAATCCATATATCTGCAGATCGCAGAGATGATCGAGACAGATATTTTAAGGGATATTCTTCTGGAAGAGGAACGCGTGCCGAGCACGAATGAACTGGCGAAGCTATATGCCATTAATCCGGCGACAGCAGCCAAAGGAGTGAATATTTTGGTGGATGAAGGTGTTCTGTATAAGAAAAGAGGGATTGGAATGTTTGTGTCAGCAGGTGCGAAAGAGGCAATCTTAAGCCGGAGAAAGAATGAATTTTATGATAACTATGTAAAAAAACTGTTAGAGGAAGCAGCGAGCATCGGACTTGGAAAAGAAGAAGTCATTCAGTTGATACAATCCGGCAATGAAGCGTAAGGAGCTGTCCGGATGGAAAACAGTGATACCGGAAGCATGGAATCATGCAAATAAGAGGAATGATACAGGAAAATGTATTTTAAAGTTGTGAAAAGAAAGGCAGGAAGATGATTCATGGAATCAATCGTATGTAATGGTATAGATAAAATTTATGGAAAAAAACAGGTGTTAAAAGATATCAATCTCACATTGGAGAAAGGAAAGATTTATGGACTGATCGGAAGAAACGGTGCCGGAAAGACGACATTGTTATCCATTATGTCCGCACAGAATCCGGCATCCGAAGGAACTGTGACATGGAATGGTGAAAATGTATGGGAGAACCGCAAGGCGTTAGATCACATTTGCTTTTCCAGAGAGTTGTCCATCAATCTCTATGGAAGCGGCGTGAGCGGCATGAAAGTAAAAGATTATCTGAAAACTGCTTCTTATTACTATCCAGACTGGGATCAGACACTTGCGGAGGAACTGATCAAAAAATTTGAACTGAATACAAAACAGCGTATCAATAAAATGTCCAAAGGTATGCTGTCCATGGTGACGATCATCGTGGCGCTTGCAAGCAAAGCCGATTTTACTTTTATGGATGAACCGGTGGCAGGTCTTGATGTTGTAATGCGTGATTATTTTTACCATAAACTGATGGAGGAATATACCGAGACCGGACGTACTTTCGTTATTTCCACACATATTATCGAGGAAGCAACAGACCTGATGGAAGAAGTGGTCATGATCAAAAATGGTGAGGTGCTGCTGAAAGAAAATACGCAGGAACTTCTGGAGAGAAGCTACCATGTAAGTGGTCTTGCAGAAGTTGTGGATCAGGCAACCGAAGGCTATGAGAGACATCATGAAGAGAAGATGGGAAGAAGCAAGAGTGTGACGATCCTTTTAAAGGAAGGACAGAAGCTGCCGGAAGGCTATGATGTGACCATTCAGCCACTCAATCTGGAAAAATTGTTTGTATCCCTTTGCGGAATGGAGGAGTAGACATGGCAGAGAGCAGAATTATTAAGAGAAATGTTCTATTCTGGGGAAAATCAGGATTGCAGCTGACTGGCATCATGTTGATCTTCATGGTTGTATATGGATTCCTGTTTAATATGGGAAGCGGCAGTATATTCGGGGATTTCTGGAAAACAGCTTATTTTTACGGTGGGATCATAAGCGTTTTATTTGCACTGATCGGTTCAATTTCGTACGTGGGTGCTTATCTTCCGATGGCATTGTCTTTTGGATCAGGAAGAAGGGAAGCAGTCTTTGGGGCACAGATTTTCTGCATAGCTTATGGAGTGAGTGCCTATATCATTCTGGTGCTTGCAGGCTTTATGAGCAGCGGAAAGTTCGATGGAAAGCTGAATGTACTGATCGCTGTCCTGTTTGTATTTATGACAGCGGTCGGACAGCTTGTATCGGTTGCGCAGATGCATTTCGGGATAAAAGGAATGATCATAGGAATCGTCATTGTGGTATTATGCATGGTCGGCGGATTTGTGACAGGAATTGGATTCATAGATGAGATCATGGTATGGATCAACGGAATGCAGACAAATGTAGTATGGATATTACTTGCGATAGGAGCGATTGCCAGCATTGCGTTGTATGCAGTCAGTGTCACGGTGCTTTTCCGTGAAATGAGATATTACGAAGTGAAAGCATAAGTTGGGAGGCGGAAAGAATGAACAGTTTTTTAATTCAGTGTAAGGTGCGGAAAACAGAGCTTTTGCAGTTTCTTGGAATTACTGCTGTGGGATACTTGATCGGTCTGATCGTTGTATTTATCGTGATGAATGTGGCAAAAGAGAATACCTGTGCCACAGCCGGAACTATGCTGGCGTTCATCGCCTTTGCCTTTATGCATTTATTTGGGATTACTTTTTCTTTCATGGGGGATTTTAACATGGCAATTTCCCTGGGTGCGACCAGAAAAAGCTTTGTCTCAGGCTATGTACTTTTTAATCTGCTGGAGATCGCAGTGCTGGAACTTGAGATCGTTGTGTTTGGTGTAGTTGAGAAGCTTTTGCTGGAAAATGCATTTCCACAGGCGGTTATGGAAATTGACCTGACAAACTTTTTTACATGGAACTATCTGTCAGGTGTCCTGGTCGTATTTACAGCAGTGGAAATGTTTTTCGGCGCAGTTATTTTAAGATATGGCATGAAAGTGTTATGGATTTTATGGGCGGTCTGGATGATAATCTGTCTGGTTCCCATGAATATTGCAAAGAATGAAAAGCTTTCCGGTGAACTTGCGAAATTAGGGCTGTTTCTGGGTGGAAAATTCACGCCACAGGGAATTGTGGCTCTGGTGATTGCCTTAACAATTGTTGTAGCTGCGATCACATGGAACATTCTTCGGAAACAGCGGGTGACAGCATAAATATTATGTGATAAGATAAAACCATGTGGGTGAAAAATACCTGCATGGTTTTTGTTATGACGACCACTAATCAGATAACAGGATTACGGAAAAATATAAGGGGATTATGATGAACGATAAGTTAGAACAGTTACAGAAATATTTAGAGAAAATGGAACAGTTCAACCATGTGAACACATTATTGTATTGGGATATGAGAACCAACACTCCAAAGGAAGGATTTGCAGGACACAGCGATGCACTCACTTATTTTTCGACGGAGCAGTTTTCCATGTCGACCTCGGATGAACTGAAAACGTTATTGGATACACTGGCAGAGCCGGAAGAGTTTGAAAAGCTTGACGATAAGTGGAAGTTTGTTGTAAATAAAATGAAAACAGATATGGACAGAAATCGCAGAATTCCAAAAGAATTTTATGAAAGCTTCGTGAAAGCACAGTCGGAATCGGAGAATGCGTGGGAGGAAGCGAAGGAAAAAGCAGACTTTTCTATTTTTGCCCCACATTTGCAGAAAATGATCGATATGACAGCGGAGATGACCGGTTACACAGATCCGGAAAAAGAAGTTTACGACGCACTGTTAGACCAGTATGAAAAAGGAATGGATTCCGCTACGATGGACAGCCTGTTTGAAGATTTAAAAGCAGAGCTGATTCCTCTGGTGCAGAAAGTGCTTGCAGCGAAACAGCCGGATGACAGCAAGTTTCATGTTTCATTTGATAGGAATGCGCAGAAGGAAGTGGAGAAGCTTTTGCTGAGTTATATCGGATTTGACTGGAACAGAGGAACAACCGGGGAATCTACACATCCGTTTACACTGAATTTTTCGTCAAAGGATGTGCGTGTGACCAATCATTTTTATGAACATGATCCGCTCAGTGCGATGTATTCGGCAATCCATGAGGGTGGTCATGCGATTTTTGAGCAGAATGTGAATCCGGATTATGACGGAACGGTAGCGGGAAGCTGCAGTTATATGGGAATCCATGAGAGCCAGTCCCGTTTTTATGAGAACATTCTTGGAAGAAATAAGAATTTCTGGATTCCGGTTTATGCAAAAGTGCAGGAAAAAATGCCACAGCTTCAGGACGTTTCGTTGGATGAATTTTATAAGGAAGTCAATCATGTGAGAAACAGTTTTATCCGCACAGAGGCAGATGAACTGACTTACTGTTTCCATATTATTTTAAGATATGAGATCGAGAAGGCAATTTTCCGCGACCATGTGAAAGTGGAGGAACTTCCGGCACTCTGGAATCAGAAGATGCAGGAATATTTACAGATTACTCCGGCAGATGATGCGGAAGGAATTTTGCAGGATATGCACTGGTCTGACGGTTCTTTTGGTTACTTTCCATCCTATCTGCTTGGCAGTATTTATGACGGCATGTATTTAGATCGTCTGGAGGAAGAACTTGGCTCTGTGGATGCGCTGCTCGCGGAGGGAAGAATCGGTGAGATTACAAAATGGCTGAATGAGAAGATTCATCAGTATGGTTCTACCAGAAGCCCGAAAGAAGTGATCAGATACGTCTGCGGCAAAGAAGTTTCAGCAGAACCGCTGATTCGTTATTTCAAAGAAAAATATACAAAAGTTTATAATCTTGGTTAAAAAAGAAATTTTTGTGGATAATGGATAGATAAGGAGAAGTATGAAAAAAGGAATTATTTTTGACATGGACGGAACGCTGTGGGACTCGGCAGCGAACGTTGCAGAATCATGGAATCTTGCCATAAAACAGGACAGCTCTGTCGATAAAAAACTGACGGAGCAGGATATTCAGGGAGTTATGGGAAAGACCATGGATGTGATCGCCGACATCCTTTTCCCGGAACTGGAAAAAGAGGCGCGCATGAAATTGTTAGATCAGTGCTGCTCCATGGAAAATGACTACCTGAGAGAGCATGGTGGAGTTTTGTATCCCAAATTGGAGGAGACACTTTCTGCACTGAAAGAAAAGTATCCGCTCTACATCGTGAGCAACTGTCAGAGCGGTTATATCGAGGCATTTTTAGATCATTACGGTTTTGGAAAATACTTTGAAGATATAGAGTGTTATGGAAATAATCTGAAACAGAAGGGCGATAATATCAGACTATTAGCAGACCGGAACGGGTTGACAGAGGCAGTGTATGTCGGCGATATCCAGGGGGATTATGATGCCAGCTGCCACGCAGGTGTCGGGTTCATCCACGCAGCATATGGGTTTGGAACAATTGCAGCGGACGTGCCGGAAATCCATACATTTGAGGAACTTACAGAGACAGCAGACCAATATTTTGCTCTGCGGTAAGAAATTATAAGGATTTATCATATGACAAAATTAGATGAGTTAGTAACACAGATCAACAGAGAACATGTTTATATCCAGACACATAATTTTCCGGATCCGGATGCCATCGCAAGTGCGTTCGGACTGCAGGAACTGTTAAAGCTTCGGGGGATTCATGCAACGATCTGCTATAAGGGGAAAATCGACCGTTACAGTACCGACAAGCTGAGAGAGATTTTGGACATCAGATTGGTAAATATTGAGAATATTGACAGTGAACTCACGGAGGACGACGAGGTTATCCTGGTAGATGCGCAGAAGGGCAATTCCAACATTATCGATATGACCGGGGATGAGATCATCTGCATCGACCATCATCCGGTTTATGAGAAAACGGAGTACCGGTTTACGGATATCCGGCCGGGTGTCGGGGCTTGCGCATCGATCATAGCACAATATTTTTTTGAAAATGAAATACCGATGGATCGAAGAATTGCAACAGCGCTGACGTTTGGAATCCGTATGGATACGCAGAAATTGTCGAGAGGCGTATGCAAAATGGATATGGAAATGATCTGGCGCATGTTTGACCTGTGCGATCAGGATATGATTTATCTCTTAGAGAACAGCACACTCTATTTTGAAGATCTGATGGCGTATTCCAAGGCGATCTCAAGCATTGAGGTGTTTGAGAATATCAGTTTTGCAGATACCGGAAGGGATTGCCCGGAGGCTCTGATCGCCAGTGTGTCAGATTTTATGCTTGCATTGGTGGAAGTCTCTTTTTCAGTGGTCTATTCCAGAAAAAAAGAAGGAATCAAAATTTCTGTGCGGAGTGAGCGTCCCACATTAGATGCCGGAAAAATTATAAGCAAGGCGTTAAAAGGCATCGGAAGCGGTGGCGGGCATGCTACGATGGCAGGCGGTTTTGTGCCGTTTGACGGAAATGACCGGGAGGAAGATCTGATGATCCAGAACATCCGCGAAAGATTTATCGATGTGATCAGCAGGACGAAACGAAAGTCATTAAGATAGGTGGAAAATCTTGACTTTTCGGGGAAATCTCTGTATAATCACAGGAGATTGAAAGCAATGGTTGGTTCATTGTGAAAAAGAAAAGACGATGACGAAGACAGTAGTTGTTAAGAGAAAGGCAAAGAGAGCCGGGAATGGTGTGAACCGGTGCGAGTATCTTAGGAATGAACATCACTTCCCAGTCGCAGTCCAAAATGTTTTTACAGAGTAGGCACTGACGTTTTTCCTACGTTACAGGGAACGGGTATATGATTTTTATAAAATCTGTACATTGTAATTAGGTGGTACAACGAATATAACCCCTTCGTCCTATTTACAGGAAGAAGGGGTTTTTTGCACGTTAGGCATGAGCCGTGCGGCTGCAAAAAAAAGAACAAACTGACGTGCATCAGTAAAATGAAGAAAGAGGAAAGATCACATGTATAACAAAGTTGAAACAAATATGAACTTCGTTGACAGGGAAAAGCAGACAGAGAAGTTCTGGGAAGATCATGACATCTTCAAAAAATCAATGGAACAGCGCAAACAGGGAGAGACCTACACATTCTATGACGGACCTCCGACTGCAAACGGAAAACCACATATCGGACACGTATTGACACGTGTTATCAAAGATATGATCCCAAGATACCAGACTATGAAGGGAAAATATGTTCCGCGTAAAGCCGGATGGGATACACACGGACTCCCGGTTGAGTTAGAGGTAGAGAAGATGCTCGGCTTAAACGGAAAAGAGCAGATCGAAGAGTACGGTATGGAACCTTTCATCAAAAAATGTAAGGAATCTGTATGGAAATACAAAGGAATGTGGGAAGATTTCTCAGGAACCGTTGGTTTCTGGGCAGATATGGAAAACCCATATGTCACCTATGATGACAACTTTATTGAGTCCGAATGGTGGGCATTAAAACAGATCTGGGACAAGGGATTGTTATACAAAGGCTTCAAGATCGTTCCTTACTGCCCTCGCTGTGGTACACCACTTTCTTCGCAGGAAGTTGCGCAGGGTTACAAGACCGTGAAAGAGCGTTCCGCAGTGGTACGTTTCAAAGTTGTCGGAGAGGATGCTTATTTCCTCGCATGGACCACAACTCCGTGGACACTTCCATCCAACGTTGCACTCTGTGTGAACCCGGATGAGACTTACTGCAAAGTAAAAGCTGCAGACGGATACACCTACTACATGGCAGAGGCGCTTCTTGACAAAGTGTTAGGAAAGCTTGGAAATGAAGAGGAAGGTGTCAAAGCATATGAAGTATTAGAGACTTACACCGGAAAAGATTTAGAGTACAAAGAATATGAGCCGTTATATGCATGTGCAGCAGAAGTGGCAGCAAAACAGCACAAAAAAGGACATTTTGTTACCTGTGATACTTATGTAACGATGTCTGATGGTACCGGTATCGTTCATATTGCTCCTGCATTCGGTGAAGATGATGCGAATGTTGGACGTAAGTACGATCTTCCGTTTGTACAGTTTGTAAACGGAAAAGGTGAGATGACAGAAGAGACACCTTATGCCGGATTATTTGTAAAGAAAGCCGACCCTGAAGTATTAAAAGATCTGGATGCGCAGGGCAAATTATTTGACGCACCAAAATTCGAACATGAATATCCACACTGCTGGAGATGTGATACACCGCTTATTTACTATGCAAGAGAGTCATGGTTCATCAAGATGACAGCAGTCAAAGATGACCTGATCCGTAATAATAATACTGTAAACTGGATCCCGGAATCCATTGGTAAAGGACGTTTCGGTGACTGGCTTGAGAACATTCAGGACTGGGGAATCTCCCGTAACCGTTACTGGGGAACTCCTTTAAATGTATGGGAATGTGAAGGCTGCGGACATCAGGAGTCCATCGGAAGCCGCGCTGAATTAGCAGAGAAAAGCGGAAACCCGGATGATGCCAAAGTGGAATTACACAGACCGTATATCGACGCTGTGACCTTCAAATGCCCTGACTGTGGCAAGACCATGCACAGAGTGCCGGAAGTGATCGACTGCTGGTTCGACTCAGGAGCAATGCCGTTTGCACAGCACCATTATCCATTTGAAAATCAGGATTTGTTCAAACAGCAGTTCCCGGCTCAGTTCATTTCCGAGGCGGTAGACCAGACACGCGGATGGTTCTATTCCCTGATGGCAGAGTCCACCTTACTGTTTAATAAAGCTCCTTATGAAAACGTTATCGTTTTAGGACATGTACAGGATGAGAACGGACAGAAAATGTCCAAATCCAAAGGAAATGCAGTCGATCCGTTCGATGCATTAGAGACTTACGGAGCAGATGCGATCCGCTGGTATTTCTACATCAACAGCGCTCCATGGCTTCCAAACCGTTTCCATGGAAAAGCAGTGCAGGAGGGACAGCGTAAGTTCTTAAGCACCTTATGGAACACTTATGCATTCTTTGTACTGTATGCAAACATTGACGGATTTGATGCAACAAAATACAAACTGGAATATGATAAATTATCCGTGATGGATAAATGGTTACTGTCTAAATTAAATACCGTGATCGGCGCTGTGGATGACAACCTTGGCAGTTACAAGATCCCGGAAGCTGCAAGAGCACTCGATGAGTTTGTGGACGATATGAGTAACTGGTACGTAAGACGCTCCCGTGAACGTTTCTGGGCAAAAGGAATGGAGCAGGATAAGATCAATGCCTACATGACACTTTACACTGCGTTAGTAGAGATCTGTAAATGTGCAGCACCAATGATCCCGTTCATGACAGAGGAAATCTATCAGAACCTTGTATGCAGCATTGATAAAAATGCGCCGGAAAGTATTCATTTATGTGACTTCCCAACCGTTAATGAAGCATACATTGACAAAGAGTTAGAGAAAAATATGGATGAGGTATTAAAGATCGTTGTTATGGGCCGTGCATGCCGTAATGCAGCAAACATCAAGAACCGTCAGCCAATCGGAAATATGTTTGTCAAAGCTCCATTTGAACTTTCAGAGTACTTCAAAGAGATCATCGAAGATGAGCTGAATGTGAAGAAAGTTTCCTTTACCGATGACGTAAGCTCCTACACAAGCTATACGTTCAAACCACAGCTGCGTACCGTAGGACCAAAATACGGAAAATATTTAGGTCAGATCCAGAAAGCTTTAGCAGAGCTTGACGGAAACGTTGCCATGGCAGAGTTAAAGAAAAATGGATTTATCACTTTGAAGTCTGTCAGTGATGATGTAAAATTAGCAGAGGAAGATCTGTTAATTACAATGACACAGATGGAAGGTTATGTAACGGAGGGGGACAATACAGTAACCGTTGTCCTTGATACCAACTTAACACCAGAGTTAATTGAAGAAGGATTTGTGCGTGAGATCATCAGCAAGATCCAGACCATGAGAAAAGAAGCAGGATTCGAAGTGATGGATAAGATCATGATCTCTTATCAGGCAGATGACAAAGTGGCTGCCATCTTTGACAAATATGGTGATGCGATCAAAGCAGATGTACTCGGACTTGATGTTGTAGCTGGCAGTGTGGATGGATACGAGAAAGAATGGAATATTAATGGGGAAACCGTTCTTTTAGGTGTAAAAAAAGGAGAGTAAGGAAATGTCTAAATCAGCAGCAGTCTTCAATAAGAAAAAATTTATCAATGATGTAACAGAGACAGTCCGTCATATGTACCGCAAACAGTTAAAAGAAGCAAGCCAGCAGGAGATTTTCCAGGCGGTATCCTACGTCGTAAAAGACGTTGTGATCGATGACTGGCTGGCAACCCAGCAGGCATTTGACGATCAGGATCCAAAGATTGTCTATTATATGTCAATGGAATTTCTGATGGGACGTGCGCTTGGAAATAACCTGATCAATTTAAAAGCTTACAAAGAAGTGAAAGAAGCTCTGGAAGAAATCGGACTGAATCTTGACGTGATCGAAGATCAGGAGCCGGATCCGGCACTCGGAAACGGTGGTCTTGGACGTCTTGCAGCATGTTTTATGGAATCACTGGCAACACTTGGATACGCAGCTTACGGCTGCGGTATCCGTTACCGTTATGGTATGTTCAAACAGCAGATTTCGGATGGTTTTCAGGTAGAAGTACCGGATAACTGGTTAAAGAATGGCTATCCATTCGAACTTCGCAGACCGGAGTATTCCTATGAGATCAAATTTGGCGGCTATGTCCGTACCGAAGACATGGGAAATGGCAACACCAGATTTATCCATGAAGGCTATCAGTCCGTTATGGCAATCCCATACGATATGCCAATCGTAGGATATGATAATCATATGGTAAATACGCTGATGATCTGGGATGCAGAGCCTAAGGAAGGTTTCCAGTTAGATTCCTTTGATAAAGGAGATTATAACAAAGCGGTAGAGCAGGAAAACCTTGCTCGTAATCTGGTGGAAGTCCTTTATCCGAATGACAATCATATTCAGGGAAAAGAACTTCGTTTAAAACAGCAGTATTTCTTCGTATCTGCAAGTTTACAGCGTGCGATCGCCAGATTTAAAAAGCATCATGACGACATTCATAAGCTGCCGGAGAAAGCAGTATTCCAGATGAATGATACACATCCGACGGTTGCAGTGGCAGAGTTAATGCGTATTTTGCTGGATGAGGAAGGCTTAAGCTGGGAGGATGCGTGGGATATCACAACCCACTGTGTTGCTTATACCAACCATACCATTATGGCTGAGGCTCTCGAAAAATGGCCGATCGAGATTTTCCAGAGACTGCTTCCGCGTGTATATCAGATCGTGGAAGAGATCAACCGCCGTTTTGTTTTACAGATCCAGGAGCAGTATCCGGGCAACAATGATAAAATTGCAAAAATGGCAATTTTATATGATGGTCAGGTAAAAATGGCGCATCTTGCGATCGTTGCAGGTTATTCTGTCAACGGTGTTGCCAGACTGCACACAGAGATTTTGAAAAAAGAGCAGTTAAAAGATTTCTATGAGATGATGCCGCAGAAGTTCAATAACAAAACCAATGGTATCACACAGAGACGTTTCTTAGCACATGCGAACCCGCTTCTGGCTGACTGGGTGACAGCACATGTGGGAGAAGGCTGGATCACAGACCTTTCCCAGATCAGGAAACTTGCGCCTTATGCAGATGATAAAAAAGCACAGCAGGAGTTTCTGAAGATCAAACACCAGAATAAAGTACGTCTTGCAAAATATATCAAAGAGCACAATGGAATTGATGTTGATCCGGATTCCATCTTTGATGTACAGGTAAAACGTCTTCATGAGTACAAACGTCAGCTGTTGAATATCCTTCATGTTATGTATCTCTATAATGAGATCAAAGAGCATCCGGATATGGAATTTGTTCCAAGAACATTCATTTTTGGTGCAAAGGCAGCAGCCGGTTATAAAAATGCAAAACTTACCATTAAACTGATCAACAGCGTTGCAGAAGTGATCAACAATGATAAGAGTATCAATAATAAGATCAAAGTGGTATTTATCGAGGACTACAAAGTTTCCAATGCAGAGTGGATCTTTGCAGCAGCAGATGTCAGCGAGCAGATTTCAACTGCAAGTAAAGAGGCATCCGGTACCGGTAATATGAAGTTCATGTTAAACGGTGCCCTGACACTTGGAACGATGGACGGTGCGAATGTAGAGATGTACGAGGAAGTAGGACCGGATAATATGTTCATTTTCGGTATGAGCTCTGACGAAGTCATCGCACATGAGCATAACCGTGATTATGATCCGATGCAGATTTTCAACACGGATCAGGATATCCGCAAAGTTCTGACACAGTTAGTGAACGGATTCTACTCACCGAACGACTCCGAACTTTTCCGTGACCTGTACAATTCACTGCTGAATACACACAGCACACAGTACGCGGATACTTACTTCATTCTTGCAGACTTCCGTTCTTATGCAGAAGCGCAGAAGAAGATCATGGAGTATTACAAGAACAAGAGCGCCTGGGCAAAGAGCGCTATCTTAAACACTGCACATTCCGGCAAGTTCTCATCCGACAGAACGATTCAGGAATATGTGGATGATATCTGGCATTTACCGAAGGTGAAGGTTGATGTGGAATAAAGTGATAAGAAAATAAAATTACAAGAAGGACAGTCCCTGTGAAAAAGGGGCTGTTTTTCTATATTTATGTTATGTCAAAAACAAATTGACAATTTTTTCGATACAAGTTATGGTAATAAGGAAATCTTTTTTATCAAATTGAGGGTGCAAGGTCTGCATAAAAATCCAGTTAAAACTGCAAGTGCAAAAAGCGACGAAACTATTTTCCTGAAATATCAGGTATATAGGAAGGAGCAATTATATATGGGAAAAAAAGTATTGAAAGCAGATACTGTAGTAAAGAATTACTGGCGGAATAACGAACAGTTTGCAGATATTTTTAATGCAGTTTTATTTAATGGAAATAAGGTTATAAAACCGGAAGAATTAGAAGATATGGATACAGAGGAATCTTTGGTATTAGAACACAAGGAGTATATACAGAGTATTGTGGCAGCAAGAGATAACGTTAAAATCAGAAAAAAATCTACCACTTATGATGCTGAATTTGTTATACTTGGATTGGAGGGACAGGAATGTATCCATTATGCAATGCCGTTAAGAGTGATGGGATATGATTATAGTACATACAAAAAGCAGTATGATGACAATGCGGCAAAGCGTAAAAAAGAAAAAGGATTAACAGAAGATGAATATCTGTCGGGAATGAAGAAAACAGATAAATTTATTCCTGTTATTACAATCGTTATCTATTATGGTGAGAAGCCGTGGGATGGAGCAGTATCTTTGCATGGGATGCTAAATATTCCAAAAGCAATGGAAACATTTGTGAATGATTATAAAATACATCTGGTGGAAGCCGGAAAAAATAATCTGGTATTGCATAATGTAAATAATCAGGATTTATTTAATCTGCTTGAAATTCTTTTAAGCAGAAGTGGAAGAACAGATGGAAAAAAAGAAAAAGCAATAGATTATACAAGAAAACATAAGGTAGACAAAGCTGTTATTATGACAGTAGCAGGCACTATGAATGGAAAAATTGATTATAATGAATTGATTGGGGAAGGAGAGAAAGGTATGGTCAGTGTATTTCAGGAAACATGGAATGAAGGAGAGGCAAAAGGTATTATTGAAATGGGGAATGACTTTGGACTTTCCGAGGAGGATATTTTAGCAAGACTTCAAAAAAAGTTGAATGTTTCACTGCAAAAAGCACAGGAATATCTTTACGCATATAGAAAACAGAACGCATAAGATATGCTCTCGGCGGTTTGCCTAACAATATCTTTGCTTCGCGCTATGTTTCTTATATTCCAAATAAAGAGCAGTTCATCGCCTATCATACAGTTACATTTAACGTTACCATTTATGCGATAGATTTGTTATACTTAAGTAGAAATTGCAAAAAAATAGTTTGGAGAGGCAGCTATGGCAGAATTTATAAAATTACCTGTTGGAATTGAAAATTTTGAAAAAATCCGCAGAGATGGTTTTTATTATGTTGATAAAACCGGTCTGATCGAGCAGCTTTTAAATAACTGGGGAGAGGTCAATCTGTTCACGCGTCCACGTCGGTTTGGTAAGACATTGAATATGAGTATGCTCAAATGTTTCTTTGAAATCGGTACAGATCAGTCGCTGTTTGAGGGATTATATATTTCTAAGAATAAGGCTTTATGTGATGCATATATGGGAAAGTATCCGGTCATATCAATCAGTTTAAAAGGGGTAAATGCAGACAGTTACGAAAATGCACGCAGCCTGTTGAAACGGATTGTGATGGAAGAAGCGAAAATGCACCGGATTATCATGAGTGGAAATAGGTTAGATGACATAGACAAGGCAGAATATATGTCACTTGTTACAGGAGATATGGGCGAGGACACACTTGTATACAGTATGAAAACGCTGACTGCATTACTGGAAAAGTATTATGAGAAAAAAGTGATTGTACTCATTGATGAGTATGATGTACCTCTTGCCAAGGCAAACGAGAATGGTTACTATGACCAGATGGTTTTACTTGTCAGAAATTTATTTGAAAACGTGTTAAAGACAAACAGTAGTTTGAAATTTGCAGTTTTAACAGGCTGTCTGCGTGTGGCAAAGGAGAGCATTTTTACAGGACTGAACAATTTTAAGACAAATTCAATCCTTGATGAAGAGTATGATGAGACGTTTGGATTTGTCGATGATGAAGTGAAAGAAATGCTTCATTATTACGGTCAGGATACACACTATGAAACGGTAAAAGAGTGGTATGACGGATACCGCTTTGGAAATGCAGATGTTTATTGCCCGTGGGATGTCATTAATTATTGCGATGCACATAGAAGGAATCCGATGCTTCCACCGGAGAATTATTGGACCAATACCAGTGGAAATGATGTGCTGAAACATTTTATAGAAAGTGCAGGAGCAGCAAAGGGGCTGGCAAAAACAGACTTAGAGAGACTTGTAAATGGTGAAATCGTAGAAAAAGATATACGTGAGGATCTGACTTATAATGAACTGTATGCATCCATGGATAACCTTTGGAGTACACTTTTCATGGCGGGATATCTTACACATAAAGGCAGAGTTGATACAAAAAGATTCAGACTTGCAGTGCCAAACAGAGAAATCCGGAACATTATCACGGAGCAGGTTCTGGCTTTGTTTAAGCAGAATGTGGAAAAAGACGGACAGCTTCCGTGACACATTCCAAGAAAGATGTAACATGTAAAAATGTTGCATCTTTCTTTTTTATTGTTGCAGTCTGCGGTCAATTGGTTGCAATGTAAAAACGAACATGATAATGTAATAGTAACAGGAAACGGAAGATGCGCAGAAGCGCAAAACAAGGAGGCTAAATCCTCTCCTCACAAGGGTTCGGATTTTGCTTCGCAAAACAAGGAGGATTTTATGATCTGGGAAGATGTATTAGCAAAATTTAAAGAGTTATTCGGGGATGAGGGTGAAATCGGTGTTTATTTTGCACCGGGACGTGTGAACATGATCGGTGAGCATACCGATTACAACGGAGGACACGTTTTCCCTTGTGCACTCACTATTGGTACATATGGTGTGGCAAGAAAAAGAGATGATAAGAAACTTCGTTTCTATTCCATGAATTTTGAGCAGCTCGGTGTGATCGAGTCCTCAGTAGAAGGTTTAAAGCCGGAAAAAGAAGCTGACTGGACGAACTATCCAAAGGGAGTTATGTGGGCGTTTGGAGAGAAGGGAATGAAAGTAGAGCAGGGCATGGATCTTGTTTTATTTGGCAATATTCCAAACGGCTCCGGACTTTCTTCTTCTGCATCAGTTGAAGTTCTGACCGGATATATTTTAAAAGATATGTTTGGATTCGACGTGACAAATCAGGATCTTGCACTGATCGGCCAGTTCTCTGAAAATAAATTCAACGGCGTAAACTGTGGTATCATGGATCAGTTTGCGATCGCAATGGGAAAAGCTGGTCATGCGATTTTCCTTGATACAGCAACTTTAAAATATGAGTATGCACCGATCAAGCTGGAAAATGCAAAGATCGTGATCTCCTGCAGCAACAAAAAACGTGGACTTGGAGATTCCAAATACAATGAGAGAAGAAGTGAGTGCGAGACTGCACTGGCAGAACTCCAGAAAGTTGTTAAAATTGATTCCCTTGGTGAACTCACGGAGGAACAGTTTGAACAGTACAAAGATGCGATCAAAGATCCTGTCAGGGTAAAACGTGCAAAACATGCGGTTTATGAGAATCAAAGAACCATCAAGGCAGTGGAAGCATTAAAGAATAACGATGTTGCTCTGTTTGGTGAGTTAATGAACGCCTCCCATGTTTCCCTTCGTGATGATTACGAAGTAACCGGTATCGAGCTTGACACATTGGTGGAAGAGGCATGGAAAGTAGACGGAGTGATTGGTTCCCGCATGACAGGTGCAGGATTCGGTGGATGTACCGTCAGCATCGTAAAGGATGAGGCAGTGGATTCCTTTATTGAAAAAGTAGGTGCTGCTTACAAAGATAAAATCGGTTACGCTGCTGATTTCTATGTAGTTGAGATCGGTGACGGTCCAGTAAAATTGGATTAATAATTCTTATAGATAATTGCGAAACTCATAAATAAGTAGATTTAAATTGTGAAAAATTGACAAAAGCTTGAGAAGACACTGGGGAGCCGCCGGTTCTTAGAAGTCAGATTCTGTATTTCATTCTGATTTATCAGAATTGAAATACAGGAGATGAGTTCTTAGTACCGTTGCGAGCGACACGTAGCGGAAGCGTGTCTTCGAAAATTTTGTTAATTCTTCACAATTGTTACAACCTAAATCAGAGTTTCGCAATTATCTAAATAATTCTTAAATAAAGAGGATAACACAATGATTCAGGAAAGAATTTTAGAATTGACAGAATATGGTCTTGTGACCGGGCTGGTAGAGCCGGAAGACAGGAGATTTACCATTAACCGCCTGTTAGAACTTTTTCATCTGGATGAATTAGAAGATGAAGTGGCAGCAGCCTATGCAAAGAGAACTCCGATGACGCAGGAGAGTGCAGAGGCAGCATTGGAAGACATCTTAAATGAGATGCTCGATTATGCGGCAGAAGATGGACTGATGCCGGAAGACACGATCACATACAGAGATTTATTTGATACAAAGATCATGGGCATGCTTGTGCCAAGACCAAGTGAAGTGATCAAAAAATTCCAGGCACTCTATCAGATCAGCCCAAAGGAGGCAACTGACTATTTTTACAAATTAAGCAGGGATACAAACTACATTCGTAGATATCGTATCAAAAAAGACCAGAAATGGACTGCAGATACCGAGTTTGGAACATTGGATATCACCATCAATCTCTCCAAACCGGAAAAAGATCCGAAGGCGATCGCAGCAGCCAAGCTTGCAAAACAGAGCGGTTATCCAAAATGCCTTCTGTGCAAAGAAAACGAGGGATATGCAGGACGTGTGAACCATCCGGCAAGACAGAACCACAGGATCATTCCGGTAACGATCAACCACAGTGACTGGTTTTTCCAGTATTCACCATATGTTTACTACAATGAGCACTGTATCGTTTTTAACGCAGAGCATACACCGATGAAAATCGAGAAAGCAACCTTTGGAAAACTGTTGGATTTTGTAGAGCAGTTCCCACATTACTTTGTCGGATCGAATGCTGACCTTCCGATCGTTGGTGGATCTATTTTGAGCCACGATCATTTTCAGGGTGGACATTATGAGTTCGCTATGGCAAAAGCACCGGTGGAAAAAGAGCTGGTCTTCAAGGGATTTGAGGATGTGAAAGCCGGAATCGTAAAATGGCCAATGTCCGTGATCCGTATCAGCGCACCACAAAAAGAGCGCCTGATCGAGCTCGCAGATAAGATTTTACTTGCATGGAGAGGTTATACGGATGAAGATGCATTTATTTTTGCAGAGACAGAGGGCGAACCACATAACACGATCACTCCTATCGCAAGAAAACGCGGCAATGATTATGAGTTAGATCTTGTACTCCGCAATAATATCACGACAGAGGAGCATCCGCTGGGTGTTTACCATCCACATGCAAAACTTCATCATATCAAAAAAGAAAACATTGGTCTGATCGAGGTTATGGGACTTGCAGTGCTTCCAGCCAGATTAAAAGATGAGATGGCAGCATTAGAACAGGCAATCTTAGACGGCGCAGAAATCCGTGAGGATGAAGTACTTGCAAAACATGCAGACTGGGTGGAGGAATTTCTGCCTAAGTATGGATTTACAGCAGGAAGTGGTCTGGAAGGTGAGATTACACCGGAAAAATTACATGAGATCATTCAGACAGAAATCGGTCTTGTGTTCAAGGAAGTTTTATTGGACGCAGGTGTTTACAAGTGCACAGAGGAAGGCAGAAAGGCATTCCGTAAGTTTGTAGATACCGTTAATGCATAAAAATACAGGGGAGTATTTTTAAATAGAAGAGAAACTGTCCGGGCAGTATCCGTAAGGAAAATGTCCAGTGGCAGTTTTCTTTTTTTGTCTATTTACTTTCATACAGTATTGTTGTAAAGTAATAATTGTTCCGTAGATCTGTACATATATGGTGCAGACAGCAGGAAAAACATTCGAGAGTAAGAAAACAGTGAGGAAGAGAATATGATTTCACAGAAAATACAGAAGGCATTGCAGGGAAGTTCTGCAATCCGTGCAATGTTTGTAGAGGGAAATGAACTTGCCGCCAGGGTGGGAAGAGAGAACGTGTATGATTTTTCATTGGGGAATCCTGCAACACCGGCTCCGGCAGCATTGAACGAGGCAATTAAGCAACTGGTGGATGAGACCGATCCGCTGGTTTTACATGGATATATGGACAACGCCGGTTACCCGGATGTTCGTCAGGCGGTTGCAGAGAACTTAAACAAGCGTTTTGGAACTGCATTTACTTCCCATAATATTGTGATGACAGTGGGAGCAGCGGGAGGATTGAACATTATTTTTAAAACAATCTTAGATCCGGGTGACGAGGTGATCGTGTTTGCCCCATATTTCGGAGAGTACAAGAGTTATGCAGCCAATTTTGATGCGGAAGTCGTGGAAGTGGCACCGGATTTTGAAACATTCCAGCCGGATCTGATGGCATTTGAAAAAGCAATCAATGAAAAGACCAAGGCAGTGATCGTGAACACACCAAACAATCCGACAGGTGTGATCTATCATGAAGAAACCATGAAAAAGATGGCTGAGATTCTGGAAAAGAAGGAAAAAGAGATTGGACACGAAATTTATCTGATTTCCGATGAGCCTTACCGTGAACTTGTCTACGATGGAAATCAAGAGGATTTCCTGACGAAATACTATAGGAATACAATTGTAGGTTATTCCTTCAGCAAATCCCTTTCCCTTCCGGGTGAGCGTATCGGATATGTGGTTGTTCCGGATGAGGTGGAAAATGCAGATCAGGTCATTGACGGCATTGTTGTATCCAACCGTACCCTTGGTTTTGTAAATGCACCGTCTCTGCTTCAGAAAGCGGTAGCAAAATGTCTGGATGAGAAAACCAATCTGGTATTTTATGATGAAAACAGAAAGATGTTATACGAGGGACTGCAAAAGCTCGGTTTCCACTGCATTAAACCGGAAGGCGCTTTTTATATGTGGGTAAAATCTCCGGAAACGGACGAAGAAAAATTTGTTGCAGCAGGTAAAAAATACAATATCATCATGGTAAAGGGCAGCGCATTCGGATGTGCAGGCTATGTCCGTCTTGCTTACTGTGTTTCCCATGAGACGGTAAAAAATGCCCTGACTGCGTTTGAAAAACTGGCAGAAGATTACGGATTGTATACTGAATGAAATGACTCGGAAATGAGCAGATTGTAATGAATTTGTGAAATATAACAGGAAAATTGAGAGAGTGGAGAGCGTAAAATTTATGAGTAACTGGGAAGAATATGTAAGAACAGTGGAACCGTATGTTCCGGGAGAACAGCCAAACCAGCCGGACATGATTAAATTGAATACCAACGAAAATCCATATCCGCCCGCACCGGGCGTAGTAGAGGCTTTGAAGAACTTTGATACGGACAAATTGAGACTTTATCCGGAACCGACCTGTAAAGTGTTAGTCGATGCGATCGCAGATTATTATGGAATCAGGAGCAGTCAGGTGTTTACCGGTGTCGGTTCGGATGATGTGCTTGCCATGATATTTATGACATTTTTTAACAGCAAAAAGCCGATCCTGTTTCCGGATATCACCTATTCTTTTTATGATGTGTGGGCAAATATGCTTCGGATTCCGTTTGAGACAAAAGCGTTAGATGATGATTTTCAGATAAGAAAAGAGGACTATTATGGGGACAACGGCGGCGTGGTGTTCCCAAATCCGAATGCACCGACCGGAATCCTCATGCCGCTCTCAGAGATTGAGGATATCATTGCACACAACCGCAATGTGATCGTAGTTGTGGATGAGGCATACATTGATTTTGGCGGGGAGTCTGCGCTGCCTCTGATCGAAAAATATGACAATCTTCTCGTGGTACAGACCTTTTCAAAATCGCGTTCCCTGGCAGGTATGCGGCTTGGCTTTGCGATGGGAAATGAAAAGCTGATCCGGTATATCAATGATGTGAAATATTCTTTCAATTCCTACACGCTCAATCAGACAGCGCTTGTACTTGGTGTGCAGGCAATCAGGGACAGGGAGTATTTTGAGGAAACCTGTGCGAAAGTCATCGCTACAAGGGAATGGACGAAGTGCGAACTGAAAAAGCTTGGATTTTCCTTTGGGGATTCTATGAGCAACTTTATTTTTGCAACACATGAAAGAGTTCCTGCAAAAGAAATATTTGAAGTACTCCGGGAGCATAACATTTTCGTGCGCTATTTTTCCAAGCCGAGAATTAGCAATTATCTGCGTATCAGCATCGGAACCCAGCAGGAGATGGAGCGTCTGACCGCTTTTCTGGCTGTTTTTCTGGGAGAATAACAGGATGCCGTCAGGTATAAATTAAAGTTATAGTTAATATGAAAATAAGTGTTGCTTTTTCGACTGGATTCGACTATTATAGAATTTGCATCTGTAACACTTTAGTGTGTAAAACAGATATTTACTTTAAAACTTTACTATGATAAAATGTGCGTAGATTGGAAGTTTCTGATTATAGTAAAAGATGATATCATTTTGATTTATGAGAAGGAGAAGGTAAAATGAGCAAGAAACTAAGGACCGAGGCAGTAGACCATCTTTTTGATGCGATTTTAAGCCTGGAAAACAGAGAAGAATGTTATACTTTTTTTGAAGATGTCTGCACTGTGAATGAACTGCTTTCCTTATCACAGCGATTTGAGGTTGCCAAGATGCTGCGCGACCAGAAAACATATCTTGATATTGCAGAGAAAACAGGTGCTTCCACAGCGACCATCAGCCGTGTAAACCGTTCTTTGAATTATGGGAATGACGGATATGACATGGTATTTGCCAGAATGGCTGCATCAGAGACAAACGAAGCGTAAAACAGAATAGAAAAACCCGGAAAAAAAGAAAAACCCGGAGCTGCACGGATCATGTCTGGTATAGACAGTGTTCCATTCAGCACCGGGTTTTATTTTTCTTTTTTGGAAGGATCTTTTTCTTCGTGCAGCATCTGATCGACAATGCGCTCGATAATTGTTTTTTTCAGGTAGACATCATAGCTTAACATGCAGATAAAACTGAATGTCCGTAAAAGCTCTGCATCCTCACCTTCCATGCCCTCAAAAGTTTTCATGGAGGTGTTAAACTTCTTTGCAAGGTCTTTCATGATATTTAAGGTTTCCTGATGCTCCAGACCGAACACTTCTTTATAGATATCCTCAAGACTCATCTCGGAGCTGCCTTTTCCAAAATATCTGTCCGTGATCGGATTTAAGATACTCTGGATGTCACTGATGCTTAAGATACTTTTAAAATAGTAGATAAAGATCAAAGTCAGCACATGTTCTTTGGAATATTTTTTCTTTTCAGGTGGAGGAAGAAGATCGTTTTTTGCATAATTGTTGATCATGGTCTTAGTCAGGATCTTATCGTCCTCATGCCGCTTGGATGTGGCAAGCTGGGAATCCATAAATGTTGTCACCTGATCCATGTAAAGATCGATATTCGGGATATCTTCCGGTTTTACATAGTCGATTTTGTTAAATTCATCTAATATATCACTTAAAAATTGTTTTGTATTCATTTTTTTACCTGCTTTTACTCTTACTAGTTCAATCGTATTCTCTACATCAGATTATATAGTATTGAAAACTAGATGACAAGATACAATTGAATTTAATTGTATGAATTTGAATGTGGACGGTCGTAGATTTTTTCTGACGCAAAGGTAAAAAAAGAGACGGGTGTATTTGACAAAAATATATGTTTGTCATATAATGCACTTAGCAGGAAAGCCGATAGATAGGTGTGAGCTATCTACTCCGGCGAAAAATCAATGTTAAAATAACCGTCAACTTTTCTCAGGAGCTGGACGGTTATTTTTTATTGTTAAAAAAAGAAAATATGTTCGATTTTACTGTTCATAAGCAGGGATAATGTGTTACAATAGATGGGAATATGATATTGTAATAAAAAAGGGATTGAATATTACAAACAACAACGGAAATGGAGATTTCTATGAGTATTTATGATACATTGAACGAACAGCAGAGAGAAGCGGTATTTCACACGGAGGGACCGGTTTTGATCTTGGCGGGTGCAGGTTCCGGAAAAACGAGGGTTCTGACACATCGAACCGCTTATCTGATCGAAGAAAAGGGCGTGAATCCATACAATATTATGGCGATCACCTTTACGAACAAAGCAGCAGGTGAGATGCGTGAGAGGATCGACCAGCTTGTGGGATATGGCTCTGAGAGCATCTGGGTATCAACGTTCCATTCTACCTGTGTGCGCATTTTAAGACGCCATATTGACCGTATCGGGTTTGATACTAATTTCACAATTTATGATTCCGATGACCAGAAAACACTGATGAAGGATATCTGTAAGCGTCTGAATGTGGATACCAAGATTTACAAAGAGCGGAGTCTGCTTGCTGCGATTTCCAAGGCAAAAGATGAACTGGTAGATCCACAGGAATTTTCTCTCCGTGCGGCTGCTTCCGGGGATTTTGCGAAACGGAAACAGGCAGAGATCTACAGAGAGTATCAGGATGCACTGCGGCGGAATAATGCACTTGATTTTGACGATCTGATCGTAAAGACGGTTGAATTGTTTAAAACGGATGATCAGGTGTTAGACTACTATCAGGAACGCTTCCGCTATATTATGGTGGACGAGTATCAGGATACGAATACGGCACAGTTTGAACTGATCAGTATTCTTGCCAGAAAGTATAAGAACCTGTGTGTCGTTGGTGATGATGACCAGTCTATCTATAAGTTCCGCGGTGCGAATATTTATAATATCCTGAACTTTGAAAAACATTTTCCGGAGGCAGTGACGATAAAACTGGAACAGAATTACCGTTCTACGCAGAATATTTTAAATGCTGCAAACGGAGTGATCTCCAACAATATGGGACGAAAAAGAAAGACACTCTGGACAGACAATGAAGAGGGGAAAAAGATCGGTTTCAAGCAGTTTGAGACAGGCTATGAAGAGGCAGAGTATGTCGCAAAGGACATCAATGCCTGTGTGAAGGACGGCAGATATCATTACGGTGACTGCGCTGTTCTCTACCGCACAAACGCACAGTCCCGTCTTTTTGAGGAAAAATTTATCGTATCCAATATTCCATATAAGATTGTCGGCGGCGTGAACTTCTATGCAAGAAAAGAGATCAAAGACCTGCTTGCCTATTTAAAAACGATCGATAATGCAAGAGATGATCTTGCTGTCCGCAGGATCATCAACGTGCCAAAACGTGGAATCGGTGCAACAACCTTAAACCGTGTGGCAGATTATGCGGCTGCGGCAGACATCAGTTTTTATAATGCATTGAAAATGGCAGACGATATTCCGACACTCGGCAAGAGTGCTGCAAAGATCAAGCCATTTGTGAATTTTATTCAGGTGATGCGCAGTAAAGTAGAGATTATCAGCGTTTCTGAACTTTTGCAGGAGATTATAGACGAAACCGGATATGTGAAAGAATTGGAAGCGGAAGATACCGAGGAGGCAAAGGCGCGTATTGAGAATATCGATGAGCTGATCAGCAAAGTGGTTGCTTACGAGGAAGGCGAGGAACATCCGACACTCAGTGGTTTTTTAGAGGAAGTGGCACTGGTTGCAGACATCGACAGTCTCGATGAGGGCAGTGATTATGTTGTTTTAATGACATTACATAGTGCAAAAGGTCTGGAGTTCCCGAAAGTTTACCTTGCCGGAATGGAGGATGGATTGTTCCCAAGTTATATGTCCATCACTTCGGACAGTTCTTCTGAGGATCTAGAAGAGGAGCGACGCCTGGCTTATGTGGGGATCACGAGAGCCAAAGAAGAACTTACAATTACCTGTGCAAGACAACGTATGATTCGTGGCGAAACGCAATATAATAAAGTATCGCGGTTTGTTCGGGAGATTCCGTCTGAACTGTTGGACAGTGAACTGAGAAAGCCGGCATCTGCAAGAGAATCTTCTTTTGGAAAAGAGAGCAGTTTCCCATCTTTTTTACAGAACCAGACAACAGCAAGACCGAAAAGAACAACACTGCGCCAGCAGCCTTCCGGACAGAGTATGCAGGCAAAGGCACTTGTCACAAAGGGTGTTGTAAAGTCAGAGCTTGACTATGGTGTCGGGGACACCGTATCGCATATCAAGTTTGGCAGAGGAGTTGTGAAAAATATCATGGATGGCGGAAGAGATTACGAGGTGACCGTGGATTTCGAAGGATATGGTGTGAAAAAAATGTTTGCCTCTTTTGCAAAATTAAAGCGTATCTGATTCTATTTGGGAGCAGGGACGTTTGTGTATCCGAAACTCTAAAAAATATATAAAATTTTTGAAAAATATAAATTTTTTATATTCGAAAAGTAAAGGATATGGTATAATGGGCGTAAGCAATGAGCAGTGCACATAGATTTTTCTGGTGTGTATTGCGTTTAGGTTTTGCATATCCTATAAAAGTATAAATAAGAGAAGGAGCGGAACACTATGAACAAGGTGGAAGATTTCATCAATGCGACAAAGTTAAACGACTTACTCAATAAGAAAGAGGATCTGATCAATATGACAAAGTTGAATGAATTATTAAACAAAAAAGAAGCAGAAGAAAAGAAAACATCAAAGGTTGTATGGATTTTTGCAATCATCGGTATTATTGCAGCAGTTGCAGCAGCAGTATATGGCGTATATCGTTTCTTTACACCAGATTATCTGGAAGATTTTGAAGACGATTTTGAAGATGATTATGATGACGATTTCTTCGAAGATGAAGAGGACGAAGAAGAGCCGGCAAAACCAGCAGAGAAAAAAGAAGAAGAATAAAAATAATCTGGAGGGCTGCGGATGCAGCCCTTTTTTCTTGTGTAACAGATAAAAGAAATAGAAAACTGTGAAGTTAATAAAATGTCAATGGAATCATGGACAATTTTATAGTTGATGAAATAAAAATGCGAGGAATTTATGAAAAAAGGACAAATCATAGAAGGCGTGATCGAGCGCGTAGACTTTCCAAATAAGGGAATTATCAGAACAGAGGATGGAAGACAGGTTATTGTAAAAAATACGATACCGGGACAGAAAGTGTCTGCTTCCATCAATAAAATCCGCAAAGGAAAGGCAGAGGGCAGACTTTTAGAGGTATTGGAAAAGTCACCGCTAGAAGGGGACAAAACAGGATGTGTCCATGCCGGGGAATGTGGAGGATGTACTTACCAGACACTTCCATACGACAGGCAGCTTGAGATGAAAGCAGAACAGGTAAAAAAATTAATGGATGATGTGATCGATCAGGAAAACCGGGATTACCAGTTTCTGGGAATCAAGGAAAGTCCAAGGCAGACTGCATACCGCAATAAAATGGAATTTTCCTTTGGGGATGAATTTAAGGATGGACCGTTAGCACTTGGAATGCATAAGCGTGGAAGCTTTTATGATATTGTGACGGTGGAAAACTGCCAGATCGTGGATGAGGATTTCAGAAAAATCCTGTCTGTCACACTTGCTTATTTTCGTGAAAAAAATATCACCTATTACCATAAACTGCGTCACACCGGATATTTAAGACATCTGCTTGTCCGTAAGGCAGTCAAAACAGGGGAAATATTAGTAGATCTGGTGACTACAACGCAGACGGATTTTTCGGGAATTGCCGCAGTACAGATGGATGAAGTTGAAAGTACGTTGAACAATGCACAGGAAAACGCATTTGCAGGAACGGAAGAGGAATTATTAGAGGGCTGGAAAGCCGCTCTTCGTGCAGCAGATTACAAAGGTACCATGACAGGTATTCTGCATACGAGAAATGACAATGTGGCAGATACCGTGACGAATGAAGGCACGGATGTTTTATATGGACAGGATTTCTTTTACGAGGAATTGTTAGGGCTTCGCTTTAAGATCACACCATTTTCTTTTTTCCAGACAAATTCCCTGGGTGCAGAGGTGCTATATCAGACTGCCAGAGAGTTTATCGGAGATGCACTTCCAAGCGGAACAGACGCAGATATTGCGGAGCATGGTAAAATTGTATTCGATCTGTATTCCGGAACCGGAACGATCGCACAGATGCTTTCTCCGGTAGCTAAAAAAGTGATCGGTGTGGAGATCATTGAGGAAGCAGTGGAAGCTGCCAAAGAGAATGCACAGTTAAATGGTTTACATAACTGCGAGTTTATCGCAGGGGATGTGCTCAAAGTCATTGACAGTATTGAAGAAAAGCCGGATTATATTGTACTTGATCCACCAAGGGACGGAATCAATCCAAAAGCTTTGGAAAAAATCATTCGTTACAATGTGCCTCAGATGGTTTATATTTCCTGCAAGCCGACCAGTCTGGCAAGAGATCTGGAAGTTTTACAGGCGAGAGGATATGAAGTGAAAAAGGTCTGTTGTGTCGATATGTTTCCTTCGACGTTTCATGTTGAGACGGTTGTTCTTTTGTCCCAACAAAAACCAGATGACACGATAGAGATCGACTTAGACCTGGACGAGCTGGATGCCACCAGTGCCGAGTTGAAAGCAACCTATCAGGAAATCAAAGATTATGTGCTGAAAGAATTTGGCTTGAAGGTTTCAAGTTTATATATTTCTCAGGTAAAACGCAAATGTGGAATTGAAGTGGGAGAAAACTATAATCTTCCAAAATCAGAAAATGCAAGAGTTCCACAATGCCCGAAAGAGAAAGAAGATGCTATCAAGGCTGCCCTGAAATATTTTGCGATGATTTAAGGACATCGCTGATTTCAAGGAGGAATAACACATGAAAAGCACATTTGAAAAATGGGTGGAACCTACACACTTGGCGCAGACGGAATTTACTATCCGAATCTTGTCAGTACAGATGAAGAACCGCATTATGGGAAATATGGAATGATGCGGAAAACATATCTGAAAGAGCATCGTCCGGCAATGTATTCACTGTATATGTTGGAAGACAGATTGACAGAACATCTGAATACTGTGGACGATGAAGCACAGGAGAGGATGGTTATTCTGGTACGTCAGATGATGGAGAGGCAGGGCATTACGGAAGAATTGAAAGCTCGTGACCAGATGGAATGGGTTAGAGCGGTAAATAATGCCCGGAATGCTGCAGAAGAGATTGTGTTGAAAGAATTAGTGTATATTTAAAGCGTGGAAAGCTCCTTCGGGAGCTTTTCAGTGTTTGTAAGAGTTTATATAAAATGGGCTAAGAAGGTGGTATGATCAAAATAACAGATTAAAATTTATATTAAGAAATGAATTTAAAATTTTTAATTATGAAATAAAACGTAAGATAATTTCAGAGGTGAGAATAATGGATAGAATTGCATTAGTAATCGGTAATTCTGATTATTCAAATGTAGGGAAATTGAATAATCCTAAGAATGATGCTGACGATATTGCTAGTATTTTGAATAAATTAAATTTTGATGTTACAAAAATAATGGATGCAAATTTAATAGATATTCAAAAATCTGTTAATGATTTTTTACAGGCATTAGATGAATATGCTGTAGGGGTATTTTTTTATGCAGGGCATGGTATGCAAATCGACGGTAAAAATTTTATCGTTCCTATTGATTTAAAGTTAAGTGATAAAAGCAAGACAATGGTCTCTTGTTATTGTTTAAATTCGCTGTTAGAAGGTGCATCTTCATATAAGGGAAAAACATTAATATGTATATTGGATGCATGTCGAGATAATCCTTTTGCTATGGGGAGGGGATTTTTAACAGGCTTTGCGCCATTTAATAATCCACCTAAAGGTACTATGATTGCTTATTCTACAAGCGCTGACTGTAGTGCATTTGATGGACAATGTAGTAATGGATTATATACACAAGTTTTAAAAGATGCTATGCTTATTCCAAATTTGAAAATTGAAGAAATGTTTAAATTTGTTAGAAATAAAGTGTCAGAAATATCAATTAGCCAATACGGAGAAGAACAGCTTTCATGGGAATATTCTTCGTTAGTGGGAGACTTTTATTTTTCTGTTACGCCACAACCAGTCAATGAACAGGTTACTGATGAGAAAATATATGAATTCATATGTGCTCGTCGAAAATCTTATGAGAATGCTTCGGATAATATTTATGATATTGAATGTTTGCCATATATAGATGCCTATAATAAATATCATATACCAATTATTAAAATTTTACGTGCATATTCAAGAGTAGATTATTCAAAAAGAGGATTTCAGTTTTCGGATGCTACTATAGATCAGTTAAACAGCAATTATTTGTCATCATGGGGATTTATACAGAAATATGGTAGATGGTATTATAAAAATCATTACGTTGAGATGGGAGATTTATTGCCATTGCCCGAGGAATTAGAACCTAAACAACCTATTAATGGAAAGGAATTGAAGATTGAAGCTTCATTGAGCTGGAAAATGAATGATGGAAAGATAAGATTTCAAGTATCTTCTAATATTCCAGAGGAAACCCCATTAATGTTTACATTACGTGGCAAAGAATATACAGCTCAATGTAAATCTGTAGCAGGTAATAGAATTTCAATAAGTGAATGGTTTAGTGACAGAGGTAATCCTATGAAAAATGGATTTTATACTATAGATGTGTCATGTCCGATATATAGTGTATTGCCAGAAAAGATAAAGAAAATATTTGGTGAACGTAATAGAAATATATGTGGACAATATGTTAAATTTGAACCAGTGGGAGGAAATACGATTCATTTTTCGTATGGATTAGTTCTTAAAAATAGTAAAGTTCAAGTTATTGATATGCAACAAAGAATCTCAGCATTATAATGAATGTGGTTTTATACAAGAAAACATGGCAGATTGTAACTGGTTAAAGTGAATTGGGCGTATGGAACTTTTAAATCCATACGCCTTTTAAACAAGAGAGTTGTAAGAGCATATTATCTACTCGATGATGATTATAATTCCATATCATATGACCTTTTCTTAGCTCTGGCAGGCTGATTTCGCCGCATCTCCTGTTTCCTCTGATATTCAAGTTCCCATGCACGATGGGAGAAAACATCAGGATCTTCCACATTAAGATAATCCACCTCATCGGCTACAATATCACGACGGTGATAGTCGTAATATTTACCGAAAGTACCTTTGAGTTGTTCAATCAGCTTATCCCGAAAATCAGGACGTATCTGGATTCTGGTATCCAGCAATTCTGTGTATTGTTCTGGTTCAGGACGAAATTTTTCTTCCCGGAAAGCGGCGGCATCTTTTTCAAGTTGTTTTTTGAGCGAGATGTCCTGAGAATCCAGGATATCAAGATTGTTATTCATCTGGTCGTATTTCTTGGATAGATTCGTCATATCTTTATCAGTAGAGCATTTTGCCTGGAAGATTAGCTGCTCTTTCCTTGATTTCAGTTCTTCAATTTCTTCGGTAATAGTGGTAAGCTGCTGATTCAATTTTATATGCTGGATGGGATTCAAAATACTGGTTTTGTCCTTTTGCACATTCAGTTCTTTCCGTTCCGTAACTTTAGCTTTGAGTTTCTTTTTAACGGTGTTGTATTTATTCAGTATTGGATTAAAATGATTCATCCAATCATGAATTACTTCTTTTTGTATCTCATTGTGAAGTAAATGATATTGTGTAAAAATCATATGATTGCGGATCGCTTCCAATGTTTCTGCAATTATCGGGATGGATTTTTCTACAGCCTGTGCCAGTTTTGCTACCCGTGCTTTTAATTCCCGGAGCTTTTTGTTATCGGTACGAATTTGACGATTGATTTCACAGCGGTCTGCTATCATGCCGTTCTTTTCCATATTCTGGGCAATGTAGCCTTCATGGATGGTTGGCTGTTCGGTGATTCCCTGATCTGCAAAGCTGCGGTGATCAATGGTAGCATTTATCTGATTATGTGCAAGCATTTTATTTACGGCATCTGCCCAGTTTGCCCGCCAGATACAAAGTTGTTCATCGCTGTTCCATTGTTCGGAAATAGGATTCTGTCTGCCATATCGGCTGCTCTTGGGGTGCTTATCAATCCGTTCATATCCTTTTTCCTGTGCAACAGAGGAAGTCAGATATTCTTTCTTTTTCCCAACTTTATAGCGATATTGCTTTTCCCATCCCTGTTTCTGAGCGGTTTTAAATTCAGAAGCAGTAAAGCCTTTTTCTTGCCCGTCTTTTATACAGAGATATTCTTTTTCCGTTTTATACTGCCATGTTCCATTTTCATTTAGTGGTCGGACAGTAAGAAGAATGTGAGCATGGGGATTGTGACCATCTGTATCGTGAATGGCAAAATCAGCACACATCCCCATATCTACAAAGTTATTTTGAATAAAATCTTGAAGAAGAGAAATATTGCTGTTTTTATCCAACTCAACAGGGAGTGCAACAACAAATTCTCTTGCCAGTCGGCTGTCTTTGGTCTTTTCGGTTTCTTCCACAGCATTCCAGAGTTGTTCCCGGTCATTCCATTCCAATGGAGCCATTGGAGGAAGCATCACTTCCTGATAGATCAGACCCTGCTTTCTGGTATAGTCATGCTGAATGCCATCGTAATCATTGTACATCCGGCTACAGCTCATATAAGCAGAAGTAGCAACAGCAGATCGACCGGAACCACGGCTGACGACTTTAGCTTGCATATGATAAATTGCCATATCTGGCACCTCCTTTCGATGTTGACTGCAACAGCGGATAAAGCCCTCGGCAGAGCGCACGAGCCCCGAAGGGGATACCACTGCCTGATTTATCAGGTGGTGAGTAAGTGCGCCCTTCGGGAGTAGAACTTGTGCGTTTACATTCCTCGTAGCTGGATCATCAGTTCCCGTTTTAGGGAATCTAAATCCATTTCTTTAATATGGGGAACAATACTTTCCAGAATTGCTCCTTCCTGGACTAACCTGTGTGTTCTGGTATCACGTTCTTTTTTGCGATTTCTTGCTTCGGCTTCTTCCTGGCGGTGTCTTGCCTGTAAAAGTGCTTTTTCTTCCGGTGTCATAATTTTTTTATCTGCCATATCTGGCACCTCCTTTTTATGCCCGTATCCGGGCAGTTTTGGTTTTAAAATCTTTTGGTTTGGTACTATGGTTTTAGATAACTGACAGTGACATATTTCCGGTAATAAATGAGGAAAGAAAGTAGTACCACTGTCAGTGAAAAGTAATCATTGTGTTATACTTTTTCGAGTCAATTCTGGTTCGGAGCATGATTGTTCAACAGGATTTTTTTCGCCTGTTTTAAATTAGCTGTTGCATTGTCCTGACGAATATTCCGGTTATTGATACGGACAGGAATACATCTCTCCAGAATACGGTCATAAATTCGTTTGTGTGCGATATCAGCGGCGTTATTCAGCTCTGATAAAGTGAAATTGGTCGTTATGATCAGTGGCTTTTTACTGCGGTAACGGCTGTCGATCACATTGAATACCTGTTCCAGTGCAAAGTCAGAGTTCCGCTCAATTCCGAGATCATCAATAATCAGAAGACTGTAGCGGTTTAAGCTGTTGATGAACTGGTTTCTGTCTTCAAAATGCATTCCGGTAAGGGTATTCAGAATCCGGGAAAAGTTGGTCATCAGTACAGGAACGCCTTTTTCCAGAAGGGCATTGGCAATGCAGCCTGCAAAAAAAGATTTTCCAGTACCAACATCACCCCAGATGAGAAGTCCGGAAGCGTTTGCTTTCATCTCTTTCCAGTTGCTTACGTAATTGTGTGCCAGTTTTATTTCCGGATTGATGCCGTTATCCCTGGCAAAAGTGTAGTCATAGAGTGCTTTATCCTGTAATCCGTTGGTTTTAAGATGCTCTATTTCCATTTGTTTTTCATGAAGTTTTCTCTGGGCTTCTTCCTGCTCAAAGATTTCCTGCTGGCATTTACAGCGGATGGAAGGAATAAGAACCTTTCCCTGTAATTCATGCCGGCATTGTCTTGGCGTATTGCATTTGGAACAGTAGATCAGGTGGTCTGTTTCGTTAAAATATTCATCAGGCTGAAGTTCTCTGTTTGGTGTTATAGCATTTTCTTTTTCTGTAAATCTTGTCATAGTGTTTCGTATTCCTCACTTTCGTAATTCCTTTGCCGGGAAACAGGATGATCCTGTCTTGCCCAACTGATGATGGTAGCTGCATGGTTCTGATATTGCTTTCCGGTAGAAGCCATATAACCGGGTAAGCGTTCAATATAATCCTGCCAGTCAGGGATTGTCTGCCGGATATCTTCAAGCTCTTTTTCTGACAGAAAAACATTTTGAAATTTTCCATTGGGTGAGAGTGGATCCTTACTCCCTCTTATTGCTAAATTGTTCTTTTTTATCTCTTTCTTATTACCAGACAGTTTTCTGTCTGTATCAGGGAAAGAATTCTGTCTGTCAATAGGACAGTTTTCTGTCTGTCTTAGGGAAAGAAATCTGTCTGTATAGTGGATGGTTTCTTTTGGGAGTTTTATATAAATCCGATTGGGCTGTCCGGGTTCCTGCCGTTTTCGGAAGATAAGCTCCTGTTTTTCCAGTACTGACAGAGTAGTTTTAACCGTCATCTGGCTTTTGTGGAGAACTTCTGCCAGTGCTTCAATCGTAAAGTAAATGAACACATGCCCATCTGTATCTGACCAGCCCTCATTTTTCTGGGAAAGCCTTGCCCGGTCGAGCAGGATAATATAAAGCATTTTGGCAGTTTCGTTTATTTCCATGTCCAGAAGGAAACGGGGAAACATCATATAAGATGGCAGGTTGGTGTCTGCTGTCAGAAAGTCAGTCATGTGTTCATCTCCAATCAAAAGGGTTTATTCTCCAAGAAAATCCCAGTCTACATCATTATCTGGCAGTGAATTTTCAGGTGCTGGAAAGGACGCCCTGATTTGGGGCTCCCTTTGCACCATGCCTGCAGTCAGTCCGGAAAGAAAAAGTGGCAACGCCTGTTTCAGGCTGTATTCCACTGCATCTACAGCAATGATTTTTGTGTTTTTGAGTTCTCGCATAAAAAATACCTCCGTTTTCGTATTGATTGATTCAGCAGGTCGTACCGGTGTGGTACTGCTCTGCTGTGGGATAAGCAAACGAAAATCGGAGGAAAAAGGCATTGAGGGGAAATTGAGCTGGAATTGAGAAAAAATAAACTTTTTATTGATAAATAAGTTTAGATACTAACTCTTTTGTCGTTTTGGTTGTTAATTATATTAAAAGTAGAAATATTTTGATAATGAAAGTGTGGGAGAGAAAATGAACAAAAGAAGATACAGCAATCGTAGAAGAAAGAATATTTTACGAGTATTCATTCTTTTAATGGCTATCATAATAACCGTTGTAATGTGGAGAACAATAAAAATCGATGTGCAGGTTGGAGAATTAACATTACCGAAAATTTTGCAGTCAGAAAAGTCCTTTGCAGACACTTCGGGTGAATGGAATCTTATTTTGGTCGATCGAAATCATTATATTCCAAATAATTATCAAGTAGAATTGACAGAATTATCGAATGGTAAAAAAGTAGATTCACGGATTTATCCAGAATTACAACAAATGTTTAATGATGCAAGAGCTGAGGGGCTGGCACTGTTTGTTAGAGAAGGATATCGAACAACAGAAGAACAACAAAAAATTATGGACGAGAAAATCAATGAATATAAAAAACAAGGATATTCTGCGAAAGAAGCAAAAAAAAGAGCCGAGAAATATGTTGCAATTCCCGATACAAGCGAACACCAATTAGGACTGAGTGTTGATATTAATGCGGATACCGACAAATGTTCTTCTGAAAAAGTATATCAATGGTTAGACGAAAATGCATATAAATATGGGTTTGTAAAACGTTATCCGGAAGATAAAACGGATATAACAGGAATTAGTAATGAACCATGGCATTACCGTTATGTTGGAACGACTGTCGCTAAAATAATGAAAGAAGAAAATTTATGTTTGGAAGAATATTTGGAAAAATATAGATAAAAACAAAAGAAAATCCTAACTTTTTTTATAGTAGGATTGTTATATTATTTAGAAAACAGAGGGAGGCAAATTTGCGAATGGAATACAAAACTGATTCTTTGTTAGTACATCTAGCAAGAGCAGGAGATGAAGATGCTTGTGAAAAACTGGTCAAAAAATATTACTCAAGTATATATCAATATTGTTTGCTACATATCTATGATCCCTATGAGGCTGAGGATTTGACACAAGAAGTATTTACACGTTTCTTTTCCAATTTATATAGATATAAAGAATATGGAAAAGTTAAGAATTATCTTTATACAATTGCTGGAAATACCGTTAAAAATTATTACAAAAAGAAAAAAGATATTCCATCAGAGGAACTGCTAAAATCAGAGTACAGTAGTAAAAATCATGTAGAAGAGCTAGGAGTCCGATTAACTATTGAACAGGCAGTGAGAAAGTTACCGGAAGAAATTAGAGAAACGGCAGTTTTATATTTTTTTCAGGAATTGAAACAAAGAGAAATTGCAGAATTACTTCATATCAAACTTTCTCTTGTAAAATATCGAATCGGAAGAGCAAAAGAACTTTTAATGAAAGAGTTGGAGGTGAAAAAAGATGAAGAATTATAAGCAACAAATAAAGGAATATAAAGAGGAGATTGAAGAAAAGTATGTAAGGGCTGAAGCAGAGAACAAAACAGTAAAAGCATGTCAGAATATTTTGTCAGAGTCGGTTTTATCGAAACAATCGCATAGAACATCTTATTTTGAATTTTTGTATGAGCAGACAAAATTCATAAAAAAAAGATGGTGGATTTTACAAGGTTGTGTTCTTATGTGTCTATGGATATGGTTGAGTAATTATATGTCAGACATAAAAGATATGATGAGGATTATGGGAATATCTGCCACAATATTTGTGGTTCTGATTATCCCGGAAATTTGGAAAAACAGAAGAAATGGTGCGATTGAAATTGAGCAGGCGTCTTATTACACACTGCGTCAGATTTGTACAGCAAGAATGTTAATGTTTGGAGTAGTGGATCTGGTGATCGTTATGGTGTTTTTGGCAATTACATATCAAACAACAATACTCTCGTTAAGTGATTTGGTGGTTAATTTTTTGCTTCCGGTAAATGTTTCATGTTGTATATGTTTTCGTGTATTGTACAGCAGATGGGAAAAATCAGAATATATAGCAGTGCTTTCTTGTCTGGTATGGGTTGGTTTATGGATGATGATTGTTGCAAATGATGTTATTTATCAGAAAATTGTAACTCCGGTATGGGTGGCTATGCTGATATTGACTTTTGTATATTTTATTTTTTGTGTTCAGAAGTCATTGCTATTTGATGAAAAAATTTTGGAGGATTACACGTATGAAATTAGAATTTAAAAATGTAACAAAACAATACGGAGAAGTAAATGCTGTTAATAAAGTGAATTGTGTTATGGAAAAAGGAATTTATGGACTGCTTGGAGTAAATGGAGCAGGAAAGACCACATTAATGCGTATGCTTTGTACGATTGTTCAACCATCAGAAGGACAAATATTATGGAATGGTAAAGATATATGGAAACTAGGAGGTGAATACCGAGAAGTTCTGGGATATTTACCACAGGATTTTGGATATTATCCAGATTTGACTGTATATGATTACATGATGTACATTTCTTCTATAAAAGGGTTAAAAATACCGTTTGCCAGAAAAAAAGTGAAGCAATTATTAAATCAAGTAGGAATGGAAAAATTCAGTAAAAGAAAAATGAAGAATTTGTCTGGAGGAATGGTTAGACGTGTAGGAATAGCACAGGCGATGTTAAACGATCCGCAAATTCTTGTTCTGGACGAACCTACCGCTGGATTAGACCCGAATGAAAGAATACGTTTTCGTAATTTAATTAGTGAATTGTCGGAAGAACGTTTGGTGCTCTTGTCTACACATATTGTATCGGATATTGAGTATATTGCGAATAACATTATGTTAATGAAAGATGGAGAACTTTTTTATGCAGGTACTGCGGAAGATTTAGTATCTTCTATGAAAGAAAAGGTATGGCAATGTAATGTTTCGAGAAGTATGATAGACAAATATATGAATGAATATTTGGTTGGAAATATAAAAACAACAAAAACCGGAGCAGAGCTTAGAATTATTTCAATAGAAAAGCCAACAGAAGATGCTGTGGCTGCAGAAAAAAATCTGGAAGATGCATTTCTATTTTATTTTGGAGAAAAATCGGAGGAAAAACAAGATGCTTAAATTAGAATTAAAACGAATTTTTTCAAAGAAAATTAATGTATTTGCAATCGGATTGGCATTGATACTTGCTGTCATTTTTAGCGGATTTGCAGTTACAAGTAATCGCTATGTGGATGAGAATGGAAATGCTAGTACTGGAATTATGGCAACAAGAAAACTTACAGATAACAGACGAGCATGGAAAGGTACATTGACAGAAGATGAACTTGGAAAAGTTATAGAACAAAATAAAAATGCGGTGACACAATCCTCAGAAGAAAATGCAATTTACGGAACGACATTGCAACCGATAGATGATATTAGGAGTTTTATAATATCGGTATTAACACCAGATTCAGAATATGATGAAAGTGTTCTGAATCAAATTACAGAAGAAAATATACAAGAGTTCTATGACACTTATCATAAAAATATGGAAAAGATGGCAGAAGAATATGGAAAGACTTCTGTTCAGAAAAAATACTTGGAAAAGAAATATAATGAAATAAAATTACCAGTAGAATACGAATCTTATAGTTCGTGGGATACTATGATTATGTATGTAGAAACGTATTCTATTATTCTGGCAATCATAGTTGGTTTTATTTGTGCTGGAATATTTGCAGATGATTTTCAGACAAAAGCAGATGCAGTATTTTTCTCTACAAAGTATGGACGTACAAAAGCTGTTAAAACAAAAATACTGGCAGGAGTAGTTACGACAGTTATGATTTATTGTATGGGAATTATATTACTTAGTGTGATTTGTTTTGGAATTATGGGAACCAGTGGTATGGATACACCCTATCAAATGTATCAGGCATATAGTATTTACATTATGTCATATGGACAATACTATTTATTGACAGTTGTATGTGGATTTATAGCCAGTATGCTGGCGGCTTCAGTGTCTATGTTAGTAGCGGCTAAAATGCATACAATTAGTGTCGCTGTTTGCATTCCGTTCTTTTTATATTGCTTATTGCCATTTATAGGACGGGCACTTTCTGGGTATACAACGCTTTTCAATTTGATACCAACAATTTTGACAAATGTACAGGCAAGTGTAAAAGTCCCACTTATTTATCAGATTGGGGATTGTGTATTTCGACAAATTCCGCTTGTAATGGTAATGTATACAGTGATGGCAATAGCCTTACTGCCTTTTATTTATAAGAGTTTTCGCAGATACGGAAATAAGTAAAAATTGTATTCATACTCATGAAAAACAAAGTAAGTAAAATATTTTCTGGAAAAATCAAAGATACTGCTGATTGTGTCTGCTTGCAGCGTATGTATTTAAGTGGGGAATTGTGGGTGTGTATACACTGCTTACCACGGAGGAAATATTCAGACTGGTTGTATCGTTAATTATCTTTAAGAGGCGTAAGTGGATGATCAGTTTATCGTAGAGTGAGGCATTGGATATGGATTATATAAAAGAAAAATTATATCAGCAGTTAGCAGATTGGAATTAATGTAAACTGAAATTTGCAGAAGAAAGAAAAATCAGCACTCATTCACAAAAAAGTGAATCAGGCGCTGATTTTTATATCAATATCAATTTAGAATTTACAGAAGCTGGACTCCATTTTCCTCGCACTGTGCAATCATATCTTCCGGCCACAGAGAGGACTGTACTTCTCCAATGTGTGCTTTGCGCAGGAAGAACATACAGATACGGGACTGTCCGATGCCGCCGCCGATGGTGTATGGAAGTTCTTCGTTGATGATCGCTTTCTGGAAAGGAAGATTTTTTCTTTCTTCACAGCCAGCCTTCTTTAACTGGGAAAGCAGAGCTTTTTTGTCAACACGGATACCCATGGAAGATAACTCTAATGCGATATCAAGAACCGGATAGTAAACAACGATATCAGCATTTAAACTCCAGTCATCGTAGTCAGGAGCACGTCCGTCATGGCGCTCACCATTTTCCAGAATATCACCAATCTGCATAATGCAGACAGCACCTTTTGCTTTTGCAATGTAATACTCACGTTCCTTTGGAGTGTTGTCCGGGAACATGTCAGCTAATTCCTGGGTTGTGACAAAGAAAATATCATGTGGCAGGATTTCTTCAATATAATCATACTGGATTGCCATATATTTTTCTGTTTTACGAAGGCATTTGTATACAACCTTTACGGTATCCATCAAAGTTGCAATGGTACGCTCATCTTTTTTGATGATTTTTTCCCAATCCCACTGGTCGACAAAGATAGAGTGGATATTGTCGGTGATTTCATCGCGGCGGATGGCATTCATATCCGTGTAAAGTCCTTCGCCGTAAGAAAAACCATATTTTTTCAAAGCATATCTTTTCCATTTTGCAAGGGACTGGACAACTTCAGCTTCCCTTCCGTTCTGTTCTTTGATATCAAATGTAACAGGGCGTTCCACACCGTTTAAGTTATCGTTTAATCCGGAATCAGGATCGACAAATAAAGGTGCTGATACACGGGAGAGATTCAGTCTCTGGGAAAGAAGATTCTGAAAGAAATCTTTGACTGTTTTAATTGCAATCTGTGTATCATGCAGGTTTAATTCTGAATGATAATCTTTTGGAATAATAAATTTTTCCATATATATAAGTTCTCCTTTAGTGTTGATTCGTAATCATAACCTAAATAATTATAGCACAGCGAAACTGATTTTCAAGAAAAGAAAACACATAATTCTAAAATTATTCTAAAATTACTTTTATAAAAGAAAAAAATATTGTATTCTAACTATGTTATGGATTCAGGGAAGATTGCAAATAGCAATACCAGAAAAGGAAATGATATAGAATGAAGAAAAATCATTTGTCAACAGAGACACTCGTTTTCGAGATTATTTCGGCGATAGCAGCATTATTTTATATGGGATTACAGGTTTATTATGGGATTGTCTACGGCGCAGGGGCAGTGCGTATTGTCATGAATGTGCTGATCCTGATTCTTGTCTATATGGGGCTTACTGTGCTGGCTATTTACCCGGAGCGCGTTAACGGACTGTCGCGCGAGGTCTGTACCGGAGCGATACGCAAATATACGATCCGCATGGTGGAACTGATCAAACTGGTATTTGTGTTGTCTCTTCTTTTTACCAGCATCTGCGATGCGTTAGGATATCGGGTCGATGCAGCATATAGTCTGATTGTTATGGGGCTGATTCTTGTAGTTGCGGTAGTCTTTGAGGTGAAGATCATAAAAATATTGCGCAAATTAAAATAAAAACTACAAATACGCTGCCATTATCTGGAAGAAAAACAACGAAAAAATATCTTGCATGAATGACAGAGGCTTGATATAATCTTCTTTGGTTTTTAGAGTTTGGGAATAGGAAAACGGGCGTCAATTTATGTTTAAAAGAAAAAAAGAAGTAGAAGAATATACAGTTGAATCATTTAAGGAGACAAGTGTGATGTTGACCACACAGAATGGTTCCATAGAAGTTCAGAAGTATAAGCTGCCATTGGAATTAGAGGTTGGCGATGTTTTGATCCAGAATGAATTCGGCATTTATGAGAAAAAATAAGGATGACGGCAGGAGGGGCGTATAACCCCTCTTTTTCTTTTATACGAGAGGAAGAATGAATGGAAAAAAAGAGACAGATTGCGGCAGTTTTGATATTGCTTGCATTGATTGGCGTGATCGCCTACAGACATAGCACAGGGAAAGATCTGGAAAAATATGAGGCATCTTTTTTTGATGTGTTTGACACACAGACACAGATTATTGGTTATGCGTCATCAAAAGAGCAATTTTCGGAACAGATGTCATTGATCAAAGACAAGTTTCAATACTATAATGATCTGTATGATATTTATCACGACTATGAGGGGATGAATAACATCAAGACCATCAATGATAATGCGGGAATCCAGCCGGTAAAGGTGGATGAGGAAATCATCGAGCTGTTGAAACTCGGCATTACGATGGATGAAAAAACAGATGGAAACATGAATATCGCAATGGGAAGTGTGCTGTCTATCTGGCATGATTATAGGGAAGCAGGAAGTGAAGATCCGTATTCTGCAGAGCTGCCGCCGATGGACGAATTGGAGAGAGCAGCAGAACATACAGATATCCATAATATTGTCATTGACGAGGAGGCGTCTACGGTTTATCTGACAGACCCGGATATGTCGTTAGATGTTGGAAGTATTGGAAAAGGTTATGCGGTTCAAAAGGTTGCAGAGTATGCAAAAAATGAACTTGGAATCCAGTACATGCTTTTTTCGGTCGGGGGAAATGTGTGCGCTATTGGCGGACACCCGGATGGAAGCGCCTGGGCGGTCGGAATTCAGAATCCTGATGTGGAGAGTGATCAGGCATATATAAAAAAAGTGGAAGTTCAGGATTTAAGCGTGGTAACGAGTGGAAATTATCAACGCTATTATACAGTCGATGGAAAAAGATACTGTCACATTATCAATCAGGATACCCTGATGCCGGCAGATAATTTTTCATCCGTTACCATTATCACAAATGATTCTGGAATGGCAGATGCGTATTCCACTGCGGTTTTTAATATGCCGCTTGCGGAAGGAATGGAATTTGTAAATCAGCTTGACGGTGTGGAGGCAATGTGGATTTTAGAAGACGGAAGCATTCAGTATTCGGATGGATTTGAAGAATACACCAGGTGATGATAAAGTATTTTTGATCCGGCAAAGAAACAAGTGCTGCTGATAAAAAGAAAACAAAGAGGAAAGAGAGTCCCAGATGAAAAAAATATTTCAGATGAAAGAACCATCTCAAAAAGAAGCAGGGGCGCAGGATGGGAAAGCGTTACACATCCGGAAAAATGACTGGCTCCTGATCGCTGTGTTACTTGTGGCGGCGGCCGGTATATACGTTGCAATACAGTATTACCAGAAGGTATCGACCCAAAATGCAGTTGCCGTTGTGACGGTGGACGGTGTGGAATATGGGAGATATCCACTCTCGGAAGATCATACAGAAACCATCCGCTTTGAGGATGGCTCCTATAACCGGTTTGCGATTCAGGATGGCTATGTGAGCATGCCGGAAGCGTCCTGTCCGGATCAGATCTGTGTGCATCACAGCCGGATCAGCAGGAACAAGGAGACGATCGTCTGTCTGCCGGACAAGGTAGTCATCACGATCGAGAACGGAGAAGACTCCGGAATCGATGTTCTGCAACATTAGAGAAAAGAAAGGAACAATGATGGCAAAAAAAACAGCACTTCTCGGAATGCTTGTGGCACTTGCATTTGTGCTTTCCTATATTGAAACGCTGATCCCGATAAATCTGGGGATTCCAGGGGCAAAGCTTGGACTTGCAAATCTTGTGGTGATGGTCGCACTGTACACACTTGGAACAAAGGAAGCATTTGCACTTTCCATGGTGCGTATCCTGCTCACAGGGCTTACATTTAGTTCCATGGCAGCGATGCTTTACAGTTTTGCCGGGGGACTTTTGAGTTTTGCAGTGATGTATCTGGCAAAGAGATCAAAGCTTTTTTCAGCTGCCGGAGTGAGCGTTCTCGGCGGCATTTCGCATAATGCAGGTCAGATATTTGTCGCAATGTGGGTACTTGATACGGCAACTTTAATTTTTTATCTCCCGGTTCTTGCTATCACAGGGATTGCTTCCGGAACGGTGATCGGACTTCTTGCAGTGATGGTGATCCGACGGGTTTCTGGCATGATAAATCGTTGGGATTGATGTTTTTTAACCAAAAAGAATAATAATTATTAAAATTTGTTATAATAAAAATCAAATTTTTTCTTGCATTTCTGTTTTTGAAGTGATATAAATATTACAACATTAACACAGTAAAGCGTTGATAGAGACTCTGATCTTCAGGCGTCGACAGGAATACAGCGTCACCGACTGAGAGCGCTGTTTGAAAGAGGAGATACAGGGAACACTCTGGAGCAGACTGGTTGAACCATAACCGGGTATTACAGTCGAAGCTATTTGGATCATTGTGATGACCGGTATGCAAGTAGGTCAGTACGTCAGTGCACGTTACGCACATTGAGTGGGAAAATGAATTTAATGTTATCATTTTTCAATGCGGGTGGTACCGCGGGATAATCGTATATCTCGCCCTGAAAGAACGAAGTTGTTCTTTCAGGGCTTTTTTAGTTTCATTTATTATAATGATTATTCCGTCCCGCACCGAGTAATTCCCAAAAAAAGGAAAGAAAAGGAGCGTACAAACGTATGGAATTCATGACAGGAGTAAACAAAAAAGACACAGTAGAGATCAGTGAGATCTTAGCAGGAGATTTCGAAGGAAAGACCGTAAAAGTGAACGGTGCAGTTCATACCATAAGGGATATGGGAGAGGTTGCATTTGTCGTTTTACGAAAAAGGGAAGGACTTCTTCAATGTGTATTTGAAGAGGGAAAAACAAAGTTTGACTTAAAAGACCTGAAAGAAGCCGCCACCGTGGAAGTGGAAGGTGCAGTGAAAAGCGAGGACAGGGCACCGAATGGTTTTGAAATCCGGTTAGACAGCATCCGGGTATTATCTGAGCCGGCTGCACCGATGCCGTTAGCAATTTCCAAGTGGAAATTAAACACTTCTCTGGAAGCAAACTTAAACAACCGTTCCATTGCACTTCGAAATATAAGAGAGCGTGCAAAATTTAAGATTCAGGAAGGTGTCGTCAGAGGATTCCGTGATTTTCTTTATGAGCAGGGATTTACCGAGATCCACACGCCGAAGATCGGTGCAAAAGGCGCTGAGGGTGGTGCAAATATGTTCCGTATGGACTATTTCCACAGACCGGCTGTTTTAGCGCAGAGCCCACAGTTTTATAAACAGATGATGGTTGGCGTATTTGACCGTGTATTTGAGACAGCCCCGGTGTTCCGTGCAGAAAAACACAATACAAAACGTCATTTGAATGAGTATACCAGTCTTGATTTTGAGATGGGATACATTGATGGATTCGAAGATATCATGGCAATGGAGACCGGATTTTTACAGTATATGGTTGACCTTTTGAAAAAGGACTACGAAAAAGAGTTGAAAATCCTTGGTGTGACACTGCCGAATGTGGATAAAATCCCGACCGTCAGATTCGACGAGGCAAAAAGAAAAGTAGCTGAAAAATATGGCAGAAAAATTCGTAACCCATATGATCTTGAACCGGAAGAGGAGGCTTTGATCGGACAGTATTTTAAAGAGGAATGTGATGCAGATTTCGTGTTTGTCACACATTATCCTTCCAAGAAAAGACCATTCTACGCAATGGATGATCCGGCAGATCCGACGTTTACATTAAGTTTTGATCTATTGTATCACGGTCTGGAGATCACGACCGGTGGACAGCGTATCCACGATTACAACATGCTGCTGGAAAAAATCGAAAAACGCGGCATGACAACCGAGGGCATGGAGCAGTACATGGACACATTCAAACACGGAATGTCGCCACACGGAGGTCTTGGAATCGGTCTGGAGCGTCTGACGATGAAACTGATCGGTGAAGACAATGTCAGAGAGACCACATTGTTCCCGCGTGATATGAGCAGATTAGAGCCATAGCCGGAAAGAAAGCAGAGAGGATAAGAAAAATGGCAAATATTATTTCGGATGAAACCATTGAATATGTAGGAATTCTTGCAAAACTGGAATTGAATGAAGAAGAAAAAGAGCAGGCAAAAAAAGACATGGGAGCCATGCTTGACTATATTGATAAATTAAATGAGTTAGATACCACAGGAGTTGAGCCGATGTCTCATGTTTTCCCGGTGACAAACGTATTTCGTGAAGACGTTGTCACGAATGGAGACGGAAGCGAAGCAACCCTTTCTAATGCGCCTTCCATGAAAGACAGTGGATTCAAGGTGCCAAAGACGATTGGTTAGCAATTCAGATGTGTTGGATGTGAGCATGGAATAAGGAAGAAAGGGTGATAGAAATGAGTTTAATGAGTTTGACTGCCGTGGAATTAGGCAAAAAAATAAAAGCAAAAGAAGTTACGGTTACAGAGGCTGTTACAGCAGCTTTAGATGCAATTGAAGCAAAAGAGAAAAAAGTGAACAGTTTCGTGACAGTAGATCGTGAAGGCGCATTAAAACGTGCAGAGGAAGTACAGAAAATGATCGATGATGGAACGCTTACAGGTCCGCTTGCCGGAGTGCCGGTCGCCATCAAGGACAATATGTGCACGAAAGATCTGCTGACGACCTGTTCCTCAAAGATATTATATAATTTTAAACCAACGTACACTGCAGAAGCGGTAGAAAATCTTGAAAAAGCAGGTGCGGTGATCATTGGAAAAACAAATATGGATGAGTTTGCGATGGGAAGTACCACAGAGACGTCCGCTTACGGGGCAACTAAGAATCCATGGAATGAAGCTCATGTCCCGGGTGGCTCTTCCGGTGGTTCCTGTGCAGCGGTTGCAGCAGAAGAATGCTCCTATGCGTTAGGTTCTGACACCGGCGGTTCCATCCGTCAGCCAAGTTCATTCTGTGGTGTGACCGGAATCAAACCAACTTATGGAACCGTTTCCCGTTATGGACTGATCGCTTATGGCTCCTCACTGGATCAGATCGGACCGATTGCAAAAGATGTGACAGACTGTGCAACAATCTTAGAAGCAATTGCTTCTTATGATAAGAAGGACTCCACATCCATTGCAAGAGATGACTTAAAATTCACGGAAGCTCTGGTAGATGATGTGAAAGGATTAAAAATCGGAATCCCAAGAGATTATTTTGGAGAGGGACTTGATCCGGAAGTAAAAGAGGCCGTATTAAATGCAGCAAAGGTTTTAGAAGAAAAAGGTGCGGTCGTAGAGGAATTTGATCTGAGTCTTGTGGAATATGCAATTCCTGCATACTATGTCATCGCCTGTGCCGAGGCAAGCTCAAACCTTGCACGTTTTGACGGAGTAAAATATGGTTATCGCGCAAAGGAATACGAAGGACTTCATAATATGTACAAAAAGACACGTTCGGAAGGATTTGGTCCGGAAGTAAAAAGAAGGATCATGCTGGGTTCCTTCGTATTAAGCAGTGGATATTATGATGCTTATTATCTGAAAGCACTTCGCACAAAGGCATTGATCAAAAAAGCATTTGATGAAGCATTTGCAAAATACGATGTGATCTTAGGGCCGGCAGCCCCGACAACGGCTCCGAAGTTAGGGGAATCCTTAAGTGATCCGATTAAAATGTATCTCGGGGATATTTATACCATCTCTGTAAACCTAGCTGGTCTTCCGGGAATTTCGCTTCCTTGTGGAAAAGATTCCAACGGACTTCCAATCGGCTTACAGCTGATCGGCGACTGCTTCAAAGAGAAAAACATTATCCGCGCTGCGTATGCATTTGAGCAGACCAGGGAATATGAACACAGCCCATTAGCATAAGTTTGGAGGAATCGTCATGAGTAAAGTATATGAAACTGTGATTGGACTGGAAGTCCATGTTGAATTAGCAAGTAAAACAAAAATTTTCTGTGGCTGCTCCACCGCATTCGGAGGGGCGCCAAACAGCCATACCTGCCCGGTATGTACCGGTATGCCGGGTTCTCTTCCTGTTTTAAATAAACAGGTGGTAGAGTATGCGATTGCAGTTGGTCTTGCCACTAACTGCAGCATTACGCAGTACTGTAAGTTTGACCGTAAAAACTATTTTTATCCGGATAATCCTCAGAACTACCAGATTTCCCAGTTGTATCTGCCAATCTGCAGGAACGGCGGGGTGGAGATCGAAACTGCAGCGGGTAAGAAAACGGTTGGTATCCATGAAATCCATATGGAGGAGGATGCCGGAAAGCTGGTGCATGATGAGTGGGAGGACTGTTCGATCGTCGATTACAACCGTTCCGGCGTACCGTTGATCGAGATCGTGTCAGAGCCGGATATGCGTTCCGCAGAGGAGGTCATTGCCTATCTGGAAAAATTAAGGCTGATCATCCAGTATCTTGGTGCGTCTGACTGTAAATTAAATGAAGGTTCCATGCGTGCCGATGTTAACCTTTCCGTCCGTGAGATGGGGGCACCGGAATTTGGAACACGTACCGAGATGAAGAACCTGAACTCTTTCAAGGCGATCGCAAGAGCTATCGAGGGCGAGCGCGCCCGGCAGATCGAGCTGATCGAGGAAGGAAAAAAGGTCATTCAGGAAACCAGAAGATGGGATGACAACAAAGAGTACTCCTACGCAATGCGTTCTAAGGAGGATGCACAGGATTACCGTTATTTCCCGGAACCGGATCTTGTTCCAATTGTCATAAGCGATGAGTGGATCGCAGAAATCAAGGCAAGACAGCCGGAACTCCGCACAGAAAAATTAGAACGCTATAAAAAAGAATTCGGTCTGCCGGATTATGATGCGGAAATTATCACCGGACATAAAAAGTTTGCCGATCTTTTTGAGGCGACGACAGAGATATGTAAGAAACCAAAGAAAGTTTCCAACTGGATCATGGGTGAGATCATCCGCCTGTTAAAAGAAAATGAGATGGACCCGGAGGACATTCAATTCTCCCCGGTAAATCTTGCAAAAGTCATTGAACTGGCAGATTCCGGTGCGATCAACAGCACGGTTGCAAAGGAAGTGTTTGAGGAAGTTTTCAAACATGATATTGATCCTGACAAATACGTTGAGGAAAAAGGATTAAAGACCGTCAATGATGCCGGCGAACTGCAAGCAGTCGTGGAACAGGTCATCAGAGACAATCCACAGTCAGTAGAAGATTACCGTAATGGAAAAGAAAAAGCGATCGGATTTCTGGTTGGACAGACGATGAAGGCGATGAAAGGAAAGGCAAATCCTGGAATGGTCAATAAAATCCTCAAAGAATTGCTGTAAATAGGAATTTAAAAATACTTGCGCCGCATTTATGGAAATGGCATAATCAAAAGGAATAAATCCGCGGAAGGAATGACAAAAGACAATGACAAAAGCAGAATTTAAAAAACTGGTGGAAAACGGACCGGTTATTCTGGATGGAGCGACAGGAACGAATTTGCAGAAGGCAGGCATGCCGGTTGGCGTGTGCCCGGAACAGTGGATTCTTGAAAATCCTGATATTATGATAAAGTTACAGGAAGATTATGTGGCGGCCGGAACTGATATTTTGTATGCACCAACATTTACTGCAAACCGTATAAAACTGGAAGAGTATGGACTTGCAGACAGATTAGAAGAAATGAACCGGGAACTGATCGCCCTGTCCCAAAAAGCGGCGCAGGGAAAAGCGCTGGTGGCAGCGGATATGACGATGACCGGACAACAGTTATATCCGATCGGCGACCTGATGTTTGAAGATCTTGTGGATGTCTACAAAGAACAGGCAGAGGTAGTTGCAGATGCAGGCGCTGATCTCTTTGTGGTAGAGACCATGATGAGTCTTCAGGAATGCAGGGCGGCAGTCATTGCGATCAGGGAAGTATGTGATCTTCCGATCATGGTATCACTCACATATAACCCGGATGGAAGAACCCTTTATGGAACAGATCCGGCAACGGCGACAGTCGTACTGCAGAGTCTCGGAGCTGATGCGATCGGGATCAACTGTTCAACAGGACCGGAGGATATGATAGAACCGGTTGAAAAAATGGCAGAGTATGCCACAATCCCAATCCTTGCAAAGCCGAATGCAGGGCTGCCGGAGCTGGAGAATGGTGTGACAGTCTACAAGACGGGACCAGAGGAGTTTGCTTCCTGTGGAAAAAAACTGGTGGAGGCCGGTGCGTCCATTATCGGAGGCTGCTGTGGCACGACACCGGAGCATATCCGTGCACTGAAAGAAGCAGTGAAGGATATGCCGGTGCATAAACCTTTGACGCAAAAAAGAAGAATTCTGACTTCTGAACGTAAACTGGTGGAAATTACATTGGATGGTAATTTTATGGTGATCGGTGAGCGCATCAATCCGACCGGTAAGAAAAAACTTCAGGCAGAACTGCGGGAGGGCAGCCTTAACATGGTGCGTCAGATGGCGTTAGACCAGGAAGAAAACGGTGCTACGATTCTTGATGTTAATATGGGAATGAACGGAATTGATGAGAAAGAAATGATGATCAACACGATTTACGAAGTGACTTCTACGGTTGATTGTCCGCTGTGCATTGATTCCAGCCATGTAGATATTATTGAGGCGGCACTCCGTATTTATCCGGGACGTGCCCTGATCAATTCGATTTCCATGGAAAAAGAGAAAATGGATAAACTTCTTCCGATTGCAGAAAAATACGGAGCAATGTTTATTTTGCTGCCATTATCGGATGCAGGGCTTCCGAATGATTCTGAGGAAAAACATGCGATCATCCGCACGGTTATGGAGCAGGCAATCAAGATCGGAATGAGCAAAGAGGACATTATCGTAGACGGACTGGTTGCAACGATCGGAGCAAATCCAAGAGCTGCCATTGAGTGCTATGAAACTTTTTCTTATTGTAAAAATGAACTTGGACTGCCAACAGCCTGTGGACTTTCCAATATTTCTTTTGGTCTGCCGGAGCGGACTTATGTGAATACAGCGTTCCTTACGATGGCAATCGCACATGGGCTTACAATGGCTATTGCAAATCCATCGCAGGAATTATTGATGAATGCCTCATTTGCGTCTGATCTGCTTCTTGCAAGAGAAGAGAGTGATATCCGCTATATTGAGCGTATGAACATGCTCGCTGAAAAGTACGCAGGTCAGGAGCGCGTGCTTGTCCCGGTAAAAAAAGCGGCGGCGGATGATCAGGCAAAACCTGGATCACAGGAAGGAAGAAGTGCTATTTTTGAAGCTGTTTTAAAAGGAAATAAGGGCGGCATTTTAGATGAGGTGAAAAAGGCGCTTGCCGACGGAGAAAAACCGGATGAGATCATCAACCATCATCTGATCCCGGCGATCAATGAAGTTGGCGTGCTGTTTGACAAACAGAAATATTTCCTGCCACAGCTGATCTCCTCTGCCAACACGATGAAGATGGCGATCGAATACGTAGAGCCAATGTTAGAGCGGAATGATGCGGAACAAAAGGCGACAATTGTAGTTGCAACAGTAGAAGGAGATATTCACGATATCGGAAAAAATCTTGTTGTTCTTATGTTGAAAAACTATGGCTACAATGTGATTGACCTTGGAAAAGATGTTCCGGCTTCGCTGATCGTTGAGACTGCTTTAAAAGAGCATGCAAAAGTAATTGGTCTGTCAGCCCTTATGACAACAACGATGATGCGCATGAAAGACGTTGTGGAATTAGCAAAAGAGATGGGATGCGACAGCAAGATCGTTATTGGTGGTGCGGCGATCAATGAAAGTTTTGCAGATGAGATCGGAGCGGACGGATACTCGAAAGATGCAGCAGACTGCGTAAAACTGGTGGATCGGCTGTTGGAAGAATATCAGATGAAAAAGCTGATAATAAAAAAATTGCAGAAACACAAAAATAAGTGTTGACTTTTTTATGTGATTCATTATATAATAGCAAAGCGAGTTGCGCAAGCGACTCGCAAGTATATGGGATCTTAGCTCAGCTGGGAGAGCATCTGCCTTACAAGCAGAGGGTCATAGGTTCGAGCCCTATAGGTCCCATTTTCCACAGAAGACATTGACAAGATATTGTTGATTGAGGTGGAAAATGTGAGGCGCATCTGCGATGCCGATGCACACATCACTGCGTGATGGCGCAGAAAAAAATATTGAATATGGCGAGATAGCTCAGATGGCTAGAGCACATGGTTCATACCCATGGTGTCGAGGGTTCGACTCCCCCTCTCGCTACTAACAGAAAGCTTTGGGATTTTCCCGGAGCTTTTTTCGTGTAACAGGAAATTACGGTGAAATGTTCCTGATACATAGAAACGCAGTTTTGCAATAAGAAATCAAAGTTACATAAAAATCCTTCTAATTTAGTCGAAAAAAGGTTTTCTTTTATACTTTTATGTGGTAAAATGATAAAGAATACGGCAGAAAGACCGTGGAGACAAGGAGTAGCATGAAAATGACAAAGAAATGGGAAGTAACGGTAAATGGAACAAACAATGTGATTGAGTACAAGGCAGGATTTGGAGCAAAGATTCTGGTGAATGGTCAGGCGTACAAGGTGAAATCACAGAACTGGTGGGTGATGATGGTGGATTATCCAATTATGATCGATGATACGGAAATTCGTGTTGTGGCAATCGGAAATAAAGTTGATCTTGCTGTGAACGGAGTATATCAGGGCAGCGGCGAGCAGTATCAGCCATTGCATAAAACACCGACAATGTGTAATGTGTTTATCGGGATCAGTTGTATCGCTGGATTTCTTCTTTGCGGATGGTTGGGTTTACTGATCGGAGCTTTATTTGGAACGGTTTATGTAAGACAGGGACTGGCAGGTAAGGTTGGAAATGCTGTCGGCGCTTTTGTTGGATGTACGGTAATACAGCTTTTGATCATGGTCATTGTAGTATTTCTTCAGCTTGCATAGTAAAGGACGGTTTACATATGGAACAGGGAAACTATGGAGAAAACTTTGACAGAGGATATGAGGAGCAGGCGAGACCGAGACAGCAGGTGATCGTGATCGGGGAACCGGTTCCGGATAAGAGAACGACCAAGAACCTTGCAATCTGTTCGCTGGTACTTGGAATTCTTGCGATTGTATTCAGCTTTTTGCCTTATATTGGAATTATTCTTGCACTGATCGCATTGCCACAGGGAATTGTAAGTCTTGTGCAGAAGCGGCCGGGCAAAGGACTTGCGATTGCAGGGATTATTACAGGAATATTCGGAATATTATTGTCGATATTGTTTATTTTGGTGTATGTTGTTGCGGTACTTGCTTTATAATACCGGGATAGGATAAAGAGGTTATTACAGAAAGAATGTCAGCTTTGTGTAGTAACCTCTTTTTCTACCTATTGACATTTTTTCTCTTATTATTACAATAAAGTTAGTTGATACTAACCAACAAAATACATACATTATGAATAGAATACGAAATTGTAAAATTGATTGAGGACTTAAAGAAAATAACTGAAATAAAGTTTGCAATTACTTATTAATAATAAGAGAGGAAGGTGTCTTATGGATCAGGCAGTATTTTATGGAATTTTAATTCCGTTTTTGGGTACGTCGCTCGGTGCAGCGTGCGTATTTTTTATGAAACATGATATGAGCGAACGGTTGTCCCGGATTCTTACCGGGTTTGCTGCGGGGGTGATGGTGGCGGCATCCATCTGGAGTTTACTGATTCCGGCGATGGATCAGTCGGAAGAGATGGGAAAGTTTGCGTTTATTCCAGCAGCAGCTGGATTTTGGGGTGGCATTCTGTTTCTGCTTCTGTTAGATCACATCATCCCACATTTGCACAGGTACAGTGTCAGCGCAGAGGGACCAAAGAGCAGATTGCAGAGAACTACCATGATGGTGCTGGCCGTCACGCTGCATAATATTCCGGAAGGGATGGCAGTCGGGGTTGTGTATGCAGGATATCTGGCTGGAAATGCAAAAATCACAGTGGCGGCAGCTATGGCATTGTCAATAGGGATCGCAATACAGAACTTCCCGGAGGGGGCGATTATTTCCATGCCGCTCAGGGCAGAAGGGATGAAAGTGTCAAAAGCTTTTGCAGGCGGTGTGCTTTCGGGGATTGTGGAACCGGTCGGTGCAATGCTCACAATCCTTGCAGCAGGATATATTGTCCCGGCTCTGCCTTATCTGTTAAGCTTTGCAGCCGGAGCGATGATCTATGTGATTGTGGAGGAACTGATCCCGGAAATGTCCCAGGGGGAACATTCCGACCTTGGAACGATCTTTTTTGCAGTGGGATTTACGGTGATGATGTCGCTGGATGTGGCTCTTGGGTAAAAATAACAGAATAGAGACAGTGAATAAGAAATTCCTTTCCTGATGTGAAGGGAGTTTCTTTTTTTACGCAGATGAATTGTGGACATACCAGTGACAAAACATTGTGTATTTTTTAACAAAATCATTGACAATAATACTTATGCAATGTATGTTATAGATAGAATGTTTTATAAATAACAATCTGGTTATACCAGAGGACAGACGCTGGGATCTGACATGGAAACATGGGATAGCCGGAACATAGAAGAAGGGAAGAGGGAGAACAGATGAAAGACTTTAAAGTGATTGAGGTAAAACGGAGTATTTTTGAAGACAACAATGCGGATGCTGACAAATTACGTGCAGAATTAAAGTCAGAGGGGACATTTTTGTTAAATCTTATGTCTTCTCCGGGCGCAGGAAAGACAACGACATTAAAACGCACGATCTCCATGCTCAAAGACGAGATGAAGATTGGTGTCATGGAAGCAGATATTGACTCTGATGTGGACGCACAGGCGATCAGTGAGACCGGCGTGCGTGCCATCCAGATCCATACAGGCGGAATGTGCCATCTGGATGCGGACATGACAAGACAGGGAATCCGGGAGTTCGGAACAAAAGACCTTGATTTTGTTGTGCTTGAGAACGTAGGCAATCTGGTCTGTCCGGCAGAGTTTGATACCGGAAGTACAAAGAATGCCATGATCCTTTCCGTGCCGGAAGGGGATGACAAACCTTTAAAATATCCATTAATGTTTTCTATCTGTGATGTGGTTCTCATTAACAAATGTGATACATTAAGTGTTTTTGATGATTTCAGCAAAGAGGCTGTGAAAGAACGCATCTTGAAATTAAATCCAGATGCAAAGATTTTCTTTGTCTCAGCGAAGACAGGAGAAGGTTTTGATGAGTGGGCGGACTGGATCCGCACTGAGATTTCTGAATATCAGAAATAAGTGAAAGCAGAATAAAATATTTTTTTACAGGAGCCGGCAGAGTGACGGCTTTGCATATAAGGAGGAAGAAATGGCAGATCCATTGGGAAATTTTGTACCGGAATTTATTGAAAACGAAGTAGAGAGAGAAGCTATTGTAAAGCTTGCTAAAATGATCACAGACCGTGTTCCGCAGAAACTTGGAATGAAAAAGATCACAAAGTATGATCCGGAGTACTGGGGATTATCTGCAATGTGTACAGATGAGATGGCAGAGATCGCACTGAAAATGGGTGTTCGTAAGCCAAAGACATTAGATCAGATGGTAAAGCTGACAGGCATTGAGAAAAAGCACTTGGAAGAGGTTTTACAGCAGATGGCTGTGAATGGTGTGATCGAGTATAATTGGGAAAATCCACAGCATGAGAAACAGTATGTACTTCCAATGTTTGTACCGGGAAGTGCTGAGTTTGGAAATATGAACCTTCAGATGTTAGAGGAACATCCGGAAGTAGGACGTTTCTTCGAGAGAATGAGCCGTCTGCCACTGGAAAAGGTAACACCTATGGTACCGGAAGGAGGAGCCGGCATCGGTATGCATGTTATTCCGGTCGAGAAAGCGATCTCTATGGAGAACCAGTCTATTTCCATTGAGCATATTTCACACTGGCTGGATAAGTATGAAGGAAAGTATGCAGCAAGCCCATGTTCCTGCCGCCGCTCCCGCCAGACGTATGAAGAAGGATGTGCGGATGATCCGGAGAGCTGGTGCATCGCAGTCGGCGACATGGCTGATTATGTTGTTGAGACGAATAAGGGCGGACGTTACATCACAAGAGAGGAAGCATTAGATATCCTAAAGAAGGCAGAGGAGAATGGATTTGTCCACCAGATCACCAATATCGATGGTGAGGACAAGATTTTTGCGATCTGTAACTGTAATGTGAATGTCTGCTATGCACTCCGTACTTCACAGTTATTTAATACACCGAATATGTCCCGCTCTGCCTATGTTGCTAAGGTTGAGACAGAGAACTGCGTAGCCTGCGGACGATGTGTGGAATACTGTCCTGCAGGTGCAGTAAAACTTGGACAGAAACTCTGCAGAAAAGACGGTTCTGATGTGGAATATCCAAAACATGTCCTTCCATCTGAGAAAAAATGGGGACCGGAGATGTGGGATGAAAACTACCGTGATAACAACCGCATCAACTGCTATGACACAGGTACAGCTCCTTGTAAGACAGCCTGTCCGGCGCACATTGCAGTCCAGGGTTATTTAAAGATGGCAGCGCAGGGAAGATATCAGGATGCGTTGGCGCTGATCAAGAAAAACAATCCGCTCCCGGCAGTCTGTGGACATATCTGTAACCGCCGCTGTGAGGATGCATGTACCAGAGGAACCATCGATCAGGCAATTGCAATCGATGAGGTAAAGAAATTTATTGCAGCCCAGGATCTGAAAGCTGAGACACGTTATATTCCAAAGAAAGTAGTCCCATCTGTCAGAGGATATTTTGAAGAGAAGATCGCAATCATCGGTGGTGGTCCTGCTGGTTTATCCTGTGCATTCTATCTGGCTGAAAAAGGTTACAAACCTACTATTTTCGAGAAAAATGAGCGTGCCGGCGGTATGCTGGTATACGGTATCCCATCATTCAAGTTAGAGAAAGATGTTGTGCAGGCAGAAATCGATGTCATCAAAGAGATGGGTGTTGAGATCAAAACCGGAGTGGAAGTCGGAAAAGACATTACATTAGATGAACTCCGTGCGCAGGGATACAAAGCATTCTACATTGCGATCGGATGCCAGGGCGGAAGACTTCCGGGTATTCCGAATGATACTGCAAAAGGATGTTCTTCCGCAGTTGACCTCTTAAAAGAAGTCAATGCAAATGAGAAATATGACATCAAAGGTGATGTCGTTGTGATCGGTGGCGGTAACGTTGCAATCGACGTTGCAAGAGATTCCAAGAGATGTGGCAGTGACATGGTAAAAGTCAACATGTTCTGTCTGGAATCCAGAGAGACAATGCCGGCTTCCGTGGAGGAGATCGAAGAAGCAGAGTCAGAGGGAATCGTTGTAAATCCGGGATGGGGACCAAAGGAAGTTCTTGTGGATGACAATGGTGAAGTACGTGGAATCGTTTTAAAGAAATGTTTATCTGTAAAAGATGCAGACGGAAGATTCAATCCACAGTACGATGAGAACCAGCTTTTGACAGTGGAATGTAAACATGTATTCTTCTCTGTAGGTCAGGCAATCGTATGGGGCGACTTATTAAAGGGAAGCAAAGTGGAACTTGGACGTGGCAACGGAGCGGTTGCAGATGCGCTTACTTACCAGACAGCAGAACCTGATATCTTCGTTGGAGGAGATGTTTATACAGGTCCTAAATTTGCAATTGATGCGATTGCAGCCGGAAAACAGGGTGCAATCTCCATCCATCGTTTTGTACAGCCACATTCCAGCCTTACGATCGGACGTAATAGAAATGATTTCATCGAGTTAAACAAAAACGATATCAAAGTGGAAAATTATGACAACTCCAGCCGTCAGATTCCTGGACATAATGATTCCATCGATACAAAACACTCTTTCCGTGATGCAAAACTTGTATTTACAGAAGAGCAGGTAAAAGCAGAGACAGCGCGCTGTCTTGGATGTGGAGCTTCTGTTGTTGACCAGAATAAGTGTATCGGCTGTGGTATCTGTACAACGAAGTGTGAGTTTGATGCGATCAAGTTACATAGAGAACTGCCTGGATGCAGCAAGATGGTTCCAAGTGAAGATAAGTTGAAATATATTCTTCCAAATGGAGCAAAGCAGGCGATTAAGATTAAATTCTCCAAGAAGAAGTAATCATTTACAGAGAGGAATAAAATGCACGAACTTGGAATTATTGTACATGTTATGCGTACCGTGGAGGAAATTGCAGCAGAGAACAATCTCACAGAGATCAGATCCGTGACCTGTGAGATTGGAGAAGTCAGCGGCGTTGTCCCGGAATACATGATAGACTGCTGGGGCTATGCAAGAAGCAGATCAGAGCTTTTAAAAGACTCAGAATTAAAAATCGAGATCATACCTGGTGTTACCATGTGTGAGGACTGTGGAAAAACCTATTCCACAGTCCAGTATGCAAAAATATGTCCGCACTGTGGAAGCAGTGCCACGTATCTTCTGGAAGGAAACGGATTCAGTATCAAGGAGATTGAAGGGGCATAACAAAAAAATATTGATAGTAAAAACCTCACTGGCTGAGTATAATCTGCTGGTGAGGTTTTTCTATAAAAAGTAAAAATACACAGAGACCAAATCCACTTCTCATGCATCTAATCTATGTAAACAAGTAAAAAGCCGGCAGAAAGGATGCTGTGCCACGGACAAGTCAGTGGAAACAGCGCAAAATAAAATGACAAAAGAAACATTAGGACAATTGATTATTGGTTCCGAGGAAACAATGTATCGTATTGCAAAGTCTCTGCTCTACAATGACGCAGACTGTGCAGATGCGATACAGGAAGCCATTGTAAAAGCATTTGCAAAATTACATACATTAAAGGATGACTCGTATGCAAAAACATGGCTCATCCGCATTGTGATGAACGAGTGTTATGCGATCATGCGCAAAGAGAAAAAAATTATTTCCCTGCAGGATTATCAGATGAACGAGCAGGAAACGGAATCCAAAGACTATTCAGATTTATATGAAGCGATTTTCCATTTGCCAGAGCAGATAAAACTGTGCGTCACACTGTATTATATGGAAGGGTACAGTGTGAAAGAGGTCGCAGCATTGTTAGATACGACAGAGAGTGCAGTAAAAAACAGGCTGGCAAAAGCGCGGGGAAAATTAAAAGAAGCGCTGGCAGATTGAGACATAGTGATGATCCATTGGAACAGACATACAAAAACACGGATATCGAATGAAAAATAATAAATTTCGTATCGTTTGGATAGCAGGAAAGGCGGTAACAGTATGAGATTAGAAGATATGAGAGAACAATTTCCGAAAATGCCGGAGAGCATGAAGCGGATGATTGAGCAGGAAGTTGCAGTGCAGATCGGGCAGGAGAAAGAAAATGACAATCCAAAAGTTGTAACTTATAAGAAAAGAAAGAAAAAAAACATGGCACACCGTATGCTGGTGGCATCTATGGTGGCTGCTCTGGCACTTGCAACAACGGTCTGTGCAGGTGTTGCTTACCAGATGCATAACCAGAAGATTGGAAAATATGGCTTAAAAACACAGATTGAAGGACCACAGACAGCGGCAGAAAGTACGGAGAATATGGCAGATCAGACGACAGAAGAGAGAGTGGGTAAAACAGCCGAATATGTCAGACTGGAAACCTCTTATCTGCCGAAAGGTATGGTGCAGTCAGAGGAAGGAAAATTCAGTTTTGAAGATAATTATATGCAGGGTGGAGTCAGCATGATCGTGTACCAGCTGACACCGGAAAAAACAATAGCAGACATTGAAAATACAGGCATTGCTGTGAGCGAGGAAACCAGCATCGGTGGCAGACCGGCAGTTTACATGGAAACAGCTCCTGCCGAGGGTGATTCAGCAGAAAATTCTTCTACAGAAGGAACTGCGAATGAAAATACAACCGGTGCAAAAAAAATATATATGATTTACGCGGAACACAACTACCTCCTTGAGATGTTCATTTTCCCGGATGTGACAAAAGAAGAAGCATTCCAGATCGCAGAGGGTGTTTCCATTACTCCGACAGAAGAAACGAGCGGAGAGAATGTTATGCAGGTGTGCAGTTGGAATGACATGGAAAATGAGGCAGGAAAAGGAGAACCGGAAACGGATGAACCGGAAACATTGATGACATTTCCAAAAGAGAAAATGGAAAATATACACCTCATTGGCGGTGAGATTTCTCTGGATCAGAATGGAATTGAAGCAACACCGGGACTTACAGCAATCGTTTCCGATGTAACAATTTCCGACAATATCAGCAGTTTGTCAGAAAATATGCTGGCGGATGATACAAAAGCAGCATTTGACACAGACGGTAATTTATTGCCAATGAAAGTGGAATATTTAAAGAGCGGAGACGGTATCAACACAGTTGATGAAGTTGTGGAGACCAAAGAGATTCCAATGAAAATTGTTTCAGTGACAGTGGATTATAAAAATAATGGAAAGACGGCACTTTCCAATGTAATGTTTAACGGCGGCATTGCACTTCTGGCAGAATATGGAGAAAACATGCAGTTTGACGCATACATGAATGAAAAACCGGGAACAGGCGATATATGGGATTGCGTAAACGAAGAATCTATTGGATTTAGTCAGGAAGTTTATTTATCGGATGTTCATGGAGGAGAACGCCACAACAACTACATTAATACGATAAATCCAGGTGAAACCGTCACCGTGCGTATGGCATTCAAAGTGCCGGAAGAAAAATTAAATGAGATGTACTTCACCTTAAGCAATTATGGTGGCAGCCATTTCTATGATGAGACAAGCTTACAGCTTGGCTATGTGGATATCAGACAGTAGAAAATTTTTATGAGAAAACCCTCGCATCCAGTTTTCAGAAGCTGTTTGCGGGGGTCCTTTTTAAGTTTGCCGTCAGCTATATACAAATCTAATTTATAGAAAAGGAACCATATAAACTGGCAGACAAAGAATGTCAGAGTCCTTAGCCAAATCTTTGGTATACACAAGATACTTATCAAGTATACGATCAGAATATTTTTTGCAAAATTCATCAAGAGATTTATGTGTTTTGTATCCGCTTGACTTTACTTCAATCGGACATATTTTATTTCTACTTGCAAGAAGAAAATCAATTTCATAATTATGCCGCGAAGTTTCATTGAAAAAGGTATAATAAAATAATTCATTGCCATTACAAGTAAGGATTTGGGCAACTATATTTTCATAGAGATATCCGAGATTTGTATTGAGCGTATCATTTAATAGTTTTTCGTATATTATATTTTCTGTAAAGTCTTTGTACTTGAACATCAATGTAGTAAAAAGTCCGGTGTCGCAGAGGAACAGTTTAAATTTACAAAGGTCTTTATTAGTTGACATTCCAGCATTTGGATCATTGGCATGATATGAAACAAGAACAGTTTTTGAATCTTTTAATTCGGCAATTAATTCTAATATACTGTCGGCTCGGTCATTTGCCAGTACACTGGAAACTTGATATCGTGCAGCATTTTTATTTAGCTGGGCAGGAATTGCATCAAAAAGAAGTGAAAGCTTTCCTGTTGAGTCTATTTTCTTGAAATCATCCTCATAAAGATTTAAAATATCACGTTTTATGGTATCGACTTTTCGAAAATTATTTGTCTGGAGATATTCATTTACAGCCTGTGGCATTCCACCAACAAGCATATACAGTCTGAAGTCTCTCATTAATTTCCGATGTAATTTATCTCCGATTGGATGGCGGGAGTCAAAGAGTTTTCTTACTAAGGCGGTGGTTGTATGATCACCTAAAGCCCATAAGAATTCTTCGTAATCCATGGGATACATAGAGAGTTTTCTTTCTTCACTCGGAATAAGGATGTTCTGTATGTTCTTTTTTATGGAAATCAGTGAACCGGTTTCTATATAGTCATATCTGTGGTCTTTTACTAATGATTTAATTGCCTGTCTTGCAAGTGGACATAGTTGAACTTCATCAAAGATAATTAGAGAATTTCTTTCGTGAAGATCAACCTTGTATTGTAACTGAAGCTGTAAAAAAAGATAATCTAAATCGGAAATGTCTTCAAAAAGAGCTTTGATACTTTTGGATACAGTTGAAAAATCAATTAATATATAGCTTTGATATTCATTCTTAGCAAAAGATTCCACAACCGTAGATTTTCCAATTCGCCGCGCACCTTCGATTAACAATGCTGTATTTCCGTTGGATTCTTCTTTCCAGGATAGTAGTTTACTGTATATTTTTCGCTTAAACATAGATCCTCCAAACAAAATCGCGTTTTTTATTTTGATATATTACCACAAAATCGCACTTTTTATTCTATTATATTACCACAAAATCGCACTTTTTCAATCATTTATTTGGAAACAAAGTGTCTTCAGCTTGTGTTTGATATTGACAGTTTCTGTGCCTGCGATGGCAAAAGCAGAGACAATATGGGCAAATATAAATTGAAAAGTCCTGTGATTTAAACTATCATAAAAGATATATCGGTAGACATTTTTACAGATGGAGAAAAGAGAGTATTGTATGAAGGAAACAAAAGTTTATCCGCAGTCAGAAGCAGATCAGGATTTTGCAAAATTACTAAAGAATATAAGAACAGAAGAAAATGTATCATTAGACCAGTTAGCGATGGGATTAATGAGTGCCAGCCAGCTTGTGAAAATTGAAAACGGAGAGCGCCCCATTAATAAAAATATCAGAGACAGATTGTTAGAGCGGCTTGGTATAGCGAAAGAATTATACGAAAACCTGTTAGATTTATGCGATTTCGAAGAATGGGATTATAAGAAGAAGATTTTATCTGCGATTCAGAATAAAAAAATAGAGGATGCATATCGTTTGCTTAAAGAATATAAGGCACATTTAAGGGAAAATGATAGAATAAATCATCAGTTTATTTTGGCAATGTGGGGAGAAGTTTTGAAACAGGAAGGGGCTTCGAAAGAAAAAATTGCTGAATGTTATCGGAAAGCCGTAATACTTACAATACCGGATGCAGAAAAAGTGTGGAGCGAAAAAAGACCATTATCGGTATTGGAGATGAATCTGCTATTGGAAACAATTATATATGGAAACAACATGGATTATTTGCATAAATGCAGAGTGCTCATGGAGTATATAGACACAGGATATTATGATGAAATTATGAAAGCAAAAATATATCCTAAAATTGTTTATTATTATCTGAAAAAGCAGATTTTATTTAAAGAGTATTGGAATGTGGAAACACAGACTGAAAATTTGAAGATATGTGAAAAAGCTATTGACAAATTAAGAGATGCCGGGCGGACATATTATCTGGTCGAACTGCTGGAAATAGAAATACAAATATTAGAAACAATGCCAGAGGATGCAGTTACAGAGCATTTAGAAAAAAATGAGACAGATAAGATAAATGCAAGAGAATTAATATCTGTGATTAAAAACTTGTATGCAGAGTATGAAGTTCCGGCATATATGCAGGATTGCACCTACTTTTACCAACAGAAGTGGATCTTTGGTATGAAAGATGTGCTGCGAACCCGCAGGGAAATGTTCGGCTTGACGCAGGAGCAGCTCTGTGAGGGAATCTGTTCTGTAAAATCACTTCGCAGGGCGGAAAAAGGACAGACAGATATGCAGAGGGAAACACTCAAAAAATTATTAAACAGACTGGGACTGTCAGGACAAATGCAGTGGTCACGACTTATCACAAGTGACCGCGAAGTCATAAGAATGGCAGAAGAACTGGCAGATTACATCAATGACCGGAAGTTTTCTGTGGCAAGTAAACAATTGGAAAGCCTGAAATCACGGATTGATCTGGATATTCCGCAGAATAAACAATATTTTTTAGAGAAGCAGGCATTACTAGAGTTTGAACAGGGAAAAGTAACGAGAGAAGAATTTGTAAAAATGGAAAAAGAGGTTCTGGAATGTACGCTGCGTGCGGAAAATCTTTATAGGAAAGAGAACGTGTATCTGACAGAGCAGGAAATAACCTGTATTCGTAATAGCTGGAGAGGGATGGAGGGAAAAGAGAAAAGGGAATTAATTGATTTGATATTTAGACTTTATGATAACTATGCTTTAAATAATGGATTGTCACAGGCAATTTCTATGTATGAATTTATTGCAGAAAGTGCTGTAAATGAACTTGGAAATAATGGGGAACATGTGAGGGCAGAAGAGATAGACAGAAAATCAATTAAGGCAAGCTTATCGTGTAGAAGGGTGTGGGATATTCATTATAAAATATATGATATATTATGGAATGAGAAAAAACTTATGAAAAAAAGCGGAAAAAGAGTCAGTAATAATCGAATGAATACAGAGTTGAAACGTTGTATTATTATGAGTCATTATGTAAAGCGTTATTTTTATGAAAATGTATACAAAGAGAAATTAAGCTAATGATCGTTTTCACCGCTGACAGGAATATCATTATAAGGAGCAATGAATCCTATATGGTGTATCGATGGAATGTTTACCTGGATAAAGCAAATAATTGTTAAAGTGATAAATAATTTTGAAATAAATTTTTTCATTTGTGATAACCTCCATACATCATATTTTCTATTGTGCCATAGTTAGTTTACATATTACAAGGGACAGAATTGTCCATAAATTTTTTGACAATTCTGTCCCTTGATTGGAAAGCAATAATATATTAAAAATAGTTAAAAGTAATATTTTTACAGAGGAAATGTATTTTCTGAATGTTTCTGAGAAAAATGCTGCAACAAAAATATTTTAAAAGGAGATTAATTGACATGAAACAAGTAAGACGATCTGTAAAGCAAATTTTGTTTTCTTTAACTTTGGTAATGGTGTTTTTTATTAATATTCATCCAGTTATGGCACAAGAAATAAGTAATGAATCGAAAAATGCAATATGGAATGAGTTTGAAGAAAAAAGAGAAAATGGTCTTGAAGTCTATGAGTTATTAGATGATAATGGCAATTTCATGGGATACTACGAGCCATATTCTGAAACAAATCCAGAGCCAGTAAAAACAGCAAGATATACAGCAAATATTAATTGGGAAATTCCAGCAGGAAAATATTCATATGGAGAGAATCAGTATACTCTTTCATCAGGTTCTAAAATACAGGTGAGTATTTCACAGAGTCAGACAGGAACAAGTTATCTGACATTTCAGAATAGAACAAGTAATTCGTCATTGCGATTCACAAATACAAAAGTTACCAATGGATGGAAAGGAACAGTTGTTTTGGGCAATATAAGTTCAGCAGTATATTCTTTCGGAATAGAAAATGCTTCATCTGTTACAATTACATATACTGGTTCATACAGTTTATAGAGGAAAAAGTGATGAAGAAAAAATTAGTGGTAGTTATCTCTATAGGTATGATACTTATTTGTGGTTCTGTTTTTGCAATCACAGCTGTGGTAAATAGCAATTACGAAAAGGAAAGTATTGAAAAATCTTCAAAGGTTATCAATAATAATGTTGAAGAAAATTTAGATTCTATATATTCTAAAAGCGATACGGAAGTGATTATTAATAATCTAGAATCAGAAAATCTTGGAGGAACTGGAACAATAAACAGAAGTAGTATTGAGGAAAATACGGAAACTTTCTATACACCTCAAAATTGATATTAAAATATTATTATAATTCAAGAAAATACATTTTCTTTGTAAAAATATTAACGGTCGATTTATGTAATAATGAAGTGGCAGAACAATGGAAAGATTTGGGTGAAAAGGGACATATCTATATGGATTCTGATGGATATTTGAAACTTTAGAAAGTAGATAATGATATAGAGGTGACAAGTCTGGATACTTATAGGGAACAATTAGATAATCGGAAATGGTTTTAATTGTGTTGCTGTATTTTTCAATATGTCTAGGTCAGTTTACTTCTTTATTTCATAATCTTGAGAGTATAAGATTTGAGATGTTGCAGAATCAATATGCAAATGAGGTAGAAATTATCGTATATAATCATCAGAAAGATATGGATTTTCAGATGATAGATGGATGAAATTGGATTATGACATCATATGGAAGCGTAAATTATCAAAAAAAAGAAGGAAGCATAATTATTTTCTTTTTTAACGGATTATGCAGATGCTTCAGGCTATGTTTATTATTCAGACAATGCAGTATTTGAATTTATGAAAGATTGTGTGTGGATTGAAATAACTGAAAGAAAATTGGTTGGTGGTACAGATGCATGAATAAACTTGAGCTAGAACAGAAAATTAAATTTTAAATAACATTTTCATGCAAGCACATGATAAAGTACATAAAGATTCAGATTAAATATTAGATAATTTGAATATTGTTAGAAAATATATATGATGCTATACTGAAATCAGATGATATACGAGTAGGCAGGAACAATACGAAAGGCATATTTATGAAAATATTTTTCATCCTTCTGACTTTTGCTGTGAACATATTATTATCAGGGTATAATAACCAGCAAATATATGTAACAACTGTTGTAGAAAAGAACGACATAGAAGAACAAGAGAATATATTGTATTCAGGGAACAGGATTACATCTGACTATCTGGAAGTCAGTGGAGGTGTAAATTTCTGGTGTGAAAATATAAATGGAGAGAATCACCTGAAACTTGAATATATTCCACAGGAGGATGAGCTTGCATATTGTAAGGTAGAATGTGAGAACGGACGAGTACAAAGTAATATCATTTCGAAATACAGTAAGGTAAATTATTATCTGAATGCAGACAATCAGATAGAAGATGAATATGCAGATAGAATTACGATTAATTATTACGACGAGGAAGGCACATTATTATCTTGGAGCGTAAAATATATATATTGGGATCCAATTCAAGAAACCTATTATTCGTCTGATATAGGAATTTAAAAAGAAAAGTGAAAACAAGTCAATGGTTATGCAGAAACAATTAATAGGAGGGAAAGCGTATGGGTACAAACAACAAGTTAAATATATTGATCGTAACTCCATTTGCATTATGGATGTATATTATTTGCATTTCCAATATTATCATGCAGGAATTGAGTGGGGCACCTTATGTAGCGGGAATCATTACTTATGTGAGTGCGTTTATTATTTTTTTATGCTACTATTGGCTGCTTTTACAGAACATCAGAAAAATGGAGGACAGCGCGAAGTATTTAAAATGGACACGTTTTTGCCGGATTGTTGGTATTGTTGCATTTATAGTTGCAGGGTGTATTGTTTTACTTGTATAGAAAGAAATTGGAATGGAATGAAGAGATAAAATACACGAAGAAAGTGTAGTCATATTAGGTGGAAAGATGTTTGCCTTGGATTAAGTATTTACAAAATGAATGTTATGGTAAATAATAAAAATCTTTCTAAATATGGAGACTATCATGGAAAAAGAACCAACGCTTATTGAACAAAAATTTGAAGATGCAGTGAAAAATTTTCGTAAGGAAATGGAAAAAGGAAAAGAATCAATGCAATACGTTTTATGTAAACTATAGATAGTTTTCACGCTTAAACGATCGTTTTAACTTCCTGTAAAGCTGAATATTCAATTGTTAGGAGAGATTATGAAGAAAAAAATTTGTTTAGTCATTTTTATTGTTCTGTTTGTAGTCAGTATATTGGTAAATGTGAAATTATTATTTTTTTCGCCAGCAGTTTCATTAAAAAATATTCCATTCGAGGGAGTAATCACAGAAGCTGATAGTGGAAAAATAGTAGTAAAGGGTGATGGAACGAATGGTTGCGGGCTTACAGAGCATTATCAAATTTATAATTCAGATCAGATAAAAATTGTTAATACTAATGATGAACTAATTCAGTTTACAGATTTGAAAAAAGGCACAAGAATTTCTATGAGATTATGGATAAAGGAAAAGACTTTATATAATGATATGGACAGGCTGGATATGGTTACATTGATACAGTGCTGTGAATGAAAAGGAGATGCAAATGAAGAAAAACAAAAAAACAGCCGCACCGAGATTCATAAAAGTCCCGGTGCGGCTGTCTTTTTACATTTATAAAGTGTAATTTGAAAGATCAGCCGACATATTTCTGTAATGTTTCCATAACAGCGCCAGGTTTTCTGGTCATTTCTGTGAAGTACTGGCAGGTAAGTTCTGCAAGTCCTGCTTCATAAAGATTAACACCGAAAATCTTAGCGTTAGAGAGGATATCTTTTAATTTTGCATCAGCGTCAAAAGAATCTCCAAGTTTAATGTCAGCAACGTAAGGACGAACTTCGTCTAACATTGGGTCTGGGCTTAAGGTAAATTCATTTCCGTTGTCATCAATTGCCATAAGGTAGCGAAGCCATCCGGCAAATACCAATGGAATTAATTTAATATCAGAAACATTCAGTTCAGGGGAAGCAGCGTAAGCTTTGATCGTCTCACCAAAACGGATTGCCAGTTTCTGGGAAGTATCGGTTGCGATACGCTGTGGTGTATCCGGCATGAATGGGTTTGGAACACGTACATTAAGTACAGTGTCGATAAACTCTTTTGGATCAAGAATGCCAGGATTTACAACAACCGGAAGTCCTTCTTTGTATCCGATACCTTCTACTAATTTTACCAAAGTCTCATTTTTCATCTCTGCGGAAATGAGGTTATAATCTAATAAACATCCGAATACAGCAAGTGCTGTGTGAAGTGGATTTAAGCAGGTGCAGACTTTCATCTTCTCTACTTTATCTACTGTCTCGCGGGTTGTGAAGATAAGACCGCCTTTTTCTAACTCAGGACGTCCGTTCGGGAATTTGTCTTCGATGACAAGGTACTCTGTTTCCTCAGCGTTTACGAATGGAGCAACGTAAGTATTTTTGCTTGTGATAACCGGATCAAGACCTTCGATGTCATCTTTCTGCAATAATGCCTCGATGGAAGCGTCTGGTCTTGGTGTGATCTTATCGATCATAGTCCATGGGAAGGAAACTTTATTTTCGTCCTCTGTATAGGAAACGAATCCTTCTTCTACAACACCATTTTTTGCCCACTCTTTTGCAAAAGTAGTGATAGCGAGTTTTAATTTATCTCCGTTGTGGGAGCAGTTATCCATACTTACCATAGCGATTGGTTTCTTGCCGGAAATGTAACGTGCATAAATTAATGCAGCAACTTTACCGATGTAGCTTTCTGGTCTTTCCGGTCCGTTTTTCATATCTTCTGCAACAGCAGCCATGAAGTTTCCGTCCGGAGTATTTAAGTTATAACCCTTTTCTGTGATGGTGAAAGTACACATCTGAAGGGAATCTTTTGCAAAAATCTCTTTTAAACGGGAGAACTGTGTGTCATCGTGGGAATCTAAAGCGAGGGATTCCATGATACTTCCGGTAACGGATTTCTCAACAGTTCCGTTTGCTTTTAAAGTAACGAGAATGCTTAAATCGTCGTGTGGACGGTTCATTTTCTCGATGATCTCGTAGTCATATCCCTCTGCAACGGTCAATCCGCGGTCAAGAACACCTGCATTTAAAAGGTTCTGGACAACGTTGCACTGGAATGCACGGAAGATATTACCAACACCGAAGTGAACCCAGAATGGATTCTCTTTTGTATTCTTTTTTACTGTTTCATAATCAAAGGAAGGAAGGGCATAACCCTTAGCTTCCCATGCACTTTTATCTGCTAAACCTGCTCTATTTAACTGCATGTCTTGTCTCTCCTTTTTCAATTGCTTCCCATAAACCGTTTAAATATGTTGCACCTAAAGCTCTGTCGTAAAGACCGTAACCCGGCATTGCAACTTCGCCCCAGATCATACGTCCGTGGTCCGGACGGATCGGTCCGTCAAATCCGATATCGTAAAGCGCTTTCATGATCTCGTACATATCAAATGTTCCGTCAGAAGAAAGGTGAGCTGCCTCCTCGAAATCTGTCGGGCTGTTGAATTTTAAGTTGCGGACATGTGCAAAGTGGATACGTCCTTTTAAGGAACGGATCATATCCGGAAGATCGTTCTCAAGGTTTGTTCCGTAAGAACCGGAGCAGAAAGTAACACCGTTGTGTGGGTTATCTACCATTTCCATCATACGGAGAATGTTTTTCTTGTTGATGATGATACGTGGAAGTCCGAATACGCTCCATGCAGGATCATCTGGGTGGATTGCCATGTTGATGTCGTATTTGTCACATACAGGCATGATTCTCTCTAAGAAATATTTTAAGTTTTCAAAAAGTTTTTCATCATCGATGTCTTTGTACATTGCAAAAAGATCTTTGATTTTAGCCATACGTTCCGGCTCCCAGCCCGGCATAACAGTTCCGTTCATATCACCGGAGATAGAAGCGAACATATCTTCCGGATTGATGGCATCTACAGCTTCCTGTGTGTAAGCTAAAACTGTGGAACCGTCCGGTCTTTTACGTGCAAGCTCTGTACGTGTCCAGTCGAATACAGGCATGAAGTTGTAGCATACAAGATGGATATCTTCTTTTCCAAGATTCTCTAAAGTCTCGATGTAGTTATCGATGTATTTGTCACGGTCAGCGGAACCTGTCTTGATCGCATCATGAACATTTACGCTCTCAATACCCGCTACATGAAGTCCTGCAGCAGCAACTTCTGCTTTCATTTCCTGAATGCGTTCTCTGCTCCATACATCTCCAGGTGCGGTATCATATAAAGTTGTGATAACGCCTGTTACGCCCGGGATCTGGCGAATCTGCTCTAATGTTACAGTGTCGAATTTGGAACCATACCATCTTAATGTCATTTCCATAGTTTCTTGTTTCCTTTCTTAGAAAAAATTGTGAAGCTGCCGTGTGGCAGCAGGTTTTTGTTTTGATAAGCTTATTATATCCAAAAGAGGAAAAAAGAAAATTGACAGAGTTGTTGTTCACATTGCAAAAGTTGCGGTTGAATGATAAAATGAGTGCAAGCGAGAAGAACACATGCATGTGTTCGGCGAGCGACGAATGTTGATCATGTGCTGGTTTTGCACATGATATAATAAGACTGCCGAGCGAAGCGAGTGTAGATAACGATCATGAAGCTTTGCTTCATGATATAATGTATGCAGGCAGTGAAAAGTGCAGACACATACGAAACAGCAGCAGGCTGTTTACAGGCAGGAAAGGAAACACACATGGCAAAAAATCTTCAGACCAAGTTTTCCACGAGACAATACATGCTGTCCCGGGATTTTGAAATCTACTATTATAATGAGCCGGCATCTGAAAAGGTTTCCATACATTCGCATGATTACTATGAGTTTTATTTTTTCCTGGAAGGGGATGTCTCCATCTGGATCGAGGGGGAGCAGTACCCTTTAAAATATGGAGATATGGTGCTGATACCACCGGGGATAAAGCACATGGCAATGGTGCATGGAAATGAGATCCCTTACCGGAGGTTTGTATTCTGGATCAGTGTGGAATATTGCAACCAGTTGATGGAAGTTTCTTCCTCTTACGGATATCTGATGCAGAATGTTCTGGTAAAGAAAACATATATTTTTCACAATGATCTGATCACGTTTAATACGATCCAGTACCGGATTTTCCAGTTGATCGAGGAGATTAAGTCGGAGCGTTTTGGAAAAGAGGCAAAGGTCTCCCTCTGTGTGAATGACCTTGTTCTTCAGCTGAACCGTATTGTCTATGAACAGCAGAATCCGAAGAGTGAGAAAGAGGAACAGAATCTTTATCAGAACATTATTTATTATATTGATGACCATCTGGATGAGGAGCTGTCTTTAGAGCAGCTTGCAGGGCAGTTTTTTGTCAGTAAATACCACATTGCACATATTTTTAAAGAACAGATGGGATTGTCTGTGCACCAATATATATTGAAGAAACGGATGCAGGCATCCAAGGCGGCAATCCTGGGTGAGACGAGTATTACCGATGTTTACACAATGTTCGGGTTTAAGGATTACTCCAGTTTTTACCGGGCATTTAAAAAGGAGTTCGGGGTGTCGCCGAAGGAATATAAAGAGGTACATGGAGTCGTGCAAAAAGGTTGATGGAAAGTAATAGAAACTACAAAATGGGTATGCTATAATGAAAACAGTTTAACCGTCATAGAAGGAGAAAAAGAATGCGAGTAGGAATGGGATATGATGTCCATAAACTAGTAGAAGGAAGGGATTTGATCCTTGGAGGTGTAAAGATTCCACATACGCTGGGGCTTTTGGGACATTCGGATGCAGATGTTTTGCTGCATGCGATCATGGATGCACTGCTTGGGGCGGCAGCACTTGGCGATATCGGAAAACATTTTCCGGATACAGATCCACAGTACAAAGGAATTTCGAGTATCAAATTATTAGAGCATGTTACAAAACTGATCGAGGAAAAAGGATATATTGTGGAGAATATCGACGCAACGATCATTGCACAGAAACCGAAAATGCGTCCATACATCGAGGAGATGGAGAAGAATATTGCGACAGCATTGCATATTGATGTAAGTCAGGTCAATGTGAAAGCAACGACCGAGGAAGGTCTTGGTTTTACAGGAACAGAGCAGGGAATCTCATCGCAGGCGATCTGTGCGCTGACAACCATTTATGAGAGCAGTGTGGCAGTGGCAGATTCCCAGGCTGGATGCGAAGGCTGCGCCGGATGCAGAAAGCAGTCATAAGAAAAATTCTTGACAAATCCGGGCGAACTGCATACACTATATTAGGAATAAAAAATGTTCCGGATAAATGAATAGCAAAGCGATGAACGGAAAGAGTAGGAATTTAGACAGCGCAAAGAGAGAGACTGTCACCGGCTGAAAGCAGTCTTGCGAAAGAGAATTCACGAAGTGCCTCCGGGAGCTGATCAGGGGAAAAAAGGTCTGTGATGGCAGAACTTAAGTATTCTGATTCGGGTTACACACGTTACGTGTCTTAAGGGAAAATCAATTGATTTTTATTAGAGTGGAACCGCGGATTATTTCGTCTCTTGGAGATGAGATAATCCGTTTTTTTGATTTATTAATAAAAAGAAAAGGGGCAAGAAGTATGGGAATCATCCAGCATGTGAAGGAAGAGTTTCAAGTGATAAAAGAGCGTGACCCGGCGATCAAATCACCGATGGAAGTTTTGCTTTATCCAAGCTTTCGTGTTATGCTAAGTTATAGACGTGCACATAAACTGTATTTGAAAGGGCACTATTTCTGGGCAAGATTTCTTTCCCAGCGTGCGGCGAGAAAAACAGGGATTGAAATACATCCGGGAGCAACGATCGGAAAAGGATTTTTCATCGACCACGGAAGTGGCGTTATCATAGGAGAGACCGCGATCGTCGGTGATAACGTTACCTTATATCAGGGTGTGACATTAGGCGGAACCGGAAAAGAGACCGGAAAGCGTCATCCAACGATCGGCGACAATGTCATGATCAGTGCCGGCGCAAAAATCATTGGTTCTTTTACGGTCGGGGAAAATTCCAAGATCGGAGCCGGAAGCGTGGTTTTGGAGGAAGTTCCGCCAAACTGCACCGTTGTTGGTGTTCCGGGACGTGTGGTAAAACGCGACAACATAAAAATTCCACGAAGCGATATGGATCAGTGTCATCTGCCGGATCCGGTCAAAGAGGACATTACTCTTTTACAGAGAGAGAACGCCGAGCTTGTCAATCGTGTGCTTGATCTGGAACGCCAGTTGAAAGAGGTTGACCGGAAAGTCAGACAGGATGGATAATAAGAAGTTAAAATAATATAGAAGGAAAATGGAGAACACAAATGGAAAATAAATTTAAATTTTACAATACGCTCACAAAAAAAATCGAGACCGTGATTCCTCATGAGGACGGCAAAATCGCAATGTACACCTGCGGACCTACGGTGTATCATTTTGCACATATCGGAAACCTGAGAAGTTATATCATGGAAGATGTTCTGGAAAAATCACTTCGTTATGTTGGATATGATGTAAAACGTGTCATGAATATTACGGATGTAGGACATCTGGCTTCCGATGCAGATACCGGGGAAGATAAAATGTTAAAGGGTGCAAAGCGTGAACATAAGACAGTTATGGAGATCGCAAAGTTCTACACAGACGCATTTTTTGAGGACTGCAAAAAATTAAACATCAAGACACCGGACGTTGTGGAACCTGCAACCAACTGCATTCCTGAATTTATTAAAATGATCGAGGGACTGTTGGAAAAGGGTTATGCATATCAGGCAGGAGGAAATGTTTATTTTGACACATCTAAACTGGATAATTACTATGTTTTCTCTACACAGGCAGAACTCGAGACGTTAGTCGGTGTAAGGGATGATGTCGATGAGGATACGAATAAGAAAAACAAGACAGACTTCGTGCTCTGGTTCACCAAATCCAAATTTGAAGACCAGGCATTGAAATGGGATAGCCCATGGGGCGTCGGTTATCCGGGATGGCATATTGAGTGCTCCTGCATCGGTATCAAACATCTCGGCGAGTACATGGATATCCATTGCGGCGGTGTGGATAATATTTTCCCACATCACACCAATGAGATCGCACAGTCTGAAAGTTATCTCGGACATAAATGGTGCAATTACTGGTTCCATGTACAGCATTTGAACGACAAATCCGGTAAAATGAGTAAATCCAAAGGAGATTTCCTCACCGTTTCTTTATTACAGGAAAAAGGATACGATCCGATCGTATACCGGATGTTCTGCTTACAGTCCCATTACAGAAAACCGCTTGAGTTTTCTTATGAGATCATGGATAACACCAAAGCCGCTTACAACAAACTGGTAAAACGTGTTGCTGGACTGAAAAAAGAGGGCGAGACAGACCAGAACGTATTTGCAGAATACAAGGCAAAATTCGTGGATGCGATCTCGATCGATCTGAATACTTCCATGGCGATCACTGTTTTATATGATCTGTTAAAAGCAGACACGAACGATATTACAAAATACGAGTTAATTAAGGATTTTGATAAAGTTCTTTCCCTGAATCTGGAAAATGCAAAGAGCACAGAGACAACGGAAGGCGTTGACGCTGAACTTGAGAACTTTGTCCTTGCCAAAATCGAGGAGAGAAAAGAAGCAAAGAAAGCAAAAGATTTTGCGAAGGCAGATGCCATCCGTGACGAACTGCTTGCAAAAGGAATCGTCATCAAAGACACCCGCGAAGGTGTGGTATGGCATAAGGCGGAGTAAAGAGAGATGGAAAAAGGAATCGATTCTTATTTAAAAGAACAATTTCATATTGCAGATATAGATATCAGAACCTATTCACCATTGACTCTGGCCTATATCGGAGATGGGATTTACGATCTCGTGATCCGCTCGCTTGTGGTGGCAAAAGGAAACACAAGAGCGAGTGAACTTCATAAACGAACCAGTCAGATCGTAAAGGCACATACGCAGGCGGAGATGATGGAAGTGCTGCTTCCAATCCTGACAGAGGAGGAGGCAGCCGTGTATAAGAGAGGGCGCAACGCCAAATCTTTTACCATGGCAAAAAATGCCACAATGTCGGATTACCGTAAGGCAACCGGATTTGAAGCACTCATGGGATATCTGTATCTGAAAGACGAATTTGAGCGTCTGGTCGAGCTGGTAAAAACCGGCGTTGAGGAGATGAAACTAAAATTATAGTCGCGTCTGACAAGCAGCAAAATGACTGCGTGACGAGATCATGATAAGAGAAAGGGAAAAAGAATTTCATGGGATATGAAGAACAGAAAATAGAGGGACGTAATGCGGTGCTAGAGGCATTCCGTTCCGGAAAAACAATAGACAAACTGTTTGTTTTAGATGGATGTCAGGACGGACCGGTGCGCACGATCGTCAGAGAGGCGAGAAAACATGACACGATTATCAATTTTGTGGATAAAGAACGTTTAGACCAGTTATCCGAGACAAAAAAACATCAGGGTGTCATTGCAGTGGCTGCCGCATATGAGTATGCGGAAGTGGAAGATATTTTGAAAAACGCAGAGGAAAAAGGAGAACCACCGTTCATTTTTATTCTGGATAATATTGAGGATCCACATAATCTTGGGGCGATCATCCGTACCGCAAATCTGGCAGGAGCGCATGGAGTGATCATTCCAAAACGCCGGGCAGTGGGACTGACTGCAACGGTTGCAAAGACTTCAGCAGGTGCGATCAACTATACGCCTGTCGCAAAAGTGACAAATCTGACTGCAGCCATCAAGGAGCTGAAAGAAAAAGGCTTATGGTTTGTCTGCGCTGACATGGGCGGAACCGAGATGTACAAACTCGACTTAAAAGGACCTATTGGTCTTGTCATTGGAAACGAGGGCGAGGGTGTCAGCAAACTTGTAAAAGAGAATTGTGATTTTATCGCATCCATTCCGATGAAAGGGGATATTGATTCCTTAAATGCATCGGTAGCCGCAGGCGTGCTGGCATATGAGATCGTGAGACAGCGTCTGCAGTAACTTCTGAAGGTGGAGCATGCACGGAGCAGGCATGTTGTTGGCAGTATTGGAAGAGCGTATGCAGCTGGCAGCATCGCAGAGCGTATATAGTACGGAATTTTCGTACAGGGAGATCAGGTATGGAAAAATATAGGGACAATGATCCGGGAAAAGAGCAGACAGCCTATGACAGGTTAAGTGATGAAGCACTTTTGCGGCAGCTTCGGGCTGGGGATGCCGCGATCATGGATTATGTGTTGGACAAGTATAAGCCACTCGTGCGGAAAAAGACGAATGCCATGTTTTTGATCGGGGGCGATACCGATGATCTGATCCAGGAGGGGATGATCGGTCTGTTTAAAGCAATCCGCGATTACCGGGAAGAGAGAGAAACTTCGTTTTTCCACTTCGCAGAACTGTGCATCACAAGACAGATTTACAGTGCCATAGAGGCTTCCAACCGGAAAAAACATGCGCCGTTAAACTCCTATGTTTCTTTTTATTCGGAGGTGAGTGAAGAGGGACAGCCATTGGCAGAGTATCTCGAATCGGAGCGTTCGGATAATCCGGAACAGCGCATGATCGATCAGGAAAACTTTGAACTGTTTCTGAAAAAAGTACGCCAGAGCCTGAGTAAAATGGAGTGTGAGGTGTTAGATGATTATCTGTCGGGGTTAAATTACCAGCAGATCGCAGAAAAAATGAAGAAATCCCCGAAAGCGATCGACAATGCACTGCAGCGCATCAAAACAAAAATCAGGGTTTTTCAAAATGATACGTTGCCTTCTTGAGAAAGTATTTTGGTGGCATAATTTCAAAATAGAAACAGAATATGTACAATATGCACAAAAATAGAAGCAAATTTTTGTGACATTTGTGAACACTTATGTGAGAGAGTATGATATTATAATTCTCGTAAAACCCCCAATACATTATATATAGTTTTTGCTATACCCCATAGTAAAAATACCTTCTCCTAAAAGAACAGCCGATCGACAGGCTGTTCTTTTTTTGCGCGAAAAGAAAATCTGATATTGTGTGATCCAGTCAATAAATGTTTATGAGAAAATGTTTATGAGAAAATCATAAATTATCTGGTTGACAAATGGAGTATGATTTGTTAGAATACCACTTGTCGATTGCGTAAGCAGTTGAAGAGTGCTGATATGGCTCAGTCGGTAGAGCGTCGCCTTGGTAAGGCGGAGGTCACGGGTTCGATTCCCGTTATCAGCTTACATGAGAAAACCCAGTATTTTCAAGATTCCTTGAATTTACTGGGTTTCCTTTTTACTCTGCTTTTGCTAAAATAGCATAAATTTGCGCTTTCGGCATACAAAATTAGGTAAAGTATTCCACGAAATATTCCACAGGAATCGCCCCTCACTCAATCATAATTTTATTTTCTTTGCAAAATGTTATAAATAAGTCCTTATTTTTCTTTGAATCTTTTTTCTCAAATAATTCTAGCCAACATTTGTATTTTTTATTAAATACAGTTTCGGATTTCCCAAACAATTTATTTGTCATGTAATCATCAATTTGCTGGTCTATAATTTCACGTTCGCTCGAAAATGATTGCTGGTAAACGGATTTCATAATACTGTCCGATTTCCAACCACCTCTGTCCTGCGCGTATTTGTCTGGAATCATGAGCAAAGCCATCACGGACGCATTAACATGCCTTAAATCATGAAAAGTCATTTTTGGTATGCCAGAACGCGCTACAAGGCGTGCCCATCTTTTGGAAAGTGTCGGGACTGTCACCGGAACAAGCTGATCAGTTGGAACCTGATCTATTAATTCTTTTATATAAGGTGGGATTCTCAATGTTCTGTGCCGCAATGGCTGTTTGCCTTTATTTTTTACAACCTGTTTTCCGTTTTCATCCGTGACGATAACATCTTTTATCGTAATATAATTTCCATCAGATGAAATTGATTTCGATTTTCTTAAACCTATAATTTCTGATGCGGTAAACGAAAGCCACATTGCGAGCAATGCCGGAAGTTCCACATTAGTCCCCTTTATCATCTGGAAAATAACATCTGGCGTGGAAATCTCATTTTGCGTGATGGTTTTTTGTGGAAGAGTGACATTAGTTTCAATATTAGGCGCATAAGTATTCAAAACAGCTTCGATAAGACCATATTCATTGCACACAGTTTTGGGCGAAATCGGTGTTTTTCTTTTTTTCGTGATTCTCTTCGCCTCAATATTAACAGCCTCTTTTAAGGTTTCTTTATCAATCTGTGACAGCTTCAGATTAATAATGCTTTTAAATGCATTCCGCTGGATGATTCTGTATCCACTGATAGTGGAAGGGGATAATACAGCATCAGATGTGGAAATATATTTATCAATTGCCTCATAAAGTGTCATGTCGTCCGGTTTCTTTTGTGTATTTTTATTTAATTTATACTCACTGATTTTGCGGTTAACTTCCGCAGCGGATGAACCGGTGATAGAAATATAAATCTTTTTCACTTTTGGCTTTCCGGTTTTTTCATCAATAATAGGTTTTCCATGTTTGTCAAAGCATGGTTCACTGTGGGAATAAACTTTTTTCCTAATGCTTCCGCTTGGAAGTTCTCCAATTCTTTTCTTTGCCATAATATCATCCTTCCTCTAAAAAAGAGTATAAAAATAACAGCCAGCAGAGAACGGTTGTTCTGCTTGCGTTTGGCTGCTCCGAATGATACAATAAGCTTGTTCAGGGCGTGTATCTTCGGAGCACGCATTCGCTCCTGTTGTTAGCCGGTATCCGGTTCGCAGGGGCGTTTTTTATTTTATCTGTGAGAGTCAATAAAGTCAAAAACTCCTCATCAACAATGACAAGGAGTTTTTTCTAGTCGCATTAAGCTGCAACCACATCTGCTAGAGCAGATCCTTATCAACAATTATATATCAGTTATTATCTTTATGCAAATTTAATTTAAGCTTGCCCCAATCTTCTGCATAAGAGCCTCCTGCAATACCTGTGAAAAATTAATACCAAGAGACATAGCCTCTTCATTCAACCATTCCGGGATGCTCAAAGTTTTCTTAACAGCTTTTGAATTTGTACGCTTTTTATAAGCAAGCATATCAAATTCTATAATGACACAGTATTCATCTTTTCCAACCGGAATCTGATTCACTTCGGAAGCAGCAGGAATAGGCTGTTTTTCCTGTTCACGGCTTGTGAGAGCAAGTCCTAAAGCGTCAACAGCCATCTCATAAGCTTCCTGCATACTGTCGCCCTGTGTCATGCATTCTGGTAAATCTGGAAATGTGATCCAGAAGCCGCCTTCTTCTGCTACGTGAAAAACTGCCGGATAAAATAATTTATTCATAGAAAAGCCTCCTTTTTAGGTGGCTGGGTTATTTCAACCCAGCCTGTTTCAATATTGCCTGCTCCATACCTTTTTTAAGGTCTTTGCAGTGATAAGGAACAATTACTGTTTTTCCAGTCTGTGGATTGTACATTTTTACATGCGAACCATTTTGACTGATAATCTCGAAACCGTTCTTTTTGAGATGAGTAATCATCTCTTTTGAAGTCATTGGCATCTTTTGTATCTCCTTTCCTTATCTAAAAATATTGTAACACGTAAAAATACGTATGTCAACATAATTATGTAATAATACGTATAAAATTAAAAGCAGAGTATTCACGCAATTCCAATTTTTACAAGCTCCAGAGCAGGACATAATTCATTAGTACTATCCATCCTGTGTGCGTGTTGTTCAATTTCCTGAATATCATCTTTCCGGAAGTCATCGCCCATAATATGCCTTAAGGCATGGAGCAATGCGTTTTGCTGTTCACATCGGGATAAAGATTCTTCAATAAAGATTGTATATGTTCCGTCCTCGTTTTCCGTAACAGCTTCCTTGACTTTGTGATTTGGAAATTTTATCAATTCAACAAAATAATCAATTATCTTCCCCACGCTCCTTTCTCTTTAAAGCCAGTAACATTTGGTACACGGTGCCGAGATCCTCCGGTTGTGCATCTTTTGCTGCATCAAAAAGAACCTTTAGCTCTTTGTTCTCAAAAATCTGTTGGGCAATGTCTGCGGTTTCATCATTCAGGTAGTATTTTTCGCCACCTTCTTTTTCTTCTCCAGTTATAAGATATTCGACTGATACATGAAAATAATCGGCTATTTTCTGCATTTTATCCTGCTTTGGTGTGCTTATTCCATTTTTCCATGAACTAAATACTGATTGAGCGATTCCAGTTTCTTTCGATACCTTATATGTGGATATTCCATATTTTTGTAACAATTTTTCAAAAACACTATACATTTTTTGTCCACCTTTCACAAAAATACACGTTACTTCATAAAACAATAGTAAAACATATTGACGAATAATGAAACATGATGTACAGTAAGCATATGCTTCATAAAACGTCACTATATTTCAAGAAAGAATTACGAAATATGAACGTATGAAAATTATAATTACTTCTAATTGGTAATTGAAGTATATCACAAACGTGAAGCATACGCAATGAGTAATATAAGAAAGGAGAAAGAACGTGTACGAAAAGTATGAAGAACTGTTAAAAAAGACAGGAAAGACATCTTATCAGGTTTCAAAGGATACTGGAATCGGGCAAAATACTCTGTCGAACTGGAAGACCGGAAGAAGCAAGCCAAAGATAGAGAAGATTAAGATCTTGGCGGATTACTTTGGAGTTAAGGTTGAGGAGCTGATCTAGGAGGCAGGAAAGTGAACTTTAGAAATTTAATCGGTATTTATCAATTTGCAATTGCCAGATGCATTGATGTCATTGGATTTGATAATGACATTACCAGAAATGCGGACGGAACACATGAGGAGGTTTGGGATATCATTTCGGCAGTCGAAAACTTAATGCTCGACAATGGAAATGTAGATGTTATTGAGGAAATGGATTTTTCAGAGGAAAAGCTAGAAACTGCAAGACGATTTCAAAATCTGCTATACGAAATGAAAAATTTAGACAAACGCATAGCAGACATTGAAAAGGAAAATCAAGAATGATAAGTACTATATTTTTTACCAGCTGTCGCCACTGATTTAACAAAATATTCTAGCTTTTTATCAGAGATTGTCTCTTTTCTACATATTTGTGAGATTTCTGGTGTTTTAATATTTTGACCGTAAGATTTTAAATCGTGTTCTACTAATTTCACATTTTGATTGATAGCATATGATTTAAAAACCATTTCAGTCAATGAATCAGATTCGGTGATGGTGCAATGGTTTTTCAAAACATCAATGATGTCTTCATAGTACGAGATCCATTCGCTGGCAAGTTCAACAGTCATCGGTCTTTTATTATGAGGTCTGTGCATATGAGTTTCTCCTTTCATTTACTCGGCTTGGCAGAGCCTGTAACTGAATGGTAGCACTTAAGAGGTAGAAAAACAATTAGGAGGTGTGAATTGTTAAATTCCGAAACAGAAAAACTGCCACACATCCAAAAAGGAAGCATGGCAGAGAAAATGCTTGAATCCATTTCGAGTGGAAAAGCCACTGTAAACGAAGCAAGAGCATCATTTGGCTTAGAACCTATAGAAGGTGGAGATGTGTTATATCAGGGTAGCACTTAGTTCATAAAAAGGAAAGAGAGAAAATGTTGGATAAAAAATTGAAAAGAAATTTAATTGCATGCTGTATATCATTAATTCTAATAAACATAATGACAGGAATTATGAATTTAAGCTTTGACAAGTTCCAGTTCGGTTCTGTTTTTATGCTTCTCTATTTATGTATTACAGAGATTTTAAAAGAGAATTAATAAATGCTTTTATTTCATCCTGATACATACTTAAAAAATATGTGGCGACCCAAGCCAAAATATTGAATATTTTTGAAAATGAAGCAGGTGTTCTGAAACCCATGCAATTAATGATAGTGCTTGGTAAAATAATTAAATTTTTTACAGCACAAAGAGGATTGAAACTATTTTTTAAATATTTTTGAAAAAAATTTCTTGTCATAAAAAGCTCATCGTAAATGCGTAGAGTATTATTATAATTTTCATAATCTGGTTTTCCATAACCAAGAGATGGAGAATTAATAGAAAGATAATCACAAATATCTGGATATTTTGCCAGAACATCGTTTAGCAATTTTTTACAATCATCACCTATAAAAAAAGCATTGGAAGATGGTTTCACAGATTTTAAAAAAGCTTCAATAGTATTTATACAAGATGAAATTTTCATTATGTCAACAATATATTTGATTATAGAATAAAAATATATTAAAAACAGAAGAATTAGTAGAATTTTAATCATTTTGTGCTCCTTACTTAACAAATTTTCATTTTAAATCGTAGCACTAAATTAATAAAAAGGAAAGAGGGAGATGTCCATATGGCAAAATCAAATTTGTGTGAAAATTTACAGCAGAAGAGATTTGATTACGTTGCCGGTGCACTTACTGGTGGATTCCGGCAGAAGAATCTCAACACAAAAGACATCAGTAAAAAAAGCGGAATCCCTGAGAGAACTGTAACGGAACGTTTAAATCACCCGGAAAAGATAAAATTGGAGGATTTATATAAATTAGCTGACGTTGCAGGAATACGAATCATCTTTCAACAAAAAGAAATACCAGAATAAGGAGGGATATGCAGATGATATTAAAAAACTTAAGAAGGGAGGTTCACCATGAAGAGAATAGGGAAAATAATCATGTCTGTCGGTGCATTTATCTCTGTGACCGGAGCGTGTGCACTCGATTCAGACGGTCTGATTTACAGCAGAGTGCTTTTAATTATCATGATTGGCATTATCATAGCACTTGCCGGATATGGCTTAATTTGCTTGGAAGATTGCATTTCAGACATAAAAAAATCGCACCCATATATGATTTGGCGATCAGGTGCGATTTGTAAGGAATTTAAATAACTCCACTTCTCTATTATATTAACACGTTTTATATGAGAGGTAAACATTAATTTTGCTTAGTAACGAGGAAATCATCAAAAGACTTTACGAACAACCGGATAAATTTATGAAAGCTATGTCACGAAAAGAGTATGCAAACGCCGCATTTACTGCATATATCGCAGAATGCGTATGTCTGTTCTGTGATGTCCCACGGAATGTCCGAACTGAATTATTTGGAGATAGGCACGCTGAACCACCGATTGATGGACTGTTTCCGGAGCACCTTGTGATAAAAGCAAATGATCAGATGATTTTATCTCACAAAACATTGCAAGAGCTTACCTTAAAAGAAAAACGTGAAAGGGAGAAGGAATGGGAAGAATGCCAGAAGCGGTTTCGCAAGACAAATATATAAAAGCGGTAAAGCTTTTGAATGACCTGACTTATACGGATTCGCTTATCAGTCAGGTAGAGGAAGATTATAAAATGACATATTTAAAAGCCCAGCCGAAAGGAATAGCCTATGACAAGGTCGGATCATCTGGAAACAGCACGATCAGTCAGGTTGAAGAAACCGCTGTTGAACTGGAGCATTTAGACCATCAGAAAAAGCAACTTATTAAAAAGTACGCAAGAAAAAAAGCGGAAATTTACCACATTTTAAATAAAATGCAAACTCTGGAGTACGTTAAGGTGCTGCTGATGTTTTACTCAGAGAATCTTTCCGGGGATGAAGTCGCAGAACGCATGAACTACAGCCGGACATGGGTGTACAGGGTGCGCAGACGTGCCATAGAAGAGTTTGCGGAATATATGGAGGATTCATATGTTTGATAGGAGAAATCATTATTACGAAGGATATGAACAGGCGCGGATGAAAGGTGTGCCGCTGACGGAACTTTACGCGACCGCTTATAATGCGTGGGTATCTGATTCCAGTATGACACTTAGAGAATCAGAAGAGTTAGAGGTCTACATGAGATATTTAGCAGATACAATCACAATTCATGCAATGATGGATGATGGATATGATCTCGTAGCGACTGACGAAGAAACATATTGTTTTATAAAAAAATGATTCATGTGTGTTTATCCACTGAATATATATCACGACTGCAACATTGAAAGCCAGATTATTCTCCCGGCGGTCGTTCCGGGAGAGGAAGGAAGAATGATTTATAAGAGAATGTCAAAGTTAGTCAGAGAAAATCATAGCAAATCAGAGTTAATAAAAGTTAATCAGAACATATCATTACAAATCAGAATGGTGGTGTGGACATGAACAGACTTGGTTTTCTCATTCTTTCAATCCTGAAACAGAATGAAGCTGTCAACAGCGTTTCTGCGATGTCCTTAAGAGAGATAGCAGAATCAGAGGATTTCGGATATAGAGAGAATACGGTATTTAAAAAAATAAAAGAGTTTGAATTGTCAGGATTCGTTTTAAAAGGCATGAAGGACGGAAGGGCAGATACATTTTTCATCACAAATGACGGTCTGGAAGCCTTAAAAGGTATCTTGACAGAGAATTAGGAGGATTAAGTAAGTGAAAAAGAAAATAGCGTTTATCGCAATCGGACAGGCAGGTGGGAATATCGGACAACTTTTCGAGGAAAGAGGATTCAGTGTTCTGTATCTGAACACGTCAGAAGAGGATTTATCAACATTGAGCGGTGCAAAATATAAGTACCATATCACCGGGGGCGAGGGCTGCAACAAAGACCGGAAGAAAGCAAAACAGCTTGTTATCGACGACTATGACCAGATAGCGGCGGAAATAGACGCAAAGCTGGACGCTGAAATTATTTTTGTGATTTTCGCAAGCGGTGGCGGTACCGGCTCTGGTGCTGGTCCGATGCTCTGTGATCTGCTTCTGGACGATGGTAAGACGGTCGGAGCAGTTACTGTGATCCCGGCTCTTGACGAGAGCATAAAGTCTCATGTCAATTCCTATGAGTGTTTTGCAGAGCTTACGAAGATTGAGGGACTTGCCTCATGCTTCATTCTGGACAATGAAAACGGCAATAAGCTTGGTCTGAATCGCAGTTTTGCAGATGATTTCACGGCATTTGTTGAGATTCCGGACAAAATCCAGAATGTGGAGGGCAACATTGACAAAGCGGAGATTCAGGAGACGTTGAAAGCCCACGGCATAGCTGTTATCTTACATAGCACGGCAGATAGTGCGGATGTGATTAAAAAGCTTCAGGACAACATTTATGCCCCGATCGAGCCGGATCGTGTTGTGAAATATATCACGGCAGAAATGAGCAGCAATGTCAGAATGACGGATGTGGAAAAAGATCTCGGTGTTCCGGTAGACACATTTCAGACAGCCGGAGAAGAAACGGTTTTATGTGCATCCGGGTTAAGCTTCCCACAGACCAGATTAGACCTCATTTATGAGAGGATAGATGAAAACCGGGAGACCATAAAAAAGAACCTCAAGGCAACTCACGAACTGTCGTTGAAGGGGGACGTGGATTTCCTGAGTGAGCCGTCCAATATCACGAAAAAGGATGATGAGAAAAAGCCAAAGTCCAGAAGGGACATCATGACAAAATACTTATAAATCATGCATGAGGTGACCGGATTATGAGCGGAAATTATATAAAACTGTATCGGTCTTTTCTGGAGTGGGAATGGTGGCATGATGCAAATACGAGCAGGGTGTTTTTATACATATTACTGATGGCAAACTGGACAGACAAGAAGTGGAAAGGGACGATAATTAAGCGTGGATCATTCGTGTCCTCGTTCTCAAAAATCGCCCTTGCAACTTCCCTAACTGTTGACCAAGTCCGTACCGCAGTGAAGCACTTGCGAGATACCAAAGCGATTACCACAGAATCGACACCGAAAAACACAGTATTTACGGTGGTTTGCTATGACAAGTACCAAGGTTTTACCGAAGCAAATCCCAAACAGAATACCGAACAGTTTACCGAACAAATCCCAAACAACAGCCCACCCAAATCCCAACAACATAAGAATATAAAGAATATAAAGAATAATAAATATATATATAGTGCGGCAGTGATACCGCACCTCAACGAAAAAGCAGGGACACGTTTCCGAGAAGATTCGGATTCGACAGAGCGGTTGTTGTCAGCGAGGGTAAACGAGGAATTTACGGTTGAGGACATGATTAAGGTTGTTAATAAAAAATGCGAGGAGTGGATAGGGACAGAGTTTGAAAAATATTTAAGACCGAAAACGCTATTCAGCGCATCACACTTTGAAGAATACCTCAACCAGAAAAACAATCCGGCAAAGAAAAAGCCGGAAGCGAAAAATAAATTTAACAATTTTCATCAGAGAGAGCGCGACTGGGACGAATGTGAAAAATGGGCTTTGAATACGAAGCCGCCAGTCATACCGAGGAGAAATAATGAGCAGAGCAGCAAGATTTGATATTTTTTATCAAGGCAGACTGTACAGAAAAAATCTGACAGCAGCCGAGATCACAAAAGAGTTCGGATGTAAGTCCGCCATGGTTTACCAGGCAGCAAATACCGGACATAAGATTAATAGAGTTTTTGAAGTTAAAAAAATTTATCCGGAAAACGAAAAGAAGCTGGAAAATATCAATAAAGCTTCGATACCTGATAATTTTAACGAAGAGTGGAGAAAGTGCACGGAAGCTTTTAAAAACGTCATATGGGTACAGAGCGGAGGAAAGAGGTTGATGTTGCATCATGGAAAAGGATGAATTTATAAGATTTCTGGAAAACAAAGGAATTAACGCAAAGCTGGAAGACGGTGTTGTAATGATCCTTTACGATGGCGGCACGCTTTCCCCTAGCGAGGTTTACAGAAAGTTTAATCTGGCTAAAAAGTTTGCAGAAGAAAACGAATACAGAGGTTCGCTTGGTATCAGAAAGCGTAGCGGAAAAGTCCATGTCGAAGCTGATCCGGACAAAAACGGATTTGTGAAGCCGGAAGAAAAACCGCCATTCCGAGATCCAGATGATGAAGTTGATACATCAGAAAATTATGAGCAGATGAGCCTGTTTTAAACAGTGAGTGTTTTTAGAAAACGCACCTTATAAGCATCCAGATAAACGGTTGGTTTTTCCATTTTTTAAAAAATACGAAAATGCACCACATAAAATCAATGCAAGCCAGAGAAATCAAGGCTTTGCGAAATGTTTTCTGTGAAAGTTAAGAGGTGTTGTACAGTAACGGCAGAAAAAAAGAGAAAAATCCTGTGATACAGAGAAGGAGGTTTTTATGAACGAGAATGAGCGAACCGCTGTTAACCAGCTTAAGAACATCAGAGAAGTTTCGGCGGTGAAACTTAAAAAGATTGACAAGGGCAGTCCGGATGCAAAGCCGCTTGTTTATATTTCAAATATTAAACGAGCAGATATCCTTTTGAGAATGATTAATGAGCTGGAAGCGTACCGGGCAATCGGAACGGTGGAAGAATGTCGAGCGGCGGTAGAACAGCGGAAAGATGATGAAGAATTAAAGCCGTGTCCGTTCTGTGGCAGAAAAGCAAAAGTAAAAGCGACAAAGAAAGAAAGCGAGGATTAATTTTTATGAACAAAAAAGATGTATTAGAAATCAAGCGAAGATTTCGAAAAGAAGCGTGTACATTCACAAGAATGTGCGGATGTTATGTGGACGCAGACCATAATAAAATCACAAAAATCGGTGAGACATTTTTAAATCTGGAAGATGCGGAGTATTTTAAATATCTTGACATTGCAAAAAAGACATTGTCCGGAAGACTTGGAAATAATCTTTTAGAACTGGAATTTCCGCTTACAGAGGAAGAAACAGGAGGAAGACAGCAGTTTTTAATGGGACTGCGTGAAAGCAAACTGAAAAATGATGATCTGCTTGATACTTTTTACGACATGATCATTGACAGCTACGATTACGTTGGAAATTATCTGATTCTGATTTTCCATGATGCCTATGATGTTATGACAAAAACCTCGGACAACGATAAATTAGATGAATCCGAAGAAGTTTACGAATATCTGCTTTGTGCAATCTGTCCGGTGACGTTGACAAATCCGAAACTCGGATATTGTGAGGAAGAAAACAGGATTGAATCTATCGTCAGGAACTGGGTTGTCGGTGCACCAGATACAGGTTTTGTATTTCCAGCATTTACAGACCGAAGCACAGACATCCATTCCGTTATGTTTTATACAAAAGACACCAGAACCCCACACCGGGAGTTTATGACTGCTGGACTTGGTTGTGAGGAAAAGCAGACTTCAACAGAAAAGAAAATTACATTTCAAAAAATAATAAATGATGTCATTGGAGATGATGAAGACGGTCACATTGCCGCCTCAGATGCAGTTCACAATTCACTGAATGACGTTTTGGTTGAAAATCGCAATGAAGATCCAGACGAAGAAGCAATTGGTGTTGAGATTACGAAGGACATTATTAAAAATTGTCTGGATGAGATAGGACTTGACGATAAGAGTAGAAACGTGTTTATCGAAGCCTGTGAAGAAATGCTTCCGGAGCACACGCTTGTCGAGGAAGTCGTAGACGACAAGGCAGTTGCGAGAGCAAATAGAAGAAAGCTTGTTTTCGACATGAAAGAACTGTTAATGGCAGCCGCAAACAGATTGCAGGATGTGTATTCAGACGACAGTGGACTTGTTGAAGACATCAGAAAAATGGTTTAAGAAAATTAGAAAGGAGCTGGAGCTTCCCGGGAAGATGCGCATCGGCTCCTTGAAAAAGAAATGATAGGATTTGAATATGAGGGCTCTGTCAATTATATAAGCAGAATTGATGATTTTCAGGAATATATGAAGCCGGAAGTGTATGAAGCAATGCGAGAAGCTTTCGAAAACGGCTGTGATGGCGTAGGCGGGTTTAGGAAAAAATATGAGGAAATTAAGTCTGATTATGATGATTTAGAATATGAATGCGAATCATTAAGGGACGAGATTGATGGTGCAGAAGACAGGCTCGCTGAATGCGAAGAGGAAAGAGACAATTTGGATGGAAAATATAAATCATTAATACATCAGATTGAAAAACTTATAAACGACATTTACATGGAGTACATAAAGCCTGATGATATTGTTCCAGCTTTAGAAAAAATGATATGAGAGGAGACAAGATTTGAGCAATAAAGAATTACAAGAGTATTTGAATAGATTCCCGGATGATGCACCTGTAAGTGTCATCCTTGCGAATCCGAAAAAAAGAAAACTGTACGAGATTAACACGGTTTATAAATTGACCGATTGCGAACAACCAGTGTTCTGCGTTGATGTTGGAAAAGAATCTGATATGGATGAGGAAATGGTGGAAGCCTGCAAGGAAGACGAGAATCTGGAAGGGCAGATGGAGATAGAAGACTATCCGGAGTATTTACCGGACGATTTTTCAGGAGGACATAAAGATGGCTGTAATTGAAATCTGTGATATCTGTAAAAAACAGATTCATACGAGCGATGGAATTATTATTAAATACTCGGATATGGCGGGTTTCGGATTTAATGAAAACGATCGTCCAATCAGAAAGGAACGAAATCACGAAGCCAGAATTTGCAACAATTGCATTAGCAAGATAAAAAAATGTTGCAGAAAAAAATCAATATTTTAATGAGTTAAATATTAATATAGCTATGCTACGTGAAAAAGGTATGACACAAATTTGAAAAAAGTGTGAAAGAAGATTGATGTACGGTTAAGTTGAGAAAAACCGACGGAAATGAGGTGAATATATGAAATACTTTATAATTAATAATCTTTGTACAATCATCACTGCGTTAGTTGTAAATAAAATTGCAGCTATCTACTATATGAAAATAATAGATAGCTATGTAAATGATATCGTTGCAATGCTTAAAGAGTTAATCAGGACAACATATGTCGAGAAATGAAACACCTAAAGGAGTTGGTTTTATTAAACGTTTTTGTAATTGAAATGTATAATCTGGATATTGATTTTGAATTTGTAGCATTTCATCACATTGCTCATATTTAAAATAAGCAGCGTCATCATATATGGAGAGCGATGAAGGAATTTCAACTAGCCCTTGTTTAGATAGAAAACTGATGGAAAGAGATTGGCGTTCATATATAGTACATTCTGAGTTTTCTAAAAAAATGTTTTGCAACACCACGGCATACAAAGATGGGTTATCAGATGTTCTAACAATATTGCAAATTGGTAACTGATAATTATCAAATATTAGTTTTAAGTTTTGAGCATCTAGTGGTGTCATGGTTTTTAATATATCCGAAAAAGAAGGGTGAACAATATCCTGTTTTTTAATATCAAGCGATGATGAAATTAAATTTGCGAACATTTCACGTAGACTTGGTTCTTCAACACAGTATTTTGCATTTTCTAATGCAGGCATTACTATTTGGGTATTTGCTTCGACACGATTTTCTTTTGGAATAGAAGTGATTTTTGAACTTAAGGATTGCTTAAATTCTTCTAAGTCTTTGGCATATTTTAATTTACGTTTTTCGGCTAATTGTGAAATACCGCCAAAGACTAAAAACCAACAATCAGATAATGTTTGACCGACATTTTTGGAAGGCAAATCTGTAAGATTTTTTAATGCATTATCAACTGATTCTGGCAAATCAGCATTTAAAACGCTGAAGTTATTAGTTGTATCCTTAGACATAAAAATTCCTCCTTATGTGTAAATTAAGATCATTATACATCAAAGAGGTAAAAACTACAATAATATGAAAGGAGCCGGAACCTATCCGGATAAAAGGCGCGCCGGGTTCCTTTTGAAGAAAATGATACATGGAGAATTGATAGTTGACAATTTTGCTGGTGGGGGCGGCGCTTCCACTGGTATAGAAATGGCAACCGGATACAGTGTTGATATTGCAATCAATCATGATCCAGAAGCTATTAAGATGCACAAAGCTAATCACCCAAACACAGAGCATTACTGCGAAAATGTGTGGGCGGTGGATCCTGTAAAGGCTTGTAAAGGGCATCCTGTCGGACTTGCCTGGTTTTCCCCAGATTGCAAGCATTTCAGCAAGGCAAAGGGTGGAAAACCAAAAGATAAAAATATCAGAGGTCTTGCATGGGTAGCCTTAAGATGGGCGGGGCTTGTAAGACCAAAGGTTATCATGCTTGAGAATGTAGAGGAATTTAAGACATGGGGACCGTTAAACAGGCGGCATCATCCAATTAAGAGCAAGCAGGGTAAGACTTTTGAAAAATTTGTGCAGCAGCTTACTGATCTGGGATACAAAGTGGAATTTCGGGAGCTGATTGCCGCTGACTACGGAGCACCTACCATGCGAAAGAGATTTTTCATGATCGCCAGGTGTGACGGCAAGACGATTGTCTGGCCAGAGCCGACACACGCACCGGCAGACAGTGAAGAAGTCAAGAAAGGATTGCTCAAACCATATGTTGGAGCATACACACAGTTAGATTTTTCCTTGCCATGTCCGAGTATCTTCGATACTTCAGAAGAAATAAAAGAAAAATACGGAATCCGGGCAGTGAGACCGCTGGCACAAAAGACGATGGATAGGATAGCAAGGGGATTTAAAAAATTCATTCTGGATAATCCAGAGCCTTTTATCATTCAGTGCAATCATGGTGGTGAGCGTAGACCGAACGACATTCGAGAGCCAATGCCGACCATAACCGGAAAGCACGGATATGGGATTGTAGAGCCATATATGGTGCAGATCGGACAGACTGGATTTACAAAAGACCGAAGCAAGGATGTTAGAGAGCCGCTTACAACGATTGTGAGCAAAAATGAGCATTGTCTTATCAGTCCTACATTGATTCAGTATCATTCAGAAACTTCAAAGGATGGAGTAAGGGGACAGACTATAGAAGATCCGATCATGACAGTGGACAGCTCAAACAGATATGGACTGGTCGCATCATTCCTGCAAAAGTACTACGATGGTGGATATAAAGGCGCAGGCGATACATTAGAAAATCCGCTACCTACAGTAACAGCGTGGGATCATAACAGTGTAGTTACGGCAAATCTTATCCAGATGAATAACCATTGTGATGGGCGAGATTTACGTGATCCTATACCAACAATAACCGCTGGGGATGGTCACTTCGGAGAAGTAAGAGCATTTTTAATTAAATATTATGGGCAGGGAACCGGACAGGACATTGAGGAACCTCTTGATACAGTTACATCCAGAGATAGATTTGGACTTGTGACTATTGAGGGTGTAGATTACCAGATTGTGGACATAGGATTGAGGATGCTTGAGCCGAAAGAACTTTACGGATGCCAGGGATTCCCAGACGATTACATAATCGACCATGACTACACAGGAAAGACATATCCGAGAAGTGAGCAGGTCAGAAGATGCGGAAATGCAGTGTGTCCACCGATACCAGCAGTATTGGTTAGAGCCAATCTGCCAGAACTGTGTATTGCGGAACGAACACCGAACATGAGGATGGAAGCAGAGCAGACCGGACAGCTCCGGTTTACGTAGTTAAATTAGAATTTAGCGGAGGTATAAACATGAGTAAATATTGTCATAGCAATGACGGAGAACTTTATTATGGGGAATTTGACACCGAACAGGATGCACTAGAAGATGCAAAAGAAAGCTATCCGGGTGAGAGTGAAATTTACATCGGTACATGTACAAAGCCGGTATTTAGATGGAATGGTTGCGAGGAAAAAATTATTGATTCCATTAAAGAAAATCTGGCTGAAGATGTGGGGGAAGCAGCAGAAAATTTTGGAGTTTCTGAAGAACAGGAACAGGAACTTGCGAGGATGATCGATGAAACCGTCAAAGCGTGGATAGAACAGGAAGAGATAGAGCCATCTTGTTACTGTGTTTTGGATGGTCATATTGTTTCTTTAAACTGAACTTTAACGGATTAAAACGGAGGTAGAAAAAAGATGGCTAACTTTTATAAGAGTAATGATGTAGACATTGATTTTTCAGAGGAAGAAAAGGAAATATTAAAAAAAGCAAGTGAAATTCTGAATGATTTAGGTGCAAGACTTTGGCAAAACGATTGTGACGAAGATGGCGTTTTCTTTTCTGATTTAGGAGGAGGCATTGAAAATGCATTAGAAGGGGATTACCAGATGCCATAGAATAAAACCTGAATATTGAGATCTTTACCGGCTGAAATATGCCGGTAAAAAAATACATATCAAAGAACATATGTTCCGACCATATGTGTGCAATTGCAACTGTAAATGAAAAAGAGCCTGTGCTGGGAACACAGACCCTTAAAGTAATACATTACTTACTATATCAAGTAAAATGTACTACTTTTTCTACTATTAGTAAAGGGGGAAATTTTACTATGCTGACAAAATCGGAATTAATCAATGATATTGCTTATGAAATGTCTGGGTATCTGACTTCGGAGGGAATCGACCGCCTTAAGACTGTGATTACTTTTAAGCTGGTCAACATTAATCTGACCGCAGCAGAGACGCTACCATCTACAGAGATTTTCGACAACGAGTACATCATGAAGCGGTACATCATAGACCTCACAGCAACCGGCAGAAAGCAAAGCACGATTAAGCTTTATATCACAATCATTAAAAAATTCTTTGCAGAAACAGGCTTGAATTATCATACATGTACAGGGCAGGACGTGATGGATTATATCGCTACCAGACTGCATAAGGATAAAATCTCTAAGGCTTATGCTTCCACGATCCAAAAGTATATGTCCTCATTTTTCGCTTGGGCGTATCGCAAGAAGCATATTGATGATGATGTATCCAGAGATATAGATAAAATCAGACAGCCGCAGAAGAGAAAAGAGCGTTTATCTGATGAAGAGATTGCCAGAGCATCCTTATCTATCAGTCATGACCTGCGATTAAATGCGTTATTTGAATTAATGCTTGCCGCTGGTCCTCGTGTCGGGGAGATTGTAAACCTTAATATTGACAACCTCGATTTTGCACGAAAGGAAATCCACATTTGGGGAGAAAAAACGTCACAGTGGCGCACCTGCTTTATGACAGAGAGATGCAAACAGGCATTAAAACAGTACATCGGAGATCGCACGGAAGGCGCAGTGTTTATCGGCTTACGTGGCAGAGGACGGATGTGCAATAAGTCAATTGAGGATATGGTCAAAGAGATTGCGCTTTTTGGCGGTTGCAAATTTAATGCGACAGTGCATTCGTTCCGAAAGACCTTTGCGTCCAGAGAATACCGCAGAACTAAGGATGTGCTTTTCGTTTCAAAACGTCTCGGACACAGCAGTACGGATGTGACTATTAAGTATTACATTTGCGATGATGTTGAGCTGGATAGGATGCAAGCAAATTTAGCAGCATAAAAGAAAAAAACACTTGACTCATGAGGTCCGAGTTGCATCTTGGAGAGTTCATTCCGGAAATCAACCAGTAAAAACAGTGTACAAAACTTTACAGTAAAATGTGTTATATAATAAATACAGAGCATGAGCAGATCGAAAAGGTCTGCTCTTTTTATTTACAGGAAGGAGGATTTTAATTGAATACGGTCGAACCAATCAGAGACATCAACACAGTCTGGGACATAGCAGACTACCTGAGGGAAAAAAGCGAACGGAATAAGATCATGTTTCTGTTCGGAATTTATGTAGGCATCAGAGTATCTGACATTTTGAGCTTAAAGGTAAGAGATGTGAGAGATATGAACTATGTCAGCATCCGGGAGATGAAAACCGGAAAAGAGAAACGCTTTCCGATTAATGAGGAATTAAGGCCTTTACTTAATAGGTACATAAAAGGAAAAGCAGATTATGAACCGCTGTTTCCATCGAGACAGCAAAACAAAGCGTTATCCAGATGTCAGGCGTACAATATATTATCAACTGCCGGGGAGAAGTTTGGGTTGCAGCATATCGGAACGCATACCATGAGGAAGACGTTCGGATATCATTTTTACCAGCAGACGCATGATATCGTGACATTACAGAAGATATTTAATCATGATAACACACACATAACTATGCGATATATAGGACTGGAGCAGGACGCTATCAGCGAATCAATCATGAAGCTATCGTTTAAAAAGAGACGATAGTTATTTTTTTATCAGTAAAGTTAAACATAAAACTTTTAATGTATAACTGATTGGATATGATATGAGTTTCTTCTATTAAAAAAGAAAAATAGAGCGAGTTATACAGAATGTAAAGATATGATAAAGTGAGCGAGGTGAGCAGATGAATAAAGAAAAGTATTCTGATCCAACAGCAGAACAGGCGATTGCTAATGTGATGCGAAAGAAAAAGAAAAAGAATCATTGCAACTGGGAAAAGTTCATAGCGAAAAAGACGAACATGGAGCAGAAGATGGAGAAGCTTATAAAAAAATAAAGTGTGTACAAAAGTTTACAACGATGTGTGATATAAAGATAAAGTAAAGCGTGGCTGATGAAGCTGCGCTTTTCCATTTACTTAATCCTCTTAATACGATGCCAGACATTCAATTCTATTTGGATGCCTGGAAAGAAAGAAGATGATGAGATGGCGAAGGAATACGCCAAGCCCTTCTATAACTCCGCTGCATGGAAGAATATGCGGAAGGAAATATTGAAGAGGGATAATTATAAATGTCAATGTAAAGGATGTCACGAGGTTGCTACAGAAGTTCATCATAAGACAGAGATTACAGAAGAAAATATTCATGACATTAATATAACTTTGAATCCAAACAATTTAATTTCTTTATGTTCAGAATGTCATAAGGCAATCACGAAAGCTGAACATGGAAAAGAACAGATTGGAATTGTTCGTTATGTAATTGATGAATCTGGTTATCCGATTCCAATCACTCCCCCCGGTGGTCATTGAGATTTTCCGGGGTGTTGAAGACCGAGGGCATCCCACACGTAGAACCGACCGGAAATGCGAGTAAGGGGTGTAGGAAGGAGGTTTCCATTCAATGGGAAATGGTTATACACCGATTTACACAGAAAAAAAGCGAAAAACGTTGATAAATCGGGAACGAAAAAGACTTTTAGAAATTTTTGAAAATGTAGAATCAAAACATAAACAAACTGTTGAAAAGTTGATTGATGAAGCCGCTTTCATGACGGCAACTTTGACGGAAACGAGAGAAATAATTATCCGTGACGGAATCGTCGATGAGTATAAAAACGGCGAAAATCAGTTCGGTACTAAGAAGAGTGCGGCGGTCGAAGTTTACGACAAAATGCTCAACACTTACACGAAAGTCATCAAGCAGTTATGTGACATTTTGGGCGAGATTCCGAAAGGCTCTGGGGAATCAGATCCGGGAGAGGAATTGGTCAAGTTCTTGACTGAACACCGTGCTTAATGGTTCATAATTTTGCAAAAGAATATTTGGATATGATTCAGGCAGGAGATGAGATCGTCAGCCAGAAAGTCAAATCTGTTTATGAGAGGGAATGTGCATGGATGGATAACCCACCAGCAGATTTCCCTTTTTATTTTGATCCAGAGCGAGGAAACCGACACATAGAATTCATTGAGCGTTTCTGCAAATTGTCACAGGGTAAATTTGCAGGACAGAATATAAAACTTGAACCTTTTCAGAAGGCAAAGATACAGATGGTTTTCGGATGGGTTGAAAAAGACACGCATTTCCGAAGATTCCGTGAAGTTGATGATCTCCGTGGTAGAAAATGCGGAAAATCAACCGAGACTGCCGCTGTGGAATGGGATGCCGCATTGAATGACAATGAGATGGGTGCACAGATTTATTGCACTGCAAATAAAAAAGACCAGGCGAAGATTATCTTCAACGAATGCGTGAACATGATGAAGCATTCTCCGGCACTGAAAGCCGTTGCGAAGAAAAGACAGTCGGATATTTATATCGATTTGTTTATGAGCTACATCATGGCATTGGCAGCAGATTCTTCAACACTGGATGGACTGAACACTCATTTTTTCTCGCTTGATGAATTTCACGAACAGCGCACAAGCAAGCTGTATGATGTCATGTTGCAGTCCCAGTCTTCACGAGACCAGCCGTTAGCGTGGCTCATTTCTACAAATGGATTCGTCCGGGAAGGCTTTTTTGACGACAGGTATTCCTACTGTGAAAATGTTGCAGTCTGGAACAAAGGATATGAAGATTACAGACTTCTCCCTTTGATTTACGAATTGGATAAAAGGGAAGAGTGGGAAGCTCCGGAATGCTGGGGAAAAGCAAATCCCGGACTTGGAAAGATAAAGAAAATCAGTACTTTGTCGGAAAATGTGGCAAAAGCACACAGGGACAGATCATTTCTCCCGACACTTCTGACAAAGGATTTTAATTTAAAAGAAAATACAACACAATCGTGGCTGACCGCAAATGATGCTATTAATAAAACTGTGGTTGATATGGAATTTTTAAGAAATTCATACGCAATCGGCGGTTGTGATTTATCGTCTACAACCGATTTGACATGTGCAACGCTTGTGATCAGAAAGCCGGGCAATCCTAACTTTTATGTTTTGCAGAAATATTTTATCCCAGAAAGCAAGATCAAAACGCAGGATAATAAAAATAAACAGGAAGGCGCATACAGGAAGTGGAAAGAGGACGGCTGGGTTCAGGTAAATGATGGAGCTACCGTTGATTTTCACAACGTCACAGAATGGTTTGCCTATATGGTCAGAGAATACAACATAAGACCTCTCTGGATAGGATATGATGCGGCACTCTCCGGCTATTGGCGAGAAGAAATGGATTCTTACGGTTTTGACATGGAGAAAATCAGACAGGGACCATTCACATGGACTTATCCTTTTAAGGAATTGGCAGGATTATTTGAGGAGCATAGGGTTATATACCAGAACAATCCTGTTTTACTGTGGTGTCTTTTTAACACCGGAGTGAAATGCCTGAACAAAGACGGCATTGAATCGCAACAGCCGGTAAAACAGTCGTCTGTATTAAGGATAGACGGAACGGTTTCGCTTCTGAATGCGTTTACCTGTTACAAGAACCACGAGGAAGAGTATTTATCTTATGTGAAATAGAGGAGAGGACATGGGACTTTTTAACAAGATTTTGGGAAACATCAAATTAAAAATATTAAATTCCTATTTCGGCTATACCGTATCAAGCGCACCATTTGATGGAGAATTTTGGGATCATGACGTGGCAAGGGCAACGATTGATGCGATAGCAACGAGAGCGGCAATGGGGAATATGCGCCATGTGATCATGGAAAACGGACAAGTAAAGGAAACGGTATACGACAGTCCGCTCGCCAAAATGATAAATGAGCGACCAAATGATGTCATGTCTGGTTTTGAATTTAAATATCGTATGTTTGCAAATCTCGAAACGAAAACAACTGCCATTGCATATATAGATTGGCAGGTAGTGGATGGAAATGTGATTCCTGTTGGAATTTACCCGGTTGATTATGCAAATTATCAATTCAGGCAGGTCATAGGTGGAGGATGGGCTATCGAATATAACGATTTCGAAGGAAATACCGGATATCTAAGGTTGCAGGACTGCATCATCATGAGGAAGTTTTACAATAATCATCAGGCATCCGGGGACGGAAATGCACCGATTTACAAAGCACTGGATATGTCAAAGGCATCAGATGAGGGATTCATTGAAGCTCTGCAGGTTTCCAACAAAGTACGTGGAATCATTAAACAGAAAAAATCAATGCTTGATCCGGAAGATGTAAAAGAATCGCAAAATAATTTTGCAGATCGTTTTAAGTCCGCAGCTCAAAATGGTGGAATTGTTGCAGTTGATTCAATGGAAGATTTCAAAGAATTGAATGTGAACGCTTATTCTGCAAATGCTGTGCAGCAGAAACAGATAGAGAGCAGAATCCGCAGCTTTTTAAGAACTTCCGAATCAATCGTGAACTCTGATTATACAGAACAACAGGGCATTGCGTGGGCGCAGTCGGTGATTGAACCTCTGTGGGAGATTTTCGCCCAGGCGGTTACGTGTTGCGGATTTACTCCGCAGGAGCGCGACAAAGGAAATAAGATGATCATGTCAGGCGGTCGCTTAATGGGTGCCAGTTTATCCACTTGTGTGCAGGTTTTGAATGCCACAAAAGACACTGGAGAATTGACGACAAATGAACGAAGAGAAATTCTTGGATATCCACCTGTAGATGGCGGAGATGTGCGTCAGGTATCGCTCAATTATGTCAGTGCTGATTCTCAAAAAGAGTACCAGTTAGGGAAAAATAAAGACAAGAATAAGGAGGACGATTCAGATGGAAAAGGAAAATCTGATGGAAAAGCAGACGACAAATAAGCGTTGTCTGCTTTTTGGTTTAGAGACAAGAGAGCTTGAAATTGATGGCGAAGAAAAGAAAGAACTCTGGGTTGAGGGTCGGGCGGTCAGCTTTAATTCTCCGACAGTTCTTTTTGAAATTGGAGAAACACAATACAAAGAGCAGATCGATTCAAGGGCTTTTGAAGAAACAAACTTGTCAGATGTCATTTTTAATTACAATCACGGCGGCAAGGTTCTTGCCAGAACCAGAAATAAAACGCTGGTTGTGGATGTGAGAGAAGATGGCGTTTATATCCGTGCGAGATTGGACGGCACGGAGGAAGGCAGAAAATTATATGACGAAATCAAAGGCGGATATATTGACCGCATGAGTTTCCAGTTCACAATCCGTGAACAGTCCTATGACAAGGAAAACCATATGTGGACAGTTCGAAAAGTGAAACGTCTTTATGATGTTTCCGCAGTCGATATCCCAGCCTATGATGATACATCAATTGAAGCGAGAAAGAACTCTATCCTGGAGGCGGATGCTCAGGAGCAGAGCGAACGTAAAGCGGCGGCGGAACTTTCAAAGCGGAAATTGCAACTCAAAATGAAATTGTCAATGTAGAAGGAGAAAAAACATGAACAAACGTTTATTAGAAATTCAGGCACGCAAAGCAGAATTGTTAAAAGAGCTTGAGGGAGATGTGACAGAGGAAAGATTATCTGAAATCGAAAAAGAACAGGCGACTCTGGAGACAGAGGAGCGTTCCATTCGTTCAAAATCAGATCTTATCGGAAAACTTTCCGAGAAGACAGAGGAAAAGCCGGAAGAGAGACATACTGAAAAGCCGGAAGAGAGAGCAAAGAAGATCATGGAATCTGGAAAAATGGAAATCAGCTCAACAGAAGTCAGAAATGCAATGGGAATGCAGACAAGAAGCACGCTGATTGCTACAGACAGCCTTGTCGAACCTACGAAAAATGGAAATGATATTAAGGATAATCTTAATCCTGTATCGTCTATTATTGATCAGGTATCTGTCATTGATGCAACCGGTGCAGCAGCATTTGAGGAAGCTTATGTGAAGTCAGAGCCTACCGCAGCGGAGAGAGAGGATGGCAGTGCTGGAACTGCAACAGATCCTGTTTTCCGTGTGGCAAAGTTAAAACCGGAGCTTATTAATGTGACAAGCTTTGTTTCAAAGAACATCCAGCGCGTTTCCCCGTTAGCGTATGAAGCAAAAATCAGAAGTCTTGCATTAAAAGCTTTGAGAAGAAAAGTTGCGAAAATGATCGTAAATGGTTCTACAGATTCTTTCGGTATCAAAACCGCAAAGAACACAATGAACGAGGATATCTGCAAAGAGCTTCTGCTGGATGCTAATACAATTGATGCGAATACATTAAAGAAAATCGTATTTTCGTATGGTGGAAATGATGAACTCGGTGGAAATGCCAGACTCTTCCTCACAAAAGAAGATTTGCAGAAATTCGGAGAAGTTCGTGGAACAAACGAAAAGAAAGCTCTTTATGAGATCACACCGGATAATGCAAATCCGAACATCGGAACAATCAAAGAAGGCGGTCTGATCGTCCCTTATACGATCAACTCAAGCTTAACTTCCCTTTCCAGTGCGGTAAAAGGTACAGAGAAAGTCCAGACTATGATTTATGGTGATCCTGCAAACTTTGAGCTTGCATTATTCGGAAATTATACAGTTGAAGTTTTCAAGGAAACAAAAGCTGTTGAAGGAATGCTCACGATCATCGGTGAGATCATGGCAGGTGGAAACGTGATCGTTGACAGCGGTTTCGTAATTGTCTCATTGGCATCTAACTAATGAGGTGTGCTTATGGATGATCCGGTAAAGGATGCTCTCCGGTTAACGGATGCATCTTATGCAAAACTTTCTGGGGAAATCGAACGCAATAAAAAAACAGCTCGCACGGAGATGATCCGTGTGGGCATTTCCGCAGAAATTGTTAACGGAAATTCTCCGCTTGTAACAGAAGCAATCGTGACGTACTGCCAGATGAAGATGGGGCGACCTGATTATTACGAGAGATACAAAGAAGCATGGGAATACATGATTGATTCAATCCGCAAATCACAGTCTAAATTCATTTCGCAGGAGGTTAAAAATGATAGCACAGAATGACCTTATTAAATTGATCACGATTGCGAATACTGGAAAAGATGCGGACGGATTCCCGATCGAGGAAGTCTTGCAGGAAACAGAGATGTTTGCCTCTGTGCAATCTGTAAAAAGGTCGGAATATTATGCGGCTTTAAAAGACGGAATCGTTGCCAGCAAAACAATCGTCATAAATTCTGATGATTATGACGGTTGTTTGATTAAAAAGAACGATAAGAAGTACAGACCGAACCTCGTTGAAATTGATTCTGAAAAATTCTCAATCATCCGGCTTTATCAGAAAGATGATTACACGATGGAGCTTACATTGCAGGAGGCGGAATGATGGCAGGATTTGACATAGAATTTCCGGATGATTTTCTAGGTGGAGTGCTTGAAACAGATCCACAGGAGTTATGCTCTGAAATGCTTAGCGAAGCAGCACCCTTATATGTTGACAGTATGAAGCGGTCGCTTAGAGGTGTGGTTGACCATGAAGGGGATTCCGAAATGGTTGATTCTGTCAAGGCTACAAAGCCGAAGAAAACGAAAACGGATGCATATATCGTGAATGTGGGACCTTCCGGCTATTCCAAGACAAAGGAATATATACAAAAAGACGGAACAGGCAAACGGACAACGAGAAAATATCCGGTTTCCAATGCTGTAAAAGCCATCTGGAAAGAGTACGGAATCCCAGGAAAAGAACCTGCAAGACCTTTTCTGACAAAAGCGAAGAATGACGTTGAAAATGATGTCATGAACCGTATGCAGGAAGTTTATAACAGGAAAGTGGGGACGAAGAAATGAATGTGAATCCGCTTATTGAATCGTTGGAAAAGAAATTTTCTGTTCCAGTTGCACAGGATGAATATGATGGAAAATCTGATAAATACATCATTTACACCTATGAAGACGAGCGGCCAGTGTATTTCGGGGACAATAAAACATTACAGGACACAGTTTATCTGACAGTACAGCTTATCGTCCCAAAACAATTTAATTATATGAATCTGAAACATCAGATCAGAGACGAATTAGAAAGAATGGAATTTATCGTGACAGATATCCGTTCTTTTTTAAGTTCCGCAATTAACGGAACAAATAAAATCAGACGCATCACGTTTGATGTCAATTACACAGATAATCATTGATTTTAGGAGGGAAAAACAATGGCATTTTTTGGACTTTCAAATCCGTACATCGCAAAATTGAATAGCGATGGTACATACTCAGACGGATTTAAATGTAGCGAAGCAGTAAGTACAGCAGTGACACCGGCATTTAATGAAGGAGCACTGTACGGAGATAACAAACTGGTTGAATACATTAAGGAATTTAAAAATGCAGCAGTAGAAGCTGGTGTTACCAGTCTGCCAATTGTTGCAGCAAATATCCTCTTTGGTCATAAAGTGACCGAGAACAGCATTATTTACAATGTGGATGATGCAGCAAATTATGTTGGATATGGTTTTATTTCAACAGAATTAAAAAAAGGAAAACGTGTGTATGGTGCTTGTATTTTGAAAAAGGTTCTTTTCGCCGAGGGAGGCGATTCTTACAGTACAAAAGGTGACAGCATCACATTTAATACACCTACAATTTCGGGAACTGCAAGTGCACCTGATGATGGTGATTACAAAGAAGTAAAGTTTTTTGACAAAAAAACAGATGCAGAGGATTTTATCAAGGGTTACCTTAACATCACACCGAAGTGCGAGACACCGGTATTCAGCGTTGACGGCGGTACATATGCCGAGGCGCAGAGCGTAGAGATTTCATGCGCGACTTCTGGAGCAAAAATCTATTACACGACAGACGGACTTACTCCAACAGAAAGCTCTACAGAGTATACCGGGACACCTGTATCTGTTTCGGCAAGCAAATTGCTTAGAGCAATTGCTATTAAAGCTGGAAGTGCAAATTCTGATGTTGCATCAGCGGAATACACAATTTCCGGCTAGAAAATAAGAGAATAAGAAGATTGGAGGGATGGTTTTTTCCATCCCTTTTTTTCAAATGGAGGGAAGCATGGACAAATTAACATATATTGAAGTTGGAAAAGAAAAATACCCAATCAAATGCGATAATCTCGTGTTGCAGCAGATTCAGGAGGAGTTCGGAAGCGTGAGGCTTTTTGAAATGGCCTTGATTGGTCTTGCAGCGGAAAAAAATCCAGATGGTACGGATAAGAGGGACGATAAAGGACAGATTATTTTAAAACACGTTGAGCCGTCCATTAAGGCGATTAACTTCGGACTTCCTTTGATGGTAAATGAAGGACTCGAAATTGAAGCGGAGCAGAAAAATACAGATTTTAAGTATCTGGAAGATAAAGAAATAATCAGATCCATCCAGCTCTCGTATTTGAAGCTTTCAGAAATCATGCACAAAGAGCTTGCAAGGTGCTTTGAAACAAAAAAATAAAAACCCAAGTGGAGAGCGATAGTGACAGCGAAGCTGATACGATCATCAACTTTACTTGGGTTTTATTAATTGGAATGCGGTTCGGTTTCACGAAAAAAGAAGTCGAACATATGTACTATGGAAAATGGCAGGATTTTTTTGAAATTTATAAAACAGTGCATGATTTTGAAATGAGCCAGAGGTACGTGCCTCTGAAAAAAGAAGAAACAGAATCAACAGGATCTCTTATGGATTTATAAGGGGGATTTATGGCGTCAAAAGGAACAATCGGCGGTCGTATCGTTCTCGAAGGGGAGTCCGAATACAGAGCCGCCTTAAGAAATATAACACAGGAACAGAAAGAACTCCGTTCTGAAATGAAGTTGTGCAGCAGTGAATTTAAGGAAAGCCAGAATTCGCTTGAAGCATTAACGAAAAAACATGAAGTTCTGGAAAAGCAGATTGATGCGCAGAAAAAGAAGGTAGAACTCTATGCGAATCAATTACAGAAAGCAAAAGATACCGAAGCAGATTATGCTAAAAAGGTTGAGGAGCTTAAAGAAAAGCTTGCTTCTGCTGAAAATGAATTCAAAGACATGAAGGATTCGACAGAGGTTTCCTCGGAAGCTCTGGAAAATCAGAAAAAAGTCATTGATGAATTAAAAGAAAAGCTTACTGTTGCAGAACAGGGATACGAGAAATCTGGACAGGTTATCAGTCAGTTTCAGGTCAATTTGAATAATGCGAATGCTGATCTGAATGCAATGTCTACTGAATTGCAGAATACAGATAAATACATGAAGGAAGCGGAACAATCCGCGGATTCATGCGCGACATCCATTGACGAATTTGGTCACAGAACGAAAGAGGCAGGGGAAGAATCAAAAAAATTTGGTGAAAAATCTGAGAATGCAATCAACAATCTTTCCGATGCACTTGTAGCAACCGGAATCGTGCAGGGTGTCGAAAAAGTCAAAGATGCATTAATGGAATGTGTAGAGGCTTCTCAACAATTTGAAACTGCAACCGCAAAGTTATCAACAATTGCGGACACGAATGCTGTTTCCATGGGGGAATTGAGAGACCAGATTTTAAGCGCATCAACAGAGCTTGGTGTTGCCGCTTCGGATATCTCTGATGTATCTTATGACGCAATTTCTGCATCTGTTGATACTGCAAAGGCTGTTGGTGTCACGTCAGATGCGGCAAAGCTGGCAACCGCAGGATTTACGAATACATCCAGTGCTTTGTCGGTACTGACAACGACAATGAATGCTTATAATATTTCCGCTGATGAATTATCTGGAATTTCAGATTCCCTGATCCAGACACAGAACTTAGGTGTTTTAACAATTAATAGCCTAGCTTCTTCCATGGGTAAAGCGATCGCCACGGCATCGGCTTATTCCATTGACATTTATAATCTGGAATCTGGATATATCGCTTTGACAAAATCCGGTATTTCCGCAGAAGAATCAACCACATACATGGCTTCGATGTTCTCCGAGCTTGGTGACGCTGGTTCTGATGTTGCCGGAATTATCACAGAAAAAACCGGAAAGTCCTTCGGTGAATTGATGCAGTCTGGCTACAATCTCGGTCAGGTATTGAATATATTATCTGAAAGCGTGGACGGAAATGCAGAAGCAATGATGAACCTGTGGGGCAGTCAGGAAGCCGGAAAAGCGGCAAATGCAATTGTAAACAGGGGATTGAAAGAATTTGAACAGAATCTTGATTCTGTAAAAAATTCTACCGGGGCTACACAGAAAGCTTTTGACAAGATGGCTGATACATCGGAATTTGCTTCTAAAAAAATGAAGGTTTCTATGCAGAATTTAAAAATCGCAATCGGTGACGAATTACAGCCTGAAATGGAACGACTTTATTCTGCAGGTACAGACGTCACGGAATGGGCGATAGATTTTGTAAGGGAAAACCCAGAAGTGGTTGATGCAATTGCAGCACTTTCAGTTGGAATCGGGACTTTTGCAACCGGATTAGCTGTTGCAAAAGTTGGAATGATCGCATTCAATGCCGTAATGAACGCAAACCCGATTGTCTTATGTACAACGGCTGTCATTGGACTGACTGTAGCAATAACAGCATTACTCGATCATCAGAACGAATATGTTGAGAACACAAAGGCAGCAGTGGAGGAGCAGCAGAAAAATATTGATTCTTTGCACGAAGAAATCGAAGCAAGAAAAGCTTCTAATAGTGAAACGGAAGCTACTGTTGCAACCATCAGTTCGCTGAAATCACAGCTTATTGACCTTAATGGAAAAGAAAAATTAAGCAATCAGGACAAGGCTGAAATGGTTTCGATCGTTGCCCAGTTAAATGAACTTCTGCCAGACATGAACCTCTCCATAAATGAACAGACCGGGTATCTGGAGCAGAACAATTCAGAGCTAGAAGATTTGATTGAAAATCAGACTGAATACTTGGAATTACAGGCAGCGCAAGAAGAGCAGGCTGAAATCATAAAGCAGATAACGAAAGCTAAGATTAATTTAAACAAAGCGACCTCCGAACAGGCAGAACTGGAATCAGATCTTGCGGAAAAACAGGAAGAATATAATCAGGGGATGATTGAAGGTACAATCCCGGCTTATGGTGATCTTTATCAGGAAATTGCTGAAGCTCAAAAAGCTGTTGCTGAATATGACGATCAGATTACAGAATCGCAAGCGATACTGGATGATTTACAGGGCGATTATGAAGTCGCAACCGATATGATCAATCAGTATAAAGAATCCATGAATCAAGCATCTGATGCAGTAAATAGCACGAATGCAAATACGATTGAATATGGTTCTAAAACCTACGAGGTTTCGGAGGAAGTGAAGGCTTCCTTTGATGAGATAAATGCTGCTTATCGAATGGCAAGTGAAGAGGCATTATCATCCATTTCCAGCCAGGTATCTTTATTTGATGAATTATCAAGCAAATCAGATATGACAGTACAGCAGATGTCGGCAAATCTGCAAAGTCAGACAGATACGTTTAATCAGTATTCGGAAGATTTGAAAACAGCATCACAGATGATGAAAGAAGATACAACTGGAAGCTTCTCAACGATTGTGCAATCTATCATGGACATGGGCGTAGAAGGTGCTGGATATCTCCATGAATTGGTCACGGCAGCGGAGGATTCCACGGAATCGTTTGATGAAGTCATGAATTCATTCGCAGAAATGGAGGAAGCGAGGCAGACGTTAGCTGACACGATGGGAGATATTAACGTCGGATATTCTGACGCAGTAAATCAGATGATTTCTAGCACAAGTGACGGACTGGACAGTATCAGCAATGCATTTGTTGATAAAAGCCCAGAAATGCGTGTGTCGTCTGCTTATATGTGCGATCAGATTTATGATCAGATGAAAACATCAATCGGGATGACGGATGATGGAAGCTCTATTGTTTTTCAGGGAACAGGAAATTCAATTGCGAAAGGTGTTGCGGATGGTATTTCTGCCGGACAGCCTACGATTAATACTGCATTACAAAGAGCGATTGATAATGCTGTCGCAAATGCAAATTTTAGTGGAATTTCTGCAAAAATAGACCGAATGTTAGGAGATCAGCTGAAATGATAAGAGAATTTAGTTTAAAAAATGCAATCGGTAATACATGGAACCTGAACGATTTAGAATCCTTTCTTACAGAGCCAGACGGTCTCGGATTTGAATACGATGTTGATTATCAGCAGATTGGAAATATTTTTATTAAGCTTCAGGACGACATGAAGCAGAAAGAACCATCCGGACAGATTAAATTCGCAACTTATGAAAAATACAGAGAATTTTGTCTTTTTATCCAGCACAAACCGCTTGTGATGGAATACATAACTCCGGCCGGAAATTTTTTAATGGATGTGAGCATTGATAAACTTGAAAAAAGCGAGCTTGAAACAGGTGGATTATTCTGCAATATTAAATTGCTTGGATTATCCACATTTTATAAAATCGTTCGTGCTGAAAATGATGGAAGTATGGTCGCCGGGAAAATTTATCCGTATTCTTATAATTATCGCTATTCAGATTACTCACAGGGGGCGGTTGAATTTGACTGTGACAGTGTTTTAGAATCTGCCGTAAAACTCACAATACTCGGTCCGTGTACTAATCCATCATGGACACACTATCTGAATGGTGTCGTGGCAAGCGTAGGCAAGGTAAATTGTACGATAAAAGATGGGAACAGATTAATTGTTGACAATACGAAAATACCTTTCGAAATTGCCGAATATGATTCCACAGGTACATTTGTTCAAAATCTTTATCAGAACAGTGATTTCTCCACGGACAGATTTGTCACGCTTGGTTTTGGTTCAAATAAAATCAGTTTTGCACATGAGGGAGAAAATGCGATTTCGCTGATTGCGGAGGGAAAAATTATTTATGAGTCTGTATAATATTGAAATTTTTAATGATCATTTTGAGTATATCTCCTCATATCAACTCCAGAATGTAGAAGGATATGAGTACGATTACATTTCGTATTCAAAAAGCAAACTGGAAATACCGGAGATTACCGCATCAAAAGGGGATTATGTCCGTATCACTTCAAAAGATTTGAATATTGTCGGAATCGTAAACGGATGTACTGACATGGGATTTTATTACGAGCTGGAATTTACTCCATTTTTGGAAAAATTGGATGTCAACGTACATTACAACAGAAGTCTGCTTTCCTCACAAAGCCTCGAACAATGGATTGCCGGAATCATCACAGACACTTTCGTTTCAAATCCTGATTCGGAACAAAACATATATGGTTTTGAGGTAAAATACTCCTCGAAGACATATAATGCGCTGATGGATCTGGAAGAGAATATAGGAAATCTTTATGAGATTTTGCAGAAAGCACTAATTAATTACAATGTGGTGGTCACATTTAGCATTGATGTCCAGAAAAAGAAAATTACGGCGGATGTGTCAGTTTTATCGCAGGGTGTATTTTACATCGAATCTGATTTACCGAACATCCTTGATAAAGAATTCAATTTCAAAAAATCTGATTCGTCTTACAACAAAATGACGGTATACAATGAGCTTAATGAGGCAGAATATGAGACGTTTTATTTACAGACGGATGGTGCGATTACAAATACTCCTGCCGTTTCCAAGCGTGTCACACCTGTAATTTTTACAAACATTTTTATCAAGCACGAAAATGATGATAAAGAGACGTTCCACGATTCCGCATACGATAAGGCTTTTAACAAATTGTCAGCGGAAAAGTATGATAATCTTATTGAAATTGAATGTGAAATAAATGACTGGCTTATTGATCCATTGAATTTATCTATCGGGCAGGACACTGTTATTATCCGGGATGGTGTAAGTTATTCTACCATGCTTACCGGATTTGCTATAAAAGATACCGTCAAATTAATGTTCGGGACAGTACGGCTCGAACTCACGAAAAAGCTTAACAGGAGGTTGAAATCATGAGTATTTCCATGAAACGCTATAACGACACAATTATCACACCAAAGGACGACAGAATCCTTTTTGACCAGATCTTTGACGACTACGGTTTAATTTACGGAGGCTCTGCAACTATGGCGGCATCCAATAAAATTCATGTAGGTGCTGCCAGAGGCTTCATCAAGGGAACAGAAGTCATTGTTGAAGCAGAGGACATTGCAGTAAATCTCTCTGATTCCGGCACGAAGAATGGACGGCTTAAGATCGTCATGGATTTAGCCGATACTGAGACACCAATTAAATTTGAATCAGAGGTTGCCGCATCGTTCCCTGCATTGGAACAGGATGCGAACATTAACTATGATAATGGTCGCTATGAGGTTGTTTTTGCTACATATAAAGCGACAGAAACGACAATCTCTAGCGTGGCTCTCGTTATGCCGACTATGCAATCTGTCAAAGCAAAAATTCAGGGCATAAACCAGAGTTTAATGGACGTAGTGTCGCAGATTCTGTGGTGTTTTTATAGGTTGTGAGGGGGCAGATATAAGCGTCCTCTCGCAAGTCGTGATTTTATAGGTTTATGAAAAGAAAAACGGTACAGACGAAATATGATGTTCCTGTTCGCCAGGCATTCCGATAAGCCTCTAAAGAGTCTTATCTCCATGGCTCACGAAGGAAATCATATTTGTCTGCACCGTTTTTCTTTCATTTACGCTGTGAATGACTTGTGAGAGGACGCTTATATTTGCCCAATCAACATCATGAATCGCACCACAAAATCTGCAATTTACGTTATGAAACTCACGGTTATGGGATGAGTGCCTATGAGATAACGGCAAAATTCAAGAGGTTCAATGCCTTATGATTCGTCGATATTAAAGGGCACACCTCCCGGAGTTTCATCTTTGGGTTCTGCCGCTCGTATTCTGGATTGACGGATTTTCACAATCTGGATATTGCATGCCACACAGTCTTGGATAAATAAAAAATAGAACTGATTTGTTTTCAGGATTTTGGGAGCGGCCGGTCCTTAGAAAGTAAACATTGCGATTTCAAAAGACAATGTCAATTGGATTTTGAAATCACGATGGATACTTTCTTAGTACCGTTGCCAGCGACAACAAGCGGAAGCGCTCCTGAAAACAAACAGTTCTATTTTTTATAGTTCTATACACTTTGCTGGCATGCAATTGACATAACCTGCGGAAATCCGTAACACCACCCACAGGCGGCAGTTCATAAGTTAAACTCTGGTTTTAGGGTTGCAGCATAAAGCATAAAATTGTGTACAAAACTTTACAGTAAAATGTGTTATAAATTAAGTGAGAAAACCTGTTGAAGAGAAATCTTTGACAGGTTTTTTCGTGCAAAAAAATAAAAAGGAAGGAAAAAAGCATGAACGAAAACACAAATATGACTGTAAAAACGGTCAAAGGATTTTTTACAGCAATTGGTGCTGTTTTAAATTCACTTTTAGGCGTGTTGTATATTCCGGTTCTTTTAGTGGTCATTTGCAACATCATTGACTATATTACCGGGATCATGGCAAGCCCAAACAGGACTGATGGGAAAATCAGTTCTTACAAAAGCATGAAGGGAATCACGAAAAAGGTCACTATGTGGCTGCTGATTGTTGTCGGTGCGATTATTGACCAATTAATTTTATACGCAACAGAAACATTCGGATTTTCTTTCCCGTTCAAATTTTTAATTGCGTGCATTGTTGCGGTTTGGATTATCTGCAATGAACTGATCAGCATCTTGGAAAACATGATTGACATTGGAGTAAACATTCCACCGTTTTTAATGCCACTGGTAAAAAATATTAAGAGCCAGACAGAAAAAACAGTGCAGATCGAAGAGGATAAGAAGGAGGATTAATTATGAAGTATGGAATTGATGTAGCAAAATGGAATGGAGTTATTGACTGGTCGAAAGTAAAGCTTGCAAATATTTCTTTTGCAGTTTTAAAAGTTACAAATAAAAATAATCGTGTAGAGGAAGCATTTGAGCGGAACTACGCAGGAGCTACAGAGCAGGGAATTACTGTCGGCGTGTATCGTTATGTTTACGCAAAAACTGTTGAGGCGGCAAAAGCAGAAGCTAATGCAATCGTACAGGCTTTATCTGGAAAGAAAATAAACTTCCGTGTATGGCTGGACATGGAAGCCGACAGCATTAAAAATATTGGAAAAAGCAGATTAACAGAGATCATTAACGCTGAAGCCGACATTATTCAGGCGGCAGGGTTTCAGGTCGGAATTTACTGCAACACAGATTGGTACAGAAATGTGCTTGATTCTGAATCATTAAAAAGTCGCTTCCCATTCTGGATTGCCAGATATGGCACGAACAATGGAGAGATGCAGGAGAAGTACTCCCCGGAGGCATATGCAATTGCATGGCAGTACACCTCAAGCGGATCATGCGAAGGTGTAAATGGAAAAGTAGATTTAGACGTTGCTTTTTCCGAGATTGACGTTGCTCCAGTCGTTCCAAATCCTTATACACATAAGGTAGGGCAGACAGTGTACTACTCATCTTATTATGACAGAGCTACTGATGATATTTCAAAGGCTAAATTCGCCGGTGCAAAATATAAAAAGGGAACTATCACAGCAATTGTGAATGGTGCGAGAAATCCTTATCAGATTAATAGCGCATCCATTTATCTTAACGATGGAGATATCCGTGAGGTGATTACTGTGAAAGCTTCAGACGCAAAGTATCACACAGTAAAAGCAGGACAGAATTTAACTGTGATCGCAAAAATGTATGGAACAACCATCAATGCGATTTTGAAAATGAACCCTTCGATTACAAATAAAAACGTGATTAAAGTTGGTGCTAAAATTCGCGTAAAATAGAAAAGTATTCCATGATATATTCCACAAAAATAAAAACATACTGATTTTAAGCCACTTATAGACGATATTCAAGGGGTTCGATTCCCGTTATCAGCTTAGGGTAGGAATCCCGGTAATTTCAAGGAAACTTGATTTTGCCGGGATTTTTTGTTGTTCCACAAATAATTCTTTAGAAATTCTTTCGTTTTTTATATAATGGTTTTTTAGATAGATATATTACAGTAAGGCATATCAGATAAGGAGTCAGAAGTCAGATGGAACAGTTGAACAACAATGAGTACAATATTTTAGTCGTGGAGGATGACAAAGAGATTCGTGATGGGATTGAGATTTTCTTAAAAAGCCAGGGATACCATGTATATAAGGCAGCCGATGGTGTCGAGGGACTGGAAGTGATCGAGCGGGAAACCATTCATCTTGCAATTGTGGATATCATGATGCCGCGGATGGATGGTGTGACCATGACAATCAAATTGAGAGAACATCATGAGTTCCCGGTCATCATGCTTTCTGCAAAATCAGAGGAGACAGACAAAGTGATCGGCTTAAATATTGGTGCGGATGATTACGTGACAAAACCGTTTACGCCGTTAGAACTCATGGCAAGGGTAAATTCCCAACTGCGCCGCTACACCCGGTTTATGGGAATGGCACAGAAAAAAGAGGAAGAGGGAAGAAACTACATCATCGGCGGACTTGAATTAAACGAGGATACCATCGAGTTTTCCGTGGATGGAAATCCGGTGAAATTGACTCCGATTGAATTTAAAATTCTGGCACTTCTGATGAAAAATCCGGGCAGAGTTTTTTCGGCAGAGGAAATCTACGAGCGTGTCTGGAACGAAAAGGCAATTAACACGGACACAATCATGGTGCACGTGAGAAACATTCGGGATAAAATCGAGATCAACCCGAGAGAACCAAAATATTTAAAGGTGGTGTGGGGCGTTGGATACAAAATTGAAAAACAGCCGTAACGTTAGGATAGGAATTATTATCATTGGATTATTACTTGCAGTTGGTGTGAATGTAAGCCTTTTTCCGTGGATGATAAGGAATGCAGAACAGAAGTCAGCACAATTGTTTTCCTCCAGTGAAAATGTAAATACGGAGTATATTGATACACTTTATCAGGGGGCTTATGTCCTGTATACCGAGATTAAGAACGAGCCGTCAGAAAACCGTACGGAGCCTTTTGTCGGAGAGGGAAGCGGTTATGATGATTACGATTATATTTCAAAGTGGAGCAGATCCTTTGAGGGCGTCCGGTCTGAGACGGATTATTATGCGACGGATGGAGCGAAAAAAGAAGTGAATACGAATGCGCCGTTGTATGAAGTTTTGGAACCGGATTTCAGAATTGACGATGATAAAGAACAGTGGAACTCTTATGAGAGCGTTTTTGTCCTGGACTTTGACGAAGATGGAAACTTGTCCGTCGATGTCAAAAAGGATGGAACAGTTTCTGCGGATACACTCATAAAAAGTCTTTTACGGGCAGACCGATACAATGAAATACGCACATATGCGGTGGACAATGATACGACCTTTGTCCCGGTGAAAAATTTTCAGGTAGTATACGGTATTCCAAAAGACAGTACGAACCTTGCCTATGCAGATTATTACACCAGTGATTATTATCTGGTTGCATCCGGCGGGGGAGATGCAGCGTATTTTATTACACTTCTGGTAATTGCGGCATTTGCATGCTTTATGTGCAGCAGAAGAGTATGGAAAAATGAAAAAATGCCGGATTATCTTCCAAAATGGCGTTATATGGAAGCGGGGATCTTCGGACTTATGATGTCGTTTGCAATGTGTGATATTTATATTGACACTGTCTGCGATTTCCCATATACAGGCAAATCAGGTTACGCAAATGTGAATGTGTGGAGCGTTCTAAAAACAGGCGGAATCCTCTGGATTGTTTTTGCAGTTGCATTTGTGTCTGTCGTCTGCATTTATCCGGTATTTTCTGTTGGATTGAAAGAATACATCCGGCAATACAGTTTTATTTATCAGATTTTTCCATGGATCCGAAAGAAATGGGATCAGTTTACAGACGAAGTCAACCATATTGATTTCAGTGATAAGACTACCAAAACAATCCTAAAAATTGTGGGGATCAATTTTCTTGTTTTAGCAGTGTTGATGTGTATGTGGATGTTTGGAATCGTTGGTCTTGTCATTTACTCGCTTGTGCTTTTTTATCTGATGAAAAAGTATTACGACAGAATCAAAAAAGATTATGATGTCTTGATGAGAGGTGTGCAGCGTATTGCAGAGGGTGATCTTGATACGATGATCACAGAGGATATCGGAGTGTTCGAACCATTCAAAGAACAGCTCACAGAGATCCGCACCGGATTTAAAAAAGCGGTGGATGAAGAAGTGAAAAGCCAGCGCATGAAAACAGAGCTGATCACAAATGTGTCTCATGATCTGAAAACACCGCTCACTGCAATAACTACATATGTAGAGTTATTGAAAAAAGAAGATATCACAGAAGAGGAACGCAAATCTTATATTGAGACACTGGAGAAAAAATCACTGCGGTTGAAAGTGCTGATCGAGGATCTTTTTGAAGTGAGCAAAGCGACGACCAATAATATTACATTAAATCTGATGGATGTTGATGTGGTCAATCTGATGAAACAGGTCAGCGTGGAACACGCAGATAAATTTGAACAGATGGGGCTGCAATTACGATGGAATGTCCCGGAAGAAAAAATCATTCTGAAACTGGATAATCAGAAAACCTATCGTATTTTTGAAAATTTATTTGTGAACATACAGAAATATGCAATGCCAAACAGCCGTGTTTACATTGATGTAGAGAAGCCGGAGGGGAATGTGACCATCACCATGCGCAACATGTCCGCCGTGGAGCTGAACGTGAGAGGGGATGAGCTGACGGAGCGTTTTGTGCGTGGCGATGCTTCCCGCAACACGGAGGGCTCCGGTCTTGGCCTTGCAATTGCAAGGAGTTTTACCGAAGCGCAGAAGGGAAGCCTGCATATCTCCGTGGATGGCGATCTCTTTAAAGTGGTCATCCTGTGGAAGTTGTCATAACGGAAGTAAATGTGCTATACTTGTTTTTGCTGGGAAGTCCATGATGCGTTACATGTGGATTTCAAAGGAAAAAGAACAATGGAGGTAATTCATAATGGAAACAATGGATGATTTCAAAGACGAGTTAGAGGCATCTTTCCGCCAGATCAAAGAGGGCGACATTATCACAGGAACTGTCATTGCAGTGAGTGAGGAAGAGATCACTCTGGATTTAAAATATTATGCACAGGGAATTATTAAGGTAGAGGATTTCAGCAATGATCCGGATTTTGCAGTGTCAGAGCAGGTACATGTCGGCGATGAGATTGAGGCGACTGTCGTAAGCACAGACGATGGACAGGGCAATATCCTTCTGTCAAGAAAAGAGGCAAACGATGTTCTTGCCTGGGAAAAATTACAGCAGATGATGGACGACGGAACGGTTGTGAAAGTGCGGATCAAAGAGAGCGTTCCAAGCGGCGTTGTCACATTTTTAGAGGGAATCCGTGCATTTATTCCTGCATCCCAGCTTGCACTTGATTATGTGGAAGACACGGAGAGCTGGATCGGAAAAGAGGTGGAGGCAAAAGTCATTACCGTTGATCCGGAAAAAGAAAAACTGGTATTGTCCGCAAAACAGGTGGCAAAAGAGGCGGCGATTGAGGAGCGTAACCACAAGATTTCCATGATCGTTCCGGGGACTGTTTTAGAGGGAACGGTAGAGTCCTTAATGCCATATGGTGCCTTTATCAATCTTGGCAATGGGTTAAGCGGACTGGTGCACATCTCACAGATCTGCGAAAAACGTATTAAAAAGCCGTCAGAAGTGTTAAAAGAGGGACAGAAAGTCAAAGCAAAAGTATTAAACACAAACGACAACAAGATCAGTCTTTCCATGAAAGCACTGGAAGAGGAGATGGTTGACACAGAACCAGCAGAAGATCTCGAGCAGTATACATCAAAGGAAAGCTTTGGCTCAAGCCTTGGTTCACTTCTTGCAGGAATTAAGCTGGATTAATCAGAAGATAAAAATTTCATTATAAAAATGAAACTACCGGATACAGACAGGTTTATGTGTGCATCCGGTAGTTTGATATAACAGGAAAATTACTTAATTATCTGCAGCTTTCTCGTTTTGCCATGTAATATGGCAGGGACATTTTCAGAGGGAGCGTGTGACCGTTTCTTATGCGGTCAATCAGGATCTTGGCTGTCATCTTTCCCATTTCTTCGATCGGAATATGCATAGTTGTGAGCATTGGCGATACATATTGTGCAATTTCAATATCGTCCATGCTGATGACAGAGATATCGTCAGGAATGCGATAGCCACATTCGTGGATCGCACGGATCGCACCGATCGCTGTGATGTCATTCATGCAGAAAAAAGCAGTTACGTCCGAAGAACGTTCCAGAATTCGTTTGGCTCCCTGATAACCGGCTTCGGAAGAGCCGGAAACATTAGTTACGATATTTTTGTTAAAATTAATATGATTTTTCTTCAAAGTATTACAATAAGCTTCATATCGGATTTCATTTTTAGTCTCTCCGATATATCCGATCTGCGTGTGCCCCTGTGCGATCAGATGGCTCACGGCATCAGATGCGACGGCATTTCCGTCACAGATGACCTGATCATACTCGGCATCTAACGGATTTAAACCAACGTAAATAATCTTATGAAAATGCTTTTTCATAAATTTGAGAGTCTCTTTGTTACAACGGCCAAGAATGGCAGCACCGTCAACTTCGTTATTTATAATCTGATTTTGCGTGGCCGGGTTATGAATGTCAAAAGTAGAAAAAGAATACTTTACGATATACCCCTCTTTTAATGCCTCCTGCTCAATACTTCTTGTCAGGGTTGAAAAAAAGGCATCATTTTGTGCATCCTGAGCTCGTGCATAGACACAGGCAATGGAATGATGAGGTACATTTTCCCTGTTTTTTTGCTTTAATGCCTGGGCGGAAGTGTTAGGCACATATCCGCCGGCTCGTGCAATACTCCAGATTTTATCCTGCATTTCTTTACTGGCGGCGTTTGAGGAATTCCCGTTGATAATACGGGAGACAGTAGAGATGGAAACACCGGCCTCTTTTGCAATATCCTTTAATGTCATTGAAATACCCCCTCGTATAGGTGATTTTCATCTTTGCGTATAGTTTAGCACAAATAAATAAAAATTTGCGTAAAACTTTACACAAACGTTTGTTAAAATAAATGGCGAAGAAAATGGTAAGTGTGGTACAATAAGTGCAAATGAGATTTGAAATGTTGAGGAGGACAAGATGAAAAAACAGATGACAGTACGAAAAACAGTTTTGGCGGCATTATTTCTTGCAATTGGACTGATTCTTCCATTTATTACCATGCAGATTCCGGCAGTCGGAAAGATGCTTTGCCCGATGCACATTCCGGTATTACTGTGTGGATATATTCTTGGAGGACCGTATGGCCTGATCGTTGGATTTATTACACCATTACTTAGAAGTGTGACATTTGGAATGCCTGTCATGCTCCCGAATGCTATATGCATGGCATTTGAACTTGCAACCTATGGATTAGTCAGCGGAATTCTTTCCGGTAAGATGAAAAAGGATATGAGATCACTATATATCTCTTTGATCATTTCCATGCTCGCAGGAAGACTGGTATGGGGACTTGTTTCAGCAATTGTTTATGCGTTAATGGGAAGTGGATTTACATGGAAATTATTCTTTATGGGTGGATTTGTGAATGCAATCCCTGGAATTGTGATACAGCTTATCTTAATACCTGTTCTTGTAAATCGTTTATATGCAGCAGGAGTTGTAAAGCCTGCGTACGAAGGAAAATAATCATCTGTTTTTCTGATAGAAGACAGAAAATACAGGGAAAGATCGGAGAAATACATGGAGCTGAAGACACAATGCAGAGAACGATTCAAACCGGCAGTGGATGCGATTAATGAAATTATTAAACAGGAAGACAATACAGACAGACCAATTCTTGTGGCGATTGACGGGCGATGTGGAAGTGGTAAGACAACTTTGGGAGAATATTTAAAGGGGCGGTTTGACTGTAACCTGTTTCATATGGATGATTTCTTTTTACGAATGGAGCAGCGTACACCGGACAGAATGAAAGAAAACGGTGGGAATGTAGACTATGAAAGATTTTATGAAACTGTGCTTATACCGGTTCAAAAGAAGGAATCTGTGTGCTATCAGCCCTTTTCCTGCAAAGAGTGGAGACTATTAGATGCTTATGAGATTCCTTATAAAAGGATTAATATTATCGAGGGCTCTTATAGCTTACATCCGTATTTTGGAAAGCCATATCAGCTGAAGATTTTTATGAATATTGCATCGGATGTGCAGCTTGCAAATATCAGAAAGCGTAATGGGGAAGAGAAAGCAAAAGAGTTTCAGGAAAAATGGATTCCGAAGGAAGAAGCATATTTTGAAAAATTTCATGTGCAGGATGACACACTTGAGATTATGTGGAATTTAAAGGTATTATAAAAGAGATGTTCAAAGAAAAACAGAGTCAGATCGACATGCGCATATGTCTGTCTGGCTCTGCTTTTTTATGTAATGGATTCAGGTGGCTAAGCCTCTAAAGTGATTTTTAAATGGTAAGTTTTTTCAGCTTCAGGCATTAATGAGAGAATACCACGTTTTTCTGAGAAAATATCACTGTCCTGATGGAAAATCGCAGAACCGTTCCATGGTTCCAGACAAAGGAATGGAGCATTGCCGCCAGCAGGAGTCCAGAAAGCGATAGATTCAAAATCAGGATAGTCCATTGTTACACCTTTTCCAGTATGAGTGTTAAGGAAGGAAACACGATGGGAATTGGTGTGTTCAAAGAAAACAGCATCACTGTCAAACATTGCAACAGTAAGTGGTAATGTGTTGCCCTCTGCTTTTTGTACAACCTTTTTCTCTGTGTTGAATTCCATATTTTCAAGATCATATTCATAAGATACGAAATCTTCTGCTTTTTCAAAGACGAGTTCACAGTCGGCAAGTGTTTCACCGGAAGATACCGGAAGCATAAATCCAGGATGTGCGCCGATATGATAAAACATTTCTTCTGTGTCATGGTTTACAACACGGTATTCCATAGATAACTCATTGTCGGATAAATGATAGGTGAGAGACAATTCGAACTGATAAGGATAACTTTTTAAAGTTTCTTCATTTGCGTGTAACAAGAAAGTGACCGTATCATCGGATAAATCCTTCACCTCGAATTCTGTATCTTTACAGAAGCCATGCTTTACGAGAGGATAAACCTGCCCTTTCATGGTTGTTTCACCATTTCTTAAATTTCCAATCGTTGGAAAGAGAAGTGGTGAAGAACGCATCCAGAAAGCAGGATCTGAATTCCAGACGTATTCTTTTCCGGAAGGATCCTTGAAAGATTTCAATTCGGCCCCCCTCGTATTGACAGCGACCTCGTAACCGTTTGAATGTAATGTGATCAGCATAATAAAAGCCCCCTTTTACAAATTGATATTGTTTTTGAAAAATACTTGTTTTTCTATTATAACACACGAATCTGTGGAAAGAGAACCGGTTTAGACAAACGTTTGCAACAGATTAGAACCGGGTTGACAAAACATAACGATTTATGTTACCGTCTTTTCAGACAAAGGCGTCTGGCAGGTGTTCTGCCAGGCGCTTTTCTTTTTGAAAAAGGATGAAAAAAGTTCATCCTTATCAAAAACAAAATAGAGGTCTATACTTTGAATCAAGAAAGAAGTTCCGAAAGGGAAGGAGACGGTATTATGAATAACAAAAACAAATCTCTGGCAGATAAAATACCAAAGAGAGTCTGGTTACTGATCTCATTTGCAGTGGCTATGCTGTTCTGGTATATTTTATCAATTATTCCATCAACAAGCAGAGCGTTCCAGAATGTTGTGGTAGTTTGTCAGAGCATTAAAACAATGATTGACAGAGGTGTTCTGGGTACGGATATTTTATCCAGTTTGATTTCAGTTGTAGCAGGTTATGTGCTTGGTTTTGTAATCGCACTTCCGGTTGCAATCCTTATGGCATGGTATAAACCGGTTCGTTATATTATTGAACCATGGATCCAGTTCATCCGTAACATCCCACCACTTGCTTATGTACCACTTATTGTAATTGCGGCAGGTGTTGGAAGAAAACCACAGATCATCGTTATCACGATTGCATGTTTCTTGACAATGTGCATTACAATCTATCAGGGTGTTATCAATGTAGATGAGACACTGATCAAAGCAGCAAGAGTTCTTGGAGCAACAGATAAAGATATCTTCATCAGAGTTATTGCTCCTGCAACATTACCATTTATCCTGACAGCAGTAAGACTTGGAGCTTCTGTAGCACTTACAACACTGATCGCTGCAGAATCTACTGGAGCAACAGCCGGTTTGGGAATGAGAATCAGATCTCTGAACAACAGCTTTGAATCTGCACCAATGCTTTTATACATTATTATCATTGGTATCTTAGGTATCTCAATGGAGAAACTGATCAAATATCTTGAAAGGAGACTGACATCATGGCAGGAGAAGAGAGAGATTTAACAAATCGCGATGACAGCAGACCGGTTCGTGTAAAAGTTGATAACGTAAAGAAGATATATAATACAAGAAATGGTGAGATGGTTGCATTAAACGGAGTGACACTTGATATTCATGATAATGAGTTCATCTGTGTCGTAGGACCATCCGGATGTGGAAAATCCACTTTATTGAATATTATCGCAGGATTATTAGAGCCGACAAGCGGAGCAGTATACTGCAATGGAAAAGAAGTAAAAGGAACCGGTACAGACCGTGGCGTTGTATTCCAGCAGTATGCATTATTCCCATGGCTTACTGTTAAGAAAAATGTTATGTTTGCATTAGAGATGCGTGGCATCAAAGGAAAACAGGCAGAAGAAGAGGCAATGAAATATTTGGAGATGGTTCAGTTGGAGAAGTTCGCAGAACATTATCCAAAAGAATTATCCGGTGGTATGAAACAGCGTGTTGCTATCGCAAGAGCATATGCAGCAGAGCCTGAAGTATTACTTATGGATGAGCCATTCGGAGCTCTTGATGCACAGACACGTACCCAGTTACAGACAGAGCTGTTAGAGACCTGGCAGAGAGAGAAGAAGACGTGCTTCTTTATTACACATGATGTTGAGGAAGCAATCATTCTTGCACAGACAGTTATTATCATGAGCGCCCGCCCGGGACGTATCAGAGATATTGTAAAGATTGATATTCCATATCCACGTACCCAGGAGACAAAGATGACAAAGGAATTCATGGAACTTAAAAATGAAATCTGGAGTCAGGTATATCAGGAATATCTGGAAGTAAGAAAATAATAAAAAGGTTGTAACCGGGAAACCGGATTATAATGATAACTAAGGGAATTGGGGGAAATTCCAAATATCCAATTTAAGGAGGAAAAACAACATGAAAAAGAGAATATTGAGCTTATTAATGGTAGGTGCTATGACAGCAGGAATGCTTGCAGGATGCGGCAGCAAGACAGATGCACCTGCTGACAACACAGCAAAAGAAGAGACACCGGCTACAGAAGAAGCAAAAGAAGAGACACCGGCTACAGAGGAGAAGGAAGCTGTAGAGCCAGTTACATTAAATGTAGCTTACATGCCAAACTATGGAAGCTTATGGTCAGTTGAGAACGCAATCGCTCAGGGTTACTTAGAAGAAGAAGGAATCACAGTAAATCTTGTAGAGTTCCAGGATGGTCCGACAATCATTTCCGCTATGGAGTCAGGAAGTATTGATGTCGGATATATCGGACAGGGTGCTCATAAACTTTGCATCAACGGACAGGCAACAATCTTTGCATTATCCCATATCTCCAATGGTGATGCATTGATCGGAGGCGAAGGTATTACATCTATCGAAGACTTAAAAGGAAAACAGGTTGCTTACTCTTCAGGAACATCCAGTGAAGATATCCTTGTAAACTCACTTACAAGTGTTGGATTGACAATGGATGATATCGAAGCAATTGATATGGATGCATCCGGAATCGTATCCGCTATGTTATCCGGTAAAGTTGATGCAGCTGCAACATGGTCACCAAACAGCTTAAAGATCTTAGAAGAAGATGCAAATGCTACAAAATTAGCAGACAACATGACATTCTCTGACAAAACTGTATCTCTTGCAAGCTGGATCTGCATGCCAAAATATGCAGAAGAGAACAGAGATGTCTTAGTACGTTTCACAAGAGCATTATTCAAAGCAATGGATTATGCGGCAGCAGATCATCAGGAAGATACAGCTGCTTTAATCGCAAAACAGATTGCAGGCGATCAGGATACAGTATATGATCAGCGTGGTGATGCAGAATGGTTAACAGGTAAAGAGGTATCTGAAGGTGCAGCAGATGGTACAGTAGAAGGATACTATGAGTTACAGAAGGAGAACTTCATCGAGGCAGGTGCTGTTGAAGTTGACCCACCAGTATCTGATTACGTATTATTAGATGTTATGAAAGAAGCTGGAGAGTACTAAAAGAAAACGCACACAGCATTTGAAAAGTAAATGAAATAACAAGGCTGTTACGCTAGACCAGGAGTTCTGGAATCGGTGTGGCAGCCTTATTGTAACGCTGATGCAGACAGGAAAGGTTGGAAGAGAAAATGAAACATGAATATTATTATTATAACAAAGAAGAACTGTTAAAAGCACCAAAAATTCCGTTGATCGTTATGGAAGATAATGCTGCTGTATTTAAATCAATGGCAGATGAAATGGTAGAAGAAATCAAACGTAAAAATGCTCTTGGTGAGAATACAGTATTTATCTGCCCTGTAGGTCCTGTAGGACAGTATCCGTATTTTGTAGATATGGTAAATGAGCAGAATATCAGCCTGAAAAATGTATGGTTTATTAATATGGATGAATACCTGACAGATGATAAAGAATGGATTGACAAAGAGGATAAATTGAGCTTCCGTGGATTTATGGACAGAACGGTTTACACCAAAATTAAACCAGAACTCGTAATGCCGGAAGAACAGAGAATTTTCCCGGATCCTAAAAACCTGACACATATTCAGGATATGATCAAAAAACTTGGTGGAGTAGATATTTGCTTCGGGGGAATTGGAATTAATGGTCATGTTGCATTCAATGAGGCTTCTGATACAATGACACCGGATGAGTTCCTGGCTCAGCATACAAGAGTTCTTGAAATCTCAAAAGAAACAAGAGCTGTGAATTCAATTGGTGATTTAAATGGTGCATTAGATGATATGCCACATTACTGTATCACAATCGGCATTAATGAAATCGCTCATGCAAGAAAAATCAGATTAGGATGTTTCAGAGACTGGCACAGAAGTGTTGTAAGACATGCAGCTTATGGCGAAAAAACAGCACATTTCCCAGTAAGCTTATTGCAGGATCATCCGGACATCAATATTAAATTTACAGAGTTTGTTGCTAACCTTCCGGAATAAAAAAGAATAAAAAGGCTGCCGCACATAATTTTGTGTGGCAGTTTATTGTATAAGAAGAGGAGAAAAAATCATGAGCAGATATATCGTAAATGGAGAAGTTTATATTGAACATCGTTTTTTAAAGAAAACAATTAAAATTGAAGATGGTAAACTTATTATTTTACCACCGGATGCACCAATTGAAGATGGGGCAGAAGTGTATAATGCAGCAGGAAAGAAAGTAGTGCCTGGATTTATTGATGTACATACACATGGTGCAGTAGGTGTAGATGTTAATGCGGCAACAGCAGAAGATTATGAGAAAATCTGCCGTTTTGCAGCCGGAAATGGAACGACTTCATGGTTATGTTCTGTTTTGACTGATACAAAAGAACAGACAGAATGGTGCATTGATGAATATAAGAAACATCAGAAGATGGAGCATAAAGGAGCAAATTTACTTGGTATTCATCTGGAAGGACCATTTTTGTCTTCAGAGTACAAGGGGGCTATGCCGGAGCATCTTCTTCAGAAAGCCAATATGCCACTTCTGAAAGAATATCAGGACAGAGCAGAAGGAAACATCCGTTATATTACGATTTCTCCGGAAGTAGAAGGACTTATTGATGACATTCCGGCAATGAAAGAGCTTGGTATTACTGTTGCAATCGGACATTCCGGAGCAGATTATGATACAAGCTGGAAAGCAATCAACAACGGTGCAGAATGCTGTACACATACATTTAATGCGATGAAACTTTTACATCAGCATTTTCCTGCAATTATGGGAGCTGCATTAGAATCTGATATTTACTGTGAGGCAATCTGTGATGGAAGACATCTTCACCCTGGTACAGTACGTCTTCTTTTGAAAGTGAAAGGACTTGACAAAGTAGTTGCAATCACAGATTCAATTATGGCTGCAGGTCTACCGGATGGAAGATATAAACTTGGAGTAAACGATGTTATTGTTGAAGATGGTGATGCAAAGCTGGAAAACGGAGTAAGAGCCGGAAGTACCTTAACACAAAATGTTGCTTTGAAAAATCTTCTTGCATTTACAGGAAAACGTCTGGAAGAGATTTTACCGCTTCTTTCAGAGAATCCAGCCAGACTTATCAAAGTATACGATAAAAAAGGATCGATTGCAGATGGAAAAGATGCAGATATCGTTCTTTTAGATGCGGAGAATGACATCGCAGATGTATTTGTTGGAGGAAATCTCATAGAGAGGTAGAAGAAAACAAAAAATAGTGTTAAAATATAACTGAATATTTTTTTGTTAAAAGATTTAAGAAAACGGAAACAGGAGACAAAAACATGTTACTTATTTTGGCATTCAGCTTAGTTATTGCATCGGTATTCTTGATCATTTACAGAAAAAATAAAGATTCCATCTTATGGCTGGGACTTTGTACAAGTCTTATGTTGGAATTATGTGGTGTTATGCTTTTTATTGCAAAAAAAGGTGGCATTTCACAGGAAGTATTAACATTTCTGTATTTTTCAAGAAACATATATCGGAAGATGCAGTATTTCCTGATCACATTAGGTCAGCTGGGATATCTGATTGCCATAGGCAGGTCTCTGTTTCCGTTTTTTTTGCTGAGGATTGCAATGAATTATTCAATGCTTCCGGGACTTAGAAAGCGGAAAACATGGGTTAAATTATCAAGGGTCATACCGATCATGTCGCTGATTCTTTACTTTCCATCAGTTTATAGAATGATTGTTCATAACAGGGAAAGTATGCAGGAGATTATAGCAAAAGGAAATATGATCTGGATCAATCTATATCTGACAGTATCTGTGGTGATTTTATTAATCGAGTATTTTTCCATTTCAATCCTGTTTTTGAAGAGGCAATTTCAGCAGACAGTAATCTTTTTGGTGTCGATTTCGGCAATTTATCTTATTTACTATCATCAGGATCCGGGGCAGGTTTATCTCTTTTACGGGTATTCGATCGCATGGAATAGGGGAATCGGATATCTTCAGATTAATCCGTCTCTGGCAAGTTATATTATGCTTGTGATTGTAAATATTATTTGTGCTGTGCTTGGCTTTTACAGTCTATTTAAATATACAAAAGGTGATTATGAAGTTGCCATGACGGATGTTGTGATGGAACGGAAATTCGATACAGTGAGGGTAGGAGTTTCCATGTTCGTTCACAGCATGAAAAATCAGCTTCTTGCCAACAAGGTTATTTATAAAAGAATTGACCAGATTTACAGTCAGCCGGAGCCGGATACGGTGAAGCTGAAAGAATGTATTGATGCACTCCGGGCTACAAACGATACAATGTTTACAAGAATTGAGGAACTGTACCGCAGTGTAAAATCTAATTCCATTACGATGATGCCGGTTAATATTCAGGAGATCATAGACACGGCATTAGAACGGTTTCACAATAAATTTCCGGATGCGGGAGTGCGCATCCAAAACGAGGAAGTGTCTATGGTTCTTGCAGATAAGGATCATCTGTGTGAGGCAATCTATAACCTTCTGATCAATGCAGAAGAAGCCGTCATAGCTGCAGAACGGGGAGAAGATGGGCAGGTATGCTTAAAATGCAGGAATGAAAGATTATATACTTTGATCGAGGTCAGTGATAATGGACTTGGAATGTCAAAGAGTCAGATAAAGAAGATTTTCGATCCGTTTTATTCCAGCAAAAATTCTAACTATAACTGGGGAATGGGCTTATATTATGTCAGAGAGGTTGTAAAAAGCCATCTGGGTAAAATGAGAGTGGAAAGTACAGAGGGAAAGGGAAGTAAATTCTATATTTTAATTCCAAAGTACGAATAGATAACAGACAGGAGAAGAAAATGGCAGATAAGAAAAAGATTTTGATCGCTGATGATTTTCAGCTTTTAAGAGAGGATCTTACAGAATTGATCAACAATCAACGGGATATGGAGGTTGTAGGGACTGCTTCTTCAGGAAAAGAGATTGTAAATCTTGCCAGAAACACAGAGTATGATCTGATATTGATGGATATTGAGATGGAGACAATGAACGCAGGTATTTTAGCAACGCAGGAAATACGGGAGGCTGACCCGGAAGCCGGCATTATCTTTCTGACAGCACATGAGACCCGCGAGATGATCGTGACAGCCATGGGTGCAGGAGCACTTGATTATATTGTAAAAGGATGTGAGGATGAAGAAATACTTTACCATATCCGCTGTGCTCTCAAAGGGAATCCAATTATGTCAAATAAGATCCATGAGACTGTGATGCAGGAATATGCCAGACTTCAGCAGAGTGAGAAGAGTCTGCTTTTTTTCATAAATAATATTTCAAAACTTACTGCAACAGAACGTGAGATGATAAAGTTGCTTTTACAGGGGTATAAGGTACATGAGATTGCAGAAGCACGCAGTGTGGAGGTAAGTACGATAAAGACACAGATCAAAGGACTGCTCCGTAAATTCGGATGCAGCAGAACAAAAGAGATCGTGCAGATTATAAGAGAATTGAATATTGAACACTTGTTTTAGGATGAATTACATGGTATTAAAATTAGGAAAAAGTTTATAAAAAAGAACGCAAACGTTTGATAAATGTTTGCGTTCTTTTTTACGAAAACCATGTTAAAATAAAGGCACAAAACAGAAGTATGTAATACATGATAGAACAATAAATCTGCAAGAAAAAGGAGATTACACAATGGGGAATAAGTTATATCTGGAATGTGGTTCCGGAATCAGTGGAGATATGTTTGTAGGAGCTATGCTTGATCTGGGAGCAGATCAGAAAAAACTGGAAGAGGCACTGCAAAGTCTTTCTGTAGACGGATTTAAAACGGAGATTACGAGAGTGAAAAAATCAGGATTGGATGCGTGTGATTTTAATGTTATTTTAGATCATGCACATGAAAATCATGATCATGATATGGAATATCTGCATGGAGATCATCATGACGATCATCACCATGAAGAATACCATCACGACCATGAGAACCATTACAATGATGAACACTATCACGACCATGAGGACCACCACCATGACGAACATCATCACCATGAGCATAGAAGCCCGGAGGATATTATTCATATTATCGGACATGCATCTATGACAGACAGTGCCAGAGAACTTGCATGCAAAATCGTAAAAATCCTTGCAAATGCAGAGGCAAAAGCACATGGTGTACCACTTGAACAGGTGCATTTTCATGAGGTTGGTGCGGTAGATTCAATTGTTGATATTGTTGCCGCTGCAGTATGTGCAGATTCACTGGAGCTCGATGAAGTATATATTCCTCAGCTGAATGAGGGACGTGGAATGGTCAGATGCCAGCATGGACTGTTACCAATTCCAGTACCGGCAGTTGCCAATATTATTTCAGCGAACCAGCTTAAAATGCATATCACAGACGTGGAGGGTGAGCTTGTAACACCGACCGGAGCTGCAATCGCAGCAGCTTTGCGCACGCAGGATCAGCTTCCAGAAAAATTTACAATACAGAAAGTAGGAATGGGTGCTGGAAAAAGAGAGTATGCATGTGTGGGTGTGCTGCGGGCAATGATGATTGAATAAGCGATACTTGGGTCAAGTGTTTTGTTTGACATTTGTGGCAGTCATAGTATACAATGTATATATAAACACGTATGTATAAGTGAGGTGATTTTTTGGCGGAAAAGAAATACAAACAGGTAACAAGAAAGGATGTTGCAGAGGAAGCAGGAGTCAGTGTTACAATCGTATCTTATGTCATCAATAACAACAGATATGTAGACAAAGAAAAAAGAATTAAAGTGGAGGAGGCTATAAAGAAACTTCATTATAAGCCAAATTCAATCGCAAGAGCATTAAAAGGAAAAAAACTAAATCATATTGTATTTATTGCGGATCAAATTGTAACGGAACACTTTAGTTTATTAGTAAGCGAACTGGATAAGCACGCATATGATCTTGGTTATATGATTTCCTTATGCTCGAACAGAAATACACAACAATTTATAGACAGTATTATAAGTCGTCAGTATGATGGAGTAATTATAAGTTCAATCAGTTTTGATAAGGAATATATCAAGCAGTTGATCGCAGCTGATATACCGGTCGTTTTATTGGTGAACCGCGATTATGATGATATTGAGGGAGCTGCCAAGATAGAAAATGGTTTATATGAAGGAGCGCGTGAAAATGTACGTTATTTACAGCGGAAGGGATGTAAAAATATCATTTATGTAGACCGTTTTAGTCAAAGAAAACATTTCAGTGATATGAGTGATATGAGATATCGTGGATTTTATGAAGAAATGAAGCAGAGTGGTTTGTCCGAACATCCAGAGAAGAACTTTATTACTGGTTGTCACAACGAGGAAGAAGTGAAGGAAAAAGTTGCCGAATATCTGAAAACGAATAAAGTAGATGCTATTTTTGGCAGAAATGACAAGGTTGCATGTATTGCTATGCAGAGTGCAAAAAAAATGGGATACAAAATACCAGAAGATATAAAAGTAATTGGATTTGATAATTCTTCACTGGGGCAATATTGTGAACCACCAATTTCCAGTATGGAAATTCAAAGAGAACAGATAGCAAAAACTGCAATTGAGATGTTAAGACAGATGATTGAGGAACATATCATACCGGAAAAGGTAATGTATCGTACAAAATTAATAGAACGGAAAAGTACATTGGGTTAAAAAAGCACAAAAAAGAGAGTAGGACTTTGTAAAAAACTACTGAAAAAAAGAAAAAATATAAACACATATTGACAATAATACATAATAAGCAGTATTATACGTTTAAAGATACACACGAGTTTACAAGAAAAAGCATTGTTTACTTTGATGTTATCTTTTATTTTAATCAAAAGATACACACGAGTTTATACAAAAGATAAAAAGTGTATCGCAACATTCAAATAATACAATGGAGGGTATTTGTATGAAAAAAAGAATTATTGCAGCAGTAATGGCAACGCTTGTGGGGTTAAGCATGGTTGGATGTGGTAGCACATCATCAGACAATTCCAGCCAGAATAAAACAGACAATACAGATAGTACTGCGCAGGCAGAAACATCTGATGGAGAAAAAAATCCTGTTACGATCCGATTTTACAATTATGCATTGTCTGAGACTGCAAAAGCAGATTGGTGGGAGAATACAATTGCAAATTTTGAAAAAGAAAACGACTGGATTGATATTGAAACAGTCACAGTAGACTACAACAGTATAGTATCCACATTTACCAATGATATTGCTTCTGGATTATCAGTTGATATGATATATGGCGAAGTAAGCTGGATTCCGGCACTTGCAGAAGCAGGATTTATACAGCAGCCTTCACAGGTGTTAAGCAAGGATTTTTATGATGGGTATTATGATTATGTACTAGACCAGTTTATGTACAATGGTGAAGTGTATGGGGTTCCACATTATTATACGAATTCTGTTATTTATGTAAATAAAGATTTAGTAGAAGCTGCAGGTCTTTCCTTAGAAGAGTTTCCAGATACCCTTGATGGCTTAAAAGAATGGATAGAGACCTTATCAGATTACTATAAATCAGATGATAGTATTTCTACTATTTTTGGACTTACTACCGCGGAAGTACCGGCAACAGGATCCAATATTAATGCTATTTACACAGCATTTGGCGGAACATTGATTAATGAAGATGGAACGCTGGCAGATCTCACAGAAGAACCGAATAAAACAGCTATGAATGAAACATTAGATTTTTATAAATATTTAATTTCAAATGGATATACTCAGGAAAATCTGAAATTAAAAGATTATCGTGCAGCATTTGGAGCAGGAAATGTCTGTATGTATGTTGATTCATCCTGGGGATATGCGCAGATTGGTGAAGTAGATACAAATGCTGCTAATTTTACAAGAGCCGAAGCTCTTCCTACAACAATGGGAACAAATGGAAAGGGTAATTCATTAGTTGAGTCTCATTGTTTCCTTCTTGGTTCTTCCTTAACAGATGAACAGAAAGAAGCAATTGACCTGTTTGTACAGTACTGTACATCAACAGATACTATGCAGGAATATCTGAATAATATCGGTCTTGCTTTCCCAGCACATAAAAATATGGAAGATTGCCAGATTTCTCCTATTCTTGCAGATGCGCAGGAAGGTGTAAGCCATGTAGTAAAACAACCAATGATTGCTTCATTATCAAGTGTGCAGGTTGAACTTGCAACAATGGTATTAAATTATGTTTCTAATGGTATGTCAGAAGAAGATGCCATTAACAATTATATTTCACAGGCAGAATATTATATCAATCAGTAAAGCAGTCAGCCAGGAGGAGGGTACAAAAGGATGTCTGGTACTAGAAAAAAATTTAACATACACAGCAGAGGCACACAGGATAGGTTATTTTGCTTTATCCTCCTTCTGCCAGCAATTATATTATGCATTACATTTATTATTATTCCTATTATTGATTCTGTTTGGATGAGTTTTACAGATTATAAAATTGCAAATTTAACACAGGGAATTCCTGGAAAATGGAATAATTTTGCAAATTATACCAGATTGTGGGATTCTGGAAAACTTCAGTCAGCGGCAGGTATTACGATTTTCTTTGTTTTTGTAACAGTGCTTCTTACATTTATTGTCAGTATGACGTTGGCGTTGATTTTAAATACAAAGATCGTTGGAGCAAGATTTCTGCGAAGTATTATGATGATCCCATGGGTAATCCCGACTGTTATAGCTGGTTTATTGTGGGCATGGATTTACGCAAATCCATATGGCTTATTACAGTATCTGGTAAGCATATTCAGTGGGGGTAAGATTACAGGTTTTGGAATATTAAACAATCAGTCTACAGCTTTATGGGGAATTATCATTGCAGCTTTATGGAAGCAAATACCATTAATGGCATTACTGCTTTTGTCAGGAATGCAGAGCATACCGGATGATATGCTGGAAGCAGCAAAAATTGATGGAGCTAACTATATCAATTGCTTGTTCCGCATTATTATTCCACACATGAAAAGTGTGATTGCAGTAACGGTTTCCATGTGTATTATTGAAAATTTTAAACAGTATCCATTATTTGCAACATTAACCAATGGTGGTCCGGCTGGAGCGACGACAACATTTGCAGTTCTTTCTTATGATGAAGCATTTGTGAATTTTAATTATGGTTCAGGTGCAGCAGTAACCACTATCTGGCTGCTTATGATGATTGTTGTTGTCTTCATATTCAATAAAATATTTAAACAGGAAGAAGCATAGGAGGCAATTTATGAAAAAAATAACAGTAACCAAGAAAACCACAGCGAAAGTTGTTGGTGGATTAGCAAAATATATTGTTCTCATTTTCATTTTTGCATTTTTATTATTCCCTGTTTACTGGATGCTTGTGACAGCGCTGAAGACCAATATAGAATCCTATCGGTTAGTTCCAACTTTATGGCCGGAAACAATATCGTTGGATGGATTTAAAACTCTGATTTCAGATGGAAAGTTTTTAGTTTACTATAAGAATAATATTATTGTATCTGCGATGGCAGCAGTAATTATATGTTTTATCTCAGTATTTGCAGGATATGCGCTTAGCAGATTTCATTTCAAATGGAATAAAATGCTGCTTGCAACGTTTGCTTTTGCACAGATGATGCCTGTTATCAGCAGATTGATCTCTTTATACACAATTTTGAGAAAATTAAATCTGACAGATACGCACATCGGATTGGTTCTTGCAATCAGTGCAACACAGGTTCCGTTTACAGTTTCACTTATGGCATCTTTTTTTGATGGTATACCGGGTGAATTAGAGGAAGCGGCTTCTATTGATGGAAGTGGAAGATTTTACACACTGTTTCATATCATTATGCCGTTGGTTGTGCCGGGATTGCTTGCAGTAGGCGTATATAGCTTTTTAATGACATGGGATGATTATTTACATGCAATTACATTAATTCGTTCAAATGATTTGTGGACTCTTTCTCAGGGATTGAAATTAACATATTTAGGAGAAGTCAGTGATTGGCAGCTGATTAATTCAGCTTCCACACTCGGAACAGTACCGATGATATTTGTATTTTTCTTCTTCCAAAAATATATGATCAAAGGTCTTACAGCAGGAGCAGTGAAAGGTTAAAAGGTGAAAATAGATATGTTGGAGATGAAAGAAAATAGAGTTTACAGACCTTTTCTCGGTGGGAAGATGTTAGACGAATTAAGTGGTACAGAGCCAGCATCAGACGGACATTATCCGGAGCGTTGGATTTGTTCTACAACAGCAGCATCGGACGGTACCGGCATCTCTGTGACAACAGATGGAAAATTACTGACAGAGTATGTGAAAGAACCTCTTCCGGTACTTGTAAAACTTTTGGATAGTTATTCACGACTGATGATACAAGTACACCCAGATGATGCTCGTGCAGCAAAGTATTTTCATTCAGATAAAGGGAAGGCGGAAAGCTGGCATATACTCGGGACACGGACAATCCATGGCGAAGAACCATATGTTTATCTTGGATTTAAAAAGGGCATTACAAAGGAAAAGTGGAGATTACTTTATGAAAAACAAGATGTGAAAGGAATGGAAGAGTGTCTTCATAAGATTCCAGTAAAAAGTGGAGATACCTTTTTTGTTCCGGGAGGAGTACCACATGCAATGGGAAGAGGAGTGTATTTTGCGGAAGTACAACAGCCAACTGATATTACGCTGAGAACGGAACGTATTTCACCAGCAAAAGAATTATTACCAGATGAAAGCTTACACGGAGGTGCAGGATGGGATGCACTATTTGACTGTTTTGATTATGACGGCTACTCGTTAGAAGAAATAATGCAAAGGTATTATGTATTGCCGGAGGGTGAAATCGTGATGCAAAACCAATATTTTACTATGGAGAAGATCCATTGTTTGAGGAAAAGGGTGGTAAAATCTGGAAATTGGAAAATTGCGGTTGTTATTGATGGACCAGGAAAAGGAAAAGAGTATTATTTAACAGAGGATACAGAATTTTTGGCAGGACAGACCATTATATTATGTTCACAGGGCGTTTGAGCGATAAAGTTAAATACAAAACAATTGTAAAACACAAGGAGAAAAATCATGAGCAGATAATCGTAGACGGAGAAGTTTATATTGAACATCGTTTTTTTAAGAAAACAATTAAAATCGAAGATGGTAAACTCACTATTTTACCACCGGATGCACCAATAGAAGCAGGAGCAGAAGTGTATAATGCAACAGGAAGGAGAGTATGGAATATGTTGACGAATAATTTGGAAATGTTAAAAAAAGCAGCAAAAGAAGGATTTGCAATTCCAGCAATTAATACGCAGGGGGGACAGTATGACATTATTCGAGCATGTACAAAAGCGGCACAGGAGATGAGAAGTCCAATCATTCTTGCACATTATGTCAGTACAGGAGCTTATTCTGGAAATGACTGGTTTGTGGAGAATGCCAAATGGTGTGCAAGCAAAGTGGATGTTCCTGTGTCAATTCATTTAGACCATGGCGATGGATTCCCAATTTGTATGGAAGCACTTAGGCTTGGATTTACCAGTATTATGATAGATGGATCTACAAAACCAATAGAAGAAAACGCAAAAATGACAAATGATGTGTTAAAAGTTGCAAAATATTTTAATGTGCCGGTAGAGGCAGAAATAGGAGAACTTTTACGGTTAGATAATGGGGTTCCAATGGAAAACAAAAACATTGCTAATCCTGATGAAGTAAGAGAGTTTCTATCTTTGTGTAAGCCAGATACTTTAGCAATAGGAATAGGAAATGCACATGGATATTATCGGGGTACACCAGATATACATCTTGAAATATTAGAGGCAGTTCGTAAATTTACAGATATCCCATTGGTTCTTCATGGATGTACAGGTATGGCTGATTCGATTGTAAAAGAAGCAATCAAGCTTGGAGTTGCAAAAATTAATTTTGGAACAGAGATTCGTTATAAATATGTTGAACACTATAAAGAAGCATTAGAAAAACTTGATTATCAGGGACATTCCTGGAAATTAAGCCAATATGCAAGTGACGCACTTACAGAGGATGTAAAGAAAATCATTGAACTTTCAGGTTCGGCAGGAACAGTTTAGACAGCAGGAGGAACATCAAAATGAAAAAGAAACTTAATGTAGGCGTTGTTGTGACATTATCTGGAAGATGGCCAAGAGAATTACCGGAAAAACGTTTTAAGGAATATGGAGAGTGGACAATAAATGCATTCCCAGAATGCAATGTAGTCCGTTTTGACAGAGTTGTATGCACGAAAGAAGATATGGAGGAGTGCATAGACAGTTTCAAAAAACAGGAAGTAGAATTGTTGATCATGGTTTATGGTGCATTCACAGGTGACGACATTTGCTGTGGTTTTGCAGATGCCTTGTCTGTACCAATTATATTATGGGCACCGAGAGAGGAAGAATGGGTACGTGAGGACAGACTGTATGCGAACGCATTATGCTGTGCGGCAATGAATGGAGCAAGTCTGATGCGTATTCATGCACCACATCATATTGTATTTGGAAATAAAGAAGAAGAACGCGCTGCAACAGAAGTGAAAAATCTGGTTACTGCATATGAAGCAGTAAAAAACATAAAAGGACTAACGTTTGGATTATTTGGTTATCGTCCAACTGCATTTTATAACTGTGCATTTGATGAAGTAGTACTTCGCAGAACATTTGGAATCAATGTAGAGGAAACGGATTTGAAAGTGGTATTTGACCGCATGGAAGAATTGCCGGAAGAAGTCGTAAAAGAAGAACAGGAAAAAGCAGAAAAGCTGTGGAACACAACAGAAGTACCGGAAGGTCATATGGAAAATCATGCAAGACTGTATCTGGTATTAAAAGAGTTGATGAAAGAGCAAAAGTATGACTATGCGACGATTAAATGCTGGCCTGAAATGGGAAATCTCCATACCACGCCGTGTGCTGTACTTGGAAGACTGATGGATGAGGGAGTCAGCATCGGATGTGAAGGAGATGTTGATGCAGGGATTGCTGCACTGGTACAGAATGTTCTGACGGATAAACCGACTTTTATTACGGATTTGATAAATCTTGATGAGAAAGAGAATACAGTTACTTTCTGGCATTGTGGCAATGCGGCACCGAGTTTACATAACCAGAAAGATGGAGTAAAAATGTGCAATCATCCACTTTTAGGTCAGGGAACTGCGTTTTGGTGTTCACTAAAAGAAGGTTCGATTACTGCAGCAAGATTTACGAACATTGATGGAGTATATCGTCTGTTTTTATTAAAAGGTACTGCAGTTCCAACTGTGAGAAACACACGTGGTGCAATGGTAAATGTAAAAATTGATACACCAGTATTGGAATTGGTAAAAGAAATCGCAGAGCAGGGAATGAGCCATCATTATAGTCTGGTATGGGAAGATGTAGCAGAACAGATGGAGCTGGTAGCAAATCTATTACATATTCCAGTAATCAAATTGTAGAAAAATGGTGAGTGACAGATGAAAGAAAATATATTAGTTGTACATGGTGGGGCACCAACGGCTGTTATGAACGCTTCCTTATATGGTGTAATTAGGGAAGCGGAAAAATATCCGAATATTGACCATATTTATGCGGCAATTGGTGGAAGTGGAGGAATTTTAAAAGAACATTTTCTGGATCTTAAGACGATTGAGAAAGATAAAATAGAAAGTCTTCCATATACTCCGGCGTCTGCAATCGGAACAAGCAGAGATGCACTGGAAAAAGAAGATTATGAACAAATAGCAGATGTGATCCAAAAAAATAAAATTCGCTATGTTTTTATGAATGGTGGAAATGGAAGCATGGATACTTGTGGAAAAATTTACCATGCATGCAAAGAAAAAAAATATGACGTGATTGTAGTTGGAATTCCAAAAACAATAGATAATGATCTTGCGATTACGGATCATTCACCCGGTTTTGGAAGTGCTGCAAGATATATTGCAGGAACAGTGAATGAAATTTGTCAGGACATACGGGCACTTCCAATTCATGTCTGTGTGATAGAGGCAATGGGACGTAATGCTGGATGGATTGCAGCAGCGAGTGCACTTGCTGCTGGCAAAGATGAAAATGGACCAGATTTGATCTATGTGCCGGAACGAGCATTTGATGAAGATGCTTTTCTGGAAGATGTACAAAGAATCCATGAAAAAAAGGGTGGCGTAGTTGTAGTAGCAAGTGAAGGATTGAAAACAAAAGACGGTACGCCAATCGTAGAGCCTATTTTTACAATGGGCAGGGCAACATATTATGGAGATGTAAGTGCGCATCTTGCTAATGTGGTAATTCAGAAGCTTGGAATCAAGTCCAGAAGTGAAAAGCCAGGTATATGTGGAAGAGCTTCGGCAATGTTTCAGAGCAGTGTTGATAGAGAGGAAGCTATATTAGCAGGAAAAGAAGCCGTATGTGCAGCCATGGAAGAAAAAACAGGTATTATGATCGGATTCCAACGAACAAATGATACAATCTATCAGGTAAAACCAATTGAGATTCCAATCGAAAATGTAATGATGTATGAAAATTGTCTCCCAGATAAGTATATCAATTCATCAGAAAATGGAGTTACACAGGAATTTATTCAGTGGTGCAGACCGCTTATTGGTGAAAAACTTCCACAATATGTGTCATTCAGATAAAATACAAATAAAACGTATTTTAAAGGAAACCTTCCGTGTGAAAAAATATTAGGAATATATTTTTCACATGGAAGGTTTTTTACATGTAAAATCAGATTTTTTAGGCAAACACACACAATTATTGGTGAAATTCAATAAAATGCAAATGAAAAGATTGTAACATATGTCAAAAATATATTTTTCACTGGACAAATATAAAAAGTAGTGATAAATATAAATTAACCATTAAGTTAAAACTTTTAATAAAGTGCTGAAAGTAATCAGATATGCCCTAACATATCGGTCAGTGCAAATACAGCATACAGATTTTCTGAACGGATCTGCCGGACAGAAAGATTAAAAGGAGAAAAAAGATGGAAGAAAAGATGTTATACAAAGATGCAAGTCAGCCGGTGGAAGCACGTGTGGAAGATTTACTTTCCAGAATGACATTAGAAGAAAAGGCAGCACAGTTGTGCGGAGATCTGGCAGCATCCTTTATTGTAGATGGTAAATTAAGTCATGAGGCATTAGTGGAAAAATTCAAAGATGGACACGGAAGAATTACCCAATATTCCCTTGTCGGTCTTGTAAGCCCAAAACAGATTGCAGAGATCACCAATCAGCTTCAGGATTTTTTTGTAAATGAAACAAGACTTGGAATTCCGGTAGCATTACAGTCAGAAAATCTGTGTGGATATCCGGGAGCAGGGGGAACACTTTTCCCAGCACAGATCAATGTGGGGGCTACATGGGAACCAGAGCTGGCAGAAGAAATGAGTTCCATCATTGGTCAGGAATCAAGAGCAGTTGGCATCACATCTGCAATGAGTCCGGTAATTGATGTTTCCAGAGATCCGAGATGGGGACGTACATATGAGACTTATGGGGAGGATCAGTATCTGATCAGCCAGATGGGAATCCATTATGTCCGCGGTATGCAAAATCAGGGCGTAAGCTGTATAGCAAAGCATTTTCTGGGATATGCCGAGACACAGGCAGGACTTAATACTGCGACTACAAGATTAAATGACCGCGAATTATATGAAGTATTTGCAACACCTTTTGAAGCCGCAGATAAAGAAGCAGGTCTTGATGCAATGATGGCAAACTATGCAGAGATTGATGGACTGCCGGTAATTGATAATAAGAAAATTGCAAGAGATTTACTTCGTGACACTATGGGATTTGAAGGGATGCTGACATCAGATGGAGCGGCAGTATTAAAAACATACAACTATTTCAAGGTTGCAAACAGTTATATGGAGGCAGGTCTCTTAGCAAAGAAAGCCGGATGTGACACGGAAATCCCAGTTGGTGCGTCCTTTAGGAATCTTCCAAACTATGTGAGAAGTGGAGAGCTAGACGAGGCATTGTTAGATGAATCTGTAAGAAGAATTCTTACAATTAAATTTAAGCGGGGATTATTTGAGAATCCATATTGTGAAATTGAAAAATTGGAAGAAGCGATGCGAAATGAGGAAAAAGAAGAGGTCAGCAAAAAAATTGCACAGGATTCTCTTATACTTCTTAAAAATGATGGTGTTCTTCCAATCAAAAAAGGAACAAAGATTGCTGTGATCGGACCACATGCAGACAGCCTCCGCTATCCGGTAAGCGGATATACTTATCCTGCTTATATCGAGATGATGGATGCCGGAAGAAAGAACAGTGCAGCAGTGACATTCAATGGAATTGCAGATGAACAGGCTAAGGCAGAAAAAGAAAAGGCACCAAAAGGACCATTCGATACACTGTTTGATATGCTGGATGAGGAAGATGTAAAACAGCTGGACGATATGAACGGAGTTTTGAGAACACTTCACACCAGAAGCTTAAAAGAAGTACTTTCAGATAGATTTGAGACAGTTTATGCGCAAGGATGCGATATTATCGGAACATCAGAAGACGGATTTTCAGACGTAGTGAAAGCGGCAAATGAGAGTGATGTTGTTGTCATGGCATTAGGTGGAAACTGCGGATGGGTTAATGTGACAGGCGGTGAGGGAAAAGATCGTCAGTCATTGGAACTTCCGGGTGTTCAGGAGAAATTATTAGAAACGGTTGCTGCAACAGGAAAACCTGTCGTGCTTGTTTTATATGGACCGGGAATTTTTTCTGTGAACTGGGCAGTAGAAAATATCGCAGGAATTGTTCAGGCATGGATGCCGGGACCATTTGCAGGTGAAGCTGTAACAAATGTTCTTGATGGAAGCTTTAATCCTGGAGGTAAGCTGAATGTAACAATTCCTAGAAGTGCCGGACAGATACCGATTTTTTATAATCATAAAAACGGTTCCGGATATGCATCGGGAAGTGATGCTACGAGTGCAGCTATTTTCAGTGGTGGATATACGGATGGATTGGGAACGCCATTGTATCCATTTGGCTATGGGTTGAGTTATACAGAGTTTGCATTGGATCATTTCAAAATTGAAAAGACTGAGATTCCGACTGATGGAAAAATCGAAGTTTCCTGCACAGTAAGCAATACAGGTGCTGTTGCCGGAGATGAAGTAGTACAGCTTTATCAGGCGTTCCACGGAGCACATGTCGTAAGACCTAATAAACAGCTTGCCGGATTTAAACGAGTTCATTTAAATGCAGGTGAGACAAAGAAGATTACTTTCAATCTTGATACAGCACAGCTTGGCTATTATGATGAAGAGATGCAGTTTGTCGTTGAACCGGGACAGCTTGATATTATGGTTGGTACATCTTCAGAAGATCTTCCATTCAAAGAGACAATTAATCTGATTGGCGAGAAAATTTGTATTGCAGGTAAGAGAAGTTATACCTGTGAAGTGGAAGAAAAATAAAATATGAAAAAAGACCAAATAAAAGTGGCGTTACATTAGGACAATTAATGATGTATATGCAGACGATAAGAGCAGACAAAGCAGAATAATTTTATTGGAACAGTAAAAGGCGTGATTTTGGTCACGTCTTTTACTGCTTTTTACAAAAAAATAGGAATAAACCATGCTGATAAAATATCATACATTTTGATTACAATAATTTGAAAATATGTTATGATACTAACAGAGAATATACTGGATATTGAATCGGTTGAGATAAAAGAGTAGGAAAAGGGTATCAGAGCATGACTGGAAAAAAGGGAAACAGTTTACTGGAAACAAGAAGACGAAATCGTGTCTTGATCAAAAATATGATATTTCGGATGGAGAATGCGAGAAGGACTGCGATAGCCGAAGAATTAGGATTAACACTTCCGACAATTACAACGAGTGTAAACGAAATGCTTTCGGAGGGAATTTTAGAAGAAATACCCATAGCAGATGGAAAACTTGTAAATAACATGGGAAGACGTCCGAATGCAATTGCATTCCGTGCAGAGGCTGCTTATGCAATTGGTGTGGAACTTGGTCCATATGCAACCAGGGCGGTTTTGATGAATTTAAGAGGAGAAGTTTTAGAACAATCAGAATATGAAAGTCCTGCTGAAAATTATGCAGGTATGCTTGAAAAGATAACTAATATCATAAACGAAATGGTGGATAAAGCAAAAGGCAGAAATCTGCTTGGAGTAGGGGTAGGACTACCGGGATTTATTGACAGAGAAAAGGGTGTGATCCGGAGCAATCCAAGAAAAGACTGGATGGGAAAACCATTTGCTACAGATTTAGAGGAGCGGATCCATCTGCCGATACTGATCGATAACAATGTCAGGCTTCGTGCTGTTGGGCATGAAATGAGTATGCGTGGACAAAAACCGGATTCATTTGCATATTTTTTTGTTTCAAGAGGTGTTGCGTGTCCATTAATGTTGAAAGATGATGTGGTTTCAGGATATACAGCAGGAGCAGGAGAAATCGGCCATACAGTGATAAGCGTCGGCAAAGAACTTAAATGTGTGGATGATCTTGGCAGCGAAGGAGCAATTTTCAGAAATTGCCAGGAGGCAATGTTAGGAGGCAGGCTTCCGGAACTTAGAGAGCGTGTGCAGAAGGATAGGATACTTCGGATGGATCAAATCCTTGAAGTACAGGAACTGGGAAACCCTGAAGTCAATTCGATTATTGAACAGGCGATTGGTTATCTTGGAATTGCTCTGGCAAATGTTGTGAATTTGATCAATCCTGGTTATGTGGTGGCAGATAGCTGCTTGTTTCAATCAGAAAAGAACAGAAAGCAATTATTAGAATCGGCAAAAAGCAATTTCTTTGGACTCAATGAAGAAGAGGTTCAGATTGAGTTTGCTCCATTTGAAAAATTCCGCGGTGCGAAAGGGGCAGCATATTTTTTGATCCGCGAAAAGTTTTTAAATATTTAGTAGCGGTCACTTAATATAACTAAATATTAGTTAAAAAGTTTAAGTAAATATCAACAAAATAAGTGCCTTATATTTGGAATAATTGTCAATTGATATTTATAAATTTTATTATATAATATAATTATTAAAAGTTTTAACAAAGTGACGGAATTAAAAAGTACTTTTGGTAGGGCAGAAGTACTATTTTAAAACCAACATAATTAAAAGATTTAACAAACTAACGGAGGAGAAAATATGAAAACAAATAATCAGGCTAAACCAAAAGCATCAGAAGTACATTACTGGTTATACAGTACAGGTAACTTTGCAAACAATATTATCTTTATGATGGTAGGTACTTACATTACATACTTCTATACCAATATTCTTGGAATTTCACCTGCTATGGCAGGACTGGTATTTATGGTAGCAAGACTTGTAGATGCATTTACAGATCCATTAATGGGAATTATTGTAGATAAAACAAATACAAAAATTGGTAAATACAGACCTTGGATTATAGCAGGAGCACCATTCCTTGGAATTATGTTTGTATTACTTTTCACAGCACCGAATTTCTCAATGACAGGAAAAGTAGTATATGCATTTGTTACATACATTATTTATTCCCTGGCATGGACCATTGTTCAGATTCCACAGCTTGCACTGCCTGCAATTCTTACAAATGATATTGCAAAAAGAACAAGAATCCAGGCAATCTTCCAGGCATTTGGATCTATTGCATCTTTGGTAGTATCAGCATGGGCATTACCAATCCTTGACAAATTAGGAGGACAGGATAATGCATCTGCATGGTTTAAGTTTACAGTGATCTTTGGTGCTGTCAGTGCAGTGATTTTTATTTTATCAGCAATGTCAGTAAAAAATGTTGATGTATACAATCCTGCAGAAAAAAATGTAAAAACAGAGAAAAAGGCATTTTCTTTAAAAGAAACATTTTCAGTTATTACAAAAAACAAAGCTCTTTTATGCGTACTTATCGCATATGGAACAGATATGTTCGCATTCCAGATCTCCAATTCATTAAGAATGTATTTCTTTAAATATAATATGGGCGGAAGAACAGATCTTATCACATATATCGGATATGCATCTACTTTTGTTGGATTTGCATTAGTAGCATTTATTCAGCCTTTTGTAAAAAAGACAGGAAAAAGAGCAGGAATTATTGGTATTGAGGCACTTGCAATTTTAGTTACTCTTCCAATGCTTGTTACAGGATTAAAGGGTGCATACGCAATATCAGCAGTTATGTTTACATATATTGCGATCACATTTACATGGACTATTAACAATATGTTAAGCCGATCAGCTGTACTTGATTCTGCAAACTATGCACAGATGACACTTGGAATTAATGGAACCGCACTTGTTAATTCTACGTTCACATTTGTCAATAAATGCTGTCAGGCTTTCTCAATGTTCTTTAGTGGAATTATTCTTTCTGCGACAGGATATAATAAGGATGCAGTAGAACAGACACCTGGATGTTTAAAAGCAATTTTGCTGTTATGTACAGTAGGACCGATCATTGCATATGTATTTTCTATTGCTGCAATGTATTTCTATCCATTAACTCGTAAAGGTGAAGTAGAGATGCAGGAAAAACTTGACAAAATGTCTTTCGTAAATTTAGAAGATGATCTGATTCTGTAGTTTCTGTAAATAGTCATCAATAGAAGGAAAGGAATACAAGTTATCCCTTTCCTTCGTTAGATTAAAATAAGAATTATAAAAAATCAAACAAATTATCAGATTGGGAAAGGGTAGAAATATGTTAAACTTAATCATTCACAATCAGTCGGAAGATCAGAAAAAAGCAGTTGATGTGATCGCATCAGAAAATATCAGAATACTTGAAGAAGCAAAAACAGGGGAGAACTGCTATGCAGACAGTCAGGGATGGCTTGACACAGAGGAGTGGGCAGGCGAAGAGAATATAAAACGTCTGGAAGAAATTGCAAAAGAGATTCGTGAAAATGCAGATGCATTTGTTCTGATCGGAGTAGGTGGATCAAATAACGCAGCACGTTCCGTGATCGAAGCCTTAAGGAAGGATGATGCACCGGAAATTATCTATGCCGGAAATACGCTCTCTCCGGATGCAATGAACCGCATGATGAAGAGATTAGAGGGAAAATCCATTTATATTGACTGTATTGCAAAGAATTTCGAAACATTAGAGCCGGGTTCCTCTTTCCGTATTTTAAGAAAATATATGGAAAAAACATATGGTGAGGAAGCAGGAAAAAGAATCATTGCTACCGGTACCGTGGGAAGTTCCCTGGAAACACTCTGCACAAAATATGGATACACATTTTTAGAATTTCCACTGAATGTCGGAGGCCGTTACACAGCAATGACAAATGTTGGATTGCTTCCAATGGCAGTAGCCGGAATTGATATCAGCGAACTTGTAAAGGGAGCAAGGGATATGCAGATCCGTGTACATGAAGAGAGTGCCGAAAAGAATATTGCATATCAGTATGCATGTCTTAGAAATCTCTACTATAAAGAAGGATACCGTGTGGAGATGCTTTCAAGTTTTGAGCCTCAGTTCCGTTTCTTCTATAAATGGTGGATCCAGCTTTTTGCAGAAAGTGAAGGAAAAGATAATAAAGGAGTCTTTCCGGTGGCAGGAGAATTTTCGGAGGAACTGCATTCAGTAGGACAGTTTATCCAGGATGGTTCTCCGATTATGTTTGAGACATTTTTGGATGTAAAGAAGCAGAATGCATCTTTGATCGTAGAACCGGATGAAAAGGAAGATTATTTTGATTATCTGGATGGAAAAGATTTCTGGGAGATCAACAAAGCCGCATATCATGCAACTGTGGCAGCACATAGCAAAAAACTCCCTTGTCTTACGATAGAAGTGGATGAATTGGATGCTTATCATTTCGGACAGTTATTTTATTTCTTCCAGTTCGCATGCTATTTGTCCTGCAAGATCATGGGTGTAAATCCATTTGACCAGCCGGGAGTAGAGGCTTATAAAAAGTGGATGTTTGAGGCACTTGGAAAATAAAAACTATGTTTAATCAGATCATGAAATATGGAACACAAAAAGCTTCGGACTTGTAATGAACGTCCGAAGTTTTTTGTGATAAAATATTGGTGAAACATCACAAACGTTTGCGTAAATGCCACGCAAAATTTGTGACGGATGTGTTATAATGTAAACAGCGTAAGAAGTGTCGGAATTTTATAATTTCAGCAACACAGTTTCTGTTTGCAGTCAACCAAAATAGCAGACAAATACTTCAAATCAGGAGGAGAAAACTATGGGAGAGAATATACTGATCGTACATGGTGGTGGTCCGACATCTGTGATCAACGCATCACTGTACGGTGCAGTAAAGGAAGCAAAAAAGTATAAAGAGATCGAACATATCTATGCCGCTAAGAATGGTACAGGCGGGCTGATGAGAGAAGAACTGATCGAGCTTGAAAATGTTCCGGATGAGAAATTGGAACTTTTACTGAATACGCCGGGAAGTGCGATCGGAACATCCAGAGATCAGATTGAGCAGGCAGAATACGACAGAATGATCGAAGTACTTTTAAAGAAGAATATTAAATACGTACTTTTCAATGGTGGCAACGGAAGTATGGATACCTGCGGAAAGCTTTATAAGAACTGTCAGGCAAGAGGATTAGATATCAGAGTAATGGGCATTCCGAAGACTCATGATAATGACATTGCGATCACAGACCACAGTCCTGGATACGGAAGCATTGCAAGATATATGGCACAGAGTGTGAAGGAAGTGGCAGCAGATGTCAAAGGACTTCCAATCCACGTAGTTGTTGTAGAGGCATTGGGACGAAATGCAGGATGGACTACAGCAGCAAGTGCATTGGCAGACGATGGAGATGGTGTTGGTCCGGATCTTATTTATCTTCCGGAGCGTCCGTTTGATGAGGAGAAATTCCTTGATGACGTGAAGAAGCTTCTTGAGAAGAAGAGCGGAATCGTAGTAGTTGCAAGTGAAGGTTTAAGAGATAAAGACGGAAAGCCAATTGTTGAGCCAATCTTCCAGGTTGGACGTGCAACTTATTTTGGTGATGTCAGCCAGCACCTTGCTAATCTTGTTATTAAGAAGCTCGGATACAAAGCAAGAGGTGAGAAACCGGGTCTGGTAGGCCGTGCAGCCGCACATGAACAGAGTCCTGTTGACCGTGAAGAAGCAGTGCTTGCAGGAAAGATGGCCTGCGAAGCGATCATGAATGGTGAATCCGGAAAGATGGTAGCATTTGAGCGTGTTTCTACAGAACCATATGTGATGAAACCATTTTTAGTAGATATCGATAAAGTCATGATGTATGAGAGAACCATGCCGGATGAATTTATTAATGAAGAGGGCAATGGTGTAACGGAAGCGTTCAAGGAATGGTGTAAACCATTGATCGGTGGTGAACTGCCTAAGATGATTTCTTTTAACTAATAACATATATCAATAGTAAGCAAAACAAGGAGGCTAAATCCTCTGCTCCTGCAAGGGCAGTCGCATTTTGCTTCGCAAAACAAGGAGGATTATTATGTTAGTACCAATGAGAGCAATTTTGGATGCAGCAGATAAGAATGGTTATGCACAGGGTGCATTTAATGTAAATGCTGTATGCCAGGTAAAAGCAGCTGTAGATGTTCATCAGATTTTAAGAAGCCCTGCGATCATTCAGGGAGCTGATCTTGCAAATGGATTTATGGGTGGACGTACAGATTTCGCTAATTCTACATTAGAGGATAAGAAAGCAGGAGCTAAGAATATCGGAGCAGCAGTAAAGAAATATGCGGCAGACAGTGATATTCCGGTTGCACTTCATTTAGATCACGGTAAGAATTTCGATTCCTGTATCGCTGCGATCGAAGGCGGATATACAAGTGTCATGATCGACGGAAGCTCTCTTCCATTCGATGAGAACGTAGAACTGACACGTGAAGTTGTAAAATACGCTCATGAGAGAGGTGTTACAGTAGAAGGTGAGCTTGGTGTGTTAGCAGGTGTTGAAGATCATGTATTCGCAGCAACAAGTACTTACACAAATCCATTAAGTGCAATTGATTTCTTCAAGAAAACAGGTGTTGATGCATTAGCGATCAGCTATGGTACCATGCACGGTGCAAACAAAGGCAAGAATGCAGTGATCCGTAAGGAAATTGCAATCGCGATCAAGGAATGTATGTTACATGAAGGAATTGAGGGATATCTTGTAAGCCATGGTTCTTCTACTGTTCCACAGTATATTGTAGAAGAGATCAATGCCCTTGGAGGAGAGATCACAAATGCATACGGAATCGATGTAGACCAGCTTGTAGAAGTAAGCCACTGCGGCATTAATAAGATCAATGTTGATACAGATCTTCGTCTGGCAGTTACAAGAAATATGAAAGAGCTTTTTGCAAAAGATGCTGCTCTTAGAAACAGTGCATCTGTAGGTCAGATCTATGAATTATTAGAGACAAAGAAATCAGCATTTGATCCTCGTGCATTCATCACACCGATCATGGATACAATTATGTACGGAAATGTTCCGGATGATGATGTTGCAAGAATCTGTACATGCATTGAAGATGGTGTAAAAGAAGCAATCGCACCATTACTTGTGAAGTTCGGAAGCTACGGAAAAGCACCGAAGGTAGAACGCGTTACAATCGACGAGATGGCAGAACGTTACAGAAAAGCAGGAATCTAAGAAAGAGTAAGTTGATCATAATGGATGCCGGAGATGCAGCGGGTGCTTCCGGTATCCATACCAGATAGAGAGGAAAATCCATGAAACATATTTATCTGAATTTAAAAAGATTTGATGTTCCAACAGAATTTGGTGGAGTAAACCGTATTGCACCGGTTGCTGACTGGGCAGAGTATATTGTAAAGAATACACAGGACGAACTGAAAAAATATGATCGTTCAGAAGTAGAATTTGCAATGTATTTTCCGGAGGTTCACCTTTTAAATGCAGCAAAAGCAAAAACAGAGGACAGCCCGATCAAGGTTGGATGCCAGAGCGTTTACAGAGCAGACACTGCAGTAGGTGGCAATTTTGGTGCATTTACAACAAACAGACCGGCATCTGCAATGGTTGCGGCAGGATGTGAGACAACAATCATCGGACATTGTGAAGAACGTAACGATAAGGCCGGAATTCTTGCAGAAGCAGGAGTGACAGATACAGATGCAGTGAACCGCCTGTTAAATCAGGAGATCAAATGTGCCATTGAAAGAGGAATGACAGTTCTTTATTGTATCGGAGAAAAGAGTGAAGAGCAGGATCAGTGGCAGGAAGTATTAGGCAAACAGCTTGAAATCGGATTAAAAGATGTTGACAAATCTAAAGTCGTGATCGCCTATGAGCCAATCTGGTCAATCGGACCTGGTAAAACACCGGCAGGAAAAGACTACATCACTAAGATCGCACGTTTTGTAAAAGAACAGACTGGTGGTATGGATATTGTATACGGTGGTGGATTAAAGCAGGATAATGCAGCAATGCTCGCTTCTATCGATGAAATCGACGGAGGACTGATCGCACTTACAAGATTCCAGGGTGAGATCGGATATTATCCGGAAGAATACCTTGAGATCATCCGCCTTTATATGGGTAAATAACCCAAGAATTTGAACAAGACACAGAACATAAATATGAATCCTGGAAACAGAGAAGAATAATGTTTCCCGGATTACGGTAAATTATACTATGAATGAAAAGGAGAACAAAGATATGAAGATCGATTTCGAATATGGCCAGGGAACTATGACAGCTGAATTGCCAGATAATACTGATATTTTTATCCCTGGTGAAACAGTAAAAGATCCGGATTATATTCCAGAGGATAAATTAGAAGAAGCTTATTTAGAGAGTCTTGCTCATCCAATCGGAATGCCAACTTTAACAGAGCTTGCTCATAAGGGTAGCACTGTTACATTTATCGTTCCAGACCGTGTTAAAGGTGGAGAACAGGCAACTAGCCATAGAAAATTAAGTATCAAATACATCTTAAGAGAACTTTATGCGGCAGGTGTTGAGAAGAAAGATATTCTGTTCATTATTTCCAATGGTTTACATCCAAGAAGTAAAGAATCTGATGCAAAGGCAATTTTCGGTGAGGAATTATTCAACGAATTCTGGCATACAGGTCAGATCATCAGCCATGACAGTGAGGATCAGGAGCATATGGTATATCTTGGAAGAACTCACAGAGGTGATCCGGTATACATGAACAAATATGTATTTGACTGTGATATTCCAATTCTAATCGGTCATGTACAGGGAAATCCATATGGTGGATATTCAGGCGGATACAAACACAGTGCAACAGGTATCACAAACTGGAGATGTATTGCAAGCCATCATGTACCTTCTGTTATGCACAGAGACGACTTTACACCGGTTAATGGCGGAAGCTTAATGCGTGATAAATTCAATGAGATCAGTATGCATATGGAAGAGAAGATGGGACATCCATTCTTCTGTTGTGATGCGGTACTTGATACATGTTCAAGACAGATTGCAATCTATTCCGGATATGCAAAAGAAATGATGCCGATCAGCTGGAAACTTGCAGATAAGAGAACTTATGTGCACTGGGCAGAGAAGAAATACGATGTACTTGTATTCGGTATGCCACAGAAATTCCACTATGGTGATGGAATGGGAACAAACCCGATCATGATGATGCAGGCATTGAGTGCACAGGTATTAAGATTTAAACGTGTTATGAGTGACAACTGTGTAATCATCTGCTCTTCTATCTGTAATGGATATTTTCATGATGAATTATGGCCATATTTAAGAGAACAGTATGAATTATTCCAGCATGATCATATGAATACGTTGCCGGATATGAACCGTTATGGTGAATATTTCGCAACAAATGAAGAATATATCCGTAAATACCGTTTTACAAACGCATTCCATCCATTCCACGGATTTTCTATGATGTCTTGTGGACATATCGCTGAGATGAATACAAGTGCAATCTATATTGTTGGTGCTGAGGAACCGGGATATGCAAGAGGAATGGGTCTTAAGACACGAGCTACTTTTGAAGAAGCTTTAGCAGATGCTGAGAAGAAATTTGTTGGAAGCAACCCGAACATCTTAGCGCTTCCTATGACATTCAAGAAAGCAGCTGTTCATCTTTGCATGAAGAATCCGGAAGATGACTGCATGGATGAATACGGACATCGTCATAACAATGGCGGATGTGGATGCTGCTAATCACTATGCAAAATTCATGACAATTCTTTTATGGGAGTGTAGTGAAATTCCTTTATAAAAAATATACCCTAATCAAAGAAAAACGAGTTGTTTTTACAACTCGTTTTTCTTTGAACGGAATATCATAAAGGACAGGAATAAATTTCTGGAGGAATATTTGTGCAAAATACAAACAAAAAATTATTTGAAGAAACTCCGGTTCCACAGGCAGTTCAGACAATGATGATTCCAACGATTATAGGTGCACTTGTAACGGTGCTGTATAGTCTGGCAGATACTCTGTTTGTCGGAATGATGAATGATCAAATCCAGAATGCGGCAGTTGCATTGGCAGCACCGGCACTTCTGGCATTTAACGCTGTGATTAATCTGTTTGGAATCGGTTCATCAAGTATGATGAGCAGGGCACTTGGAAGAGGAGATTTAAAGACAGTATGCGCAAGTGCATCTTTGGGTTTTTATGGAACAGTTGTGAGTGGAGCTCTATTGTCTGCACTCTGTTATATTTTTATGCAGCCGTTTGTAGTTCTTCTTGGAGGAGATATAAATACAGCGGCAGCAACAACCGCATATATGAACTGGGCAGTTGTATGTGGTGCGATACCAACAATTTTAAATGTCGTCATGGGATATATGGTCAGAGCAGAAGGCGCATCCTTGCATGCGAGTATCGGAACTATGAGCGGATGTATTCTAAATATGATTCTTGATCCGTTTTTCATCCTCCCATGGGGATTGGGCATGGGTGCAGCAGGTGCAGGTCTGGCAACTTTTTTATCAAACTGTTTTGCATGCTGTTACTTTTTTGTCCTTCTTATGGTAAGAAAAAAGAAAACAAACATAAATCTGAATCCAAAGTATCTGTCGTTGACAAAAGAGATTGTTTTTGGTGTAATGGAAGTTGGAATACCGGCAGCGATTCAAAATCTTTTAAATGTAACAGGAATGACCATTTTAAACAATTTTGTTGCTGGATATGGTTCTTCTGCGGTAGCAGCAGTCGGCATTGCACAAAAAGTGTATATGGTTCCAATTCAGGTTGCACTTGGAGGAACGCAGGGAGTAATGCCGTTAGTGGGATACTCTTATGCAAGCAAAAATAAACAGCGTTTTGAGGAAACAATTCAAACAGTTATGAAACTTCTGGTGCCGTGTATGGTTCTTATTATGATATTATGTTGGATTTTTGCACCATCCCTGATCAGACTGTTTATGAAAAATGAAGAGGTTATTACATACGGTGCAATGTTTTTGCGAGGTTTCTGCATGTGTATGCCATTTATGCTGGTCGACTTTCTGGCAGTCAGTGTATTTGAAAGTGTTGGAATGGGAAAAACAGCACTTGTTTTTGCAATCCTGCGAAAGATTGTCTTTGAGATACCTGCGATCGTGATCCTGAATAAAATTTTCCAGGCATCAGGAATAACCTATGCAGGTTTTGTTTCAGAGTTTATTTTATCAATTTTTGCAGTGATCTTACTTAGAAGAATTGCAGATGGGTTTGAAAGGAGAAATGAGAAATGATTTATCTTATATTTTTAGTTGTATGCTTTGGTGCATCCATTGTTGGTGCAATCTGTGGTATCGGTGGTGGAGTGATCATCAAACCGGTACTTGATTCTTTTGGAGTGCTGGATGTAACAGCTATCAGCTTTTTGTCAGGATGTACGGTATTGTCTATGACAACATATTCTGTTTTGAAAAACAAAATCAGTGGAGAATCACATGTTTCCATGAAAACCGGTTTACCGCTTGCAATAGGGGCAGCGGTTGGTGGTCTGATCGGGAAATGGCTGTTTTCCTATGTAAAATCTTTGAGCAGTGATCCAAACAAGGTAGGAGCAGTTCAGGCACTGTGTCTTTTGATCGTAACACTTGGAACACTTATTTATACGATTTATAAGGCGAAAATTAAGACTTATAAAGTAGAAAATGCAATTGTGTGTGTTCTTATTGGTGTATTTCTTGGAATTATGTCTTCTTTCCTTGGAATTGGTGGCGGACCTATTAACCTTGTAGTGTTATTTTTCTTCTTCTCTATGTCGACAAAAATTGCAGCAGAAAATTCTCTGTACATTATTTTCTTCTCGCAGATTGCAAGCCTGGTTTCAACGATCGTTTCAGGAAGCGTACCGGATTTTCAGATCGGAGTATTGATCCTTATGGTCGCAGGTGGTATCGCCGGAGGAATCTGTGGACGTGCGATCAATAAGAAAATTGATGAGAAGACAGTTGACAAGCTGTTTATCGCACTTATGGTCTTGATGATCGTAATCAATATTTATAACATTTTTAAATTTATGTAAGAATGAAAAGAGGAAAAGCATATGCCGCCAATCAGTGTACTGATGAAACCATCTTCCGGGATGTGTAATATGAAATGTGATTATTGCTTCTATTGTGATGAAACACAGAAAAGGATTCAGGAATCTTATGGATTTATGTCAGAACAGACCTTAAAAAATGTGATCCGCAAGACGATGCTCCGTGCAGAGGGGGCGGTCAGTTATGCGTTTCAGGGTGGAGAACCGACGCTTCGCGGAATTGATTTTTTTGAAAAAGTGGTAGAATTTGAAAAGCAGTATAATAAACATGGTATCCGCGTGAATAATGCACTTCAGACAAATGGATATCTGATCAATGAGGCATGGTGCGAGTTTTTTCAAAAGAATCACTTTCTGATCGGGCTTTCCGTTGATGGAACGAAAGAAATCCATGATAGCTATCGCCACACCAAAGATGGAAAACCAACTTTTGATCGCATACGTCATGCAGCAGAACTGATGAGTCATTATGGCGTGGAATACAATATCCTAACTGTTGTGAATCAGAAAGTGGCATCCAATATTACAGAAATTTATGAGTTCTATAAAAAACAAGGATGGAATTACCAGCAGTATATTGCATGTCTGGATCCGCTCGAAGAGGCACATGGCGAGAATGAGTATGCATTAAAGCCGGAGCAGTACGGAAAATTTCTGATCGAACTTTTCAATCTCTGGTATGCTGACTGGAAATTGGGAAAGCAGCCATATATCCGCCAGTTCGAGAATTACATTGGAATTTTGTTAGGATATCTGCCTGAAGCCTGTGACCAGAGAGGAACATGCGGAGTCCAGAATGTCGTGGAGGCAGATGGAAGTGTTTATCCATGTGATTTTTATATGCTGGATGATTATAAATTAGGGAATTTTAATGAGAATCGACTGGATGAAATTGATACGAAAAGAACAGAAATCGGATTTGTAGAGCGTTCACTGTTGCTTGATGAGGAATGCAAGACCTGTGAATATTTTCATATCTGTCATGGTGGCTGCCAGAGAAACCGTGATCTTAATGAACTGACAGGAAAATACCAGAATTATTTCTGCGAGAGTTATAAGATGTTCTTTGCAGCCTGTCTGCCACGGATGAAGGAAACGGTAAAGACACTGGAAAAGAGATAGAGGAAGTGAAAGAAATTGAAATACTTTGCAGAATCAATCGGAATTGTTCGAGGAGCAAGAAAGTCTTGATTGAATAAAACTTTGTAAGTATTTATAATTTAAATTATATATGTCTTTTTGACTATCTTTTTATATCTTCTTAAATGTCCGCAAAGCCTTATTTTATCGGCTCTACGGGCATTTTGCTTTTGTGGTAAACCTCACATATCTAGGTCTATCTTCTTATATTTTCGCTATCAAGCGTGGTTAAAATCGTGGTAAATACTTCTATGCAATTAGACGCTGAACCTCTGATTTTGCGGTATCTATGGACGCATGAGCGTACCAATTCATTGTGATACTAATGTTTGAATGCCCCATGATATACTGTAAATCTTTTGGGTTCATGTTCTTGCTTGCCAGCCTTGTGCAGAACGTATGGCGTAGCGTATGCGGTGTGATATGTGGCAAGGGATTGTCCTTGTGGTGCTTGTTGTATTTCTTTACCATACGGACAAATAAGGCGTTGTAATCAATCGCAACTTTTGGCTTGTCCTTATGATTGACAAATAGGAAATTGCCCCGTCCGTCTATCACAAATGGTTCTGCCTTTGGGCGTTTCTTCATAACCCGTTGAAATGCCTGTATCGTTTCTCTGCTTAATGGTACTTGCCTTATTCCGCTTTTCGTCTTAGGCGTTTCAATATAATAGCCTTGTTCCTTGCTCTTTAGTAACTGGTGGTCGATAACTACAACCTCATGGATAAAATCAACGTCCATGATTGTCAGTCCGCACAGTTCCGAGATACGAAGTCCTGTTTTTAACAGTATCAGCACATCATCATAATACTTGTGATACACATTGTCCGTCTTGATGAATGACAGTAAGGCTTGTTCCTGTTCCTCTGTCAATGCAACTTTCTCTTTGGTATCATTTTCTAGGACTTCACTTAACTTGAAATCAAAGGGATTTTTCCTTACGCAATCGTCTTGTATGGCGATATAGAATGACGCTTTTAACGAGCGTTTATGGTTGTTAATGGTATTGTAGGAAAAGCCTTTGTCTTTCATGCGTAACGCCCATTCTTTAGCGTCAGAGGGTTTTATCGTATCAATGCTCCTAGCACCTAACTTATCCTCTTTCAATAACCGCATGAGTTGTTCCCGTTGTTTTATTGTGCTTTTCTTCACATTTGCCCTCTGTGCGTTCTGTTTGGCGTAAAGTTGGCAAAGCGTCATTTTCTTGCCTGTGCTGTCGATACCGTCCTCAATATCCCGTCTTATCTGCTGTTCCAGTTCACGAAGTGAGGGTTTTTCCCGTTTTCCCTTTGGTGTCGGGTCTGTGGGTGTCAATCTCCAAGCATACACATATTTTGTGTTTCCAAATGCGTCTACATATTTATATAAGTATTTCCCGTCTGTTCGTTGGCTCTCTCCAGTATGCAGGATACGACCTTTGTTATCCCGTCTTTTTTCTTTCATGGTGTCTGCTCCTTTCCTTGTTGGAAAGAGCCTTGATATGACTTGTGTTCATCATAACACATACAAGGCTCATTTGCATTAGATTGCGTCCAATTTGTCAATAACCTGTTCAAACTGTCGGCGTTTAATCTGTATGCGGTTGCCATTCATAATGAGCCAGCCAGCGTCCTTGTTTTCCTCTGCCAAGCGTCTTAGCTTGTTTTCTCCGATACGGAAATACTTTGACGCTTCTTCAATGGTAAGGGTGTATTTTTCCCATACGGGAATATCGTTGTTATTCATCAGATACCCCCTTTCCCATGTTTCGTGTCATACTGGATATAGGGGATAAGGTCGGTGCGGTTTATCCTCTGTAAATGGGCGGTTAATTTACTGGAAAGGGAATTGCTGTATCTTGCCTTATCAAGCATAGTTCCCACTTTTTCCAGTCCGCCTAATGCGTCATGTTCTTCCAAGAAGTAAAAACTTTTGACAGCGGAAATCACGCCACCCTCTGTGAGCCATTGCTGTGTTTCTTCAAGGGAATTTTGCTGTTTTGGTACTTGCAGTTTTAAGACTTCCACAGCCCCTAAAAAGCGTTCCCAAAACCGACAAGTTTTCCATCTGCTCTTATTACTTTCGTTTCTGTTTGGTACAACAAAGCGTAGGTTGTTTGCCAATAGACCGAAAGCCAGTTCTCCAAGTTCCAGCGGTCTTTCCTTGAATGTCATGGCAAAAGCATGAGCCTTATCATCACGCAGTTGCATTTCTGTCCGTTTCCAACTGCCGACTTCCTCAAGCGTCTTATTATGTTTTGAACAGACTTCCTTATCCTTATCATAAAAGCGGTAGGACAATCCCGATTTACCAGCACCGATATAAACAGTCTTTGCGGTGTCGAAATCATCAAACTTGCTTTCGTCAAAGTGGTAGCCCTCACTATTCGAGATAAATTCCTCTTTTTCGCATTTCTTCTTTATCTGCTCTATGGTAAAAAATGGCTTTTCGTTTTTATCATCAATGGCAATATCAAGCCTTGTGAAGTGGAAGTTATCCTGTCCGTATCTTCGCTCACAATGTTTGAACATATCCCCAAAAGTACAATTCCTACTGTCGAGAATACGGAAAATATCATCACACCCTCTGCCGGTCATAACAAGATAACAGCCTAACCCTTGTGGGTTATCCTCTGTTTTTCTTGCGTCGCCCCGATACATAAATATCTCCAATCTGCCAGCGTGCTTGATAGGTTTTGTATTTAATGCTTGCCGGATAGACATTGAAAATGTCAGTCGGTAAACCTAAAATGTGCATGATGACATCTTCAGCAGTTGCCGTTTCAAATACAATGCTGATGTAATCAATCTTAACGGATAAATTTTTGTGTGTAGTTATAGTGCATTACTCCTTTCGTATGTCCCGTTTTTTGCGGGGTAAAAATTGTGTTTTTTCCTTTATTTATCACAGTTTCTAGGTACTATGACATGTATGCGCAGGGCGGTGTTACATATACGCCCTTTACGAACGCCTAAAGGCGTTCCCTTTCTTCCTGTGTCTGCCCCGTTCTTAACGCTCACGAGCCTTGTAAGGCTCGTGGCTAAACGGAACAGCCCCAGTCAGAAACCTTATTTTCGGTCTGATAGTCCATGCTTATTCATGCTATCAAAGTGAAAATATATATTTTATATGCTTACTCAAGCGTGTGATTGACCCTAGCGTGCTTAATCACTCTGTCTAATACGATAATAACTCCATTAGAATTACTTGTCAAGAAGTTTTTGTTGACTTTTAGATATAGATTAAGTATGATATGCTTATAAATACCAAGAAAAGCAACGAAAGGAGCGGTTATACTAAGTTATGGAGCATTATGAAAAGAAAATCAGTTTCTTAGGAGAAAACATACAGACCATAAGAAAACACAGAGGAATGAAACAACAGGAACTTGCGGACAAAATCGGTATCAATATGCAGAGCCTTTCCAAGATTGAACGTGGCGTGAATTATCCTACCTTTGATACGTTAGAGAAGATAATGGACGTGCTGGGTGTAACGCCCAATGAATTATTGTCGGGAGAATGGAAGTATATTGACCACACCGAGCCCTATATCATGGATATTATCAAACGGGAACAAGACTTCAATGTTTCCTTAGATTACCTGTCTGAAAATGAATTTTTCGATGATGAAAAAGAATGCACATTTTACAAGGCATATAAACTCATACAGTATATCCATAACTACATTACCAATGAGGTTACGGAGTTGGAAGAACTTATGGAAATCAAGCAGTTGATACAGCGTCAAAAACTGGAACGCATGATAAAAGTGCATAAGGAAATGCGAGGGTTAGACCGATACAGAGAACAGCCCAAAGAGTATAAATACCATGACCCTTATGATGATTGGATATTTCGTCAGCTTGCGGATATAGACAACAGAAACAACATTCCCGACACTTCTCCACAAGTAGACTTCAATGAAGCAGACTATGAAGATTATCTAAAGGCGAAATGGAACAGAGGTCTTTAATTTCCTCTTGCATGGAAGATACAGCAAACAAAAAGCCCAGTAAAGAGTGCAAAGCACCACCAATGGTGGCAAGGCTCTTGACAGGGCTTTTTCTTTTCTGTTGTGGGGTAATCAAGAGGAAGAAAGAAAAAGTGTGCATTTTTGTTCCATAAATGCTAAGGGTATGCTGATTTTTATTGTGGCGGATATATGGAACTGTTATAATATGGATATGAAGAAAGCGACAAATTTGAAAGTGTTAATAATTTTCAAACAGCCTCATTGCATGGAAATAAGAAACAGACTATCCTTAAAGTAGGAGGTGGCACAAATGGCAAATGAAGATAAAAAAGATTTTAATGCTATGTTGCATGATAGTAAGGATATGCCAAAATTTCAAATTATCATAGACCAGAAAAGTATTGAGAAATATGGTGGAAACAAAATGTATTTTGCTCCCCCGATTGACTATGACAAAGTAATGAAAAAAGTTCCGTATGGTAAAGTGATTACGGTTGGAAAAATACGAGAACACTTTGCAAAATTGAGTGGTGCAGATTTTACAGAGCCGATTACAGCGGGTATATTTGTTTCTATTGTAGCGTGGGCGAGTTATCAGCGTTCCGAAGATGAAACACCCTATTGGAGAACATTAAAAGCAAACGGAGAATTAAATGCTAAATATCCAAATGGTATTGAAGCACAGAAAGAAAAATTAGAAGCAGAGGGACATACCATTATTCAAAAGGGGCGTAAAAATATACGATACTATGTAAAGGACTATGAAAATTCTCTTTTTGATTTGAAATAGGCAAATTCTATTTCACAATTTCATATCTCTATACACAAAGCAGTTAGTCTTAGGATTGACTGCTTTTTTCATACCTAAATTTCAGATTGGAGTGATGAAATGGTGTTTGTTAGAGCTGTTCACTAAGATTATCGGTGCATAAAATTTTATTGTGGTGCAGATATGAAAATGATATAATGTGGATATGAAGAAACGGACAAACTAGAATTTGTCGAGCTGGTTAGTTCGAGATAATTTTGAGTTTGTTAAGATGTGGTGCACTTGATGGAATCACAGGTACGACATCATATTATGGAGGATGAAATAGATGATAGGTTTGATTGTTGCGAGGTCAAAGAATAATGTTATAGGCAAGAATGGTAATATACCATGGAAAATAAAGGGAGAACAAAAGCAATTTAGAGAGTTAACAACGGGTAATGTGGTTATTATGGGGCGAAAGTCTTATGAAGAAATCGGTCATCCGTTGCCTAATAGAATGAATATTGTTGTTTCCACCACAACAGAGTATCAAGGAGATAATTTAGTTTCAGTTAAATCATTAGAAGATGCATTATTATTGGCTAAAGGACGAGATGTATACATATCTGGTGGATATGGACTATTTAAGGAAGCTTTGCAAATAGTAGATAAAATGTATATCACAGAAGTAGATTTAAATATTGAAGATGGAGATACATTCTTTCCAGAATTTGATATCAATGATTTTGAAGTTTTGATAGGGGAAACACTTGGTGAGGAAGTGAAATATACGAGAACATTTTATGTAAGGAAAAATGAATTGAGTAGATTTTGGATTTAGGGTGTTTTCATAAATATATTGCTTTTTATGCATATATAAATTGTTGTAAGACAAATCCCAGTTTGACAATTTCATATCCATACACACAAAGCAGTTAGTCTTAGGATTGACTGCTTTTTAAAAAGACACCATTTAGGTGTAATGATGTCTTTTGGGTGTTATTTTATAGGTCATATCAAGGCTCATTCAATCGTGGTAAATTCGTGGTAAAATGAGTTTTTTCTATACTTCAAAATACTTGAAAGTATAGTGTTTATGCGGATAATCGAAAATTAGATATAAAATTTATAATTTAATTTACCATCAAATTATAGAACAATTGCCAATTGCAATAACTGTGATTTGGTGGTAAATTATTAATAGAAATTGAAAACGTTTTCAAAATAGAAGTAAAAATTCGCAGAAAATGAATTCAATTTCAGAAGCAGCAAAAATTTTGGAATGATTAAAAATATTACGAAGTTAATCCTTTGGACAGACAGGAGAAACACATTTTATGAACGCATCCATTCATGACGTAGCAAAACGAGCGGGAGTCTCCATATCGACCGTTTCCAGAGTGATCAATAATTCAGCCGGAGTGAAGGACAGCAAGGCAGCAGCAGTGCGGGAGGCATTGGAGTATTACGATTATCAGCCGAGCCAGTTCGGACGTGGCCTTGTGACCGGAAGCTCCAAGATGATTGGTGTATATTCTCCATTAGCGAATGGAAGTATGTTTGAAAATGGATATCTTTTGGAATGTCTGCGTGGAATTGATAATGTGATAAGAGAGAGTGATTATAGTCTGCTTTTGATTAATGAAGCCGCCGGTTATGAGGAGAATAGGAAGGCAAAGCCCAAATTCATTGACTATGTAAGCCAGAAGAGGATTGATGGACTGATCGTGCTTACAATTCCATCTGATGGACGTCTTGAAGGTTCCTTAAGTGCTATCATTGAAGAGGATTTTCCAGTTGGATATATCGGAAAGCGGTTCAGTGAAAAGGGGATGAATGTATATGCCAGTTATGAGGAGTATATATTAGATGGAATCAGACGTCTGTATGAGAAAGGTCACAGAAGAATTGCTTTTTTGCCATTAAAGAGCAGAAGCAACACGAATTTGAAATTAAAGAGTAAGGCGGAAACAAAATTCACAGGGCTTAAGATTAATATTACAGATACCGTATATAATATTGATGCTGATTTTCTGAGAGACATTTTAAAGTACATGATAGAAGAAGCACACGTGACAGCAATGATCTGCGAAGATTTGGGATTATTGGTAAAAGTGCAGAGTATACTGTCTTCCATGGGAAAACAGCTTGGAGAAGATATTTCTGTGATCTGTGTAGAACATGTGAAAGGTCAGGGAGCAAAGATGCTGCCAAAGATTGACTGCTATTACGTTCCATCATTAGAGCTTGGAGAAACGATCGCAACTGAGTTGTTAAATCAGCTCAGTGGAAAGAAGAATACAGATCTTTCAAAAAAATACATGCCGGAATACATGGATCGGGGATCTGTCAGGGAAATATAAAACAGATTTTAGAAAGAAAAATCCTGAAAAACAGGAATTTTTCTTTTGGTAATTTTGAAAACGTTTTCAAAATTGAAATTGAAAAACTGAAAATGTTTCGAAAAAAGAAGTAAATGAAATCTTTTGATTTTATTATAAAAATTCACATAGACAAGAGAGGAGAGGCTTATGAAAGCAATTATGGTAATGTATGATTCTTTAAATCGAGAGATGTTAGAACCATACGGGTGTAATTGGACAAAGACACCTAATTTCAGGCGACTTGCAGAAAAATGTGTACAGTTTGAACAGTGCTATGTAGGAAGCATGCCATGTATGCCTGCAAGAAGGGAGCTCCAGACAGGAAGGATTAATTTCTTCCACAGAAGCTGGGGTCCAATGGAACCGTTTGATGATTCCATGCCGGAAATTCTTAAGAAAGGAGGAGTTTACACACACTTGGTCAGTGATCATCAGCATTACTGGGAGGACGGTGGAGCAACTTATCACAACCGCTATTCCTCATGGGAGATTGCGAGAGGTCAGGAGGGCGATAACTGGAAAGCAGATGTAGCACATGCTTATGAAAAAGGTGCCGGAACTGTTTTTGAAAATAAGAAAGTGATGTTAGAGTATCCACTCTATGCAAGAATGATGGCACAGGATCGGATCAACAGAGCGGAGATGAACACTGAGGAAAAGACCTCTCAGGCAGTCACTTTTGCAAATGGCTTGGAATTCATCGAGAGAAACCATGGCGAAGACAACTGGTTCTTACAGATTGAGACCTTCGATCCACATGAGCCGTTCTATACTTTGCCGAAGGATAAAGAGCTTTACCCACATCATTTTGAAGGGGATGCAGCGATGGAAGCCGACTGGCCACCATATGCACCGACTGTGGAATCTGAAAATACAATTGAACATGTCAGATATAATTATGCAGCTTTAGTCAGCAAATGTGACCGTTATCTTGGAAAAGTGTTAGATGTGATGGATAAATACAATCTGTGGGAAGACACTATGCTGATCGTAAATACAGATCATGGTTTTTTACTTGGAGAACATGGCTGGTGGGGAAAGACAAGCATGCCAATTTACAATGAAATTGCACATACACCGCTATTCATCTATGATCCAAGACGTGCGGATCTGGCAGGAGAAAAACGTAATTCTATCGTTCAGACAATTGATCTTGCACCGACACTTCTTGAATATTTTGGAATGGAAATCCCGAAAGATATGGAAGGAAAACCATTAAAACAGGTGATGGATGATGATACACCGATTCGTGAATATGCAGTATTTGGTTATCATGGAAGTCAGGTGGATGTCACAGATGGCAGATATGTTTATATGCATGCAGCAGACCATCAGGGAGAAAAGGTATATGAATATACATTAATGCCAACTCATATGCGTCAGATGTTCCAGCCAGAGGAATTGCAGAATATCGAACTTGCCGGACCATTTTCTTTTACAAAAGGATGTAAGGTCATGAAAATTGAAAAAAAAGATATGATGGGAGACACGACATCTTTTGGAAACATGTTATTTGATTTAAATGAAGATCCAACGCAGAATACACAGATTCATGATGAAGCGGTGGAAATGCGCATGAAGGGTTACATAAGAGAATACATGGAGAAAAACGATGCACCAAAAGAGTTGTATAAGAGACTGGGGTTATAAAAAATAAATCAAAAGATGGTAGAAACCATGGTGAAAGGGGCAAATTATGAATCAGAAATATGAAAAAGCAAAATTTAGTGATGTTTTTAAATATTCATTTGGAGGATTAGGTTCTAACCTGGCATTCTTCCTTGTAATGTCATTTCTGACATTCTTCTACACAGATATTTTCGGAATCAGCTCTTATGTGGTTGCGACCTTAATGCTGATATCAAGATTTATTGATGCATTTACAGACCCGATCATGGGTATGCTTGGTGATAACACAAGAAGTAAAATGGGAAAATATCGTCCATGGATCATTTTTGGAGCACCGGTACTTGGTGTGCTGATTTTCTTATTATTTACTGCACCAGAGATGTCACCAACGATGAAAGTCGTATATGCTTATGTGATTTACATTTTATATTCATTAGCATCTACAGTAGTAAATATTCCTTATCATGCATTGACACCAGTTCTTTCTGAGGATCCTCAGCAGAGAACAGAGATTGTTGCATGGAAACAGGGAATGGGAACAGTTTCCCAGTTTGTCATCACAATTCTTGCACTGCCATTGGTAGAACTTTTCGGTGGTGGAAAACAGGGCTGGGCACTCTATGGTGCACTGATTGGCATCATGACAACCGTTTCCTTCTGGATCTGTGCATGGGGTGGCAAAAAATATGATAAAGTTGATGTAGAAGTAAAAAAAGAGAAATTCAATTTAAAAGAGAACTTACAGCTTCTAGCATGTAATAAACCAATGCTTATGCTGATGATCGCATTCGGTACAGATGTACTTGCAAACGCTACATACAGTGCAGTAAATATGTATTACTTCAAATATGTCCTTGGAAGAGAAGATTTAGTATCACCTGTTGCAACTGCAATTTTAGTAGGAAGTATCATTTCTATTCCATTACTTCCACCACTTACCAAATTAATTGGTAAAAAGAGATTATACTGGTTTGGAAGCTTATTATCCATCCTGCCACTTGCTGTTATGTGGATCAAACCTACTGCACCGGTTATTGTACTTATGAGTATGATGGGAGCATTTGGATTTGTATCAAAACTTCCAGGCAATCTTGGCTGGGCAATGCTACCGGAATGTTCGGATTATGCAGAATGGAAATTTGGAAAACGTGGAGATGGTTTATTATCTTCTTCTTTAACATTCATCAATAAATTCGGTATGGCAATCGGTGGATTCATTGCAAGCTTTTTCCTTGGATTAGTTGGATTCGTGGCAAATCAGGATCAGACACCAGCGGTTATCAATATGATCGTATTCTTAAGATTCGGGATGCCAATCTTAGGATATATCGCATCCTTAATTTCCATGTACTTCTATGAGATCACAGATCAGAAGTATGAAGAGATCCGCAGGGACTTAGATGCAAGACATCAGAAATAAATCATACATAAATTTGCCGGAAGAACTTCTTTAGAAAAGGAAAATTTTCCGGCAAATCTTGACTTAAAAAGAAAAATAAACCAAAATAAAAATAATTGGATTACAGGGAGGAGATATCTATATGGCAGAAATTTTCGCATCGAAAACAGCTGAGATTGAAGAGAGAGAAGTTATAAATGCGCAGATTTCCAGAAAACTTGCAGGGGAATGTATGGTACTTCTGGAAAACGATGGAGCTTTACCAATTCATACAAAAAAAGTGGCGCTTTTCGGAAATGGAGCGCGTGCGACGATCAAAGGCGGTACGGGATCGGGAGATGTAAACACAAGAAATAATGTGAACATTGAACAGGGATTTCAAAATGCCGGAATTGAGGTTACGACAACTGCATGGTTAGACAGACAGGAGCAGAATACCAGCGCTGCGAAAGCAGCTTATGTGCAGTGGATGAAGGAGGAAGCAGCGAGAAAACAGACATCTGAACTTGCAGTAATGTTTGACCACCCTTACAAAGAACCGGACTGCGAGATCATCACGATCAATGACATTGATGTGTCAGAGACAGATACCGCAGTATATGTGATCGCCAGAAATTCCGGGGAAGGAGCAGACCGGTTTGATGAGGAAGGGGATTACAGATTATATCCACACGAAAGAGGAAACATTCATCTGCTTGCTGAGGTATATGATAAACTGATTGTTGTATTAAATATTGGCGGAGTTATGGATCTTTCGGAAATGAGATCAATAGCGGGAGTCAATGCAATTCTCCTGATGACTCAGCTTGGAAATCTTGGTGGAGATGCACTTCTGGATGTGTTGACCGGAAAAGTAAATCCATCAGGAAAGACAACAGATACATGGGCAGAAAATTATATGGATTATCCATCTTCCGCAAAATTCAGTCATAATGAGAGTGTACATGATGAAATGTACGAAGATGGTATCTATGTTGGATATCGTTATTTTGACAGCTTTGGTGTGAAACCACTGTACTGTTTCGGATATGGAAAATCTTATACTGATTTTGAGATAAAAGCTGGAAAGATAAGTGTGGAAGGGAATGAAATTCAGATTCCTGTAACTGTAAAAAATACAGGAAAAATTTATGCCGGAAAAGAGGTTGTTCAGGTATATTATAGTGCAGCCGGCGGAGTAATGGAAAAGCCATATCAGGAGCTGGCAGCGTACCAAAAAACAAAATTGCTGGCACCGGGTGAAACAGAAGAGATTGTCTTAAAGTATCAGGCAGAACAGATGGCGTCTTATTCAGAAAAAGAAGCAGCATGGATATTGGAAAAAGGTGACTATATCATCCGGGTTGGAAATAGCTCGGCTTCTACAAAAGTTGCAGGAGTTATAGAAGTCTGTGAAGATATACAAACATTAAAGGCAAAAAATTTGTTTGCACTGGATGTCGCACTGAATGAGATTCATCCGGATGCTGTAAAATTGGAAGAAAAGAAAAAAGAAGCCGCTGGTTATCAGGCAGAAAAAGTAATCTTTGACACAATAGCAATTGCACAAAAAACGGTTGTTTATCAGGGAATGCGGAAGGAATACCATACAGATAAGACAGAGAAAATTACCATGCAGGATATTCTTTCAGAAAAAGCAACTGTAGAAGAATTAGTGGCGCAGCTTTTAACGGAAGAGCTAGCAGAATTTTGTGTGGGTACTTTACGTGCTGACGGAGGAGAAGTTGTTGGAAATGCATCATACACTGTACCTGGAGCAGCAGGAGATACCTCTTCTGTATGCAAAGAATCAAGAGGAATCAAGAATATGATACTTGCAGATGGTCCTGCCGGACTTCGCTTGCAGCCACATTTTAAGACGAAAAAGGATGGAACACTTCTTCCAGGTGGAGAGGTGATGGGGGATGCATACACACCATTTAATCCAAATATCGATGAGAAGGAAGTGGATAATTATTATCAGTATTGTACTGCAATTCCAATTGGCTGGGCACTGGCACAGTCATGGAACACAGAACTTGTAGAAAAGGCTGGAGATATGGTTGGTTCAGAAATGGAACAATTTCATGTAGATCTGTGGCTTGCACCAGCGTTAAATATTCACAGAAATCCGCTTTGCGGACGTAACTTTGAATATTATTCCGAAGACCCATATGTTTCCGGTAAAATTGCGGCAGCAATGACAAAAGGAGTACAGAAGCACAGGGGCAAGGGAACAACGATCAAGCATTTTGCGGTGAATAATCAGGAAGATAACCGTTACTTTGTCAATGCACATGTAAGTGAGCGGGCACTTCGTGAAATTTATCTGAAGGGATTTGAAATTGCAGTGCGTGAAGCACAGCCATTATCCATCATGACTTCGTACAACCTGTTAAACGGTATCCATACAGCAAACAGCCATGATCTGATCCAGGGAATGGCAAGAGACGAATGGGGATTTAAAGGAGTAGTGATGACCGATTGGTTCACCTCACAGGATATGCCGATGATTACCGGAAAATTCAAACCAGCTTATCCAATCTCAGCATCTACCGGCTGTATTTATGCAGGCAATGACATCCAGATGCCAGGATGCCAGAAAAATGTCGATGATATTGTAGAAGCGGTTAAAACGGGAAAAGAGATTGATGGATATAAAATCACGAAAGCAGATTTACAGTTTAATGCGGCAAATGTAATCAGAGTTGTTGCCAGGACAATGTAAGGAAAAGCAAATACACATTTTTATGGATAAAACTCTCCGGAAAGACAGATAATATAAAACTGTTTTTCCGGAAGAATCTGTGAAATAAGTTGAATTATACATAGAATATGTTACAATAATACCACTCAATGAGTGGTATTATTTTTAGGGGGAATTATGGGAGAACAGTATACGATAGCAGAAAGAATGAAACAATTGAGAAATATCACCGGATTTAACAGGGCAGAGTTTGCGAGACAGCAGGGAATTCCATTGCGGACTATAGAGGAGTGGGAAGCTGGAAGAAGAAAAATGCCGGAATATGTATTGCGTCTTTTAGCTTATAAAATACAGTTAGAGAGCAGTAAGAAAGATCAGAGAATTCATATTATTCAGGATGAAAATAATAAAAGCATTGTGTTGATAAATGATATAAGATTTAAATCAAGGCGAAACATTGACTGGAATGAAATTGAGGAATATTTAAAGGAGTATATTGGAAACACATATGAGATTCTGGAAACATGCGAAAAAATCTATATTGGTAACGATTTTCCAGATGAATTTTGCCATTCCAAAGATAAAATCAGGTTGAAGGGGGCTAATGAAAAAGCGAAAGCAAAGAAAGGCTGGTATCGTTATGATACAAGATTTGGCATACCAAAATATGATGAAAATGGAGAACTTGAAGGATATCATATATATTCTGCAAAAATGCTTGTAAGAAGAGATGAGGATGGAAAATTATATTTATATGATTTTGTGCGCACAAAAAAAGAAACGAGCAGCCCGCTTAGGCAATGAGCCATACGGTTGTAAACTTCGTTTCTTCATAAAGACTATATGCGAATTTGGGTAAAATGTCAATCACTTTTTCCATTCAGCTGAGAAACTTTTTCAAAGCAAACTCATGAGAAAAAATTTGCCTTGGAGACATTGACATAAAATTATCAATGCGATATATTGGGTATGATAAATGTTGACATGGAAACAAAACGAGGTGGAGCTATGAAAGAACAACAACGTTTGTTACAGGAAATCGCTCTTATGTTAGAGCATCAGGATATGCTTTCAAAATTGACAGAAAGCCAGTGTCTCGATGAGTATGGTTATTCGGAGACACATTGTATTGATAATATTGGACGTCTGGAACTGCCAAATGTCACCAAAATTGCAGAACAGATGCAGATGACACGTGGTGCGATCAGCAAGATGACGAAAAAACTTCTTGCAAAAGGTCTGATCGAAAAATACACGTTGGAGACAAATAAAAAAGAAGTATATTTTAAATTGACTGAGCGCGGCAAGGTCCTTTTTAAGGAACATGAAAAACGTCATAAGCAGTGGGAGAAGCGTGACATGCAGTTTTTGTCCCGTTATTCCAAAGAGGAGACAGACACGATTTTAAAGTTCATGCAGGAATTTAATGTTTATCTGGATGAACAGATCGAGCAATATATCACAGACAGCAGGGAAAGTACTGAATCCAGATAGCAGCAGGATAAGACTATAGAAAAATACATGGCGAAAGGCGGCAGAATTTATGGAAAAGAAACCATTTGTAACAAAGGAACAGCTAGATGAGATCGTGAAAAAATACCCGACACCATTTCATTTATATGATGAAAAGGGAATCCGTGAGAATGCGGAAGCAGTGAAAGAGGCGTTTGCATGGAATCCGGGCTTCCGCGAATATTTTGCGGTAAAGGCAACTCCAAATCCATTTATTTTAAACATTTTAAAAGAGTACGACTGCGGATGCGACTGTTCTTCTTTAACCGAGCTGATGTTAGCAGATTCCCAGGGATTTGACGGACAGCATATCATGTTTTCCTCCAACGATACACCGGCGGAAGAATTTGCTTTTGCGGATGAACTTGGTGCCATCATTAATCTGGATGATTTTACACACATTGACTTTTTAGAGCAGACGATCGGACATATCCCGGAGACCATCAGCTGCCGTTACAATCCGGGCGGTGTATTTAAAATGAGCAATGGGATCATGGATAACCCGGGAGACGCAAAATACGGATTTACCCATGAACAGATCATTGAAGGATTTAAAATTTTAAAAGAAAAAGGTGCAAAATACTTTGGTATCCATGCATTTTTAGCGAGCAATACCGTTACGAATGAATACTATCCAAAGCTGGCGCGTCAGCTGTTTGAACTTGTGGTGGAACTTCGGGACAAGACAGGCTGCGATATTAAATTTATCAACCTTTCCGGTGGGGTGGGAATCCCTTACCGTCCGGATCAGACACCAAATGATATCCGTGTGATCGGAGAGGGTGTCAGAGAAGCATTTGAGGAAATCTTAGTTCCGGCGGGACTTGGCGATATTTCCATTTATTCAGAAATGGGACGTTTCATGTTAGGACCTTATGGCTGTCTTGTGACAAAAGCGATCCATGAGAAACACACTTACAAAGAGTACATTGGTGTGGATGCCTGCGCTGCAAACCTTATGCGCCCGGCAATTTATGGTGCATATCATCATATCACGGTCATGGGAAAAGAAAATGAACCGTGCGACCACAAATACGACGTGACAGGTTCTCTTTGTGAAAACTGTGACAAATTTGCGATTGACCGTATGCTTCCGAAGATTGATATGGGTGATCTGCTCGTGATCCATGACACAGGAGCACACGGATTTTCCATGGGTTACAATTATAACGGCAGACTCCGCTCCGCAGAAATCCTGCTAAAAGAAGATGGCTCCACACAGCTCATCCGTCGTGCAGAGACACCGGATGATTATTTTGCAACATTTGACTGTTTCGATATTTTGAAAAATATGAAGCATCCGGAAAAATAGAAGATTTACGAACTGCCTTACAGGATAAAAAAATTGAAAGGTCGAAAACTTGTGTATCGATAAAACTTTATTTGATCATACAAAAAATAAAATTGTAGGAAGCCAGAGAATACGGCAGGGAATCGGTACATTATCCGAAAAAACAGTGCATGCAGTCATGAAGAATTATTATGCACCGGACACGGATATGCATGAGATCCCGATTGAAAATTTTGTGGCAGACATTTTCACCGGTCAGGAGATCATCGAGATCCAGACAAGGGCATTTTATAAAATGCGGCGGAAGCTTGACGCTTTTCTGCCGCTTTATCCGGTCACGATCGTCTATCCGATCCCGCATATTAAGTGGTTGTCGTGGATTGACGAGAAAACGGGGGAGACTTCGCCGAAACGCAAGTCACCAAAGACCGGAAATCCCTATATGGCATTTATTGAGCTCTATAAGATCCGCCCTTATTTATCAAATCCAAATCTGCATTTAAAACTGTCGCTGCTTGATATGGAGGAGTACCGCCTTTTAAATGGATGGAGCAGAGATAAGAAAAAGGGAAGTGAGCGGTACGACCGCATTCCGGTAAAATTTGCAGAGGAGGTCTGTATCGACCGGAGGGAAGATTACATGCAGTTTGTTCCATATGACCTGCCGGAACAATTTACTGCAAAAGATTTTGCAAAGCATGCCAAAATCCAGCTTCGGCTTGCGCAGACCGTTCTTCTGATCTTAACAGACCTTGAAATCGTCGTTCGGGTTGGAAAACAAGGCAAGAGTTATCTGTATGAAGTAAATGAATAAAAAACTGCTTAGGAAAACCGGATGTCTCCGTTTTGCCTAAGCAGTTTTTTATTGTTTTAGTAACTCTGTAATATTGATAGTCAAATTGTCATAAATACATACTGCAATGTCATCGTCAAAACTGTATTGATCATTTAATTCTTCTTTTTCTAAATCATAGACATTCACTGTTCTCGTAAGAGGATTTACAATCCAGTATTCACGCACACCAGCAGAGCGATATTTGAATAATTTCACACCGTAATCTGTGCGTTTGGTACTTGGAGATGCAATTTCAATGATCCAGTCCGGTGCACCGACACATCCGCGGTCATCCAGCTTGGATTTGTCACAAATAACACTGATATCCGGTTCCACATAAGTTTTGTCATCCGCGTTTAGAAAAACGGCAAATGGGGCTGGAAAAACTTTGCAGGCACCGTTGTTTTTTTTGATATAATCAGTAATCTTATAGTGAAGTTCTGAAATGAGTTCCTGATGAAGCCGGTTTGGTGGTGCCATATCATAAACAACACCATCAATCAGTTCCGCTCTCTGCCCTTCCGGAAGAGAGAATATATAATCTGTTGTGTAAGAAGATTCTTTTGGTAATGGCATAGTGTGTACCTCCTGAATTTATGACTATATTATAACATCTAATGTGTTTTATTGAAACAATAGAATGCACGCTCCGCGAACATTCTATTGTTTCAATAAAAAGAAAACCTTGAGATAACTATTCTCAAGGCTTTTCAATAAATGTATCAATGCAGGAGATGGGACTTGAACATTACCCCAATAGCGCAAAGCCAGAAAAATAAAGGATTTGAGGCGTCGACATTGTTAGGTCTCACCCTAAGTCTCACCATCTTTTTATAATCTGCATCAGAAAATGAAAATCTTTAATCAATAGTCTTAATATAATCAAGCCAGAAAGATATGTCAATATATTTGTAATTCTGCCGGAGAGATTTAAGTAATGCATTCAATATCCACGGAATGGCACACAACAAGTAAGGTTCTTGGTGTACAAGCATAAAATTTGCAAAGTAAAAAGATTACGAAGTGAGAGCGGGTATGTGTCCTGCTCTTATTTTTTTGAAAGAGACGGAATCGAGAGAGATGACATTTTTAGAAAGAACTACTATGTAAACAACTACTAGTGAAAGAACTACTAGTAGTTAAACTACTACGTTATTACTTTATATAGTAAGTAATGTTTTCTATATCCTCGGAATGGCACACAGGGTTCACTATGCCACGCGCATTGATTGGACACCAAGAAAATTGCATTCCAATGCTGTATTCTGGCACAGTTTGGCGCCTGAATGATTAGAACCCCCGTACTCTGTTCCCATATCCCTTAAAACCCAGTATGTTCCCACAGATCTGCGCCCTCTATGTAGTTCTCGGTAATGCGGATCCTATAGCATTTGCATACTCATACTCTGAATCCGGGTGTTTAGATACCGGTTCGCCTGCATACGGTTCAATCGATATCGTTTCAGTCGGTACACTTCTATCCGCATCCGTTTTCTGGACATCCATTCCCGACAGTACCCATTTATCTGATATTAAAACATTGGTATGCGCACATCCGATATCAGCTTATTGGTATGCGGAATGTCTCGCTATCTGTTATGGGGTATCGCCTTATAGGTATGCAGTATGTCTCGGTATTGATTATGAGATATCGCCTTATAGGTATGCAGAATACCTCGGTATCGATCATCAGATAACACCTTACAGGTATGCAGTATATTCCGATATCGTTCACCACATACCGCCTTAGTGATATGCAGTATATTTCGGCAACGTTTATCATGTATCACCTTACTGGTATGTAAATGCTTGTATCAACAAACGGCTTCCGATAGCTGCATACCATCTAGCTGATACGCACACCCGTTGCCAGAAGATACCGGCTAGGTGATATGCTTGTTGTGCATCCGAGAAGAGGGATATCAGGAAAGGGGTATCAATTGAAAGGGAGCAGAAGTGTGGGATACCGACTAGGTGATACGTGATATGGATATCGAAGAGGTGGGATGCAGACTGGGTATCATCTGGTTGGTATGGAAAGAACGGCGGATATGTCCAGTGGGCGAAAAAATATAATGTGAAACAGTTTGCGGAATCTATTCTGTTTTTACAGCAGCATGCTATTCACGATAAGAAAACGCTGGATGCATTGGTGGATGGGAGTTCTGCAAAATACCATGAACTTATGAAAACCATCAAAGATGCAGAGGAGAAGATGGCAGCAAATAAAGTGATAAAGACTCACATTATCAATTATGCCAAGACCAGGGAAACATACATTACTTACCGAAAATCAGGGTATAGTAAGAAATTTTTCGAGGCACATCGGGATGAAATCACTCTTCATAAGGCAGCCAAGGAAGCATTTCCAAAACTGCCGGATGGAAAGATCCCAAAGGTAAAAGATCTGAATGAAGAATTTGTAAGACTGCTTTCAGAGAAAAAGGCAGCTTACAGCGAATACAAGAAAATAAAAAAAGAGATGCGGGATTATCAGATAGCGAAGCAAAATGTGGAATCCTTCTATGCTGCTCAGCAGAGCTGGGACATAGAGGAAGACATGAAAAAGAAACGGCAGCAGGAAAGATAAGCATGCGGGCAATCATCAAAAATATAAATTGGAGGTTGCCCTCTTTTTTATATTCCGGCAGAGCAGGAATGTATCAGCACTCACAAAGTGAGGGCGCAGCTTGGCATCGAAGATGACATTCTAAGGGGATTGGGGATGTGCCTCCAACAAGCAAAACGCGCCCGTGTACGTACGGGGGCACTGCTTGCTAACTTGCGAAATAATAATGGGGTACGTGTGGTAAAAAGACAGATTGCATATCTGCCTCATAATGCAGTATAATGGTAACGAGATTTATGCAATCCGATACATGAAATCCCTATTTCTCTTTGGACGGAGGTGGATAGGATATTTTCGATTGTACCTGACAGGTGTCAGATACTTTTGTATGAGAAGCATGGTCTCTGTTTCGTTACCATCGTGTTTGAGATATGCCCTGTATATGTTTACTGCGATGGCGAAATTAATTTTATAGACGTGTTTGGTATTTTTAGATGTTTTTACCACAGCGTGAGAAGTCACTAATTCACAGAAATTATACAGAATCATACGGGCATTGCTTTCCTGAAGGATTCCATCATACTTGCTGCTGTGCCAGTTGATCAGACCGATGGTGTATTTGAGTTCACGGAAGCTTGTTTCCTCGCTCCAGCGCATTCGGTAAAGTTTATTGATTTCTTCCAGAGGAAATTTTTCTTCTGAAAGATTGGTGGCAATACAGATATAGGTTCCATTATCAAGGCGAATACGTACAATACGGAATTCAATATCGTAATACATGCAGTTTTCATCAAGAAAATCAAAATCGGTAGAAGGCTGAAGTATGGTATAGGTGTTAGGATTCCCCAGTGTTTCTTTCGTATGGCGTCTGGTAAGTGTTGTTCTTATATGAGTATCGAATTCGCTGTCAGGCAAATCATAAGCGGAAAGGATACCATTACTGTTGATTTTCTTCATGCGGATAACGAAATACATTCCCTTCAGGATCAGGTGTGCAAAGATATTAAAACTTTCGTAACCACGGTCTGCCATAAGGATGGTATTATTACAATACTTATGAAAACCATCAGATCAGTGCAGTAGATATGCATGTAGAAAATCTGGATAGTGATAAAATGATTTGTTATCCAGTAATTCAAGGAGAACGAATCAACTATCAAAATAAATAATGTTTTGAAATCAGGGATGAGGTAGAAAGGAAAGTTCCATGACAAAAGATGAAGTAAAAAAACTCAGGATGAACAGTCCGGAATCACTACAGTTTTTAAATAATGCTACAAAATTTTATAATTTAATGATGATGTATCGTTGTGCTATTCGGGAGATACAAACTAAACTTGAGGTTTTGGATGATGAATTTTCAGTTGAGAACAATCGAAATCCTATTTCTTTTATAAAAACAAGAATTAAGCAGCCCAATAGTATTTACGATAAACTGCAGAAGATGGGATATGAATTTACAACAGAAAATATACAGACATATCTCAATGATGTAGCAGGCGTTCGAATAGTTTGTGCGTTTATTGACGATATTTATATGATATCAGATTTGATTACCCAACAGGATGATATTAAAGTTATTGAAATAAAAGATTATATAAAAAATCCAAAATCGAATGGTTATCGAAGCTATCATATGATTGTTGAAATACCAGTATTTTTTGCTAAGGGTAAAACACCTATGCGTGTAGAATTACAGATTCGAACCAATGGTATGGATTTCTGGGCAACATTGGAACATCAACTTCGCTATAAAAAAGGAATTGAAGAAATGCCTGGCTATGATGAGATAAGTGAAGAATTACTTCATTCTGCAAGAGCTATCATTGAAGCAGATAATGAAATGCAGAGAATAAAAGACAAAATTGGTATGTTCCACGAAATTTAGGGAGAAAACTGAGCAAGTAGGAAGGTGGAGTATATATGAAACAAGATACTTTAGAGGGCAAAGCAAAAACAAAAAATGGGGTAAAACGGCTGTGTTTTTCCATAATCTGCATTCTTCTGGAAGTGATTTTTATTATTACTATCGTAACACGCTTGAATGAATATGCAGAAATCATAAATTTATTTACAAGGATTTTGAGTGGGATCTTGGTTTTGGGATTGTACGCATCAAATAAGACATCCTCTATGAAAATGCCTTGGGTCATCTTAATTCTAATTTTCCCAATTATGGGTGTAGGCCTGTATTTGTTGATTGGTTTGAATGGTGGCACACATAAAATGCGTGAGCGATATGCAGAAATTGATAGCAAATTGTTACCAATGCTTCCGGACAGTCAGGAGTGTTTGAGCAGAATAAAAGAAACAATTCCGAAAGCAGGAAATATAGCAAGTTACATACAAAGAAATTCGCAGTATCCAATCTATCAGAATACGGATATTGTGTATTTTGATGAAGCAGTGAAAGGATTAGAGGCACAGCTTAAGGATTTGGAGAAAGCACAGAAGTTTATCTTTATGGAATATCATGCGATAGAAGACGCTGAAGCATGGCATAAGATTCAAGATGTTCTGGAAGAACGAGTAAAAGCAGGTGTGGAAGTTAGAGTATTCTACGATGATATGGGTTCTATAGGCTTTATTAACACAGATTTTGTGAAAAAGATGGAGGCAATAGGAATTCATTGCCGTGTATTCAATCCGTTTATGCCAGGTTTAAATCTGTTTTTGAACAATCGTGATCATAGAAAAATAACAGTTATTGATGGAAAAGTCGGATTTACAGGTGGATATAATCTAGCAAACGAATATTTTAATTACACACACCCGTATGGACAGTGGAAAGATACAGGTATTCGTTTAGAAGGAGATGCTGTTCAGTCGCTTACGGTGACATTTTTGGAAATGTGGAATGCAGTAAGTGATAAGGCTGCTAATGATTCTGATTTTAGTAAATACCTTTTCCACTATGATTATGCGGCACAGCAAACTGGGTTTGTTCAACCTTATGCAGACAGCCCTATGGATAATGAACAAGTAGGAGAAGAAGTTTATATCAGTATGATAAATAAAGCTGAAAAATATTGTTGGTTTATGACTCCATATCTAATCATAACAGATGAAATGACGCATGCGTTATGTCTGGCTGCTAAGCGAGGGGTAGACGTAAGAATTATCACACCTGGTATCCCTGATAAAAAATTTATTTATAATATAACTCGTTCTTTTTATCATGGATTAGTTAAACATGGTGTTCGTGTTTATGAGTGGACTCCTGGTTTCTGTCATGCAAAAATGAGTGTGGCAGATGACTGTATGGCAACTTGTGGAACAATTAATCTGGATTATCGAAGTTTATATCACCATTTTGAAAACGGCTGTTTTATGGCAGATTGTCAGGCAGTTGTGGATATAAAAAATGATCTGATAAGAACGATGGGAGAATGTCGTGATGTGACAGACCAATATCAAACCGGACGAAGTGCATATTTGCGACTGGGACAATTATTTATGAGATTATTTGCTGGATTGCTATAAGAATCTGATGAAACGACCTTTCAAAAAACAGTTGATTTAGAAGTTAACTGTTTTTGAAAGGTCGTTTTTGCTATATCTAACAGTCTGTTGTACAAAGAAGATTTTGCATGGATGAAAAAACAAACCTTGTTGAGGTTAAATTGAGTTTTCCATTGTATTGTATTGCTAATGAATAAGAATAAGAACAGACAATGCTGAATGCTCTGGAAACAAGAATATCTGAGTATAGTATGTAAGTTCGTAACAGAATGAAAGGAGCGATTCAAATGAGCAATTTGGAAAATTATATGAAACGGCAAGCAATTTTTTGTGAACAAAATGATAGCATTAGTAAGAATCTGTATTCAGAGTATGGTGTAAAAAGAGGCTTACGAGATGAAAAAGGCCAAGGTGTGTTGACGGGGCTTACAAATATTTCTGATATAAAAGCTTTTGAATATCATGATGGAGTAAAGAGTCCATGTGATGGCGAGTTATCTTATCGTGGTTATAATATAAAAGATTTAGTAACAGGAAGTAAAGGAAAAAGGTTTGTCTTTGAAGAAGGAGCATATCTTCTTTTATTCGGAGAATTGCCAACTGATACACAGTTAATGGAATTTCAGGGAAGACTATCTGATTGTATGGAACTACCGACTAACTTTACCAGAGATGTCATTATGAAAGCACCTACATCAGATATTATGGGTTCTATGACTCGAAGTATTCTTACATTGGGCTCTTACGATAAGGAGAAAGAAAGTCTTGAAATTCCGAATGTGCTAAGGCAGAGTATGCAGTTGATCGCAGTATTTCCTATGTTAGCAGTATATGCATACCATGCTTATTGTCTTTATGAAAAAAACGAAAGTATGTATATTCATAGACCTGAAAAAGATTTATCTATTGCTGAAAATTTCCTGCGCCTATTAAGACCAGATACAAAATTCACAGAACTGGAAGCAAGAGTACTGGATATAGCATTATTGTTACATATGGAACATGGTGGTGGTAACAATTCTACATTCACTACACGGGTAGTAACATCTTCAGGTTCAGATACTTATTCTGTTATTTCAGCAGCAATGTCATCCTTAAAAGGAAAAAAACATGGCGGTGCAAATCTGATGGTAATGAATATGATGGATGATATTAAAAGTCATGTGAAAGATTATGAAGACGAAGAGGAAATTGCATCATATCTGAGTAAGATTTTGAAGAAAGAGGCGTTTGATCAGAAAGGACTTATTTATGGAATGGGACATGCTGTATATTCTATTTCCGATCCGAGAGAAAGGGTGTTCAAAGGCTTTGTAGAACAACTCGCAAGGGATAAAGGACGTGAGAAAGATATGACCCTTTATAACAATATTGAGAAGATTGCACCTAAGTTGATTGCAAAGCAGCGTCAGATATTCAAAGGAGTAAGTCCTAATATAGATTTCTATAGTGGTTTTGTGTATGACATGTTGAATATTCCAAGAGAATTGTACACGCCATTATTTGCGATAGCAAGAATTGCTGGTTGGAGTGCACATCGCCTGGAAGAATTGATAACTACAGATAAGATCATTCGCCCGGCATATAAGAGTCTAGTCAGCAAAAAAGAATATATAGAAAGAGAGGAACGATAATATGGGAGCAGGAACCAGTGCAGAGGAGTTTTTTTTAAAGAGCATCAATGTTGAAAGCATATTTGAATTTGTCGAAAGAACAGATTATTTGTTCCTTTATAGTATAAAGGAATGTGTTGAAAAATCAGACTGTCATGAAGGAGTATATCTTTCAGAAGTGGCAGAATACATGAAATTATCGATTCCAGAAACATCTAAGATGGTAAAAAGTCTTGAAAATAAAGGATATATTATCTGGAAATTAGATGAAAAAAAAGAAAGAACGTACCTTGTTTTGACGAACAAGGCAATTGAATTAAGCAATTGTCAGAAAGAAAAAATGATAGAAGCTTATGAAAAAATCATATCGAATATACAAGAAGATGACCTGGCAGTTACACGGTGTACATTGAGAAAAATCCGACAGCTTATGGAAGAAATAAAATAGTGATTAATACAACGGAGTAAGAAAAGCTCCTTCATATATTAGAATAAAAATATGACTGTTTCTTTAAAAAGAAGCCTGTCATATTTTTTTTATGAAAAATAAATTTTGTTGAGGTTAAATTGAGATTGACTTTGTATTGTATAAGTATGAAATGAAAAGGAATCAGGTGATATACAATGAAAAAGCATAAGATATGTAAAATCCTTCTTGTTATACTGGCAATTTTATTATGTGTGGCTTTTTATGAATTACTCGGAATCTGCATTGCATATAAAAAGCAGCCGGAAGTGTCCAATACAACCAAAAAAGAAACAAAAATGGTTCGTGGAACGAATGCAGTGAAAATACGGAACGTGCAGTGATCATAGAAAAGAATCCAGAAGCGCTTTTACAAAGAGTGCGTTTGATCCAGAATGCAAAAGAGGAAATTATTCTTTCTACTTTTGCATTTAAATCCGATGAAAGTGGAAAATTAATCTTAGGAGCACTGCATGATGCGGCAGACAGAGGTGTGCATATTCGTCTGTTAGTAGATGGAATGGAGAGCTGGATTGATATGGAAGGGAATCCGTATTTCTATGGATTATCTTCTCATGAGAATGTTGAAATTAAACTGTATAATAAAGCCAACCCGTTGAAACCATGGAAAATGATGGGTAGAATGCATGATAAATATTTGATTGCAGATGGTAAGACATATATTCTTGGCGGAAGAAATACATACAATTATTTCCTGGGTGATTTTCCGGGACATAAGAACTATGACAGAGACGTGTTGGTTGTTTGCAATGAACCTGAGAAAGAAAATTCAGTTAACCAGTTGTTAGATTATTTTGAAACTATATGGGATCAGGAAGACAGTGGTTATTTTCATAACAATAAAAAACTGGCAAATAGAAAATCTGTAAAGAACGCAGTTTTAGAGCTGCAGAACGGCTATCAGAAATATTTTGAAGAGAATAAGGAAAGAATCTGCGATACCGATTATACGGACGAAACTTTTGAGACAGAAAAGATTGCATTAGTGTCAAATCCTATTCACACAGGTTCCAAAGAACCGGTAGTGTGGTATCAGTTGGGAGAATTGATGAAAAATGCAAAAAATCGTGTGAAGATCCACACGCCATATATTATCTGTAATGATATGATGTATAATACATGGGAGGAGATTGCAGAGAACGTTTCAGATTTTTCTATCATGACAAATTCAGTTGCGAATAATGGGAATCCATTTGGGGCTGCCGATTATGCGAAAAACAGAAATAGAATCTTAAGTACAGGAATTAATATCTGGGAATATGAAGGCGGTTATTCATACCACGGAAAAAGTATTCTGATTGACGATGATCTGTCTGTAATCGGTTCCTTTAATATGGACATGAGAAGTGCATATCTGGATACGGAACTGATGCTTGTAATTCGCAGTAAAGATATTAATAAACAGTTGGAAGAGAGCATGGTGGAATATGAAAGAGTGTCCCGACAGGTATTGGAAGATGGAACCTATCGTGATCCGTATCATGTAGAGCCAATTGAATTGACAAAGAAGCGTCAGAGAAAAATATTTTTGGTACAGCATCTGCTTGGATGGGCAAGGTATCTGTTTTAATAAGGAGGAAGGAAAACGTGTTCCAAATATTGATTGTAGAAGATGATAAAGAATTAAGCCAGCTATTCCAAAAAGTGCTTGAGAAGAATGGGTATCAAGTCAAAAGTGCATCGGATGGAGCACAGGCATTAGAAGTATTGGATAAGGAATATATTGATCTGATCATTTCTGATATTATGATGCCGGTTATGGATGGCTATGAACTGGTGTCAGAACTTCGTTCAGCAGGATATCAGATACCAGTGCTTATGATCACTGCGAAAGGTTCCTTTGATGATATGCGCCAGGGATTTCTTTCGGGAAGTGACGATTATATGGTAAAACCGGTAAATGTGAATGAAATGGTTTTAAGAGTCGGAGCACTGCTTCGCCGTGCACAGATACTGAATGAACACAAAATTGTGATCGGTTCAACAGAGTTTGATTATGATGCAATGACGGTTACAACTGATAAGGAAAGTCTTGTTTTGCCTAAAAAAGAATTCCTGCTTTTATATAAACTTGCAGCTTCGCCAGGCAGAACATTTACAAAACAACAGTTGATGGATGAAGTATGGGGATACGAGACGGAGGCAGACCCACATACGATAGAGGTACATATAGGAAGAATCAGAGAGCGTTTTAAAGATAACCCTGATTTTGAAATCGTAACAATGCGTGGAATTGGATACAAGGTGGTGAAAAAATAATGGAACAAAAGAAAGAAAAAGGATTGCGGATCCGATCATGTCTGACTGGTGCAATCTGGCTGGCACTTGTATTTTCAACAGTTATATCTGCTTTATTATTTGCTATTTTGAATCATTTTTTTAATCTGCCGGGCAGTATACCTGTGCTTGGCTGGCTTTTGATTTTCAATACATTGATTGCAGGGCTGATCACTTCCTTTATTAATGCAAAGTTACTGGAACCAATTACTAGGCTTAGTAAAGCAATGAAGGAAGTTTCTCGGGGAGATTTTGAACAGCATTTGGAAACGAACAGCCGTATAGCAGAAGTTGGAGAATCTTATCAAAGTTTTAACGTTATGACAAAAGAACTTCGTGCAACAGAGGTGCTGCAGATGGATTTTGTATCTAATGTTTCTCATGAGTTTAAGACTCCGATTAATGCCATTGAAGGATATACAATGTTGCTTCAGGGAGAAGAACTGTCTCCGGATCAAGAGGAATATGTAGAAAAAATCTTATTTAACACCCAAAGACTTTCCGGATTGGTTGGTAATATTTTGCTGTTATCCAAGTTAGAGAATCAGAATATACCAATGAAAAAAACAGAATATCGTCTGGATGAACAGATCCGTCAGGCATTTCTTTCCCTGGAAACAAAATGGACAGAAAAAGAAATTGGTTTTCAGGTAGAATTGGAGGAAGTTAAATATACTGGGAATGAAGGACTTTTTATGCATATCTGGATAAATCTTTTGGATAATGCGATTAAGTTCAGCCCTTCAAAGGGGACAATTACGATGTTTCTGAAACAAGAACAGGATTCTGTTAAGTTCATTCTGGAAGATGAAGGACCAGGAATAGAGGATGATGTAAAATCCAGAATATTTGACAAGTTCTATCAGGTAGATGGATCTCATAAAGCAGAAGGAAATGGCCTAGGTCTTGCACTTGTAAAACGGATTGTAGATAGTGCCGGAGGAACAATCAAAGCAGAAAACCGTGAATATGGTGGATGCAGATTTGTTGTAGAGCTTCCAATACAGAAAGATGAGGCCATATAAGTTTAAGAAAAACAGATAGAGGAGGAATTACATGACATTTTATCAGGAATTGCAGTTAAATCAGGCAGGTTCTAAAAATCTGTTGAAAAAGAGTGAAACAGTGAAAGAAAAAACATATCATATACTGGTATATTTGGTAAAGATAGCTGTTACAATGGCATTTTGTTTTTTATTTGTTACTATTTTCAGTATCTTATTTGGAAATGAGAACAGCATTGTGGGTGTAGTAGTTTTATTATGCCTTATGGTATTTCGGAATGCGGATCTGGGGATCCACACCGGACAATCTACGATGCTTTTGGCTTTGTTCTTTGTAATTATGACTGTATGTCCGCATTTAGCAAATCAGTTTTCACCGGTATTGGGAATGCTGTTAAATATTGCGGCACTGGCTGTGTTGATTCTGTTCGGATGCCATAATCCATTCATGTTTAATCAATCTACATTGGTTCTTGGGTATCTGCTGCTATATGGTTATGATGTTACGGGAAAAAGCTATCAGATGCGATTAGTCGGAATGGCTTTAGGTGCAGCACTTACCTGCTTCGTATTTTATCGAAATCATAAAAACAGAACTTATAAAAGAAATCTGAAAGATCTGATACAAGAATTTGATATCACTTCTTCCAGAACAAAATGGCAGATATGTCAGATTTTATGCGTACCGATCGTCCTTTGCATTGCAGAACTTTGTAATATGCCACGTGCAATGTGGGCTGGTATTGCGGCCATGTCCGCGATTTTGCCATTTATGGAAGATATGCACTACAGAGTCCGTAAAAGGATTGTCGGAAATATTGCAGGTGTTATATGTTTTACAGTATTATATTTTCTGCTTCCTTCGTCAATCTATGCATATATAGGAATTATTGGTGGAATCGGTGTAGGATTTTCAGCACAATATGGCTGGCAGGCAGTATTTAACACATTTGGTGCTTTAGCCATTGCTACAGAGAGTTATGGACTAAAAGGAGCAGTTAGTCTTAGAGTGATTCAAAATGTTTTTGGTGTTGTGTTTGCTTTAGCATTTTGTGTTATATTTTATTGGTTTATGTCTAAAAAAAAGGAAAGTGATGTGACCGTACATGCAGAGTGAAGTGAATCAGGAAGAAAATTTGAATAGAATTATTACGGTTCCTAATCTTCTTTCTTTTTTTCGGCTTTGTCTGATTCCGGTAATTATATGGAGTTATTGTGTAAAGAAAAATCCTCTGTTAGCTGGTGAAATCTTATTGCTGTCTGGTCTTACGGATCTTGCTGATGGATATATCGCAAGAAGATTCCATAGGATTAGTAATTTAGGAAAAATACTTGATCCGGTGGCTGATAAGCTGACACAGGCAGCGATGTTAATCTGTCTGTTTACTCGTTTTCCGCATATGCTTCTTTTAATCGTAATAATGGCAGGTAAGGAGCTGTATATGGTAGTCAGTGGATGTCTTGTGATACGAAAGACAGGAAAAGTACATGGTGCAGACTGGCATGGAAAGATAGTAACTTTTTTATTATATGGAACTGCAGCGGTGCATATTATATGGTTCCAAATTACACCGATGGTATCAGATCTGTTGATTGGTTTGTGCGCTATAATGATGGTCATATCGGTCGCTCTGTATATTATCCAGAATACCAGGACTCTTAAGGGAGAGACGGTATAAGCAATTTTATATTGCAATGACTAGAAAAATATTTAGGAGAAGATAGATATAAACAGTAAGTCAAACACACAAACTATGGAGTCTTTAGTCGGTTTAATAAAATTTTCTGATAAAATAAAGCATTCAATGTCATTTAGATAAGGTTTTTTATGACAAAAAGACAGATTGCATATCTGCCTCATAATGCAGTATAATGGTAGTCAGACAGTTTTGGATATAAGAGATGATCTTGGAGCAACAATGAATGAATGCAGGGAAGTGACCGAAAAGTACCGCACAGGACGGAGTGCATATTTACGGCTCGGACAGTTGTTTATGAGATTGTTTGCAGGACTATTATAGCAGAAAGAAGAGGTGTTCGATATGTGTACAGCAGCAACTTACAAAACAAAAGATTTTTATATGGGCAGAACGCTTGATTATGAATTTTCCTATGGGGAACAGATCACGATAACGCCAAGAAATTACGAATTTGATTTCCGGTTTGCCGGGAAGATAAAAAGCCATTATGCTTTGATCGGAATGGCATTTGTTGCAGGAGGTTATCCGCTTTATTATGATGCTGTTAATGAAAAAGGCCTTGGAATGGCAGGTCTTAATTTTGTCGGCAATGCGGCATATGAAGAGGCTTTGCCGGAAGATGAAACAGAAGTCAGCCAGGTGGCACAGTTCGAGTTCATCCCATGGATCCTTACACAGTGTGCTACTGTAGCAGAGGCGAGAGAGAAGCTGGCAGCAATGAGACTGACAGGCACAGCATTCAGTGAACAGCTGCCGACAGCACAGCTTCACTGGATCATTGCAGACAAAGACGCCTGTATCGTTGTTGAGTCTATGAAGGATGGGATGCATGTATATGATAATCCGGTAGGAGTGCTTACCAATAATCCACCATTCCCTGAGTCAGATGTTTGCACTTAATAATTATGCCGGAGTATCCAGAAAACAGCCGGAGAGTACTTTTGCAGGAGTATTACAGCTTGATGCATATAGCAGAGGAATGGGTGGAATGGGAATACCTGGAGATCTTTCCAGCCAGTCAAGATTTGTGAAAGTTGCCTTTACAAAATTAAATTCGATCTCCGGTGAAGAAGAGGATGAGAGTGTAAGTCAGTTCTTCCATATCTTAGGATCCGTAGATCAGCAGCGTGGATGCTGTGAGGTGACAGAAGGCAAATATGAGATCACGATATACACGTCCTGTTGTAATACAGCAAAAGGTATTTACTATTATACGACTTATGATAATCATCAGATCACAGCGGTTGACATGCATGCCGAAAATTTGGATTCAGATCAGCTGATCTGTTATCCGCTTCTGTCCAAGGGCGAAGTCAGATGGCAGAATAAATAATACGAAAATGCACGGAGAAAGCATAACGCAGAACAACAGGAGGAAAGAACATGAAAGAAGTTAAAACACCGAAAAAACCACTGGCATATTATTATGGGATTGTGTTAATAGTGCTGATAGTATTTAATCTGGTTGTCACACCAATCCTTATGAAGCATCAGGTAAAGGAAACGGATTATGGAACTTTTATGAGCATGATCGAGAAGAAGAATATCGGTGAAGTAGAAGTTAAGGACAATCAGATCATCTTTACAGATAAAGATCAAAAAAATATTTATAAAACAGGTCTGATGAACGATTCGAACCTGACGGACAGGCTATATGAATGTGGAGCAGTATTCGCAAAAGATATCGATAAGCAGATGTCACCGATCATCAGCTTCCTGCTGACCGGGATTTTGCCATTGATCCTTTTTATCGCACTGGGAAATTATATGGCAAAGAAACTGATGGAGCATGCCGGAGGAAAAAATTCGATGGCTTTTGGAATGGGAAAAAGCAATGCGAAGATTTATGTGCAATCCAGTGAGGGAATCCGTTTTTCAGACGTTGCAGGAGAAGATGAGGCGAAAGAAAACCTTTCAGAGATCGTTGATTATCTTCACAATCCGAAGAAGTATACCGATGTAGGTGCGTCTATGCCAAAAGGTGTCCTTCTTGTAGGACCTCCGGGAACCGGCAAAACAATGCTTGCAAAAGCAGTGGCGGGTGAATCAAATGTACCATTTTTCTCAATGTCCGGTTCAGAATTCGTTGAGATGTTTGTCGGTATGGGAGCTTCCAAGGTTCGAGATCTTTTCAGACAGGCAAAGGAAAAGGCACCATGTATCGTGTTTATTGATGAAATTGATGCCATTGGTAAAAAGCGTGACGGACAAATGGGCGGAAATGATGAGAGGGAGCAGACCTTAAACCAGCTTCTTACAGAGATGGATGGATTTGAAGGAAATAATGGTGTCATCATTCTTGCTGCAACGAACCGTCCGGAGTCGTTAGATCCGGCACTTACACGTCCGGGACGTTTTGACAGGCGTGTGCCGGTTGAACTGCCGGATCTTGCAGGCCGTGAAGCAATTTTAAAGGTTCATGCAAAGAAGATAAAAGCATCTGATGATGTTGACCTGCATACGATTGCACGTATGGCATCCGGTGCATCCGGTGCGGAGCTTGCCAATATTATAAATGAAGCAGCATTACGTGCTGTCCGTAGTGGAAGGACCGTTGTAAATGAATCTGATCTCGAAGAAAGTATAGAAGTGGTTATTGCAGGATATCAGAAGAAGAATGCGGTTCTTTCAGATCAAGAGAAGAAGGTTGTTGCATATCATGAGATAGGACACGCTCTGGTAGCTGCATTGCAGAGTCATTCAGCACCGGTCCAGAAGATTACGATCATCCCGCGTACCTCAGGTGCACTCGGCTACACTATGCAGGTTGAGCAGGGTGATAAATATCTGATGACGAAAAAAGAACTTGAGAATAAGATTGCTACATTTACAGGCGGACGTGCGGCAGAGGAGATCGTATTTGGTGAGATCACGACCGGAGCCTCCAATGATATCGAACAGGCAACAAAAATTGCAAGAGCGATGATCACCCGCTACGGCATGACAGATGAATTCGACATGGTGGCAATGGAAAACGTGACCAACCAGTATCTTGGCGGCGATACGTCTCTTTCCTGTTCCGCAGATACCCAGAAGGAAATTGATGAAAAAGTCGTGCAGCTCGTAAAAGCAGAGCATGAAAAAGCAAGAAAAATCCTTGCTGAAAACAGGGAAAAACTGGACGAACTGGCTATGTACCTGTATGAGAAGGAAACAATTACAGGTGACAAATTTATGGATATTTTAGACAGAAAATAATGTAGTTAATTAGATAACCAATTCCACCCAAATATGATGAACAATTTTGGAATGAATTGTATTCATTTTTACAGAAACATTCTAACGAAGAGTATATTCTCATAGGAGATTTTAATACTATCAATAATAGAAACATGGAAGAGTTTAGAAAGATATTATATATTGCATATGATATTTGGTATCAAAAAGGAAACAGAGAACCTTTATCATGTATGCAGAGCCTTTTATCTCATCTGCTTTAGCTGCTTTCACAATAGCAAGTTCAGGATCATCCTTTTTAGGACGACCCTTGCCACATGGATTATCTTTTTTGACCTGCTTATATTCGCTGCAGGCATCATGCCAGATATCTTTTCTGACTTCATCGAGAGCTGTCATAGCCCACTCGACTACGTGAAAGGAATCAACACAACGGGCGCAGTCAGGAGTGTATTCATTTACACACTCTGTGATCCATTTGGCACCATCACCTGTAACAACCTTGATGCTGGATAGCTGCTCTGGAGTAAGCTGTTTATAAAACTTTTCAAGAACGGATTTGCCATGGCCTTCCGATGCCCATACCACTGTGTTGGTATCGTGATTAACGATTACTGTAATGTACTTGTGACCCTTTTTGTAACTGGTTTCGTCAATGCCGATATTAACCAGACCATCAAGTCTTCTTGAGCGCTCCGGTTCTAAATCGTGAAGAGCACGATTGACACAGCGGCCTACAGTTTCCCAGTCCACTCTCATGAAGTATGATGTGGTACTTCTTGGAAGATAGGATGCAAACCATGCAACGGTAAGGTCGAAATCCTTGATAAATCTACTACCTGGATATGCCCATGGAACTTCGGCAACATATACCCCATGTTCAAGGCAGATGATACGATGCGTCTGGTATTCAACTTCGACCAGAATACCACCCCAGTCCAGCCCCCTCCAAGTGGTTGGTCTGCTGGAATGTTTGTCATAAGCAGGACATGACTTGTGACAGAAAGGGCAGTCATTCTCATGCCATTTATTAGGTCTGGATTTGATACGGATGTGTTTCACGCCATCCTCATCAGAGTAAAGATTAAAATTTTCTATCAAGAGAATAAAGTATTGACAAAATTTTGTGGGGCGGGGTAGAATGATGGTAAAAAATTCCAAAACATAACGCATTGGTGCTTTTCGCAGAAAGAAGAAAAATAAACATGAAAAAGAGAAAGAACTTGGGAAAAAAGTTAGTAACAATGTTAGTGTCTGTAGGCTTTTTTGCAGTTTTGATTACAGTCTTGAATTTAATGGCATTACAAGCTATTCGAGGAAAGAATAATGTGCTTATAGAACAGTTTGAACAATATGAAGAAGCAGTGAAAAATAATGATACCGCGGTTTTTGAAACAGCAAAAGGAGAAGTGGCAGAAGCCATCAGACATATCAACTACAGAATAAATGGAAGCATCATTTTTGATCTTGCACTTGTGGTAGCTGATATTATTGTAATCGTACTTCTTTCGATTGTTATTAATAAGTCCATTGTTCGTCCAGCAAAAAGAGCAAAGAATGATTTGGATGATATCATTTTAGGTATAGAATCAGGACAGGGTAATCTTACGTTAAGAGTATTTGATGAAACCAGTGATGAAATTGGTCAGCTTGCAAATGGTGTCAACCATTTTATTGAAACATTACAAAATCTTATGGTAAAGATTCAGAGTGTATCAAAAGATATGAAAGAATCTTCCTATCTTGTACAAAATGAGGCGGAATCTTCAAATATGAGTGCATCCAATGTGAGTGCAACATCGGAAGAACTTGCAGCATCCATGGAAGAGGTATCTGCTTCTCTATATGATTTAGCCCAAGGATGTAATAATCTGCTAAAGAAAATGGAAGGCATGAATGAGGATGCTAAGAACTCTGCAATGAAGATGCATGAAGTGAAGCTTACTGCAGAAAATAGCTATAAAGAAGCGATTGCATCAAAAGAAAAAACAGTAGAAACATTTGATGGCATTGAAAAGGATGTCGCGGAGGCAGTAGAAGCATCTAAGTCTGTAAATGAAATTGCAAAACTTACAGAAAATATCTTAAATATCGCAGCACAGACAAATCTTCTAGCACTTAATGCATCGATTGAAGCAGCAAGAGCAGGGGAAGCAGGCAGGGGCTTTGCCGTTGTTGCAGATGAAATCAGACAGCTTGCAGATAGTTCACGTGAGACAGCAAACAATATTCAGGAAATCAGTGGAAAAGTTATTGAGGCAGTAAACAATCTGTCTGGAAATGCAACAGAAATGATTCGTTTTGTAGATGAAAAGGTAGCACTTGATTATGACAACTTTGTAAAAATTATTGGAAATTATGATGCTGATTCTGAACAGGCAAGTAATACATTTAACGAGTTTGCAGTTAAGTCAAAAGATAGCTTAGGTACAATGAATGATATGAATGAAAGTATCAATAACATTTCTATAGCGATTGAAGAATCTGCAAAAGGTGTTACAAACGTAGCACAAGAGATATCACAACTTGTGACAGCAATTTCAGCAATTACAGTGCAGGCGGACGAAAATAAGAACCTTTCGGAAGATTTATCGGATGAAGTAGCAAAATTTGAAAAAGTTTAACTAACAGATTTTTATTATGAGAAAAACTGTATTAGGTAAATAATCCGCACTAACTAAAAATGAATGCCAGAATAAGCACAAAGGCATAGTCCCATTACGGGTTCTATGCCTTTGCGTTTTCCGGAAGATTGTCATTAACTGCATCAAATTCAAGATTCTGTTCCCGGCACCATTCGACAGCTTTCGACAGAGCTTCGCCGGCGCGGCAGGTCCAGAGAATGAGTTTGTTGCCGTTGCGTTTCCATTCCTGGAGATATTCAATCAGTGCATGGTTGGGTTGACCAAGCTCCGGTCATTTGCTGTAACACAGGGTCCCGTCAAAATCAACAGCGATGGTCTGAAAATCCAACTGTTTTTTTATTGTTCATTCGGCTCATCTCCTTTAGCTGGTGTCTGCTGTATACCCGGATGATAGCAGAACAGGCTTGTTACCGGCTTATGGAAAAAGTCTGCAATCCTCATGGCATAAAGCAGGGAAGGGATATGCTGTTTTGACTCGATATTGGCAATAGTTTTCAGGCTGATGCCGGTTGCTGATGCAAGTTCTTTCTGGGTAATGCCAAGATCTGCCCTGGCTTCAACAAGTCTGCAGGTAATTGTGTCTGTCACAGTGTTTATGTCTATATCCATATCAGTATTCATATATATGCACCTCCAAATTCAGAATTATTCAGGTCTGTTCCGCTATAATAATCCTACAGTTTTAAGTGTCCCAAAAAAAGGACTTATGAAAGAACACGGCCGAATATTTTGAAGGAACTGTTCTCTGTAACCGGGATTGGATCATATTTTTTATTCAGTGATATGAGGTAGGTTCCGAGTCTGTTATTCTGAAATTTCTTCACATATGCGTTTCCATCAAGATAGAAGATACCTATTTCGCCATTATCAAGGCATGCTGTCTGTTCAATCCAGATGAGATCCTTATTATGGTATTTAGGTTCCATACTGTCACCATCTACATATACGCCAAATGTGGCAGCCTCCGGAATGTCAGGAGAGGAGAATATCTCATATTCGTCACCATCAAGAAAAGAGCCGGTACCGGCAGAAACGGTATTGTAAAATACTTTTCTTTCCCTGATCACATGGATAGGAATGATCTCTGCCGGTTTATAGTTGCCGGTACTTTCCAGATCGCTGATATATTCAAGCACCTTGTTCATTCCATTTTCATTCAGGTTCCGGAATGGATTAAGAGGACTCTGACCGATAAAATCCGTATAGATATCATAAATTTCGAGTATTTCACATAAGGCAAGAAACTGTCTGGCATTTGGTGTTGCTGTGCCAAGTTCCCAGGCACTGATTGAATTCTGCTTTACATAGATATCATAGTTTTCCAGTTCTTTTGCAAGCTGGCTCTGGTTCAGCTTGTGTTCTTTTCTGTATTTAGCAATGGTCTTTCCTAAATCTTTCATAGTATTATGCCTTTCTAAGTAATCATATCAGGTATGATCTCCCTATGCGGGATATATCAACTTTAGCACAGGAATCCCTAAAAAGCAATTGAAATATCAATAATATTGATAATATATAATAAAGTACCATTGAATAGCAATATAAAAAGTATTATATTATGCCATGTAGACGGATGGCATATCATCCGGCAGCAGGAAAGAAGGTGATTCAGTGAACCGGACAATACTGCATAGTGATTGTAACTGTTTTTATGCATCAGTAGAGCTTCTGCATCATCCGGAGCTTCGGGGAAAGCCTGTAGCAGTAGGAGGTGATCCTGAGGCGAGACATGGAATTGTGCTGACCGCTGATTATACAGCCAAGAGATATGGTGTAAAAACCGGAATGGCATTATGGCAGGCAAAACAGGTATGCCCGGACATAACATTTCTTCCCCCAAGGATGGACCTGTATCTCAGATTTTCCAGAATGGCACAGGAAATTTATGCTGACTATACAGATAAGAGGGAACCATACGGAATTGATGAGTCCTGGCTGGACGTGACAGACAGTGCAACTCTCAAGGGAGACGGATTTCACATTGCACAGGAAATAAGCAGCAGGATGAAAAAAGAACTTGGCATTACGGTGAGCGTGGGTGTGTCGTTCAACAAGATATTCGCCAAGCTTGGATCTGATTATAAGAAGCCGGATGCCATTACTACTATGTATGAGGATGAGTTTCAGAGAAAAGCCTGGTGTCTTCCAGTTTCTGATCTGTTATATGTGGGAAATGCAACGAATAAAAAGTTATATAGCATGGGAATCCGGACTATCGGAGATCTGGCAAAATCTGATGAAACCCTGCTGGTCAGAAAACTTGGCAAGATGGGAAGTATTCTGTGGGCTTTTGCTAATGGATATGATGAATCTCCGGTAAAGCTGGAAAACACATCAGCTCCGGTCAAGTCCGTAGGCAACAGTACAACAACGCCCAGGGGTATGGAAACAGATGAAGATGTCAAGATTGTGTTATACATTCTGGCAGAAAGTGTAGCGGCAAGACTCCGGGAGAATGGGTTCCGGTGCCGGACTGTTGAGATCAGTGTCCGTGACAAAGAACTGTTTCATTTTTCAAAACAGGTAAAGTTGCAGAATGCGAGCAATATTACCAAAGAGATTGCAGAGGCTGGATACAGGTTATACAAAGACAACTACAGACTATCGGCGGATGATAAGGAACTGAAAAGCAGCCGGCCAGAGTTTTTTCAAAAGCCACTGCGGAGCATAGGAATACGTGGAACGGATCTTGTGACAGATTATTTCTGGGAGCAGCTGGACATGTTCATGGATCCTCAGGCAAGAGAAAAACAGATGAAAATGGATGAGACGGTTGATATTATCCGCAAAAGATTTGGATTTTACAGTGTCCAGAGAGGGCTTATGTACCGTGACAGAATACTGTCAGCATGTGATGCAAAGTCTGATCATACGGTACATCCGCATGGGTACTTTGGATAGACAGGAGGGATTGAACTATTATGGAAAGCAGCAAGGTATATGTAAATGTCATGGCTGAATTTACAAATGACGGAAGGCTTCTACCAAGGAGCTTTATCTGGATGGATGGCCATGTATATGAGATTCAGAAAGTAACAGATGTAAGAAGAGCGGCAAGCCTGAAAGCAGGCGGAGCCGGAATACGTTATACCTGTATTGTTGACGGAAAAGAGAGCCATCTTTTCTATGAGGACAACAATATGTGGTTTATGGAGGAGAGATAGTTTATTTAATGGTGTTATACCAGTCGAAAAGATCAGCAAGAAGGTCACAGGATGAATGGTGCGGACTTTGGCACATCGGAACTCATTTATTCAGAGAATATAATCATCAATGGTTTTCATTTCCCTTATCCGTTGAATGGTAGTAATAACATACAGAACAGGTACAGAATATAGGAAAATATCCCCATAATCTGTCCTTGGTACAAATAATAAAAAAATACTGATATGTGTTGGGTGTCTGGTATTATCTGGGAAAAATCACGCTAATATGTCCAAAATCTTCCACATATTACTCGGTTCTGATCTATAGAAGAAAATAGTATTCTATTATGGATGAAATGGAAGGAGTAATATGTCGAACGATAACGATAAAGACCAGGAATATCAAAAGAATATGGGTAAACGTCTGAGAAAGATACGAAAAGAGAATGCACTGTCTCAGGATGATGTTGCGGATGCTCTTGGTATATGCACAAAGCAGTATCAGAGCATTAATACACAATGGATGCTGAATAGGATAAATTATGTTTTGGTGATCAAAATGGAATCCGCAATTATCGAATCAGATAAGCGATTATCGAAACAGATGTGCAATTATCGAATCAGATGAGCGATTATCGACTGAGAGGGTGCCAAAATTTAAAATATCGAAGGAAACGGTGCCAAAATTTAAAATATCGAAAAAAACGGCACCATTTTGAGAAATATCGAAGAAAACATACACCAAAATTTAAAATATCGAAGAAAACATACACCATTTTGAAGAATATCGAAAAAAACGGTGTCAAAATTTCATGTGGCGGCAGATAGGAAATCCAATTATAATTAATAATAAAGATAGAAAGCGAGGGCAACATCATGAAAAAGATTATTAGAAACCGGATCAAGTGTAAAAAATGTGGTGAGATCATTGAAAGTACCAGCAGGCATGACTTTAAATTCTGTAAATGCGGTGCGGTCGCTGTCGATGGCGGAAAAGATTACCTTCGAAGAGTCGGAAATAAAGACGATTATGAAGAACTGATCGAGTACGAAGGCAGAGATGATGACGAAGAGTGAGAATCTGAGGTTTGTCATGGACGAAAGCGGGAGACCTTATGAACCTGGTGCGCCTGAGTATGGGAGAGCGGTACAGGAGACACCGGAATCGCTGGCAGTTGAGGAAGAGTTGATTCAAAGGTTTAGATTACAAGATGATGAGGAATAAATTGAGGGAGGTGCACCATGAACTTATATATTAGCGATCTGCATTTCGGACATAAAAATGTAATACTATTTGAGCACCGACCGTTTTCAGATGTCGACACGATGGATCACTGCCTGATTCAGCGGTGGAATTCAAGAGTGTCCGCAGATGATGATGTTTATATCGTGGGCGACTTCTGTTACCGGTCAGGACGAACACCGGACTGGTACTTAAGACAACTCAAGGGTCATAAGCATTTGATTATCGGAAACCATGACAAGGCGACACTGGATTGCGAAAACGCTGCAAAGTACCTTGAGAGCGTTGAAAAAATGCAGCATGTCACAGCCGAAGACAAGCAGATCTGCCTGTGTCATTATCCATTGGCAGAATGGTATAAGAGCCGTCATGGATCATGGCTGATTTATGGGCACATCCATGGGGCACGGGATGAGGTGTATGAGTTTATGAAAACGAGAGAGCGTGCCTTAAATGCCGGTGCCTGCATAAACAATTACACTCCGGTATCGTTCAATGAATTGGTGCGGAACAATAAAGCATTTCAGGAAAAGGATTCATAAAATCGTAGAAAGAAGGATTTACAATGGGAAGAACAGAGAATATCAATGTATTTCAGGACACAATGAACCTGTGCAAAAACAATGACAGAATCCGGGAATCTGTTCATAACTCTGCAGAAGGTCAGAAATTGATTTTGGAAGAGGATGCGATTGTAGAGTCAGACAAGAACCGATATAAAGAGAAAGCACGGATCACAGTATCGGCAAAGAGAACTTTTGAAGCAGCATCAAGATATAAGAATACGAAAACAGCAGTACACAATTTTGCATCGGCTTCGAATCCGGGTGGCGGAGTGGAGCGTGGTGCAAATGCTCAGGAAGAGTGCTTATGCAGATGTTCCGGGTTGTTTAAGTGCTTGAATGCTCCGGATGCGTGGAGTGGATTCTACATGGCACACCGGGCAGAACATAATCCAATCCACAATGATGATATCATTTACACACCAGACGTTTTGGTTTTCAAGAGCGATACCGTAAAGCCGGAGCTGATGGATGAAGCGGACTGGTATACCGTTGATGTTATCACGTGTGCGGCTCCGAATCTAAGAGAAAAACCGAGCAATGCGTTTAATACTGGTGACGGAAAAGATGCGATCAAGATTACAGATAAAGAGCTGCTGGCGATTCATGAAAAACGGCTTCGGAGGATTCTGGATGTGACTTTGAATCATGGAGTCGAAACGATTGTTCTCGGTGCGTTTGGATGCGGGGCTTTCATGAATAATCCAAATGTAGTCGCACAGGCATCCAAAAATGTTTTGAACGAATATTTGTATGCGTTTAAGAATATTGAGTTCGCAGTATACTGTAGTCCGAAGGATGACATAAATTACAGGATATTTGACAGGGTGTTCAGACCGTATACAAAATAAGAAGAGACGGCTATAACAGCATTTTTATGGAAAGCGGGTGAGAACGGATGCATTATGTAATCGGGGATATACATGGCTGCTATCAGGATATGATCGCATTATTAAATAAAATCGAGTCACAGGATCAGGATGCACAGATCATCTTCGTCGGCGATTTCATTGACCGCGGACCGGACGTCGATAAGGTGTTGGACTGGAGCTTAGAGAATATTACATTAGACGGCAAATACAGGGCGGTCCGAGGAAATCACGAGCAGATGGTACTTGAATGGTATAAAGAGTTTATGGACTGGTATGACAATGCCGGTAATTATTCCGCCAGAGAACCAATGCCTGAAACCTATTATGATTTTTCAAGGTGGATGGACGCGATGGGAAAACTTTCACCGGCAGGATTGAAACCATATATTGATTTCTTCTCGCATCTGCCATACAACCGGAAAATGACAGTTGAAACAGCATCCGGGAAGACAGTGGATTACAGAATCGTGCACGCTTTTTATGAATACGATGAGGGAGTACCGAAGTTAGAGCAGTACTATACAAATCTATATGCAAGAAAGTATGGAAATTATAAGAGTGAGGAGATCGTCGTGCACGGACACACGCCTACTATCGCATTGGCAGCCGAAGATTCGTTAACTTATAATATCAGACCAGGTCTCATTAGTTATCATAAAAGTGATGTTAACGTGGATTGCGGCTGCGTCTATAAGGAGGCATATCCAGAGTATCCGGTTATGTTGGGCGCGTTTTGTTTGGAAACCTTTGAGGAGATCTATTCAAAGTCCGTTAAAGAACGGTTTCTGGAGAACGGCGCCGAAGATGGCGTGAGGAAATACGAGGATTACAAAGAGCAGTATCTGGCACGGGAGAGCCTTGAGAGAGCGGTACTGATGAAGATGTATCTATAAGAAATCTGAATCGTCATGATGAAAATGGTTTTCGAAAGACAGATAGATTACTGGGGAGGATTAACAGAATGATTTGGAAAATCACAAGACGCAAGCATAATGTAGTTTTTGTTTTCGGCAAACAAGCAAAAGTATTGAGAGAAATGCTCGGTTCAGCAGTTGTTCCAGACAGGACGACACTTGAAAAGGAAGCAGATGAGTTTGAGCAGTATATGCTGAAAAAGAGAGAGGAGACACTTGCTCGCGGTGAGAAATGGTAGCACGAAAGTACTATTTGCGATAAAAATAGCTAAAACACACTAAAATGTGTAAAAAATGTTCCGATTTCTGACGAGTAAATTAAATTTTGAGCCTTGTTATATATGTAAAAATTAAGGAGTTAAAACCTTACGAAGACAAAAAACACATATGAAGAGAGGTTAAAAGTATGACAGAAAATCAGGATGTACCGAAAACGGAAGAAATGAATAATCTAAAAAACGAAATTCGACAACGAAATGCCGTTCTAATCGACCAGCAGACCAAGAGACAGATTCGGGATTGGCTCGAAGGCAATCCATATCAGGAGTTGTTAGAGTATATGAAGTCGAGAGTCATGGGGCAGGAGAATATAGCTATCGTTGTCGCCAATGTATATAATTATCTAAAGAATGTCAGCATTCCGGACACCGTCATGGAAATGCCAACACACGGTAATTGTAATAATATGATTCTGGCAGCACCGTCGGGAAGCGGGAAAACGGAAACTTACAGGGCATTTCAGAATATTAAGTTTTATTCCGAGCACACACAGGGGATGCCTTTGTTTCTTGAAAATGTAGGGGATGTCACTCTGTATGCAAAAACAGCTGTTGGTACCATTAAATTGGATCTGGGCGATCGGAAAGAGGTCAGAAAAGAGAATGCAGAAGCTGAAACGCCGAGCCTGCCGAATGGGGATTTATATCCGGCGGGGATTATAGAATAAACATATTGGAAGGCAGACTTTGGAGACCCGATGATAACGATATATAAGTATCTTTCGATGGTGGGATAGAGAAATGAAGAATATGTGATTGTAGACTTTTTAAGAGGAGTCTCTTGTTTAGGAAAAAAGATGGACTGGATCTGAAAAATACGATAAAATTTATAATAGATACATTATGAGGAAGGTTTAATGGATGCAGAATAGGGAAAATGATATCGTTTTGTTTATGGATGAAAATATACAATTAGAAGTTCCGGTATCTCAAGACGGAGAATCAGTATGGTTATCGGCTAACCAGATGGCTGTTTTGTTTGATAAAGACGAAACAAACATCAGAAAACATATAAATAATATATTTAAGTCTTCAGAAGTTGATAAAAATAACAACACGCAAAAAATGCGTGTTGATGGTGTAAAGCAGTCAGTTGCATTTTATTCTTTAGATGTGATCTTAGCAGTTGGATATAGGGTAAATTCAAAAAGAGGTATAGCATTTAGAAAATGGGCAAATAATGTTCTTAAACAATATATTATGAAGGGTTATGCTCTTAATGAGAGGCGTCTTCAGGCACTTCGAAAAACGGTTGACATTCAGACAAGGATGCTTGCGGATGCACTTGACATAGAGGAAAAAGATGTGCTTAGGGCTGTAAATGAATATACGGAAGCGTTGCTTTTGCTTGACCAATACGACCATCAAACATTATGTAAACCAGATGGAAGTGCGCCTATATATCGCATTACCTATGATGAATGTACTAGGATGGTTGGAAGAATGAAAGATTCTTTTCATACAGATGTTTTCGGGGTAGAAAAAGAAGCCGGAAAAGTAGCAGGTATAATTGCTGCGATATATCAAAGCGTTTTTGGACAAGATGCATATCCATCGGTAGAAGAGAAAGCTGCAAATTTATTGTATTTTATGATTAAGGATCATCCTTATGCTGATGGTTGTAAAAGAATTGCAGCATCACTGTTTTTGGAATTCTTAGATAAAAACAATGTGTTGTTTCTGGATGGAGAAAAGAGACTTAGTGATGGAACGTTGGTAGCCATTACTTTGATGATTGCAGAATCAAAAGCTGATGAGAAAGAAATTATGATAAAACTGGTAATGAATCTGTTGAAATTATAACAGTATACGTTAAAAAAGATCAATCACATATAAGTATAATATCCCAATCAGCAATGAATTAAGAGAGGATGTGAAAATTATGTGTAATCTGAGTACAGGCATTGAAGAAAAAGCTACAGAAAAATTCATTTTGAATATGTATAAAAAAGGTTATACATTAGATCAAATTGCAGACGTTGAAGAAACAAGCGTGGCTGCTGTGGAAGCAGTCATTAAGAAGAAAGAGCCTGCAATGGCATAGGCGACAAGTGAATACGAAAAGAATCAGGCAGTAGATCAGAAATGATTTGCTGCCTTTGCTTTTAGGGATGGAAAATAGTTCTGCATTTGGTGCTATTTTTATGCTGTTTTTTCGTTTCACAATCATTCCCGCAATGTATTAAGTAGCCAGAATAGAACACGAATGGAGAAGTGAAAAAATAGGACATCAATAGAGAGACCTTAACTGTATCACAGTGAGGTCTCTTTCTTTATGCCGTGTGTCCAGCGAAGCTGGACCACACTAGCCGGTGTAAGTCCGGTCACGGTAATCGCCAGTGAGCCGTGTAGCTAAACTCGGTGCGTTGCAGTAATGCAGGGTACTAAGCGAGTGGATAAAGTAACCTCGGTAAGAGGGGCGAGCAATTATGCAGACCGTAACATAAAGTGAATTCTGCCGTATCGTTAGAAAGGTCTCTGAAAAGAGAGCAAAGGGAAGCTGAACCTTGGGCGTATGGGTGAAAGCCATGGAACGTGCGAAGAAACTGGAAAGCAGCACGGAGGAATCCCTCGGTATATAGGAAACGGTATGTATGAAAAGTGTGGTTCGGAACTGGAGAGACCCTACCCATCACCGAAAGGTAAAAAAGAAAGCGTATAAGCTTGGCGAAATCGTATTTCTGATGGGAGGGAGTCGGAGAGGAACATAGTACCAATAATGACTGTGCAAGAAAACGCAGTCTATGGGAAGGTTCCTTGCTTCATTCATGTTTGTAGAGAGGGTAAGAGTGAGAGAATGTCATGCAGACTAACAACTCCAAGGAAAAAGTTCGACAACTTCAAAACAAACTATATCTGACAGCCAAGAAATGTGATAGCCGAAGATTTCATGCACTTTACGATAAGGTATATCGTGATGATGTACTTTTTGAAGCATGGAAACGGGTAAAAGCTAACAAGGGTTCCAGTGGTGTAGATGGTATCGGAATCGAAGATATTGAAGAGATGGGAATTGAAAAATACCTGTCAGAAATCAAATCGGAACTGATGGATGGAAAGTATAAACCATCCCCAGTAAAGCGAGTTATGATACCAAAACCAGACGGAAGTGAAAGACCTCTTGGAATACCAACAGTCAAGGACAGAATTGTGCAGATGGCTACCAAGATAGCAATAGAGCCAGTATTCGAAGCTGACTTTAGAGATTGTTCCTATGGATTCCGACCGAAAAGAAGTGCCAGGCAAGCACTGGAAGTGGTAAGGAAAGCGTGTAACAACAAGGGCTATTATGTAGTAGACGCAGATATTGAGAAGTTTTTTGATAACGTAAACCAAGATAAACTGATGAAACTGGCAGAGCAGAGAATATCAGACCGTAGGATATTGAAGCTGATAAGACAATGGTTAGTATCAGGAGTATTATACGGAAATGTACTGACAATTTCCGAACTGGGAACAAGCCAAGGTTCAGTTATATCTCCGTTATTGGCAAACATCTACTTAAATACACTGGACAGACTGTGGGAAAAGTATGGACTTACTCACGGTATTCTTGTAAGGTACGCAGATGATACAGTCATCATTTGCAAGAATAAGAAAAATGCAAATCACGCACTGAACTTATTGCAGTACATCATGGCAAAACTGGATTTAAAGCTACACCCAGTAAAAACAAAGATTGTCAGCATGTGGGACGGAAAAGAGGGATTTGACTTTCTTGGAATGCACCACAGAAGAATGACAACGGAAACAAGCAAAGGACAATTGTATAAAGAAACTTATCAGTACCCGAGCAGGAAAGCCATGAAGAAGATGAAAGCAGAAATCAAAAAGAATGTAAACGGTCGAAGTCTGTTAGTTGCAAAGGAAGAGGATTTAATAAAGAATCTAAATCCGAAAATCATAGGTTGGAAGAATTATTATTCCACCAAAACAAATGAGACATGGATGCAGGAATTAGACTGGTATATTATCTGCACCTTTACAAGATGGTATAACAAGAAACACCAAAGGCGTAAACATATGTCAAGAGTGGGATTTGTTAGAAATAGCATTTACGAAAAAGGATTAAAGAAAATGGCTAGAGCATGACGTAATGCTGTAGAAAGAAGAATGTCGGAAAGCCGTGTGAGGGAGAACCTCATGCACGGTTTGATGAGGGGCGGATGAAATTTTCATCCGCCTACTCTACATATTCAAGATATTAGCAAGGCATAGAAACCATATTTAGTTCCGAACGGGAAATCCGTAATTGAACAAGGAGCGAATCATATGGTAAAGAAAACAGAAAATATGGCATTAGAAGAAACTAGATCTGTATTACATGATTTAGAAATTCAAAAGAAATCTATCAAAAAGCAATTAGAGTGTGGTATTATTAATTCTGTCGACGCCTCTCAAGAAGAGGAGAACATCATGACAAAAGAAAGGAAACTCAAGAAACAGTTAGTATCTGCTGTCCATGTCACCAAAGACGGGCAGCCTCGAAAAATTGAATATAAGGATAGCAAAGGACTCTATATGACAATCTTGCCAGATAAAAAGAAGATTTATGGCAAAACGGAAGAGATACTTATTGACAAGTTGTTTGATTACTACGGGTTGGCAATTAGTGATGTGAGTATTGCTGGGGTTTTTGAATTAGCGCTTGCTGAAAAGCAGACTACTCAGAATGTGAATCCGGAAACTATTAAAAGAGATAGGCAAACATTTAATCGGTTTATCATATCTGATTTTGGCGCACGAGATATTCGGGAAATTTCGAAGGTAGAACTTCGGGCGTATACGCAAGAAATGGTTCAAAGAATTCATCCAATCGAAACAGCATTTAAGGCATATAAAGGTATTTTAAATCTTATATTTGTTTATGCATTGGAATATGGGATTATTAAAGAAAATCCTGTTCCGTTTGTCAAGAATGCTGTTTATCTAAAAGGATGTGAGCGGACGAAGGCAAAAGCGGAGAACAAAATTCTGTCAAAGGAAGAAATCGATTTGGTAACCAAAACTGTTCGCAGTCGAATGACACAGAATCGATACCATGGTTATTTTATTTTGGGATATGCAATTTTACTTTCCGTTGAAACTGGAATGCGTGTAGGTGAACTCTGCGCACTGAAATGGGATGACGTACAAGCGGATGCAATACATATTCATGCGCAACAGTTAATGTATAAGGAAAACGGGCGTAATTATTATTATGTTGATTGGACCAAGGACGAAAAGGGATTTAGCCAAGGTGGAAGAAGATTTCCGATTACAATTGAAATCAGGAATCTTCTCTCAGAGATAAAATCTGTACAGGATTCCTTGGGGATTAAATCAGAATATGTATTTTGTAATCGGGAAGGGCGATGGATTTACACAAAAGCATATTCAGATTGTTTACGGGCATTATGTAGAAGTTTGGGATTTCAGGTGACTAACAATCATGCATTTCGTATGTCGTTGAACAGCAATGTATTTATTCCGCTTGGTATTCCGGTTACTGAAAGAGCACGATTATTGGGACACTCAGTTGAGACGAATGAAAAATATTATAGCTATGCTCGAAAGAACTCGATGCAAGATATATGTGCACTTTTGAATGGACAAGCAGTATAGGTCTCACCTAGGTCTCACCCAAAATAGCATCAATTCAAACATAAAGGAAGCCCTGATACCGCTATTCTCAAGGCTTCCGAGTAAATGCACTAATGCAGGAGATGGGACTTGAACCCACACACTGTTGCCAGCGTCAGATTTTGAGTCTGATGCGTCTGCCATTCCGCCACTCCTGCGTCTTATGAACTTCTTGAACAAAATCGCTCAAGCAAGAAATATCTTATCATACTCAAAGACAGATTGCAAGAAAATTTTTTGCTTCTGGAAAATTATTTTACACATATTTTAAGAAGAAAAAACATATTGTGAAAAATGATGATTTTCAGGCTTTTTTTGTTGACGAAAGTTATCATATATGATAACTTATTAACATGTGAAAAAAGAATTGCAGATAAAAAAACAATGAACGAATGAGCACAGAATCGTTTACTACAAATAAGAAAGAGCGAATGCAGGAGGGCGTCAGTTTGGCTCAGGGAGAAAAGAAACATCTTGCAGGTCAACAGCTTACCCCCCGGTATGAAGTGGTCCAGCAGTTAAAGGATGCAAGAAAAGCGCAGGATATGACACAGGAAGTGTTAGCGGAGCGTGTGGGAACGAAAAAGTCTAATATTTCCAGATTTGAGAGCGGCAAATATAATCCAAGCCTTGATTTCCTGATCAAGGTGGCAGGAAGTCTTGGAAAACAGGTACAGATCAGGATTAAGTGAAGAAGGAGTTTTATGTTATGGGCAGAAGTGTGACATTAGGAAATGGCAGAGACATTGACAAAGATATCGAATTATGCAGAACAACGAATGAGAAGACCAGTGAGCAGACAATCCATGTTCTGATGGAGAATCATATTCCGTTTACCAAGAGCTGGATCAATATTCCTTTTTTTCTTCGCAGGAAATTTCATGGTGCAAGTCAGATCTGTGTGATCAACACCAATCGTAATCGTTACAGTCAGGCAAGAACCGCCATCGACCAGATGGATATCCACTTCAAGAAACGTCTTGTCGTGAGCAATTATTAATGAGAAAGTCCCCGGTTTCCAGTGATTCCGGGGACTTTCCATTACTAATTCAATTCACGCAGGTTTTCCTCAAACTGTTTTTGGAGCAGCTTTCTGGAGTAGCACGCAGCTACAAAAGAGGAAAGGGCGAGATTGTATACATTGGTGTATTGTACATAATGCCATTTCAGGTTTTCTTTCCAGTTGGTGAGCGTGATCGTCTTGTCCTCATCGAGATGGTAATCGTAGAGGTTGTTGCGAAGCTCATAAGCGGCTGCATAGGAGAGGATATGCTTCATCAGAACAGCAGCGTCAGCCGGAACCGGGAGATCTTTCATATCGATCGCGCCGCTGCGGTAAATGGCTGCAAAACGTCCGGCAGGGTGTTTTAACTGGAATAAACCATCTAACGTAAAGTTTTCAAGATCCGTATCAAAAGATTGCAGGGTTGCCAGCACCAGAGTATCGGTCATTTCCTGAAAAGCAGGGTTGGCAGAACAGTTCTTTGTTTCAAAATATTCATCCATAAAATCGTAGAGAATAAAATCTTCGCACGTAAAATGCAGATATTCCATATAGGCGGCCGCAAATTTTGGAAGCAATGCGATCAGTGTACTATAGTGGATAGAACAGATGGCAAGGGCAGCATAAAACTGTACTTCTGTCTGCAATAAAAGTTCCAGATCCACATCCACATTTGAAAAATCCACGGAAGAAATCTCAGGGCATGCCTCTTTGAAAATGCGGTTTAAGATCGCAAGACCAAAACCGGATTTGTCGTCAATGATGGCGATGGCGTAGCATAAAAGAACCGGATCAAAAGAATTCTCGGAAAAAGAAGGAGAAAAATAAAAATCCTGATCCAGAAAACGGTAAATATCAGAGAGATTGTCCATAGAGAGCGGACACTCTAACGTATCCCTTAATTCTGTTATAACAGCTGGATTTTCCTTTGCCGCAAAAGTGAGGAAACGATACACAACATAAGTCTGAAAACGATCCATGTTCTCTTCGGGACCGTTTTCTAAATATTCTATCAAAAATTCAGTAGGAAAAAACTGATCAAAAAATTCATCCATAACAATACCTTACCTTTCTCTGTTTCCGTTCGCATGCCCATGAGGTATAAGCAGCGAAGCATGTTTAAGTGATGAAAACACAATATAATATTTTTATAAATAAAGCAATAGGGCTTTTATTTTTGGAGAAAAAGACTTATTATGGATAATGAACTGATTTTTAGGAGAAAAAGGAGAGAGATTATGTTGAGAGCAGCAGATTACCGTGAGCGTGCAAGAGCATCTTTGAGTGGAAACTGGGGAATGGCAGTTCTTGTTTGTTTTGTAGGAGCATTGCTTGGAGGAATCCAGTCCGTTATACCTGTTACCGCAAATTATCAATATGGGGAGGGAATGAGCGTACAGATTTTTGGGATAAATATGAGCCTGAATCAGCTTCCGGCAGAAATGCTCGGAATCCTGGCTGTCATGATGAGCATTTTAAGCATTTATGCACTGGCACAGTTTGTGATCGGTGGTGTAGTGGAACTTGGTATGTGTGCTTATTTTTCCAAACGTGCATTGGGCGAGAATGCGGACATTAAGGATGAGTTTGCTTATTTCCAGTATTTCGGAAAGGCACTCGGGCTTCGTATTGTAACTTCTATTTTTATTTTCTTATGGACGATGTTATTTATCATACCGGGATTCATCGCTACCTATCGTTATGCGATGGCACCATACATCATGGCAGAACATCCGGAAATGGGGATCATGGAGGCGATTGAGGCATCCAAACAGATGATGGATGGAAATAAATGGTCGCTGTTTTGTCTGGATTTCAGTTTTATCGGCTGGATGATTTTAAGTGCATGTACATTTGGAATCGGAGATCTATTCTTAAATCCATATACCCATATGGCAACGGCTCATTTTTATCTGAATTTAAGCAGAGGTTCTTCCGGAAACTTCAATTCGGATGGAATGATGTAAAAGGGAAAAATCTGTCACTGAATTCTTATAAAAATGTGAAAAATCTGCGAATGGATTTCAATTGAAAAAGAGATGTGCTAAAATGTACCGTGTTGTGGTCACGGAAAAACATTTTGGCACATTTTTTTTGCAGAATTTCGTGGCAGAAGATGAATTAGAAAAGTTGGAAGTAATAAAATGAAACAGATGAAATATAAAAAACAGATACAGCTCATTGCAGCAATCGTTACACTGATCGTATTCCCGGTGATCACGTTTTATCTCATGGAAGCCTACACACACAATCCATTCGAAGAGGTAAGACCGTGGGCGCAGTTTTTCAATATTTTGCTCTTTGAGCTTTTGGCGTGGATCTTTGTCAGTGTGACCGGAAAGATACAAAGCGGGCTTCGGATCGAGCTGGTAACCGCGATGATTTATGGAATCGCAAATGCTTATGTGGTCCGTTTCCGGACCAATCCGATCGTGCCGTGGGATATTTTTTCCTGGAAGACGGCGGCAAGTGTGGCATCTAATTATGATTTTAAACCGGATATTCGAATGATCGTGGTGACGCTTGCGTTTCTTGGAATGATCGTTTTACTGCAGTTTGTAAAAACCGGAATGCCGAAGTTTCAATTATGGAAGCGGCTGATTCCGGCGGGAGCATGCTGCATCGTGTTGGTTTTGTTTGTCAATCTGCTGCAGGATGAAGATTTTCAGACCGGACACAGATTGTATCCATTTTTATTTACTCCGGCATTTATGACGCAGGTAAATGGAGTGGCAGTGACGTTTGCAATGGATCTCGCATATATGACTGTAGAAAAACCGGCAGGTTATGACGCTGTAAAAGAGCAGGCGCTGCTGGAAAGTTATGCAGGGCAGGAAGATGACACAGACAGCAGTGAAAAGAAAGAGGAACTGCCCAATATCATTGTTGTGATGAATGAGTCTTTTTCGGATCTGAATGTGCTGGGAGATTTTACAACAAATGAAGATTATATGCCGTATCTGCACAGTTTACAGAACGGGGCGGAAAATACGGTGACAGGTTATCTGAATGTGTCTGTGTGCGGAGGAAATACCGCAAATACAGAGTTTGAGTTCCTGACGGGAAACAGTATGGCGTTTCTGCCACAGGGAAGTATTCCGTATCAGCAGTACATTACGAAAGAACTTCCGGCGCTCCCGGCGTATCTGGCATCTTTGGGCTATGAGACGGTGGCAACCCATCCTTATTATGCGGATGGCTGGGACAGGGATAAGGTATATCCATTGCTTGGCTTTTCAGAGAGTATTTTTAAAGATCAGTACTGGGGAGCAGGTTATGTGCGCAAGTACGTCAGTGATAATAGCTGTGTGGATAAGATCATTGAATTATATGAGAAAAAAGAAGAGGGAACACCTTTATTCGTTTTCAATGTGACGATGCAAAATCACGGTGGATACTCGGATACTTATGATAATTTTACCCCGGATATCACAGTGGAGGGTGTGGAAAGTACACCTTTGAGCCAGTATTTATCGCTTGTCAGACTTTCGGATCAGGCACTGGAAAAACTGATTTCCTATTTTGAGGAGGCAGACGAAAAGACAATTGTAGTATTCTTTGGGGATCATCAGCCAAATGACACGGTGGCAGCGCCGATTTTGAATCTGAATGGTATGACGACAAAGACACTGACAGAGGATCAGTTGAAACTGCGGTATGAAGTGCCATATGTGATCTGGGCGAATTATGACATTGATGCAGAGAGCGGAAAAGATACAAGTGCAAATTATCTTGCGGCGGACGTATTACATTATGCAGGAATTTCTGAGAATGCATATGGTTCTTATCTGTTGGAATTACAACAGAATTATCCAGTTATCTCTGCAATGCGTGTGCTCACGAAAGATGGTCTGGATACAAATTCATCCAGCTTAAAACAGGAATTGAAAGATTACCAGAGTCTGCAGTATTATCAGCTATTTGACTGGAAAAAAGAGTGAGTGTGCAGACAGATCGCTCATCAGGAAAGAAATGAAGGAAAGAAAACAGGAGTTTGTAAGAATGAATCAGACACAAATCAATGAGACAAAATCGAAAAAGTGGTGTAAATGGCTGCCACTGCTTGCCGCCTTTCTGATACCACTTCTGATCTCGGTGATCATTTGTATCGATCATGAAGTGTATCCATTTGGGGAGCGTTGTCTGTTACAGGTGGATATGTATCATCAATATTGTCCTTTTTTTACAGAGTTTGTGGATAAATTAAGAAGCGGCGAAAGCCTCATGTACTCGTGGACGATCGGGCTTGGTGCGGATTTTGTGTCACTGTTTGCCTATTATCTGGCAAGCCCTTTGAACTGGTTTCTTTTACTCTGCCCGAAGGGATACGTGATTGAATTCATGTCAATCCTTATGATTCTTCGTATCTCGCTCTGTGGACTGACATTTGCATATTATCTGAAAAAGCACTTTCACACAAATCACCCGGCAATCGCGGTATTTGGAACGGCGTATGCACTGTCTGCGTTTATGGCAGCTTATGCCTGGAATGTGATGTGGACAGATTGTCTGGTGCTTGCGCCGCTCATTATCCTCGGTGTGGAACAGCTTGTAAAAGAGAAAAAGGCTGCATTGTATTATGTGACACTGGCCACAGCCATTTTGTCCAATTATTACATTTCGATTATGATCTGCATTTTTCTTGTGCTCTATTTTCTGATCCTTTTATTGGAGCAGAGGGAAGGAAAAATCGGGGCATGTGTACGGTTTGCATGGTATTCCCTTCTGGCGGGTGGAACAGGTGCAGTGTTGCTGATCCCGGAAGCGATTATTTTAGGGGAGAGCGGCTCGCAGGGGATTTCTTTTCCAAGTGCGGTGGAATGGTATTTTAATCTGATCGCAGAACTGGGAAGGCAATGTATTTTTGTAGAAACGTATACAGGACGTGACCACTGGCCAAACATTTATACTGGCGTGTTTACATTGTTTTTGATCCTGTTATATCTGATGAACCGCGGGATCAGCTGGAAAAAGAAACTGCCGCGCGTATTACTGCTTGCGTTTATGGCATTAAGCTTTGCCAATAATATGCTGGATTTTATCTGGCATGGATTACATTTCCCAGATTCGCTGCCGGGCAGACAGAGCTTTTTATACAGTTTTTTATTGTTAGTATTGTGTTTTGAGACATTTTTGCATCTGAAAGAAAACCGCTGGTATCACGTGCTTGTGGCACTGGTCTTGGATGGGGCATTCCTGTATGCAGCGTACCGCTGGTCGGACAGCGAACTGACCGGAAGTGACAGTTTCTTTACGACGGCAGTGTTTATCGTTGTGTACGCGGTGCTGCTTCTGGTGTGGTATGGAGGAACTGCAAAAGTCAGAGATTATGTTTTTTTGATTACGTCAATTGTAGTGATTACAGAGTTGACGATCAACTTTGATATGACAGGTCTGGATACGGTGAGCAGAACTTCTTATGTGAAAGACTGGAAGGATTATGAAAACGTTTTAGAGCAGGCGAAGAAAAAGGAAAGTGAAAACAGCGCGGTGTATTTTTACCGGACGGAGGAGATGGAGCGGAAAACGAAAAATGATGCGGCGTTGTCCGGCTATTACTCTGCAACACAGTTTTCTTCGCTGATGAACATCAATGTCAGTCATATTTATCAGGATCTTGGAATGGAAGGTGGAAAGAATTTTTATTGTATCAACGGCGCGTCGCCTTTGATCTCTTCCATGCTTTCCTTAAAATATGTGATCGCGGACAATGCAATGGAGGAAAGCCCGCTGCGTACCCTTGTGGCGTCATCCGGGAACACGTATTTATATGAAAATAAATATTCCCTTCCACTGGGATTTATGGTAGACGATGAGGTGGCAGAACGCTGGGACTATAAAAATGGCGGCGGTGTCTCCAACCAGAATGAACTTGCGGAACTGTTGGGGGCACAGGAAGAGATGCTCTCAGTAGTTCCAGCGGAATCGGAAGTCGGCATGTCTACGATTCAGGTGACGGAGGACGGATATTATTTTGCAGCATACAGTTCTGCGACATCCGACACCCTTGAGGAAGAGGTCAGTGATGGAAGAACGAAGTCCTTTACGAAGGCGTCCCACGGATATATTTTAGATCTGGGGTATGCAAAATCCGGAGATGTGATCCGGATTAAAAATTCCAATAACGAGCGTGTGGATATTACTGCCTATCAGTTGAATATGGATGCACTAGATACCGCATATGAGACGTTAAACAGCCAGACAATGGAACTCACCTCGTTTTCAGACCGGAAGATCACAGGTACGATCGATGTGGAAAAAGCGGGGAATCTCGTATTTTCGATTGCCAGAGAAGATGGCTGGACGGTGTATGTAGATGGAAAAGAGACAGAGCCGGAGACATTTGCTGAGGCGTTTATCAGTGTGCCGTTGACGGATGGAAAACATGACATAGAACTTATTTATACAACACCCGGACTGAAGACTGGCGCCATGATCAGTCTTGGCTGTCTGATGCTTTTCCTGCTCTCCGCCTTTTGGAGAGGAAAACAGGAAAAGAATATTGTTGTATCGGAAAGCCTGTGTTAAAATAAGTTTATCTTTACAGAACTAATAAAGAAGAAAGTGATTAAGAGACAGGAAAGAGGTAACAGATGTTAGAGACAGGTATCAGAGGAGAAGCAAAAGAGGTAGTATCAGAGAGCAATTCAGCGCAGGCAATGAAAAGCGGTGAACTGAAGGTATATGCAACACCTTCCATGATCGCATTGATGGAGCAGGCTGCCTACAAGAGTGTTGCAGCAGAACTGGAGGAGGGAAAAGGAACAGTCGGAACGTTGATGAACGTATCCCATATCTCAGCAACGCCGCTTGGAATGGAAGTGACTGCCAAGAGTGAACTGGTAGAGATCGACCGCAAGAGACTGGTGTTTAAAGTGGAAGCGTTTGACGAGCGCGGCATGATCGGTGAGGGAACGCATGAACGATTCGTGATCGACAATGAAAAATTTCAGGAAAAAGCCAATAACAAATAAAATTTTTTTCTAAGACACCATAAAAGTACGGTTTATTGGACAGCAAATAAGATACACTCTTTTCAACTTGAGAGAACGTAAAAAGGTTGAAAGGAGTGTTTTTTTATGAAGGGATATGTGATCGAAGCAGGCTATATGGGATATGTGGACGGAGCGTACATGCTTTTTGCAGATGAAGAAGATTATCAGGAATATTTTAGAGAGTGGCATTGAAATAAAACTACCGCAGTGATAAGATAGTCACAGACAGCTATTGAAGATAAATAGAAAGGTAGTGACAGATCATGGCTGGAAAAGAGATACGGATTTATGGGGAAGATGAGAGCGCGATCAAGATCCGCCCTTATGAGCATCACGCAAAGTATTATGAGACAGACCAGATGGGAATTATCCATCATTCCAACTATATCAAATGGATGGAAGAGGCAAGGATGGATCTGATGGAACAGATCGGGCTTAGTTATAAGCAGATGGAAGAGATGGAGATCATCAGTCCGGTATTGTCGGTGTCCTGCGAGTACCACAGTATGGTTCATTTTGATGACACGGTGGTGATCGAGACGAAGATCACAAAGTATAACGGAATCAAGATGGATGTGGAATACCGGATGACAGACAAAGAGACCGGGGAGCTGCGCACAACGGCAAAGAGTTCCCATTGCTTTTTGAACCGTTCCGGCAGACCGATTTCCTTAAAGAGGTCTTATCCGGAGATCGACACGAAGTTTTTTGAGTTCACGGATGAGAATTAAGAGTGATAATCGTTACTGGAACGAGATACGAGTGAACAGTAACTGATAATATGCCATACAGGCATAAATGAGACATAGAGAGAGGAAGAAAAATGATACCAGAGAGATTAACTGCGCTTCGCGAAGAGATGAAACGCAGAAGTATTGATATTTATGTAGTACCAACCGCTGATTTTCATGAGTCAGAGTATGTTGGGGAGCATTTTAAGGCAAGAAAGTTTATTACAGGATTTACCGGTTCCGCAGGAACGGCAGTCATCACGTTAAAAGAGGCAGGACTTTGGACAGACGGCCGCTATTTTGTGCAAGCTGAGAAACAGTTAGAGGGAAGCACTGTCACGTTATATCGTATGGCAGAGGAAGGTGTGCCTGCCGTAGAAGAATTTGTAAAAGACAAACTGCCACAGGGCGGCTGCATCGGTTTTGACGGAAGAACCGTAAACGGTGCCTGGGGTGAAAAGTTTGTGGCAATCGCAGAGGAAAAGAAAGGTTCTCTTTTTGTAGGGGAAGATCTGATCAATCTGATCTGGACAGACAGACCGGAGTTATCCAAAGCTCCATTATTTATACTGGAAGAAAAATATTCCGGAAAGAGCACTGCAGAGAAGATCAAAGATGTGCGTGCAAAGATGGCAGAGGAAGGTGCAGATGTCCACATTCTCACGAGCCTTTGCGATATTGCATGGCTTTTGAATATCCGTGGCGGTGATATTCAGAGCGTTCCGGTAGTATTGTCCTATCTTGTTCTGACCAGGGATCAGTGTATCTGGTTTTTACAGGAAGAAGTGGTGGATGATACCATCCGCGCTTATCTGAAGGAAAATCATATCGAGACAAGACCATACGATGATATTTACACTTATGTTCCGACCATTCCGGAGAGTGCCGTGGTTCTGATGAACAAGAGCAGTGTCAATTATCGTATCTGCAGTGAATTAAATAAGAACATTCAGGTTATAAATAAACCAAACCCTACCGAGTTGATGAAGGCAGTCAAGAATCCGGTTGAGGTGGATAACACCCGCCTTGCACATGTCAAAGACGGCGTGGCAGTGACAAAGTTCATGTACTGGCTGAAGACAAATATCGGCAAGATTCCGATGACAGAGATCTCTGCGTCCGATTATCTGGAGGCAAGAAGAAGAGAGCAGGAGAACTTTATTGATTTAAGCTTTACGACCATCAGTGCCTACGGTGCAAATGCAGCGATGATGCACTATTCTGCAACACCGGAATCCAATACCGAATTAAAACCGGAAGGCTTTTTACTGGTAGATTCAGGCGGACATTATTATGAGGGAACAACCGATATCACGAGAACTTTTGTGTTAGGTCCGATCAGCGATGAGATGAAACAGCATTTCACAGCAGTATGCCGTTCCAATATGAAGCTTGCCAATGCGAAGTTTTTATATGGTGCATGCGGTCTGAATCTGGATATTCTCGCACGAGGTCCATTGTGGGACATGGGAATTGACTACAAATGTGGTACAGGACACGGTGTCGGTTATATCTTAAATGTACATGAAGGACCAAACGGTTTCCGCTGGAAGATCGTACCGGAACGCCATGACAGCGGTGTGCTGGAAGAGGGTATGATCACAACCGATGAACCGGGTGTATATCTGGAAGGAAAGTATGGTATCCGCACGGAGAATGAACTGGTCTGCCGCAAAGCAGAGAAGAATGAATATGGTCAGTTTATGGAATTTGAGAACATCACTTACGCACCGATCGATCTGGATGGAATCGATCCGGAGCAGATGAGCCCACGTGAGAAGCAGATGTTAAATGATTATCATAAGAAGGTATATGAAGTGCTCTCTCCTTACATGACAGAGGAAGAGAACGAATGGCTGAAGAAGTATACCCGCGCAATTTAATTTGTCACAGGATGGGACTGCCGCATGCGGCAGCCCCTTTACTGCTTTTTTATGAGCAGTGAAAAAATAAGAAGGAGACACAAAGTTTATGAGTGAAAAGCTGGTACTGATCGATGGACACAGCATTTTAAACCGGGCATTTTTCGGAATCCCGGATCTGACGAATTCCGAGGGACTTCATACCAATGCGGTCTATGGATTTTTAAATATTTTATTTAAGATTTTAGAGGAGGAACAGCCAAACTATCTGACGGTTGCCTTTGATGTATCACAGCCAACTTTTCGTCATAAGATGTATGCAGAATACAAGGGAACCAGAAAGCCGATGGCGGAGGAACTTCGCGAACAGGTGCCTCTGATGAAGGAAATGTTAAAAGCCATGGGTGTGACTATCGTGGAAAAAGGTGGGTATGAGGCAGATGATATTTTGGGAACCATTGCAAAACGCAGCGAAGCAGAAGGACTTGAAGTATCCGTTGTGTCAGGGGACAGGGATTTATTGCAGCTTGCTACTGATCATATTAAAATCCGTATTCCGAAAACAAAGCGCACCGGAACCGAGATTGAGGATTATAATACGAAGGAAGTTTTGGACAAATATCATGTGACGCCGATCGAGTTTATTGATGTGAAAGCATTGATGGGCGATACTTCGGATAATATCCCGGGTGTTCCGGGAATCGGAGAAAAGACAGCAACAGCTCTCATTGCGCAGTACGGCAGCATTGAAAACTGTTATGCGCATGTGGATGAGATCAAACCACCGCGGGCAAGCAAGAATTTAAAGGAAAATTATGAGCTTGCACAGATGAGTAAGACATTAGCGACAATCGAGATCCATGCAGATATTGACTATGATCTGCAGAGTGCAAGATTAGAGCAGATCAAAGATCTGTATACAGAGGAAGCATATCTTTTGTGCAAACGTCTGGAGTTTAAGAATATGCTTGGCAGATTTGAGGTGGATGCACCAAAGAATCAGGCGGAAGAACATTTTAAGCTTGTGACAGAGAAGAAGGAAGCCGAAAAGATTTTTGCAAAGATCAAAGGCATAGAATGTGCATTTCAGATCATTCCGATGGAGGAAAAAAAGGATGCGAACATGGATGCGGGGGGGCAGATGAATCTTTTTGCAGCACCGCAGACGAATGAATTTCTTGGAATGGCAGTCTGCTTTGGGGAGAAAGACACCTACTTTTTCAAGGCTGGGGAAGAACTGACAAGCAGCGTGTTGTCAGACCTCCTCACACACTCTGAGGCGGCAGGATACATGACACTGGATTTAAAACCGCAGCTTGGACTGCTCCATATGATCGAGCAGAGAGAGAACGGATGTCTGAACCAGAAAAACATTTTTGACAACGTCATCGCAGCATATCTGCTGAATCCGTTAAAAAATGAATATCCGTATGAAGACATCGCAAAGGATTACTGCAGCCTGATGATCCCATCGAGAGTGGATCTGCTTGGAAAGTCAGGCTATGATCTGGCAATGGATGAGAAACCGGAAGGATTTTTAAAGACAGTCTGCTTTATGGCGTACACTGCATTTTCCAGCAAAAAAGCAATGATGGAAGAGCTGAAGGCAACCGGAATGGAACAGCTCTATGAAACCATTGAGATGCCGTTAGTGTTTACCCTTGCAGACATGGAACACACAGGAATTGCCATTGATGCAGTTAATCTGAAAGAGTATGGGGAGAAACTTGCAGTCCGCATCAAAGAGTTAGAAACCCGGATTTATCAGGAAGCAGGGGAAGAGTTTAATATCAATTCTCCAAAACAGTTAGGTGTGATCCTGTTTGAAAAACTCGAAATGCCTTACGGAAAGAAGACAAAGACCGGATATTCGACAGCCGCAGATGTGTTAGACAAACTTGCACCAGAGTATCCAATTGTTGCAGATATTTTGGAATACCGCCAGCTTACCAAGTTAAAATCCACTTATGCAGATGGACTTGCCAATTATATTAAGGAGGATGGAAGAATCCATACTTCCTTTAACCAGACGATCACGGTTACCGGAAGGCTGAGCAGTACAGAGCCGAATCTCCAGAATATCCCGATGAGGATTGAACTTGGCAGATTGATACGAAAAGCATTTTTACCGGCAAAGGGATGTGTGTTCATGGACGCCGATTATTCGCAGATCGAGCTTCGTGTGTTAGCGCACATGTCCGGGGATGAAAAACTGATCGAGGCGTACAGAGAGGCACAGGATATCCACAGAATCACTGCATCACAGGTATTCCACATTCCATTTGATGAGGTGACAGATTTACAGCGAAGAAATGCCAAAGCGGTAAACTTTGGAATCGTATATGGAATCAGTTCCTTTGGATTAAGCCAGGATTTAAGTATCAGTAAAAAAGAGGCAGCAGAGTATATCGAACGGTATTTTGAAACATATCCAAAGATCAAGACATTTTTAGACGGACTTGTGGAGGATGCCAAAAAGAACGGATACGTGACAACCATGTTTGGAAGAAGGCGTCCGGTTCCGGAACTTTCCAGCAGTAACTTTATGCAGCGTTCTTTTGGAGAGCGTGTGGCAATGAATGCGCCAATTCAGGGAACAGCCGCAGACATTATCAAGATTGCTATGATACGTGTGCATGACAGGCTGTTGGAGGAACATTTAAAGTCAAGACTGATCATCACGGTGCACGATGAACTTTTGATCGAGACAGCAGAGGATGAGATTGATAGAGTAAAAGAAATCCTGACGGAAGGTATGCAGCAGGCAGCAGATCTGAAGGTGGCTCTGGCAATTGACCTTCACACCGGAAAGAACTGGTACGAGGCAAAATAGCTTTGCATCAGAAACGGACAGCACGAAAGAAGATAAGGGTGGACGGAAAATATGAAATTTATAGGGATCACAGGTGGTGTAGGAGCCGGAAAATCAGCAGTTTTAGATTATATGGCAACCAAACCGGGCGTGCGTGTCATGCTGGCGGATGAGATCGCACATGAACTGATGGAACCTGGAACGGACTGTTATGAGCAGATCAGACAGGCTTTTCCGGAGCATGATATTTATAAGGAAGATGGACATTTTGACCGGATAAAACTGGCGAAGGTGATCTTTTCAGATGGAAACAGGCGTGCCAGGATGAACGGGATCGTACATCCGGCAGTGAAAGCATATGTGATAGCAGAAGCGAAAAGAGAGAGACAGGAAGGAAAGCTTGCACTGCTTGTTTTGGAAGCGGCACTTTTAATTGAAGAACATTATGATGAAATTTGTGATGAACTCTGGTATATTTATACAAGAGAGGAAATCCGCGAGGCAAGACTGATGGAATCCCGTGGGTATTCCAGAGAGAAGGTACAGCAGATTTTTTCGAGTCAGTTGAAGGAAGCAGAGTACCGGAAACATTGCAGTGTTGTGATCGACAACAATGAAGGGTTAGAGGAAATGCAGAGACAGATCGATGCGGCAGTGTGCGCTATCTGACGGATTTTGCAGACAATTGGAACGGATCAGGGAATTACAAAGAAAAGGTAAGTGAGAGGGCACTACAGATGAATGAAACACAGACATTCGAACAGCCATATGTATTTGGACTGGACATTGGAACACGAAATGTAGTAGGTACGGTTGGATATAAGGAAGGAAATGAATTTGTCGTTGTGGCACAGTATATCATGCAGCATGAGACAAGGGCGATGATCGATGGACAGATCCACGACATTGGACGTGTGGGAAGTGTGATCCGGACGGTAAAAGAGGAATTGGAGAAACAGATTGAATGTCCGTTGACCGAAGTGTGTATCGCAGCAGCCGGTCGTGTGTTAAAGACTGTAACGACAAATGTAGAATATGAATATCCGGAAGAGACTGTTGTTACAAGGGAAGATATCCATACGCTGGATCTGCTTGGAATTGAAAAGGCACAGTCCATATTAAAAGAAAAAAATGATACAAGATACAAGTTCTACTGCGTGGGATATTCGGTTGTGAAGTATTATCTGAACGAGGAGGCTTATTCCAACATCGAGGGACATAAGGCAGAGGTGATCAGCGAGGATATCATCGTGACATTCCTGCCGGAGGATGTTGTGGACGGACTGTATTCCGCAGTGGCGCAGGCAGGTCTTGACGTCGCCAATATGACATTGGAGCCTATTGCGGCGATCGATGTTGCAATCCCGGAAACATTCCGTATGCTGAATATCGCACTGGTCGATGTCGGAGCCGGAACATCGGATATTTCTGTCACGAAAGATGGAAGTATCATCGCCTATGGCATGATTCCGCTTGCAGGGGATGAATTGACAGAACTGATCGTGCAGCATTATCTGGTCGATTTCCAGACCGCAGAGCGCATCAAACTTGCAAGTACGACCGGGGAGATGATCACATACAAAGATATCATGATGATCGAGCACTCCATTCCGGCGAAGGAAGTGTGGGAACTGGTAGAGCCGGTGACAGATAAAATGACAACAGCAGTGGCAGAGAAAATCAAAGAGTTAAATGGCGGACAGAGTGTCAGTGCTACATTTGTCGTTGGTGGAGGCGGAAAAATCCACGGTTTTACCGAGATGCTGGCAGATAAACTTGGACTTCCACAGGAGCGTGTTGCTCTCCGCGGTGAGGAAGTACTGCAGGAAGTAACCTTTGAGCAGCCGGATATCGAAAAAGATCCGCTCATCGTAACACCGATCGGTATCTGTCTGAATTATTATGACCAGAAAAACAGTTTTATCATGGTACATTTGAACGGCGAACGGATCAAGATGTATGACAACAATAAGCTTCTGATCATGGATGCCGCATTACAGGCGGGAGTAGCCAATGAAGATCTGTTCCCAAAACGTGGAAAAGAAGTGAATTATACGGTCAATGGCGTGGCAAAAGTGGAGCGGGGTCTGCAGGGGGAATCTGCTGTGATTACCATGAATGGAAAACCGGCAGGCATCAATACTAAGTTAGAACCGAATTCAGAGATCGAGATCTGCCCATCCACTGCGGGAGAGGATGCCATGATCACCATCGAGCAGTTAGAGGAGTACCATACATCCACCATAACATTTATTGTCAACGGCAGGAAAATCGTATGCCCGCGTTTTGTTGAGGTAAATGGTAAATTAGAACCAGCCTCTTATCTGATCAAAGAGGGAGATGAAATTGAGACGAGGGCTTATTATACCGTCGAGCAGATCGCAGAATTTATGGATGTGGAGATCGACACGGAAAAAGAGATTATTGTGAATAACCGGGTGGTCGACCTGAATTATTTTGTCTATGAGAACTTTAATATTGAGTGGACGATCCTGTCCTTCCGCACACATGTGTCTGATACAATAGAGGAGATGACCACTGAAGGCATTGAAGAAACAGCAGATACGGCAGAGGCACCGGAGGAGAATGTTTCAGACAGCGGAACGGCAGGTGAGACAGAAGACAGCGTACCAGCGGATGATGCATCTGTGACAACGGATGAAGAAACGCAGACGGCGGAGGAAAGTCCGGCAGATAACGAAACTTTGGAGGAAGCCAAAGAGAAGGAAACACATTCTGTGGAAGTTATCATCAATGGCACACCGGTCACGCTGACAGGAAGAGAGTCCTATATGTTTGTGGATCTCTTTGAATTTTACGAATTTGACCTTTCTGCCTCTGCAGGAAGAGCGATCATTACAAAATTAAATGGCCAGAATGCACAGTACACCGCAGAATTAAAAGACGGTGATGTGATTGAACTGGCTTGGAAAGAGAAATAGATTTATGGAATTATGCAGTATTGCAAGCGGAAGCAGCGGAAATTGTATCTGTGTCGGCTCAGATGACTGTCATGTGCTGATCGATGCGGGAATCAGTGGAAAAAGGATTGAGAACGGTTTAAACAGTATTGATCTAAAGACTGCAGATATGCAGGGAATCCTCATCACACATGAGCATATCGACCATATCGCAGGACTCGGAGTGATTGCAAGAAGATATGGCATTCCGATGTATGCAACAGGGGAAACCGTTGATGCTATTTTACATACAAAAACCGTTGGAAAAATAGACGAGGCACTTTTTCAGGTGATCGAGCCGGAAAGGGAGTTTACAATCGGTGATCTTACGATCGAACCGGTGTCCATCTCCCATGATGCGGCAGATCCGGTTGCCTACAAGATCAGACAGCAGGAAAAGAACGTGGCAGTCATGACAGACCTTGGAACCTATGACGACCATATTGTGGAGAAGCTGCAGAATGTGGACGTGCTGCTCTTAGAAGCCAACCATGACGTGCGCATGCTTCAGGCAGGAGCATATCCATATCCTCTGAAACAGCGTATCCTTGGGGATAAAGGACATTTGTCGAACGAGCGGAGTGGACAATTGTTAGGAAAAGTGCTCCACGATCATTTGAAACATATCGTGTTAGGACATCTGAGCAAAGAAAATAATTATCCGGAGCTTGCCTATGAGACGGTGCGTCTGGAAGTGGAGCTGGGAGATAACCCTTATAAGGGCGATGATTTCCCAATGTTTGTGGCGAAGCGCGACGAAGTATCGCAAAAAATAGTATTCTAATAACATTTATTAGATGATTTAATAAATAAAAAGAGCTTAAGTAGTGGAAATAATAAAAAGAGTATGCTAATATGGAACATAATTAAAATTTATCTTGGTAACGTGAGAAAAATCTGACGGAACCGGGCAGAATACAGTGAGGAGGCATGAACCATGGAACATAATGCAAATAAAACCATTATTACAGTAGTAGGAAAAGATACAGTAGGTATCATTGCAAAAGTCTGTACTTATCTGTCAGAAAATGGAGTAAATGTTTTAGATATTTCCCAGACCATCGTATCTGGATACTTCAATATGATGATGATCGTTGACATGACAAAGGCTGCAAAAGCTTTTGCAGACTGCCAGAAAGATCTGGACGTATTGGGCGAGGAGATCGGCGTATCAATCAAGTGCCAGAAAGCAGAGATCTTCGATATGATGCACAGAATCTAGGGAGGAAAGCAGTAAATGATTAATTTCTTTGAGGTAAATGAGACAAATAAAATGGTCGAACAGGAAAATCTTGATGTCCGTACCATTACCATTGGTATCAGTCTCTTAGAGTGTATTGATTCCAATCTGGATAAATTAAATGAAAATATTTATAACCGCATCACAACTGTTGCAAAAGATCTTGCCGCAGTAGGTGAGAAGATCGAGCATGAATTTGGAATACCGATCGTGAACAAACGGATTTCCGTGACACCGATCGCATTGGTAGGTGGTTCTGCATGTAAGACACCGGAAGATTTTGCAACGATCGCCGACACATTAGACCGTGCCGCTGAAAAAGTGGGAGCAAACCTGATCGGCGGATATTCTGCACTGGTTTCCAAGGGAATGACAACAGCAGATGAGATGCTGATCCGGTCTATTCCAATGGCACTTGGCAGAACGAACCGCGTGTGCAGTTCGGTCAATCTTGCGTCTACAAAGACAGGTATCAACATGGACGCAGTCAAATTAATGGGTGAGATTTTATTAGAGGTGGCAGAACAGTCGAAAGACCGTGATTCCGTGGACTGTATGAAGCTTGTAGTGTTCTGCAATGCGCCGGATGATAATCCGTTTATGGCAGGAGCTTTCCACGGCGTGACAGAGGCGGATGCGATCATCAATGTCGGAGTCAGTGGACCGGGCGTTGTTAAGACAGCTCTTGAAAAAGTGCGCGGCGAGAATTTTGAAGTGCTCTGCGAGACGATCAAAAAGACAGCGTTTAAAGTAACACGTGTCGGACAGCTTGTCGCACAGGAGGCATCAAGACTTTTAAATATTCCATTTGGTATCGTCGATCTGTCTCTGGCACCAACACCGGCAATCGGTGACAGTGTGGCAGACATTCTCTGCGAGATCGGCTTAGAGTATGCAGGAGCACCGGGAACGACAGCAGCTTTGGCACTGTTAAATGATCAGGTGAAAAAAGGTGGTGTCATGGCATCTTCTTATGTCGGCGGTTTGAGTGGTGCATTCATTCCGGTCAGTGAAGATCAGGGAATGATCAATGCAGTTCAGGCTGGTGCCATCACTCTGGAAAAATTAGAGGCGATGACCTGTGTATGTTCCGTTGGCCTTGATATGATCGCAATTCCAGGTGATACGAAAGCAACTACGATCTCCGGTATGATCGCAGATGAGATGGCGCTCGGTATGATCAATCAGAAAACAACAGCCTGCCGTCTGATTCCAGTCATAGGAAAAGGTGTTGGCGAACAGGTAGAATTCGGTGGACTGTTCGGTTATGCGCCGATCATGCCGGTAAATAAATTTTCCTGTGATGATTTCATCAACCGTGGCGGAAGAATTCCGGCACCGATCCATAGCTTTAAAAACTAGAATTCAGGACTGCTCACTTTTGTGGGCAGTTTTTTTCGTTATGGTTCATCCGTCAGCAACGGTTATCCGAGAAAAGAGTGAGTTTTATTATATATTAATACAACTTATATAACTTAGTAAATAAATTCATGACACTAATAAGAGCCAATCCATTGTAAAAATAAAACTGCAATGCTAATATAAAAAGGTATTGAATCATTACACAGATAAATGAACTTTGTAGAACAGAGGAGAGTAGGAGGATTTATGAAATCAATCTCATTAGCAAATGAACTTGCAGGAAATTCTTATCCAGGACGTGGAATCGTCATCGGAAAATCCGCAGATGGTAAATATGCAGTAACTGCTTACTTTATTATGGGTAGAAGTGAGAACAGCCGCAACCGTGTGTTTGTGGAGGATGGGGAAGGAATCCGTACACAGGCATTTGATCCTTCGAAATTAAGTGATCCAAGCCTGATTATTTATGCTCCGGTTCGTGTACTTGGCAATAAAACAATTGTTACCAATGGGGATCAGACAGACACGATTTATGAGTTGATGGATAAACAGCAGACGTTTGAGCAGGCATTAAGAACCAGAGAGTTTGAGCCGGATGCTCCAAACTATACACCAAGAATTTCCGGAATTATGCACATTGACAATGGAACTTACAATTATGCAATGTCTATTTTAAAGAGCAATAATGGAAATCCGGATGCATGTAACCGTTATACATTTGCATATCAGAATCCGGTTGCCGGAGAAGCACATTTTATCCACACTTATATGGGAGACGGAAACCCGCTTCCAAGTTTTGAGGGAGAACCAAAGCTTGTTGGTCTGGAAGGAGACATTGATACCTTTACCAGTCTGGTATGGGAAAATCTTAATGAGGAGAACAAAGTTTCCTTATTTGTACGTTACATTGACATTGAAACCGGAAAATACGAGACAAGAATTGTAAATAAAAATAAGTAAAGACCATAAATTTTTTAGAAAATCAAAGATAAGCAGGAGCGGAGATTAAGATGAAAGAATTAGAGTTAAAATACGGATGTAATCCAAACCAGAAACCATCCAGAATTTATATGGAAAACGGCGAGCTTCCAATCAAAGTGTTAAACGGAAAACCGGGTTATATCAACTTTTTAGATGCATTTAACGGCTGGCAGCTGGTAAGTGAATTAAAGAAAGCAACCGGACTTCCGGCAGCAACCTCTTTTAAACATGTATCTCCGGCTGGAGCAGCAGTTGGACTTCCATTGTCTGAGGTAGAGCGCAAAATCTATTGGGTAGACGATATGGACGTAGAGTTCACACCGCTTGCAAACGCCTATATCAGAGCCAGAGGCGCGGACAGAATGTCTTCTTTCGGCGATTTCATTTCCTTATCCGATGTCTGTGACAAAGAGACAGCACTTGTAATCAAACGAGAGGTGTCTGATGGTGTGATTGCACCGGGCTATACAGATGAGGCACTTGAGATTTTAAAGGCAAAGAAAAAAGGAAACTACAACGTGATCGAGATCGATCCGGATTATGTACCGGCTCCGATCGAACATAAAGAAGTGTTTGGAATCACATTTGAACAGGGAAGAAATGAACTTGTGATCGATGAGCATTTCTTTGACAACATCGTGACAGAGAATAAGGAAATCCCGGATTCTGCAAAAATGGATCTTGCCATTTCCATGATCACATTAAAATACACACAGTCCAATTCCGTATGCTATGTCAAAGGTGGACAGGCAATCGGTATCGGTGCCGGACAGCAGTCCAGAATTCACTGTACCAGACTGGCCGGCTCTAAGGCAGATAACTGGTGGTTACGCCAGTCTCCACAGGTGCTCGGACTTCAGTTTTTAGATAAGATTGGACGTGCAGACAGAGATAATGCGATCGATCTCTACATCGGTGAGGACTATATGGATGTGCTTGCAGATGGCGCATGGGAGAATATTTTTAAAGTAAAACCGGAAGTGTTTACAAGGGAGGAAAAACGCGCATGGTTAGATAAAAACACTGACGTTGCGCTTGGTTCCGATGCATTCTTCCCATTTGGAGATAATGTGGAACGTGCTCATAAGAGCGGAGTGAAATACATCGCCCAGCCAGGTGGTTCTATCCGTGATGATCATGTCATTGCAACCTGTAACAAATACGGCATTGCCATGGCATTCACCGGAATCCGCTTATTCCATCATTAATTATAATATTATTTTTGCAAAAGGAGGAACATTCCATGAGCGAAGTATATGAAAAATTAATGAAATGCTATAAAAGTGTCCGGGAGAAAACAGATTTCGTCCCGGAGGCGGCACTTATTTTAGGTTCCGGACTTGGGGATTACGCAGATGATTTAAAAATTGAGGCATCGATCAATTACGCGGATATCGAAGGTTTTCCGGTATCCACGGTGAAAGGACATAAGGGAAGATTTGTGTTTGCCCATGTGGAGGGCGTTCCTATGGTGATCATGCAGGGACGTGTGCACTATTATGAGGGATATCCGATGTCGGATGTAGTGCTTCCAACACGTCTTATGGGACTTCTCGGAGCAAAAAAGATCATTCTGACCAACGCGGCAGGCGGTGTGAATTATAACTTCAAACCGGGAGATTTTATGCTCATCACAGATCACATCACAACTGCGGTCCCGAATCCCCTGATCGGAGAAAATATTGACGAACTCGGAACGAGATTTCCGGATATGAGTGAGGTGTATGCACCGGAATTACAGGAAAAAGTGAGAAAGGCGGCAGAAAAACTTCAGATACCACTGCAGGAGGGCGTTTACATGCAGTTTACCGGACCAAGCTATGAGACACCGGCAGAGATCCGCATGTGCAGGACATGGGGAGGCGATGCAGCAGGAATGAGCACCGCATGTGAGGCGGTGGCAGCCAATCATATGGGAATGAAAGTCTGTGGTATTTCCTGTATTACCAACCTTGCCGCCGGCATGTCAAAACAAAAGCTGGATCACAAAGAAGTGCAGGAGACAGCAGACCGAGTATCCAGACAATTCAAACAACTGGTCACAGAAGTGATAAAAACAATCTGAATCATTACAGTAGAACAATTTCACGGGTGTATTCATTTCGTGGGATTGTTCTGTTTTTTTGCGCAAGTACCTGTTCATAGAGATCAGCCGCAAAAATATCTTTTTCAAGAAGCCAGAAGGCATCGTCAGAAAGCGTCTGTCTGGCATTTGCAAGCTTCCCTATCAGTGGAATATCCGTGTGTTTTTTGATCTCGCCAAGTACGTCAGAAGACGATTTTTTGAATCCAAGCGGGCGCAGGTAAGGGACATAACCAAGCTGTTTTGCCTGCTTATAATCTTCGGCTGTCATATGCAGCAGAATATGCGTAAAAATACGGCTCATGCGTGCGTAAGTAATGTCGCGGCTCTGATTTAAGGCAGCAAACTGCGTGAAAGAGGAAAATGCACTGCGGTTCTTTTTCAGACGGTTCGCAATTTCAATATTACAGTCGGCAAAGCAGGCAAGTGCTTCTGCCGGATAAAAAAGCAACAGATAATTTAAAATACCGGAAAAATCATCCGCTTCCAGATAAGTGGAGGAGGCGAGATATTCTGAAAAAATCCGGAAAGCTTCCTGTGGCATGGCAGCAGAAAAAGATGCAAGATCCGGGGCAGAGCCGGAAGAACTGCCGGAAGAGCCAGCCTGTTTTAAAGTCTGCCGGATGGCAGAAGCAGAGGCATTTTTTAAGAGAATATCGGTGTCATGATATCCGGCACCTTCCCGCAGAATCGGATAAGGTGTAATCTGTGATCCGCAGGTTTTTAATGCTTTCAGGTATTCGATGCCAAGAATATTATTTGGTGTGGATAAGAGGCTGGTAAGCTGCTCTGTCTGCAAGGCAGCGTCGGAAGATTCAGCACTAAGATAAGATTTTAATGCCAGAATCCTGGCGGCAGGAAAATTTTTCCCTTCTTTTAAATAAATATTCAGGGCATCCTGATAGGAACGGGGCTCATCGACAAGAATGCCTGCGATTTTATTTAACTGGGAAAGGTCTGCATTTTCAGCTCCAAAACACAGGTAGTCGACACAGCCCATCCGTGTAAAGAGCGCGACACCTGCTCTGGCAAAATATTCTGCAGAAGCGCAGGCAAAAAGAGCAGGGAGTTCCAGCACAAGATCCGCACCGCAGGAGAGTGCCATTCTGGCGCGTTCGTATTTGTCTGTGATGGCAGGTTCTCCCCGCTGCACAAAATCTCCGCTCATGGCGACAATGACATAATCGCTGTCTGTTTCCTCTTTTATTTTTGCTATCTGATAAGCATGTCCATTGTGAAATGGATTGTATTCTGCAATAATGCCTGTAATTTTCATGGGATGATCCTTTCCTGGCTGTCTCAAAATGACTTAGTAGTAACATAACCATTTTTATAAGAAAAATCAAGTGACTGTTGAACCGTGTTTCGTGATTGTAATGCGGATGATAAGAAATTGGCCGTGACAGCGTAGTTTTCTATTATGAAACGGTAAGTAGAATCGTTAAAAAATTGACAAGATGTTTCGTATTAAATACACGAAATATGGCAAAAAGTGGCTTGTCGCACAGAAAAGAAAGGCGTATACTAAAAGCATATGTGGTCTGTCTGAGAAGACCCGAAAAAGTAGAAAATGCCATAAGGCACAATATAGTTGATAGAGGAGAAAAATCATGAACGTATTAGTAATTAACTGTGGTAGTTCATCACTGAAATACCAGCTCATTGATTCAGAAACAGAAGCAGTACTGGCAAAAGGTCTCTGCGAGAGAATCGGGATCGACGGAAGATTAGTTTACCAGAAAACAGGTCTCGACAAAGAGATTACAGAAGCAGCTATGCCAACACACAAACAGGCGATCCAGATGGTACTGGATGCTATCGTAAATCCTAAGACAGGTGCTTTAAAGAGCCTTGCAGAGGTAGATGCTGTCGGACACCGTGTCGTACATGGCGGAGAGAAATTTGCAAGTTCTGTTGTTCTGACAGAGGAAGTTCTGGCTCAGATCGAAGAGTGTAACGATCTTGCACCACTTCACAATCCTGCAAACCTGATCGGAATCCGTGCCTGCCAGGAATTAATGCCAAACGTGCCTATGGTTGGTGTATTTGATACTGCTTTCCATCAGACAATGCCTAAGAAAGCATACCTTTACGGTCTGCCTCATGAATATTATGAGAAATACAAAGTAAGAAGATACGGCTTCCACGGAACAAGCCACAGCTTTGTATCCAAACGTCTGGTAGAGTACCTTGGAATGGATTTAAATAACTCCAAAGTGATCGTAGCACATCTTGGAAACGGAGCTTCTGTCAGCGCAGTTGTCAATGGAAAATGTGTTGATACTTCCATGGGACTTACTCCATTAGAAGGTCTTGTCATGGGAACCCGTTCCGGTGATATCGATCCTGCGATCATGGAGTTCATTGCAAAGAAAGAGAACCTTGATATTGAAGGTGTTATGAATGTTTTAAATAAGAAGTCCGGTGTACAGGGAATGACAGGCATTTCTTCTGATTTCCGTGACCTTGAGGCAGCCTATAACGAGGGAAATGAATATGCGATCAATGCGATCGAAGTATTCTGCTACCGTGTTGCAAAATACATCGGTTCCTATGTGGCAGCCATGAACGGAGTAGATGCAATCGCATTTACCGCAGGAATTGGTGAGAATACCAATCTGGTCCGCAGAAAGATCGCTGCTTACCTTGGCTATCTTGGAATTACTATTGATAACGAAGTCAATGATGCAACTCACGGTGATGAGGCAGTGATCTCCACACCGGATTCCAAAGTGAAGGTCTGCGTGATCCCTACAAACGAGGAGCTTGCAATTGCAAGAGAGACAGTTGCGCTTGTAAAATAATGAGAGATCAGACAGGATCTGCGGTGCAAAAGATGGAAAATGAACGGCAGATCCGGCTAGAAAAACACTGTCAAGGGAAAAAACTTGACAATATGTGAAAAAAGTGGTTGACAAAAGAAAGACACCTATGTATAATCATTTAGGTGTGAAAAACCTCAGCTTAGGAGTTTGGGCTTAAGCGAGTTTTGGGGAGAGCGCTGTGATTATAGATATTTCAAGTATTGTAACTTGTGAGAACAAGTCCTTAACAGAAAAAGTTCAGATCGAGTTAGAATCCTTTGTATCGAGATTAGGCGAGTTCCCGATCATTGAAAAGGCACCGATTGATTTACAGATCGCAAACATTGATGGCGGCAAGCTGCGTATCAGTGGCACTGTGGATCTGGCAGCATCAATACCGTGTAGCCGTTGTCTGGAAGAAGTTCCGACAAGAATCCATTTCGACATTGACAAGGAGTTCCGTCTGGAAAATTCTGCGATCAATGATGAAGAGATGGAGGATATAGACTACCTGATTGGATTTGATCTGGATGTAGATAAACTTATCTATGGAGAGATTTTGGTAAACTGGCCGATGAAAGTTCTGTGCAAAGAGGATTGCAAAGGAATTTGCAAAGTGTGCGGAATGAACCTGAATAAGGGTGACTGCAATTGCCAGAGAACAGAACTGGATCCAAGAATGGCAGCAATCCAAGATGTCTTTAACAAATTTAAGGAGGTGTAAGTAAATGTCAATTTGTCCAAAAAATAAATCTTCCAAAGGAAGAAGAGATAAAAGAAGAGCAAACTGGAAAATGACTGCTCCTGCATTAGTAAAATGCAGCAAATGTGGTGAATTAATGATGCCTCATAGAGTATGCAAGAACTGTGGCTCATATAACAAAAAAGAGATTATTCCTCAGGACTAATTTTTAAGAAGATCAGAGGACTTTCAAGAGATTGAAAGTCCTTTTTCTTTACCGATTTTTAACAATTACAGTCATTGTAGACTGTCTCGGGCTATGCTATAATGAGTGTTACCAATGGGCAGTATTGCTCTATCACGAATCAAAGAAGGAAATAAATATGGGCGATTTTTTTAATGTTGACAACAAGTTTTTTCAAGGATTGGGGAAGATCATTGATGTGATCTGTCTGAGTGCGTTCTGGTTTTTTTTATGTATCCCGATCGTGACAGCCGGGGCGGCAACCACAGCATTGTATTATACGGTGAATAAAGTGATCCGGAACAACCGCAGTTACATAGGCAGGGAGTTCTGGCATGCATTTAAGACGAATTTCAGGCAGTCAACGATCGTATGGCTGATCCTCCTCTTATTATATGCGATCATGGGATTCGACTGTTATGTGATGTATCAGTATGCAAAAGCAGGTGTTGCGTTAGGAAAAATATATATTGTATTTGCAGTGCTGATGATGTTTGCAACGATGTGGGCAATTTACCTGTTTCCTTATATTGCGCGATTTGAGAATCAGACAAAGATGATCTTAAAAAATGCGGCGCTGATCGCACTGGGAAATCTGTGGAAGACACTGCTTCTCTTTGTCCTGCTCCTTGCAGCAGCATTTGCAGTTTATATATTCCCACCGGCAGTATTTATAATTCCATGTGTATATATGCTGCTTGCTAATTTCATTCTGGAAAAGATTTTTCAGAAATATATGTCTCCGGAAGACTTAGAAGCAGAGAAGGAACGGAACATGGAGTATTTCAACTGAGAACTGTGATCACACAAATGTGATTATATATTGATTTATAGAAAAAGTTATAGTATATTTTCTTATAGACGTGTAAGGAGCACTTTTCGTAAGGCAGTTAACACGCAGGAAATGGAGAAGTGTATGCAACAGGAAATCACGAGAGTTGCACTGGATGCAATGGGTGGAGATAATGCACCGGGAGAGTTAGTCAAGGGTGCAGTCGATGCTGTGAATGGCAGATCGGACATCAAGGTGCTATTGGTAGGACAGCAGGATGTGGTTGAGAAAGAACTGAAACAGTATTCTTACCCAAAAGAACAGATTGAAGTGGTACATGCTGAGGAAGTGATCGAGACAGCAGAACCGCCAGTGAATGCAATTCGAAAAAAGAAACAGTCATCAATTGTTGTTGGAATGAATATGGTAAAGCAGAAAGAAGCAGATGCTTTTGTTTCCGCCGGAAGTTCAGGCGCTATCCTTGTCGGAGGACAGGTTATCGTTGGAAGAATCCGCGGAATTGAGAGACCGCCTTTGGCACCATTGATTCCTACGGAAAAGGGAGTCTCTTTATTGATCGACTGTGGTGCGAACGTAGATGCGAGGGCATCACATCTGGTTCAGTTTGCAAAGATGGGATCCATTTATATGGAAAATGTTCTTGGAATTAAGAATCCAAGAGTTGCAATTGTAAATATTGGAGCAGAAGAGGAAAAGGGGAATGCGCTTGTAAAAGAGACATTTCCATTATTAAAAGAGTGTACAGACATTAATTTTGTAGGCAGTATTGAGGCAAGGGAGATTCCACATGGCGAGGCAGATGTCATTGTCTGTGAAGCGTTTGTGGGAAATGTCATTTTAAAACTGTACGAAGGACTGGCGGGTACACTGGTTGGCGCAATCAAGAAGGGTATGATGAGTACTCTGCGAAGCAAAATTGGCGCTGCGCTTGCATTGCCGGCTTTAAAATCTACACTGAAAACATTTGACGCCTCCCAGTATGGTGGTGCACCGCTTTTAGGATTGAATGGTCTTGTGGTGAAGACGCATGGAAGTGCCAAGGCAAAGGAAGTTACCAATTCAATTTATCAGTGTGTTACTTTTAAAGAACAGGATATTAATGGTAAGATCAAGAAAAATATTTTAGGTTCTGCAGAACAGGAAGGAATGTAATTATGGAATTCGAAAAACTGAAAAAAATTATCGCTGAAGTATTAAATGTGGATGAAGGGGAAATCACAATGGAAACCACTTTTGTGGATGATCTTGGAGCAGATTCATTGGATGTTTTCCAGATTATTATGGGCTTAGAGGAAGAATTTGATATTGAGATTCCAAATGAAGAAGCTGAGAAAATCGTAACAGTTGGAGACGCAGTGGAACAAATCAAAAATGCTTTAAACTCATAAATATAACTTTTAAGCATACAGGCTGTCGCAACGAAATCTTTTCTATGTGCGACAGCCTCTTTACGTTACTGATAAGAAAAGAGGAGAGGTTTTTTGGTAATGGCTCAGGTGGCTGAGGTATTACGAAAAATCCTCTGTGAGAGGAGAAAATATGGCAAATTTTTTAGAATTACAGGATAAAATTGGATATGAATTCAAACAGGAGAAACTGCTGCGTCAGGCATTGACACACAGCTCTTTTGCGAACGAGAAACATTTGAGAAAACATTCTGATAATGAAAGACTGGAGTTTTTGGGAGATGCGGTGTTGGAAATCGTTTCCAGTGACTTTTTGTATAAGGCATATCCGGACAAGTCGGAAGGAGATCTGACAAAGCTGCGTGCGAGTCTGGTCTGCGAACCGACGCTGGCAATCTGTACCAGAGAGATGGAACTTGGCAAATATCTGTTCCTTGGAAAGGGCGAAAATCTGACAGGTGGAAGAAACCGCAATTCGATTCTCTCGGATGCATTAGAGGCAGTGATCGGAGCAATTTATCTGGATGGTGGATTTGAACATGCAAAAACGTTTATCCATAAATTTATTTTAACAGATATTGAACATAAAAAGCTTTTCTATGACTGCAAGACAAGTTTACAGGAAGTCGTGCAGGGACATTATGAGGAAGAACTGAATTACAGATTAATTTCAGAGGAAGGACCAGACCATGACAAACGCTTCTCAGTAGAGGCAAGGATTGGCGAGCGGGTGATCGGAACAGGAATCGGTCATACAAAGAAGGCTGCCGAGCAGGAAGCTGCCTATCAGGCACTGCTGCTTTTAAAACCGGTCCAGAAAAAATAATGCAGGAAACGGAGTTATGAAATGTATCTGAAAAGTATAGAAGTTCAGGGATTCAAGTCATTTGCAAATAAGATCGTATTCGATTTTCACAATGGGATCACCGGGATCGTTGGACCAAATGGTAGTGGTAAGAGTAATGTCGCAGATGCAGTGCGCTGGGTATTGGGAGAACAGAGTGCAAAACAGCTTCGCGGTGCAAGCATGCAGGATGTTATTTTTGCCGGTACAGAAAACAGAAAACCTTTAAGTTATGCATATGTTGCAATCACTATGGACAACTCAGATCATCAGCTTGCCATTGATTTCGAGGAAGTTACGGTGTCAAGACGTGTTTACCGTTCCGGCGAGAGTGAGTATCTGATTAATGGAAGTCCGTGTCGTCTGAAAGATGTCACAGAACTTTTCTATGATACCGGTATCGGTAAAGAGGGATATTCTATTATCGGTCAGGGACAGATCGAGCGTATCTTAAATGGTAAACCGGAAGAGCGAAGAGAACTTTTTGACGAGGCGGCAGGAATCGTAAAGTATAAAAAGCGAAAAGCAACTGCCCAGAAAAAGTTAGAGAACGAGCGGGAAAATCTGGTGCGTGTCAATGATATTCTGGCAGAGTTAGAGCGTCAGGTCGGTCCGTTGGAGCGCCAGGCGGAAAAAGCCCGTATTTATTTAAAGAAAAAAGAAGAGTTAAAAACGTTTGATGTCAATATGTTCTTATTGGAAATGGAGCGTATTGACAGACAGTTACAGGAAGTCAAAGAAAACTATTCGATTGCGGATCGTGATTATCAGGAAGCAAAAGAAAGTTATGAGCAGATAAAAACAGAATATGAAAAGCTTGAACAGGATATGGCGGCAGAGGACGAAAAGATTAATGCAATCCGTGACGAGATGAGTCAGTCCGCTGTGACAAAGAACAAGCTGGAGAGCCAGATTGAAATCTTAAACGAGCAGATCCGTTCGGCAGAGCATACGGATGAACATATGCAGAGCCGTCTGGATGCCATCGACCATGAGAAAGAAGAACGTATTTCTTCCGGAAAGACTTATGAGGAAGAAAAGGTTACTCTGGACGCACAGATCTCTGAGATTGAGGAAAAGAAAAAAGCAGCGGAAGAAGCACTTCAGACATTGCAGACAGAGATCGCGAGATGTATGGAAGGCATGGAAAAAGGCAAAAGTGAATTGATTGAACTGTTGAACAGCAAGGCTTCCATTAAGGCAAGGCAGCAGCGGTTTGACACGATGGAAGAACAGGTCAACATCCGAAAAGCCCAGTTAAACCAGAGACTGCTAGCAAGAAAAACAGAGGAAGCAGATTTAGATTCTGTTTTAGCAGAGTATCAGAAAGATTTCGATTCCGTCAATCAGAAAATAAAAGAGCTGAAACAGGCCGGACTTTCCATGGAGGAGAAAAGCCGCGACTGGAAGAAAAAATCCATTGAGACAACGCATACATTAGAGGAGACACTTGCAAGATATAACAAGCAGCAGTCAAAATTAGAATCTCTGAAAAATATTGCAGAGCGCTATGATGGATATGGTAACAGTATCCGCAAAGTGATGGAACAAAAGGAGCAGAATAAGGGACTTCTTGGAGTTGTTTCTGATCTGATCCAGGTGGAGAAGAAGTATGAAGTTGCCATCGAGACGGCATTGGGTGGAAATATCCAGAATATCGTCACCGAGGATGAAGAGACTGCGAAGAAGATGATCTCTTTCTTAAAAGAGAACCGTCTGGGACGTGCAACTTTTTTACCTCTTACAAGTGTAGATGGAAAAGGCAACTTTAAAAATATGGATGCCCTAAAAGAACCGGGCGTCATTGGACTTGCCAATACGTTAGTTAAAACAGAGGCAAAATACGAGGGCGTGACTGCCTACCTGTTAGGAAGAGTGATCGTCACAGAGAATATTGATTTTGCAATCAAACTGGCAAAGAAGAATCATTATTCCCTTCATATCGTAACGTTAGAGGGAGAGTATTTAAGCCCGGGCGGCTCCATGACAGGTGGTGCATTCCGCAATAACAGTAATCTTCTCGGAAGAAACCGTGAGATCGAAGAATTAGAGGAACTGATCAGCAAGTCAGAACAGAAGATAAAGGAAAGCCGCAACCGGCTGGAGGATATCAAAACAGCACAGAGTCTGCTCGTGGATGATATCGAAGCCAATAAGGCAGAACTACAGGAGCAGCTGATTTTACAGAATACGGCAAAAATGAATGTGGATCGTGCAGCGGCGCAGAAGAACGAAAGTGAAAATGTGTATGCGGGACTGATCGCAGAAAACCATGAGATAGAGAAACAGCTTCAGGAAATCAACGATAATAAAGCAAAGATATCAGAAGAAATTGAATATGTGAAAAACCGTGAGAGCCAGATCGAGGAAGAAAATAAGAACTTCCAGCAAATTCTGGATGCGAAAAGTGCAGACGTGGAATCTGCCACAAATGCGGTATCACAGGTGACATTAGAACTTGCGGGAATCCGTCAGAAGGCAGAATTCGTAATGGAAAATCTCACACGTATCCAGAGCGAGATCAGGCGGTTTGACGACGAGCGCGAAGGCGTGTTAAACGAAGCGAAGAATGCGAAAGCAGATGTGGAGAAGAAACGTCAGGATATCGAGGAGATTAAAAAGACAATTTTAAACTCCACAGATTATCAAAAAGAGCAGGAGAATGCTTTAAAAGAGCATACCCGGAAGAAAGAGGAGATGTCTGCTTCCTACAAGGGATTTTTCCAGAAACAGGAGGATGTTTCCAGGAAAATCGCAGACCTGGATAAAGAGATTTACCGTTTGAACAGTCAGAGAGAAAAACTCGAAGAAGCCGGAAACTACCAGACGAATTATATGTGGGAGGAGTACGAGCTGACACTGCATGCAGCGATGGAGTTGAGGAATGAGGCATTTTCGGATCTTACGGATCTGAAAAAACAGATTGCAGGCATCAAAGATGACATTCGAAAACTGGGAGATGTCAATGTCAATGCTATTGAAGATTACAAAGAAATCTCGGAGCGTTACGGTTTCTTAAAGGGACAGCATGATGATCTGATTGAGGCAGAAAAGACTCTGGTTGGAATTATTGAAGAACTGGATACCGGAATGCGCAAACAGTTTATGGAAAAATTTGCAGAAATTCAGCGCGAGTTTGACAAAGTGTTTAAGGAACTTTTCGGTGGTGGAAAAGGAACGCTTGAACTTGTAGAAGATGAGGATATCTTAGAGTGCGGTATCCGTATCATCGCACAGCCGCCAGGAAAGAAATTGCAGAATATGATGCAGATGTCCGGTGGAGAAAAATCTCTCACAGCAATCTCACTGCTTTTTGCAATCCAGAATTTAAAACCATCTCCATTCTGTCTGTTAGACGAGATCGAGGCGGCTTTGGATGATTCCAACGTCAGCCGTTTTGCAAAATACTTACATAAGCTGACGAAGAGCACACAGTTTATTGTCATTACCCACAGACGTGGCACCATGGCTGCAGCGGATCGTCTGTACGGTATCACCATGCAGGAAAAAGGTGTTTCCACATTAGTTTCGGTCAATCTGATCGATGATGATCTGAGCAACTAATTCAGAGGACACAATGGGACAAATCATATAGAAACGAGGAAAAAGGGATGAGCGAAGAAAAAAAAGGCTTCTGGAGCCGTCTGGTTTCCGGACTGAGCAAGACGAGGGATAATATTGTTTCCGGCATTGATGCGGTATTCAATGGATTTTCCAATATTGATGACGATTTCTATGAAGAGATCGAAGAGATTCTCATTATGGGTGATATCGGTGTCAATGCAACGGAAGCTATCATTGAGAACCTGAAGAAAAAAGTAAAGGAAAATCATATCAAAGATCCGGCAGAGTGCAAGGAACTTCTGATCAACAGTATCAAAGAGCAGATGGATGTCGGAGAGACAGCCTATCGTTTTGAAAACGAGAAATCTGTGGTGCTGGTGATCGGTGTCAACGGTGTTGGAAAGACGACATCCGTTGGAAAGCTTGCCGGAAAATTAAAAGATCAGGGCAAAAAAGTTGTCCTTGCAGCAGCAGATACATTCCGTGCCGCAGCCGGAACACAGCTTCAGGAGTGGGCAAACCGCGCCGGAGTGGAGATGATCGGCGGACAGGAAGGCGCTGATCCGGGAGCTATCGTATATGATGCGGTGGCAGCAGCAAAAGCGCGGAATGCAGATGTACTTTTATGTGATACCGCAGGCAGACTTCATAATAAAAAGAATTTGATGGAAGAACTTCGCAAGATTAACCGTATTCTGGAAAAAGAATATCCGGATGCGTTCCGCGAGACATTGGTTGTTCTGGATGCAACGACCGGACAGAATGCGCTTGCGCAGGCAAGAGAGTTTGCAGATGTGGCAGATATCACCGGAATCATCCTGACAAAAATGGATGGAACAGCAAAGGGTGGAATCGCCGTTGCGATCCATTCAGAACTTGGCATTCCGGTAAAATATATCGGAGTCGGGGAGACAATCGAGGATCTGCAGAAATTCGATTCCAATCAGTTTGTGAATGCATTATTTGATGTACAGGAGGACAAATCCTCTCCTCGCCCATGAGGAGCATATTTCATGATATGAAATTGGATTTTTTCTTCGAAAAAACAAGGAGGATTAATATGCTTACATTAGACAAGTTTGAGGAGGCTTCCGAAAAGGTAAAGGAAGTCACGACAGAGACAAAACTGGTTTACAGTGATTATTTCAGCCAGCAGACAGGAAACAAGGTTTATTTAAAACCGGAGAATATGCAGTTTACAGGTGCTTATAAAGTGCGTGGTGCATATTACAAGATCAGCACACTGACCGAGGAGGAAAGAGCGAAGGGACTTATCACTGCCTCCGCAGGAAATCACGCGCAGGGTGTTGCCTATGCTGCAAAATGTTATGGATGCAAGGCAGTCATTGTCATGCCTACCACAACACCGCTCATCAAAGTAAACCGTACCAAGAGCTACGGCGCAGAGGTTGTACTTTACGGAGATGTGTACGATGAGGCATGTCAGAAAGCTTATGAGCTCGCAGAGAAAGAGGGATATACATTTATTCATCCATTCGATGATCTCGCAGTTGCAACCGGTCAGGGCACGATCGCAATGGAAATCTTCAAAGAGCTTCCGTTGGTAGAATATATTCTTGTACCGATCGGTGGTGGCGGACTTGCAACAGGCGTTTCCACTCTTGCAAAATTATTAAATCCAAAGATCAAAGTGATCGGTGTAGAACCGGCAGGAGCAAACTGTATGCAGGCGTCTTTTGCAGCAGGAAAAGTGACAACTCTTCCGACTGTCAGCACAATTGCAGATGGTACAGCCGTTAAGACACCGGGCAGCAAGATTTTCCCTTATATCCGGCAAAATTTGGATGATATTATCACAGTGGAGGATGATGAGCTGGTAGCGGCTTTCCTTGACATGGTGGAAAATCATAAGATGATCGTGGAAAATTCAGGACTTTTAACTGTAGCGGCATTAAAACATCTGGATGTGTCCGACAAACGGATTGTATCCATTTTAAGTGGTGGTAACATGGATGTCATCACCATGTCCTCTGTGGTACAGCAGGGACTGATCTTAAGAGACAGAATCTTCACAGTGTCAGTTCTGCTTCCGGATAAGCCGGGCGAACTCTGCAAAGTGTCCGGTATTATTGCGGCACAGCAGGGAAATGTCATCAAATTGGAACACAATCAGTTTGTTACAACAAACCGAAGCGCAGCCGTGGAACTCCGCATTACATTAGAGTGTTTTGGCACAGATCACAAGAAACAGATCATCAAAGCACTGGAAAAAGAAGGGTACAAACCAAAGGTTGTCCGCACCAGCTTATAAGATTTATAAGTATTACTAAATTGAATCTTGACAGACAATCGTATATGATGGTTGTGGATTTGTCACATTTTTAAGTGAAAGGGGTATTATCAATGAAAAAAATAGAGGAGTATGTAAGAACCATACCGGATTTTCCGGAACCGGGCATTATGTTCCGTGATGTAACAAGTGTATTACAGGATCCGGATGGATTAAAGCTGGCAATCGATTCCATGATCAAATTGTTAGATGGAGTAGATTTTGACATTATTGCAGGTGCGGAGTCCAGAGGATTTATTTTTGGAATGCCAATTGCCTATGCACTTGGAAAAGCTTTTATTCCGGTTCGTAAAAAAGGAAAACTTCCTTGTGAGACAGTCTCAGCAGAATATGATCTTGAATATGGAAAAGCAGAGATCGAGATTCATAAAGATGCAATCAAACCGGGACAGAAGGTTGTATTAGTGGATGACCTGATCGCAACCGGAGGAACTATGGAGGCAAGCTGTAAATTAGTAGAGCAGCTTGGCGGCGAGGTTGTAAAGATCCTTTTCTTAATGGAGTTGGCAGGATTAAAGGGACGTGAAAAACTGGCAAAATATGATGTAGCCTCTGTGATCACATACGAAGGAAAATAACCTTATAAAATATGAAGATGTTATGCAGTCACGTCAGGAGAGACCGTGACTGTAAAATGATGTAAGACAAAATTGGAGATTAGAAATGTTAGAGAAAATGTTTAAATTAAAAGAGAACAACACGACTGTGAAAACAGAAGTGTTAGCGGGTATCACCACATTTATGACAATGGCGTATATCCTTGCAGTCAATCCATCCATGCTCGCAGCAGCAGGAATGGATAAGACGGCAGTTTTGATGGCGACCTGTATCGCTTCCTTTATTGGAACACTGGCAATGGCAATGCTTGCAAATTATCCATTTGCACTTGCCCCGGGTATGGGATTAAATGCTTATTTTGCATACACGGTATGTGGCGCAATGGGATACGACTGGAAAATCGCCCTGATGGCAGTTTTTGCAGAAGGTCTGATTTTTATCGTGCTCTCCCTTACTAATGTGCGTGAGGCAATCTTCAATGCGATCCCTACCACTCTGAAAAAAGGTGTGAGTGTCGGTATCGGTTTCTTCATCGCATTTTTAGGTTTACAGGATGGCCACATTGTTGTAAATAACGATTCCACACTTGTTACGATCGTTGACTTTACAGGAGATTTCCATACACTTGGAATCGGAGCGATCCTTGCACTGATCGGTCTTTTTATCATCTCTATTTTATATATCAGAGGTGTAAAAGGAGCAATCCTCATCGGTATTGCTGCCACATGGATCTTAGGAATGATCGCTCAGGCAGCTGGTCTTTATATCCCGGATGCAGAAGCAGGATTTTATTCTTTATATCCGGTCTGGGGACTGACAGATTTCACTTCTTTAGGAGAGACATTCGGACAGTGCTTTAAAGCAGATTTTTCTACGGTAAGAGTATTTGATTTTGTGGTTATTATTTTATCCTTCTTATTCGTTGATATGTTTGATACATTAGGAACTTTGATCGGTGTGGCAAACAAAGCACAGATGTTAGATGAGAATGATAAACTTCCAAGGATCAAACAGGCACTGCTCGCAGATGCAATCGCAACAAGTGCAGGTGCAGTTCTTGGTACATCCACAACAACAACATTTGTTGAGAGTTCTTCCGGTGTGGCAGAAGGTGCGAGAACAGGACTTGCCTCTGTAGTGACAGGTTTCTTATTCCTGCTTGCTATTTTCTTCTCACCAATTTTCTGCGCAATCCCGGGATTTGCAACAGCTCCGGCATTGATCTTCGTAGGATTTTTAATGGTAACAACAGTGATCTCTATTGACTTTACGGATATGACAGAGGCAATTCCGGCTTACTTATGTATGCTCGCAATGCCACTGATGTACAGCATTTCAGAAGGTATCGCAATCGGTGTTATCTCTTACGTTGTGATCAATGTGATCTGCGGCAAGGCAAAGAAAATCACACCGTTAATGTATGTACTTGCTGTATTGTTTGTATGTAAGTATATCTTCTTATAAAAGAGCGTGAACCGGATGAAATATGTTCCATTTATGATCTGCGTGATCGTGTTTCTTTTCACAAGCGCAGGGTATTTTATCACAGATAAGAAAACAGAAAAAATATATGGAGCACTTTCGATCGTGAGCATTGCGTGTGCGATCGTGCAGGCGGCGATTGTGTTTTAAGAGATAAAGGCAGAGAACCGGATACCCGATGAAAAGTTGGGCACCCGGTTCTTTGTTTATTTTGCTGAAAATTTTCGAAAGTATTGTTTCTATTATTCAAATATGGTACAGTAGCGTTAATCAGAAATCGAACAGGCACAAGTCTGAGTGCGAAAGGCTGCTGGTACAGTCATATATTTAGGAACAAACAGGATTATCAACACAGACCATATCGGTCGTATATCCCAATGATTTTAATTTGATAATGAAAAGCAGAGTGGTTATTGAAACTATTTGTTTTTCTACTGAAAAATCAGGTTACTTAAGAAGGAGAAAATGCCTATGATTTATAGAAAAGTGAATACGAATCTTTCGGAGACTTTAGATGAGATCGGACTGCAGAAAGCAAAGAGGGATGACTATGCCAAGTGTATTCTGGCAGATCCACAGGTACTTGCGAGAATTGCAAAAAATGTGGTGACAGAATTTGAGCAAATGTCCGTGGAAGAAATTATTCCCTGTATTGGGGAGCCGACAGTTACATTGAGCGTGCCGGAACTTCTCAGTGTGAAAAATTTAAGCATCGGAACAGAAGATATTGAAGAAGAAAACGGAAAAATAGTTTACGATATTCGATTTCCGTTGTATCATAAAGAAAAGACGATGAAGTTTTTGATCAATATTGAAGCTCAGAAAAGTACAAAGGTTTCGAAACTCAAATATCACATAGAGAACCGTATGACCTATTATATTTCCCGGATGATCTCATCCCAGAAAAATGTAGAGTTTATCAATTCTTCCTATGATGATTTAAAACCTGTATACAGCATCTGGATCTGTATGGATACGGGAAAGGAAGAAGATTCCATTATTAAATTAGGACTGGAAGCGAATATGATATATGGTGAAAGCATATGGAAACCTGATCTTTCACTGATAAACGGAGCTATTATCAGAATCCGTGAAAATGCAGATGCAGAGGTATCCAAAAACAAATTGATTGCAATGCTAGAGCTTCTTTTTTCACAGACACCCAGAGAAACCAAGAAAAAGAAACTGGAAGAAGATTATGATTTTGTGATGTCGACAGAGATGGAAGGATGTGTGGATGATATGTGTAATATAAGTGATCTTTTTGAAGAACAGGTAACGGAAAGGGTTACAGAACGAGTGACAGAACAAACCCTGATTTCAAAGGTCGTGAAGAAAATAAAACGAGGCAAGAATGTTGCAGAGATTGCGGATGAACTTGAGGAGACAGTCGAGACGATCACACCTGTTTATGAAGCAGCGCTCAAAGCCGCACCGGATTATGATGAGGCAGCAATCTATGAGACACTGAAAAAATAGTCAAAAGCAAAATTACAGGTGTCAAGCAAAAATCCTTTACTGTAAAGAAAAAATGCTTGACACCCATTCCTTTTTATGTTATCTTAGCAAAGGTGCCGATGTATGGATAGTAAAATAAAGGCATGGTGTGAAGAATGGAAGAGAAAATAGAACAGGCTTATCTCTATGATTTCTACGGAGAACTGCTGAACGAACACCAGAGAAGAATATATGAGGACTTCGTGTTCAATGACCTTTCTCTTGGAGAGATTGCAAATGAAGAGGGAATCAGCCGCCAGGGTGTGCATGATATGATTAAGCGGTGTACCAAGTCTCTGGAGGGATATGAAGAAAAACTTCATCTGATTGCAAAGTTTCAGTCAGCAAAGCAGAAAGTAGCACAGATTGATGCACTGGCGAAGGAGTTTCATTCCAGTCACAATGAAGCGATTATGGAGGAGATCGGGCAGATTTCCAATCAGATTTTAGAGGAGCTATAAGATGGCATTTGACAGTTTATCTGAAAAACTTCAAAATGTATTCAAAAACCTGCGAAGCAAAGGTCGTTTGACAGAGGATGATGTCAAGGCAGCTTTGAAGGAAGTTAAGATGGCTCTTTTAGAAGCGGATGTTAACTTCAAAGTCGTAAAGCAGTTTGTAAAAGATGTGCAGGAACGCGCAATCGGACAGGACGTGATGAACGGACTGAATCCTGGGCAGATGGTCATTAAGATTGTAAATGAAGAGATGGTGAAGCTGATGGGCTCTGAGACAACAGAGATTAAGCTTCAGCCGGGAAAATCATTGACAGTCATTATGATGGAAGGTTTACAGGGGGCAGGTAAAACAACCACCGCAGCAAAGCTTGCAGGAAAGTTTAAGCTGAAAGGAAAGAAAGTATTACTGACTGCCTGTGATATTTACCGTCCGGGTGCGATTGAACAGTTACAGATCAATGGTGAGAAGCAGGGCGTGGAAGTATTTTCCATGGGAGATAAGATCAAACCTGTGAACATTGCCAAAGCAGCAATCGAGCATGCGGCAAAGAATGAATTTAATATTGTAATCCTGGATACAGCAGGACGTCTTCATATTGATGATGACATGATGGCTGAGTTGCAGGAAATCAAAGAGAATGTTACCGTTCATCAGACCGTTTTGGTTGTGGATGCCATGACTGGACAGGATGCAGTGAATGTAGCCAAGATGTTTGATGAAAAGGTTGGCATAGATGGTGTGATCTTAACGAAGTTAGACGGTGACACCAGAGGTGGTGCGGCACTTTCCATCCGTGCTGTTACCGGAAGACCTATTTTATATGTAGGTATGGGAGAAAAACTTTCCGATCTGGAGCAGTTTTATCCTGACAGAATGGCTTCAAGAATCCTTGGTATGGGTGATGTGCTGACACTGATCGAGAAGGCACAGGCAGATATCGATGAGGAGCAGGCAAAGCGTATTGAGCAGAAGATGCGCAAAAATGAATTTGATTTCGAGATGTATCTGGAATCCATGAGTCAGATGAAGAAAATGGGCGGATTATCCAGCATCCTTGGAATGATGCCAGGTCTTGGAATGGGCAAAGGAAAGATGCCTGAGATCGATCAGGAGGCAGCCGAGAAGAACATGGCGCGCACAGAGGCAATCATTTATTCCATGACACCGGAAGAGAGACGTAATCCGTCGCTTATGAATCCAAGCCGCAAGAACCGCATTGCAAGAGGTGCAGGAGTTGATATTGCGGAAGTAAACCGTCTGGTAAAACAGTTTGAGCAGATGAAAAAGATGATGAAACAGATGCCGGGCATGATGAAAAAAGGTAAAAGAGGAATGTTCAAAGGGCTTCCTTTTTAATAAATTTTTAGCAATCACGTAGGAGGTGAAATAACATGGCAGTAAAGATCAGATTAAGAAGAATGGGACAGAAGAAAGCTCCTTTCTATAGAATCGTAGTTGCAGATTCCAGATCCCCAAGAGACGGAAGATGTATCGAAGAGATCGGAACTTATGATCCAACAAAAGATCCAAGCGAATATCATGTAAATGAAGAGTTAGCAAAGAAATGGTTAGCTAACGGAGCTCAGCCAACAGATACAGTAGCTAGAATCTTCAAAAATGCTGGAATCGAAAAATAAGATTAGTGAGGTGGTCTAATGAAAGAATTAGTTGAAGTAATTGCCAAATCACTAGTTGATTACCCGGACGAAGTTGTTGTGACAGAGACCGAGAATGAGAAAGCCATCGTGTTGGAGCTGCGCGTTGCACAGTCTGACATGGGTAAGGTAATCGGCAAACAGGGTAGAATTGCAAAAGCGATCCGAGCCGTTGTGAAGGCAGCAGCCTCAAAAGAAGAAAAAAAAGTTATTGTTGAGATTATGCAGTAACATGATGGGCTATCCCAGTTGTCTGGGATAGCTTTTTCCTTATAAAATATTTTACAGAAAATCTGTATTGTTTTAATATAAAATGCAGCTATCCGTTTATGATTCGGATGACAGAAGAAAGTTCAGTAAGGAGGATCACATGGAAGATTTATTGCAGGTAGGTGTCATAACAACCACGCATGGTGTCAGAGGAGAAGTTAAAGTATTTCCAACAACAGATGATCCGGCAAGGTTTAAAAAACTGAAAAATGTTGTTTTGGATACCGGGAAAGAAATGATCGATCTTGAAGTTGCCGGTGTGAAGTTTTTCAAAAACATGGTCATTGTCAAGTTCAAGGGAATTGACAATATCAATGACGTGGAAAAATATCGAAAAAAGAGTCTGTATGTTACCCGTGAGAATGCGGTAAAATTAAAGAAAAACGAGTACTTTATCGCAGATCTGATCGGCTTGCAGGCTGAGTCTGATGAGGGAGAAGACTTAGGTGAATTGAGCGATGTTCTCCAGACAGGTGCGAATGATGTATATGTATTAAGCAAAGAGGGAACGGATGATATTTTGCTTCCGGCGATCCGAGAGTGCGTCAAGGAAGTGGATCTGGAAAATGGAAAAATCATTGTTCATTTACTTCCGGGACTTCGTGAGCTGAATGAAAAATAAAAGGAACGAGCAGAGAGACAGGAGTTCATAAAACATGAATTTTCATATATTAACATTATTTCCGGATATGGTCATGCAGGGATTGTCCACAAGCATTATCGGAAGAGCGAAAGACAGAGGACTGCTTTCCATTGAGGCGGTGAATATCAGGGATTATACGCTGGAACGTCATAAAAAAGTGGACGATTATCCATATGGAGGCGGCGCAGGTATGCTCATGCAGGCACAGCCGGTGTATGATGCGTGGAAGTCGGTTGTGGATCGTATTGGATATAAACCAAGGACAGTTTATCTGACACCGCAGGGACCGACATTCACACAGCCGATGGCAAAGGATCTGGCACAGGAAAAAGATCTGATTTTATTATGTGGTCATTATGAAGGGATCGATGAGCGTGTGCTAGAAGAGATTGTGACCGATTATGTTTCGATTGGCGATTATGTGTTGACGGGAGGAGAACTTCCTGCGATGGTCATGGTGGATGCGATTTCGCGCATGGTACCTGGGGTTCTTACGAATGATGAATCAGGTTCCACGGAATCCTTTGAGGGTAATCTGCTGGAATATCCGCAGTACAGCCGCCCGGAAGAATGGATGGGAAAAAAAGTTCCTCCGATCCTCCTGTCTGGAGATCATAAAAAGGTGGATGAATGGCGGAGAGAACAGGCAATTTTGCGGACGATCGAGCGCAGACCGGATCTGCTGAAAAAAGCGGAACTTACGAAAAAAGAGCAGATGAAATTTCAGGAGCATTTAAAAGAATCATAAATGCCGAAAAGGAGTGTGTCGTAAGATGAATAACTACACAAAATCAATATGGGTATTGGCGTTAGGAATGGCAGCTTTGATCGTTGCATTTCTCTCTCCATTGTTTGGAATCCTCTTTGGAATCGCAGCCATTATCCTCGGTAAAAAGACAATGTCTGAAGCAAAATCCAAAATGGCATATGCAGGCTTCTGGATTGGAATCGCCGCCGTTGCGATTGGAATTGCACTCTGGATTATCAGTGTGATTTATCTGCTGTAAATGCAATTTTAAAGAATAAGTGTATTTGCAAAAGTGAGGTTTTGAAAACAGTTCAAAACAAGCTTGAGTGAAAAAGTAAATTCCGCACGTAAACTTAAATTCCATACGGAGGACTAAATTCTATATTTTAGGGTTTGACGAAATGCGTCAAACCCTTTAAAGTGGAATTTAACCAGACATTGTTTGTGCATTTACTGGAAAAAGGCGTACTGATAAGGCAACTGGAATCGTGCCCTGTAAGACTAAATTCCACTTGCCTGGAGGAAAAAATATGCAAGACTCTTATCCGCAGATTCATATGTAATGTCTGGTTCTATTTTTGTAATAATGCCGGTGTCAATACAATCTCATCATCTGGTATCTCAGTAAGTCCAAAGTAATCTATTACCTCTGAAGGCAGCATGAGTTTTGCAAGCTTCAAGGGTGACATTCCACCCAGGCTCTGCCGGGGAGAACTGTTGATATGGCTCATCATCAGAGTGATGTCTTCCTGAGAGTAGTCATCAAAGGAGGTGCCTTTCGGGCATATTTTACGGATATATTCATGGTTTTTCTCACAATGAGGTTTTTGCCAGGAACACATAGGATCGCAATAATAAATGCTTGTACGAATCAGGTTTTCCTGTCCGCATTCCAATGCGGCAGGATTCCGGAATTCACCACCTCTGTCTGTCAGGACTAAAGAGAATACAGAGGAAAATGAAAAAGTTCCTAAGGAGCGTTCGATAGAGTCAAAAATGGCTTTTACATGACAGACCTCTTTACTGTTGAGAAGGTAGGCCATCATAAGGGAACAACAATCAAAGTGAAGGGTAAGTAACACTTTTTTTGAACCTTCACAGCCCAGGACAGTATCCATTTCCGTAACCCTTGTGTCAGGAAATTCCTTTAAAAAAGCCTGGTAGTCTTTGTAAGTACGTCCTTCATAAATGGTCAGATCGGCAGCTTCAGAAGAACTGCAGGAACGCACCTTATATTTCACCTTTTTAGGAAGGTCGATATTTTTCACACTAAGAGCTCCGGACTCGATGTAGTTATAAAGAGTTTTTTCAGATAGAGCAATTTCCGGATGATTGCGGAGGATCATGTAAGGAGACTGCCCCTGCAGAATGAGAGGGGTTACCAATTCATCCAAAGCAACAAGGTCAGCAGGCGAAATGTTAATACCTGCTCTTGATTCCACAAGGATGGTTTTATATTGCCTGTGTGCAGTGGATGAGCGGTAGTAGGCTTTATCGAGGCGGCAGGGATTCTTTTTACTGCAACCATTGCAGACAAAAGGGGCTTTATCCAGCAAACTGCAATGGTAAGATCGAGGAATAAAGTCCTCGCAGTGAGAGTTGCAATGATTGCAGGATCTGCACATCCTTTTGCAAACAGGGGCATAGGTACCACAAATATTTTTCTTTTTGCAATCTTTTGCCAAAGCACATTTGTTAGCAGGTTCATTAAAACGATTGTGTTCCTGGAAAGACCTGTGCTTTTTGATTTCCTTGGAGATGGTGGTGGGATCTTTTCCTAACTGTAAGGCAATGGAACGGAGAGACAGGTGTTGATCCAATCCTTTCTCAATGGAAATACGGTCATCCAGGGTCATATGTTTTTGAGTAGCAGTTTTTGAATTGTTCATAAATACCTCGTTTCTACTGCAGATAGGAGATATTAAAATCATAAGATAGATCTAAGAAGAGAGAAAGACTAAATTCAGCATAGATGTGGAATTTAAAATTTCATTCAAGGCAGTTCAAAACAACAGAAAAGATAGCTTGACATATTGATATATGTTTAGTATAATATACGAGTTGTGAATAAAGGAGATGGTCCTCTGTTACGAATAGGCGTATTAAGAACATCCAAATAATAGGAGGTCACAAAATGAACGCAAGTGAAATTATTAAAAGCATTGAAGCAGAACAGTTAAAAGCTGAAGTACCTGAATTCCGTGTTGGTGATACTGTAAAAGTTTACGGTAAAATCAAAGAAGGAAACCGTGAAAGAATCCAGGTTTTCGAAGGTGTTGTAATTAAGAGACAGGGTGGAAGCAACCGTGAAACATTCACAGTTAGAAAGATTTCTAACGGATGTGGCGTTGAGAAAACCTGGCCTTTACATTCTCCAAACGTTGAAAAAGTAGAAGTTGTTCGTGCTGGTAAAGTAAGAAGAGCTAAATTATTCTACTTAAGAGACCGTGTTGGTAAGAAAGCTAAAGTGAAAGAATTAGTAAAATAGTTCAATGCATGCGTGAGCCATAGAGAGAGCAGCCGCTTTTTCTATGGCTTTTTTATATTTATGTGTCCGCAAAAAAATATACAAAAATCTATGATGTAAGCTATGAAAAATTGGCAATGTTTTACATTGACAAATTTTTCAAGGGGGGGGGTAGAATGGGTTTAGTGTTTAAGGGATGAAAAATCCTAATCATTAAATTTTGGAGGACAAAAGATATGAAAAAGAAATTAGCAGCAGTAGTATTATCTATGGTACTTTGTTTAGGAGCAAGCGTAACAACATTAGCAGCGGGAAGCCCTTCTGCAAATAATTCCAGTACAACAACATCACAGACAACTACAGCAGCAACAGAAGTAAAAGTAGAGCAGAAAGCAATCACACAGGATGCATTGAACGATGTTCAGAAAGAAAAATTAAGTGGATATTTCACAGATATGGCAGCAATTGACAATGACACAACATTGACAGCTGAACAGAAAGTTGAGAAAAAAGCAGCAGCTGTTCAGACAATGATCAACAGTGTTTTAGGTTTAAACTATTCTTATAAGAGTGGTGTATACGGAACTTATGAACTGACAGCTACAGATTTATCCAATCCAATTGCAATTTCTGTTGCAGGAATTAAAGCTGGCGATACTGTAGTCGTTGCCCATCTTACCTCTGCTGGTGTATGGGAAAATGTACCTGTAACAAATGTTGCAGACGGTGTTGTATATGCAAAATTTACATCTCTTTCTCCTGTATTTGTTGCTTCTGTAGCAGATACAAATGCAGCAGCAACTTCACCAAAAACTGCTGATGCAGGAATGAATATGGCAATGATTCTTGTAGTTGTAATCGCAGCAACAGGTGCTGTTGTATATGCAAGACGTAGAATGAACTATACAAAATAAGATCGTATTTGATAAGTCATAAAAGTAAGGCTATATGTCATAGTGGCATATAGCTTTTCTTTTTTTAGGTGAAATTATGAAAAAGCTGATAAAAAAGTATTGGAAAATTATGGTTGTAATTGTTATATTAGGTATATTCGTGTTACTATTTTTTCTGGTAAGATATAAAGGAAAAAAGAATCTGGAAGCAAATATTGCGGCAGAACAGCAGGATGTCTTTGAGGAGATGGCGTCTTTTCGGAATACGATTGATTATCATGGAACAACATACCAATACAGAAAAGATATCGTAAATATTTTATGCATTGGCGTGGACAAAGAAGAGGCAATGTGGGAACGTGATGATGATGGTGGAAGTGTCGGGCAGGCGGATGCAGTCTTTCTGGTTTCCTTTGATTTTGAACATTCCAATATACGCATTCTGGCAATACCGAGAGATACAATGGTGAGCATTGTGGCGTGTGATGAAAATGGAAATGAAATGGGTGCGTTTACCGGGCAACTGGCATTGCAGTATGCGTATGCCGATGGGCAGGAAAAAAGCTGTTCACTGGTTATTGGGCAGGTTGCAGATATTTTAAAAAATGAAGTGCCGATCAATGGATATGTCGCAATGAATTTAAGCTGTATAGGAACTGTGAATGATGCAGTCGGCGGTGTTACGGTTGAGATGGATGATGATTATACCTTATATAATGCAAAGTTCAAAAAGGGTGCGACGGTACATTTGCAGGGAGAAGAGGCGCAGGAGTTTGTGCAGGGAAGAGATATCACGGTAAGCGGCAGTGCGTATAGCAGGATTGGACGACAGAAAAGATATTTAAAAGCATTTATCAGTCAGGCTAAGAAAACGTTAACACAGAACCCTGCATTGGCAGTAAATCTGATGAGCCAGTTGTCAGACTATATGTTGACAGATATTTCAACGGACGAGGTGCTATATATATCGACAGAACTTTCAGGCTGTAATTTTGATGAGGAAAATATGCAGATTTTACAGGGGAATATCCAGATGGGAGAACAATATGAAGAGTATTATTTAGATGACGAGGCAGTACAGCAGACGATCATTGATTTATTTTACGAGGAGCAGAAATAAATGAGTACATTGCGGGAAAAGAGGAAAAAAGAACGGAGAGCATTAAGGCGGAGAAAAACAGCCGATTGGACAGTTGTGCTGATACTCTGTGCCATTGCCGTGTGTTGTGGAGGCTATCTGATCTATCATCACTGGAGTGTGAAACAGCGGGAGCTGGAGTACGAAAAACTCCGGCAGGAAGAGACGTTAAGTGCTGCAACAGAGACGGTTATCGCAGAGCCGGAGACAGAGGAGAGCACAGAAGAAACAGTGATCTACTGTGATCCGGTCTATGATTTCGGACAGTTGCATGAACAGAATCAAGATATTTACGCATGGATCGTTGTGCCGGGAACGCAGGTAGACTATCCGCTGTTACAGTCTGAGACAGACAATTATTATCTGGATTATAACTTAGACCACAGCAAGGGATATCCGGGCTGCATTTACACCAATCAATGTAACCGGAAAGATTTCTCGGATTATAATACGGTACTATATGGACATAACATGAAAAATGGTTCCATGTTTGGAAGTATTCACAGCTTTGAGGATGAAACGTTTTTTGACGGGCATCCGTATATTTATGTGTATACGGAAAATGAACGTCTGACTTATGAAATCTACGAGGCGGCGAAGTTTACAGATGTGTACATTCCGTCAGAGTATGTGATCAGCAGTAAGGACGACAGAGATCAGTTTTTGGCGGATGTCAGAGAAAAAGTTTCTGACAATAAATTACACGTCCGGGAGGATATGGAAATCGGAGAGGATGACAGACTTATCACACTTTCCACCTGTGTAAGCGGTGAGCGAAATCATCGTTATCTGGTGATCGGTGTACTTGTTGAGACGGCGCTTTACCGGTAAAGGGGCGGAATAATATATTTATAAAATCTGGAAAATCCGATTCTCGAATTGCACACAAACGTGCTTTGTGGTAATCTATAACGTGTATTTGTATACAGACGATAGAGCAGAGGAAAGCAAAAGTGAGAAGAAGACGGAGTGGACTAAATTTCGGAAGAAGAAAGAAAAAAGTAAACATGACCATTGTAAAGGAAATCTTAAGCTGGACAGTTGAGATTTTGATTACTCTGGTCATTGCTTTTACATTTGTATATTTTATCGGATTGCGGACCAGCGTGGTGGGGCAGTCCATGTCAGAAACATTGGAAAGTGGAGACGAAATTCTGGTAAATCGGTTCATTTATAAGGTGTCCGATCCAAAGCCGAATGACATTATTGTGTTTCTTCCAAACGGGAATGAAAAATCACATTACTATGTAAAGCGCGTGATTGCAGTGCCGGGAGACACGGTATTGATTCAAAATGGTGCTGTTTATGTGAATGGGGAACTTTTTGATGAGAAAGTTGATGTGTCTGCCATCGAGGAGGCAGGGCTTGCATCGGAGGAACTGAAACTCGAGGATGATGAATATTTTGTCCTTGGAGATAATCGCAATAACAGTGAGGACAGCCGCTATGCCAATATTGGAAATGTGAAAAAAGATTACATTATTGGAAAAGCATGGTTCCGTGTATCTCCGTGGAAAAAATTTGGATTTATATAAGAAAAGTGAGGAAAAAGTATGCAGTTTCAGTGGTATCCGGGACATATGACGAAAGCAAAACGTCAGATGCAGGAAGACATAAAATTAATTGATCTGGTGATCGAACTTGTGGATGCGAGAATCCCGTTAAGCAGTCGAAACCCGGATATTGATGAGTTGGGAAAAAATAAAGCGCGACTGATCATCATGAACAAATCAGATTTGTCTGATGAGAATCAGAACAAAGAATGGGCAGCCTATTTTAAAAAGATGGGCTACTATGTTGTCGGTCTGGATGCAAGAACCAAGACAGGCATGAAAACAGTTACAAATGTAGTAATGGAAGCCTGTAAGGAAAAGATTGAGCGTGACAGAAGAAGAGGAATCTTAAATCGTCCTGTCCGTGCGATGGTAGTCGGAATTCCAAATGTTGGAAAATCGACGTTTATCAATTCCTATGCGGGAAAGGCATGTGCCAAAACTGGAAATAAACCGGGTGTGACAAAAGGAAAACAGTGGATCAGACTGAACAAAAATCTGGAATTACTGGATACACCGGGAATTTTGTGGCCGAAATTTGAAGATCAGATGGTTGGACTGCGTCTTGCACTGATCGGGGCAATCAAAGATGAAATTTTGAATATTGATGAATTGTCACTGGAGCTGATCAAAGTTCTGACAAGAGATTATGCCGGAATTTTAACAGACCGCTATGGTGTAGATGAGACACAAACTCCGGTGAAGATTTTAGAGCAGATTGCAGAGAACCGCAAATGCATTTCCAAAGGAAACGAATTGGATTACAGCAAAGCGGCAGCACTTCTGATTGATGAATTCCGAGGCGGAAAGCTTGGAAAGATTACTTTGGAGTGGCCACAGGTGCAGGCTGAATAAAGCCGGTGATGAACCTATTTTATACAGAAAGCGTCAAAAGTTGACAAAGGATAAGTGGACAGAATGGCAGAGAAAAAAATCGGTGAGATCAAAGAAGAACTTAAGGCAGTGGACGATGAGAAACTGCCTTCTTTTATAGAAACATATGAAAAAGACGAGCGTTCCGGTGTTGTGAAAATCGTAGAGCAGGCAAAGAAACGGTTTGAAAAATTAGAGGCAGAGAAGCTGCGCATTGAAAATCTGAAAAAATATGAGCGGGAATATGCAGATTATGGCTATATCTGCGGTATTGACGAAGTCGGAAGAGGACCGCTTGCCGGTCCGGTGGTAGCTGGCGCAGTTATTTTGCCAAAAGACTGCGATATTTTGTATATCAACGATTCTAAGAAGCTTTCTGCTGCAAAGCGGGAAGAATTGTATGATGTGATCATGGAAAAAGCAGTTGCGGTAGGTATTGGAATGGCAAGCTCACAGAGGATTGATGAAATCAATATTTTGCAGGCAACTTATGAGGCAATGCGTGAGGCTATAAGCAAATTAAGTGTAAAACCCGATATATTATTAAATGATGCGGTCACGATTCCCGGAGTTTCCATCAAACAGGTGCCAATTATCAAAGGAGATGCAAAAAGTATTTCCATTGGGGCAGCGAGCATTGTTGCGAAGGTTACAAGGGACCGCCTGATGGTAGAGTATGACAAGATTCTGCCACAGTATGGATTCGCATCCAATAAAGGCTATGGTTCGGCGGAACATATCAAGGCATTGCAGGAAGTTGGACCATCTCCGATACATCGTGCCAGCTTTATCAAAAATTTTGTTTAAGGGATATGGACTACCGTATTAGAAATTGCTTCTGATCGCAGGAAAAATTTTACTATAGGGGAAGTTTGTATTAAGTGAGGCGAAACCATGCACATATCCGATATGTTAGGACAATACAACAGAAATATTTCAAGCGGAACAGAAGAGTTGAAGGCAGCTTCCGGTATGCAGAAAGTAGTATCTACACTGGAAGAATTGTCTTCTGGAAGTGTTTTTGAGGGAACCGTCAGTTCTGTGAAGAACGGAAAAGTGACTCTGGCACTTAGCGATGGACAGACGATCATAGCAAGATTGTCTGGAAAAGTGCCGCTTTCGCAGGGAACGCCGATGTTTTTTCAGGTAAAAAGCAATGACGGTGCGACCATTGAAATCAAACCGTACACAGGCGCTGGCAGTGGAGGAAATCCAATTCTTACCAATGCGCTGACGGAAGGAACCGTACCTGTGACAGAGCGGAATCTTGCAATGGTCGATGCTATGATGAAAGAACAGATGCCAATTGATAAGCAAAGCCTTTTAAATATGGCAAGGATCGCGAATATGAATCCCGGTGTAGATATTACTACGGTTGTAAATATGACAAAGCTTGGAATCCCGGTTTCGCCGGAGATGGCAGCGCAGTTTGAAAATTACATGACAGATGAGCATGCCATTTTACAGGAGATGGATCAGGCGATGAATGAACTGGCTGATCTTGCTGGCTCTCATGATCTGACACCGGATCAGGCGGTACAGATGAATCAGAAGATTCTCTCAATCCTTCTTCCAGAGCAGACTGCTGCCGGAGAATCGGTCAATACAGAGGGGCAGATAGAAACCGGTGGACAGACAACGGCAGAAGGACAGATTTTGACCGGTGGACAGACAACGGCAGAAGGACAGACGACGTCGGAAGGACAGATTTTGACTGACGGACGGCTAGGCGCAGAGGAACAGACTGTAAACGGAGAGCAGACCACAACAGCAGGACAAGCCATACAGGAAGGAACAGGTGGTCAGGCAATTGGTGAGGTTTTATCAGATCAGCAGTTTTCAAGTCTCGGAAGGTTATTGCAGAATATTCCTTCACTGGTAGAAAGTACAAAACTTTTCCCGGAAGCGATGGAGCAGGATATTTTTATCGACACGTTGGAGGATGAGAGTGTAGTGCAGAATCTTATGGCAGAGGACGCTAAAGGGGAAGCTGCGGACGGCAAAACGGCATTGGACAAAAATCTGACCGTCTCTGATTTTCTGCGCACAGTATCACAGCTTTTATCTGAAAACAATGGAGCGGCATCGCAGAGTATCCAAAAATTATTCGGAAGTGATGCATATAAAAGTCTGCTTCGGAATGTGATGGAACAGCAGTGGCTGATACAGCCGGAAGCGTTGAAACAGGAGAAAAAGATCAGCCAGCTTTACGAAAAATTAGAGCAGCAGATGAGACAGGTGGAAGATGCGCTGAAAGAGGCAGGCGTTACGAAAACCAGATTTCCGGAAACTGCGGCAGAGGTGCGCGGTAATATTGAATTTATGAATCAGCTCAATCAGGCATATACATATGTACAGGTGCCATTGAAGATGTCCGGTCAGAATGCAAACGGAGAACTTTATGTATACACGAATAAAAAGAATCTGAGAGACCCTGATGCAGAGCTGAGTGCTTTTTTACATCTGGATCTGGAACACCTTGGCTCTACCGATGTCTCAGTGAAAATGCAGCATCGGAATGTCAAAACAAATTTTTATATGGCTGACGATGCGTCCTATGATCTTGTGGAAAAGTATCTGCCTGTGCTGGAACAAAAGCTGAAAGACAAAGGTTATCAGTGTACCATAACGATGACAAAGGAAGAAAAGAAGGTCAGCTTTGGGGATGATTTCCTGCGGAAAGATATGCCACAGACGGGAACACTGCATCGGTATTCGTTTGATGTGAGAGCCTAGTATATCAGATGCAAAACAGAGGTGGTGAGCGGATATGGCATGGGATAATGAAAAGAAAAAAGTAAAAACAGCGGTAGCAGTAGCATATGAGCCGGGAGATAAAGCACCGAAGATCCTTGCCAGCGGCAGGGGCGAGGTGGCAGAAAAGATCATCGCAAAGGCAAAAGAAAATGATGTCCCTTTCTATAAAGATAATAAGCTGGCGGAGACGCTGTCGAAATTAGAGATCGGGGATGCGATTCCACCGGAACTTTATGAAGTAGTCGCTGAGATCCTTGTGTTTGTGGATGATATGGATAAGATGAAGGCAAAATTGCAGCAGGCAGATATGTTATCATAAATGAAGTGAAATTGCAGCAGATGAATGGCATAATCAAATAGTGTGCTGCAGGAAGTGAATAGAATGAGGGACAGCAGGCACAAAAGAAGGATGCTGCTGTAGAAAAGAGGGTTTTATCAATAAGAGAAGTGTGGGAACTGCCTATGAAAAACTGGCAGGTGCATATTTGGAACAGCAGGGGTATGAGATTTTAGAATATAATTACAGATGCCGCATGGGAGAGATCGATATCGTGGCAAGACAGGGTGGATACCTGGTGTTTGTGGAAGTAAAATATCGTGCGGACAACACAGCGGGAAATCCACTTGAGGCGGTGACTGCTGCAAAACAGAGAACGATTTCCAAAGTGGCTTCGTACTACTGCCTGACACATGGTTATGGAACATTTACACCTTGCAGGTTTGATGTGGCGGCAGTTTTGGGAGAGCAGATAAAAGTCATTCAGAATGCATTTGACTATCAGGGGTTCTGAGAGGGTGAAAGAATGCATTTTTATATGGCTTCTTTTTCGCAGGACAAAATCAGGAGAGTTGTAAGCGATATGGAACATAAAAGCTGGAAGCGGAAAAACAATACAGGAGTGCCGGCAGAGGTGATACATCATCCTGGGGCTGGCGTGGAAGTGCCGCTTTTACATTTTCCGTTATTGGAGAAAACAGGAATCGTAAAAGAAGGTTTTACCACAAGACTTGGCGGCGTGAGTGAGGGTATTTTTTCCACCATGAATCTGAGTTTTACAAGAGGAGATGAAGAGGAGGCAGTCCGGGAAAATTACAGAAGACTTGCATCAGCGCTTGATGTGGATTATGATAAATTTGTTTTTACGGATCAGACACATACGACAAATGTAAGAAAAGTGACGGCGGAGGATGCCGGAAATGGACTTACGAGAGAACGGGAATTTCATGATATAGATGGATTGATCACAGATGTGCCAGGCATAGTGTTATCAACGTTCTATGCGGACTGTGTTCCATTGTATTTTGTCGATCCGGTGCACCGCGCCATCGGGTTAAGCCATTCCGGCTGGCGTGGAACAGTAAACCGCATGGGAAAAGCGACTATCGAGGCGATGCGGAGGGAATACGGAAGCAGACCGGAGGAACTGCGCTGTGCGATCGGACCTTCCATCTGTCAGGATTGCTACGAGGTGAGCGGGGATGTTGCGGTGGAGTTTGAGCGGGCATTTGCAGGACATGAGCATGAGATCCTTATTGCAAAAGAAAATGGAAAATATCAGCTCGATCTCTGGAAGGCAAACGAAATTGTACTGCTTGATGCAGGTGTCCTGCCGGAACATATAGAAATCACGGACATTTGCACGTGCTGCAATCCTGACTTACTTTTTTCCCACCGCGCAAGCCACGGTAAGCGCGGAAACCTCGGGGCATTTTTATGTTTAAAATAAGATAATTGCGAAACTCATGAGAACGTAAATTGAATTGTGAGAAATTGACAAAAGCTTGAGAAAACACTGGGGAGCGGTCGGTTCTTAGAAGGCAGGTGCGATGTTAATCGTGACTGGCTTCTTAGTACCGTTACCAGCGACACGTAGCGGAAGCGTGTTTTCGAAAATTTTGTTAATTTCTCACAATTCAAAAACAATAAGGAGTTTCGCAATTATCTGTATTTGAAATAGATAAAGGAGCAAAAGATATGAGTAAAAATTATGTAGATTATATGGTAGAAGAGACAAAGAATATCCTCGCAATCGACAGTCCATCCGGCTACACAAAAGAGGTGGCAGACTATGTCATGGGAGAATACAAAAAACTCGGATATGAGCCAAAACTTACGGTAAAAGGCGGTGTGCTCGTACCAATCGGCGGCAGGGACAAAGAGAACGCCGTTCTTTTAGAGGCACATATTGATACGTTAGGTGCCATGGTGGCAGAGATCAAAGCCAACGGAAGACTTCGTGTTACAGCAGTAGGTGGCATGAATGCAAACAATGCAGAGGGAGAAAACTGTAAAGTTGTCACCAGATTTAACGGAAAATACGACGGAACATTACAGCTGATCAACGCTTCCATTCATGTAAACGGAGAATATAACGATACGAAGAGAAGCTATGATTCTGTGGAAGTTGTTTTGGATGAAAAAGTAAAATCAAAAGAGGATGTGGAGAAACTCGGCATTATGACAGGCGATTTTGTCTGCTTTGATCCGAGAACAACTGTGACAGAATCCGGTTACATTAAGAGCCGGTTCTTAGATGACAAATTAAGTGTTGGAATTTTATTAGGCTATGCAAAATATTTGAAAGAGGAAAATGTGACACCGGATCGTATGATCTATCAGCACATCACTGTATTTGAGGAAGTAGGACACGGTGGCGCTGCCTCTGTCCCGGAAGGCGTGACAGAAGTGATCTCTGTGGACATGGGATGTGTCGGTGACGGACTTGCCTGTGATGAGACACAGGTGTCGATCTGTGCAAAGGACAGCCACGGACCATATCACTATGATGTGGTAAATGGTCTTGTGAAAGCGGCAAAAGAGAACAATATTGATTTTGCAGTGGATGTCTATCCATACTATGGTTCAGATGCAGATGTTGCGCTGACCGCCGGATATGATGTGCGCCACGGACTGATCGGTTCGGGTGTATATGCATCACACGGTTATGAGAGAAGCCATGTGGATGGAGTAAAGAATACGTTTGAACTTCTGAAGGCTTATCTCGGATAGCAGAAACGATGCTGCCTTTGAAAAGAATGGCATATTAAAGATTTCTTAATAATATCCTAGGATTATCTTCATTGTAATAGAATACCTCCCGTGCTATATTAACTGTATGAAGAATGATAGTACACATCATACAGCTAATACAGATGGGAGGTTTGTTATTTGATTCAGTTAAATTACAGGGATGCAAAACCAATTTATGAACAGATCAAAGATGGTCTGAGAAAGCTGGTTATCACGAATTCCCTTATTGCAAATGAAAAGCTGCCCTCCGTGCGGGAAATGGCTTCGAAGCTTGCCATCAATCCAAATACTATCCAGAAGGCATACCGGGAACTTGAGGCAGAGGGATATGTCTATACCGTTGCCGGAAAAGGAACATTCGTTGCCGAGCGGAAAGAAGTGCTGTGCGTCAGAAATGAAGAACTGATGAAGGAATTTGATGAAGTGGTGACGGAACTGTTGTTTTTGGCGACGGATGGGGACAGTTTGAAGACACGTATTGAACAATTGGCTAAAGGGGGAGAGGCACAATGATCCAGGTTCATAATTTAAAGAAAAAGTTTGATGATTTTCAGGCGTTGAACGGCGTGGAAATGCATGTGGGAAAAGGTGATATTTATGGACTGGTCGGACCAAACGGAGCAGGAAAGTCTACGTTGATCCGCCATCTTACCGGAGCTTATAAGGCAGATGAGGGAGAGATCCTGATCGGCGGTGAACCGGTATTTGAAAACCGGAACATCAAGCAGAGGATGGCTTATATCCCGGATGAACTGTTTTATTTTATGCAGGCAGATACGATGGAGATGAAACGCTTTTATGAAGGCATCTATCCACAGTTTGACAGTAAGCTTTTTTATAAAATGCAGGAATTTTTCCCGACGATCGATGTGAAACGCACTATCAGACGGCTGTCGAAAGGCATGCAGAAACAGGTAGCGTTCTGGCTTGCAATCTGCTGTAAACCGGATCTGCTGATCTTAGACGAACCGGTGGACGGACTTGATCCTGTGATGCGCAGACAGATCTGGAGTATCTTAATGGCGGAAGTGGCAGAGCGGAAAATGACAGTTTTAGTGTCCTCCCATAACCTGAGGGAACTTGAGGATACCTGTGACCATGTGGGCATCATGCACCATGGAAAAATTATGATCGAGCGGTCTTTGAGCGATCTTCAGGGAAATATTTCCAAGATACAGGTGGCATGTCAGAATGGTGTGCCAAAATTGCCGGATGATTTTGAGGTGCTGCATATGGCAAACACAGGGCGTGTCTATACCCTGATCGTAAAAGGTGATCCGAAGGAGGCAGAGAAAGTTCTTCTGACAGAAAATCCTACCATTGTTGATGTGCTTCCGTTGACACTGGAGGAAATCTTTATTTATGAATTGGGAGGTGTGGATTATGAAGTCAAAGACATCCTGCTTTAACAAAACAATTTTCAAAAAAAATATGACACATTTCTGGCCTTTGTGGGCATTGTACAGCTGTTATCTGATCGTTTCGCTTCCGGTCGGACTGTGGTTTAATATGCGGTATTATCTGCAGGATGACAGTTACAGCCAGCTCCAGAGACAGGTCTATGCGATCAGTGGCGCTATGCGGGCAGCCATGAATCCGGTGATCACATTTGCATTTGCAGCAGTGATGATCATGGCAGTGTTTTCCTATCTGTATTCTGCAAAGAATACGAATATGATCCATTCACTTCCGGTGGACAGACGGGAGTTGTTTGTGACGAATATCATATCTGCGTTTGCATTTATGATCGTTCCGCAGATCCTGACCTTTATTATCACGGTGTTCGTCTGCATTGGCGCACATATCACTAACATCCAGTACATTTTATACTGGTTTGGCGCAGAAGCCGTAATGACGTTTTTTGCGCTGGCGCTCGGCGCATTTGTGGCGATGTTTACCGGACAGCTTCTGGCATTTCCGGTGTATTATGTCGTAGTCAATTATCTGTATGTAGGATGCTGGTATCTGATCAACATGGTGATAGAGAGTGTCTGCTTTGGGGTGTCAAACAATTGGAATCCGGGGAAATCCTGTATTTTGTCTCCTATTTATTATCTGACAAACAATCTGCGGATACAGTCAGTAGAAAACAGTGAGTATGTGACGGTTGGAATCGAGTTTAAGGGTGCATATCTGCTCGGGATTTATGCAGTGGCAGGTGTGGTATTCCTGATCGCAGCCTATCAGTTGTATAAATGGAGAAAATTGGAGACTGCAGGTGACCTTATCAGCATGCGGGGAATCAAGCCGGTGTTCCGCTGGGGCGTGGCTGTCTGCGCCGGTCTGCTTGGAGGAACTGCCGTTGCTGACACGATCGGAAACAGTTTTTCTTCGGCAAAGGTACATTTTTGGATACTTGCAGCAGGCACCCTGATCTTTGGTGCGATCGGCTTTTTTGTGGCGGAGATGCTTATTGAGAAGAATTTCCGTGTGTTCCACAAAAAGAGAGTTGGGGAATGGGCAGTCTTAACGGTTGTTCTGGCAGCATTTCTGGGTGCACTGAAACTGGATCTATTCCGGATCGAAGGAAAAATACCGGATGTTTCAGAGGTTAAGGTGGTATCGCTCAATCTGGACTATACGCTCCGCTATACCGAACCGGATGATATTCAGAAGATTATAGATTTCCAGAAAGAGATCCTGGCACAGAAAGAAGAGTGCCTGAGCGCAGAGAACCAATATTATCTCTCAATCAAATATACCCTGAAGGATGGTAAGAAGCTGCGGAGAAGTTATACAGTTCCGGTTGGGCAGGCTGCGGCTGCGGACAAAGATTCTGTCGTCGCAAAAGTGACTGCGTTAGAGAGTGATCCGGATAAGATGATGCAGAACATGTTTGGCAATTACTATAAGACGAATGAGTATTATGCCGGCAGTATTTCATTTGTAGATGAGAACGGCAGAACAGAGGATTACCGTTTTACACAGGAAGAGCTTGACGCTGTCATGGAGGCGGTGCAAAAAGATGTGGAAGCGGGAAACATGACGGATTATCAACTTTATTCGCTCCGTGCCGGTGATGAGGATAACACGTACAGGGATCGTTATTTTAACAATCTGGATATCAGTTTTTATAATCCGGACGGTATCATCTGGAATTACAGTTCTTACAGTGTGGATGGGGTTGATGAGACAGAAGCGGTGCTGACAGGGGAGAAGACTGCAGAAGAGGCAGAAGCTTATTTCCCAAACAGTGACAGCGCCTATGTTGAGTTCGGAAGCAAATGCACAAACATTATTGAGACATTGAAAAAACTTGGGATTTTGAACAGTGAGCGAAAACTTATGACTTATGATGAGTATGACGCACTGATGAATCCGGTTACGGCAGTAAGGGAAAAAGGAATACCGCACATTTCCTAGACAAAACGCATAGTTCAGAAAAAAGATGGAATAAATATTGTTATTCCATCTTTTTTATTGTAAACTGTTATTGTTATTTTTAGCGTAACGGTAGAAAGCCATTTAAGGTTATAACAGGAAAGTAGTGGAGATCCCAGTTCTTTCCGTGATACATGAGAAAAGGAGTTTTATCAATGAGTAAACCAGTCGTAGCGATTGTTGGACGCCCGAATGTAGGAAAGTCTACGTTATTTAATGCACTTGCAGGTGAGCGTATTTCAATTGTACAAGATACACCGGGCGTTACAAGAGACCGTATTTATGCGGAGGTGTCATGGTTAGATCACAATTTTACCATGATCGATACCGGAGGTATTGAACCAGACAGTAACGATATTATTTTATCACAGATGAGAGAGCAGGCAGAGATCGCGATTGCAACAGCAGACGTGATCATGTTTATTGTCGATGTCAGACAGGGCTTGCAGGATTCGGATTCCAAGGTCGCAGATATGCTGCGCCGTTCCGGCAAACCGGTCGTGCTGGTTGTCAATAAAGTGGACAGCTTTGAAAAGTATATGGCAGATGTCTATGAGTTCTATAATCTTGGAATCGGAGACCCATTCCCGGTTTCGGCGGCTTCCATGTTAGGACTTGGAGATATGTTGGATGAAGTGGTAAAGTATTTTCCGGAATATAAGAAGAATGACGAGGAGGACGACCGTCCGAAGATCGCCATTATCGGAAAACCGAATGTTGGAAAATCATCCCTCATCAATAAACTGGCGCAGGAGGACCGCGTCATTGTATCGGATATCGCAGGTACAACCAGAGATGCAATCGATACTGATATTAAGTACAATGGAAAAGAATATGTGTTTATCGATACCGCAGGATTGAGACGTAAGAATAAGATCAAAGAAGAGATCGAGCGTTACAGTATTATCCGTGCAGTGACAGCCGTTGAGCGTGCAGATGTCTGTATTATTGTGATCGACGCTACCGAGGGCGTGACCGAGCAGGATGCCAAGATCGCGGGAATCGCACATGACCGTGGAAAGGGAATCATCATCGCAGTCAATAAATGGGATGCGATTGAAAAAGATGATAAGACCATCTACCGCCATACTGAGAAAATCCGTGATATCTTAAGCTTTATGCCGTATGCGGAGATTATTTTCATCTCTGCAAAATCAGGACAGCGTCTCAATAAGATTTTTGAGACGATCGATGTCGTAATTGAGAATAACAGTATGCGTGTGGCAACCGGTGTATTGAATGAAATTGTTACCGAGGCAGTTGCGATGCAGCAGCCGCCATCGGATAAGGGAAAGAGACTGCGTATCTATTACACCACGCAGGTTTCTGTAAAACCGCCAACCTTTGTGATCTTTGTAAATGATAAACAGTTGATGCATTTCTCATACACAAGATATCTGGAGAACCGTATCCGTGATACCTTCGGATTCCGGGGAACTGCACTTCGTTTTATCATCAGAGAGAGAAAGGAAAATGAAAAATGATCATCGCAAGGATAGTTGCAGTAGCAATCGGCTACGTCTGCGGATTATTTGAAACAGGTTATTTTTATGGGAAAAAGAAAGGTGTGGATATCCGCACAAAAGGAAGCGGCAATTCCGGTGCGACAAACACCTTAAGAACATTTGGCTGGAAGGCAGGACTTGTGACCTGCCTTGGCGATATTTTAAAAACGGTAGCGGCAGTGTTAGCCGTTAAACTGATCTTTGGAAGAACATATACAGAAAACATCATTCTTCTGGAGCTGTATGCAGGTTTTGGAGCGGTGCTCGGACACAATTTTCCGTTTTATCTGAAGTTCAAAGGCGGAAAAGGAGTTGCATGTACCGGTGGAATGGTGCTTGCAGTATTTCCGATCGTTGCACCGGTCAGTATGGGACTTTTTCTGGTGATCAGCGCAGTGACAAAGTATGTATCTCTCGGCTCAATCATCGGACTGATCAGTGTTTTCGTCCAGGTGGTCGTATATGGACAGCTTGGGATTATCACAGTTCCAATGGGAATCCGTGCGGAATTTTACATAGTGACAGCCTGTTTTACCATTTTAGGGGTATGGCAGCACCGTGCCAATATCAGACGTCTTGCAAATGGCACAGAGAATAAGATCGGTGCGAAAAAGAAGGAGCAGAAATAATTTTTTGATTTGGAGTGAGAAAAAATGGCAGATGTTGCGATCATAGGAGCAGGAAGCTGGGGGATCGCCCTTGCAAAAGTACTGCATACCAATGGAAATAAAGTGACAGTGTGGTCGATTGTGGAAGATGAGATTACCATGCTGAAAGAAAAACATGAGCATGTACAGAAGCTTCCGGGGGTAAAACTGCCGGAAGATATGGAATTTACGACAGATCTGGAATCTGCGGTTTCAGGTAAAGCATACCTGATCCTTGCAGTGCCGTCTGTATTCACAAGAAGCACAGCAAAGAGCATGGCGCCTTTTGTGAAAGAGGGACAGATTATCGTGTGCGTGGCTAAGGGAATTGAGGAAGAGACACTGATGCCGCTTACTGATATTGTGGAGCAGGAGATTCCGCAGGCAGAGGTTGCAGTGATGTGTGGACCAAGCCATGCGGAAGAAGTTGGAATCGGACTTCCAACTACAGTTGTAGCAGGAGCAAAAAAACGTGCTGTTGCAGAGGAAATCCAGGACATTTTTATGAACAACGTTTTCCGTGTGTATACAAGCCCGGATGTGCTTGGCATGGAACTTGGTGGTTCGTTAAAGAACGTGATCGCGCTTGCGGCCGGAATGGCAGACGGTCTGGGATATGGGGATAATACGAAAGCGGCACTCATCACCAGAGGAATGTTTGAGATGAACAAGCTCGCCGTGACGATGGGCGCAAAACAGGAGACGTTAAACGGACTTACCGGAATCGGTGATCTGATCGTGACCTGTGAGAGTAAACACAGCCGTAACCGCAAGGCCGGAATGCTGATCGGACAGGGTTACACCATGCAGCAGGCGATGGACGAAGTGAAAATGGTCGTAGAAGGTGTCTACTCTGCGAAAGCAGCGATCGCCCTTGCAAAAAAATACGGTGTGGATATGCCGATCATTGAGGAAGTCAACAAAGTATTATTTGAAGATAAGCCGGCAAAAGAGGCAGTCAATGACCTGATGCTCCGCGACAGGAAAATGGAACATGGCAATCTTGGATGGGAAGATTAAGAATGCAGGATTTCCTTGTAATTTGCAGGGAGAAATGTATGGAAGAATTAAGATTTAATTAAAAAATATATCAGACAGATTGTGCTAGAATGGAGAATATAAATGAAGATCAATATAAAAAAACTTGATGCGGATGCAGTACTCCCGACAAGGGGAAGCAGTCAGGCGGCAGGCTATGATCTGTATGCAAAAAGTTCTGAGGATACTGTGATTCCACCACACAAAACAGTGATGGTCGGCACAGGACTTGCGATGGAAATACCGGAAGGATATTTTGGTGCGATTTTTGCAAGAAGCGGTCTTGCCTCCAAGCAGGGACTGCGCCCGGCAAATTGTGTCGGAGTAGTGGATTCTGACTACCGGGGAGAATTTATGATCGCCTTACATAATGATACGGATGAGGAGCGTGTGATCGCCGGAAAAGAGCGCATTGCACAGATGGTCGTAATGCCGTATCTTTCTGTTGAGTTTGAGGAAGTAGAAACATTGAATGAGACAGAGCGCGGGGAAGGCGGATTTGGTTCTACCGGAAGAAAGTAATATCCGGAAAATGCCGGAATAGTGGGGTTAAGGAGGTATTTTATTATGGAAAGCAGAATGGTAAAGTTTTATTCAAAAGAGAGCAACATGGTTGCAATTCATGCAATTCCGGGACATTTTGCAACCAGTCATTCCCATATCAATTACTACATTGATATCACAAGCTTGAAGACAAGAATTCAGGAGGCGAAAGAGGTTGCCCGTGTGCTGCATCAGAAGATCGGAAGAGTTTCCTATGTGGATACGATTGTATGTATGGACGGTACGGAAGTGATCGGTGCATTTTTAGCGGAAGAGTTTGAAAAAGGAGATATGGCATCCACAAACCGCCACGAGACGATATACGTGGTATCACCGGAGATGAACAGCAATAACCAGCTCTTGTTCCGTGATAATATCAAACCAAGTATTGCGGGAAAACATGTGATCTTATTATCTGCATCTACCACAACCGGAAAGACAATCCACAGAAGTCTCGAGGGAATCCGTTACTATGGCGGCGTGACCGAGGCAGTGGCATCTGTGTTCAGCACTGTAAATGAGATGGACGGTTTTCAGGTACACGCGGTGTTCCATGCAGAGGATCTTCCGGGATATGCGGCTTATACAGCACAGGATTGCCCGTTCTGTAAAAAGGGAATCAAGCTGGATGCCGTGGTCAATGGATTCGGTTATTCTAAGTTATGATCAGAAATGAATGTATGGAATAAAAGATACAGGCAGGTTGCTTCGTCAATTTGACGGAAAAAGATGAAATATCAGTGCAATCTGACGAAGAAATCAAAAAACAGTCAAAATCACTGTGAGTTCCTACAAGAAATCGACAGATTCTTTGTGTAGGTAACATATGGCGTTTTTGGCTGTTTTTTTGTATAGTAAATATATCAAGAAACGAACAATTTATCAGGAGGTATTTACACCAATGGCAAGTTTATCATTAACAAATGTATGTAAAGTTTATCCTAACGGTTTTGAAGCTGTTAAGGATTTCAGCCTTGAAGTAGAAGATCAGGAGTTCATCATCTTCGTAGGACCATCCGGATGTGGTAAATCTACTACACTTCGTATGATCGCAGGTCTTGAAGAGATTTCTTCCGGTGAATTAAAAATCGATGGAAGAGTTGTAAACGACGTAGAGCCAAAAGACAGAGATATCGCAATGGTATTCCAGAACTACGCATTATATCCACATATGACCGTATTTGACAATATGGCATTCGGATTAAAATTAAGAAAAGTTCCTAAGGATGAGATCAAGAAAAAAGTAGAAGAAGCTGCTAAGATCCTTGATCTTGAGAAATTATTAGACCGTAAACCAAAGGCTTTATCCGGTGGACAGAGACAGCGTGTTGCTATGGGACGTGCTATCGTTCGTAATCCTAAGGTATTCCTTATGGACGAACCTCTTTCAAACCTGGATGCAAAATTACGTGTTCAGATGCGTTCTGAGATCGCTTCCTTACATAACAGATTAAAAGCTACTATCATCTATGTAACACATGATCAGACAGAAGCTATGACATTAGGAACCAGAATCGTTGTATTAAAAGATGGTGTTATCATGCAGGTTGATTCTCCACAGAAATTATACAATGAGCCTAACAACTTATTCGTAGCTGGATTCATCGGATCTCCACAGATGAACTTCATCGACGCTGTATGTAAAGTAGAAGGCGAGAGAGTAACTCTTAACTTCGAGAAGACATCTGTTGTCCTTCCTCCGGCAAAAGCTAAGAAATTGATCGATGGCGGATACAACGGAAAGACAGTTGTTATGGGTATCAGACCAGAAGATATCGGAGATTCCCAGATTGAGATCGAAGCTCACAAAGATGCAGTATTCGAGACAGACGTAACAGGATACGAGTTATTAGGTTCTGAAGTATTGTTATACTTCAATGTAGCAGGAACAGCCATGACAGCAAAAGTTGATTCCAGAACAACAGCTCGTATGGGTGATCATATCACATTAGCAATCGATCCAGAGAAGATTCACTGCTTCGATAAAGAAACTGAATTGACAATTACCAACTAATTCGGTAAAATTAAATAAACTCAGTAGAACCGGGTGCATCATTTGTACCCGGTTTTTTCTGCAAAAAATAATTGCAAAACAAACATGTGTTCTATATAATAAATAACGAAAGGAATGGAGCGTATGATATCAAACCATAAGATACAGACTGCTTTAGACGAGATCAAGGAGATTTCCAAGATTGATCTGGCATTATATTCAGAGAAAGGAAAACAGGTTGCGGCTACTTTTGAACCGGAAGGAGATATGGAAGAAGCGGTAACTTCATTTGCAACATCGATGGCAGAGAGCCAGATGTTGTCCGGTTGTCATTTCTTTAAAGTAATGGTAGAGGGTGAAGTGGAATATATTCTTTTGACAAAGTCATCCGCAGAAGATGCTTATATGGTAGGACGGTTGGCAGTCTGCCAGATAAGGAATCTTGCAGCCGCTTATATGGAGCAGTTTGACCGTAATAATTTTATGCAGAATATCCTGCTTGGAAATATGCTCGTGGTGGACATGTACAATAAGGCCCAGAAGCTGCATATTGAACAGGCAGAACGTGTTGTTTTCGTGATTGAGATTGACGGCAAGAAAGATGCAACCGCGATGGAGACAGTCAAGAATCTGTTCGTGACCAAGACCAGAGACTATGTGACAGAAGTGGACGAGCAGAGCATTGTCCTGATCAAAGATACCAGAGACATGAAAGAAGATGAAGAACTGCAGACATTGGCAAGAATGATCGTGGATAATATGCACACTGAGGCGATGGTGAAAGTGCGCGTGGGCTATGGAAACCGTGTGCATAATCTGCAAGATATTGCCAAATCCTATCAGGAAGCCAAGATGGCGTTAGAAGTCGGAAGAATTTTTTATGCAGAGCGTGAGACGATTGCATACAGCCTGCTTGGAATTGGGCGTCTGATCTATCAGCTTCCGATGAGCTTATGTGAGATGTTTATTCATGAAGTGTTCGGGGATGAAGTGCCGGATATATTTAATGAAGAGATCAATACAACCATCCAGAAGTTTTTTGAAAATAATCTGAATATCTCAGAGACCGCCAGACAGTTATATGTGCACCGGAATACATTAGTATATCGTCTGGAACGTTTAGAGAAGGCAATCGGATTAGATATCCGTAAGTTTGATGATGCAATGACCTTTAAGATTGCGATGATGGTCATTGCACATATGAACCAGCAGAAGGTAGAAGAGTAGGGCAGATTTGAAAGAATATTATGAAATGAATCTGCAAGTTTGTGACAGAGCGCAGGAAAATGAATGAAGTGAGGTAAGAAATGGCAGGTTATGATGAGCACAGCATATCGGTTTTAGAAGGGTTAGAGGCTGTTCGGAAAAGACCGGGAATGTATATCGGAAGTGTTTCCAGAAAGGGATTGAACCACCTGATCTATGAGATCGTAGACAACTCTGTGGATGAGCATCTGGCAGGGGCATGTGATACGATCCATGTCACATTGGAGAAGAATGGTTCCTGTACGGTAGAAGATAATGGACGAGGCGTTCCGGTCGGAATGCACGCCAAAGGTGTTTCGGCAGCACGTCTTGTATACACAACCTTACACGCCGGCGGTAAGTTTGATGATTCCGCATATAAGACGAGTGGAGGGCTTCACGGAGTAGGTTCTTCCGTTGTCAATGCATTGTCTGTTTATATGGATGTGGAGATCAGCAGAGAGGGGTATATTCATCACGACCGCTATGAGAGAGGCGTTCCGGTTGTGGAATTGGAGAATGGATTGCTTCCTAAGATTGGCAAGACAAAAAAGACCGGAACCAAAGTAAACTTTCTTCCAGATCCGGAAATTTTTGAAAAGACGAGATTCAAAGAGGATGAGATCAAAAGCCGTATGCATGAGACGGCATATCTGAATCCGAAACTTACGATCATTTATGAGGACCGCCGTGGCGAGGAAGTCGAACATATCGTATATCATGAGGAAGATGGAATCCGTGGTTTTGTAAAGGATTTGAATAAAAATACGGAAGTGCTTCATGATGTCGTCTACTTTAAAGGGGAATCTGAAGGCATTACCGTGGAAGCTGCATTCCAGTACACGAATGAATTTCATGAGAATATCCTGGGATTCTGTAATAATATTTTTAATGCCGAGGGTGGTACACATATCACGGGATTTAAAACCGTATTTACAACCGTCATTAATTCTTATGCGAGAGAACTTGGTATTTTAAAAGAAAAAGATGTGAACTTCACCGGAGCGGATGTCCGAAACGGAATGACGGCAGTTGTTTCCATCAAACATCCTGATCCGAGATTTGAGGGACAGACAAAGACGAAATTAGATAATCAGGATGCGGCGAAAGCCACTGCAAAAGTGACCGGCGACGAGATTCAGTTATTTTTTGATAAAAACTTAGAGACATTGAAAACGGTCATCTCCTGCGCGGAAAAAGCGGCAAAGATCCGTAAGACCGAGGAGCGCGCCAAGACCAATCTGCTCACCAAGCAGAAGTTTTCGTTTGATTCCAATGGAAAGCTTGCAAATTGTGAGAGCAGGGACGCTTCCATCTGTGAAATCTTCATCGTCGAGGGAGATTCCGCCGGAGGTTCCGCAAAGACAGCGAGAGACAGAAATTATCAGGCAATCCTGCCAATCAGGGGTAAAATCTTAAATGTGGAAAAAGCAAGTATTGACAAGGTGTTAGCCAATGCAGAGATCAAGACCATGATCAATGCGTTTGGATGTGGTTTTTCCGAGGGATATGGAAACGATTTTGATATCACAAAACTTCGTTATGACAAGATCATCATCATGGCGGATGCCGATGTGGACGGAGCACATATCTCAACACTGCTTCTGACATTGTTTTACCGTTTTATGCCGGAACTTATCTATGAAGGACATGTCTATGTGGCAATGCCGCCGCTTTACAAAGTTATTCCGGGCAAGGGCGAGGAAGAGTATCTTTACGATGATGCGGCTCTGGAAAAATACAGAAAAGCACATAAGGGAAGTAACTTTACCTTACAGCGTTACAAAGGTCTTGGTGAGATGGATGCCGAGCAGTTGTGGGAGACTACATTGAATCCGGCTACCAGAATGTTAAAGCGGATTGAAATCGAGGACGGCCGCATGGCTTCTGATATCACAGAGCTTCTGATGGGAAATGATGTTCCACCGAGAAAGACATTTATTTATGAACATGCGCATGACGCAGAACTCGACGTATAGTGCAGACGGTAAAAATGGCAGTAGATCATTGAAAAATCGTAAAGCAGATGACAAACATTTTGCAATGGTCTGTAGAATAACAGATAGAGAGGTTATATGATGCAGCAGGAAGAACAGATTATCCGTACCGAGTATTCGGAACTGATGCAGAAATCTTATATAGATTATGCGATGAGTGTTATTATCGCAAGAGCTTTGCCGGATGTCCGCGATGGCTTAAAACCGGTGCAGCGAAGAACTTTATATGATATGTACGAACTGGGAATCCGGTATGACAAGCCGTACCGTAAATGTGCGCGTATTGTCGGCGATACCATGGGTAAATATCATCCACATGGCGACAGTTCTATTTATGACGCACTTGTTGTCATGGCACAGGAATTTAAGAAAGGGTTGCCGCTTGTAGATGGACATGGTAACTTTGGTTCCATCGAGGGCGATGGCGCGGCTGCGATGCGTTACACGGAGGCGCGGCTGCAGAAAATCACACAGGAGGCATTTTTATCGGATCTGGATAAGGATGTCGTGGATTTTGTGCCAAACTTTGATGAGACAGAGAAAGAGCCGGAAGTTTTGCCGGTCAAGATCCCGAATCTCTTGGTGAACGGTTCCGATGGTATTGCGGTCGGTATGGTGACAAGCACACCACCGCACAATCTGGGTGAAGTGATCGACGGTGTGATCGCATACATTAAGAATCCGGATATCAATACCGAGCAGATGATGGAATATATTCCGGGGCCTGATTTCCCGACAGGAGGAATTATTGCCAATAAGGACGATCTGATCCAGATCTATTCCACCGGTATGGGTAAGATCAAAATCCGTGGAAAAGTGGAAGTGGAGCAGGTCAAAGGTGGAAAAGAGCGCATTGTTATCACTGAGATCCCATATACGATGATCGGTGCGAACATCGGAAAATTTTTGAATGATGTATACAGTCTCGTGGAGACCAAGAAAACAAATGATATCGTGGATATCACAAACCAGTCCTCCAAAGAGGGAATCCGTATTGTGTTAGAGCTTCGAAAAGGAGCCGATACGCAGAATCTCATCAATCTGCTGTATAAAAAGACAAAGTTAGAGGACACATTTGGTGTGAATATGCTGGCAGTTGCGGAGGGACGGCCTGAGACGCTGGGACTTGTGCCAATCATCCGTCATCATGTGAAGTTCCAGTATGAGCTTGCCACAAGAAAATATCAAACATTACTGAAAAAAGAATTAGACAAAAAAGAAATACAGGAAGGATTGATCAAGGCATGTGATGTCATTGATCTTATTATTGAGATCCTTCGCGGAAGTAAGAATGTAAAAGATGCAAGAGCATGTCTGACCGATGGGGTGACGGACAATATCACCTTTAAATCGGCACAGTCAGAAAAAATGGCATCAGAGCTCCGTTTTACAGAGCGTCAGACCACGGCAATCCTGGAGATGCGTTTACAGAAGCTGATCGGTTTAGAAATCGAGGCATTGATGAAAGACCATGAGGATACGTTAAAGCATATCGCCGAGTATGAGGACATTTTGGAAAACCGTGCCACCATGGCGAAAGTGCTGATCAAAGAACTTCAGTCTTATAAGAAACAGTATGCGGTTCCGAGAAAAACTCTGATCGACAATCTTGAGGAAGCGGTTGTGGAAGAGAAGAAGATTGAGGAGATGGATGTGGTGTTCCTCATGGATCGCTTTGGCTATGCCAAGACGGTGGATGTCAGTGTCTATGAGAGAAATAAAGAGGCAGCAGATACAGAAAACCGTTACATCTTAACCTGCAAAAACACAGATAAAATCTGTATTTTTACAAACAAAGGGCAGATGCATCTGTTGAAAGTGCTTGATCTTCCATATGGAAAGTTCCGGGATAAGGGGATTCCAATCGATAACCTTAGTAACTACAATAGCAGTGAGGAAAACTTTATATACATTATCAACCTCGGTGCGATCATTCACTCCAGATTATTATTTGGAACCAAAACAGCCATGCTTAAGATGGTTGACGGAAGTGAATTTGACGTGGCAAAGAGAACGACAGCCTCAACGAAGTTAAATGAGGATGATGAACTTCTGATCGTGCACGCAATGACAGGTGAGGAGACGGTTGTCATGCAGTCTGAGAAAGAAATGTTTTTGCGTATTGAGGCTTCCACAATCCCGGAAAAGAAAAAGGGAGCAGTCGGCGTGCGTGGCATGAAACTGAATGCAGGAGATGCATTGAGTAACATTTATGTGTTAGACGGCGAGAACGAGCAGACCGTTGAAGTAAAGGGAAAAGAGGTTGTCTTAAACAGACTTCGTGTTGGAAATCGTGACACCAAGGGAACGAAGCGTTAAATAAAACCAAAAGAAGTAAGGTGGGAAAATGAATTACGAGCAGGCAAGAGCGTATGCCGTAAATGTCAGCAGATCGGGAAGCATATTAGGGCTTGATAGTATTGAAAATCTAATGCACGAGCTTGGGGATATACAGGAGCAGCTTAAGATCATCCACATTGCGGGAACGAACGGAAAAGGTTCTACCGGAGCTTATTTAGAGCGGGTACTCATAGAAGCCGGATACCGGGTAGGCAGATATAGTTCCCCGGCGGTGTTTGATCCGATGGAAGTGTGGCGGATCAATCTTCAGTCCATGAGCCACGAGGAGTATGCGGATATCATGGAACAGGTGAAGTGTGCCTGTGACCGCATGGTGGAAAAAGGTATGGAACATCCGACGATTTTTGAAGTGGAAACAGCGATGGCATTTTTGTATTTTTATCAGAAAAAATGTGATTATGTACTGTTGGAAGTTGGAATGGGCGGCAGAACAGATGCAACGAATCTGATCAAAAAGCCAGTGTGCTCCGTTATTACATCAGTCAGTATGGATCATATGCAATTTCTTGGAAATACACTGACCGAGATTGCACAGGCAAAAGCCGGCATTATCAAAAAAGATTGTCCGGTCGTGACCATCCTGCAAAAAGCAGAGGCAATGGTGGCGATAGAAGCAGAGGCGGAAAAACAGCACGCAAGGCTTTATACCGCCGATGTTTCCAAGGTAACGGTGGAAACCGAAACGTTAAAAGAGATCAGATTCGATCATCCGGGACTTGGAACGGTGACAACCCGGCTTACAGGGACATATCAGGTGGAAAACTGCTGTCTGGCGGTCACAGTGTTAAAGGAGATCCTTGGGATTGCAGACCGGATCATTATAGACGGGATCAAAAATACCGTGTGGCCGGGCAGGTTTGAGGTCATAGGAGAACAGCCGCTGTTTATCATAGACGGTGCGCACAATGAGGATGCGGCACTTCAATTAAGTGCGTCTGTGGAAAAATATTTTACAAACATTCCAATAACTTATATAATAGGTGTACTTGCAGATAAGGAACACAAAAAAGTGCTGGAGGCAATGCTGCCTTATGCGGGAGCCACCTTTACAGTGACGCCGGATAATCCGAGGGCGATGAAAGCGGAAGAACTTGCGTCCGAGGCAGAGAAAATCGTGGATTACCTGTGGAAAGAGAAAGCCGGAAGGCCGGAAAAAGCACAGGGAGCAGGAAATAGTCCGCAGGGAGCAGAAAATAGTCCACAGGGCGCAGGAGTTATGGGATCGCTTCCGAAGGTCAGGGCATGCAGTTCCATGAAGGAAGCAGTGCAGCTGGCACTGGAACACACGAAAAAAGACGGCGTGATCCTTGCATTTGGCTCATTGTCTTATCTGAAAGAGATTAAGCAGATTGCACAGGTGGATTGATCTATATAAGCATACATAGGGATGTAGTATTACACCGGGATCATATAATTTCAGTATCGGTAAAGAAGGAAAAAAGATGGATAAAAAGAAAATACAAGAGGGCGTAAAATTAATATTGGAAGGAATCGGGGAAAACCCGGACAGAGAAGGGCTTCTCGATACCCCTGACCGCATTGCCAGAATGTATGAAGAGATATTTGGTGGACTGACGCAGACCGCTGAAGAACCGCTGTCAAAGACATTTCATGTGAAAGACAATGCGATGGTTCTCGAAAAAGATATTACATTTTACTCGACCTGTGAGCATCATTTTATGCCTTTTTACGGAAAAGCGCATATTGCGTATATCCCGGATGGAAAAGTCGTAGGTCTCAGCAAACTGGCAAGAACCGTGGAAGTGTATGCAAAGCGTCCGCAGATCCAGGAACAGTTGACGGCACAGATCGCAGATGCATTGATGGAATATTTAAAGCCGCAGGGAGCAATGGTCATGCTGGAGGCAGAGCATATGTGCATGACGATGCGGGGGGTGAAGAAGCCTGGGAGCAGAACCGTAACATTTGTGACGCGCGGTGTTTTTGACAGGGACGAGAGGCTGCAGAGACAGTTTTTTGAGTTGGTGAGAGGATAAAATAAAACTGAAATAAAGCGCAATGTGTAAGCTTGAAAATGGTAAAAAGAATCAATCATTTATGAGCACAGATAGCTGCAACATTTGGAATCAGATTTCAAAGAAAATGAAATTAAATTCCAAATGTTGTAGCTTTTTTTGTGCAAAAATTACAAAAATCGCAGGAAAAGATGTGATAACTTATACAATTGTAATGTGATCAAATGAGATATATAATAACAATATAAAAATATTTGAACACATGTTATATATTTCGTAAAATAAAAATGAAAGGTGGAATACATATGAAAGCAAAGACACTTATCGTTATGGCTACATGTATGGCAATTGGTCTGTGTGCTTCGGGATGTCAGAATAGCATGACGCAGACCGCAGTGGCACAGGAAGATGTTGTGCATATACAAATAGCTTATGAAAACAACCCGGGCGAGCCACTTGATCTTGCCTGTCAGAGATGGAAGGAGCTGTTGGAAGAACAGAGCGGCGGAGAAATTCAGGTGGAATTATATCCGTCCAGCCAGCTCGGATCGAAATCCGATATTATTAATCAGGAAATCGCAGGAGATTCTGCCATAACATTGGCGAACGGAGCCTTTTATGCGGATCTGGGAGTCAGTGATTTCGGTGTAACATTTGCACCTTACCTTTTCCGGTCATGGGAAGATATAGAAAAACTCGCAGAGAGTGACTGGTGGGCAGAACAGGAGGAAAAATTGCGGGAGACGACAGGACTTGTGATCGTAGGAAGCAACTGGCATTATGGAGTGAGAAATACCATCACAAAAGAACCTGTGCAAAGCCCGGAGGATATGAAGGGATTGAAGATCAGAGTGCCGGGAAATCAATTGCAGGTTGACAGTATGGGAGCACTCGGAGCGGCTGGAACACCGATGAGTCTTGGGGATGTCTATACCGCACTGCAGCAGGGAACCATTGATGGGCTGGAGAATCCAATCGCAGTAATTGAAAATGGAAAATATCAGGAAGTTGCAAAGTACCTTTGTGAAGATGCACACATTTATGATCTTACGACGTGGTGCTGTGGAGATGAATTCTTTTCCTCCCTGACGGAAGAACAGCAGGAGCTCCTGATGAAGACATGCGAGGAAGCCGGAGTGTATAATAATGAGATTCTGGATTCAGAGACCAGCAAAGCTTTACAGAGGCTTGAGGAAGCCGGGGTTACCGTTTATACGGTGGACAACCCTGATGAGTGGCTGGCAGCATCGCAGTCATTTTATGATGAGGCAGAAGAAAAATATGGATGGTCTGATGGCCTTGTAGATACCGTTAAGAATATTATCGGTCAATAGAAGGAGGTTATGATGAAAATGAAATGGATACAAAAACTCAGACAGATTGATATCGGGATTTCTGTGATCGCTTTAGTCCTGCTGATTGCAGTGACTTTTGCAGGGGTTATTTTCCGGTACGTCTTTTCAAAGCCTTTTTCATGGCAGGAAGAAGTGCAGCTGGCGCTGATCATATGGGTTATTTTTTTCGGGGCAAGATATGCATTTGAAACCTTTTCACATGTGGCAATTGATATGTTGTATGAACTGTTTCCTGCGAAAGCACAAAAGGTATTAACGGTTTTGATCGCAGTCGTTGTGACCGTTGTTCTTGGATGCATCGTTGTCTTCAGCATGAAATATATACAGATTATGTTTCATTATCATCTTCATACCAGTATTTTGCATTGGCCTTATGGATGGATTTATCTGCCGGTTCCGATCAGCTGTATCTGTATGATCATACAGTTTTGGGAAAATTCAGTGGCAGAACTAAAGACAAAAAAGGAGGTAAAATAAATGCAGATATATGTGATCCTGATCGCTTGTGCGGTTTTGCTTTTATGTTTATTTTTTAAAGTACCGGTGTTTATCTCAGTGTTTGCCGGCGCATTGGTTTATTTCCTTTTAGGTGCGTCCTCATCACCGGCAATCTTGGCGCAGCGTATTATTTCCGGAACCCAGAGTATACCGCTTCTTGCAATCCCGTTTTTTATATGTGCAGGCGTTTTTATGAATTATACAGGTGTGACAAAAAGGATTATGAATTTTTGTAATGCACTGACCAAAAGGATGACAGGTGGTCTGGGACAGGTTAATGTACTGTTGTCTACCTTGATGGGAGGACTTTCAGGGAGCAATCTGGCTGATGCGGCAATGGAAGCAAAAATGCTTGTTCCGGAGATGGAAAAAGCAGGATATTCAAAAGAATTTTCATCGGTTCTTACTGCAACCTCAGCGATGATCACTCCGTTAATTCCACCTGGAATCGGTATGATTCTGTATGGCTCCATTGCAAATGTATCAATTGGAAAATTATTTGTTGCAGGGATTGGCATTGGTATTCTGTTATGTGTATCCCTTATGATCCTTGTGTGGATCATCTCGAAAAAGAGAGGATATCAGGTTGCACAGAAGGAACCGAGGCAGAAAGGGGAATTGGGAAAATCTTTCCGGCAGGCGGTATTACCGCTATGTCTCCCGATCATTATCATCGGAGGAATCAGGATCGGTGCAGTGACGCCGACGGAAGCAGGAACAGTGGCAATCGTCTATGCGCTGCTTCTCGGAGTTGTTTACCATGAGATCACGATCAAAAATATTATTTCAGGACTGAAGGAAAGTGTCGCAACAACAGCCTCCATTATGCTGATCGTCGGTGGAGCATCTGCATTTGCATGGGTACTCACAAGAGAGAGAATCCCTCAGCAGCTCACAACATTAATTACATCTAACATTCACAATAAATATCTCTTTTTGTTGATTGTGATCGTGTTCCTGCTCTTAGTGGGAATGTTCATTGAGGGAAATGCTGCAATGATCGTTTTGGTTCCGTTACTGGCACCGGTTGCAGCCGCCTATGGAATCGATGAAATACATTTTGCTATGTTATTTATTTTTGTTATGGCAGTCGGCGGTGTCACACCACCAATGGGAACGCTTATATTTGTCACTTGCGGAGTCACGAAGTGTGATATAAAAGCGTTTATTAAGGAATCCTTACCTTTTTATGTACTTTTACTCATTGTCATGCTTCTGATTGCATTTGTTCCTGTTTTGTCTACCGGTCTGGTAAATTTAGTGTATTAATGGGAAAAACAGTGTATAATAGATGCATGCGTGAAAAAACAAATATGGAGGTTTTTTAGTATGAAATCTATTCTGGAGAGGCAGAAACAGGAATCGGCAAAAGATTATGTACTCCGTGTGCTGATACATAACATTGTCAATACAGAACTTGTTCCAGGGGAAAGACTTATAGATCAGGAAATATGCGGTCAGCTTGGCGTGAGCAGGACACCATTCCGGGAAGCGGAATTGGAGCTTGCACAGAAGAAGCTGATTGATATCAGACCGAAAATAGGAACCTATGTGTCTTATATCGACTCAGGACTGGTCGAGGAGATCCGGCATTTGAGAAGTGTTCTTGAAGCGGAACTGGCAGTTATGGCATGCGACCTGCTGAGTAAAGATGATATTGACAAATTATGGGAAAATATAGCGCTTTGGCAGCTTTATATCAAGCGTGGCGATGAAGAAAAGATTTTCTACTATGATAAGGAATTTCATAAGATGCTCTATCAGATGTGTGGAAGGAACTACTGGTGCGAGCTGGTGGAAGGGGTAGCCCCGCATTTTGACCGCACAACGATATTAAGCTTCCGGTGCAAGCCAAAAGAAAAAATTTATAAAGATCATGAGGAATTGGTAGAGGCGATCGAACAGAAGGATAAAGCGAAAGCCAGAGAAATCGCACTGCGCCATATGGAGCGTTATGTAGAAAATATTGATACGATCAAAGCTGAATTCCCGGATTATTTCCAGAAAATAGAATAGAAACGGCAGGAAACTGATCTCTGAACATCAGGTGAAAAAAACGATGTTCAGAGGTCAGTTTTTTATGTAAAACTAATTGACAAACGAACAACTATGATATATATTAAATTATATGAAATATATAACATAATATAAAATATATAAAGGAGAAAATAAATGAAAGGTGCATATGATGTTGCGGTAATAGGTGCTGGTGTGGTCGGAAGTGCGATCGCAAGGGAATTGTCCAGATACAAATTGAAAATAGGGGTATTTGAAAAAAATCTGGATGTCTGTAATGAGACAAGCGGCAGAAACTCGGCAGTAGTCCACGGAGGATTTGCTTATGATGCGGATACATTGAAAGCAAGGTTCTGTGTCGCAGGAAACCGAATGATGGGTGATCTGTCCGAGGAACTGGATTTCCCGTTTAAACGGTGTGGAAAAGTTCTGGTAGGAAATACAGAAGAAGATATGGAACAGTTAAAACGCACTCTGAAACAGGGGGACGTGAATGGTGCAACAGGTTTGGAGCTGATCGATGAGAAAAAACTTCATGAACTCGTCCCTGCGGTTGTAGGAAAATTTGCAATGTGGTCAAAAAACAGTGGTATCATGGACCCGTTTTTATTTACGATCGGTCTGGCAGAAAATGCAGCGGAAAACGGTGCGAAGTTCCTGTTTGGACATGAGATACTTGGAATTGAGCGGGTAGATGATGATTATCTGCTGCGGACCGGAAAAGGGGAATATAAAGCACACTGGGTAATCAACGCAGCAGGACTTGGCTGCAAAACAATCTCAGACATGCTTGGGATCACAGGATACCATGTGATCGGTTCCAAAGGAAATTACATTATTTTAGATAAGCGTCTTGGCAGTCTTCTGCCAATGCCGGTGTATCCGGTGCCAAGCAATACCTATATGGGCATCCATGTGACACCTACCGTGGATGGCAATGTCACCGTCGGCCCGGATGCGGAAAACGTAACAGATTTTTCTTATTATGGTGTCCCACAGAAAAATATGGAGGAGCTCGCAAAGAGTGCATCGAATTTATGGCCGCATATCAATAAGGCAGATCAGATTCGTAATTTCTCAGGAATTTTGCCGAAGTGGGTAGATGAAAATGGTGTCATCCAGGATTTCAAGATAGAGATAAAAGAAGACATTGCACCGCATGCAGTGAATCTGGTCGGAATCGAATCACCGGGGCTTACAGCGGCAGTTCCGATTGCACAGTATGTGGTGGAACTTATGAAAGAACATGAAAGGCTGGTGAAAAACGATCAGTTTATTCCGGAACACAAGTCGATCCGAAGATTTGCAACGGCATCGTTTGAAGAAAAAAATGCACTGATCCGGGAAAATAAGGAGTACGGCGAGATTATCTGCAGCTGTGAACAGGTGACAAAAGCTGAGATACGTGCCGCAATCAGAAATCCATTAGGGGTTGCGACAATGACAGGCGTGAAATACCGTACACGTGCAATGATGGGAACCTGTCAGGGTGGCTTCTGTCAGATGAAAATTGAGCAGCTGATCGAGGAAGAGTTGGGAATACCTGCAAAAGATGTGAGATATAGCAGACCGGATTCGTGGGTATTGACTGGTAATATGCGGGAGGAAAAGTAAGATGGAATACAGGGATGTCGTAATTATTGGTGGCGGACCGGCAGGTCTTGCAGCAGCGTTAGAGCTTTATAGGAATGGAATTAAAAATATTTTAATCATCGAGCGGGAAAATTGTCTCGGCGGAATTTTAAGACAGTGCATTCATGATGGATTTGGACTTGGAAGATTTGGCGAAAGCCTTTCAGGACCGGAATATGCAGAGCGTTTTATTTCCGAGGTTGAGAAGAATAAAATCCCATACATGATCAATGCGGCAGTGACGGAGATCACAAAGGAGAAAAAGATAACCGTTGTGGCACAGGATGGAATGCATGAGATCGAGGCAAAAGCTGTCATACTTGCAATGGGCTGCAGAGAGCGAAGCCGTGGGGCACTGGGAATTCCGGGAGAGCGGCCGGCGGGAGTATTTACAGCAGGAACGGCGCAGGCGTACATGAATTTATACAACAGAATGCCGGCAAAGGAAGTGGTGATCCTCGGCTCAGGAGATATTGGAATGATCATGGCGCGCCGGCTTACCCTCGAGGGAGCACACGTTCAGGCGGTATTTGAGATTATGTCACATCCAAGCGGATTGCCGAGAAATATCATCCAGTGTTTAGATGATTATAATATACCACTTTATTTAAGCCATACAGTGACGGAGATACATGGCGATGCAAGGCTTACCGGAGTGACGGTGTCAGAGGTAGACGAACATTTACAGCCGATTCCGGGTACAGAAAAAAGATATGACTGTGATACATTAATTTTATCGGTCGGTCTTCTGCCGGATAATAAGCTGACGAAGGATGTGGGAATCGGAATTGATCCTCACACAAAAGGAGCCGTTGTAGATGAGTTTATGCAGACAGAAATACCGGGTATTTTTTCAGCAGGAAATGTGCTGCATGTGCATGATCTTGTGGATTTTGTTTCCATGGAAGCAGAACATCTGGCAAAGTGTGCGGCAGAGTATGTCGAAGGCAGAACTTTACCGGCATGCAATATCAATGTAAAAGCAGGAGATGGAGTAGGGCATACCATACCACAGAAAATAAGTGGAAAAAATGATTTCCAGCTGTCAATGCGTGTAAATCATCATTATGGTGCGTGCAGGATCGTAGTAAAACAGGACGGCAGGGAAGTAGCCGTAAAGAAAATGAAAAAAGCAATCCCGGCAGAAATGATCCAGTTTAAGGTCAAGGCGGATAACATAAATGGAACGGGTGATCTGGAGGTGATGGTAGAATGTTAAAAAAATATACATGCATTATTTGTCCAAATGGCTGTGAAATAGAAGCAGAGGTTTTAGACGGAGAAATTAAATCCGTAAGTGGATTTACCTGCAAACGTGGTGAGGAATATGTCCGTCAGGAAATCCTCGCGCCAAAGCGTACTATTGCAAGCTCTGTGGCAGTAAAAAATGGTGAGCTGCCGGTAACAAGCGTGCGGATCACAAAGGCAGTCCCGAAAGAACTGATCCCGGAGGTGATGAAAGAAATAAAGAAACAGGCCGTGACAGCGCCGGTGGAAGCCGGAACAGTTTTAATCTCCAATATATGTGGAACAGACAGTGATGTAATTTGTACTAAGACGGTCAGAGAGAAAAGATAACAGGAATGTGGTTGTTATATCAGACAGGTATAACAGCCACATTTTTTATTTTACAAATAAATAAATAAATTATATAATAAAACCACTTGTTTGTGACAAAAAAGTCAGGAAGGTTAGAAAAATGAGAATAGGAAGCAGGGATTTTGCAACAACAGGACATACTTACATTATGGGAATTTTAAATGTGACACCGGACTCTTTTTCCGATGGTGGAAAGTTCAATCAGATCGATGCGGCATTAAAGCATGCGGAAGAGATGATAAGAGACGGTGCAGATGTGATCGATATCGGTGGGGAATCCACACGGCCGGGATATACAAAGATTTCCGATGAGGAGGAGACAGGCAGGGTGGTTCCGGTCATTGAGGCGGTAAAAAAAGAGTTTGGGATTCCAATCTCTGTGGATACTTATAAAAGCGGCGTTGCAGAGGCGGCGGCACAGGCAGGAGCCGATCTGATCAACGATATCTGGGGACTGAAATATGACCCGCACATGTCAGAAGTCATTGCAAAATCCGGGCTGGCGTGCTGTCTCATGCATAACCGGGACAATACTGAGTACCGGAATTTTATGGAGGACATGAAGCAGGATCTGCGGGAGACAATCGCACTTGCCAAAGCGGCTGGAATTGCGGACGATAAGATTATCTTAGACCCGGGTGTTGGGTTTGCAAAAAGTTATGAGAACAATCTGGAAGTGATCCGCCGCCTGAAAGAGTTCAATGAATTAAAATATCCGGTGCTACTTGGCACCTCAAGGAAGTCTGTGATCGGATTGACACTTGACCTTCCGGCAGCAGAGCGTGTGGAGGGAACGATCGTCACAACGGTCATGGCGGTGGAAGCAGGCTGTATGTTTGTCCGTGTGCATGATGTAAAAGAAAATCACCGGGCAATCCAGATGGCAGAGGCGATCCTGGACAGAAAATAAGCAATTGCCAAACACCTGTTTTTTCAGGAGTTTTGCAGGCTTTAGATAACAGGAAGATAGAAGTGCTGAAAGGAAGTATCGGGATGACAGGAGATTTTATTAAAATAACGAATTTAAAAGTATTTGCACATCATGGGGTTTTTCCGGAGGAAACAAGGGATGGACAGGACTTTTACGTGAATGCAAAACTTTTTTTGGACTGCAGAAAAGCTGGAAAGACAGACAATCTGTCGGATTCTTTGAATTATGGCGAAGTCAGCCATTTTATCACAGATTTTCTACAGGATCATACATACAAATTAATTGAGAGCGTCGCAGAGCAGTTAGCGGAAGCGATGCTTCTTTCTATGCCAGTGTTAAAAGGAGTAGAGATTGAGTTATGTAAACCACATGCTCCAATCGGGCTTCCATTTGAAAATGTGTCGGTGACGATGAAACGGCAGTGGCATGAGGTGTATCTTGCGGTCGGTTCCAATCTTGGGGACAAGAATGCCTATATTGGGAATGGAATCGACGAACTGCGCCGGATCAAAGAGATCAAAGAGGTAAGAGTGTCAGAACTTCTGGTGACAAAGCCTTACGGCGGAGTGGAGCAGGACGATTTTGTTAATGGGGCGATCGCATTAAAGACGCTGTTATCACCACAGGAGCTGTTGGAGAAACTGCATGAGATCGAGCGGCACGCTAACAGGGAGCGTATCATTCACTGGGGACCTAGAACATTGGATCTTGACATTATTTTTTATGATAAGCTTGTGTACGAGGATGAGAATCTTATCATACCGCATATTGATATGCAGAATCGTGACTTTGTGTTAAAACCGCTGGCAGAACTTTGCCCGAATTACCGCCATCCGGTTTTTGGAAAAACAGTGTCGCAGTTACTTGGAGAACTGAAAGAGAGGTAATATGATAAAAGCAGTCTTATTTGATCTGGATGGTACGATCATTAACTCAGAAGAGGGAATTACAAAGTGTGTACAATATGCATTAAGCAGTTTTGGAATTGAGGAACCGGACCGGAAAAAGCTGTTGTGTTTTATCGGACCGCCGCTTGATCCTGTTTTCCGTGAAAAATACGGCTTTGATGCGGACAAGGCATGGCAGGCGGTATTAAAATACCGGGAGAGGTTTGATAAGACCGGAATTTTCGAGTGTGAATTATATGAGGGTGTCGCAGATACGATCCGCAAGTTAAAAGAAGCAGGCTGCGTCATCGCACTTGCTTCCTCCAAGCCGGAGACAGCGTGCAGACGTATTCTGGAACATTTTTCCCTGACACCGTATTTTGATGAGATCGTCGGTTCCACTTTAGATGGAAGCATCAGCACCAAACAGCAGGTACTAGAGGAGCTTGGCAGACGGATGGAGCATATGCAGATCACAAAAGACCAGATGTGCCTGATCGGAGACACTGAGTATGACGTGATTGGAGCGGATCAGTTTGGAATCCGCTGTGTCGGCGTATCCTATGGATTTGGAAAAAGAGAACTGTTAGAGCGTGCAGGGGCATACTGTGTCTGCGACAACATGGCAGAGGTTGTGGAAGCACTGCAGCAGATGCGATAGAAAGGAAGATATCATGAAAACGACAGGCGGTTTTAAACTCTGGCAGATCATTTATCCGATTGGTATTTATTATGTTGTGTCGAGCCTTATGTACTTCGTGCTGGGACTTTTTCTGGGGGATGGGCAACAGACCTATATGCTGCGCCAGCTTATCTGCTCGGCTGCAACGATCCCGGCGACGATGAGTTTTTATAAGCAGGATAAAATTGCAGAGCAGGTTGTCTATGGAACTGAAAAAGAAAAATTGGATACAAAATGGCTCACAGACGCAGCTTTGGCTGTTGTGGGTGCAGCAACACTTGGCATTGCCGTGAATAACATCATTGCAATGACGCCGTTAGTGCAGATGTCGGAGGGGTTTCAGGAGGCAAACCAGTCCTTTTTTGCGGGAACGGTTGTGTTTGAACTGCTCGGTTCCTGCCTTGTGATTCCAATCGCAGAAGAATTGCTGTTCCGCGGTGTGGTGTACAAGCGTCTGAAGCTTTATTTTGGCGTGACACCGGCATTGATCGGTTCAGCACTTATCTTTGGTATCATGCATGTCAATCTGGTGCAGTTTTTGTATGCGGCGGTGATCGGATTGCTTCTTGCGTTTGTGTTGGAAAAAACAGGGAAGCTTTCCATGGCAGTTTTTGGGCATATTGCGGCAAATCTTGTGGCGGTGCTGCGGACGGAGACAGGATGGCTGGAGTTCAGTTTTTATCCGACGGTAAACGGCATTTTGTTTACGGTTGTGATGGCAGTGGCAGGAATAGCCGTTGTCAGCCTTTTTTACCGGAGAAAATAATTCGTTACATAAAAACGACATTTCATTACATATTCCATAAGAAAAGCTTATGAGCTGGTCGATATAAGATAAAGTACAGAGTATGGAGTGAAGAAAATGCCGAAAATTGCGATATGTGATGATGAACAGCCTATAAGAGAGTATTTAAAAAGTCTGACCGAAAAATGTATCCCGGATTCACAGGTTCGCCTGTTTGGCAGCGGAGAGGCACTGTTACGAGATCAGACATCCTTTGATGTGATCCTGCTGGATGTTTCCCTGCGTGGAGAAGATGGAAATCAGACGTTAAACGGCATGGAGACAGCCCGGAAAATCCGGGAGACATCCAATGCGATGATCATTTTTGTGACAGCGTTCAAAGAATATGTGTTTGAAGGTTATGATGTCGGGGCGTTTCACTATCTGTTAAAGCCGGTGGACGAGCACAAGTTTGCGGAAGTGATGCAGCGCGCCATGTGGCAGCTTGAGCGGGAAAAAGAGGAAATGTCCCTGTTGATAAAAGCAGATGGCAGTTATATGGAAGTTCTGGCAAAAAATATTTTGTATGCGGAGAACGAGGCGCGCAAGATTGTGCTGCACACGAAAAATATGCCGGAGAGCAGTTATACTTTTTATGAGAAAATGGAAGTGTTGGAGAAGCGGCTGGGAGAGGGTTTTTTCCGTTCGCACCGGGGATTTCTGGTAAATCTGCGGGAAGTGTACAAGTATGATGCGACCACGATACAGATGAAAAATGGTGACAAAGTTTATCTGGCAAAACAAAAGTATAACGATTTTGTCACGGCTTATATGAAATATCTGAGAAGCGCAGGATGAAAAGGACTGCAAAATAGCGGAAAAAAGCAAAAATCAGCGGAACATAGATCTGCTGATTTTTCATTACATAAAAGAGCCTGTTCGTTACAATTCGCTAAAATCAGAAAATGCCCGACCGATATACGGAGTAAAGAAAGGCAAAATGCATCGTTATGGTGCAGTTTTGGCAAGACATACAGGGAGGCAATAATATGCGAATTACAACACAAATGCTTGCACACTCAGCCGCAAAAAGCGGAATTCCATTTCAGCAGACAACACTGTTAGATATCCTGAACAAAAAGTCATCTTTTTCCGGTCTGCTGAACGGAGTGAATGCCAGTGCGGATGCAACGGCGATCGCAAAGAAAAAGAATTATTCGAAGCTGGAAGATATTTCGGGGAACCTGAACGGATATGCTTCTAGTCTTGTGGCAACAGATAAGAACTCCATTTATGACAGGGCAAAGGAAAGCGGCAGTACAAAGGATATTGTTTCCTCGGCAAAAAAAATGGTCGAGAGCTACAACGCAACGTTAAAACAGCTCAGGGAAACCGGGGATACTTTAAATGAGTTTTACAGACAGCAGTTAAAGGATATTCCTGCCGGGGACAAAGAGGCATTGAAGAGCATTGGTATCACACAGGCAAAAGACGGCAGTCTTTCCATTGACGAGAAAGTGTTACAGAGTGCAGATGCAGACACGTTAAAGAAAGTGTTGGATGGAGATACCGGGCTTGCTTCCAAGATCAGTTTTGTGAGCGGAAGAATCAGCCAGAACGCAGCGTCCAATGTTGTGAGCACATCGAGCCAGTATACATCGAACGGCTCTTCATTGCTGAGTGCACTTGAGACGAGTAAATACGATTTCTGGGGATAAAAAAGAAAATTGACAAATTTGCAGAGGAGATAAGACAGGAGAACTATTATGAGTGTTACGATCAACTTTTCCAAAAACACGTCCGCACCCTGGCAGTCAAATGCAAACATGTTAAAAAGCACGAGGGAAAAAATACAGAGACAGGAAGAGCGGGACGGAAAAATTGCTTTTTTTGAGACACAGAAGCAGAATCTCAAAAATCAGAAAGCGGATACAATCGAAGAAATTGCAAAAAAGCTGGAGAAGTTTCATACTTACGAGGATGAGATTGCGGCAGCAAAACAGGAGTACAACAGCTCACAGATGTTCCACATCTTAGATGAGGCAGAAGAGCGCGGAGAGCAGATGGCGAAAGCGGCTGAGAAATATAAGCCAAAGACCGAGGAAGAGCAGAAAAAGGAGGCTCAAGGCGAGGCAGCAGGAACAGACGGCAAAACCGATGATAAGGGTGTTTTATCCGAAATTATGGATGATATGTCGGAATCAATCGATGCGCAGGAAGGAAATCTGGAAACTACTGGACAGCTTTCAGAAGCAGAGTTACAGCAGAAATTGTCCGATGAGGAATTGCAGAAAAAACAACAGAGATATCAGTCGTTTGACGTGCGGGCATAATAAAAGCCGATATTTCACTGATGCCTGTCTTGGTTAGTGATCAGATAATCTACCATGTATCACAACTTTTTATTACAGAAAACAGAATATTAAAATCTGCCGTAACAAATAGTAATATTCTATACTCCGACAATTCAAACACAATTCCAGAAAAACACCTGAAGTGATATTTTATCACTTGAAAATCAAAAATTTTTTTATTATAAAACAAGGAAAGAATTGTTTGTATCCATATATTACAGTAAGAATATAATTATAATAGTATAAACAATACTGCTATAAATAATAAATATTCAAATTATCAGACAATATTGCAAAAAAATAGATAGACAGAAGTATCAAAAAGTTGTATATTAGAAAACAAGAAAAATAAAATAATTCATGAAGCAAAGGCGCTTAGATACCCAATCGATCATTGGGTTATTTGAGCGCCTCTTTTTATTACAACAATGAGATTGTCTGCAAAGTGGCAGTTTCAATCTGGATTAAGAAAGGAATTTGCGTATGAAAGAGCAACAGAAAGAAACATCTGCAAAAATGGTCACTCTGAACAAATTTGCACCAAAGGATTCCCAGACAAAAACAGACGGAATGTATGATCCGGCATTTGAACATGACAACTGCGGTATCGGTTCGGTTGTCAATATCAAAGGTATCAAGACACATGAGACCGTGGAGAATGCTTTGAAAATTGTTGAAAACTTAAAGCACAGAGCAGGAAAAGATGCAGAAGGAAAGACCGGTGACGGTGTTGGTATCCTTTTACAGATTTCTCATAAATTTTTTACGAAAGCCGTAAAACCGCTTGGCATTGAACTTGGTGGTGAGAGAGATTATGGTATCGGTATGTTTTTCTTCCCACAGGATGAGTTGAAACGCAATCAGGCAAAGAAAATGTTCGAAGTCATTGTCCAGAAAGAGGGAATGGAATTTTTAGGATGGAGAGAAGTACCGATCGATCCGACAAAGCTTGGACAGAAAGCAATCGACTGTATGCCTTGCATTATGCAGGGGTTTGTAAAGCGTCCGAAAAATGTGGAAAAGGGACTTCCGTTCGACCGCAAGCTGTATGTGGCAAGACGTGTGTTTGAACAGTCGAATGATGATACTTATGTTGTCTCTTTATCCAGCAGAACGATTGTATACAAGGGAATGTTCTTAGTAGAGCAGCTCCGCCTGTTCTTTGCAGATCTTCAGGACAAAGATTATGAATCTGCGATCGCAACCGTACACTCCCGTTTCTCTACGAACACAAACCCAAGCTGGGAGAGAGCACATCCAAACCGTTTTATCGTACATAACGGTGAGATCAACACGATCAAAGGAAATGCAGATAAGATGCTTGCCCGTGAGGAGACCATGGAGTCCGAATTTTTAAAGGGCGAATTACAGAAAGTGCTTCCGGTCGTCAACACCGAAGGTTCCGACTCTGCAATGCTTGACAATACGCTGGAATTCCTTGTAATGAGCGGCATGGATCTTCCGCTCGCTGTCATGATCTTAATTCCGGAGCCGTGGGCGAACAACAGCCTCATGTCCCAGAAGAAAAAAGATTTTTACCAGTATTACGCAACGATGATGGAGCCGTGGGACGGACCTGCATCCATTCTTTTCTCCGATGGTGATATTATGGGAGCAGTGCTTGACCGTAACGGACTCCGTCCTTCCCGCTATTACATTACAGATGACGATTACCTCATTCTTTCCTCTGAGGTCGGTGTACTTGACATTGATCCGACGAAAATCGTGGTAAAAGAGAGACTTCGTCCGGGAAAAATGCTTCTGGTAGATACCGTAAAGGGAAGAGTGATCAATGATGATGAGTTAAAAGAAACTTATGCAGGCAAACAGCCTTACGGTGAATGGATCGACCGCAACCTGTTAAATTTAAAAGATTTGAAGATTCCAAACCAGCGTGTGCCGGAATACACCAAGGAAGAGCGTCAGAGAATGCAGAAGGCATTTGGTTATACCTATGAATCTTTGAGAGATGCAATTTTACCAATGGCAAAAAATGGCGGTGAGGGAACGTCCGCCATGGGTATTGATACGCCGCTGGCTGCACTGGCAACCGATCATCAGCCGTTATTTAACTACTTCAAGCAGCTATTTGCACAGGTTACCAACCCGCCGATCGACTCTATCCGTGAAAAAGTGGTGACTTCCACAACCGTATACATCGGAGAGGATGGCAACCTTCTGGAAGAAAAAGCCATTAACTGTCAGGTGTTAAAGGTCAATAATCCGATCCTTACGAATACCGATCTGATGAAAATTAAAAATATGAAAGTAGAGGGATTTAAGGTGGAAGTAATCCCGACTACCTATTATAAGAGCACAAGCCTCGAAAAAGCCATTGAGCGTCTGTTCGTGGAAGCAGACCGTGCGTACAGGGAGGGCGCAAACATTTTGATCCTGTCTGACCGTGGTGTCGACGAATACCATGTGCCGATCCCATCACTGCTTGCAGTGTCCGCCCTGCAGCAGCATCTGGTCAAGACAAAAAAGAGAACTGCAGTCGCCATGATCTTAGAGTCCGGCGAGCCGAGAGAGGTACATCATTTTGCAACACTGTTAGGCTATGGTGCCTGTGCGATCAACCCATATCTGGCACAGGATACCGTAAAACAGTTAGTGGATGAGCATATGTTAGACAAAGATTACTATGCGGCAGTGGATGATTACAATGCAGCGATCTTAAATGGTATTGTAAAAATCGCTTCCAAAATGGGTATTTCCACGATCCAGTCTTACGAAGGTTCCAAAATCTTCGAGGCGATCGGTATTGATTCCGACGTGATCGATAAGTATTTCACAAATACCGTGAGCCGCATCGGTGGTATTACATTAAAAGACATCGAAAATGATGTGAATGAATTACATTCTGCGGCATACGATCCGCTTGGTTTAGAGACTGACTTAACCTTAGACAGCAGGGGACGCCACAAAATGAGAAGTGGTGCAGACCAGCACCTTTACAATCCGGCAACCATCCATCTGTTACAGGAATCCACGAAACGTGGAGATTACAACCTGTTCAAACAGTACACAGAGCTTGTGGACAGTGAGGAAAAAGACGGCTGCATCCGTGGACTGATGGATTTCAATTATCCGAAAAAAGGTGTGCCGGTCGAGGAAGTGGAAAGCGTTGACTCTATCGTGACAAGATTTAAGACCGGTGCGATGTCCTATGGTTCTATCTCACAGGAAGCACATGAGACACTTGCCATTGCGATGAACCGGCTTCACGGCAAATCAAACACCGGTGAAGGTGGTGAGGATTACGAGCGTATCGCAAGTAAAAATACCGCAGTGGACAGATGCTCCAAGATCAAGCAGGTCGCATCCGGACGATTTGGTGTCACAAGCCAGTACTTAGTCAGTGCGGAAGAGATCCAGATCAAGATGGCACAGGGAGCAAAACCGGGCGAAGGTGGACATCTTCCGGGCAAAAAAGTTTATCCGTGGATTGCAAAGACAAGACTTTCCACACCGGGGGTATCCTTAATTTCTCCGCCACCACACCATGATATTTACTCCATCGAGGATTTAGAGCAGCTGATCTTTGATTTGAAAAACTCCAACAGAGCGGCAAGAATTTCCGTAAAACTTGTTTCAGAGGCAGGTGTCGGAACCGTTGCAGCAGGTGTTGCAAAAGCTGGCGCACAGGTTGTGCTGATCTCCGGTTACGATGGCGGTACAGGTGCTGCTCCGGCAAGTTCCATCCACAATGCAGGACTTCCTTGGGAGCTTGGACTTGCAGAGACACACCAGACTTTGATCATGAACGGACTCCGCAATAAAGTAAGGATTGAGACAGACGGAAAATTAATGAGTGGCCGTGATGTTGCGATCGCAGCGCTTCTCGGAGCAGAGGAATACGGATTTGCAACGGCTCCGCTTGTAACCATGGGATGTGTCATGATGCGTGTCTGTAACTTAGATACCTGTCCGGCAGGTATCGCAACTCAGAATCCGGAATTAAGAAAACGTTTTGCAGGAAAACCGGAATATGTGGAAAACTTTATGAAGTTTATCGCAGAGGAACTCCGTGAATACATGGCAAAACTTGGCTGCAGAACCGTGGATGAGATGGTTGGACGAAGCGACCTCTTAAAAGTCCGGGAAGATCTGACCGGACGTGAGAAAGAGATCGATCTTTCCAGAATTTTAAACAACCCATATGCAGGACCGAAGGAGAAAGTAACCTTTGATCCAAAACATGTATATGATTTTGAACTGGAAAAATCAAAAGACGAGACGGTACTTTTAAAACAGCTTGGCTCTGCACTTGCAAACAAACAGCGCAGAAGCATTGATGTGGAAGTGACGAACACAGACCGTTCCTTCGGTACGATTTTTGGTTCCGAGATAACAAAAAAATATGGAACCGGCTTAGAGGAAGATACATTTGTAGTTAAATGTACCGGTGCAGGTGGACAGAGTTTTGGTGCGTTCATTCCAAAAGGACTGACCTTAGAGCTTGTAGGCGATTCCAACGACTACTTTGGCAAGGGACTTTCCGGTGGTAAATTAGTGGTTTATGCCCCGGCAGGTGTAAAATACAAAAAAGACGAGAATATCATCATTGGTAACGTAGCCCTTTATGGTGCAACGAGCGGAAAAGCATTCATCAGCGGTGTGGCAGGCGAGCGTTTCTGCGTGCGTAACTCAGGCGCTTCCGCAGTTGTAGAAGGTGTCGGCGACCATGGCTGTGAGTATATGACAGGCGGACGTGTCGTAGTTTTAGGTAAAACTGGCAAAAATTTTGCGGCTGGTATGAGCGGCGGTATCGCTTATGTGTTGGATGAGGATAACGACCTTTACACCCGCATGAACAAAGAGATGGTATTTTCTGAGGAAGTATCCAATAAATACGATGTTATGGAATTAAAAGACATGATCAAAGAGCATGTGGCATTTACCAATTCCGAAAAAGGTAAGGAAATTCTGGATAACTTCAGTGAGTATCTGCCGAAATTTAAGAAAGTAATCCCGTATGATTACAACCGTATGCTGATGGCTATCGTTCAGATGGAGGAGAAAGGTCTCTCATCCGAACAGGCACAGATCGAAGCATTCTATGCGAATACGAGAGGTTGATCGTCAGTAGGGAATACGAAAAGAAAATGGAGGAAATATCATGGGAAAACCAACCGGATTTATGGATTATAAAAGAGAGACATCGGTGAGTGAAGCACCATTGGAGCGTATCAGAAATTTTAACGAATTCCACACACCACTGTCAAAGGAAGAACAGCAGATACAGGGCGCACGCTGCATGAACTGTGGCGTTCCCTTCTGTCAGGCGGGAATGAATATCATGGGAATGACGAGCGGATGCCCGTTACATAACCTTGTCCCGGAGTGGAACGATCTTGTATACACAGGGAACTGGGAGCAGGCATACAACCGTCTGAAAAAGACGAACAACTTCCCGGAGTTCACATCAAGGGTATGTCCTGCACTATGCGAAGCAGCATGTACCTGCGGACACTGGGGGGATGCCGTTACCTGTAAGGAAAACGAACATGGCATTATCGAGAACGCTTATGAACAGGGCTATGCGAAAGCAAAACCACCGAGAGTCCGCACAGGAAAGAAAGTCGCAGTCATTGGTTCCGGTCCTGCCGGACTTGCAGTGGCAGACCAGCTGAATAAGCGCGGACACCTTGTAACCGTATACGAGCGCGATGACAGGGTGGGTGGACTGTTGATGTACGGAATCCCGAACATGAAGCTGGAAAAATGGGTGATCGACCGCAAGGTTTCCATTATGAAGGAGGAAGGCATTACATTTGTCACAAATACCAATGTCGGCAAAGATGTCAAAGCTGCAAAACTGTTAAAAGAATATGACAGAGTTGTTTTGGCATGTGGAGCCAAAAATCCAAGAGATATCAAAGCACCGGGCAGAGATGCGAAAGGTATTTATTTTGCAGTGGATTTCTTAAAAGCTACCACAAAAAGCCTTTTGGATTCTGAATTGAAAGACAATCAGTACATTTCTGCAAAAGGAAAAAGAGTGGTCATCATCGGTGGCGGTGACACCGGAAATGACTGTGTGGGCACATCCATCCGTCACGGCGCAGCCAGTGTGACACAGCTTGAGATGATGCCGAAAGCGCCGGATACGAGAGCGGAGAACAATCCGTGGCCGGAGTGGCCAAAAGTCTGCAAGACAGATTATGGTCAGGAGGAGGCGATTGCAGTATTCGGACATGACCCACGTATCTATCAGACCACGGTAAAAGAATTTCTGAAAGATAAAAATGGAAATCTCTGTGGACTTGTCACGGTGAAATTAGAGAGCAAAAAAGACGAGAAAACAGGCCGTATGATGATGGCAGAAGTGCCGGGTTCCGAACAGAAAATGGATGCAGACCTTGTGCTGATCGCAGCCGGATTCTTAGGAACTGAGAATTATATTGCAAATGCGTTTGGGGTAGACCTGAATGCGAGAACCAATGTAGCAACCGCAGAGGGCGCATATGCGACTAATGTGAAAAATGTTTTCACCGCAGGTGATATGCACAGAGGACAGTCGCTTGTCGTGTGGGCGATCCGCGAAGGCCGCGAAGCTGCAAGGGAAGTGGATGAGAGCCTGATGGGATATTCTTATTTGTCGGTGCAGTAAGATTAAATTAGTATTTGTATATAATTGCTTTACTTTTTAAGAAAATTATGTAAATTACATAGGATAACAATTTTATAAAAATAAAAAAGAACTGTTTGTTTTCAGGATTGGATTTCTTATAATTCTGAAAATAGAGCAGTTCTTTTTTATGAGATGCTTTATATGTTTAGAGTCCTGATTTGTTCAATCATCATAATGACCTTTGCATGAAACAATATAGATGATATCGTCTTTTTCGTAGTAAACAATTCTGTTCGTATCATCAATTCGTCTGCTCCATAGACCACTTAAATTTTCCTTTAGAGGTTCAGGCTTTCCAATGCCTTCAAAGGAATTTCGCTGGATATCTTTGATAAGTCCATTAATTCTTTTTAGAGTTTTCTTATCCTGTGTTTGCCAGTACAAATAATCGCTCCATGCTCTATCTTCCCATAACAATCGCATTATTCTACCTCTATCAATTCATGCTCTGCAAAGTTGGCTTTACCGTTTTTTATGTCGTGTACAATATTTTCTAGATAACGGATATTGCTCTCGGAATAAAATGGATCTACCGATACCTCAAAAGGAATACGTTTTTCTCTGCCTACCTTTTTTGCAAATATAGTAAATGCTGCACTCATGGAAAGACCTAGTTCAGAACATGCTTGCTCCATGCTTTTTTTTACATCTGCATCCAATTTAAAATTAACATTAACTGCTTGTGCCATATACAACACTCCTTTCTACTTGTTTACAAATTGGAATTTCGTCTTGCAAATTAGCTTTTATATTTATAGTATATGCATATTTAAAGAAAATATCAAGCAAAATTCTTTAAAATTACTTTGCACTAAGTAGGGGAGTTGCATTGGAAAAATACTTATGTTAGAATAAATCTATTGAAAAGAAAATACAAAGATGGTATTTGAATGATTTCGGAAAGTGGGGGATTTAGAAATGGTTAAATACTTAGAAGCAGCAGAATGTATTTGCCTGGCAATATCTGTTTGCAATCTTATTGCAGTAGGTTTTGCAATGAAAAAACAGAAACCTATTAATAAAATAATGTATTTTGTTAATAATCTTGGTATTGTTGTATTATCAAATCTTATTGTCTGGACGGAAGGCTGTTATGTGGATGAAAATAATTTAAGTGGCAGTGCTATTACGTTTATTTTGAACATTTGCAATATCGTATTTTTTATTGTGAGCAGTATAATGGGATTTAAATGCGAGAAGGCAGAATAAAGAATTGATAATATATGTTTTGATTTGATAAACGTTTATGCAGGAGTGGTAAATATAGGTATGCCTCAATTGGACTGGAGATAGTTTATGAAGAAAAAATTATGTATGTTATTTGCTATTGTTTTATTGCTGGTTGGTGGATGCAATGAAAAGTCACAAAATTATTTTACAGGGACAATTTTGAAAATAACAGATAATTATTTTATTGTAAGTCCGGATGATTCGGAACCAATTAGGGAGACCAGTGATAATATATTAGTTCCAAAAGAAGTGGTATCAGCGAATGGAGTCCCAGAGCTGGCAGTTGGTGAGCGTATTCAGGTGGTTTATAATGAAATGGAACTAACGGATGAAGGGGTAATCATAGACATTGTTTATGCAATATACAAAGAAAATGATTTAGAAGGTACTCAGGAAAAATGAAATTGTAAAGAATAAGTGAAGAAAATGATCGTAGAGAAAAAGCCAAAGTCTAACGACTTCGCTTTTTCTCTTTTTTTACACTGTATCCAAAGGTTCCAAGCTTCTTGCCGAGCAGGAAGTATTCGCCGTGGGAGTAAGTGACAAGTCCGCTTTTGTTTAATTCGAATTTTCCTTTTTCGTCGAGCAGGGTATCGTCAATGGTCACACCAACAACATCCGCAAGGATCATAGAGTGACTGCCGAGAGGTTTGATCTCACGGACTTTGCATTCGATATTCACAGGGCTTTCCGCAATTCCGGGTGCGTGGATGTGTTTTGAGGCGAGCGGCGTCAAATGCATTTCTTTAAATTTGTCAACATCACGGCCGGAGCGAACCCCACAGTAGTCCGTAGCTTTCACCAGTTTTTCGGTTGTTAAATTGATCACAAACTCGCCGGACTCCTCAATCAGGTGATAAGAGTAGCGCTCCGGGCGGACGGAGATCGAAACCATCGGCGGATTGGTGCAGACTGTCCCAGCCCATGCGACAGTAATAATATTCGGTTTTCCATCTAATTCCGGTTTTTCGCACAGAGAATCGTGCGCTGTGGAACTCTGACAGCTCACCATGACCGCAGGGAGCGGATAGAGCATATTTCCCGGTTTCCAGTTCTGTTTTGCCATATTTTATAATTCCTTTATCTAAAAATAAATGGATGTAATATCCATAACGGATTTGCGATATATAGCCGGATATTACTTCAATAGCATATCCATCAGATACGCATATACATCTTCATTCAGATTTTTCCAGTTGTTGCAGATTGCTTCTGCCTGTGCACGGTTTTTGACACTTAACGTCAGATCGATGATGTTTGTATTATGTTCGCGGTACTGGCAGCGCACGGCGTAGTCCTGAGTTGGCGTTTTATAATAGTCTGCCAGAATGGAATTGTCATTTCGAAGCTGAAGCTTGTTTTTTTCCAGAAAAGCCATCGTGTCGTGTTCAATCGCGTCAGAAATCTTGTCTTTGAAAAATTCCAGCGTCTCTTTTCCGGCGGCAGTGATGGTGTACTGGGTGTTGCTGTGCGTGGATTCTGTACGGATCAGATCGGCGTCGACCAGATCGCTGATGACCTGCTGGACACGGAAATAATCAGTGTAGTCCTGTTCGAGAAAAAAGTTCGAAATCTGTGTATTGGTCAAGGGAAAATCAACTTTATCCAACATGTTTAAAATCGTTAATTTATATATGGTAAATGGTTCAGCCATTTATATACACCTCTTTCTATTTGCTGATTGCCGCTTTCCTGCGAAATTATGCCTGATCTGTATAATATTTTCCCTGCCAGGTGTCCCGTTCCTGAAAACGTTTCCGGATCGTATTTAAGACACGCTTTTTATCCGTACTCCAAAGCGGTGCGATCAGAAGGGAACGAGGACCGTCGCCTGTGAGGCGGTGGATCACCATTTCCGGTGGAAGGTGTTCGATACTGGTCACAACAAAATCGCAGTATTCCTCAAGGGAAAAGACTGGAAAAGGCGCTTTTTCGTAGAGCAGAGCCAGATCGGTATTTTTCAGTACATGGAGAAGCTGCAGTTTTACGCCGTCTACCGGAAGATGTGCAACAGCGTCTACCGATGCAAGCATCATTTCTTTCGTCTCACCGGGCAATCCGAGGATCAAATGCGTGATAACGGAAAGACCACGATCTTTCAGGGCGTCCACCGCAGATAAATACTGCTCATAAGTGAAACCGCTCCGAATCTGCCGCAGCGTATCGTTGTGAATGGATTGCAGACCAAGTTCTATCCAGACAGGTTTTTGGCAGTTCAGTTCGGAGAGCAGATCGAGCACTTCGGGTGGGAGACAGTCACAGCGTGTTGCGATGGAGAGAGCGGCAATATCCGGCTGTGCGATCGCCTCCGTAAAAAGTTCTTTTAAATAGGAAATGGGAGCGTAGGTATTCGTGTATGCCTGAAAATAGGCGATAAACTTCCGGCAGTTACTTTTCCTGCGGATGCGTTCTTTCGCCTGCGTGATCTGCTCTGTGACAGAGAGGGAAGGGGCAGTGGCAAAATCGCCGCTTCCACCGGCGCTGCAAAAAATACAGCCGCGCGAATCCAGTGTCCCGTCACGGTTTGGACAGGTCATCCCGCCGTTTAAGGACAGGCGGTAGACTTTTTCGCCAAACGTCTGTTTTAGATAATGGTCAAGGGAAAAATATGGTTTGTCTCCCCAGAATTTTTTATCTGACATATCCATGTTTATTTTACGATATGGGATTTTACTGCCTGGCTTACCACCTCTGCAACACGCGGGTCGAAAGCTTCCGGCATAATAAATTCATCGTTTAATTCCTCGTCGGAAACAAGATGTGCCAGAGCTTCGGCAGCGGCAAGCTTCATTTCCTCGGTGATCTGTGTGGCACGTCCCTCCAGGGCACCTTTGAAAATGCCAGGGAACGCGATCACATTGTTGACCTGGTTCGGGAAATCACTTCTTCCGGTTCCAACAACTCTTGCACCGGCTGCCTTTGCAACGTCCGGCATGATTTCCGGTACTGGATTTGCCATTGCAAAAAGAATGGAATCTTTATTCATAGAGGCAACCATTTCAGGAGTTACGATATTTGGAGCGGAAACCCCGACAAAAATATCAGCGCCCTTTAATGCATCGGCAAGTGTACCGGAAGCATTTTCTAAATTTGTTACCTCGGTCATTTTTTTCTGCATCCAGTTTAAATTCGGGTAATCTTTTCCAATGATACCTTCGCGGTCGCACATAGTCACATGTTTGAAACCGTAAGTGAGGAGCAGTTTGGTGATGGCAACGCCCGCAGAACCGGCGCCGTTGACAACGACTTTACAGTCTTCTTTTTTCTTGCCAGTGACACGCAGACCGTTGATGATTCCGGCAAGGACAACGATTGCAGTGCCATGCTGGTCATCATGGAATACCGGGATATCGAGCATTGCCTTTAAACGTTCCTCAATCTCAAAACAGCGCGGAGCGGAGATGTCCTCAAGATTGATTCCGCCGAATGCAGGAGCAATATTTTTGATGGTTGCAATGATCTCTTCGGTGTCCTGTGTGTCTAAACAGATCGGAACAGCATTCACATCGCCGAATTCTTTGAAAAGAACACATTTTCCTTCCATAACAGGCATAGCGGCATATGGCCCGATATTGCCAAGTCCTAAGACAGCACTTCCGTCGGAAATGACGGCAACAGTGTTTGCCTTCATGGTATAAGTGTAGGCTGCTTCTTTATCTTCTGCAATGACTTTACATGGTTCGGCAACGCCCGGTGTGTATGCAATTGCAAGGTCCTCTCTGGAGTTGACCTTTGATTTTGCGATCGTTTCTAATTTGCCATTCCACTCTTTATGCATGGCTAATGCTTTTTCTTTTAAATCCATGATATGAACTGTCTCCTTTATGTAAATATTCGTTTTAAAGCTCTGAAAGTAATGATAACATTTCCTTTTTTATTAATCAAGAAAATTAGGACTTCCTATTTCGTAAAAAGTGTTGTATAATAAATTGCAGTTATAGATTCATTTAGTCGATTCAGACGTTGTTCCCAAATGATACAATTATGATTAAGGAGTCATTGAATGAGAGAAAAATATGAAAGCTTATCAGCAACGGTTTTGCGTGATTTAGCAAAATCAAGAGGAATTAAAAGCACTTCCACAATGAAGAAAGCCGATCTTGTAGAAGCAATGCTTGCAGAGGATGCGAAGAAGGAAAAAGAAAAAGCGGCAAAAGAATCGGAGAAAAAACAGGAACAGTCAGCTCCTTCCGAGAAACCGGAGAGAAAAAGAGCAGATTCAGCAGAATCAGCCAAAGAGGGATCAAAAGAGGGAGAGCGTGAGGAAGCAAGCCAGGATGATACGATCAAGAATCTTGACAGCGGAATCACTGTGAATGGAATTCTTGAGGTTATGCAGGATGGATTCGGATTTATCCGTTCCGACAATTACCTGCCGGGTGAGAATGACGTTTATGTGTCTCCATCCCAGATCCGTAAGTTCAACCTGAAAACAGGCGATATTATCTGCGGTAACACAAGGATCAAAACACAGCAGGAGAAGTTCTCTGCATTATTATATATCACAACGATCAACGGTTATCAGCCGGGCGTGATCCAGCAGAGAAAGAATTTTGAAGACCTCACACCGATTTTCCCTAATGAGAGAATCCGTTTAGAGAGACCGGGCAGCAGTGTTGCAATGAGGATCGTGGATCTGATCTCACCGATCGGTAAGGGACAGCGTGGTATGATCGTTTCCCAGCCGAAAGCAGGTAAGACAACCTTATTAAAAGAGATTGCAAAATCGGTTACGGCATCCAACCCGGACATGCATCTGATCATTTTACTGATCGATGAAAGACCGGAGGAAGTTACCGATATCAAGGAAGCGATTGAAGGGGATAATGTAGAAGTTATTTATTCTACATTTGACGAATTACCGGAACATCATAAGAGAGTATCTGAGATGGTCATTGAGCGTGCAAAACGTCTCGTGGAGCATCATAAAGATGTCATGATCCTGCTCGACAGTATCACACGTCTTGCAAGGGCATACAACCTCACAGTTCCACCAAGTGGACGTACGTTATCCGGTGGTCTTGATCCGGCAGCCCTTCATATGCCAAAACGTTTCTTTGGTGCAGCCAGAAATATGAGAGAGGGCGGAAGCCTTACCGTTCTTGCAACAGCACTGGTAGATACCGGAAGTAAGATGGACGACGTTGTGTTCGAGGAGTTTAAGGGAACCGGTAACATGGAACTTGTACTCGACCGCAAACTTTCCGAAAAACGTGTGTTCCCGGCAATCGATATTGTAAAGTCAGGAACCAGAAGAGAAGACCTGCTGCTTGACCCGGATGAGTTAGAGGCAGTGGAGATCATGCGCAAGGCTTACAATGGTATGCGTGCAGATGAGGCAGTGGAGAATATTTTAAATATGTTCACCCGCACAAAGAATAATAAAGAATATATCGCAATGGTAAAGAAAAATAGAATTATTTAAAAAATATCTTGATTTACTATGATGCGTATGCTATACTTTAAAAGCTGTTTATCGGGATAAAGAATCTTTTACAGATTCTGGACAGTTTTTATATCGTGTATATTCTTGCAGTAAGTGCCATATGCGAATCGGGTATACGGGCATAAAGAATATAGAACAAGCGCAACAAATCAACGATAAGAATAGAAGAGGTGAAAATCATGAGAGAAGGAATCCATCCAGATTATTATCAGGCAACTGTTACATGTAACTGTGGAAATACATTTGTTACAGGATCAACAAAGGAAGACATCCACGTTGAGATCTGTTCTAAATGCCATCCATTCTACACAGGTCAGCAGAAAGCTAACAGAGCTGATGGTCGTATTGATAAGTTCAACAAGAAATACGGTATCAACAAATAGAAAAAAGTGGTTACAGATAAGGTTGAGGTTATTAAATCTCAACCTTTTTTAGAACATGGAAACTCTATGAGAAAGACATGGTTATTTAAATGAAATATTCAGGAATTGGCGGACAGGCTGTCATGGAAGGCGTGATGATGAAGAATCAGGAAAAGTACGCTGTTGCAGTGAGAAAGCCTGACCATGAGATTGAAGTGAAGGTTTCAGAATATACTGGGATCATCAGAAATAAGAAAATAAGAAATATGCCGATTTTAAGAGGTGTATTCAGTTTTATAGAGTCGCTTGTACTCGGAATGCAGACATTGACCTATTCCGCTTCTTTTTTTGAGGATGAGGAAGTGGATAAGAAGAAAAAAGAGCCAATGACGGAAGAAGAGCGCAGGAGACAGGAGCAGAAAGAGAAGAAGCAGGAAAATGCCATGATGGGCGGAACGGTTGTATTATCGATTGTTCTTGCTGTGGCAGTATTTATGATGCTTCCATATTATTTATCGACTCTGTTTCAGAAAGTAATTACATCCCAGTGGGTGATCGCATTGTTAGAGGGAGTGATCCGTCTGGTGATTTTCATCGGATATGTAGCACTTATCTCTCTGATGAAGGATATCCGGCGTGTTTATATGTACCATGGTGCAGAACATAAATGTATTAACTGCATTGAACATGGCATGGATCTTACCGTGGATAATGTGAGAAAAAGTTCCAGATTTCATAAACGCTGTGGAACAAGTTTTCTTTTGATCGTAATGTTAGTCAGCATTTTGTTTTTTATGTTTATCCGCGTGGATTCTCCAATCCTCCGTGTGGTTTTGCGTCTGCTTCTGATCCCGGTGATCGCAGGTGTATCCTATGAATTTATCCGGCTGGCAGGAAGAAGCGATAATGCAGTTGTGAATCTTTTGAGCAAGCCGGGATTATGGCTGCAGGGTCTGACAACAAAAGAACCGGATGATGAGATGATCGAGGTTGGAATTGCCTCTGTGGAGGCCGTTTTTGACTGGAAACCTTATGTGGAAGAAATCCGCCGGGAAATGAAGTAGAAGGGCGTGAGATAAGAATGACATATCGGGAAGCTGTTGCCCATGGAGAAAAAGTGCTGGAGCTGTCGCATATTGCAGATGCGAAAACAGATGCATGGCTGCTTTTGGAAATGGGCTGTAAGATAGACCGTAAATTTTATTATATGCATATGGAAGATGATCTTCCTGATGATCTGCTGAAGGAATATGAACTTGCCATCAAAAAACGTGCAGAACATATCCCGTTGCAGTATATTGTGGGAGAAACGGAATTTATGGGACTTAAGTTTAAGGTAAATTCCAATGTCCTGATTCCAAGACAGGATACAGAGACACTTGTGGAGGAAGCATTAAAAACAGTAAAGCCGGGAATGAAAGTACTTGATATGTGTACCGGTTCCGGTTGTATTATTATCAGTATCTTGCATAACGTTGAGGGCGTGAAAGGATATGCGGTTGATATCTCCAAGCAGGCGGTCAACGTTGCAAAAGAGAATGCAAAACTAAATGAAGTTCCGGTTCTTTTTGAGCGGAGTGATCTTTTTGAGATGGTCACGGAGAAGTTTGACGTGATCGTGTCAAATCCGCCTTATATCCCAACAGATGTGATCCCGCAGCTCATGCCGGAGGTGCAGGTGTTTGAACCGGTTGAGGCGTTAGACGGAAAAGAGGATGGACTTTACTTTTACCGCAAGATCGTGGAACAGAGCAGGGATTATCTGAATCCCGGCGGTTATCTGATGTTTGAGATTGGTTACGATCAGGGAAAAGATGTGTCTGAAATGATGACAGATGCAGGATTTTCCGATGTCTGTGTGAAAAAAGACCTTGCAGGAAATGACAGGGTTGTGACCGGGATGTTGTAGCGGTGTCAGGGCATAGAGATATAAAGAGCGAAACAGAGGAAAATGCAGATTTAGCTGCATTTGACGAACAACAAATGTTGATCAGATTAGAAATGAGGGAGAAATATGTTTGATAAATTAGAGGACTTACTTATCCGTTATGAAGAGTTGATGAGTGAATTAAGTGAGCCGGATGTGGCAAATAATCCGGAACGTTTCCGTAAGCTGATGAAAGAGCAGAGCGATATTTTACCAATCGTGGAGGCTTACAAAGAATACAAACAGTGCAAGCAGAACATCGAGGATTCGCTTGCCATGTTGGAGGAAGAATCTGACGAAGAGATGCGCGAACTCGCCAAAGAGGAGTTAAACGATGCAAAGAACCGTGTCGCAGAATTAGAGAATGAATTAAAAATCCTTCTTTTGCCAAAAGACCCGAACGATGACAAAAACGTTATCGTGGAGATCCGTGCCGGTGCCGGTGGAGATGAGGCTGCGTTATTTGCGGCAGAGATTTACCGTATGTATCAGCATTATGCAGAGACAAAGAACTGGAAAACAGAGATCATGGAATGTGACGACACCGGAATCGGCGGCATGAAGAGTGTGACATTCATGATCACAGGAGCAGGTGCTTACTCCGTTATGAAATACGAATCCGGTGTGCACCGTGTACAGCGTGTGCCTGAGACGGAATCCGGCGGACGTATCCATACCTCTACCATCACAGTAGCTGTGATGCCGGAGGCGGAAGATGTTGACGTACAGATTGATGAGAAAGATATCCGTATCGATGTCTGCCGTGCGTCAGGAGCAGGTGGACAGTGTGTCAACACCACAGACTCTGCGGTCCGTTTAACACATATTCCAACAGGAATCGTGATCTACAGCCAGACTGAAAAATCACAGATCCAGAACAAAGCAAAAGCGTTTGCTTTACTCCGTACAAAGTTATTTGACTTAGAGCAGCAGAAAGCACATGATGCAGAAGCTGAACTCCGTAAGAGCCAGATCGGTACCGGTGACCGTTCTGAAAAGATCAGAACCTACAACTTCCCACAGGGACGTGTGACAGACCACCGTATCAACCTGACACTTTACAAATTAGATAAGATCATGAATGGTGATATTCAGGAGATCATCGATGCATGTATCGCAGCCGACCAGGCTGCGAAGCTGGCGAATATGAATCAGGAAGCGTAAAATGCCGGTTCATGAAGAATATCCTATAATTTTGAGGAACCAGAGAAAATCTCTGGTTCCTTTTTTGATGCTTTTGGGTTTTATTCTGAGATCAGCCAGTCGAGGAGGTTGATAGATTTTATTCCCTCATACGAAGAGTCCATTCCTGTATTCAGGGAAAGAACGATTTTTTCATAGTTATCGTTGATTTTTTGGAGTGGTGTTAATTCTCTTTTGCGAACATCTTCACTTGTCATTGATTCCGTGACCTGGACATAAAGTTTATCATCTGCTTTTGTTGCAATAAAATCCACTTCAAGATTATCAATTTTACCAATAGAGACATCATAGCCGCGACGAAGCAGTTCAAAGTAAACAACATTCTCTATTGCATGACCGCTGTCACGGTCTCTGAACCCAAGCAGATAGTTTCTGAGTCCGATATCGACAATGTAGTATTTGCCAAGAGTGCGTAAAAATTCTTTTCCTTTAATATCGAATCTTTTGATGTCGTAGAAGAAATATGATTCCAGCAGTGCATTTATATATGTCTGAACTGTGTGAGCACTTGGGGTTCCTTTTCGATTCTTGTCTTCCAGAAGTCCTTCATTTACTAAGGTGTTGCCGATAGAAGAAATAGAGATATTGTTTCCAATGTTATCAGCAAGGAACATAGTGATCTTTTTTAAGAGGATGGGGTCGGTGACTCGCTTTTGACCTCTGCGATTTTCTCGTTCGAGAATGTCTCGCATGATAACGGTGGAGTAGATACCATCAAGCAGCACAAGTGCTTTTTCCTGATCTAAACCTATGTCAGCTATACCCGGCATTCCGCCAAATCGCATGTATGCATCGAAAACTTCACGGAGTTCATAATGTTCTCCCATTTTATCATAAGCCTGTTTTCGTGTACCGCCTAAAGCACTTTTGGTTTCTCTTATTTCAAAATTATGGAATGTTAAAAATTCAGAGAAAGATAAAGGCAGCATTTTTATTTCTATGCATCTTCCAGATAAATAGGTGGCATATTCAGAGGAGAGCATATAGGCATTTGAGCCTGTGACATAAATATCGCAGTTGAAATCGACACGAAAAGAGTTAACAGCATCTTCCCAGTCAGGCACACGCTGAACTTCATCAAAAAAGAAGTACATTCTTTTATTTGGTACGATATGTTGTTTGACATATTCGTAGAAGGAATCGCTGGTCATATTTTTATAAGCGTAGGATTCAAAATTCATTTCCAGAATCTGATCGTTAGTAATACCAGTTTCTTTCAGATGAAGGGTCATTAACTTCAACAGACTGGATTTGCCGCATCTACGGATTCCGGTAACAACCTTCACTGGCTCGGTGTCTTGAAATGCTATGATCTTATTCAGGTATAAATCTCTTTTTTTGAGTTCGTGAGTATCAATCATTTGATATACCTCCTTATGACAGGAGTATAGCATAAATTCTTGAAAAAATAAAGTTTATGCACTGAAATGCAAAAACTTTGAAAAATCGACAATTTTTGCAATGGCGCATTACATAGAAAATATTTCAAAATACTGATATAAATGTTAGTGAAATTTAAAAATTGTTGTGATAAAATAAGTTGTTGGTATTTACAGTGATGGTGAGTAAGAATGGCGATAACAACAAACATCACATGCTTTAAATAAAAAATTAGAATACAGGAGACAAAAAATGCAGGACGATTTAAGAGCAGAACTGATCAAACAGTTCCCATCAGAGGTAATAGAGACAAAGGATATGACAGGGAAAGAGTACTATGCCTGTCCGACATGCAAACGCGCAGTTGCAACCGGTACTGAAAAATGTCAGGGATGCGGACAGAAATTAAGCTGGGACAATATCAGGCATGAGAATGAGGCAAAAGGAAGTAAAAAAGCGAAAATCGAGTTTGATGTTCCGGCAGATTTTGCATTAGAGGATTGCAGAAAATGCCCATTGTCCTACATCGGAAGAAATGGGGACGAAAATGTTTACGAGTGTCCACTGCAGATGAGAGGAAGCTGCAGGCTGGAATTATCATAATGAAATATCAGTCAGAAAGGAAGCATACATGGCATCAAAATTCTACGCAGTAAAAAAAGGTAAAATTCCGGGAATCTACAACAGCTGGGATGATTGCAAAAAAATGGTAGACGGTTTTCCGGGTGCCGTATATAAAAGCTTCAAAACACTTGAGGAAGCGGAAGCCTTCGTGGGTGCAGAAGGCAGCTCCAGAAAGCGGAGCGAAAAAGCAGAAAAACCAGATACAGGGAAGCAGGAACAAAATCCGGCAGTCTACGCCTTTGTCGACGGTTCTTACAACATTGCCACCAAAGTCTACGGCTACGGCGGATTTCTCATTCATAATGGAGAGAAAGAAGTGCTGCAGGGAAGCGGAAACGATGCGGAGATGGCATCTATGCGCAATGTTTCAGGAGAAATATTAGGAGCGATGGCTGCAGTAGAACGTGCGATCGAGTTAAAACTTCCGGAAGTGACGATTTATTACGACTACATGGGAATCGAGATGTGGGCAGAGGGAGCCTGGAAACGAAACAGGCAGGGCACGATCGCCTACTATGAATATATGCAGTCTGCAAAAAATAAAATCAGGATTAAATTTGTGAAAGTAAAAGGCCATTCCGGTGTGGATGGCAATGAAGAAGCAGACCACCTTGCAAAGGAAGCGGTCGGAAATACAATTTAGAAACGTTTTCAAACAAATAATTGATAAAAAAGTTGTTTAAGGTTTGACAGACATAAAATATGAGACTATAATGTGAGAAACTAGAAGAAAATTGACAGATTTTTCAGGTGGAGGGTAGAAGAAAAAACAGATAAAAAGTGAAATAAAACGAGGCAATTAATACATTGTCAGACTGGAAAAATTAATATATCAGAGAAAGAAAAAAAGTATATTAGAATGGAAAGGAAAATACAATTTATGTTGTCACAAAAGAGTACAATGAAAACAAAACTTGAAAATATGTATCTGCAGAAAAGGATCAGTTACGGTTATAGAAAAGTCATTAACATGATGCTGCTGTCAGGAGTGATTTCTATTATTGCAATAGGCATTCTGTTTGCCAATATGATGAATTATGTCAATAATGTCAACGCAGCAGATCAGGCAGTAAAAACATGCAGAATTAATATAAATACAGCAGCAAGAAATATCCGTGAAATGGCGCTGAATGATGACGAATCCACTTACGACAGCTACGAGGAGAAGGTGAAAGAGCTTCTCGGGACCGTAGATACACAGATGAATGTTTTACACGGCACAGGTGTCATTACAGAGGATCTTTATACAGAATATAAAGGTGCATTTACGGACTGGGGAACGATCGGATATGAGATCATGGAAGAGATCAAGGCCGGTAAGGAAGATCAGGCTGTCGATGGTATCTTAAATAAGTGTACCCCTGCATTAAACAGCTTAGTAGAAATTTCAAAGAAATTAGATGCATTGACTGATAAACAGAGAAGTAAGGCTGTCCAGAGCACGATCTTCTGTGCAGTTGCCGGTATTGCAGTGATCATTATCTTCCTGCTCCTTGCATGGGCAATCGCAAAGAAAGTGAGCAGGATGGTACTTGAAACCATTCTGGAACCATTACATGCGATCGAGGACGTGGCGAAGGAACTTACGGAAGGAAATCTGCACAGCCAGCTGGAATACCACTCCGAGGACGAGATCGGAAGACTTGCACACAGCATGCGTAAGTCCATCCATATCCTTGGAACGTATGTCGATGATATTGACCGCTCCATGAAACAGTTCTCAGAGGGCAATTTTGATGTACAGCCAGAGGTAGAGTGGAGAGGGGACTTTGTTGGTATTTTACAATCCTTTATGGAGTTCCAGAACAGCATGTCTGATACGGTAAGAGGAATCCAGAGGGTTTCCGATGAGGTATCCAACGGAGCAGAACAGGTGGCATCCAGCTCGAACGAGCTTGCAGACGGCGCAACGAATCAGGCAGCAGTTGTCGAGGAACTGACCGCTACCGTTACTGGTGTTTCCGAACAGGTGGCAAACAATTCACAGGCAGCAAAGGAGATCAGCGGAAAAGTGGAACAGCTTGGACAGGCGCTGATCGAGAGCAACGGAAAGATGCAGGAGATGGTTGTCTCCATGAACGAGATCAATGATGCATCGCATGAGATTGACAAGATCATTGCGACGATCAATGAGATCGCATCCCAGACCAACCTGCTTGCCTTAAACGCATCTATTGAGGCTGCAAGAGCCGGTGAGGCAGGAAAAGGTTTCGCAGTAGTTGCAAATCAGGTAAATGTCCTGGCAGATCAGAGTGCAGAAGCGGCAAAGGAATCAGCGGCACTGATCGAGCGCTCTGTGAATGCTGTTGAAAAAGGTATGATAGTTGCAAAGGAAACAGCAGCACAGTTAGAGGAAGTGGCAGAGAATTCAAAAACGATCACAAGTGAAGTGACAAATATCGCAGACACCTTAGAGACACAGACAGCAGAGATCCATCAGATCAATGAAGGAATCGAGCAGATCAATGATGTGGTACAGACGAATTCAGCTACTTCAGAGGAATGTGCGGCTGCAAGTGAAGAGATGAGCAGCGAAGCAGACAATTTACGTACAATGATCCGCAGATTTAAAGTTGCAAAGACGGAAAAATAATATCAGACCAGATAAATTCAATTGGATGCGCAGGAGTATAAGCGCAAAAGAAAGAGGAAAGGTTCTCTGGTTATGAATAAGGATGTATATGGAATATTAGGAGATCTGACAGCAGAGATCTTATTGGAGATCATAGCGGAATGCATGGATGATTACCTGTACGTAATCGATCTCCAGAATAATAAGATGGAAATTTCCCAGTCTGCCCTGGATCGGTTTATGATTTCTGAGACACATGTGAGGAATGTAAAGCAGGAGATCATGTCCGTTGTCTACGAAGAAGACCGCACTATGTTTGCAAAGCATATGCAGGCTGTGATGGATGGAAAGGAAAAGGTGCATGATATCCATTACCGGTGGCTCGACAAAAACGGGCTTCCGGTGTGGGTCAACTGCCGCGGAGTAGTGATCGATGATGAAGATGGGAAGCCGGGGTATCTGGTGGGATGTCTAAATGAGACCGGAAACCAGCGGCGGGCTGATAATGTGACCGGGCTTTTAGGCGGAATGGAATTTTGTGCTTATCTGCGGTCACAGAAGAAACCTGTGACGACCGGATTTCTTATGCATATTGGAATTGATGATTTTGCAACGGTGAATGAAACACATGGCAGCAATTATGGCGATTATGTGTTAAAAAGTGTTGCAGACTGTATGAAAGAGTGTCTGTCCGGAAATCAGCGACTCTATCATCTGGTCGCAGATCAGTATGTGATCGTGGATCTTGACAGTACTTCCATGGATGATGCCATACAGCTCAAAAAAAAGATCGGTGAGAAAATAGACGAATTCATCATCTCTGAAAAATATGAAGTTGTATTTTCAGCTTCTGCAGGAGTGATCGATGCCTCGACTGTGGCAGAAGGCTACGAGGAATGCCGCAAAAAGTTTGAATTTTCCCTGAAAAAGGCAAAACGGATGGGAAAAAATAACATCTATTTTTACAGGCAGGAGGATTACGAGAAATTCCAGCGGAATGGAAGAATCATAAGTGCACTGAGAAGTTCCATCGCTAACGGGTGTGAAGGCTTTGAAGTATATTATCAGCCGATCGTGGATTGTGTTTCCGGGCGTGTGATCGGTGCAGAAGCACTCATGCGGTATACCATGGTGACAGAGGAAGGTAAGGAGTGGCTGTCTCCGGTCGAGTTTATACCGCTTCTGGAAAAGACAGGACTGATCATTCCGGCGGGAAGGTTTGTGTTAGATGAGGCAGCAAAAATGTGCCGTGAGATACAGCAATATATACCGGAATTCAGTGTGAACGTGAATATTTCCTGTTATCAGATCGAGCATGGAAAGATTGCAGACAAGATACTCACTGCGGTCAGGGACAATGGACTGACGCCGGATCGCATCTGCATAGAAATGACTGAAAGCGGCTTCATGGATATGACACCGGTCTTTTGTAAATTCAGGAAAGTGCTTGAGGAAAATGGGATTCAGTTCGTGATCGATGATTTTGGAACCGGATATTCCAATCTCCACTGCATCAGTGACATGAATCCGGGCTATGTGAAAATGGATAAGGATTTCACAGCAAAGGCAATGAGCTGCGAACGGGATTACGAGCTGTTTAAAAAGATCATTGAGATGGTTCACAGCATCGGCATCCGCATCTGTGTGGAAGGAATTGAAAAAGAAGACTGGCATCTTAAGATGAAAGAACTGCAGGCGGATTATCTTCAGGGGTATTTTTTTGGAAAACCCTGTGAAAAAAAGAAGTTTATGGAAGAGTTTGTTTGCAATCCGCATAATAATGGCGTATGGTGAGATAGTACCTCTCAGGAGGTGCTATTTTACTATACAGATTTTTATAGAAATTTCATATCTGCATGAAACGGAGTATAAAGAATGAACGAAATAGAAGTTATCTGGAAGTTTTTAGATAATCTGGATGAGTACGTGTACGCAACAGACATAGAGACAGATGAGCTTGTTTATATGAACCGCAAATTGTTAGAGGTGTATGGATTACAGTCCATAGATGATGTGAAAGGGATGAAGTGCTACGAGGTGCTGCAGAAATCTTCTGTTCCCTGTGGTATGTGCAATAATGACAGGCTTTGTGCCGGAAAGTTTGTCGAGTGGCGTTATTATAATCCGGTGATCGATAAATACATGATGTTGAAAGATACCCTGGTGGAAGATCCTGTCACAAATAAAAAGTACCGGATCGAGATCAGTATAGATATCAGCGAGGAGCGTTCACAGGACAAGATGATCCAGAAGTACAGGGATATGGAGTCCTTTGTCAACGAGGCATTGAAGGATGCGCTTTCTGTCGAGTCGCCGGACGAGACGATCCGTATTATTCTGGAATATCTCGGAAAAGTGCTGAACGGAGAGAGAACATATATTTTTGAGAAGAACAGAGATGGCAGGGATGATAATACATATGAATGGACGGCGCCGGGAGTGCCACCGGAGATCGACAATCTCCAGAATCTTCCGCCGGAGATCTGTGAGAACTGGTATCACATTTTTGAGGAGGGAAAATATGTCCAGATACCGGATATTGAGGAGATGCGCCTGAGCGATCCGTTTCAATATGAAAATCTGAAGCGGCAGAATATCCATTCCATTGTTGCCATGCCAATTTATGATGCGGAAAAAGTCATTGCTTTTTACGGAGTTGACAATCCGCCGGCATTTTCATTGGAATATACGTCGGATATGCTTCAGATCATGGGTTCTTTTCTCAAGTCCTGCATCAGACGCAGGAATCTGATGAGGCGTCTGGAAGATCTAAGCTATAAGGATGCGCTGACTCAGCTTGGAAACCGCTTTGCGATGGAAAAGTATGTGAGACAGATCGATCCGGAGCAGAGCGTTGGCGTAGTTTATTGTGACGTTACTGGTTTAAAGGGTGTGAATGACACACTGGGACATAAGGCAGGGGATGACCTGATCCTTAGAGCCGGTGCATGTCTGGAGCAAGTGTTTGGCGATTACGGCGTATTCCGTATCGGGGGAGATGAGCTGCTTGTATTGTGCGCGCAGATCGATCAGGACACGTTGGCGGAACGCATAAGGCAGTTAGAGTGTCTGACAGCTGAGAAGGACGTAAATATCGCAGTGGGAGTGATCTGGCAGGACAGGGCGGACACACATCTGGATGAACTTCTGCAGGAAGCTGAGAAGCGCATGTATGAGGATAAGGCAGAATACTATAAGAAAACAGGGATTGAGCGGAGAGGTGCAGACAAAAAAGGCTGAATCTGCTCTCACTAAATGAGAATAGATAAAAAAGTGATAATAATTTTGTCTGAAAACGGTATTTTCCTAGGCGAAATGTAAAAAATTTTAAAATAGAAATAAAATGATTGTGATTTTGCCATGAGGTACAGTATAATAAGAAATGTCGGTTAAATGTAAAAATCATGTAAAAAGTATGTAAATAAAATTGCAGACAGGGATACGTTAGGATGTATAACGTGGTTAGGAGTACAAATGACAACATTTACTATTATTTTATCGCTGCTCAGCGGAGTGGCACTGTTCCTTTTTGGTATGTCCCTGATGGGAGACGGACTGAAGAAAGTAGCGGGTAATAAGCTGGAGCTGGTTCTTTATAAGCTGACGAACACACCGTTGAAAGGAGTGCTGCTTGGAACTGCTGTGACAGCGATCATCCAGTCCTCCTCCGCAACGACTGTTATGGTTGTCGGCTTCGTAAACTCCGGAATGATGAAGGTTGCGCAGGCGATCGGTATCATCATGGGAGCTAACATCGGAACGAGTGTGACAGGCTGGATTTTGTGTCTGTCGTACATTGACGGTTCGAACGGGATTGCACAGCTGCTGTCCACAGCGACTATCTCAGCGATCGTGGCGATCATTGGTATTATCTTTAAAATGTTTGTAAAAAAATCCGGCTTTAAAAATGTCGGTGACATTATGCTTGGGTTCTCCATCCTGATGGTGGGGATGCAGACCATGAGTGGGGCAGTTGCACCATTAAAAGATAATGAGCATTTTGTGAATGTATTGACAATGTTTAAAAATCCGGCGGCAGGTATACTGGCAGGTATTTTATTTACGGCGGTATTGCAGAGTGCATCCGCCTCAGTCGGTATCCTTCAGGCGTTGTCCATGAGTGGAACGATCACTTTTGCAGCGGCACTTCCTATCACCATGGGTATCGGTGTCGGCGCAGCCTGTCCGGTTCTGCTCTCCTCGATCGGAACGAACAAAAATGGTAAGAGAACAGCCCTGATCTATCTGTTTAACGATCTGTTCGGCATGCTGTTCTGGTCAATTGTATTCTATTCTGTCAATGCTGTGGTGCATTTCCCGTTTATGAATGCCACCATGAGCCCGGTACTGATCGCAATGTTAAACACGGTTTTCCGTGCGGCAACGATTTTAGTACTTCTTCCATTTATCAAATGGATTGAAAAAATTGTTTATCTTGTTGTAAAAGATTCGCCGGAGGACGAGGAGGATCAGGCAGACTTCGATCTGCTCGAGGAGCGTTTCCTTGCTTACCCGGATCTTGCGATCACACAGAGCCATCTTGCGATGAACGGCATGGCAAAGAAGGCAAGAAAGAATATTTTACGCGCGTTAAGCCTGTTCCTTGTGTATTCGACAGAAAAGTTTAATAAGGTACAGGAAAAGGAAACGCTGATCGATAAATATGAGGATAAGCTGGGAACCTATCTGATGCAGATGTCCACGCATGAGATGAATGGAAGCCAGGCGAAGCAGGTATCCAAGTTTTTGCATACAGTGAGTGATTTCGAACGTCTGGGCGACCATGCGGTGAATATCTCAGAGGTTGCGGCGGAGCTGAACGAGAAGAAAATTGCATTTTCGGACGAGGCACAGTATGAGCTGGATGTGCTGGAGAATGCAGTAAAAGAGTGTGTCAGTCTTGCGGTGGATGCATTCTGTGCGGATGACCTTGAGATGGCGGCAAAAGTAGAACCACTCCGCGAACTGATCGGTATCCTCTGCGATGAACTGAAACTGCGTCATATCGCAAGACTCCGCACCGGAAAATGCGAGATGAAGCAGGGATTTGCGTTTAATGATCTGCTGACGAACCTGGAACGAATCGCAGCACACTGCTCGAACATCGCAGTTGCCATGATCGAGCTTGAGGCAGCAGACTTTGATACCCATGAGTATTTAAAGAGTGTCCGCGAGTTAAAGAATGACACTTACATGGCATACTTTGATGAGTATGAAAGAAAATATGACATCAATGGTTACCGGAAGAAAAAGACAAAAGCACAGAAATAGAGATCAGTGATTACGGCTGTCGTACTGAAAGGAGAAATTCCCGGATTGTATGGCAGCTTTTTTGTTCCATTCTTTTGGAGAAATTTTCTGATGGAAAACATCATAAGCCGGGAACTTTATTCTAGTCAAAAAAGATAGAATGATGTACTATGAAAAGGAACAGAAAACGAAAATTAGAATTTGAAAAAAGTTAGGGAAAAACATGTCGCTGCAATTTATTTTCGGAAATTCAGGAAGTGGAAAATCATCCTATTTATATAGGAACATACTAAAAGAGGCGGCAGAGCATCCGGAGAAAAATTATCTGGTGCTTGTGCCGGAGCAGTTCACCATGCAGACACAGCGCGAGCTTGTGCGGCTTGAAAAGTCACATGCTATCATGAACGTGGATGTGTTAAGTTTTGCGCGCCTTGCATACCGTGTGTTTGACGAGCTTGGGAAACAGAACCTGCGCGTGTTGGAGGAGACCGGAAAGAATCTGGTGCTCCGCAAGCTTGCAGGGGAGCAGAAGAAAAACTTAAGTGTGCTGGGCGGTAACTTAAACCGGATGGGGTACATCAGTGAGGTGAAATCCCTCATTTCCGAGCTGACGCAGTATAACGTGTCACCAGAAAAATTGGATACATTTTTGGAGACGGAGGATGTCGGGGAGACATTGCGCCTGAAAATGCAGGATATCTCGGTCATGTATCACAGTTTTTCTGAATATCTGCAAGGGCAGTATATCACCTCTGAGGAAGTGTTATCGCTATTGTGCGATGCCGCAGAGGATTCGAATATTATAAAAGACAGCGTGATTGTGTTTGACGAATTTACCGGTTTTACACCGATACAGAATCAGCTTCTTAGAAAACTTTTAGTGTTATCAGAGCGTATCATTGTCTCCGTGACGATGGATGCAGGCGAGGATTTTTACCATTGCAGGGGCGAGCAGGAACTTTTTTCCATGAGTAAAAAGACGGTTTCGGTTCTGATGAAAATGGCAGAGGAACTTCATGTCACGGTGGAGGAGCCTGTTGTGTTATCCGATGGAAAAAATCACAGATATAAAAATGCTCCATCCCTGTACTTCATGGAGCAGAATCTGTTTCGACCGTATTATCATAAATGGCGGCAGAAGGAGGATGAACTGCGGATCGTGAGCCTTAAAAATCCGAGGGAAGAGCTTCACTTTGTGGCGCGTGAGATCACGAAATTTGTGCGTGAGAAACAGTACTGTTATAAGGATATCGCAGTGGTGACCGGGGACGTCAGTCTTTACGACAACTATGTGGATGAGATTTTTGCAGCGTATGATATTCCGTACTTTCTCGACCAGACGAGAACCATTCTGTTTCATCCTTTTATCGAGTTTATCCGTGCGGTGCTTGAGGTGGTGGAACTTGATTTCTCTTATGAGAGCGTGTTCCGTTTTCTGCGCTGCGGTCTGACCGATATCACAGAGCAGCAGATCGATCTGCTGGAAAACTATGTGCTTGCCAAAGGGATACGCGGCAGAAAAAAATGGGAAAAACAGTGGACGTTTGTGTTCGATGATACCGAAAAAGAGAACCTCACAGAAATGAATGAGGTGCGGGAAAAGATTTATGGCTTCTTTGCACCGTTATCGGAAGCGTTCACACAGGGAAAGACTGTGCGTGACGAGACCACTGTGTTGTATGAATTAATTGAAAAATTAGAAATAGAACAAAAATTAAAACAAAAAGAACTGGAATTTGAACGGCAGGGCAATCAGGTCAAGGCGAAAGAGTACGCCCAGATTTACAAAATTGTCATGGATCTGTTTGATAAGGTTGTGGACTTCCTGGGAGACGAAGTGCTTCCGGTCAAAGAGTATGCGGATATTTTAGACGCCGGATTTGAGGCTGCAAGAGTCGGCGTGATCCCGCCGGGAAATGATAAAGTGACGATCGGTGACATCGAGCGAACCAGATTGAACCATATCAAAATCTTATTTTTCATCGGTGTCAATGACGGTGTTGTGCCGAAAGCGGGCAATGCCGGAGGTATCATCTCGCAGTTTGAACGTGAGAAAATGGTGGCATGTCATCTGGAACTTGCACCGGGTGCGCGTGAAAAAGTGTTCATCCAGCGCTTTTATCTATATCTGAATGTGACGAAGCCATCTGATTTTTTATATGTGACTTTTTCAAAAGTGAATGCGGACGGAAAAGCACTTAGAAGGTCGTATTTTGTTGGAACGCTCTTGAAAATGTTCCCGGAGAAAACGGTGGAGGAAATCGAGGAGACAACTTCTGCGGACTGCATCATGACGCCGAAGAGCAGCATGGCGTTTTTCCTGGAGGGACTGCAGGATGATAACAGAGCTTCTGAGCCTTCACAGATAGAAAAAAGAAAATTATGGAATGCTCTCTCAAAATTCTACCTCACAGATTCCGAGTGGAAGCCGGAAACGGAAAAACTTTTAAAAACTGCCTACGAAGTGCACAGCGATGAGCCAATCAGCCACGCAGTGACGCAGGCACTTTATGGAACCGTGTTGGAGAACAGCGTCACAAGACTGGAGCGTTTTGCGGCGTGTGCCTACGCGCATTATCTGAATTACGGTTTACGCCTAAAGGAGCGTCAGCTTTTAGAGTTTGCAAGCGTGGACATGGGAAATATTTACCATGATGCGCTTGAACATTTTTCCAGACGTGTGGAAAAATCAGAGTACACCTGGTTTAACATCCCGGAGGATGTGCAGGAGACATTTATAGAGGAGAGCATGAATGACGCGATTGCCGGGTGCAAAAATGCCGGAGCGTTTGAGAACGTGAGAAACCGTTACCTGACCGGTCGGATGCGCCAGACCATCAAGCGCACGGTGTGGGCACTTACCACCCAGATCCAGAAGGGAAAATTTGTGCCGAGTGATTTTGAGGTGTCCTTTTCGCGGGCAGATAAATTGGACGCCATCCGTTTTCAGCTGAGTGATGAGGAAAAAATGAACCTGCTCGGCAGGATTGACCGTGTGGACACTTACGAGACGTCGGATAAAGTTTATGTGAAGATTATTGATTATAAATCGGGAAACACGAGTTTTTCACTCGTCAATCTGTATCACGGACTGCAATTACAACTTGTGGTCTATATGAATGCGGCATTGGAATTAGAGGAAAAACGCCATCCGGGCAAAAAAGCGGAACCGGCGGGTATTTTCTACTATCACATTCAAAATCCGATAGTAGACGGACTTGGAAATGAGACAGAGGCAGAAATACGAAACAGCGTTTTGGAGCAGTTAAAATTAAATGGTCTGGTGAACGATGATCCGGAAATCTATGAGGCGATGGATTCAGATTTTGCCGGAAATTCTTCGGTCATCCCAATCGGAAAAAAAACGGACGGAAGCTTAAAAGCAACTTCCAAGGTTGCCAGTACTTACGATTTTTCTGTGATGTCTGATTATGTACAGGAGAAAATCAAAGAGACCGGGAAAAAAATCTTTGCCGGAGATATTTCGATTCATCCATACTCGCTGGACGGAAAAAGTGGCTGTGATTACTGTCCATACCATACCGTCTGCGGTTTTGACATTCGGATGCCGGGTTATTCCTATCATAAACTGGAAAAATTTGACAGCGCGGACGAGATATTAAAGCGTATGGAAAACGAAAAGCAGGAACAGTAAATAACAGGAGTGAGAAATATGGGAGTTTCATGGACCACAGAGCAGCAGCAGGTCATTGACTTAAGAAATCGAAATATATTGGTATCTGCGGCAGCAGGTTCTGGAAAGACCGCTGTTTTAGTAGAGCGGATCGTGAAAATCATAACAGACAAAAATCATCCGGTCGACATTGACCATCTGCTGATCGTGACGTTTACCAATGCGGCAGCGGCAGAGATGCGGGAGCGGATCGGAAATGCGATTGAGAAAGCGTTAGACGAACAGCCGGGGAATGAGCATCTGTTAAGGCAGCTGACCTTGATTCACAATGCACAGATCACGACCATCGACAGCTTCTGTCTGTATGTGGTGCGCAATCATTTTCATGAGATCGATCTGGAACCGAATTTCCGTATCGGGGATGAGGGTGAGTTAAAATTACTGCGCGAGGATGTTCTTGGCAGAGTTTTGGAGCAAAACTATGAAGAGCCTTCGGAAGCATTTTCCGATTTTGTGGAGGGCTATGCTTCGGGAAGAACCGATGCTGCATTAAATGAGATGATCCTTCAGTTATATGAGTTTTCCAGAAGTTATCCGTGGCCGGAAAAATGGCTGGATTCGTTTGTGGGAGCCTACCGCATCGAAACCAGGGAGGAGTTAGACCGCGCAGAATGGCTTGCTCCGCTCACGGAAAATATCTGTTTTGTCTTAAAAGACTGTGAACAGCTCTTAAAGCAGGCGCTTGCAATTACACAGCAGGATGCCGGACCGGATATGTACGAGAAAGCAGTGCAGAGTGATCTGGAAAAATATGAGGGTTTGTCGAAACGAACTTCCTTTTGTGAACTGTTCGAGGCACTTTCGGATATCAAATATGACAGACTTGCGAGCAGCAGAGGGTTTGAGGGAGATCCTGATAAATTGGAGCTGGTGAAAAGTCTCAGGGAGCAGGCAAAGGATGTGGTGAAAAAACTCTGCAGACAATATTTTTTCTGTTCGCCGGAGATGATGATCGAGCAGTTAGAGCGCACGGAGCCGATGTTAGAGGAGGTTGTCCGTCTCACAAAGCAGTTTGCAGATGAGTTTGCAGCCGCAAAACGCCGGAAAAATCTGGTGGATTTCCATGATGTGGAACATTTTGCATTGCAGATCCTTGTGGATGAGGAGACGGAGAAGGTGAAAAAGACTGCGGAAGAGTTCCGGGATACCTTTGAGGAGATCATGATCGACGAGTATCAGGACAGCAACGAAGTGCAGGAGACACTGCTTCGCTCCATTTCCAGAGAGGAGCGTGGGGAAAATAATATTTTCATGGTCGGGGATGTAAAGCAGAGTATTTACCGGTTCCGTCTCGCAAGACCGGAACTTTTCATGAAAAAATACGATTCCTATTCGCTGGAAGAGAGCACCACGCAGCGTATCGACCTGCACAAAAACTTCCGAAGCAGAGAGGAAGTCTTGACCTGCACAAACGATATTTTTTATAAAATTATGGCGCGGAGTCTTGGAAATGTGGAGTATGACGCGGAGGCTGCACTGTATCCGGGGGCAAGCTATCCTGTCAGCGCGGACTTCATCCCGGAGATCCTGCTTGCAGACAGCAACGACGAATTATTGGAGGACACCGAACTTACGGATAAAAAGACACTGGAAGCGAAAATTGTGGCAGAAGAAATCAAGCATCTGATGAAAACGCAGCAGGTCACGGACAAGGCAGCCGGAACACTTCGGGCGGCGCATTACTCCGATATTGTAATTTTGCTCCGTAGCCTGTCCGGCTGGGCGGATTCGCTTGTGGAAGTGCTGAACGGAAATGGGATCCCGGCGCACACGGTTTCTTCAACCGGTTATTTTTCCACGGTGGAAGTGCAGACGGTACTGTCCATGCTGAGGCTTTTGGATAACCCAAGGCAGGATATCCCGATGGCGGCAGTACTCCGCTCGCCGATGGCAGGGCTTACTGATGAGGAGCTTGCGGTGTTAAGGCTTGAAGATGGCAGTGTGCCTTTTCATGAAGCGGTGCTCGAACTGGCAGAAGGACTTTATGAAGAGGACGGGCAAAAAGAAATTTCAGATTCAGAGGCAGATTCAGAGGCAGATCAGAAGCAGGGAAGAAACGCGGACGGGAAAAAAGAAGATGATATAGAGACAACCGCTCACCGGAAATTGCTCAAATTTTACAAAAAATACAGGCAATTACGGCAGCTCGTCCCGGACACTCCGATCCATGAGCTGATCGAGATCATACTGCGCGAGACCGGATACGGTCATTATGTGGCGGCAATGCCGGCAGGAAGCAGAAGAACAGCGAATTTAAACATGCTTTTGGAAAAAGCCGCAGCCTACGAAAAGACGAGTTACAAAGGACTGTTTCATTTTGTGCGTTACATTGATGAACTGCAGAAATATGATGTGGATTTCGGTGAGGCAGACATGGTCGGGGAAAACGAGGACGTTGTCCGAATTATGAGTATCCATAAGAGCAAAGGTCTTGAGTTCCCAATTGTGATCGTGAGCGGTATGGGCAAAAATTTCAATAAACAGGACACACGGAGCAAAATGGTACTTCACCCGGAACTCGGCATCGGTCTTGACTACATGGACGGAAAAAAGCGTATCAAATCACCGACTATCGCAAAGAAGGCGATTGCAAAGCAGATCGAGCTGGAAAATCTCGGCGAGGAACTTCGTGTACTTTACGTTGCCTTAACCCGTGCAAAAGAAAAGCTCATTCTCACCGGAACCTTAAAAGATGCAGCCGAAAAACTGGAATTTTACAGACAGCAGGCGAATCTTTCGAAAGCAGCAGACAGACCGCTTTCCTACCTTACAAGAGAAGGGGCTTCCGGTTATCTGGACTGGATACTTCCGGCAGTGCTTTCCTATGGGGACAAATACCCGGTTCGGATCGTGGAAGCGGCAGAGCTTGTCTTAGACGAAGTGGAAAACCAGTTAGAGCAAAATGAAGATCTGACAGAGCGGATCGAAGAGATTGAAGCGGCGGACACACAGCTGGTCGGGCAGTTAAAACAGCGATTTTCGCAGCGTTATCCATATCAGGTTGACGTTTTGAGGAAAAACAAATATTCCGTATCCGAATTAAAGCACCGTGCGATGCGTGAACGGTTTGAGGCAGAACAGGAGGAGACGGTCCCGGCATTTTTGGAAGAACCTGTGACACCAACGATCCCTCTTTTTATCCAGAGAGAGGAGAGTGTGGAACAGGAAACAGCAAACCGTGGTGCGTTGAGAGGAACCGCAGTACACCGCGTCATGGAGTGTTACGATTTTGCCTCAGAAAAAAGTGTACATGAACAGATGGAAGCTATGGAAAAAGAGGAGAAAATCACTGCGGATATGCGTGCACTCGTGAAAGAGCAGATTGTGGCAGATTTTGTTTCCTCGGAAACAGGAAGGCGGATGGCTCTCGCACAGCGCGGGGGAGCACTTTACCGTGAGAAACCATTTGTCATGGGATTTACGGAAGAAGAGCTGGAAAACTATGGTTTCGGAGTAGGCAGTAACACAGATTCCTGTGAGAACATCTACGAAAAAACAGACAGCGATCAGGAAAAGGAAGAACAGAAAAAAGTCCGACATGAAGAGGACTTAACCTTAATTCAGGGAATCATTGATGTATTCTGGATCGAGAAAGACGGAATCGTCCTGCTTGATTATAAGACCGACCGTGTGCAGCAGGCAAAGGAACTCATCGACCGCTATGAGACACAGTTAAAACTCTATGCGGATGTATTGGAGCGTGTCTTTGGCGCACGAAAACTCAAAGTGAAGGAAATTTTGATTTATTCCTTCTCTTTGGAAAAATTGATTACTTTATAACAGGAGAACAAAATGGGACAGATCATACTTGCCTCGGCATCGCCGAGAAGAAAAGAATTGTTAGAACAGATTGGACTGGAATTTGAAATCTGCCCGGCAAAGGGAGAGGAAGTTATCTCCAAAAGCGTGCCGGAGGAGGTTGTGATGGAACTTTCCGAGCAGAAAGCAAAAGAGGTCGCAGGCATGGTAAAAGCTTACGAGAGCGGACACGAGAAACTGATGACACCGCAGGACATCTTAGTGATCGGGGCGGATACCATCGTCGCATGCGATGATACCATCCTTGGAAAACCGAAGGATGAAGCGGGTGCAAAGCGGATGCTGAAGCTTTTGTCGGGAAGAAAACATGCCGTGTATACAGGCGTTACGTTTGTGTTTTTGGACAAAAATGGACGAGCGGGCGCACATACCTTTTACGAGAAAACAGAAGTTACCATGAAACCGTTGTCGGAACTTGAGATCGACCGCTATGTGGCGACCGGAGAGCCGATGGATAAGGCTGGAGCATACGGAATCCAGGGGAAATGTGCAATCTATATCGAGGGAATCGAAGGTGACTACAATAATGTGGTCGGACTTCCTGTTGCACGTATTTATAAGGAACTGCAAAAGCTTGGAATTGATCCCTATCTATGGTAAACTGCATATACACACAATTACAAAGGAGAACAGCGTATGAACGAATTTGATGAAGTATGTCTGGAATATTTTCTGGCGCATCAGGAACAACTTCTGCCGGAGCCGGTGGCAGAGACAATGGAAGAGGCAGAGGAATTTTTAGAGGACTGCATGGCGGTTGTCTGTAAGAATCTGAAAGAGGTAAAAGCCTATTTCGAAGATCAGGGGGCTGATATCGAGGGAATGTCACTTAAGGATTTAGAGGAGGCAAGCGAAGTATTTGCCCTCCCGGATGGCAGATATCTGATCGTGGAAGCTTAAATTTTTATAAATTTCCCGGAATGGGATTGACAAAAGAAAAAATGTTTATTATACTCAAAAAGTTTGCAAAGCAGGCAGAATGAGAACGCCCTTTTGCAGCAGAAAAAGACTGTAAAAAAGGCATTTTGACAAGGAGAAAACTACATGAAAAATTATGATGTGATTATTATTGGGGCAGGTCCTTCCGGTATTTTCTGTGCATATGAACTGATCCATGCCAACAAAGACCTGAAGATTTTAATGATTGAAAAAGGACGCCGTATCGAGAACAGACAGTGTCCGAAGAGAAAGACAAAAGTATGTGTAGGCTGTCAGCCATGTTCCATCACGACCGGATTTGCCGGAGCAGGAGCATTCTCCGATGGAAAATTATCTTTATCCCCGGACGTAGGTGGAAATCTTCCGGAGATTTTAGGATATGATGAGACTGTTACATTATTAAAAGAATCCGATGATATTTATTTAAAATTCGGAGCAGATACAAAAGTTTACGGTGTGGATAAAGAAAAAGAAATCCGCGAGATCCGTAGAAAAGCGATCACAGCAAACTTAAAACTCATCGAATGTCCGATCCGTCACCTTGGAACAGAGGAAGGATACAAGATTTATTCCAGATTGCAGGAGCATCTGTTAGAGCAGGGTGTTGAGATGGAATTCAATACCATGGTCAAAGATATTATTATTGAGGATAATCAGGTGAAAGGTCTTGTGACAGACAAAGATGAGACTTACTATGCAAAAGAGATCGTTTCCGCAGTCGGACGTGAGGGAGCAGACTGGTTCTCACATATCTGTAACGGTCATGGAATCGAGACGCAGGTTGGTACGGTAGATATCGGTGTCCGTGTGGAAGTGCGTGATGAGGTTATGGAATTCTTAAACGATAACCTTTACGAAGCAAAATTAGTTTACCACACACCTACATTTGACGATAAAGTGCGTACATTCTGTACGAATCCATCCGGTGAAGTAGCAACTGAGTACTATGACAATGGACTTGCAGTTGTAAACGGACACGCTTATAAATCCAAAGATTTAAAGACAAACAACACCAACTTTGCAATTCTTGTATCCAAGAATTTCACAAAGCCATTTAAAACACCAATCGAGTACGGAAAACAGATTGCACAGCTTTCCAACATGCTCTGCGACGGAAAAATTTTAGTACAGACCTTCGGTGATTTCAGAAGAGGAAGAAGAACGACAGAGGAGCGTCTCTGCAGAAATAACCTGATTCCTACTTTAAAGGATGCAGTACCTGGAGATCTTTCCCTTGTATTCCCACATCGTATTATGGTGGATATCGAGGAGATGATCCTTGCACTTGATAAGGTAACACCGGGTATTGCAAGTGATGAGACTTTATTATATGGTGTCGAAGTAAAATTCTACTCGAACAAGGTTGTTGTAAACAGAGACTTTGAGACAAGCGTAAAAGGTCTTCGTGCCATCGGTGACGGAGCATCTGTAACCCGTGGACTGCAGCAGGCATCCGCAAACGGAATCTCTGTTGCAAGAAGTATTTTAAAAGCTATGGAAGCTTAAATGAACAGCATGAAAAATATTAGAAAAAAAATTGCACTGATATGTCTGCTCTGCTTTTCCTTTCTGCTCACAGGATGTAAGATTGGAAATAAGGAAGTGATCGTCTCAAACACATTGAACAACCGCCAGGTATTTCGAATCGGAAACGTGTCCTGTGGGCTGAAAGAGGCGAAGGTATATCTTGTGAATTACCAGAATATTTACGGAACTGCCTATGGACTTGATCTCTGGCAGCATGATTTTGGAGACAGTTCTCTGGAAAATTATGTGAAAAATATCACAATGCAGGAACTGGCACAGGTGGTCTGCTTAGACCAGCTTGCAAAAGAAAAAGAAATGGAGCTTTCCGAAGAAGAAAATGGAAAGATCGCCCAGGCAGCAGAGGAGTACTTTGCATCTCTCACGGAGGATGAGACTGCCTATATGGGTGTTTCGGAGAGTGACATCAAAGAGTACTATGAGCATTATGCGCTGGCACAGAAAGTGTACCATTCACTCACAAAAGCTGTGAATGAGGAGGTCAGCGATGATGAGGCACGGGTGATGGAAATCATGCAGATTTTTATTTCGGATGAGAGCCGGGCAAATGAAATTGCATCCAGATTAGCTCAGGGAGAAGATTTTGCAACACTCGCCAATAACTATAATGAGCTTAGCAGCATTCAGGTAAATGTTTCCAGAGATGAACTTCCGGATGCGGTAGAGCAGATTGCATTTCAGATGGAAAATGATGAAGTTTCCGGTAAAATCACAGTGGATGGAGGCTTTTATTTCATTAAATGTCTGAACAAATACAATCAGGAGTTGACGGAGGCAAACAAAGCCAATATTGTAGACAAAAGAGAAAAAGAAGCTTTTGATGATGAATACAATGAATTTGTTTCTTCTTTGAATTCCAATATCAATGAAAATCTCTGGGAGAATCTGGAACTTGAGACGGGTTCCGGGATGAAGACGGATACGTTTTTTGAAGTTTTTAATACTTATTGTGGTGATATGTGATATCACCACAATTTTTTCGAGGGAAAAAGATATGACGAAGGATATGACAAACGGATCGCCAATGAAGCTGATTCTTGGATTTTCCGTACCACTTTTGTTTGGATTTTTATTTCAGCAGTTTTACAATCTGATGGATACGTTGATCGTAGGACGTTTCCTCGGAGTAGATGACCTTGCAGCGGTAGGTTCCACAGGCTCCGTCAACTTTCTTATCATCGGATTCTGTATGGGAGTGTGCAACGGATTTGCGATTCCTCTGGCACACAAATTCGGCGCAGGAGACTATAAGGGCATGCGTGGCTTTATGATGAACGCCATTTACCTCTCTGCTATTTTTGCAGTGGTCATGACGATCGTGACGGTCATTTTCTGTATGCCGATCCTGGAGCTGATGCGCACACCGGAAAATATCATTGACGGTGCATACCGTTACATTGTGATCATTTTCTGGGGGATTCCGGTCACCTATCTGTACAATCTGGTTTCGGGAATTATCCGTTCCATGGGGGACAGCAGGACACCGGTTGTGTTTCTGGTGATCGCTGCGGTCATTAATATCGGACTGGATCTGTTTTTTATCGTAGTGCTCGGAACTGGAGTGGAAGGTGCAGCATGGGCAACGGTGATCTCACAGCTGATCTCCGGTGTGGGATGCCTTATTTACAGTATCAGACATTTTGAGATACTGCATCCGGAAAAAGAGGAAATGCAGGTAAATAAAACGTACATGATGACATTGTGTGGAATGGGCGTTCCGATGGGACTGCAGTATTCCATCACGGCGATCGGAAGCGTTATCTTACAGAGTGCGGTCAACTCCCTTGGCTCTCATGCGGTTGCTGCAATGACAGCCGGAAGTAAGATCGGAATGTTTTTCTGCTGTCCGTTTGATGCGTTAGGTTCCACCATGGCAACCTACGGCGGTCAGAATGTCGGAGCAAAAAAACTGGATCGTGTCTCCGAAGGTTTAAAGGCAGCGTCCATTTTGGGATGTGCGTATGCGGTGCTGGCATTTGTCATTATGATCTTCTTCCGTGGGACACTGGCAGGCTTCTTTGTCGGAACGGCAGCACCGGAAGTGGTTTCCAATGCAGGACTGTTTTTATTGATCAACAGTGCATTTTATATTCCGCTGGCATTTGTTAATATCGTGCGCTTCCTGATCCAGGGAATGGGCTACAGCAAATTTGCTATTTTGGCGGGTGTGTTTGAGATGGTTGCAAGAACGTTAGTCGGATTTGCGTTTGTGCCTGTTTTCGGCTACGTGGCAGCGTGCTTTGCAAGCCCGGTGGCATGGATCTTTGCGGATGCATTTTTATTCCCGGCATATTTCCATGTCCTGAAAAAGACGAAGAAGATGTTGTACAAGTAAAAAATAACTGCGAAACTTCCCACCAGAGTAGAGCAAATTGTGAAAAATTGAACAATGTAATTAAAAACGAAAGGATTCAGTATGAGTATTTTAAACGTGGAACACCTGACACACGGATTTGGTGACAGGGCAATTTTTAATGACGTGTCTTTCCGGCTTTTGAAGGGAGAACACATCGGATTAGTCGGCGCCAACGGCGAGGGAAAATCCACATTTATGAATATCGTGACCGGAAAGCTTATGCCGGACGAGGGAAAAGTGGAATGGGCGAAAAACGTCCGTGTCGGTTATCTCGACCAGCACTCCACACTGACCAAAGGCATGACAATCGAGAGTGTGTTAAAATCGGCGTTCGCATGGTTGTTTGAACTCGAAGAAAACATGAACCAAATCTGTGACAGGCTTGGTGAGGCGGCACCGGACGAGATGGATGCGATGATGGAAGAACTCGGTGTGATCCAGGATACATTGACCATGCACGATTTTTACATCATTGACACGAAGGTGGAGGAAGTGGCGAGAGCGCTTGGACTGCTTGAGCTTGGACTGTCTCATGATGTCACGGATTTAAGCGGCGGACAGCGTATGAAAGTTCTTCTGGCAAAGCTTTTGCTGGAAAAACCGGACATTCTTCTTTTAGACGAGCCGACGAACTATCTTGACGCAGAGCACATCGCGTGGTTGAAACGTTATCTGCAGGAGTATGAGAATGCGTTTATCTTAATCTCTCACGATATTCCGTTTTTGAATGACGTTGTGAATATTATTTACCATATGGAAAATCAGCGTCTGGACCGGTATGTCGGGGATTACGATAAGTTTCAGGAAGTCTATGAGGTGAAAAAGTCCCAGTTAGAGGCAGCTTACCGCAAACAGCAGCAGGAGATCAGTGAGTTAAAGGATTTTGTCGCCCGGAACAAAGCGCGTGTTGCCACAAGAAATATGGCAATGTCCCGCCAGAAGAAGTTAGACAAAATGGATGTCATTGAGCTTGCTGCCGAGCGTCCGAAGCCGGAATTTAATTTCAAACTCGGAAGAACACCGGGACGCTATATTTTCGAGACGAAAGACCTTGTGATCGGATATGACGAACCGCTGTCAAAACCGTTAAATATCTCCATGGAGCGTGGACATAAAATCGCACTTGTCGGCGCAAATGGAATCGGTAAGACGACACTGTTAAAGAGTATTTTAGGATTGATCCCATCGCTTGGCGGTTCTGTGGAACTCGGCGAGAATTTAGAGATCGGATATTTTGAGCAGGAGATCAAAGGCGAGAACAGGAACACCTGTATCGATGAGATTTGGGAAGAATTCCCGTCTTTCAGCCAGTACGAAGTGCGTTCTGCCCTTGCAAAATGCGGACTTACGACCAAACATATCGAAAGTCTTGTCCGCGTGTTGAGCGGTGGCGAGCAGGCAAAAGTAAGACTCTGCAAATTGATCAATAAATCGACCAATGTTCTGCTCTTAGACGAGCCGACCAACCATCTGGATGTCGACGCGAAGGATGAATTAAAGCGCGCGTTGCAGGAATACCGCGGCAGTATCCTTCTGATCTGCCATGAACCGGAATTCTATCAGGATATTGTCAATGAAGTCTGGGACTGCTCGAAGTGGACAACGAAGATTTTGTAGTATAAAAATAAGCATAATGAAAAGGAAAAACATTGACATTTTCATCACAAAGTATTATCTTGATGTCAGTAATAATTCCTATTATTAGATGATAAAAACATATGGAGGCCATTATGAAAGATACCTATATTTCAGAAGCAGTAAAGTATATCGGAGCAGACGATACCACATTAGATTTATTCGAGAGCCAGTACCAGATCCCAAACGGAGTTTCTTATAATTCCTATGTGATCCTGGATGAAAAAGTTGCGGTTATGGATACCATTGATGAGCGGAAAACAGACGAGTGGTTTGCAAATCTTGAGAATGTGTTAAACGGAAGAACGGTAGACTATCTTGTCATTTCCCATTTAGAGCCGGATCATGCGGCAAATATCAAACGTGCGGCAGACAAATTCCCACAGGCACAGCTTGTACTGAGCGCAAAGGCAAAAGCGATGCTGCCACAGTTTTTTGATATCGCACATTTAGAAGAGCGCTGCCTTGTGGTAAAAGAGGGCGATACATTAGAGCTCGGAACACATAAGCTGCATTTTGTGATGGCACCGATGGTACACTGGCCGGAGGTCATGGTGGAATATGAAGAAACGGAAAAAATCCTTTTCTCCGCAGACGGATTTGGAAAATTCGGTGCGTTGAGCGCAGAGGAAGAGTGGACAGACGAGGCGAGAAGATATTTTATCAATATCGTTGGAAAATACGGTGTGCAGGTTCAGACACTGCTCAAAAAAGCGGCAGCGTTAGACATTCAGACGATCTGCCCGCTGCATGGACCGGTTTTGAAAGAAAATCTCGGTTTTTATATCGGAAAGTATCTTACATGGAGCAGCTATGAGCCGGAAGAGGACGGTGTTTTAGTTGCCTGCGCATCCATTCATGGAAATACAAAAGCAGCCGCTGAAAAAATGGTAGAAGTACTCCGTGCAAACGGAGCATCCAAGGTAGTATTTATGGATCTGACCAGAGATGATATGGCAGAGGCAGTTGCAGATGCTTTCCGCTATGGAAAGATCATTCTTGCAGCAGCTTCCTATGATGCAGGGGTATTTCCTCCGATGGAAGATTTCCTGCACCGCCTTGTACATAAGAACCTCCAGAAACGTACTTTCGGACTGATCGAGAACGGTTCCTGGGCGCCTTGCGCAGCAAAAGGAATGAAGGGTATTCTCGAGGGTATGAAAGAGGTAAACATATGTGAGAATGTTGTGAGCATCAAATCCACAATGAAAGACACAGACGTTGCTAAAATGGAAGAACTTGCAAAAGAAATCCTTGCATAAAACTGGTACAAATTTACAGAAGTATATCTTAAAAAATATTTCGTTGACAATCGCAAAAAGGACATATATACTAGAAAATAATAGGGGTTAATGGGTTGGAGGTAGTGATTATGAAGTGTCCTTTTTGCAGCAGCGAAAACACAAGAGTCATTGACTCAAGACCGGCAGATGATAATAATTCCATTCGCCGGAGAAGACTTTGTGATGATTGTGGGAAGAGATTTACGACATACGAGAAAGTGGAGACGATTCCGCTCATCGTCATTAAGAAGGATAATGCCCGTGAACAGTACGATCGTTCCAAGATCGAAGCCGGTGTATTAAGAGCATGCCATAAGAGACCGATTTCTGTGAACCAGATCAATCAGCTTGTCGATGAAGTTGAGACTGAGATCTTTAACAGAGAGGAAAAAGAGATCCCGAGTACATTGATCGGAGAGATCGTAATGGATAAGATCAAGAATCTCGACTCCGTGGCATATGTACGTTTTGCATCTGTTTACCGCGAGTTTAAGGATGTGAATACTTTTATGAGCGAACTGAAGAAGATGCTTGATAAATAGGGGTTAAACTCTAAAACAGATTTGTCGATATATGTAATGATAAAGAAGCAGTGAATGATCGGGTGATGAGATCATGATATTATTTTAGTGGAGAAGATTGTATGAATATATCGGGGATCCGCACAGGTGCGGGATTTTATGATTACAATTCCATAAAGATAAATGAAGTTCGAAGCCAGCAGATTCAGGAGGCAAGGGAGAGCGAGCAGATACCGGCAGCACAGAAAGAAGATTACGGAGTTGCCGATTTTAATTCAAAATATCAGCCCGATGCGTCTTACGATTTGAAAGGCGTCGACAGTGATATTTCAAAGCTGGATGTGGAAAAAGCATTGTCTGATTTGAAAAAAGATCAGGTATTGCAGCAGTATCAGTTCTTTGTTGGTGACGATGCGTTTGCATCTACGGAGAAGCTGAAACAGGTAAGAGAAGAAGAAAACTTCTGGTTATAAATGATTTATGATACCGTATGAAATTCATACGGTATTTTTCTGCGAAAAAGAAAGTGAAAAGGACAAACATTCATGTTGGAAAAATTTTATCCCGGAGAATATTTAGATTCCACATATGTGATTGATTTTGACAGACTCTACGAGGAGGGCTATCGGGGAGTCATCTTTGATATTGATAATACACTTGTGCCGCATGGCGCACCTGCAGATGAGCGGGCATGTGCCTTGTTTGCGCATTTAAAGGAATTGGGGTTTCAGTGTATGCTGTTGTCAAACAACAAAGAACCGCGCGTAAAACTGTTCAATGATGCGGTACATGTTTCTTATATTTATAAAGCAGGAAAGCCAAAACCGGGAAATTACCGCAAGGCAATGCAGGAGATGGGAACAGATACCACGAATACCATTTTCATCGGAGATCAGATTTTTACGGATGTTTACGGTGCCAATCTTGCCGGAATCAGAACCATTCTGGTGAAACCAATCCATCCGAAAGAGGAGATTCAGATCGTATTAAAAAGGTATCTGGAAAAAATTGTTTTATTTTTCTATGCCAGATACCAGAAAAAGCAAAATAGATAGAAAGAAAAAAGGAGTCATAAAAAATGAAAATCGCAATTGGAAACGATCATGCAGCAACAGAATTAAAATTTATCATCATGGACTATGTGAAAAGTCTTGGACATGAAGTTGTAAACTTTGGAACGGATGGCAATGAGAGCTGCAATTACCCGGAATTTGGAGAGAAAGTAGGACGTGCAGTTGTAAACGGCGAGGCTGACTGCGGAATCCTGATCTGCGGTACCGGAGTAGGAATCTCCATCGCAGCAAACAAGGTAAACGGTGTCCGTGCAGCAGTATGTTCCGACTGTGCAACTGCAAGACTGGTAAAAGAGCATAATAATGCCAATATTATTGCATTTGGCGCGCGTATTGTCGGAAGCGAGCTTGCAAAAGACATTGTAAAAGCATATTTAGATGCAGAATTTCAGGGTGGAAGACATCAGACAAGAATTGATATGATCCACGAAATTGAGACAAGAAACTAGAAAATATGGGAAAAAGATAGCTTTTTATTCAGAGAAACATGGTGTTTCCACAAAAAAAGCTTGAAAAGTGTGGCTATTTATTATAAAATAGAAAAATCAGAGAGCCTTGTGCTCGTACGCAATTTTTTAAGGAGGAAGTTTGAATGATTTCAGCAGGCGATTTCAGAAATGGTATCACTATTGAATTAGAAGGTAACATTTATCAGATTATCGAATTCCAGCATGTTAAACCAGGTAAAGGTGCAGCATTTGTAAGAACTAAGTTAAAGAATATCAAGAGTGGTGGTGTAGTTGAGAAGACATTCCGTCCAACAGAGAAATGTCCTCAGGCACGTATCGAGAGAAAAGATTATCAGTACTTATATGCTGATGGTGATTTATATTACTTTATGGACGTTGAGACTTACGACCAGATTGCATTATCCAAAGATGATATCGGTGATGCATTAAAATTCGTAAAAGAGAACGAGATGGTTAAGTTATGTTCTCACAACGGAAGCGTATTTTCCGTAGAGCCACCTCTCTTCGTAGAGTTAAAGATTACAGATACAGAGCCAGGATTCAAAGGCGATACAGCTACAGGTGCTACAAAACCGGCAGTTGTTGAGACTGGTGCAACTGTATATGTTCCATTATTCGTTGAGCAGGATGATGTGATCAAGATTGATACACGTACAGGTGAATATTTATCACGTGTTTAATGCGGACAGGTAGTTTTTCATGACGATTCATAACAGACAACCCCGGAAGTTTATATTTCCGGGGTTTTTCTTGTGCATTTTTTGTATATTTCTGTGTTTTTTTGCGTGAAACTTGACTTTCCATGAGCAGGATTCTAAAATAAAAGCTAAGAAAAAAAGACAAGCTGTTCCGTGTATAGAAAAAAGCACCGGACAGGACAAGGGGGAAATCGCAATGAAGATTTTAAACGGTAAAGTATTTGAAAATGGAAAATTCGTTGAGAAGGAAGTAGCGACAGATGGCAGCTTTTTCGCAGCAGATTCCGGAGATGGAAAGGAAATCGACGCAGCGGGCTGTTATGTGATCCCGGGACTGATCGATATTCATTTTCATGGTTGCGCAGGAGTCGATTTCTGTGACGGAACCGTAGAGGCGATGCGCCACATGGCAGAGTATGAGCTGCAAAATGGTATCACTTCCATTCACCCGGCAACGATGACATTGTCGGAGGAGGAACTGACGACGATCAGCAAAGCTGCAAAAACATTCCATGAGGAGCAGAAAGCGGATGAGACACTGCTTACAAAAGAGGCTGAGTTAGTCGGAATTTATATGGAGGGACCTTTTATTTCCATGGAGAAAAAAGGGGCGCAGAATCCGTTGTATGTGCATAAACCTGACGCGGAGATGTTCCGCAGGCTGCAGAAGGAGGCGGATGGATTATACCGTGTCTGCGTTGTGGCACCGGAAGAACCTGGAGCAATGGAATTTATTGACAGCGTAAAAGGGGAAGTGCGCGTGTCAGTGGCACACACAACCGCCGATTATGATACTGCAAAGGAAGCATTTGAACATGGTGCGAGACAGGTGACACATCTTTACAATGCAATGCCTCCATTTACCCACAGGGCACCGGGCGTGATCGGAGCAGCCTGTGATAATGAAAATGTTATGGTTGAGATGATCTGTGATGGTGTACATTTGCATCCATCCACCATCCGCACGAGTTTTAAGATGTTTGGAAAAGACAGGATTATCCTGATCAGTGACAGTATGATGGCAACCGGTAAGCCGGATGGAATCTATTCTCTGGGAGGACAGGAAGTTCAGGTACATGGCAATAAGGCAACCCTGACAGTGGACGGTGCGATCGCAGGATCTGTAACCAACTTATTTAACTGCATGAAGTTCACAGTCAAAGAAGCAGGACTTCCATTTGAGGAGGTTGTGGCATGTGCAACAGAGAATCCTGCAAAAGCAGTTGGACTGTGGGAGAAATATGGAAGTATCGACAATGGCAAATATGCCGACTGTGTGATCGTGGATGAAGATTTTAACATCAGACAAATTGTAAAGCATGGAAAGACCGTTTTGTAGAACTTGTAAATTTTTATAGGAACAGAGAAAAGGGGCAGTTTGGAGATTATCCGGAACTGCCCTTTTTCATCAGGCGGTAGAGCCAGAGCAAAGCAAGGACGCAAAGCGCGATCTGACTGATTAAAAGGCCGGTCAGGTAACCTTTGATACCGATAACTGGAATCAGAAATATAATAAAAAGAATACGGATCAGGCAGGAGAAAAGGTTTAAAAGCAGTGTGATTCCAGGTTTCCCAAGTCCGTGGAAGATGCTGTTTAATGTGCTTCCGAGATAAAGAAACGGGCAGATCCAGCTCATTGTAACGATAAAAGTGGCGCTGAGTGCATTTTTAAAAATAAAGTTGCCAATAAAATCACCGAGAACTAAAAGTCCAATCGTACAGAGTAGACCAAGTAGAAGACAGGACTCGGTTGTTTTTATAATGGCTTCCCGGATGAGTCTGTCATTGTGTTTCGCCTGAGCTTCGGAGACGACTGGAAGCAGAAGGACTGAGATGGAATTGGTCAGGACGGTTGGAAACATGATAATGGCAAATGCCATTCCGGTCAGGATGCCATAGATACTGAGCGCATCAGAGGAACTGTATCCAAACAATTTTAGCTGGTATGGTATAAGCAGATTTTCGATAGTTGTAAATAAATTAAGCGTCAGGCGATTGAGCGTCAGAGGAAACGACATGGTAAGCAAAGACCATGTCGTTTTTCTTATATTGCCTTTACAGGCTCCAAAACCGATAAAGCTTAAGGAGACAAGCATTCCTGCAAATTCACCAAGTACAAGCCCCCACACGGCGTCAGAGATGGCAATGGAACGGCCGTTACTCTGTGCAACGAGATAAATCAGATAGACACCCCCGACACGCGCTGACTGCTCTGCAAGTTGGGAGAGAGACGGCACAAGCGCTTTTTTTAATCCGTAATAATAACCGTTAATGCAGGAGTGGATACTGCACGGAACATAACAGAATGACAGTATTTTGATCAGCGGGGCGCAGCGCGTTTCCTGAAGAAACGAGCCTGCGATAAATTCAGAATGATTCCACATAAAAAGGCCGGTAAAAACAGACAGGCATACAGATAGAATCAGTCCGATCAGCAGATAAAATCTGGCTCCTGCAGGATTTTGCTTCCCAATCTCGTTGGATACAAATCTTGAGACAGATGTCTGGATTCCGGCAGAGGTCAGGGAAAAACAAAGAGCCATAACAGGAAAAATCAGCTGGTAAATTCCGAGACCTTCTGCACCAATTGTGCGTGAGAGGAATATCTTATAGAAGAAACCAATGAAACGGGAGAGTATGCCGGCAGTTGTGAGCAGCAGGGTTCCGGTAAATAAAGTTCTTTTTACAGATAGATTTTTTGACATTTGACCTCCCGGGATTCAAATTTCTGGACACCAAATGAGTGCATTTGGAAGTGCCGGATTCATCAATTTAGTATATGAGAGAAGTGAGGAGAAAATGAGTAAACAGATTTATCTGGATAATGCGGCGACAACTCAGATGTCTGATGCTGTAAAACAGGCGATGGAACCTTATTTACAGGAAAATTATGGAAATGCATCCACAGCCTACAGTATCGGTGAAGATGCGGGAAGAGAATTGGAAAAATCGAGGGAAGTCATTGCGGCAACCCTGCATGCAAAAACCTCAGAGATTTATTTTACATCAGGCGGTTCGGAGTCTGATAACTGGGCAGTAAAAAATATTGCAGCCGCTTGTAAGAAAAAAGGGCGGCATATTATAACAACCAACATTGAGCATCACGCCATTTTGAATTCCTGCGAGTATCTGGAAAAACTGGGATATGATGTTACTTATCTGGAAGTGGACGGGGATGGACTGATTTCGCCGGAACAGGTAATGGATGCTATAAGACCGGATACAACGTTGATTTCTGTGATGTTTGCCAATAACGAAGTCGGAACGATCGAGCCAATTTATCAGATTGGAAAAATTGCGCGCGAAAAACAGATTTTATTCCATACAGATGCTGTGCAGGCGTATGCCCAGATACCACTTTCCGTAAATTATTATCCGGTCGATCTGCTGAGCGCAAGTGCACATAAATTTCATGGACCGAAGGGCGTTGGTTTTTTGTATATCCGTGATGGCATTGATATCCCATCTTTTATCCATGGCGGAAGTCAGGAGAGAGGAAAACGTGCCGGTACGGAGAATGTAGCCGGAATTGTAGGAATGGCGAAAGCAGCAGAGATTGCTTACGGAAACATGAGAAAAAGAGTACAAAAAGAAATTATGCTTCGCAATTATCTGATCGAACGTGTACTGCACGAAATTCCGGATGCAAAATTGAATGGACATCGCAGTATCCGGTTACCGGGAAATGTGAATTTTAGTTTTAAAGGACTTGAGGGGGCATCGCTGTTGATTTTGCTGGACGAAGATGGAATCTGTGCATCAGGCGGTTCCGCATGTAATACAGGTGAAGAACGGATTTCTTATGTGATCAAGGCATTGGGAGTGCCGGAAGAATATGCACCAGGCACGATAAGAATCACACTCTGCGGCGATACGACACGGGCAGATGTGGATGCAGCGCTTGTTTCATTAAAACGCAATATCGCCATCCTGCGCGGTTAAACCAGAGTTTAACTTATGAACTGCCGCTTACAGGTAGTGTTACGGATTTCCTAAGGTTATGTTGTATTGCATGCCAACAAAGTGTATAGAAATATAAAAAATAGAACTGTTTGTTTTCAGGAGCGCTTTCGCTTGTTGTCGCTGGCAGCGGTACTAAGAAAGCATCCATCGTGATTTCAAAATCCAATTGACATTGTCTTTTGAAATCGCAATGTCTGCTTTCTAAGGACCGGCCGCTCCCAAAATCCTGAAAACAAATCAGTTCTATTTTTTATTTGTCCCAGACTGTGTGGCATGCAACATCCAGGCTGTGAAAATCCGTCAATCCATGTTACAAGCGGCAGAACTCAAAGATGAAACTCCGGGAGGTGTGCCCTTTATCATTGGCGAATCACAAGGCATTGAGAATGACTGAATTTAGTCGACACCTCCTTTATAGGCACTCATCCCATAACCGTGAGTTCCATAACGTAAATTGCAGATTTTGTGGTGCAATTCATAGCGTAAATTGGGCATGTATAAGCGTCCTCTCACAAGTCATCCATAACGTAAATGAAAGAAAAACGGTATAAACAAATATTATTTTCTTTGTGAGCTATGGAGATAGGATTCTAACAATCTTGGGAAGCTCTGCTTCTCAAGATTGTTGTTCAGAAGCCTATCGGAATGCCCAGCGAACAGAAACATAATATTTCGTTTATACCGTTTTTCTTTTTCCTTACATATAAAATTCTGACTTGTGAGAGGACGCTTATATCTGCCCTTCATAACCTATAACCGCACCACAGAATCTGCGACACTACGCTAGTTAAACTCCGGAAATTCGTGTCACCACCTGTAAGCGGCAGTTCGTAATTCCATAATACATCCGTCTCCTTAAATAAAAATTATTTTGCTAACTCTAAATCAAAATTAAAGTAGTTTACAGCATTGTTATAAGAAATTCCACGTACGATTTCTTCAAGTGTCTCGTAATCAGCCGGATATTCCCCATTTTCTACCCATGTGCCAATCAGATTGCAGAGGATTCTTCTGAAATAATCGTGGCGTGTGTAAGACAAAAAGCTTCTGGAATCTGTTAACATTCCAACAAAACCGGAAAGGTTTCCAAGATTTGCAAGGGAGATCATCTGGTCAGTCATGCCGGTCTTATGATCGTTGAACCACCATGCGGAACCCTGCTGGATCTTGGCAACAGCAGTGGAATCCTGGAAACAGCCAAGGATCGTACCGATGGACTGGTTATCGTTTGGATTTAAGCTGTATAAAATGGTTTTTGGAAGCTCGTCTGTACTGTTTAATGCATTTAAGAAATCTGCCATCTCAGAAGATGGAGCATAGTTATTGATGCAGTCGTAACCGGTATCAGGACCAAGTTTGTTGAACATTGGAGTGTTGTTGTCACGTTTGCATCCATAATGAAGCTGCATTACCCAGTTTCTCTTAGCGTACTCTTTTCCAACAAAAACCATAAATGCTGTTTTGAAAATGATTTCTTCCTCTTTTGTGATGGAAGCTCCACCAAGACGTTTTGCAAAAATAGATTCTACAGTCTCAGCAGAAGCAGGAGCGTACATCACATACTCTAAACCGTGATCGGATACAGAGCATCCCATGGAAGCAAAGAAGTCCATACGGTTTTTTAATGCTTCACATAAAGAAGCAAAGGAGTCTACCTTGATGCCGGAAACGTCAGATAAAGTCGCAAGGTAATCAAGATAAGTTGGTTTTTCGATATTCATTGCTTTATCAGGACGCCATGCCGGAAGAACCTGAACGTCAAAGCTATTGTCCTCAGCAATTTTTTTGTGCCACTCTAAGCTGTCAACAGGATCGTCTGTTGTGCAGATTAAAGTTACATTGGACTGTTTGATGATATTGCGGACAGACATGGATGGATCTGCAAGTTTTGCGTTACAGAGATTCCAGACTTCCTCCGCAGTTTTTTTGTTTAAAACACCGTTGTATCCGAAATATTTCTGTAATTCGAGATGGCTCCAGTGGAAAAGTGGGTTTCCGATTGCTTTTCCTAAGCATTCAGCCCATTTGAAGAATTTCTCTTTGTCTGGAGCTTCTCCGGTGATGTAATACTCATCCACACCGCAGGAACGCATAAAGCGCCATTTGTAGTGGTCGCCGCCGAGCCATACCTGAGTGATGTTTTCGAACTGGCGGTCCTCGTAAATCTCCTGTGGATTGATATGGCAGTGATAATCTAATACAGGTGTTGTCGCTGCATAATCAAAATATAATTTCTGAGCTGTTTCGTTGGAAAGAAGAAAATTCTTGTCCATAAATGGTTTCATAATAATGTCCTCCTAAAAGTTAAAATAATGTTGTTCCTCGTTTTATGATTTTTCCAGAGAAAATCGATTTTTTTGGCATTTCCTCTCCGGCTAAAACACCGAGCAATGTCTGGACTAACTGGTGTGTCTGGGTTTCTAAACGGTTGTCAACAGAAGTCAGCTCCGGTGTACAGCAGTTTGTCAGCATGGAGTTGTTATATCCCATAACGGAAAGGTCTTCCGGGATGCGAATCCCTTTTTTCTGCGCATATTTGATACTGCCAATCGCAAGGGAATCGTCAGAAGTCATGATGCCATGAAAAGACGCCCCTTTTTTTGCAATGTCTGCCACAAAGGCGGCAATCTCATCCAGATGTTCGATATTGCCGTCGTAAAAGTGGATCAGCTTTTCAAACCCCGGAATATTGTACTCTTTCATTGCGTCGCAGAATCCGTGAAGCTTCTTTAAACCGCTGTAGGATTTGGAATCATATAGATACAGGATATCCGTGATGCCTGACTGGATCATTTCGGTGGCAGCCTCAAACATGGTTCCATAATCATCACAGAGTGTACTGTAAACATTCGGATGATCAAAGGAAGCGTTTAACAGCATGATCGGAACCTGCGTGGAAACATCCTTAATATACTGGTTCTCATCCTCGTTGAAACCGATGAAGTGCGAACCTACCAATATAATGCTGTCCACCTTTTTGGAAAGAATCAAATTAAGGTAATTCTTCTTGATGTCCGGATTATAACCGGTACAACATAAAAGTGATTCGTATCCGTTCGCCTGTAATTCCTGCTCCAGAAAGTAGACTGCCTTTGCGAGAAAAAGGTCAGACGAGTCTGCACAGAGAATACCGATCGTTTTTAAGGAATGCAGTCCCATGCCGCGGGCAAAAGCATTTGGAGTGTAATCGTATTTGTCGATGACATCCATGACTTTTTTCCGGGTGGATGGGCGGACGTTTTCACTGCCATTTAAAACACGTGATACAGTGGCGATGGAAACACCGGCTTTTTTTGAAATGTCGTAAATTGTCATTGCCATAGTAAATCCCCTGAAAAATGTACTCCATGTAAGAAATGGATTTTCTTACACTATAATAAAGCTGCTGGTGTATTATAAAAATGAAAGCAGTTACACCACAATCACGAATATTATACATCAAGCAAAAAATAAAGCAACAAAAGAAATGACAAAAATAATAAAAATGTTAAAATAAATACGTGCAATATCAACAAAAATATGCGAAATATACAAAATAATCAAAAATATATATTGACGAAAATGAGAAATGTGTAAGAATACATAATGTAAACGCTTACATAACCAAAACAGATGCATCAGAAAAATTACATAATATGAAACAGCAAAAGACATACTATTCCAAAAAGCAGTTCAAGCAAGGAGGAAAGTATGTCTTTATTTATTAAAATCATTGATGTTCATGCAAGGGAAATTTTAGATTCCAGGGGAAATCCGACGGTCGAAGTGGAAGTGACCGCCGAGACAGAGACAACCGGAAAAAAGATCACGGCGCGCGAGTCCGTTCCGTCGGGCGCAAGTACCGGACGTTTTGAGGCGATCGAGCTTCGGGATGGAGAAGAACGGTATTTTGGGTTGGGTGTCCGGAAAGTAGTGGATCACGTCAACCAGAAGATCAGGGAAAAACTCATTGGCTTTAATGTGCTCGATCAGGCAGGAATCGACCGCATCATGGTGGAAGAGGATGGCACGGATAATAAGGGGAATCTTGGTGCAAATGCAATTCTTGGTGTTTCCATGGCGTGTGCCAAAACCGCGGCAAAAGCACTGGAACAACCGTTATATCGTTATCTTGGAGGCACGATGGCACACATTCTTCCGGTTCCAATGATGAATGTCATCAACGGTGGAGTGCATGCAAAAAATTCCATTGATTTTCAGGAGTTTATGATTATGCCGGTGGGAGCACTCGATTTTCATGACGGACTCCGTATGGGAGCAGAAATCTATCATTTTCTACGTCAGATATTAAACGAGGAGGGATTAAGCACTGCAGTCGGGGACGAGGGCGGATTTGCGCCGGATGTCAAGGACACCAGGGAAGTATTCCGTTATTTACAGAAGGCAGTGGAAAAGGCAGGCTATCACGTAGGTGATGACGTGGTGTTTGCCATGGATGCAGCGGCAAGCGAACTGTATGACGAGGAGGCTGGGGTATACATTTTCCCGGGAGAATCCAGAGCGGCAGGAAAAGAGCCGGAAGAGGGAGCCGGAGAAGGCTCTGCAAAGGACTATTGTAAAGACAGTGTGAAGCGGAGTGCGGATGAAATGATCGCTCTGTATGAAGAACTGATCGAAGAATTTCCAATCGTGTCGATCGAGGATGGTTTATTTGAGGATGACTGGGAAGGCTGGCAGAAAATGACAAAACGCATTGGTGGCAGAGTCCAGCTTGTAGGGGATGACCTTTTTGTGACAAATCCAAAGCGGATTAAATGCGGAATTGATTTAAACGTCGCAAATGCAGTTCTCATTAAAGTAAATCAGATCGGAACCATCACAGAAGCAATGGAGGCGATTGAGATGGCAAAATGTGCTGGTTATCAGGCAGTGATCTCCCATCGCTCCGGGGAGACCGAGGATGCCTTTATCGCAGATCTTGCGGTGGCAGTGAATGCCGGACAGATCAAGACCGGTGCACCGTGCAGAGGAGAACGAACCGCCAAATACAATCAGTTACTCCGTATTGAGGAAGAGTTAAAAGAATCTGCAAGATATGGGAAAGCTGAGATAATCCGAAAGAAATAGGAGCCTAAATGGCTCCTATTTTCTTGCTCATCATTTCCTGGTTGGAAGCATTTGCAAGAGCAGTTTTTTTATCGATGATGCCTTTTTGATAAAGGCGGAAAATACTGGTATCCATCGCTAACATATTCTCGTTCGTGGAGGTGTAGATCATGCCGTCAATCTGATGTGTTTTACCTTCACGGATGATGTTACGGATGGCGGGCGTTAACACCATGATCTCAAAAGCCGGAACCATTTTTCCATCCGTGGTCGGGAGCAGACGCTGGGATACGACTGCGTGTAATACCATAGAGAGCTGTACCGCTACCTGATGCTGCTGAGCAGCTGGAAATGCATCGATGATTCGATCGATGGTATTGGCAGCCCCGATGGTGTGCAGCGTTGAAAAAATCAAATGTCCAGTTTCGGCAGCAGTCATGGCTGTATTGATCGTCTCATAATCACGCATCTCACCGAGCAGGATCACGTCCGGGCTCTGACGAAGGGAAGCGCGCAGAGCTGTGAGATAATTTTCAGTGTCGGTGCATATCTCACGCTGGCTTACGATACTTTTTTTATGGGTGTGCAAGTATTCTAATGGATCTTCCAATGTGATGATATGGGCTTCCTGCTCGGTGTTGATCTTGTCGATCAGGCAGGCTAATGTCGTTGATTTTCCACCACCAGCAGGACCGGTGACGAGCACCATTCCCTTGTTGGTGTTGGCAAGTTCCATCACAGCATCCGGGATCATCAGTTCACTTGGCTGTGGCAAAGTGAATGTGATGATTCGGATGACGGCGGAGTAAGAGCCACGCTGTTTATAAGTGCTGACACGGAATCTTGACACTCCCACAATGGCAAAAGAAAAGTCGTCGTCACCGGTTGTCTCAAATTGGGAAATATCGCGGTGGTCAGCAAGTTCATAAATCGCTGTGACAAAGTCGCGGCACATATCCGGTTTCATGCGTTCTTCCTGATAAGTATGCATCTTTCCGCTTACTTTGTAGGTCAGCGGACGGCCTGCGACAACAAAGATATCGGATGCATGCTCTTTTGTGATATTTTCTAAAATTTCTCTGACGTTCATATTCATAACCAAACCTTTCTTATAATTAATTTCCCTGATACAGATGAAGTGAGTCATCGTCAATCACAGGTTCATTGTTCGTGACGGTCTGCCACTGTGTGACTTTATAAAATTCATCTCCGGGATGTTCCGGATAAAGGAGTTCTAATGTAACATAAAGATTCTGCACATCGTTGATCGTAACCTGAAATGTGCAGGTTGGACAATTACCTACAATCGTAGGCGATCCCGCGGTCAGCGTATCTTCTGTTTTCAGTTCCGGTATCAGATCAGCAGCCTTTTCAAAAAAAGTCTGACTGTCATCACAGTTTGCGTAAAGGTCTGCGAGTGCCAGATCTAATTGCTGCAGATAGTTCCTTGCAGCAGTATCTGCTTCGTAATAGGCGGTTGTTTTTTCTGCAACTTTAAGACTTAATCTGTAATCTGAATTTGCAGTGATCAGAGAGAGCGTCGCAAAAGTCACCAGACATAACATGGTAAAAACCATCAGGATGGATGAAAAACCGATATGGATAAATTCTTTTTTTTGCTTATTCATACTGCATACCTCCTGTTGTGCTTAGGGAAATTGGCTGATAGCAGGAAGCTGACAGTTCATAAAGTGTTTCAGCAGTGCTGGTATCCAAAAAGGTGATGTGGATGGTGGCAAGCTGATCCGGTAAAAAATCTACCGTTGCCCGATAAACAGCGTTTTGTTTTCCACAGGCAAGAAAATCTTTATTGTAGTAGATTAAAATTGTTTCATTCAGACTCGTGGATTCCGGATAGATGGAACTTAGGGTTTCCTCCGGGGAATCCGTACTCTGGCAGATTTCTGCGATCGACGTGCATGCGGTCACTGCCTGATGCAGTTTTTCTGTGCTTTTCGAGAGCTGGTATCCTTTGAAAAATATCTGTACACAAAATGTTGCAAGAATCGAAAAAAACAGAATATTTAAAATAATCTCCATCAAAAAGAGACTGGATTTTGAGTGGCGGTATTGATTCATGAAAACTCCTTTTGCAAATTACGATTGTTTTGCATTCAGTGAGATATAAAGCGGATAGGTGTATCCGGTCGTATCCGTAATGGTAAAGCAGTAAAGATTTGAGCTGACCATATCAATGGCAAGTGCCTTGGTTTCAATGATTTTCTGCCCATCTCCCGGTAAAACAGTTGTTCCATCGGAAACTGTGATCTCGCGGAGATATCCGTCGTAACAGTAGATATAGGTTGTGTAAATCGTGTCATTCACAGTCTCAGATAAGGCGATGGCAGGAAAGGCACCGATGGATGTGACTGCGACAGAACCCGCCACATCATTTTGATTCATTTTTTCTTCCAGATAAGAGGATACGGTACGGGTCTCATAATTTGCGGTCATGCTGTCTGCAATCGAATGGTATTGTTTTGCTCCGATGGAGACAACTAAAAATGCAGTGGCGGCAAAAAGCGCCAGCAGTGCAAGCAGGAAGACACGGTCGATCGTATGCTCCGGTGTTTTCTTTAATTCAAGCATAAAATCAGTTCCTTTTAATAATAGTGACATCCGGTCTTAAATTTGAGCCGATGTACTGATAGTCGATCAGATACTGGTCAGGATCATAGGTCAGACCATAATGTGTGGTGAGATAAGCAATGTCAGGTGGATAACTGCCCTCTAAAGCATAGCATTGTGTGATCGTCCGGGTGACTGCTTTTTCTAAAATGGTTGTCTGCTCGGATTCATTGGAAAGGCGGATGCGGTCAGCTGCAAAACCAAATACAAAAAGTGTCAAAGCAAGAAGAACGACAGAACACAATAGCTGTTTATATTTTTTTTTCTTTTTTTGTTTCAATCGTATCATAAAAGAACCTCGCTGTTCCTATTACTTTTAGCCGATACTTGACATAATGCCAATGAGAGGCAGAAGGAAGGAAATTAAAATGAGTCCTATGAAAATGGACAGGATAATGACTAAGGTTGGCTCTAATACAGAGATAAACTTTGCAATCTGTTTGTCTGTTTCTTCCTCATATTCCTCAGAAATCTGGTGCATGACTTCGTCCATGGAACCGGTGCGGAAACCGATCGTGATCATGGAAGTATAGATCTTACTGAAAATACCGGACGTTAAGACCGCCTCGGCAAATCCCCTGCCGGAAGCAGTCAGGTCGCGGCACTTCTTGATGCGGGAAGCCATGTAAGGATTGTCTACAAGCTGTTCTGCGAGCATAAGTCCCTGATCCGTATCGAGTCCGCTGCTTAATGCAAGTGCCATGCAGTTTGCAAAGCGGCTGGCAGCGGTGCTTAATGCAAGGGGTCTTTTCTTGAAGAATTTTTGCCCTGCGTCAGATTTTGAAATAAGAAAAATGCCTGCGGCAGCTGCGATCAGAACGATCACAATGACAAACAGATACTGGTTCAATGCATCTGAAAATCTCATCATCGCTCCGGCAAATCCGGTCAGGTCACTTCCTAATTCCATATAGATCTGATGAAAAACAGGAAGTACTTTGGCAATCAGCACCAGAATGACGGCAAGCATCATGGCAATCATGAGCAGCGGATATGTGACGGCATTTTTAATGCTGTTTTGGATGCTTTCTTCCCTTTTATAATATCCGGTCAGTGCATTTAATACCTCTTCGAGTTTGCCCGCAAGTTCACCGATCCCGATCATATCCAGAACATATTTGGGAAATACATTTGTTTCCCTTAAGGCATCACAGAAAGAACTTCCATGATCGAGGGAATTGCTGATAACAGATAAAATTTCGGCAGTTTCTTCTTCCGGTGCGTCCTCCTGCAGAATGGAGATTCCTTCATAGATGGGAATCCCGGCAGAAACGATCATGGAAAGCTGGTCACAGAATGCTGCGATCTCAAGGTTGCCCAGCATCTGCTGTTTCTTTTTCTTCATAAGAGAAAAACCTCCTGTTAATAGACATACTTTGTAATGTATTCATCTGTCTGGGTAAGAAAATCTTTTGGATCGGAACTTGTGGAAGCAAAAGTCGGATCCATTAGTTTCCAATCATTTCCATCGAATTCAATAATTCCGTTTACCCAGCCTTTATCTTTGATATAAGTACTGATCCATGCGTGGTAGACATCACCCATATAACCTACTTCAAGGCGGGTGGGAATCCGCTCACACCGGAGCATGGAAGCCATGACAGCGGCGTAATCAAAACAGATCCCGGTCTGACTGGCAAGGACATCATCCACATCAGGCAGATAGCCGCTCTGCACAGATGCAGCTTTATCATAATCATAAGTAAAATTCGTGATAATATAATTATAGACATTTTCAATTACTTCCAGATCATCATTGGCAGATGCAGAAAGTTCCATGGCTTTGGAGATGACTTTGGAGTCTGCTGAAAAGTTTACATACTGGTTTGCGTACAGATATGGACCAAATTCATCCTGGATCGTCACATCAATTGCCTGCGTAAAAAGGGTGGAATAACTGGTTCCCTCAATATTTTCAAATACGCCGACGGTGTAGGAACCGCTTCCGGAAGTGAGGGGAAAGGTTTCATAACCATCATGTAAATTATATGTGTAAGTGATCTCATCAGAACCTGTGATCTGCAATTTGACTTTGGAGTTGGAACCGGAGTAGGAAACCATAAGATAGCCTTCTTCCGTATGGGAGGCATCCACTGTAACGGAATCATTCCCATAGGTAACGGTGCCGTCTGCACTGCCTGTCAGTACAACAGGAGTATTGTCCCGGGATCCGGCAGCAGCTGTGGTGGCCGGAGAGGAATCCTTCGCAGCAGTATCGGAGGATGCTGCAGAAGGTTTTTCGGTACTTTCGTTACTGCCACAGGAACAAAGGGTAAGGCAGACACACAGGAGCATTGGAAGTAATATGAAACGTCCCTTTGTTCTGGGGGTCATATTGTTTCTCCTTAAATATTCTTTCTCGGCAGCGCTTCTTTTGGAATAAAACGGCTGTCGTTTATCATTTATGTATATTATAGTGTATGAAGGATAAAAAGAAAATGATAAAAATACGAAAATCGGGAAGCATGATAAAGCGGATCATGTGAATGAGATCCAGGAGGGATTAAACCAGATAGAAAAAGACGATGGAGCTTTTTTCTGCAGTTATCTTTCTTTTATGGAAGGATACCGGTATGTGCAGAGAGTGATCGAGCGTTCAGGGCAGTCTGCCTATCTTCTTTTGTGTACCATGACGGATGGAAAAGGAGTTCCGTTGGAGAAAGGAGAACGCCTTGGCAAGGTTGCAGAGGAACTAGAACAGGCAATCCGTAATTCTCTCCGGCGTGGGGATATGTTTACCAGATACAGTGATAATCAGTTCCTGATGCTGCTTTTAGGAATCAGGCAGGAGGACTGTGTCATTGTTGTGGAAAGAATTAATGGATATTTTGAGAAAGCATCCAGAAAGAATTATTTAAAATATAGCACAGCGCCAATCTCGGAGATCATGGAGGTAGATGACTGTGTGCATTTTCACAATATGGATTCCATGTGGGGAGAGTAAGGAGCAGATTCATTTATGACAATTGAAAAATCATTGCCGAATATGGTTATGGTATGCGTGGATGGCGCAATCACATCAGAGGAAACAAAAAACAGTTGAAAATATGGTGGGTATGTGTTATACTGCTTGAAGTTGTGAGTTTATAACCGTAGGAGGAAAATAAAGTGGCAGTTTTAAAAATAATCTTAACAGTTGTTTTTATTATAATTAGTATTGCATTGACAGTTATCATCTTAATGCAGGAAAGTAAGTCAGCAGGACTTGGAGCAATCGCAGGAGCGGCTGATACTTACTGGGGCAAGAACAAAGGACGTTCCATGGAAGGAAGACTGGTAACAGGAACCAAAATTCTGGTTGCCTTGTTTATTGTGATTGCTGCTGTATTGAATCTGGGAATTTTTTAAGAAACGCAAAAGACTGTCGTGAATACGACAGTCTTTTTTTTGTCATTCTATTATCAGAATATTAAAAATGATCGTATACTATAGGAAAATGGAGAAGTTATGAACAAAGAATTATTACAGGAACGAAAGAAAATGATTTATGATTTCATCTGTGATGAACTCTATGTGCCGATGAAGGCAAAAGAGATGGCAATTGTATTGAATGTGCCGAAATCACAGCGCGGGGAATTGGTGGAAGTGTTAGATGCGCTCGTTGCAGATGGAAAAGTAGAAATATCCGGCAGGGGAAAATATGTAAAATCAGAGGGAAAATATCTGACAGGTGTTTTTACCGCACATCCGAGAGGGTTTGGCTTTGTGACTGTGGAGGGAGAGGAAGAAGATATTTTCATCCCGGCTGCACAGACGAACGGAGCGCTTCATAAGGATACCGTCCAGATCACGCTGTCAAAAAACAGCAGTGGAAAGCGCAAAGAGGGAACGGTGACAAAGATTTTATCCAGAGGAACAGAGCAGCTTGTCTGCACTTATGAAAAAAGTAAAAACTTTGGATTTGCAGTGCCGGACAATCCGAGATTTGCGCAGGATATTTTTATTCCGCTGGAGCGGTCAAAGGGAGCGGTTTCCGGGCACAAAGTTGTGGTGGAGATCACAGATTATGGAAAAAACGGCAAAAAGCCGGAGGGAAAAGTCGTTGAGATCATCGGACATATCAACGATCCGGGGACAGATATCATGTCCATTGTGAAGGGATATGATCTCCCGGTGGAGTTTTCCCAAAAGATCATGAAACAGGTGGAAAATGTATCGAATGAAGTCAGTGCCGCAGACATGGCTGGGCGCATGGATCTGCGAGACTGGCAGACGGTCACGATCGATGGGGAGGACGCAAAAGACCTTGATGATGCGATCACGCTCACAAAAGAGGGGGATCTTTATGAACTTGGGGTCCACATTGCCGATGTATCCAACTATGTGCAGGAGAGCAGCGCACTCGACGTGGAGGCGCTCAAAAGAGGGACGTCCGTATACCTTGTCGACCGCGTGATACCGATGCTTCCACACAAACTGTCAAATGGAATCTGTTCGCTGAATGCAGGAGAGAACCGTCTGGCGTTAAGCTGTATCATGAAGATCGATGAAAAAGGAAATGTGATCGACCACACCATTGCAGAGACCGTTATAAAAGTGGACAGGCGCATGAGCTATACCAGTGTGAAAAAAATCTTAGAAGAACATGACGTGGCAGAGATCGAAGAGTACAAAGAACTTGTGCCGATGTTTGAGCGGATGAAGGAGCTTGCCGCAATATTACGGAAGAAACGAATGAAGCGTGGCTCGATTGATTTTGATTTTCCGGAAACAAAAATCATTCTGGATGAGCAGGGAAAACCGGTCGACATCAAACCGTATGACAGGAATGTTGCGACGAAGATCATCGAGGATTTTATGCTCATCGCAAACGAGACGGTGGCACAGGACTATTTCTGGCAGGAACTGCCATTTGTATACCGGACGCACGATAATCCGGACACCGAAAAAATCAAAAAATTAGGAACCTTTATCAACAATTTCGGCTACACGATCCATATCGGACAGGATGAGATCCATCCGAAGGAATTGCAGAAATTATTGATGAAAATTGACGGTACACCGGAGGAGGCTCTGATCAGCCGCCTGACACTGCGTTCCATGAAACAGGCAAAATACACGACAGTCAGCACCGGGCATTTCGGACTTGCCACAAATTATTACTGCCATTTCACTTCACCGATCCGCCGTTACCCTGACCTGCAGATCCACAGGATCATCAAGGACAACCTGCGCGGCAGGATGAACCAGAAACGGATCGAACATTATGACAGTATTCTGCCGGAGGTTGCAAAACATTCCAGCGAGATGGAGCGGAGAGCAGATGAGGCGGAGCGCGAGACAGATAAACTCAAAAAAGTGGAATACATGGAAGAACGTATTGGTCAGGTGTTTGAGGGCGTTATCTCCGGCGTGCAGGAGTGGGGATTCTATGTAGAACTTCCGAACACGGTGGAAGGACTGGTGCATGTGACGTCTCTGACCGATGATTTTTACCATTACGAGGAGTCGTCCTATGAGATGATCGGGGAGCGCACGAACAAACACTATAAGCTCGGTCAGAAGGTCAAAGTGATCGTGGCGGATACAGACAAAATCATGCGCACTATCGATTTCCGTGTTGTGCGGGATGATGTGGAACCGGATGAAGCGGTCAAGGACGAGGCATCTGTTTTGTCGAAGATGACAGATTAAATTTTTATAAAATTTGTATTTTTTAACCAGAAGTTTATTGCGAAAGATAAACTTCTGGGTTATACTGTAACAGCAGCAGGAGGTAAGGATCATGGCAAAGCAGGAAATCAAGTTAATAGCGAATAACAAGAAGGCTCACCATGATTATTTTCTGGAGGAAAAATACGAGGCAGGTGTGGAACTTCACGGCACAGAGGTAAAGTCTCTGCGCATGGGAAAATGCAGCATCAAAGAAGCATTTGTCCGCATTGAAAAGGGCGAAGTGATCATATACGGAATGCATATCAGTCCCTATGAAAAGGGCAATATCTTCAACAAAGATCCACTGAGACCGAAGAAACTTCTGATGCATAAGTCAGAGATCCGCAAACTTGTCGGCAAGATTGCAGAGCAGGGCTATACGCTTGTCCCGGTGGAAGTTTATTTCAAGGGAAGCCTTGTGAAAGTACAGATCGCTCTTGCAAAAGGTAAAAAACTCTACGACAAGAGACAGGATATCGCCAAGAAGGATATGCGCCGCGAGGCGGAGCGTGATTTTAAGATCCGCAACCTTGGTTAGAGAGAAACCGTCCGCGGTTTCACGGAGCATCCGGTATGGATGCATCCGGCAATTAGAAAATATGGGCTTGTAATGGTTTCGACAGGGATCATGAAGCTGGAGAAGCGAGTCGCACGGGATGCGTCAAATTCCACAATTAAAATTAAACGCTGAAGATAATTTAGCATACGCTGCCTAATTTGGCAGCAGTCTGACCCAGAGCACCTACACTTTGGGACCCAGGCTTCGACTATGTAGGAAACGACATCAGCAAAGCTTTGAGCTGTTGGGCGTATCATGAAGCTACTGAAAGCATTCGGTTGTTTGTTCCTGGATGCCGGAGGGAATGTCTAAGGATAAACTAAACTCGTAGAAGGACAGGGGATTGGTTTTTGGACACGGGTTCGATTCCCGTCAGGTCCACTATCAAAAAAGTGCCTGAAATCTTAGAAAATAGTTGATTTTTCTGGGGTTTCAGGCATTTTTTATGGTTCGGATATTTGTTGAAATTATATTGTATTTGTCAAATAAATGCACTTTTTTGTCATGGATTTTGTCATGACAAATTTAAGGAATATTGTTGAATAGTTCATATCCAGATTTTGTCAAAGAAACAGGATATGGAATAGTGACCGGATCAAAGGACAATCGGTGGAAAGACCTATACTTATTATGAATCCACGCAGAAACAGCGTCAAATGGAGCGGCAGATCAGAGCCACCAAGAGAGAAATCGAAGCAACAAAAAGTATCGGCGGCGATGCACAGGATTTGCAGAATAAATTGCGTGGACAGATGGCAGATTACAAAAGCTTTTCAAAGGCTGCCGGGTTGAAAGAACGGGATAATCGACTTAGAGTAGAGAGTGGAAGCAGTACTCTGAAATCTACAAAGGCATATCAGAATGCTGTTAATATGAAAAATGCCGGGGCACTTTCAAATAAAACAGATCCGTTTGGTAGAAAAAGGGAAAAACATGCAATAAGTTATTATGAAGAAATAAGAAATCGAAGAAGTGATTATGTAATAAAACGGATATCTAAAAATGGTGGGGTTTCTGAAAAAGCTGCAAAGAATATATATGAACATGTATTTGTGGAAAAACATATATTTGCAGATGGTACAGAAAGACAATTTGATCCGGATTATGATATGTCTGAGTCATTTCGAAGAATTTTAGAAGGAAAAAATATAAAACCACATGATATCACAATGTTGAGACATGAAAATCTTGAATTAAATCTCATGAAGAAGTACAATATGGTGCATGAGGATGCGCATTCTCTGGCTGAACAAAAATATAACTATAAAAAAGAATTAGATGAATTTCTGGAAAGGATAGGTGGTTAAATGCTGCTTTTAAAGTTGTTGGAAGAATCAGATTCAGAAGTAGTGTACAGCTACTTCCCTGAAAAGAAAAAATACTTTGGAATTGTAAAAATTAATAAGATAACAGGAGAGATTATTGATGTTCAGACAGCAGATAATGACTTGCATAAGCGGTACATGCATCATGCAGTATCTAAAATTATCAGTTTTTGTGAAAAAGGTGATTTTCCAAAAGAAGAGATGGTTTCTTGGTATTGAGTGTAAAAGGCAATAGAGATAATAAATTATAAGCCAAACATATGTTTGTTTTATGTTGCTAATATGCAAAAAATATCATATAATACCACTAGGGGTGATATATTGAATCCTAGTAGATTTATCTGGTATCCTTGTCCGAAGTGTGGAAGCCACCTTTTGGCAATCAATAAAGATACCGAGGTTAAAAATTTGCCGTGCAAATGCAAGCACTGCAAACGAGAAAGTTTAATAACGATAGAGCCGATTAGTCAAGTCTTAAATTAGGACTTGATTGATTGGCTCTTTTTAATGCCACAGATTGATGTAATGGCAACATAAAGGTTTGCAGAGTGGCAATTTTTTTTCTGCAGAAGATAATCAGGCCATCAGCAGATTTAAGAAATCATAATAGCGAGATTTCAAGATAGTGCAAGGAAGAAAACGAAGCGGTTATCATTACTGTGAATGGTTCGTCTTTCACCTCACGTTGTCCACTAAAAGTGGTGGAAACGAACGGTTGTCCAACCGCGCAAATGAAGGAAAAGTGTGGCTCGGGTAAATTAAGAATAGATTCAGCTGTGCTTGAATCAGACCCGAAATTGAAAAGCAAGAAAGAATGCAGTGGGAGAAAAAGGATAATTAGAAAATTTGTTTGAAGAACAGCATTTTTTAGGTGTAATGATAGAAAGTTTCTGTTATAATAATACCATGGCATTGATGGGAAGGAGGCGATTTTATGCCAGCAGTAAATGTTAATATTCAGCCGGAAATAATACGTTGGGCGTTAAGTCAGACACAGAAAGAAAAACTTGGCGATACGTTAATGAACAATATTATTCAGTGGCTTAATGGCACAAAGACTCCTACCTTTAAACAGATAGAGGATTTTAGTAAAAAAGCGAATATTCCTTTGGGGTATTTCTTCCTACAGACACCTCCTGTAGAGCAGATGGAACTGTTGGAATACCGGACAGTTGACAGTATTCAGCTTGTAAATCCAAGCCGTAACCTAATAGACACAGTTCACGAAATGGAAAATATTCAGGACTGGATGAAAGATTACAGGCAGGAACTAGGGTTTGAGGTACTTCCGATAGTGGGATGCATGAAGGATGTCAGGGATGCTCAGTCAATTGTGGACAGAATCCGCAAAGACTTGGAATTAGACACAACATGGTATGAGAAATGCAGAAATTCCAGAGAAGCATTTGGTTTTATCAGAGGACAGTTGGAGACATGCGGCGTTATTGTGATGATGAATGGTGTCGTAGGCAAGAATACACATAGGGCATTGGATATAAATGAGTTCAGGGCATTTACGATGGTAGATGAATGGGCACCTCTTGTTTTTATCAATGCGGCAGATTCTAATGGAGCACGTTTGTTTTCGCTATTACATGAGGCTGCTCACATTTGGCTTGGAGTAGACGATTTGTATAATGACAGACATAATCGCATAAATGGTGTGAGTGCCGTAGAAATCATGTGCAATGCAGTGGCAGGCGAGCTGCTTGTGCCAAAATCTGTTTTTCTGGGTAAATGGGACGATGATGAAGAAGATATTTATGCGGTTATTACAGAACTGGCAGGATATTTTCGATGTGGTGAAAGTGTGATTGCAAGGAAGGCATTAGACTGCAAAAAGATAACAAAGGATATATACAATAAAATAGTGCAGACGGCAATCGACAATTATAATCAGATGAAAGAGAATCGGGAAAAATCTGGAGGAAACTATTACAACACAATGGGTTCTCGTTTAGATGGGAACTTTGTAAAAGCATTATGCGAGAGTATTAGTATGGGAAGAACTTCTTATACGGAGGCGTATCGTCTGACCAACACCAGCCGCAAGACATTTTCAGAGGTTGCGCAGCATTTTGGAGGTATGGAATGGTAGAAGAAAAATTTTTAATTGATTCCAATTCATTTATGACACCATACAGACAATATTATGCATTTGATTTAGTGCCGACCTATTGGAAGGAATTAGCGAAACGTCTGGATACCGGAAGAATGATTATACAATCATAAGAACACGGGAAGATAAAATGAATTTTGTAAGGTTCTTGATGGAAAAAGATAAGGAAAAGCAGTTATCCGAATACATTAGGAATGGAATCAATACATTTTATAAAATATATGAAAATGAAACAATAAGAGGTTAGACATTTCAAATACAGGAAAGAGAAAGCGATGAAAGAAGTAAAAGATATATGGCAGTTTTTTGAAAATATGAATGAATATGTGTATGCCACAGATATAGAAACGCATGAGATTGTATACATGAACCGGAAAACACTGCAGGTATATGGTTTACAATCACTTGAAGATGCAAAAGGAAAAAAATGCTATGAATTATTACAGAAAACATTGATTCCTTGTGGTATGTGTAACAATGACAGGCTGAGTGTGGGCGAATTTGAAGAATGGCATTACTATAATCCGATCATTGACCGTTATCTGATGTTAAAGGATACGCTGATC